>JAESFO010000029.1_pt1 | contig 650294 bp, 600 predicted proteins | sample 9269421 | NCBI WGS metagenome assembly JAESFO01 (sample SAMN14502839, study PRJNA617101) | algae metagenome | isolation source: Nostoc desertorum CM1-VF14 and co-occurring heterotrophs from rocky... | place: USA: Clark Mountains, San Bernardino, California | collected 2000-06-05
CGGATGATGCCGCGCCGCGCGATCTGCGCGGGGCGCTCGCCCGTGATGTCCTGGCCGTTGAAGAGAATCGTGCCGCTGGTGGGTTCGAGGAACTTCGTGAGCAGGTTGAAGCAGGTGGTCTTGCCCGCGCCATTGGGTCCGATCAGCGCGTGGATCGAGCCGCGCACCACCGACAGGTCGACCTTGCTGACCGCGGTGAAACCCTTGAATTCCTTGGTGAGCTGGCGTGTTTCGAGAATGATGTCCGTGCGATACGACATGGAGAGGAGAGTGGGAGCAAAGGAAAAAGCCGCGCGGCAGCGCGCCGCGCGAAACGCGGCGGCGGCACGGCTTCGGCGCTGATCAGCTCTTCGGCATCAGGTGGCAGGCGCCTGGCTTCGTCGGCGCATAGGCCTGCTCGCCCGGGATCTTCGAGACCACCTTGTAGTAGTCCCAAGGCTGCTTCGATTCGATGCGCTTCTTGACCTGCATCAGGTACATGTCGTGCACCATCGCGCCATCCGCGCGGATGTAGCCCTGCGCGAACATGTCGTCGATCTTGAGCGACTTGAGCGCGGCCATCACCTTGTCGGCGTCGGTGCTCTGCGCCGCCTCCACCGCCTTCAGGTAGCTCAGCGTGGCCGAGTAGTCGCCGGCCTGGAAGGTGGTGGGCATCTTCTTGTGCTTCTCGTAGAAGCGGGTCGCGAAGGCGCGCGACTTGTCATTGAGGTCCCAGTACCAGCCATCGGTCAGGTACATGCCGCTGGTGGTGTCGAGGCCCAGGCTGTGCACGTCGGTGATGAACACCATGAGGCCCGCGAGGCGCATCTTGCTGCTGATGCCGAACTCCTTGGCCGTCTTGATCGAGGTGATGAGGTCGCTGCCGCCGTTGGCGAGGCCGACCACCTGCGCGCCCGATGCCTGCGCCTGCGTCAGGTAGGACGAGAAGTCGCTCGCGTTGAGCGGATGGCGCACGCTGCCCTTCACGGTGCCGCCGCTGGCCTGGACCACGTCGATGCTGGCCTTCTCGAGCGAGTAGCCGAAGGCATAGTCCGCGGTCACGAAATACCAGCTCTTGCCGCCCTGCTCCACCATGGCCGTCGCCGTGCCGCGCGCCTGGGCCGAGGTGCTGTAGGTGTAGCGCACGAGGTAGGGCTGGCAGGCTTCTTCCGTCAGGCTGTCGGCGCCCGCGCCGGCGGAGATGAAGACCTTCTTCTTTTCCTTGGAGATGTTGCTGATCGCCAGCGACGCCGAGGAGTTGGACCCCGCGATGACCAGCTCGACCTTGTCCTGGTCCCACCACTGGCGCGCCTTGTTGGCCGCGATGTCGGCCTTGTTCTGGTGATCGGCGGACAGCACCTCGATCGGCCGGCCCAGCACCTTGCCGCCGAAATCCGCGACGGCCATGCGGACCGCGTCGAGGCCGCCGGCGCCGTCGAAGTCGGAGTACGGCCCCGACATGTCGGTGACGAAGCCGATCTTGAAGCGATCGGGCGCGGCTTGCGCGCTTGCGTTCTGGATCCAGGGCAGTCCCGCGAGGACCGCCAGGGCGATGGCATGCATTCTCATTGTTTGTCTCCTGGGCAACCGATGCTTCGGCTGCGCTTTCTTGTTGATCGGGAGGCAAGAGATCGAGCCTCTTGCCGGACTCGTTTCGCTCGAAAACCTTGACCCTCGTCAGGCGGCCTTCCAGCCCGCGGGCACCCGTGCGCGCTCGATCCTCGCGAGGTCGCAGACCGCATCGGCGATGCCCGAGAAATCGATCTTTCCGTACTCGCTGGCGCGCGCCAGGCTGAACGATTCGAAGACCGCGGCGGCCACGGGCATCGGCACCCTGGCCGCGTGGGCCGCGCCCATCACCAGCGCCATGTCCTTGTGCGCGAGGTCGATCGTGAAGCCCGGCGTGGTGTCGCCCACCAGCACCTTGTTCGGGAAGTTCAGGCGCAACTGCCCGTTGGTCGCCGAGGTGCCGTAGAGCACCTGCAGGGTGCGCGTGATGTCGAGCCCGAAGCGCTGCGACAGCGCAAGCGCCTCGGCGTTGACCTGGCACAGCGTGACCGCGACGTAGTTGTTGACCAGCTTGGTCCGGCCGCCCGTGCCGACGTCGCCGCAGTGGTAGACGGTCGAGCCCATGACATCGAGCAGCGGCCGCACGCGGGCGAAGTCCTCCTCGGTCGCGCCGACCATGAACAGCGATTCGCCGCGGTCCGCGTGTTCGGCCAGGCGGCCCACGGGCGCGTCGACCACGGACTGCCCGGCCGTGCGAGCCGCCGCGGCCAGCCGGTCGGTGGCCAGCGGATCGATGGTGCTCATGTCGAGCAGGATGTTGCCCTTGCGCGCGTTGGCGAAGATACCCTCCGCGCCCAGGGCCACCTGCTCCACTTCGGTCGAGCTGGGCAGCATCGTCGCGACGATCGAACACTCGCGCGCGATCTGCGCGATGCTCTGCGCGCTCGCCGCGCCGGCATCGACCAGCTCGTTGACCGCCGCGGCGTTCAGGTCGTGGACCACCAGCGGGTAGCCCTTTTTTCGAAGGTTCAGGGCCATGGACTTGCCCATGCGCCCGAGCCCGATGAAGCCGATTTTTTCCATTCGATGTCTCCGGTGGTTCCTGGTATCAATGCCCGATGTAGGCGGTCTTGGTCAGCGTGTAGAAATCGGCGGCGTAGCTCCCCTGCTCGCGCGGGCCGAAGCTCGAGCCCTTGGTGCCGCCGAAGGGCACGTGGTAGTCGAGGCCGGCAGTCGGCAGGTTGACCATGGCCAGTCCGCTCTTCACGTTCAGGCGGAAGTGGGTCGCGTGCTTGTGGGACTGCGTGCAGATCCCGGCCGAGAGGCCGTATTCGGTGTCGTTGGCCAGCGCGAGCGCTTCCTCGTAGCCGCGCGCGCGGATCACCGTGGCGAACGGGCCGAACACCTCCTCGCGGTTGATGCGCATGTCGTTGCGGGTGTCGACGAACAGCGTGGGCGCCATGAAGAATCCGGGCGTCGAACGCTCGAGCACGTTGCCGCCTTCGATGAGCCGCGCGCCCTCGTCCTTGCCGACCGCGATGTAGCGCTGGACCATGTCGAGCTGGCGCTGGTTGATCACCGGACCGATGTCGGTACCCGCCGCCAGGGCGTGGCCCACCTGCACCTCGCGCATGCGTGCACGCAGGGCCTCGACGAAGCGGTCGTGGATGCCGTCGGTGACGATCAGCCGGCTGGAGGCAGTGCAGCGCTGGCCGGCCGAGAAGAAGGCGCCGTTCAGCGCGCACTCCACCGCCTGCGCCAGGTCGGCGTCGTCGAGCACGACGAGCGGGTTCTTCCCGCCCATCTCGAGCTGAACGCGCACCATCCTCGCGACCGCGGCCTGGGCCAGCTTGCGGCCGGTGGCGACGCTGCCCGTGAAGCTCAGCGCATCGACGCCTTCGACGATGGCCGCGCCCGCGACCGCGCCATGGCCATTCACCAGGTTGGCGACGCCCGCAGGCAGGCCGTTGCGCTCGAGCACGCGGAAGAGTTCGCTCGCCACCGCGGGCGTCTCTTCGGAGGGCTTGAGCAGCAGCGTGTTGCCGAAGGCCAGCGCGGGCGCGATCTTCCAGGCAGCGATGGCGATGGGGAAGTTCCACGGCGTGATCAGGCCCACCACGCCGATCGGCTCGCGGCTGGTCTGCACGCCGATGTTCGGCCGCACCGACGGGAGGTTCTCGCCGCCGTAGCGCACGGCCTCGCCGGCGAAGAAGCCGAAGATCTGGCTGGCGCGCGTGACTTCGCCGATGCCTTCGGCGCGCGTCTTGCCGGCTTCCCGCGAGACCAGTTCGCCGATCTCCTCACGGCGCGCGAAGAGCTCGTGCGCCGTGCGTTGCAGCAGGTCGCTGCGGACCTGCGTGGTCGTTGCCGCCCAGGCCGGCTGGGCGGCGCGCGCGGCCGCCACGGCCTGGCGGACCTGTGCCGCGTCGGCTAGCGCGAACCGGCCCACCACGTCGTGGGTGTCCGACGGGTTGATGCTGGCGATCGATTCCTGGCCGGCGATCCATTCGCCGCCGATGAGGTTCTTCTGAATGTCCATGGTCCTGTCTCCTGGTCTGCCGGGTCACTCGCGGATGCGTGTGCCGGTGTGAAGTGGGCGGATCATAAATTTGCATTTCACATGCCGTCGAATTACCATTTCTGATCGATAAATCAGTTTTTTTGCTGGCAGGAAACGCGATGGATACGCGGCAGATTCGGGCCTTTCTGGCAATCGCGGACACCGGCAGCGTGACGCGCGCCGCCGAGCTTCTTCATGTGGTGCAGCCCGCGATCTCGCGGCAGCTCAAGCTGCTGGAGGACGACCTCGGCGCACTGCTCTTCGAGCGCAGCCGCGGCGGCATGGTGTTGACGGAGGCGGGCCGCACGCTCGTGGAGTACTCGCGGCGCGCGCTGCGCGAGCTCGACAACGCGAGGTCGGAGATCCAGCCCTCGGGCCCGTCGATCGCGGGCATCGTCCACGTGGGATTGCTGCCGAGCAGCTGCGAGCTGCTGGCCGCGCCGCTGGTGCTGGCGCTCAAGGAGCGCTACCCCGGCGTGCAGGTGTCGCTGTCGGTGGGCTACACGGACCATCTCGCGCGCTGGCTCGAGACGGGCGAGCTCGACATGGCGCTGCTGTACGACGCCCCGCAACGGCCGAGCGTGAGTCTCGAGCCCTTGCTCAAGGAGGTGCTGTGCCTCACCGCGCCGGCGGCACATGGACTCTCGCTGAAGAAGCCCGTGAAGGTGCGCGCGCTGGGCCAGGCACCGCTGGTGCTGCCGAGCCGGCCGCACAACCTGCGCGGGCTCGTGGAGCATGCATGCGCGGTCGCCGACGTGCCGTTCAGGATCGCGGCCGAGACGAATGCGCTGTCGGTCCAGCGCGACCTCGTCGTTCAGGGCGTGGGCTTCTCGGTGCTGCCGGCGGTCGCGATCCGCAGCGAGCTCGAACGCGGCCTGCTGTCGGCCGCCCCGATCGCGGCACCCGAATTCGCGCGCAGCATCTACCTGGCGCTGCCCACAACGCGGCGTAGCTCCACGGCGGTGCAATGCGTGGTCGGCGAACTCAAGCGTTGCATGGAGGCCGCGGTCGAGAGCGGCGAATGGACAGGGGCGAAATGGATCCGGGCCGCGGGAGAGAACGGGCGGACGTAGTCGCGGTTGCCGCGCCTGCCGCCTGCCCGGCCCTCAGCCTCACCACTTCACGCGAACGCCCACCCCCGCATTGACCGAGCTGCCCACGCGAGCGACGCCACCCGAAGCCCACTGCTTGCCGAGCTCGCCATACAGGCTCGTGCGCTGGCTTACCGCCAGCGTGAAGCCTGCCGCCAGCTCGGTGCTCGTGCCGCCGATCGGCGCGCCCACCGGCGTGATCGCCGCCGGGTTCACGAAGCGCGCGATGTCGTTGCCCTTCGAGCTGCGATAGACGTTCAGGCGCGCATACGGCTGCAAGGTGCCCGCCCCGGTCGCGAAGCTGCCCTTGATGCGCACGCCCGCGCGCGCGGTCCAGCTGCTGTCGGCATCCTGCTGCACCAGCGCGCCGGGGATCGCCACGTCGTCCAGGCGCAGGCGCTGATGGATCAGCTGCAGCTGCGGCTCCACCGACCAGCCACCCGTGCCGAGCGCGAAGGCCTTGCCGATCTCGATCGAGGCCAGGAAGCTGTTGCCCTTGCCCGTGACGCCCGCGCTCAGTTGCGGCTGCACCGTGTAGCGGTGACGGCCCGCCTGCAGCACCGTGTCCGCATAGAAGCCGTCGTCGCTCGTGAACGTGCCGTACAGGCCCAGGTACTGGCTGCGCAGGTCGTTGCGGCCCGCGGCGCCGTTCAGGAGGCCGCTGCTGAAGCCGCTGACGTGCGTATCGCCTTCGAGCTGGCCCACGTAGATGCCCGCGCGCCAGTTCGCATTGGCCCACAGGTCGGTGCCCGCCTGCAGCCCGCTCACGCGGCCCTCGGCATGCGGCGACACGGTGCCGCCCTGGCGGATGTCCATGTCGGTGGAGATCAGGCGGCCCCAGGCCCGGCGGTTGCTGCCGTCCACGCTCTGGCTCGCGCCGCCGCTGCCGCGCACGTCGTCGTCGCCGATGCGCTGGCTCAGGCTCGAGAGCATGGCCAGGTTGCTCTGGCGCAGCTGGTTCGGCAGCGCGGCGAACAGCGAGGCTTCGGCGCGGTAGGTCGGCAGCGAGGCGCCCGGTTCTGCTTCGGTGCGCAGGTACCAGTTCTCGCCCTCGCCGCCCGCATCGCCTGCGTACAGACGGTACTCGTAGGCGCCGGCGTCGACTCGGCCGCCCGAGAGCACGAAGGCGTCTTTGCTGGTCTGTGCCGTGGTGGTCGCGCCGTTCTTGGCACTGACCACTTCGATGCCCGCGCCGCTGGTGCGTGCGCCGAGGCCGCCGAGGTTGGTGACCTGCACTGTCGTCTTACCGCTCGCGCTGGCCGATGCACCGTCGAGCACCAGGCGGTCGGCGATGCCGGGGTTGTCGAGCTTGGCACCGAGGCGCAGCACGCCGTTGTTGCCGACGTAGGGGCCGGTCAGCGTCAAGGTCGTGCCTGGGACTGTCCCGAGCAGGGAGACCGTGCCGGCGTTGGTCAGGCCGGCCATCTTCTGGCTGAAGCCGCCGAGGTCGAGCGTGGCGCCGCTGGCGACTACAGCACTGGAGGCAGCGCTGAAGGCGTTGGTTGCGCCTGCCTTCAGGGTGCCTGCTGCGATACGGGTCTCGCCGCTGTAGGTCGCGGTGCCTGCGAGCGTGAGCGTGCCTGCGCCGACCTTGACGAGCGAGCCCGTGGTGCCGGTGATGGCGCCCGAGATCGTGTTGTCAGTGCCAAGCGCACCGGTGGTCAGCGCCTTGGTGCCGAGCACCACATCGCCCGCACCACCGAGCGAGCCGATGCTCGTGCCCGCAGTCGTCAGATCGATGCGCACCTGGCCGCCCGCTGCATTGGTCACCGTGGCGCTTGCAGCGCTCGTGGTGTCCTGCAGGCTCAAGGTGCCCGCGTTGGCGATCGCGAGCTTGCCCGCATCGGCCTTGCCGCCGAACTGCAGCGTCGCGCCAGAGGCAATGCTGGCAGGCCCCGTGCCCAACGCACCCGTGGTGTCAGTCGTCAACGTGCCCGCATCCACCAGCGTGCCACCGCTGTAGCTGTTGGCGCTGCTCAGCGTCAGCGTGCCCGTGCCGATCTTGCGCAGCTTGCCGGTGCCGCTCATCGTGCCCGCATAGGTACCGGCCGTCTTGCCCTGGTCGAAGGCGACTTCGGCGTTGTTGACGATATTGCCCTGCAGGCTCGTCGCACTGCCCTGCAGCACGCCGCCCTTGACGGTGGTGCCGCCGGTGTAGGTGTTGGTGCCGCCGAGGATCAGCCGGCCGGCATCCTCCTTCGAGATCCCGCCCGTGCCGCTGAGCGCCACATTGAGGGTCGCGGTCATCGCCGCACCCGCGGCCGTCCCATCGCCCACGCGGATCACCGAGTTGGCGTTGTCCACGACGATGCCATCGCCCTGCACCACATAGCCATCGGTGGCGAACTGCGCACCGGCGATGCGCACCGCGCCGCCAGCCGCATCCACCGTCACGGTGCCGGCCTTGCCGCCGAACACCGCGAACTGGTTCTGCGCCCAGTTGGCGTTGACCTTGCCGTCCATGTCGGCCCAGGCATCCATCGAGGGCTGCGGGTTGCCCACGCGCCAGGTGCCGCTGCCGCCGGCGATCTGGCCATCGTTGTACTTGGTGCTGTCGCCGCCATCCCAGAAGTTCAGCGACAGGCCGGCCCTGTTCACCAGGTTGACCTGGTTCGCCACCGAGGTCTGCACCTGCAGGTCCGCCGCCTTCGCGGAGCCCGGCACCGTGCCGATGTCCAGACCGTTGTCGGTGAAGCTGCCGCCATAGCTCATCAAGCGATACAAGCCTGGACCGAAGCTGCCGCCCGCGGACTGCGCGATGTTCAAGGTGCCATCGAGTTGCAGGTTGCCGGTGACGTTGATCAGGTCGTTGAGCGCGCCGCCGGGAACACCGGCCTGCCCGAGTTCGTAGTTGAGCGTGGAGCCACCCGCGAGCGTGAGCGCACCAAGCGTCAGCGTGCCCGGGCTATTGCCCGCCGCGAGGATGCCGCCCTTGTCGATAGTGACCGCGCCCGCGATGCTGCCGCTGCCAGCCAACGTCGCGCCCGATTGCACCTGCACCGCGCCCGTACCCGTCGCGCTGCCGCTCTTGTTGTTCACGCTCAGCGTGCCCGCACCGACGGTGGTACCGCCGGTGTAGGTGTTGGCACCAGTGAGCGTGAGCGTGCCGCCGCCCACCTTGACGAGCGAACCGCCCATCCCGCTGATCGTGCCCGACAGCGTGGTGTTGTCGCCGCTCGCGCCCAACGTGAGCGCCTTGGCGCCGAGCACGAACTCGCCCGCGCCGCTCAGCGAGCCGAAGCTCACGCCGGTGGTCGCCTGGTCGATGCGCACCTGCGCGCCGGCCTGGTTGAGCACCGTGGCCTTGTCGGCCGTCGCGTCGCCCGCGAAGGCCAGCACGCCGCCCGCTGCGTTGGTGATGGTCGACGCACCCGCGCTCGCCTTGTCCTGGAAGCGCACCGTGCCCTGGTTGCCAATGGCCGCAGTGCCGGCATCGAAGCCGCCACCCAGTTGCAGCGTAGCGCCCGAAGCCACGCTCGCCGCGCCGCTGCCCAGCGCTCCGGTCACGTCGGTGGCCAGCGTGCCGGCGTCGACGGAGGTACCGCCGGCGTAGCTGTTGGCGCTGCTCAACGTCAGCATGCCCGCGCCGATCTTGCGCAGCTTGCCACTGCCGCTCATCGTGCCCGCGTAGCTGCCGGTCTTGTCCTGATCGAACACGACCTCGGCGTCGTTGACGATGCCGCCCTGCAGGCTCGCCGTATTGCCTTGCAGCACGCCGGCCTTGACCGTGGTGCCGCCGGTGTAGGTGTTGGTTCCGCCGAGGATCAGGCGACCCACGTCGTCCTTCACCATGCCACCCGCGCCGGTCAGCGCGACATTCACCGTGGCCGTGCGATCGACGTCCGTTCCCGAGCCATCACCCACGCGCACCACCGTGCCCGAAGCACCGAGCTCGATCGCATCGCCCTGCAGCACATAGCCATCGGCCGCGAACTGTGCGCCGTTGATACGCACCGTGCCGCCCGCATTGCTGACCGTGACCGTGCCGCCCGTGCCGCTGAACACCGCGAACTGGTCCTGCGCCCAGGCCGCGTTGATCTTGCCGTCGACGCCGGTCCAGCCGTCGCCCGGCACGCCCACGCGCCAGGTGCCCGTGCCACCCGCGATCTTGCCGTCGTTGTACTTCGTGTTGTCGCCGCCATCCCAGAAGTTCAGCGACAGGCCCGTGCGGTTCACCAGATTGACCTGCTGCGCCACCGAGGTCTGCACCTGCAGGTCCTTGGCCGCGACCGGCGCGCTGCCGATGTCCAGGCCGTTGTCGGTCAGGCTGCCGGTGTAGTCGATGAGGCGATAGATGCCCGCGCCGAACACGCCGCCCTTCGATTGCGCCACGTTGAGCGTGCCGTCGAGTTGCAGATTGCCATTGACCTGCACGCGGTCGTTGAGTGCGCCACCGGCCGTATTGGCCTGGCCCAGGTCGTAGTTGAGCACCGAGCCTTCGGCGAGGTTCAGGCCGCCCAACGTCAGCGTGCCGACGCCTGCGTTGCCCGCCGACAGCACGCCGCCCTTGGCGATGCTGACCGCGCCTGCGACGCTGCCATTGCCCGCCAGGGTTGCACCGCCCTGTACTTGGACGGCACCAGTGCCCGTCGCGCTACCGCTCGCGTTGTTCACGGCCAGCGTGCCCGCGGCCACCGTGGTACCGCCGGTGTAGGTGTTGGCACCGCTCAGCTCGAGCGTGCCGCTGCCCACCTTGACGAGCGAACCGCCCGCACCGCTGATCGTGCCCGACACCGTCGTGCTGCTGTTCAGTGCACCCGTGGTCAGCGCCTTCGCGCCCAGCAGCACGTTGCCCGCGCCTTCCAGTGAGCCGATGCCCACGCCCGCGTTCGTCAGGTTGCTGATGCGCAGCCGCGCACCCGCGTTGTTCACCACCGTCGCCTGGTCCGCGCTCACGCGGTCGAACAGGTCGATCAAGCCGCCGCTCTCGTTGACCAGGCGTGCCTGGCCCGCGCTTGCATCGTCGAGCAGGTTGATCTGGCCGCCATCGAAGTTGGTGATCTGCGCCTTGCCTGCGTTCGCGTCGAACCACAGGGTGGTGATGCCGCCGCGGTTCTCGATCACGGCATTGCCCGCGCTCGAGGTACCGCGGAACTCGACCGTGGCGTCCTTGTTCGCCGTGATGGTCGCGCTGCCGGCAGAGCTGCTGTCGCTGAAGGCCAGGAAGCCGCCGTTGTCGGTCGGCGCACTGCCGCGCTGTGCCACGGTGATCGCGAGCTTGCCCGCGTCGGCCTTGTTGGTGAAGACCAGCGAGGCATTGCCCGCGACCGACACCGGGCCCGTGCCCAGCGCGCCCGTGACCAATGCCTCGACCGAGCCGATCGCCACTTCGGTGCCGCCCGCGTAGCCGTTGGCCGCGCCGAGTTGCAGGGTGCCCAGACCAGTCTTGCGCAGGCCGCCCGTGCCGCCGACCGTGCCATTGAGCGCCACGGTGCGGATCAGGTCGATGTCGAAGGTGTTGACACCCGCGCCCAGGCTCACGGCGCGCGTGCTCGCGGTGTCGCCGGTCACGTGCAAGGTGGTTCCTTCCAATGCGAGGCCGCCCGTGGCCGCGCCGAGGTTGGCGTCCGACGCGATCTGCAGGATGCCGCCCTTGACGGTGGTGCCGCCGCTGTAGCCGTTGCTGCCCTCGAGCACCAGGGTGCCCAGGTCCTCCTTGACCAGGCCGCCGGTGCCGTTGAGTGCCGAGGCGATGGTCGCGGTCATGCCCGCGCCGGCCGCGGTGCCGTCGCCCACGCGCACGGTGGTGGCCGCGTTGCCGAGTTGGATCGCGTCGCCCTGCACGCGGTAGCCGTCGGTGGCGAACTGCGCGCCGGTGATGCGCACGGTGCCGTTGCCGCCGTCCACGCTGACGATGCTGGCGGTGCCGCTGAAGACGGCGAACTGGTCCTGCACCCAGGCGGCGTTGATCTTGCCGTCGGCGCCGGTCCAGCCGTCGCCCGGCACGCCCACGCGCCAGGTGCCCGATCCGCCGGCGATCTGGCCGTCGTTGTACTTGCTCGCGTCGCCGCCGTCCCAGAAGTTCAACGACAGGCCCGCGCGGTTCACGAGGTTGACCTGCTTGGCCACCGAGGTCTGCACCTGCAGATCGGCCTTGGCGCCCGGTGCGCTGCCGATGTCCAGGCCGGCGTCGATCAGGCCGCCGGTGTAGCTGATGAGCCGGTACAGGCCCGCGCCGAAGCTGCCACCCGTGGACTGCGCGACGTTGAGCGTGCCGTCCAGGCGCAGGTCGCCATTGACGTTGACGAGGTCGTTGAGCGGACCGCCCACGGTGTTGGCCTGGCCGAGCTGGTAGTTCAGCACGGCGCCGTCGGCGAGGCTCAGGCCGCCCACCGTCAAGGTGCCGGGGCCGCCATTGCCGGCCGACAGCACGCCACCCTTGGCAATGCTGACCGCGCCCGCGATGCTGCCGCTGCCCGCGAGCGTCGCGCCGGACTGCACCTGGACCGCGCCCGTGCCCGTGGCGCTGCCGAGCGGGTTGTTCACGGCGAGCGTGCCCGCCGCGACGGTGGTGCCGCCGGTGTAGGTGTTGGCGCCGCTCAGCGTGAGCGTGCCGCTGCCCACCTTGACGATGGACCCGCCCGTGCCCGAGCCCGGCTGCGTGAACACGCTGCCCTTGTCGCTCACGGTGCCCCAGAGGGTGTCGGTGGTGTTCAGCCCGCCCACGGTGAGCTGCGTGGCGCCGAGCACCACGTTGCCCGCGCCCAAGAGCGAACCCAGTTCGACGCCGGTCTTGGCGGTCGAGCCCGAGACGTCGACCACGCCGCCCGCGGCGTTGCTGACCGTGGCTCCCGCGCCCGAGCTGCTGTCGGCGAAGCGCACGAGGCCGCCGAAGGCATTGCTGATCTGCGCGCTGCCCGCCGTGGCGGTGCCGCCGAAGCCCAGCAGGCTCTTGGCGCCGTTGGCGATGGTCGCCGACCCGGCGCTGGCGTTCTCGAAGAAGCTGATCGAGCCGCCGGCATTCGTGATGCTCGACGTGCCCGCGCTCGTGTTGCCGCTGAACTGCACCGAGTTCGCGCCGACCATCTGCCAGGTCGCGCCATTGAGCGTGATCTTCGAGTTCGCGGCCGTGGCGTTCTGCGAGAACAGCAGCATGTTGCCGGCGTCCGCGCTCAAGGCGCGGCCCACGGTGTAGTCGTTGCCGCCCGCGCTCGCCGTGCCGGTGTACAGCAGCAGCGTGCCATTGCCCTGCTGGCGCACCGCGCCGCTGCCGAGCACGCCGCTCGCGGTGGTGGTGATGCTCGCGCCGTCCTGCAGCAGCGTGCCGCCGCTGTAGCTGTTGGCCGTCACCAGGCCCAGGGTGCCGCCCTTGCCGGTGACGGTGAGCAGGCCCGTGCCGCTGACGAGGCCGCCCACGCCGAAGACGCTGTTGCCCAGGTCGATGGTGGCGCCGCCCGCGCCGAGCGCGAGCGCGCGCATGCTGAAGAACGGGGTGGAACCGGCCGCGATGCGCAAGGTGGCGCCATCGATCGCGAGCCCCGTGCCGAACGCGCCGAGGTTGTTGTCGGCCGCGATCTGCAGGATGCCGCCCTTGATGGTCGTGCCGCCGGTGTAGCTGTTGTTGCCGCTGAGCACCAGCGTGCCGCCGTCGTCCTTGACCAGTCCGCCCGCGCCGCCAATCGATGCGGCGATGGTCGCGGTCATGCCCGCGCTGGCATTGGTGCCGTCGCCCACGCGCACCACCGTCTGCGGGGCGCTGATCGTGAGCGGGTCGCCGTTGATCGTGTAGCCGTCGACCGCGAACTGCGCGCCGCCCAGGCGCACCGCGCCGCCCGTGCCCTTGTTGTCCACCGTGACGGTGCCGGCGGTGCCGCTGAAGATCGCGAAGCCGTCCTGCACCCAGGTGCCGTTGGCCAGGCCGTTGGCATCGGTCCAGTTGTCGCCGGGACTGCCCGCGCGCCAGGTGCCCGTGCCGCCCGCGATCTTGCCGTCGTTGAAGTTCGCGCTGTTGCCGCCGTCCCAGAGGTTGAGCACGAGGCCGTCGCTGTTGATCAGGTTGACCTGGTTCGCCACCGAGGTCTGCACCGCGAGCTTGTTCGTGGGTGCCGTGCCGATGTCCAGGCCGTTGTCGGTCAGCGTGCCGGTGTAGTTGATGAGGCGATACAGCCCCGCGCCGAACTTGCCGCCCGCGGTCTCGCTCACGTTGAGCGTGCCGTCGAGCTGCAGGTTGCCGTTGACGTTGATCAGGTCGTTGAGCGCGCCGCCCGCCACGCCGGCCTGGCCGAGCTGGTAGTTCAGCACGGAACCGGCCGCGAGGCTCAGGCTGCCGAGCGTGAGCGTGCCGGCACCGCCCGCCACACCCGCGTTACCGGCCGACAGCACGCCGCCCTTGGCGACCGTGACCGCGCCCGCGATGCTGCCGCTGCCCGCGAGCGTGGCGCCCGCTTGTACTTGCACAGCACCAGTACCCGTCGCGCTGCCGCTCGCGTTGTTCACGGCCAGCGCGCCCGCGGCGATGGTGGTGCCACCGGTATAGGTATTGGCCCCCGTGAGCGACAGCGTGCCGCTGCCCACCTTGACGACCGAACCGCCCGCACCGCTGATCGTGCCCGACACGGTCGTGCTGGTGTTCAGCCCGCCCGTGGTCAGCGCCTTCGCGCCGAGGAACACGTCACCCGCGCCTTCGAGCGAGCCGATGCCCACACCCGCATTGGTGAGGCTGATGATGCGCAGTTTCCCGCCCGCGTTGTTCACCACCGTCGCCTGGTCCGCGCTCACGCGATCGGCCAGGTTGATCACCCCGCCGCTCTCGTTGACCAGGCGTGCCTGGCCCGCGCTCGCATCGTCGAGCAGGTCGACGCGACCGCCCGCGAAGTTCGTGATCTGCGCCTTGCCGCCATCCGCGTTGAACCACAGCGTGGTCGAGCCGCCCCGGTTCTCGATCACCGAGTTGCCCGCGCTCGATGTGCCGCGGAACTCGACCGTGGCGTCCTTGTTCGCCGTGATGGTCGCGCTGCCGGCCGAGCTGCTGTCGCTGAAGGCCAGGAAGCCGCCGTTGTCGGTCGGTGCGCTGCCGCGCGCGGCCACCGTGATCGCGAGCTTGCCCGCATCGGCCTTGTTGGTGAAGGCCAGCGAGGCATTGCCCGCCACCGACACCGGGCCCGTGCCCAGCGCATCCGTGACCTGTGCCTCGACCGAGCCCGCGGCGACATCGGTGCCGCCCACGTAGGCATTGGCCGCACCGAGCTGCAGGGTGCCCGCGCCGGTCTTGCGCAGGCTGCCCGCGCCGCTGACCGTGCCGTTCAGCGCGACCGTCTTGTCGATGTCGAAGCTGTTGACGCCCGTGCCCAGACTCACGGCGCGCGTGCTCGTGGTGTCGCCGGTCACGTGCAAAGTGGCGCCCTCGAGCGCGAGGCCACCGGCGGCCGCGCCGAGGTTGGCGTCCGACGCGATCTGCAGGATGCCGCCCTTGACGGTGGTGCCGCCGCTGTAGCTGTTGGCGCCCTCGAGCACCAGGCTGCCCAGATCGTCCTTGACCAGGCCGCCGGTGCCGGTGATGTCGGACGCGATGGTCGCGGTCATGCCTGCGCCCGCGGCGGTGCCGTCGCCCACGCGCACCGTCGTGGCCGGAGCGCCGATCGTGAGCGCATCGCCGTTGACCGTGTAGCCGTCGACCGCGAACTGCGCGCCACCGATGCGCACCGCGCCGCCCGCACCCTTGTTGTCCACCGTGACCGTGCCGGCGGTACCGCTGAAGATGGCGACACCGTCCTGCTGCCAACCGCCATTGAGCGTGCCGTCGACGCCGGTCCAATTCGCGGTCGAACCGCCCGCGCGCCAGGTGCCGCTGCCGCCCGCGACCTTGCCGTCGTTGAAGTTCGCCGGATCGGCGCCGTCCCACAGCGTGAGCGTCACGCCTTCGCTGTTGATCAGGTTGACCTGCTTGGCCACCGCGGTCTGCACCTGCAGGTTCTTCGCATCGGTCGGCGCGGTGCCGATCTCCAGGCCGTTGTCGGTCAGCGTGCCCGTGTAGTCGATCAGGCGATAGAGCCCGGCCCCGAACTTGCCGCCCTGCGATTGCGTCACGTTGAGTGTGCCGTCGAGCTGCAGGTTGCCGTTGACGCTGATCAGGTCGTTGAGCGCGCCGCCCGCCACGCCGGCCTGGCCCAGTTCGTAGTTCAGCACGGAGCCGGCCGAGAGGTTCAGGCCGCCGACGGTCAGCGTGCCGGCGCCGCCATTGCCCGCCGACAGCACGCCGCCGTCGGCCACCGTGACCGCCCCCGCGATGCTGCCGCTGCCCGCGAGCGTCGCGCCGGCCTGGACCTGCACCGCGCCCGTGCCGGTCGCGCTGCCGCTCTTGTTGTTCACGCTCAACGTGCCCGCGGCCACCGTCGTGCCGCCCGCATAGGTGCTGGCGCCGGTGAGATCGAGGCTGCCGCTGCCAGCCTGCGCCAGGCTGCCGGACCCGCCGATGCTGCCGCCGAAGCTCACGGCGTCGGAACGATCGAAGGCCAGCTCGCCGTTGGCGACCACGTCGCCCGAGATGCTGCCCGCCGTGCCGCCGTTGCCGATCTGCAGCCGGGTGCCCGCGGCAATCGTGGTCGTGCCGCCGGGGACCCTCGTCGTCAACGAGCCCGTGACCACCGCGCCCTTGCTCACGTCGAACGAGAGATTGTCGGCGGCCACCTTGCCGGTGATGCTCAGTGCCCGTCCATTGGCAAAGCTGAAGCCGCCGGTTCCGGGGACGCTGCCGGCGTCGAAGTCGCCCAGGGTCGCGACCATGTTGGCGCCGGTCAGGTTGACGACGCCCACGGCGCTGCCGCTCAGGGTGTAGGCGACAATCGCGCCGGAACTCGTCTGCCCGATCGCGCCGGTCGAGAACAACACCGTGTCGGTTGCGCTCACCGTGCCGGAGATCGACAGGTTGCTTCCCATCAGGTAGGTGCTGGCACCGCCGTCCACCTTGCCCGTGACGTTCAGCTGCAGACCGCTCTTCACGGTCAGGCCCTGCGCGCTGAAGTCGCCGAGCGTGCCGATCTGGTTGGCCTCGTTGGAGAGCGCGACCGCGCCCGCGGCACTGCCGGTCAGCGTGCCCGCGGTGATCGTGCCGCTGGACTGCGCGATGCCCTGGCTGCTGTTCAGGCTCAGGGTGCCGGCCGTCTCGACATCGGCGGCCAATGCAATGCCATCGCGCCCGCCCAGCGTGACGTTGCCGCCGCGCACGGTGTTGCTGATGCCCAGTTGCCCGCCTTCCGCGGCGAGGACCACGTTGCCGGTGCCGGCATCGATGGCCTGGCTCGGCAGCACGAGCTGGCCGCCCGCGACCACCGAGACGCTGCCATTCGTGCCGTTGGCCAGCGAAGACACGGTGAGGTCGTTGCGGTCGCGGATGGCAATGCTGCTGCCCTGCAGGCTGACCGCGGCACCGAAGTCGTTGTTCGCATCGGTCAGCGCGATGGCGCCCGTCGCGTCGAAGCTGCTGGTGCCGACGACCGACAGCGCACCGGTCTGCGTGATCGCGCCGCCGCTCGTGAGGCCCAGCGTGCCGCCGACCGCGCCGGCGCTCAGCGTCAGGCCCGAGGCAGCGACGATCGAGGTGTTGCCGCCGGTGATGCCCAATGCGCCGCCGAAGCTGTTGCCCCCTTGCGTCAGCGTGATGGTGCCCGTGCCTGCATTCAGCATGGTGGTGCCGGCGACCGCCAGCGGGCCGGACTGAACGATGGTGCCGTTGTTGCTCGTGGCATTGATCGAGGCGGCGCTTCCCTGGCCGAGCGAGAGCGCCCCATTGCTGGTTGCGGTGAGGTCGCCCGTTGCGAGGTTGCCCAGCGTCAATGCGTTCGCGTCGGTGATCTCCGTCGTGCCGCCGGTCAGATGCACCACGCTGCCGAAGTCGTTGCCCGTGCTGTTGAGCGTGATGGCGCCAGTGCCCGCCGCGGCGGAGATGGTGGTCGTGCCAGCGACACTGATCGCCCCGCCCTGGACGACGGCACCGCTCGTGCTGGTGGCATCGATCGATGCGGCACTGCCTTGCCCGAGCGACAGCGCGCCGCCGCTCACGGCGGTCAGCGCGCCGGTCGCGATGTTGCCCAGCGTCAGGGAATTGGCGGCATTGATCTGCGTGGCGCCGCCCGCGAGGTTGACGAAGCCGCGGAAGTCGTTGGCCGTGTTCGTGAGCGAGATCGCGCCACCGTTCGCTTCGATACTCAGCGCCGCGCCAGCGTCGATGGCGCCGCTCAGAGCGATGGCGGAGCCCGAGCTCGTGATGCTGCCCGTGTTGGCCATGACCACCACGCTGCGCGCGCTCGTCAGATCGCCGGTCGCTGAGAGCGTACCGCCGTCGAGCACGAGCCGGCCGAGGCCCAGGTTGGCATCGCTGGCGACCTGCAGCACGCCATTGCGAACGACCGAGTCGCCCGTGTACACGTTGTTGCCGCTGAGCACCAGCGTGGCGCCGCTTGTTTGCGTGAGGTCCCCGCCACCCGAGATCACGCCCGAGAGTTGCAGGCTGTTCGCGCCCGTGAAGGTCAGCCCGCCGGTGCCGAGAACGACGTCGTTGGCGAGCGAGAGACCGGGTACCGCAGCTTCCAACGCCCCGCCGTTCGAAGTGACCGCGCCCTTGCCCAGCGACAGCGCGTTGTCGATCACCGCGGTCGCGCCCGATCCCAGCGTGGCCTGCGTGGCACCCGACACGCCGTTCAGCGTCCAGGTGCCGCTCGCGACATCGAGCTGGTTGAAGTTCAGATATTTGCTGTTCGAGAGGGTGCCCGTGAGCGAGGTGCCCTGTTGCAGGCGCAGCGTGTTGTTGCCGCCCAAGCCGCCGTCGACCATGCCCGCGGCGGCGAAATTGACCGTGACGGCGCCGATGCCCAGGTTGGTCGCCAGTGCAGTTCCCCCTGCCGCATTGACCGACGAGTCGGTCGTCGCCACGAACAGGTTGGTGCTGTTGGCGCCGAGGGAGACGCTGCCATTCACGGTGCCCGAATTGGTGAAGGTATTGCCCCCGGCCGAGGAGCCCAATCCGACGCGCCCGGTGATGGTGCCGGAGTTGTCCACGTTCACCTGACCGCCGCCATAGCCCACCATCACCCCTGCGTCGGGAGCGCTCAAGGTTGCCCCGAAGATGGGGGCCGTGGACATCGTGCCCGTGTTGGTGATGTTCGAGGTGCCCCCGGCCCCGTTCTGAATCGCCAGCGCCATCCCGGTCAGCCCCACCGACAGGCCCCGGGTCCCGCCGAGGATGCCGTTGTTGGTCACGGTCTGCGTGCTTCCCGCCGCGTTGCCCATGACCACACCCGACGACAACACGCCCAGGCCCGATCCCAGGAGGGTCGGATCGATTCGGCCGTTGTTGGTCAGCGTGTCGTTGGAGCCCGTGAGCGTCATCGCATTGCCGCCCACGCCCAGGAGCACGCCCACGCTGCCGCCCGGGTTCACCGTCACGTTCAGGTTGTTGCTGCCATTGGCGTAGCTCGGCGCCAGCGGGTTGGCCGCGCCGCTGCAGCTCACGTTCGAGCCTGCTGTCGTGCATGCCGCCTGAGCGGGGAAGAAGCTCGTAGCGAACAGGGCGACCGCCGCGCCCGCAACGGCGGTCGATACGCTGCGCTTGCCGCGGGAACGGGTCGTTTCCGGTACGGCGACCCAACTGCCCGTGGCTGCATTCCAGAGGCTTCTGAAGGCGATGTTCATGGGGATGTCTCGATGTCTTGTTGACGGTTAGAACGTTTTGACACAATTATGAATTGCAGCGCAATGTTTCCTAACTGTTAATTCAGCTTTTGGTCAGTCTTGAGCTCGGGCCGTTGCGAAGAGAGAACAGTCCAGCCTCCCCGGTCGGAACGGGACACGCTCTCGCCGGCAGCACTTTCCAAGGCGCGCGACCGCAGTTTTTTCCAAGCCGCGGCGTCCCGCCGTTCCTAAGCTCTGGCCACCTTCGTCCAACCGCCATAGCCCATGCCATCCCAACTCGACCTTTTCCACCGCCTGCATTCGGGCCCCGCGCCCCTGATCCTCGTGAACGCCTGGGACGCCGCCAGCGCCCGCGTCATCGAGCGCGCGGGCGCGAGCGCCATCGCCACCACCAGCGCGGGCATCGCGTGGTCGCTCGGCTACGCGGACGGCGAACGGATGCCCGCCGACGAACTGATCGCGGCCTGCGCGCGCATCTGCCGCGTGGCGCGCGTGCCGGTCAGCGTGGACCTCGAACGCGGCTACGGCGACAGCACGCAGGCAGTGCGCGACGTGGCGGCCGCGCTCATCGATCTGGGCGTGGCCGGCATCAACATCGAGGACGGCACACGGCCGGGCACGCGCGAGCTGGCGCCGCCCGAAATGCTGTGCGAGCGCATCGCCGCGATCCGCGCGCTCGATGGGCGCTTCTTCATCAATGCGCGCACCGACACGCACATCGTTCCCTGGGATGACCCGGCGGCGCGCTTCGAGGAAACGCTGCGCCGCGCCACGCTCTGCGCGGCGGCGGGCGCGGACGGCATCTTCGTGCCCGGCCTGTCGAGCCCCGAGGAGATCGAAGGCCTGTCCCGCGCGGTGGCCCTGCCGGTGAACGTGTACGCGGGCTATGCCGGCGCGCCCCCGGCCGAGAGCCTCGCGCGGGCTGGCGCGCGTCGCATCAGCCTCGGCTGCGGCCCGCTGCAGGCGGCGCTGGGCCTGGTGGGCCAGCTCGCGAGCGAGGCCTTCGCGCACGGCCGCTTCGATGCGATGGACGAACGCATGCTGTCGGTCGGCGAGCTCAACGCGCTCTTTTCACCCGCCGCATGAAAATTCAGTTTTCATTAATGCGAATCACTCTCATTCAGTGCTATAGTCGAGCCAAGTCACCAACCAGCTTCATTCCGAAGCGACCACCGCCACCATGCAAGCTCTCCTCTCTCAAGGAAGCCAATCGTCCCCGTCGGGACTGCCGAGCCAACGTCCGACCCTGCGCGTGCGCCGCGCGGCCGCGCCGCAGCCCGTCGACGTGACGGCCGAGGCCTTCGTGCACGCGCCGGTGCTCGCGGACGAAGTCGCCCGTGAAGCCGCCGCGCAGGCGACGGCCAGCCTCGATAGCGCCGCGCTGCTGCGCGGCCAGAAGGTGGTCGAGATCTCGCACAACGGATTCGTGTACAGGCTGCAGGCCACCAAGCTGGGCAAGCTCATCCTGACCAAGTAGTTTCAGTTTCATCGTGGGGCGACTCCGAGACTCAACGGTCTCCAAGGGTCGTTTTTTGCTAGCCATCGGTTCACCGGCCAGCCATGCATTTTTTTCCCACGCCGACGAACATCGACCGGACGCACGCGCATGGACGAGCACGCCGCCGCTCCCGACCTGAAGCAGACCGGGCTCAAGGCCACCCTGCCCCGCCTGAAGGTGCTGGACCTGTTCCGCACCAGCAAGCAGCGGCACATGGCGGCGGAAGACGTCTACCGCCAGCTGGTGGCCGAGCAGACCGACCTCGGCCTGGCCACCGTCTACCGCGTGCTGGCCCAGTTCGAGCAGACGGGCCTGCTCAAGAAGAGCCAGCTCGGCAACAACAAGGCCGTCTACGAACTCAACGACCGTGAGCGCCACCACGGCCACCTGGTGTGCACCAAGACGGGCGACGTGCTCGAGTTCTTCGACCCCGAGATCGAGAACCGCCTGAAGGTCATCGCGGCGGAGCTGGGCTACGAGCTCTCCGACTACGTGGTCACGGCCTTCGGCGCGCGGCGCTAGCGACCATGCGTGATCGAGCGGCGAGATGCCAGGCCCCGAGGCGGGCCCGGCCCGTCGTTCCGCTCTCCCAAACTCGGATCCACGGCACGGCCACTCGCTCCCGCGTCGACGCCTTGTTACATGCTCGCGAGATACTCGGGCGGTGAACCCGCCGTCTCTCTTTCTCCCGTCCCACCACGACCCGCTGATCGTCGCGGCCTCGCTGCTGATCGCCACCCTGGCCTCTTTCGTCGCCCTCGACCTGTCGCGGCGCATGCGCGGGAGCGCCGGGGATTTCCGGCCGCTGTGGTGGAGCGTGGGCTCGGTGGTGCTGGGCACGGGCATCTGGTCGATGCATTTCGTGGGCATGCTGGGCTTCACGCTGCCGATCGAGCTGGGCTTCTCGGGCTGGTACACCTTCCTGTCGTGGGTCGCGGCGGTCGCGGCCTCCGGGGTGGCGCTATGGGTCGCGAGCCGGCCCAACTACAGCCTCGGGCGGCTGGGCGTGGCCTCGCTGGTCATGGGCGGCGGCATCTGCGGCATGCACTACATCGGCATGGCGGCACTGCAGATGGCGCCCGGCATCCTGTGGCAGCCGGTGATCGTGGCGCTGTCCGCGCTGGTGGGCGTCGGAGCCTCCGCCGCGGCCTTGCTCATCATGCGCAACCTGGGCCGCGTGAGCACCGCCCGGCGCCCCGCCGTGCAGCTGCTGGCGGCGCTGGTGATGGGCATCGCGATCTGCGGCATGCACTACACCGGCATGGCCGCGGCCAACTTCGCGCCCGATTCGGTCTGCCTGAGCGCCAACGAACTGCACGGCGCGGGGCTCACGGTGATCGTGGTGCTGGCTTCGTGCGTGCTGCTGCTGGGCACGCTGCTCGGCTCGATCCTCGAGGGGCGCATGCAGGTGGTCACGCAGCGCCTGGCCAACTCGCTCGAGAACGCCAACGCCGAACTCACGCAGGCCAACCGCGAACTGCAGCGCTACGCCTTCACCGACGCGCTCACCGGCTTGCCCAACCGCGTGCTGTTCGAGGACCGGCTGCAGCACGCGCTGGCGCGCATGGCGCGCGTCAACCAGCCGCTGGTGAAGGAACGCGTGGCGATCCTGTTCGTCGACCTCGACGGCTTCAAGCCGATCAACGACTCCTTCGGCCACGCGGCCGGCGACGAGATCCTGCGCGCCGCGGCCAGGCGGCTCGGGGAGGTCGCGGGCGACGGCGACACGGTGGCGCGCATCGGCGGCGACGAGTTCCTGCTGCTGCTCGAGGGCGTGAGCGACGCGGCGGAGGCCGCGCAGGTAGCCAACCGCGCGCTGCGCCGGCTGGCCGAGCCCTTCTCGCTGCAGGACAAGCCGCTGCAGATCGCCTGCTCGATCGGCATCGTGGTCTACCCGGGCCAGGGCGAGCCCGACAAGCTCGTGGCCAATGCCGATGCCGCGATGTACATCGCCAAGCGCGCCGGCGGCGCGAACTACGTGATGTTCGAATCGCACATGGGCTCCGACGTGGCGGCGCAGCTGCGGCTGCAGAGCGACCTGCGCCGGGCCGTCGACCTGAACCAGTTCGAGCTGCACTACCAGCCGAAGATGGACGGGCGCGACGGCTCGCTCAGCGGCGTGGAGGCGCTGGTGCGCTGGAACCACCCCGAGCTCGGCCTGATCGGGCCCGCGCAGTTCATCGGCCTGGCCGAGCGCTTCGGCATGATCGTGCGCCTGGGCGACTGGATCCTCGACGAAGCCTGCCGGCAGATCGCGCTGTGGCGCGCGCAGGGCCTGTCGATGCCGGTGGCGGTGAACCTGTCGGTGATGCAGCTGCGCGAGGTCGATTTCGTCGAGCGCGTCGAGCGCGCGCTGACCCGGCATGCGGTGCCGGCCTCGCTGCTGCTGTGCGAGATCACCGAGTCGGTGGCGATGGAGGACATCCGCGCCACGCACCGCACCTTCGAGGGCCTCGCGGCCGTGGGCGTGTTCCTGTCGATCGACGATTTCGGCACCGGCTACTCGAGCCTGAGCCAGTTGCGCCGGTTGCCGGCGCGCCAGGTCAAGATCGACCGCAGCTTCGTGCAGGACCTCGAATCCAAGGAGGACTCGCGCGCCGTGGTCGACGCCGTGATCCGGCTCGCGCATGCGCTGGGCCTGAGCGTGGTGGCCGAGGGGGTCGAGAACGAGATCCAGCGCGACATCCTGCTGACGATGGGCTGCGACGAACTGCAGGGCTTCCTGTACTCGCGCGCGCTGCCGGCCTCGCAGCTGTTCGACTGGCTCGCGGTGCGCGCCGCAGCCTAGGACGCGTCCAGCACCTCGCGCACCCGCACCGCCAGTTCCTCGATCGTGAAGGGCTTGCCGATCAGGTGCACGCCCGCGTCGAGCACGCCGTTGTGCACCACCGCGTTGCGCGTGTAGCCGGTGGTGAACAGCACCTTGAGTCCGGGCCGCCGCCGCAGCGCCTCGTCGGCCAGCTTGCGGCCGTTGGTCTCGGGCATCACCACGTCGGTGAACAGCAGCTGGATCTCGGGATGGGCGTCGATCAGCTTCAGCGCCGCCGCGGCGCCGTCGGCCTGCAGCACGCGGTAGCCGAGTTCGGTGAGCGCGGCCACCGTCAGCTGGCGCACCGCGGGCTCGTCCTCCACCACGAGGATCAGCTCCTCGGTGCCGCCCAGCGGTGCATCGGGGGCGGCCTCGGCCTTCGCGTCCTCGGCGGGCGCGCCGAGCAGGCGCGGCAGGTAGACCTTCACGGCCGTGCCCTCGCCGACCTCCGAATAGATCTTCACGTGGCCGCCCGACTGCTTGACGAAGCCGTAGACCTGGCTCAGGCCCAGCCCCGTGCCGCGGCCCACCTCCTTGGTGGTGAAGAAGGGGTCGAAGGCCTTGGCGACCACGTCGGCGGGCATGCCCGAACCGGTGTCGCTGACGGCGATCATCACGTACTGCCCGGCCGAGAGGCCGAGGTGCTCGACCGCATAGCGCTCGTCGAGGTGGGTGTTGGCGGTCTCGATGGTGAGCCGCCCGCCGTCGGGCATGGCGTCGCGCCCGTTGACCGCGAGGTTGAGGATCACGTTCTCGAGCTGGTTGGGGTCGGCATGCGTGCGCCACAGGCCGCCGGCCAGCACGGTCTCGAGCTGGATCGCGCCGCTGAGCGAGCGGCGCAGCAGGTCCGACATGCCCGCCACCAGCCGGTTGGCATCGAGCGACTCGGGACGCAGCGGCTGCTGGCGCGAGAACGCGAGCAGCCGCTGCGTCAGCAGCGCGGCACGCTTCGCGCCGTCGCGCGCGGCCTCGACGTAGCGCCGGGCGCGAACGTCGTCGGCCGCGAGCTGGCGCCCCAGCAGGTCGAGCGAACCGATCACCACCGCGAGCATGTTGTTGAAGTCGTGCGCGATGCCGCCGGTGAGCTGGCCCACCGCCTCCATCTTCTGCGCCTGGCGCAGCGCCTCCTCGGTCTTCAGCCGCTGCGCGACCTCCTCGGCCACGCGGTGCTCGAGCGAGTCGTTGAGTTCGAGCAGCGCGCGCTCGGCGCGGTGGCGCTGGGTCACGTCCTGGAACAGCACCGCGACCTGGCGGCGCTCGGGCGGCTCGACGCGGAAGGCGGCCAGCTCGAGGAAGCGGCCGGTGCGCACCAGCTCGCGCTCGAAGCGCACCGGCTCGCCCGTGAGCAGCACGCGGCGGTAGATGTCGACCCAGCCGTCGGCCTCGTCGGGCACCATCTCGCGCACCCGCTGGCCCACCACGTCGGCGATGCCGGCATTGGCCAGGTAGGCCGGGTTGGCCGTGACGTGGATGTAGTCGCTCATCGGCCCGTGCGGGCCGTCGAGGAATTCGATGACGCAGAAGCCCTCGTCGATGGTCTCGAACAGGGTGCGGAACTGCCGGTGGCTCTCGCGCAGCGCGAGCTCGGCCGCCTTGCGCTCGGTCAGATCGAGCATGGCACCGATCATGCGCAGCGGCCGGCCCTGCGCGTCGCGCAGCACCGTGCCGCGGTCGAACACCGCGGCATGGCTGCCGTCCTTGCGCAGGAAGCGGTATTCCTGCGTCCAGGCCGTGCCGCCGCCGTCGATCACCGCATGGATGCCGGTCTCGACGCGCTCGCGGTCCTCGGGATGGATGTGGTCCAGCCACCAGTCGGCGCTGGTCTCTTCCTCCGTGTGGCCGAACAGCGTGGTCAGCGCCTGGTTCCAGACCACGTGGCCGTCGGACAGGCGCCAGTCCCAGACCGCGTCGTTGGTGGCCAGCACCGCGAGCCGGTAGCGCTCCTCGGTCTCCATGCGCTGCGCCTGGCGCCGCGTCGCCTCGTCCTCCTCCACGGCCAGCCGGCGCTGGGTCAGCACCTTGTCGGTGGTTTCCCAGACCGTGCACAGAAGGCCATGCACGGCGCCTCGTTCGTCGCGCAGCGGCGCATAGGAGAAGGTGAACCAGGTCTGTTCCTCGCGACCCTCGCGGTTCACCACGAGCGGCAGGTCTTCGCGATAGACCGGGCTGCCGGACAAGGCGGTCTGGACCAGCGACCCGACGTCGGGCCAGATCTCCGCCCAGACCTCGGCCAGCGGCGCCCCCATGGCCCGGGGATGCTTGCCCCCGAGGATCCGGGCGTAGGGCTCGTTGTAGACCATGCCGAGCCGCGGGCCCCACGCCAGCCACATCGGCACCGCGGAGTCCTGCATCAGCGACACCGCGTGGCGCAGTGCGCCCGCCCAGCCCTGGGGCGGCCCGAGCGCCGAGCGGGTCCAGTCGTGCTCGCGCAGGAACGCGGCGGCGGGCGTGCCGTCCGGCCGGAAATGCCCGCCATGCTGCAGTGCGGTGCCGGGCCCGCCGTGTGTCTCGCTGTTCTTCATGAGTGCGTCCGCGTGCTGGGCGCATCCCTCGATACGCCTGTCCAGGGCGGTATCGTAGGGGCGCCGCGTGGCGGGACGCGTCGGCGGGCAGGCCGTTTTGGCGCGGACTTCGCGCCACCGGCAACGTGGACGGAGTCAGGCGCTTGCGTCGGGCAGAAGCACCAGCTTGCCGAAGGTGCGCCGCTCCTGCAGGTCGCTCAAGGCACGCGGCAACTCGCTGAAGCCGTAGCGGCCGCCCACGTCGGCATGCAGCTGCCCCTGCCTGAAACCCGCCAGCACGTCGTCCAGCGCCTGCCCGATCAACGGCAGGTCGCGCTCATGGCTCCAGTAGATGCCCAGCGCCGAGGCGCTCTTGAGCAGGAGCCGGTTGGCGCGGATCTCGGGAATGCGCCCGCTCGAGAAACCCACGAGGCACAGGCGCGCGCCGTGGGCCAGGCACTTGACGCTGCGGTCCGTGATATCGCCCCCCACGGGGTCGATGACCACATCCACGCCCTTGCCGCCGGTGGCCTGCATCACCTGCTCGACCCAGTCGTCCTCGCGGTAGTCGACGCAGACCGAAGCCCCGCGCTCCCTGCAGCGCGCGAGCTTGTCCTGGCCACCCGCGGTGGCGATGACGCGCGCACCGGCCCGAACCGCGAGCTGGGTGGCCGCCAGCCCGACCCCGCCGGCGGCCGCGTGCACCAGCACCGTCTCGCCGGCCTGCAACCGGGCCCGCGCGAACAGGGCGATCCACGCGGTCGGCCAGACCACCGGCAGCGCGGCGGCCTCGGCCAGCGGGACCTCCTCGGGCACGCGCACCAGCCACGAGGCCTCGGCCACCGCGAACTGCGCAAAGCCGCCCCACAGGACCTTGGTGGCGACCCGGTCGCCGGGGCCGAAGGCGCCACCGCCCGAGACGCTCTCGACGATGCCGCTGATCTCCTGGCCCGGGGTGAAGGGCAGCGGCGGCCGGATCTGGTAGGCGCCGCGCGCCATCAGCACGTCCGAGAAGTTGAGCCCGGCCGCCGCCACCCGTACCAGTACCTGGCCCGGCTTGGGATGCGGCAGCGGCATCTCCATGAGCTCCGGAGGCTGGGTGGTGTCCCTGACGATCCACGCCTTCATACGGCCCCCCGCGCGCGCAGTTGCGCAAGATCCGCCGGCGCGATGCCGATGCCCTGCAACACCTCGTCGGTGTGCGCGCCCAACAAGGGGTCGGCCTGGACCTTCGCCGGATCCCCCGAGGAGAACACGGCCGGCTGCAGCACGAACGGCCAGGGGCGCTCTGCATCCTGTGCCTGGGCGACGCGCCCTCGATCCTGCCGCGCGGCCTGCGCATGGGCCTGCTGCAGATCCCAGACCGGGCCCGCGGGCACGTCGGCCTCCAGGCAGGCCTGCACCACCTCGTCCACGGTCCGCTCGCGCGACCATGCCGTGATCGCCGCCTTCAGCACCGGCTCGTTGCGCGCGCGCTGCGGGTTGTCGACGAAGCGCGGGTCCTCGACCCACTCGGGCTTGCCGATCAACGGCGCGAAGCGGCGGAAGAACCCGTCGTTGCTGACCACGATCACCACCCAGCCGTCGCTGGCCTCGAAGCAGTCCACCGGCGAGGTCACGGGATGGCGGTTGCCCACGCGCTGCGGCGCCGTGCCGCTGGCGAACAGGCGGCTCGCGCTCGTGAGCTGCAGGGCCAGCATCGCATCGAACATCGACAGATCGATCTGGCGTCCCTGCCCGTCCCGCTCGCGGGCGAACAGCGCCGTCATCAGCGACCAGGCACCGAACAGGCCCGTCACGAGGTCCGCCACCGAGTCGCCCACGCAGGTGGGTTCCTGCCCGGGACGGCCCGTGGTGCTCATGAGCCCGGACATGGCCTGGATGATCAGGTCATAGGCCGGTCGCCCCTTGAATTCGCCCTGCTGCCCGAAGCCCGAGATGCTCAGGTACACCAACGAGGGATTGCGCGCCTTCAGCGTCTCGTAGTCCACCCCCAGCCGCTGCGCGACACCGGGGCGGAAGTTCTCGACCACCGCATCGGCGGTGTCGATCAGCGCATACAGCATCTCGCGCGCGCGCTCGTCCTTGAGATTGAGCGTGACGCTCTTCTTGTTGCGGTTCAGCAAGGAGAAGTAGACGCTGCGGCCGTCGACGAAGGGGCCGAAGTGGCGCGAATCGTCGCCGGTCACGGGCGTCTCGATCTTGATCACCTCGGCCCCCACGTCGGCCAGCAGCGCGGTGCAGTAAGGCCCCGACATCACGCGCGACAGGTCGACGATGCGCAGGCCATTCAGAAGTTGTTGTTGGGTCATGAGAGGGTCATCCCAGAAGAAGGCTGTCGTCGCTGAGTTCCTTGCCGCTGCGCTGGGAGAACAGCGCCAGCAGGTCCGGAACATCGAGCCGCTCGCGTTCGCTGCCGGCGATGTCGAAGACGATGCGCCCCTGGTGCAGCATGATGGTCCGGTCGCCGTGATCGAGCGCCTGGCGCATGCTGTGCGTGACCATCAGCACCGTGAGCTTGAGCTCGCGCACGAGGTCGTCGGTGAGCTTCATCACGAACTCCGAGGTGCGCGGATCGAGCGCGGCCGTGTGCTCGTCGAGCAGCAGCAGCTTCGATTCGTTGAGCGACGCCATCAGCAGGCTGATCGCCTGGCGCTGCCCACCCGAGAGCAGGCCCATGCGGTCGTGCAGCCGGTTCTCCAGGCCGAGACCGAGCCGGGCCAGCGCCGCGCGGATGCGCTCGCGCCGAGGCGCCGTCACCGCGTGACCCAGTCCGCGCGCATGGCCACGCGCCAGCGCGATGGACATGTTCTCCTCGATCGTCAGTTCCTCGCAGGTGCCCGCCAGCGGGTCCTGGAAGACGCGGGCGATGGCGCCGGCGCGACGCGCGACCGGCCAGCCGGCGATGGCTTCGCCATCGATCGTGACGGCCCCGCCGGTGGGGGTCGTCTCTCCCGCCAGCACATTGAGCAAGGTCGACTTGCCGGCGCCGTTGGAACCGATCACCGTGATGAACTGCTGCTGGGGGATGTCCAGCGACAGGCCGCGCAGCACGTGGTTCTCGAGCGCGGAACCGGCGTTGAAGACGACATCGAGCTTCTCGACCCTGATCATGCTTTTCTCCCGCGCAGCGCGCCGGCCAGGCCTACGCCGGGCGCGACCAGTGCCAGTGCCACGAGCGCCGCGGTCACCATGTTCAGGTCCGAGGGCGTGAGCCCGATGCTGTCGACGTCCAGCGCCAGCGCCACCGCGATGCGGTAGAGCACGGCGCCCACCAGCGCGGACAAGGTCGCGCGCACGATGGTCGTGTTCCTGATCAGCACCCCGCCGCCGATCACGGCGGCAAAGCCGACGACCACCACGCCGCCGCCCATGTTGACGTCGGCCGAGCCCTGCGTCTGCGCGAAAAGCGCACCGCCGAGGGCGGACAGTCCGTTCGCCATGGCGAGCCCCAGCCAGGTCATGCGGCCGGTGTGGATGCCGTAGGCCGCCGCCATGCGCGGATTGGCGCCGGTCGCCCGCAGGGCCAGCCCGGTCTCGGAAGCGAGGAAGCGGTTGAGCAGCAGCACGATCGCCGTGCACAGGAGGACGAGCACGAGCGGCACCGCATAGGCACTGCCGGCGAAGTGCGTGCCCAGGCCCGTGAACACCGTGTCCGTGCCCAGCAAGGGCGTGTTGGGCCGCCCCATGATGCGCATGTTGATCGAGTACATCGCGACCGAGGCCAGGATGCCGCTGAGGATGTGCAGGATGCGCAGCCGGACATTGAGGAAGGCCGTGAGCGAGCCCGCGAGCATGCCGGCGACGAAGGCCAGCAAGGTGGCCAGATAGGGGTTGGCGCCCGCGACGATCGATGCGGCGGCCACGGCCCCGCCGAGCGGGAAGCTGCCCTCCACCGTGATGTCGGGGAACTTCAGCAGGCGAAAGGTGATGTAGGTGCCGAGCGCGACGAAGCCGAAGATCAGCCCCGTCTCGAGCGCGCCCAGCAAGGCGTAGAAATTCATCCCGCCCTCCTCAGCGATTGACGATGTTGGCCTGGCGGGCCACGTCGTCCGGGATGCTCAGGCCCGCGGCCTGCGCGGCGCGCTGGTTCACGACCGTGCGAAACACCTGCGGCGTTTCCACGTCGATATCGCCGGGCTTCGCGCCCTTGAGGATCCTGACCACCTGGCGGGCCGCTTCCTCGCCGACGGCGTTGTAGTCGAAGCCGATCGAGGCCACCGCGCCGCGCTCCACGGTGCGGGTCTCGGCCGTGAACACGGGAATCTTCTGCTCCTGGCCGATGCGCACCGCCGATTCGAGCGCCGCGTACACGGTCGGATCGTTGGGAATCCAGACCACGTCCGTCTTGCCCACGAGCGAACGCATGGCCGAACCGACCTCGTTGGAGGTGGGCGCATTCGCCTCGACCAGCGTCATGCCATGGGCCTTGAGCAGCGGCTTGAGCACCTCGATCTGGTAGCGCGAGCCATCGAGCCCGGTGTTGTAGATCACCCCCAGGCGCCTGGCCTGCGGCATGAAGGCCTTGATCAGGCGCAGCTGCCGCTCGATGGGCGCGAGGTCGGAGATGCCGGTGGCATTGCCGCCCGGACGCTTCAGCGACGGGACCACCTTGGCGCCGAGCGGATCGGTCACCACGGTGAAGACCACGGGCACCGTCCTCGTGGCCGACAAGGCGGCCTGCGCCATCGGCGTGGTGATGGTGACGATCACGTCGGGCGCCTCGCCGACGAACTTGCGCACGATCTGCGTGGCGATGCCCGCGTTGCCCTGCGCCGACAGGTAGTCGAGCCTGAGGTTCTGGCCCTCGACATAGCCCGCGCCGCGCAGCGCGTCCACCAGCCCCGTCTTGACCTGGATCAGTTGGGGAATGTCGACCATGTTCGCGATCGCCACGTGCTTGTTCTGCGCCGAGGCCATCGACGCGCCGACGACGAGCCCGAGGGCCAGGAAGTACCTTGTCCATTTCATGACGTGCTCCTTCAGAGTCAGGCTGCCAGCGAAGGCAGGTCCAGTTGGCGCTCGCGCGCGGTGCGCGCGGCGATCTCGTAGCCCGCGTCGGCATGACGCATCACGCCGGTGGCGGGATCGTTCCAGAGCAGCCGCGCGATGCGCTCGTCGGTGCCTTGCGTGCCATCGGCCACCAGCGCCATGCCCGCGTGGATCGAATAGCCCATGCCCACGCCGCCGCCGTGATGGATGCTGACCCAGTCGGCACCGCAGGCCGTGTTGAGCAGCGCATTCAGGAGCGGCCAGTCGGCCACGGCGTCGGAACCGTCGAGCATGCCTTCGGTCTCGCGGTTCGGACTCGCCACCGAGCCCGAATCCATGTGGTCGCGGCTGATGGCGATCGGCCCGCTGAGCTCGCCGTTGCGCACCATCTCGTTGATCGCGAGCCCGGCGAGATGCCGCTCGCCCAGGCCGAGCCAGCAGATGCGCGCGGGCAGGCCCTGGAACCTGACGCACTCGCGCGCCATCGTGAGCCAGCGGCCCAGCGCCTGGTCTTGCGGGAACAAGGCGCGCAGGCGCTCGTCCGTCTTGTAGATGTCCTGCGGATCACCCGAGAGCGCGACCCAGCGGAAAGGCCCCTTGCCCTCGCAGAACAGGGGCCGGACATAGGCCACCACGAACGACGGAAAGTCGAAGGCCTGCGTCACGCCCTCATCGAGCGCGACCTGGCGGATGTTGTTGCCGTAGTCGAACACCACGGCGCCGCGCGCCTTGAAGTCCAGCATCGCGCGCACATGCAGCGCGATCGATGCGCGCGCCGCCTGCTCGACCGCGCGGGGGTCGCTCGTGCGCGCCGCCTCCCAACGCGCCACGTCCCAGCCGGCGGGCAGGTAGCCGTGCAGCAGGTCGTGCGCGGCGGTCTGGTCGGTCACCACGTCGGGACACAGGCCGCGCCGGACGATCTCGGGCAGGACCTCGGCGGCATTGCCGCACAGCGCGATCGACAGCCCGCGGCGCTGCGCGCGTGCCTCGTCGACGAGTTCGAGCGCATGCGCGAGATCGCGCGCCTGCACGTCGAGGTAGCCGGTGCGCAGGCGCATGTCGATGCGGCTCTGCTGGCACTCCACCACGAGGATCGCGGCCCCCGTCATCCGCCCGGCCAGGGGTTGCGAGCCGCCCATGCCGCCGAGCCCCGCGGTGAGCATCCATCGGCCCTCCATCGAGCCGCCGAAATGCCGGCGCCCGACCTCCGAATAGGTCTCGTAGGTGCCCTGCACGGTGCCCTGGCTGCCGATGTAGAACCAGGAGCCGGCCGTCATCTGGCCGAACATCATCAGGCCCTTGCGCTCGAGCTCGTTGAAGTGGTCCTGCGTGGCCCATTTGGGCACGAGGTTGGAATTGGCGATCAACACGCGCGGCGCCGTCGCATGGGTACGGAATACGCCCACGGGTTTGCCGGATTGCACCAGCAGGGTGTGGTCGTCGTCCAGCCGCTCTAGCGTTTCGACGATGCGATCGAAGGCGTCCCAATTGCGCGCCGCGCGCCCCACGCCGCCATAGACGATCAATTGCGCGGGATTCTCCGCAACGTCCGGATCGAGGTTGTTCATCAGCATGCGCAACGGCCCTTCCGTGCGCCAGCTGCGGGCTCGAAGTTCGGTCCCGCGGGCTGCGCGAACGACCCGGGGCAACGATGTCTCGTGAGGCAATTTCTTCTCCTGTGCGGTCCATGCCAAGGCGGCCGATTCAGCGTTGCCACCAATTCCATTGCTCATGGATCCGGAGAAAGATGGCGTGCCTGAAACGATGGGAATTGCGCCTACTCTCCCTAGAATGCGGCGTGTCCGCGACGATTATGAAAATTGCGTTGCACGGCCGAAAGCGATTTTTCCTCCTTGGTTGATGACCAACGCTCATGCATTGAATGCGAACCCACACGCCCTCCCTTTCGTGCCTGCTGGCGTTCGAGGCCAGTGCCCGACACCACAGCTTCACCCGCGCGGCCGACGAGTTGTGCGTGACGCAGGGCGCGATCAGCAAGCTCATCAAGGCCCTGGAGGACGAACTCGGCACGCTGCTGTTCGTGCGTGAAGGCAAGCGATTGACGCTCACGCCGGCGGCCGATGCGTACCTGCGGCGCATCCAGCCGCTGCTGCACAAGCTCGAGGCCGCGTCGGTCGAGCTCAAGGCCGGGGGCCGCAGCAGCGGCCGCTTCAACCTCGCGGTGCTGCCCAGCATCGCGGCCCGGTGGCTGATGCCGCGCTACTCCGATTTCTCGGCGCGCCATCCCGACGTCATCCTGAACCTCACCACCCACCTGTCGCCGTTCAACTTCCACATCGAGGACATCGATGCGGCCATTCATTTCGGCGCCAAGGCCTCATGGAGCGGCGCCGAGATGGAGTTCCTGCTGCAGGATGCGGTGGTGCCGATCTGCAGCCCGGATTTCCTGCGCCGCTACGGCCCGTTCGACGAGCCGCGCCGGCTGCTGGACTACACGCTCGTGCACCTGGCCTCGCGCATGGACTCGTGGAATTTCTGGCTCGGCAGCCTGGGCGTGGAGATGGGGCACACGCCGCCGGGCCCGGTGTTCGAGCACTACCTGATGATCGTGCAGGTGGTCACCGCCAGCCTGGGCATCGGGCTCGCACCCTATTTCCTCGTGGCCGACGACATCGAGCAAGGCCGGCTGGCCGTGCCCTATCGCCATATGGCCAGCGAGGACCTGGCCTATTACCTGGTCTATCCGGCGGAGAAGAAGGACTATCCGCCGCTGCGCGCATTCAGGGGCTGGCTGGCGCAGGAACTGGTGGCGACGCAGCGCTCGATCGACAGCTTCCGTGCAAGCTGCCCGCATCCATCGTTCAGGACCTCGATGCCATCGTGACGGGAAGGGAGTCCCGGCGCCGCTGCGCCCACGCCACCACCTGCCCCAACGGCGCCGGCCGCATGAAATAGAACCCCTGCAGCAGCGGACAGCCCAGCCGCACGAGCGTCTCGAACTCCTCCTGGCTCTCGACGCCCTCGGCCACCACCTCGATGTCCATCGAGCGTCCGAGCCGCACCACCGCCTCCACCATCAGGCAACTGGCCGGCGAGGAATCGAGGCCGAACACGAAGCTGCGGTCGATCTTCACCTGGTGCACGTGCTCGCCGCGCAGCGAGGCCAGCGAGGAGTAGCCGACGCCGAAATCGTCGATCGCGACCGCGACGCCGGACTCGGCCAGCGCGCGCAGCCGGGCGCGCGCGGTCGAGGTGTCGAGCGCGACCTCCTCGGTGATCTCGATCTGCAGGCGTTGCGGCGGCAGACCGTGCGCCGCGAGCACCTGCGCGGTGATGACATCGACCGGCAACTGCGACATCTCGCGCGGCGACACGTTCATGGCCACCGGCAGTTCGGCGAAGGCGCCGCCAATGCCACCGAGTTGCACCAGGCCATGGCAGACCTCCTCGAGGATGTGGCGCAGCAGGCGTTCGGCCAGCCCGGTGCTCGCGGCCGCGAAGATCACCTCGCCGGGCGCGACCCAGCCGTGCTTCGGATGCCGCCAGCGCAGCACGGCCTCGAGGCTGTGCAGGCGCCGCCCGCGGTCGGCGAGGATCGGCTGGTACCAGGCGCAGATGGCGCGCGTCGCCATGGCCTCGACCATGTCGCGCTCGATGTCGCGCCGGCGCAGCAGGCGGCCGTGCAGCACCTCGTCGAAGCGGTGGCAGCGGTTGCGCCCGCGCCGCTTGGCCTCGTAGAGCGCCTCGTCGGAGAAGGCCAGCATCTCCTCGGCCGAGCGTTCGAGGCTGGTGCAGATGCCCACGCTCACGCCGAGCTGCCCGCCGTAGTGCGAGGTGGCATGGCCAATCGAGTCGATGAGCCCCTGCGCCACGTGCTCGGGCGCATCGGCCGCGCCACGCGGGCGATAGAAGACCGCGAACTCGTCGCCGCCCCAGCGGCCGACCACGGCGTCATGCTGCGCCAGCCGCTGCTGCAGCCACTGGCCGACGTCCTGCAGCACGCGGTCGCCGGTCTTGTGGCCAAAGGCATCGTTGATGGCCTTGAAGCCGTCGAGGTCCAGCATCAGCGCGGCATGCGGCACCACGTCCGCCTGCGCGGCCTCGAAGCGCGCGGCCGCCTTCGCGAAGCCCTCGCGGTTGAGCAGGCCGGTCAGCGAATCGTGATTGGCGCGGAAGTCCAGCTCGCGCGTCGCGCGCGTGGACTCGGCATGGGTGCGCTGCAGCTCGGCCGCCATGAACAGCGCCTCGTTCTTCAGCCGGCTGCTGGCGCGGAACGCGCGCTCGCCGCGCCGCGAGGCGTAGACCAGCGTGCACAGGTAGACGAAGACCATCGCCGCCAGCGCATCGTGATGAAAGCCGCCGGCATGGAGCAGCCACGCGGTGACCGCGGCCAGCGTGGGTGTCACGAAAACGATCGGCACCGGGGCATAGGCCGCGCTGAAGATCACGGAGCCGGCGCAGACGCCGCAGACGATGGTCAGGAAGAACAGCGTTTCCGACGGGTTCCCGCTGTCGCAGAACAGCGGCAGCAGCGCCCACACGCAGCCCGACAGCAGGGACGACAAGGTGATCCGGCGGAAGCGTCTCGCGAGTTCGCGCTCGTCCATGCGGGCCACGGCCCGTTCGACCGCGCGCAGCGAGCGGCAGACGTAGGCGCGGTAGGCGTTCGACAGCACGACCAGCATCAGCCATGCAGCCGGCCCGGCCCAGTGGGCCGAGGCATAGAGCGCGACCCCGGCGGTCACGCAGCCCACGGCCATGCCCGAGGGCACCACGGCGCGCACGCTGCGCTGCACCGACAGGAGCTGGTCGCCCCTCACCCGTCTCGAGAGTTCGTCGGGCGACGGGCCGCTCGAGTGGTCTTGACCTGATGGAAGATCGACCATGGTGGGCAACGGGTAGCGGGAGCTCTCACCCCCTCCAACCATTGCGCACCCAATGCACCTCGGCGCGATTCGTCCATCTGCCCTTCGGGGCGTCGGCCTGCGCCGACAGAAGGCATCAGGCCGCGGACACGACCACGCCGTCCCCATCGAGCCACAGCCGATCGCCGGGCCGGAGCTCGATGCCGCCGAAGGCCAGCACCACGTCGCGCTCGCCCTTCCCGGCCAGGCTCGCGCGCCGGGGCGTGGTCCCGATCGCGAGCACGGCCAGCGGCAGCGCGGCCAGCAGTTCGGCATCGCGCACGGCGCCATGGATCACGACACCGGCCCAGCCGTTGGCGAGGCCGATGCGCGCGAGCCGGTCGCCGAGCAGCGCCATGCGGCAGGTGCCGCCGCCATCGACGACCAGGATGCGCCCCTCGCCCGCGGTCGCGAGCAGGTCCCGGACCAGGCCGGCATCCTCGTGGACACGCAGGCAGGCGATGAGGCCCGAGGCGCGGCGTGTCGATCCGAAGGAGCGCAAGCCGACTTCACAGACCCTGGCATCGGAACCGAGCCGGTCGGCGACATCGGCGGTGGCCTCGTGTGTGTCGTTGCCGTGCATGCCTCAATCCAGCGTCGCGCCCGACTGCCTGACCAGCTTCTGGTGCTTCGCCAGTTCCGACTGGAAGAAGGCCGGCGCCGCATCGGGCCCGATGTCGAGCACCGCGAGCCCCTGCCCCGTGATGGCGGACTGCGCCTCGGGCGACTTCATGGCCGCGCGGATCGCCGTGGCCGCCGCGTCCACCGCCGGCCTGGGCAGGCCCGCGGGACCGACCAGCGCGATCCAGGCATCGAATTCGTAGCCGGACACGCCGGCCTCGGCGAGCGTGGGAACCTCGGGCAGCGCGGCCGAACGCTGGCGGGTACTGACCGCGAGCGCGCGCAGCGTGCCGGCCTTGACCTGCGGCGCGACCTGCGAGACGGACACGAAGGCCAGGTTCACCTGGCCGCCGATCAGGTCGGTGATCAACGGGCCCGTGCCGCGGTAGGGCACGTGCTTCATGTCGATGCCGGTCTCGCTCACGAGCAGTTCGGCCGCGAGGTGCAGCGTGCTGCCGTTGCCGGCCGAGCCGTAGTTCAGGGTGCCGGGCTTGGCCTTGGCGTGGGCCAGGAGTTCCTTGACCGACTTCACGGGCAGGGCCGGGTTGACCACGAGCACCAGCGGCACGGTGGCGAGCACGGCGATCGGCGTGATGTCCTTGAGGCTGTCGAAGGGAATGGACTTGTAGATGCCGGGATTGATGACGTGGTTGGACGAGATCATGCCGAGCGTCAGCCCGTCCTTGGGCGCGCGCACGATCTGCTGCGTGCCCGGGATGCCGCCCGCGCCGGCGACGTTCTCGACCACCACGGGGTGGCCGGTGCCGCGGCCCAGCGCGGGTGCGACGGCGCGCGCGACCGCGTCGACCGTGGAGCCCGCGGCGAGCGGCACGATCATGCGCAGCGGCTTGTCGCCGCCCAGGGCCTGGGCCCAGGCGCCGATCGGCGCGAGGGTGAACGCGGTCGCCATCGCGGCCAGCGCGCGGCGTTTCATCGAGATGCTCGTCATGGGGTCGTCTCCGTTGGTTTGAATCTTGTCGTCGGCGCTCAGGCCTCGCCATGCCTTGCGCGCAGCTGCGCGAAGGACAACAGCTCGCCCGCGATCGCGCTCGCGGCCACCGTGGGCGGGCTCGCGAGCCAGACGCTGCCGGGACCGCCGCGGCCCGGAAAGTTGCGGTTGATGGCGCTGACGGTGACCTGCGCGGCATGCGTGGATCCGCCAGGGCCGCAGTTGCCGCAGGCGCCGCACGAGGGCTGGAGGATGCGCGCGCCGACGCGCTCGAAGGCCTCGAGATAGCCGGCGGCGATGCAGTGGTCGCGCACGGCGGTGGTGCCGAACTGCAGGAACAGTTCGACGCCGGGCGCCACGCGCAGCCCGCGCGACGCGGCCCAGTGCAACACCTCGTGGTAGTGCGCGAAGTCCTCGCGCTTGCCGGCGGTGCACGAGCCGCCATAGGCGATGTCCACGCGCACCGGCGACGCGAGCGCCGCGAGCGGCAAGCCGTTGCCGGGGTCGCCAGGCGCGGCGAGCATGGCGCCGACCGCGGCGCAGTCGACATGCAGGGTCCGGTCGTACACCGCGCCCTCGTCGCTGCGCATCCACGGCTCGAGTTCGAATTCGATGCCGCGCCGCTCGCGCAGGAAGCGCAGCGTCTCCTCGTCGGGCGCGACGATGCCGGTGAAGCCGCCGAGCTCGGCCGTCATGTTGGTGAGCGTCGCGCGTTCGTCGATGGACAGAGCCCGCACCGCGGCGCCCGTGAACTCGAACACCATGCCCACCCCGCCGCCCGCGCGGATGAAGGGCAGCGCCAGCAGGTGCAGCACCAGGTCCTTGGCCGTCACGCCCTCGGCGAGCTGGCCGGCGAGTTCCACGCGCAGCGAGCGCGGCATGGTGAGCCGCACGGCGCCGGTGACGAAGGCATTGGCCATGTCGGTGGTGCCGATGCCGAAGGCCACGCAGCCGAGCGCGCCGCTGTGCGGCGTGTGCGAATCGGTGCCGACGATCAGCTGGCCCGGCAGCGCATGGCGCTCGGCCACCATCGCATGCGAGATGCCGGCCACGTTCGAGCCGTCGTCGCGCGCGGCCTCGTCCTCGGTCAGCGTGCGATGGCTGCGCAGCGCGTACTGCGCGGCGAAGCGGCGCTGCGCCTCCACCATGCGATGCACGTTGGGCACCAAGCCACCGCGCACATGGGTCGGGCTTTCCTCCACGTAGGAGGTGTGATCCTCGAACACGACGATGCTGTCGGGCCGGTGCAGTTCCAGGCGCGGACCGAAGGCGGCATGCAGCATGTGCGCGGCCATGCCGGTGTAGTACTCGTGAATGAAGCGCAGGTCGGCGCGCACGAAGGCGCCGTCGCCCGGCGCGGGCCGACCGCCGGTGACGGGCGTCGAGAGCGCATGCCGCTCGACGATCTTCTCGAACAGCGTGCGCGGACGTTCCGTGCCCGATGCCGGCGCGGCCTCGGGCTGCCGCAGGTGCGAGGCGCCGAAGCGCAGCAGCCCGCCGCTGCGCAGGATGGCGCAGGCCAGCGCGTCGCGGCCCGCGAGCAACTCGTCGAGGTCGATCGCTTCGCCGGCCTCGATGCGCTCGACCAGGCCGAAATCGGTGGAGGTGAACAGGCCGATGTTGTCGGCGTTCTGGCGATAGATGCGTTCGAAGCTGCGCGCGATCACCAGCCGCACGCCGGCCAGCTTCTCGGCCGCGGGGCTGTGCTCGCGCGACGAGCCCTTGCCGTAGCGCCCGCCCGCCACCACGACCTCGATGCCCGAGGCGGCGATGGCGCCGGGCACGATCGGCTTGCGGCCGTCGACCTCGAGGCCGGTGTAGGGAAAGCGGCCGAGCTGCTCGTCGTAGTGCGTGAGGATCGCGATCGGCGTGATCTCGTCGGTCGAGACGTCGTCGCGCAGCGCGCCGGCCGCGGCCAGGCTGGAGCGTCCGCCGCGCAGCACGGCCTCGATGGCGTCGGGCGCGGTGCCGAGAAACAGGATGCGGGGATCGAAGCGAAGCGCCGCGTCGCCGAGCGGTTCTTCTTGTCTGTCGTGGAGCATGCCGCATGCTGCGGCCGCCGCCGGCGCGCGGGAAGCGCCAAGGCGGCAGAGGGGGTCACGCGAAACGCGTGATCGGGTGAAACCCGCGACCGGCTCAGCCGCGCAGACTGTCGATCAGCGCGAGCACCAGGCGCGGCTGCGGCGAGCGGCGCAGGCTGTAGAGCTGCAGGTTGCGGTCGGCCCAGCGCTCGTCCAGCGGGCGGCGCTCGAAGCGCGCGGTGCCCGCGAAGGCCGAGGCCGCGCTGCGCGGAATGATCGCGATGCCGAGCCCGGCCTCGACCATGCGGCACACGGCGTCGAAGCTGCTGACCGACACCGTGGGCGAGAAGCGGCCGCCGCCGGCTTCGGCGCGCTCGTGCAGCGAGCGGTCGAGCGCGCCGCCCTGGTGCACGCCGATCAGCGGCTCGCGCAGCACGGCGGCGAAGGAGACGCTGTCGAGCGCGGCGAAGGCATGCCCCGCGGGCACCACCACCTGCAGCGGATCGTGCGCGAAATGCCAGGCCTCGAGCCCGGCCGGCACCGCCTGCTCCACGCCGACGCCGACGTCGGCGAGATCGTCGAGGCAGGCGCGCAGCACGTCGCGCGTGTCCTGCTCGTGCAGCGCCACGCGCGCCTGCGGATGCGCCTGCATGAAGCGCCGCAGCCGCTCGGGCAGGAAGCCGACCACGGCCGACATGTTGGCGTACAGCCGCACCGTGCCGCGCAGCTCGCCGCCCTCGCTCTGGACCTCGCGCGCCAGCGCCTCGAGGTCCTCGTCGATCTTGATGCCGCGCGTGAGCACCAGCCGGCCGGCGTCGGTCAGCGCGATGCCGCGCGGCGAGCGCACCAGCAGCGCGGTGCCGAAGGCGTGCTCGAGGTCGGTGATGCGCCGGCCCAGCGCGGAGGCCGCGATGTGCTCGCGCTCGGCCGCGCGCGCGATCGAGCCCGCCTGCGCGGCCGCGACGAAGAGGCGGATGCTGTAGGGATCGATGCGGCGTGCCATGGAGCGGGTGGGTGGAGGCTTCGCCGCATTCTCTCAGTCGCCCTCCGCGCCGATCGCGCCGCCGCTCAGACCAGCTGCAGCACCTGCGCCAGCGGCCGGCGCGGCTTGCGCGGCTTGCGCGGCTTGCGCGGCTTGCGCGGCTTGCGCGGCCAGTTCTGGGGCATGGCATGGCCGATGGCAAGCAGCAGCACCGGGATCTCGTCGGCTGCCAGCGCGAAGGCCTCGGCGACCGCGGGCGCGTCGAAGCCGATCATCGGCGCGGAGCCGAGCCCCATCGCCTGCGCCGCATGGATCATGCATGCCGGCGCCGAAGGTCGCGCTGCGCACTGCCTCGTCGCGCTGGCGCTGCGGCTGCTCGAAGTAGAGGCTCTTGGCGGCGCCCTCCCAGCCCGGGACCATCTCCGCCGGCATGAAGCCGGCCGCGACGGCGCCCGCGAGGCGATCGGGCAGCGTGCGGTGGTCGGCGAGCTGGCCGCAGACGATGAAGGTCACTGCGGCTTCGCTGACCTTGACCTGGTCCCAGGCCAGGGCGCGCAGCCGCGCTTTCCGCTCGGGCGTGCGCACGGCGACGAAGCGCCAGTTCTGCAGGTTGAACGAGGTCGGCGCGGTCGTGGCCAGGCGCACCAGCTCCTCGATGCGCTCGTCGTCGATGCCGCTCGCGGGATCGAATAGGTTGGTGGTGCGGCGCTCTTCGATGGCCTGGAGGATCGGGTTCGGATGGGACATGGAAATCTCCTTGGATGAAAGGGACGAACGCGTGCCGTCCTCCGCCCGCGCGCGGCGGCGCGAGCGGCTGGAACGGGACGCAGGGGATCGGGGGAGAAAGAGGCGCTAGACGATGCTGTCGACCACGCCGCCGTCGACGCGCAGCGCGGCGCCGGTGGTGGCCGAGGCCTGCTCGGAGCTGGCGTAGAGGATCATGTTCGCGACCTCTTCCACGCGCCGGCGCGGCGGATGAGATCGCCAGCGAAGCCGTGGGCGCGCGATGCCGCGTCGCCCAGCCGCGCCAGCGCGGCCGCCACGCCGGCCTCGGCGCGCCGTTGCCACCTCGACCGTGACCCTGGCCATCAACCAACTCGAGCAGGAGGTGGGCGCGCGGCTCATGCAGCGCTCGACGCGGCGGCTGGCCTTCACCCACGAGGGCGAGTCGCTGGTGGCGGATGCACGCCGCATCGTCTCGGAATGGGATGCGGCCCTGGGCGGCCTGCGCCAGCAGGGCGAACTGTCGGGCCCGGTGCGCGTCACCGCCACCAACGACTTCGGCCGCTCGCAGCTGCGGCCGCTGCTCGACGCCTTCCAGCAGCGCCATCCGCAGGTGCGCATCGGGCTGCATCTCAGCGACAGCACCATCGACCTGATCGAGACCCACATGGACCTCGCGATCCGCTTCGGCCCGCTGCCCGACTCGAACCTGCAGGCCCGCCTGCTGGTGCCCGGCGAGCGGCTGGTCTGCGCCGCGCCGGCCTACTGGAACGCGCGCGGCCGGCCGGCCCATCCTGGTGAGCTGGCGCAGCACAACTGCCTGGTGCTCGCAAGGCCCGGCGCACCGCTCGCGGCCTGGACCTTTCGCGATGGCGACCGGTCCTTCAACGTCAAGGTGTCGGGCGACCGCGAGGCCAGCGACGGCTCGGTGCTGCGCGAATGGGCCGTGAACGGCACGGGCGTGATCTTCAAGAACCGGCAGGACATATGCCACGAACTGGCGGCCGGCGCGCTCGAGGTGGTACTGGGCAATTACGTGGCCGGGCCGATCGACCTGTTCGCGGTCTTCCCCGGCGGTGCGCCCAGCCGGCGCGTGGCGGCGCTGGTGGATTTCCTCGCGGCCGCGCTGCAATCGCCGGCCGCCTGAGCCTGCCGGGACTCGGCGCTCAAGGCGCGAGGCTCAGAAATGTCAGAAATGGCCCTGCGCGTCGCCCGTGCGGTCGTGCACCCATCGCATGGCCTGCAGCTGGGCTTGCCGCAGCGCCTCCTCTGCACTGCCGTGGCCGAGGTCGTCCGCGGGCAGTTCATCGGCGATGAAGGCTGGCCCGCCCGCATAGTCGAGCCGCGCCAGGTAGCGGCCGCTGCCGTCGGGTTCCGCACGGCAGATGAACGCGTGTTCCCACAGGTCGATTCTTTCCTCGAAGCTCATTCGGATGGTCCTCTCGTTGTCCAGGTCTTCAATGACTGGAAACGAGTCTATGGACGGCGCGGCCGCGCCGCGTAGGAGCCGCCCGCGTGGGTGGGTGGGTCGGCAGGCGGGACGCGCGGATGCGACAAGCCCGGCTCAACGCGCGGGCGGCCACTGCCGAGCCGTGTGCAGCAGCGTCAACACCCAAACGGTTTGCGCGGCATCGTCCACCTCGTAGACCATGCGATAGCTCTCGTGCGGAATCAGCTCCCGGGTACCGGCGATCCGCCCTCGCTTGCCGAGCAATGGAAAGTCGATCAGCCGGGCAGCGGCGGCGCCGAACAATTCGTCCATCGCGATCGCCGCGTGCACGTTGTCGGCGGCGATGTAGGCCAGGATCTCTTCCCGGTCGCCTTCGGCCTGACGGGTCCAACGAACCCTCACGCGTCAGCCTTGATGCTCCGCTCGAGCAGTTGCTTGCGCCGAACGGCGAAGTCGGCCTCGACCTCGTCATGCGAGCGCCCATCGCCGGCTCGCATGTCGCGGCGGCCGGCTTCCACCTTTCGCGCCACGAAGGCTTCATGCTCCTGCGCCTCGCGCTGATTGCGTACGAACTCCCGCATCAGATCGCGCACCACCTGGGATGCCGGACGGTCCAGCGCCCGGGCGGCGGCCATGAACTCGTCGCGCAGCTCGGGCTCGAGCTTCATCGTGAATACGGCTTCCTTGGACATGGCACTCCTTGTACTGACCAGGTATATACGTCGTCATTATCTCAACAAACCCTGCCGCAAGCGTTCCTCGATTCCTCAGCCCTTTCAGGTCGAAGCTCATCCCTCGCAAAAAACGAAATTTACTGTCTGCGAACCCACCCCCGGATACACAGCGATACGCAGCCCCGGCCCCCGGCCACTCCCGCGAATGAACATCCGCCCCATCGATCGCCAGGCAGCGCGAACGACACCGGCGCGACAGGCCCTCGGCCCGATGCCATCCACCACCATTCGCAAGGAGTTCCCATGACGCTTTCCTCCCCGCTCGAGCGCCGCTCGTTCCTCGCCAAGGCCGCCATCGGCCTCGCCACGGCCCAGTTCGCGGCGGTCGTCCCCGCGTTCGCGCAGTCGAACACGCCGTCCGCCGGCGGCACGCCGCGGCGCCTCGAGCCGCTCAAGCACATCGATGCGGGCGTGCTCAACGTGGCCTATTTCGAGGCCGGCCCGGCCAACGGCGCGCCGGTGCTCCTGCTGCATGGCTGGCCCTACGACATCCACATGTTCGTCGACGTCGCGCCACTGCTCGCGGCCGCGGGCTTCCGCGTGATCGTGCCCTACCTGCGCGGCTACGGCGCCACGCGCTTCCTCTCGGCCGACACGCCGCGCAACGGCCAGCAGTCGGTGGTGGCGGCCGACATCTTCGCGCTGATGGACGCGCTGCGGATCCGCAGCGCCACGGTCGCGGGCTGCGACTGGGGCGCGCGCACGGCCTGCATCATGGCGGCGCTGCAGCCCGAGCGCGTGAAGGCGCTGGTGTCGGTCAGCGGCTACCTGATCGGCAGCCAGGAGGCCGGAAAAAATCCGCTGCCGCCCGAAGCCGAGTTCCAGTGGTGGTACCAGTACTACTTCGCGACCGAGCGCGGCCGCCTGGGCTACGACAGGAACCGCAACGCGTTCTCGAAGCTGATCTGGCAGCTCGCCTCGCCGAAGTGGAACTTCGATGCCGCGACCTTCGAACGCAGCGCGCGCGCCTTCGACAACCCCGACCACGTCGCGATCGTGGTCCACAACTACCGCTGGCGCCTCGGCCTGGCCGAGGGGGAAGCCCAGTACCAGCCGCTCGAGGACCGGCTCGCCAAGGCACCCGCGATCACGGTGCCGACCATCACGCTCGAGGGCGATGCCAACGGCGCGCCGCATCCCGAGCCGGCGAGCTACGCGAAGAAGTTCTCGGGCTTCTACGAGCACCGGCAGGTCGACGGCGGCATCGGCCACAACCTGCCGCAGGAAGCGCCCCAGGCCTTCGCGACCGCCGTGGTGGACGTGGCGCGACGCGCCGTCTGAGCCAGGTCTGGTCGCCGCCTCGGCATCCAGAAGTGCCAAAAAGTAGACACTTATGTTCTCATTTGTTGAAAGATTTCTAAAGCTTTAGTTACACTGTCGGCTTCGAGGGTCAGACGGCGCAGACCGGTCCCGCCCTGAGGGGGTACGCGAGTACCCCTTTATTCATTTGTTCGTGTCCGGCTTGCCGCCGCCTTGCGTCCACACGCGGGGAGGCTGTGCGTCGGCACCAGCCACTGACTCCTCGAAATGCACGTACTGTCGATCTTCGGGACCCGTCCCGAGGCCATCAAGATGGCCCCCCTCGTCGCCGCCCTGCGCCGCGAGCCGCGCGTGCGCAGCACCGTGTGCGTGACCGGCCAGCACCGCGAGATGCTGACCCAGGTGATGTCGCTGTTCGACCTCGAGGCCGACCACGACCTCGACGTGATGCGGCCCAATCAGTCGCTCAACGGGCTCTACGGCCGCCTGATCGCGGGCGCCGACGCGGTGCTCGAGGCCGAGCAGCCCGACTGCGTGCTCGTGCACGGCGACACCACCACCGCCGCGGCCTGCGCCATGGCCGCCTTCCATCGCCGCATTCCGGTCGGCCACGTCGAGGCCGGCCTGCGCAGCGGCGACATCCGCTCGCCCTTCCCCGAGGAACTCAACCGCCGCTTCGTCGATTCGGTCAGCAGCTGGATGTTCGCGCCCACGCCCTCCTCGCGCGACGCGCTGCTCGCCGAGAAGCCGCCGGGGCGCATCTGGGTCACGGGCAACACGGTGATCGATGCGCTCGCGGCCACGGTCGAGCGGCTCGAGTCCGACCGCCCGCTGGCCGCCACGCTCGCGAAGCGCCACGGCTGGGTCGATGCCAGGCGCCGGCTGGTGCTGGTCACCGGCCACCGCCGCGAGAACTTCGGCGAGGGCTTTCGCAACATCTGCACTGCGCTGCGCGAGCTGGCGCAGCGCGACGACGTGCAGATCGTCTACCCGGTGCACCTGAACCCCAACGTGCACGACGTGGTGAAGGCCCAGCTGTCGGGCCTGCCCAACGTGCACCTGATCGCACCGCTGGGCTACCTCGACTTCGTCTGGTTCATGCAGCGCGCCTACCTGATCCTGACCGACTCCGGCGGCGTGCAGGAAGAGGCGCCCTCGCTGGGCAAGCCGGTGCTGGTGATGCGCGACGTGACCGAACGCCCCGAGGCCGTGGCCGCGGGCACCGTGCGGCTGGTGGGCACCTCGCCCGAGCGCATCGTGGGCGAGGCGCGCCGCCTGCTCGACGACCCCGCGGTGCACGCCGAGTTCTGCCGCCGCGGCAATCCCTACGGCGACGCGCGCGCGAGCCAGCGCATCGTGGACGTGCTGTGCGAGCGGCACACCGCCGAGTTCGTGCCATGAGCGCCGAGCGCCGTCCCTCTTTTTTCCAAGTCTTTCTGCCGAGTCTTTCCATGCCTTCTCTGTTCTCGCGGCGCATCGCCCTACTCGCACCCACGGCCCTGCTCGCCCTGAGCACCGCCTTCCTCGCGCACGCCAGCCCCGCGAGCGACGCGCTGCAGCGCCTGCAGGGCGAGACCTGGGTCAACCGCAGCTTCGCGCTGTCGGACCTGGGCATCGGCGACACCGTGCTGCTCAACGGCTTCGACAGCCGCCAGGAGTTCTACCTGCCGGTGCCGCGCGGCCTCGCATTGGCCGAGGCCAGCATCGACTTCAGCGGCCGCTATCACAAGGCCGAGGGCGGCAGCACCTCGATGCTGCTGACGGTCAACGGCCGACCGGTGCAGGCGCGCCGCATCGAGGCGGCCGAGGGCGACGCGAGCCAGAGCCTCAAGGTCGACACCGGCGTCGCGCGCAGCGCGAACTTCGTGCGCCTCGGCGTCCAGTGGTCGAACAACGTGGCGCGCCGCGTCTGCGAACTCGAGCGCTCGACCGGCAACGTGCTCGCGATCTCGCCCGAGACGCGCTTCAACTACCGCTTCAACAGCGGCGCGCTGACCAGCCTCGCCGATGCCTGGGCCACGCTGCCCGCGCGCCCGGTCCTGCTGGTGGCTTCGCGCAATCTCTCGAAGACCAGCTACGACAGCGCCTGGCGCCTCGGCGTCGCGCTCGAGCAGGCCAACCGCCGCGTGCAGATCCAGGCCTTCCCGGTGGCCGGCGACGTCGTCGACACCTCGGGCTGGCAGGTGCCCGCGGGGCTCGCCGCGCTGCCGGCCTTCGCCGGTCTCGCCGGCGGCAATGCGCGCTACGAACTCAAGAACGAGGCCGAGGTCGGCGCGCTGCTGGTGCTCGGCGCCACCGCGGCCAGCGGCGATGTGCTGGTGGCCGATGCGGCGCTGCGCCAGCAGATCGCCAAGGCGCTCGACGCGCTGGCCGCGCAGCTCGCGAGCGATGCCGACGCGGCGCGCGCCCTCGCGGGTTGGCGCGAGCAGCAGACCGCGCTCGCCGCGGATGCCGGCAGCGCCGGCCAGGTGCGCCTCGCCACGCTCGGCGCGCATCCGGTGATCGTGATGCCCGAGAACGCGGGCGCGCAGGCGGCCGGCGTTTTCGCCGAGACCTGGCGCAATCTGCTGGTGTCGCGCGAGGCCGGCGTGCGCACGGCCGACGCGCCCGATGCAAGCGAACGGCCGGCGATCCGCCTCAACAGCCTGGGCGCCAGCGAGGCCGGCTTCGACGTGGTGTCGCGCGGCGAGTGGACCGCCACCCTGCCGCTGGGCGTGGTCGCGGCCAACGGCCGCATGCCTTCCGAGCTGGTGATCGACGTGGCGGCCGCGCCCGGCGCCTCGTCCACGCGTCCCGTGGCCTCGGTGTTCTGGAACGACGTGCTGCTGTCGGCCAAGCGCCTGGAGGCCGACGGCCGACCCGAGCGCCTCGATGCGCGCATTCCCGGCTATGCGCTGGGCCTGAGCAACGTGGTGCGCGTGTCCTTCCAGCGCCAGCCCTATTCGAACGACTGCCAGGAGATGCCGCAGGGCTTCCCGGTCAACGTGCTGCCCACCAGTTTCGTGCGCGCGGGCGACGCGCGGCCCGACGGCAGCTTCGTCGGCCTGCTGCCGCTGATGTCGGGCAACCCGCAGGTCGCCGTGCCGCAGGCCTGGCTGGCCGACGCACCCGCGAGCCTCGCGCGCCTGGTGCGCATGGCCGTGGCCGCCGGCGTGACGCCGGTGCGCTCCGAGCTGGTGGTGACGCAGTCCGGCGCCTTCTCGCCGACCCGGCCCTTCCTCGCGCTGCAGGTGGCGGTCGACGGCGCCGCCTCGAAGGTCGAGGTCAAGGACGCGAGCCTGCGCATCCATGGCCGCAAGGCGCCGTGGCTCGAGCTCGACGACCTGTCGCAGCTCAGCGCCATCGAGGTGAGCCGCGCGCATGGCCAGGACGGCATGCAGTGGCAGCCGATCGGCGCGCGCGCCGTGGTGCCGGCCAAGCCCTTCGTGCTGAACCGCGGCGACATCGCGATGCTCGGCGCCGACGGCCCCGTGAGCTGGCTCGACAGCGGCAATCCCGCGGACGCGAGCGCGCGCCGCGGCGGCGAAGGCGCGTTCTTCGAATGGCGTTCGTATGCCGCCTGGGGCATGCCGGTGATCGGCGTGGCCGTGTTCGCGCTGCTGCTGCTGATCCTGCTGGCCTGGCGCGCGCGGCGCCGCCATGCGCGCAAGTCGCAGCAGTAAGGATCCGACCGAAGCCGCATGTTCGAGCTCTACGGACCCTTCCTGCTGGCCGACTACTACCGCGGTCTGGAGATCGTGACCGCGGTGGTCGGCGTGGTGATCCTGCTGTCGAGCATCGACGACCTGTTCGTCGATGCCTGGTACTGGGTGCGCGAGATCTACCGCTCGCTGACCGTGCGCCGCCGCTACCGGCGCCTGACCGCCGCGCAGCTGCGCGCGGCGCGCGAGCAGCCGATGGCCATCATGGTGCCGGCCTGGCTCGAGTACGACGTGATCGCGCCGATGCTCGCCAACATGGTGTCGACGCTCGAGTACAAGAACTACGCCATCTTCGTCGGCACCTACCGCAACGATGCGCGCACCATCGCCGAAGTGGAGCGCATGCGCCGGCGCTACCGCCAGCTGGTGCGCGTGGAGGTGCCGCACGACGGCCCCACCTGCAAGGCCGACTGCCTCAACTGGGTGGTGCAGGCGCTGTTCCAGCACGAGCGCACCATGGGCGAGCCCTTCGCGGGTGTCGTGCTGCACGACAGCGAGGACGTGCTGCATCCGCTCGAGCTCAAGTACTTCAACTACCTGTTGCCGCGGATGGATTTCATCCAGCTGCCCGTGACCTCGCTCGAGCGCCACTGGTTCGAGCTGGTGGCCGGCACCTACATGGACGAGTTCGCCGAGTGGCACAGCAAGGACCTCGTGGTGCGCGAGAGCCTGTCGCGCATGGTGCCCTCGGCCGGCGTCGGCACCTGCTTCTCGCACCGCGCGCTGCAGACGCTGGCCGCGGAGCTCGACAACCAGCCCTTCAACACCGCCAGCCTGACCGAGGACTACGACATCGGCGCGCGGCTGGGCCGGCTCGGCATGAAGCAGATCTTCGGCAAGTTCGACGTCGAGTACGTGACGCGGCGCACCGCCTGGTTCGGCGCCGGCCGCGAGAAGCTCGGCTCGCTGCGCATGCCGCTGGGCGTGCGCGAGTACTTCCCCGACACCTTCCGCACCGCCTACCGCCAGAAGGCGCGCTGGACCCTGGGCATCGGTCTGCAGGGCTGGGAGCAGATGGGCTGGGCCGGCTCGCTGGCCACCAAATACCTGCTGTTCCGCGACCGCAAGGGCCTGTTCACCGCCTTCGTGGCGATCCTCGGCTATTTGCTGATGCTCAATTTCCTGCTCTTCTTCTTCGCCGACGCCATGGGCTGGTGGACCGTCTACTACCCGTCGATCTTCCAGTCGGGCGGCTGGCTCATGACGGTGATGGAGCTCAATGCCGTGGCGCTGCTGCTGCGCTTCGCGCAGCGCTTCCATTTCGTGTCGGCGCTCTATGGCTGGGAGCACGGGCTGCTGTCGGTCCCGCGCATGGTGATCGGCAACTTCATCAACGCCATGGCCGCGGCGCGCGCATGGAAGCTGTTCCTCTCGCACAAGTTGTTCGGCAAGCGGCTGGTGTGGGACAAGACCATGCACGACTTCCCATCGGCCGACCAGCTGGTGCAGCAGCGCCAGCGGCTGGGCGAGGTGCTGCTGTCGTGGCGCGCCATCGACGAGACGCAGCTCGACAACGCGCTCACGATCCAGCGCGGCACGGGCCGCAAGCTCGGCAGCATCCTGCTCGAGCAGGGCTGGCTCGACGCGGGCACGCTCGAGGAGGCGATCTCGTTCCAGCGCGGCGATTCGGTGCTGGCGCCGCTCGCGCCGCAGGGCGCGCAGGGAGTGCCGGCATGAAGGGGCTCGACAACCGCACGCTGCTGGCGGTCGCGCTGGCCGCGGCCTGGCCCGCGGTGCCCGCGTTCGCCGCCGTGCATTCGCTGCCGGCCGCGCCTTCGCCCTCGACGTCGGCTTCAACCGCTTCCACGCCCGGCGCCGCGCCGGCGCCGACGCGCACCGCGCCGCGCAAGCGCTCATCGCATGGCCGTGCCTGGCAACTGGCCGACCAGGCCTTCAAGGCCTATGGCCGCGGCGACTTCGAGACCGCGCTCGCGCGCGCCGATGCGGCCTTGCGCCTGCAACCCGCGGCGCAGCGCGTGCACCTGCTGCGCGTCTATGCGCTGCAGAAGCTGGGGCGCAACGACGAGGCCGCGCGCGCGGCCGAGCGTGCCATCGACCAGGGCCATGGCAACGCGGCGCTGCGCACGGCACTGGCCAACCTGCGTGCCACGCCCGCCGGCGGCACGCCCGGCACCGAGGCCTACCGCGCGGGCTTCCCGCTCGCGGCGCAGGCCTACCGCGACTACGCCGAGGGCCGCGATGCCGAGGCGGCGAGGTCGGCCGAACAAGCGGTGCGCGCCGATCCGAGCCAGGGTCCCTGGGTACTGCTGTGGCTCGACGCGCTCGCGCGGCAGCAGCGCCACGACGAACTCGTGCAGGCGGCGGCCACCGCGCTGGAGCTGGGTGCGCCGAACGCCGCCGAGATCGCCGCGCGCGTGCGGCAGGCCAATCGTTCGATCGCGCTGCGGCATGCGCAGAAAGCCTACGACGCCCTGTCGCGCCAGCAGCCGCGCGCGGCCGTCGACGAGGCCCGCGAGGCGGTGCGCATCGCGCCCGATGTCGCGAGCCATCGCCAGTTGCTGATCGATGCACTGCAGGCCGTGCCCGACCTGGAAGGTGCCGAACAGGCGACCACCGATGCCTTGGCCGCGCAGGACGACGGCGCGGCATTGCGGCTGCAACGCGCCTACCTGCGCCAGCAGCTGTCGCGCGGCGGCGAGGCGCAACAGGATGTCGATGCCGTGATCGCCGACGCGAAGGTCGACGAGGCACAGCGCCGCGACGCGCGCCTGATCGGCGCCGACCTCGCGCTGGCCGCGCGCGACGGCGAGCGCGCGCGCACGCTGCTCGCGCCGCTGCCGCCCGACGACACGCAGGTGCGCTCGCGCCGCCAGCGGGCCGAGGATGCGGCGAGCGGCTGGGACTCGCCTGCCACACCGCCGGTCACCGCCTATGCGCCCGTGAAGCTCTGCAACGACACGCCCGAGGGCCCGGCCTGCGCGCTCGCGCCCTGGGACTCGCCGAAGGCCGGCGATGCCGCCACGCGTGCCTACGCGGCCTATGCGCAGAAGCGCTATCCCGAGGCCATCGCGCTGGCGAAGCAGGCCGCGGCCGAACGGCCCGACGACGCATCGCGCCAGAAGCTGCTGACCACCACGCTCGCCGCGGGCACGACCGCGGAACGCCAGCAGGCGCTGCAGCGGCTCGACACCGCGATCGCCGCGCAGCCCGCCAACGCCACCCTGTTGCGCCAGCGCGGCTACCTGCACATCGCCAACAAGGACCCGGCGCTCGCGCTGCAGGACTTCGTCGCGGCCCGCAACACCGGCCAGGCCCCGCGCAGCAACCTGCTCGACGAGGCGCAGGCGGCCGCCGGCACCGGCGACCGCGCCGGCGCGGCCGCCACGTTGCGCCAGGCCGTCGACGACGAGGACGTGGGCTGGCTCTCGCTCGACCGTCAACAGCTCCATGACCTGCGCAGCACCATCGCCAGCTATTCGCGCGAATGGGGCGTCAACAGCACCGTCGGCTACCGCGGCGCTCATGCCGCCTCCTTCGGGCTGCCCGGCCAGCCGGTGGCCGTGCCCGGCAACGCGAGCTTCAACACCACCGAGGTGTTCTGGCGCCCGAGCGGCTTCCTCAACACCAACCGCAGCATCTTCGATGTCTACGGCCGCCTCTCGACCACCCTGCACGCCGGCACCGACGTGACCGCCGCGCAGCTCGTGCAGAACCCTTGCGGCGGCATCGGCATCACGCCCGAGCAGCGCACCCGCGGCATCGCGGGCCTGCCCTCGACCAGCGGCGCCCTCGGCGTGCGCTACACGCCCGACACGTCGACCGGCCTCACCTTCGGCCTCGAGCGGCAGTTCATGCTGGGCAGCGCCACGCGTTCCGGCACCATCGATCCCGCGCCTGCGAGCCTGCGCTGCCAGCTCAACAACCGCTCCGCGGCCCTCGACTACCGCGCCGACACGGGTTCGGGTGGCTGGCAGGCCTACCTGCTCTACGGCTTCTACGAGGGCACCGGCCTGCGCGTGGACACGCGCAGCTGGTTCACCATGGAAGGCTATCTGCAGGCCGGCTACACCCTGCTCGACATGCCGGCCGCCTACACCGTGCGCGACACCGCCGGCAACGTGCTCGCCGACGGCAGCGGCCGCCTCAAGCGCGGCCAGGGCTTCGCGGCCGGCGAGGTGCGCATCGGGCGCAGCTTCGTCACCGACTACAACGATCGCCTCGTGTTCTTCCCCCACGTCACGCTCGCCGCGGACTGGTTCTCCAACCGCAACCGCGCGAGCGGCGTGCCGATCGCGGGCTTCGACAGCGTGGCCCTGTCCGACCGCGGATCGAGCTGGTCGGCCGGCGCGGGCGCGGGCATCACCCTGCGCTACTGGTTCAACGAGGATCGCTACAACGCGCAGCGCTCGCATGTGGATGCGAGCTTGCAGTACCGGACCACGCTGGGAGGGGTGGCGGGGCGGGCGAAGGGGGTGTTCTTGAATCTGACCCTGTCGTACTAGGCGCCCGGTCAGGGCAGAACTCCCCAGTCCTCGCGCAGCCGCTTCGCCTCGGGCGCGTCATCGAGCACCCACGGATCGATCGCGAACGCGATCACGCGCTCAGCGCCATAGCCGCGCGCGATCTCCATCTGCCGTCGCACGCGCTCGGGCGTCGCGGCACGCGCCTTGAAACCCTCCTCGCTCCCCGGTGGCACGGGCAACTGCTCGAACAACTCCACCACCAGATCGAAGGCCACGCCACGCCGCCGCAGCAGCGCGCGCAGCGGCTCGAGCCCCGCGAGGTTGTCCATGCCGCCCACGCCCACGCCGTCCTGCAACATCGGGCGCAGCGGCACGCGGTCGAGGATCCGAGACCAGAGTTCCGCGAGCGAGCCCTCGGTCGGCAGCCGGCTGAAGAAGGTCGACACCGCAAGCGGCTGGCCGCCCGTGCGGCGGGCGACGGTCGCGATCCCTTCGAGCCAGTCCACCAGCTGCTGCCGGCGCTCGGCCGTCGCCCAGTTGTACTGGTCGAGCTCGTAAGGCAGGTACCAGCCGCGAAAGCCCGGCAGCTTGGGCCAGCGCGCCGACTCCATGAACCGCAGGCAGCGATCGCGCGCGGTGGCCAGCAAGGACGGCAGCACCGCCGGATCCTTCGAGCCCATGGCCTTCCACCAACTCTCGTCGTAGGGCAGGCCCATGCGGATGCCCATGCCCTCGCGCGCGGCCTCCTCGAACAGCATGGCGAGCAGGCTGTCGGGCAGCGTCCAGTCGAATGCACCGCCGTACAGGGCGCTCCACTGCAACACGATCTCGTCGCAACCGAGTGCGCGCGTGATGCGCAGCCGGCGCCTCCATTCGTCGATGGAGAGCGATTCGTGGCTCTTCCAGGGCTGCAGGAAGCTGCCCTGGAACCTCGGCGGCGGCGCGGTGCAGGCGCCCAGCAGGGCGGCCGCGGCCAGCATCAGGCAACTGCGTCGGCGAAGCAGCGGGAGCGGCAAGGGCGCGGGGAGAAAAGACATCGGGCCACAGTATCGGCGCGTCCCGCGCGACGGCTTCGCGCTCCGGCGGCGGGCCGCAGGTCGCTGTGGTCTCGAGGACACATTTGTCCACAAAGGTCAAAAGGCATAGGAAGGTTTGCAGCAACGCCAACCTATGATGAGAATCGTTTTCATTCATAACAAGCTCGCCAGAGCCCGGCCACGCTGGCCCGCCAGCGTCGTGCCGCCCCGTTTCCGACCTCGCCCCGCCCCCGCACCGGCTCGCCGGTGCCTGCTCTTTCTCGCCGATCCCCGACCGATGTCCTCCCGTTCCGCTCCCGCCTCCCGCACCGCCTCTACCCTTCCTCCCTCTTCCCTCCGCCCCCTGGCACGCCATTGCCTGGCCGCCTGCCTGGCTTTCGCCGCCGCCGGCACCGCGGCCCAGACCGCCACCGCGCCCGCGACGGGCCAGCTCGGCGAAGTCGTCGTCTCCGGCGAAGCCGAAGCCATCGGCGGCCTGCAGAAGACCTATGCCGGCGGCCAGTTCGCGCGCGGCGGCAGCCTCGGCATCCTGGGCATCACCGACCTGATGAACGTGCCCTTCAGCACCACCAACTACACGGCCGAGCTGATCCAGAACCAGCAGGCGCTGAGCGTGGCCGACGTGGTGATGAACGACGCCTCGGTGCGCCCGCTGACCTCGCGCGGCGGCTTCGGCGACGACTTCCAGATCCGCGGCTTCACCGTGCCCAACGCCGACATCGGGCTCAACGGCCTGTTCGGCCTCACGCCCACCACGCGCGTGCCTCTCGAGATGATCGAGCGCGTCGAGGTGCTCAAGGGCCCGGGCGCGCTGGCCAACGGCGTCGGCCCCAGCGGCAGCGTGGGCGGCAGCATCAACGTGGTGACCAAGCGCGCGGCCGACGTGCCGCTCACGCGCCTGACCACCACCTACATGAGCAAGGGCCAGCTCGGCACGCACCTCGACGTGGGCCGCCGCTTCGGCGACGAGAACCAGTGGGGCGTGTGTGTCAACGGCGTGTTCCGCAACGGCGAGGGCAACATCGACAACGGCAAGCAGAAGCTCGGCCTGGGCTCGCTGGGCCTCGACTACCTCGGAACGCGCCTGCGCTGGTCGCTCGACGCCTTCGCGAGCAAGGGCGAGACGCGCGAATTCCGCCCGCAGACCAGCTTCGCGGCCGGCATCACGCGCATTCCCGAACCGCCGTCGGCGCGCCTGAACTTCTACCCGGGCACCGAGCTGAACGACAACGTCAAGACAGCCATCTCGCGCATCGAGTACGACATCAGCGACAGCACGATGGTCTACGGCAGCGTGGGCTACACCGACCTCGACTACCAGCAGGTGTTCCCGAGCGGCCGGCCCAATTCGCTGGGCAACTTCAACGTCTCGAACGCCTACTACGACTTCTACAGCAAGACCACCGCGGCCGATGCCGGCGTGCGCACGAAGTTCAAGACCGGCAGCGTGGGCCACACGGTGGCGCTCGGCGTGAACCTGCTCGACCAGGAGTCGGGCTTCTTCTATGCGACCTCGCGCACCACGAATCCGTCGAGCCTGTACTTTCCCTCTCCACTGCCGCTGGTGACCACGCCGCGCACGCCCGCGGTGAAGTCGGCCGAGCTCAAGCAGTCGAGCGTGGTGCTGGCCGACACCATGTCCTTCGCCGACGGCCGCTTCCTCGCGACGCTGGGCCTGCGCGACCAGACCATCGAGCAGGAGAGCTTCTCGCAGACCTCGGGCGCATCGACCAGCCGCTACAAGGCCAGCGCGACCTCGCCGCTGGTGGGCCTGGTGTTCAAGCCCGTGCAGAACGTCTCGGTCTATGCCAACTACACGGCCGGCCTCACGCGCGGCGGCACGGCCGGCCCGGGCACCGCCAACGTCGGCGAGACCTTCGCGCCGCAGAAGTCGAAGCAGTACGAAGCCGGCGTGAAGGTCGACTGGGGCCGCCTCACGACGCAGGCCGCCGTCTACCAGATCACGCGGCCCAATGCCCTCACCGACCCGGCCACGCTGGTCTACAGCTTCGGCGGCGAGCAGCGCAACCGCGGCCTCGAGCTCACGGCCTACGGCGAGCTCCAGCAGGGCCTGCGCGTGATGGCCAGCGCGGCCTTCAACGACGCCAAGCTCACGCGCACCGCCGGCGGCACCAACCAGGGCAAGGACGCGGCCGGCGTGCCCGACCGCACCTTCAACCTGGGCCTGGACTGGGACACGCCGTGGGTGGCGGGCCTGAGCCTGAACGGCCGCGTGATCCACACGTCTTCCGTGTATGCCGACGCCGCCAACACCCTGCGCGTGCCGGGCTGGACGCGGCTGGACATCGGCGCGCGCTACGCCACGAAGATGGGCGGCAAGCCCGTGACCTTCCGCGCCAACCTCGAGAACGTGTTCGACAAGAACTACTGGGTGACCAGCACCTACGTCACCGTGGGCGCGCCGCGCACGCTGATGCTGTCGGCCACCGTCGATTTCTGAACCTGAACCAAGGAGCTTTACGCATGAACCGCATCACCGCCATCGCCACCGCCGCCTTCGCCCTGCTGGGCTTCGCGGGTGCCGCGCAGGCGCACCAGATCTGGATCGAGCAACCGGCCGGCGAGAAGACCGCCGTCGTGCGCTTCGGCGAGTTCGGCGAGAACCTGCGCGAGGTCTCGCCGGGCCTGCTCGACAAGTTCGGCAAGCCCACCGCCACCCTGGTGTCGGCCAGGGGCGAGCAGAGCGTCGACGCGCAGAAGACCGCCAGCGGCTTCGCGCTGCCCTTCGGCGCCGCGGCCGGCGAGAGCATCGTGGCCGAGGACGCGGGCTATCCGCTGTTCAACCGCAAGCAGGGCGACAAGCAGACCGTCGGCCGCTACCACCCGGCCGCGCGCCTGGTCACCGGCTTCGCGCCGCTGCAACCGAAGCTGGTGCTCGACATCGTGCCCGCGGGCAATGCCGGCGAGTTCAAGCTGTTCTTCAAGGGCCAGCCCAAGGCCAAGACCAAGGTCGCGCTGGTCACGCAATCGGGCTGGGCCAAGGAAGGCCACACCGACGAACAGGGCCTTGTGAAGTTCGACCTGCCGTGGCAGGGCACCTACGTGGCCGAGGTCAGCGTCAGCGACGCCGTGGCCGGCGAGCGGCCCGGTGCCAACGGGCCCGAGAAGTTCGACAGCGTGAGCTACGTGACGACGCTGACCTATGTGAAGGCGGACGGCATCGCGGCGCTGCCGGCGGGGCCTGCGGCGGCGCCGAACAAGTAAGTCGGCGGGACTGAGGGACCGAGGGCCTCTGACCGCCAGGGCGCCCTTACGAAGTGAGCGCCAGGCGGTCGTCGTCCGCAGCCCGCGGCGAGACTTCCTTGGAGATCGCCTTGCCCACCGCCTTGGCGACGATCTTGAAGTCGTAGGTCGCCTGCATGGTGATCCAGCCCTGCGCGTCGGCCTCCTCGCCGCCGAAATAGCGCACCAGGCGCAGGGCCGTGTCCGGCGTGATGCCGCGACGCTCGAGCACGATGTCGTTGATGCGCGAGGCGGGCACGTGCAGCGCCTTCGCCAACGCGTTCGCCGTCATGCCGAGCGGCTTCAGGTAGTCCTCGCGAAGGACTTCACCCGGATGGACCGGGCGCATTCCATTCTTCATGTCGCACTCCATTGCGTAAGAACAATCAGTCAGCCCAGGCTGGTCTGATCAGTGCGGGTCGTCGATCTTCCCTGGCCTGACTCGGTCTCATAGCTCCTCGTCATTCTCCATCTCCCGCACCCACCGCCACAAGGTCGACCGGCTCACCCCCAACTGTCGCGCGGTCTGCTGCCGGTTGCCGCCGTTCGCGGCCAACAGTTCGCGCCATTGCGATTTCGCGGGCACGCCGCCCACCTCGACCGGCGCGGCGCTCTCGTCCGCGAACAGCTCCGGACACTCGTGCCGCAGCTCCTCCCACCGGATCTCCTCGACCCGCTCGAACTGCATGAGGAACACGGCGATGCGCTCGCCCACGTTCTCGAGTTCGCGCACGTTGCCGGGCCAGCCATAGGCCAGCAGGCGCGGCATCAACGGTGCCAGCGCACGCCGCGCATCAAGTGCGCCATGGCCCTGCCGCTGCAGGCAGCGCTCCACCAGCACCTGGGCCAGCAGCGCGACGTCCTCGCGCCGCTCGCGCAGCGGCGGCAGCACCAGGCGCAGGGTGTTGATGCGGTAGTAGAGGTCCTGGCGAAAGCGCCGCTCGGCGATCATCTGCTGCAGCGGCTGGTGCGTGGCGGCGATCACGCGCACGTCGACGGGAATCGGCGCGGTCGCGCCCAGCCGCATGATCTCGCGCTCCTGCAGCACGCGCAAGAGGCGCGTCTGCAGGTGCAGCGGCATGTCGCCGATCTCGTCGAGGAACAGGGTGCCGGTGTGCGCGGTCTCGAACAGGCCGCGCTTGCCGCCGCGGCGCGAGCCGGTGAAGGCGCCCTCCTCGTAGCCGAACAGTTCGCTCTCGAGCAGCGCCTCGGGAAAGGCCGCGCAATTCACCGCCACGAAGGGCCGGCCCGCGCGGGTGCTCTCGTTGTGGATCGACTGTGCGAACAGCTCCTTGCCCACGCCGCTCTCGCCCGCGATCAGCACCGTGAGGTCGTTGCGCGCGAAACGCTGCGCGGTCTGCACGGCGCGCGCGAAAGCCGGGCTGTGGCCCACCAGGCTCGCGAAGCGGTGCCGCGCCGCGCTCTGGCGGCGGCCATGCTGCATGCGCAGGCTGGTGTCGGCTTCCTGGATCGCGCGCGCGTCGTAGAGCGTGAGCGCGGCGCCGACGATCTCGCCGTGCTCGCGGATCGGCGTGCGGTTCACCACCCAGTCGCGCTGCGCGAAGCGCTGCACCAGCGCGCGCTCCTCCAGGCCCTGGTCGAGCGTGGCCTGCAGCGACAGCTCGGGCTGCATCACCTCGAGCGAGCGGCCCAGCAGGCGCGCGGGCGCATGGCCCAGCAGCAGCAGCATCGGCGGATTGACCGCGATGATGCGGTTGTCGCGGTCGACCGCGAGCACCGCCTCCTGCAGGTTGTGCAGCACGCCGTTGAGCTGCTCGTAGCGCCCGGCCTCGAGCCGCGCCACGCGCGCGAGCTCCATCGCGTCCTCGAAGCCCTTGCGGATGCTCGCGAGCGAATAGGCCAGCAGGCCGTGCAGCCCCGCCTGCTGCGCCAGCTCCACCACCAGGCTCGAGCCCACGATCACGTCGAAGCCCTCGCGGCGCAATGACTCGAAGCGCTGGCGTGCATCGTCGGGCGTGCGGTAGGCGTACTGGCTGACCTCGATGTTGAGCAGGTCCTTGACCTCGTCGAGCTCGGGAATGGTCTGGCCGTACATCACCACGCCCACGCGCTTGGCGATGCGCCGCGCCTTGATCAGCGCCTGCATCAGGTCGAAGCCGCCGAGCTGGATCGTCGCGACCGGCGCCTCGAGGCCGGCGCGCAGGATGCTCGCATTCGAGCCCGCGCTCACGAAGGCATCGACCAGGCCGCGCTCGAGGCGGTCGCGCGCGATGGCGAGCGCATCGCCGAAGGTGCCGTCGACCACCTCGATCTCGGCGCGGCCGACGTACTCGGCCACCACGGGCAGCGCGAATTCACGGATCTGGCGGTAGCTCAGGAAGCACAGGCGCGGCAGGCCGCGGCGCGCGGGCGAGGCCGGGTCGGAGGGGAGCGGGCGTTCCATCATGCGTTGCATTGAAACATGCCAAGCGTTTCATTCATGTCGCACAAGACACAGTGAAAACCCGAGTCTCTTGAAAAATATCCTTTCACATCAACGACTTGCCTCCAGCCCCATGCGCTGGCACATGCCGTGCAACACCAAGGTCTTTCAGGAGACACACGACTTGGCACTCGAACACATCACGGTGCTCGACCTGACGCACATGCTGTCGGGCCCCTACGGCACCATGCTGCTGGCCGACCTCGGCGCGCGCACCATCAAGGTCGAGCCGCCCGGCAGCGGCGAAGGCACCCGACGCCTGCTGGAGAACGATCCCGACTACGCACGCGGCGGCATGGGCGCCTACTACCTCACGCTGAACCGCAACAAGGAGAGCGTCTGCGTGGACCTCAAGAGCCCCGAGGGCAAGGCCGTGTTCCTCGACCTGGTGCGCCGGGCCGACGTGGTGTTCGACAACTTCAGCGTCGGCGTCACGCAGCGCCTGGGCATCGACTTCGAATCGCTGTCGCAGGTCAACCCGCGCATCGTGACCTGCTCGGTCACGGGCTTCGGCCAGACCGGCCCCGAAACGCAACGTCCGGCCTTCGACCAGGTGGTGCAGGCGATGGGCGGCGGCATGTCGATCACCGGCACGCCCGAAAGCGGCCCCACGCGCAGCGGCATCCCGATCGGCGACCTCGGCGGCGGCATGTTCGGCGCGATGGGCGTGCTGGCGGCGCTGGCCGAGCGCGAGCGCACCGGGCGCGGGCAGCACGTCGACATCTCGATGCTCGACGCGCAGATCTCGCTGCTCAACTACATGGCGACCATGCACCTGATGTCGGGCCACGTGCCCGCGGGCATCGGCAACGGCCACTTCGTGCACGTGCCCTACAACAGCTATCCCACGGCCGACGGCCACATCATCATCGCCTGCATCGGCGACCCCTTCTTCGAGCGCTTCGTCGAGTTCATCGACCTGCCGGAGCTGCGCGACCCGGCCTACCGGCAGCAGCCGGTGCGCTTCGCGGCCAAGGCCGGGATCGACGCGCTGATCGCCGGCGAGTTGCGCAAGCAGCCGACCGCCCACTGGCTCGAGCGGCTGCGCCAGGCGCGCATTCCGTGCGGGCCGGTCAACGACTTCGCGCAGGCGCTCGGCGACACGCAGGTGCTGGCGCGCGACATGGTGGTCGAGGTGCCGCTGCACACCGGCGAGACCGTGCGCATGCCGGGCAACCCGATCAAGCTCTCGGCCGCCGCGCCGAAGGCCTACGGCAGCCCGCCGTCGCTCGGCGAGCACACGCGCCGCGTGCTCGGCGACTGGGTCGGCTATTCCGACGCGAAGCTGGACGCGCTGCGCCAGGCCGGCACCATCGCCTGAAGATGACGATGGAAGCCATCCACATCACCGACGTCGCGCCGCGCGACGGCCTGCAGAACCAGCCGGTGCACCTGGGCGCCAACGACAAGCTGCGCCTGGTGCAACTGCTCGCGGCCGCCGGCGTGCGCAGCGTCGAGGCCACCAGCTTCGTGTCGCCCAAGGCCGTGCCGCAGATGGCCGACGCGGCCGAGCTGCTGCCGCTGGTGCACGCGGCGCTGCCCGAGCTGCGCTGCTCGGTGCTGGTGCCCAACCTCAAGGGGCTGGAGCGCGCGCATGCGGCCGGCGCGGCCGAGATCGCGGTCGTGCTCTCGGCCACCGAGACCATGAACCAGCGCAACATCAACATGGGCCTGGAGCAGGCGACCGAGATCAGCGAACGCACGCTGGCCGCGGCGCAAGCGCTGGGCCTGCGCACGCGCGCCTATGTGGCCGTGGCCTTCGACTGCCCGTTCGAGGGCGAGACCCCGCTGGCCGAGGTGCTGCGCCTCGCGCAACGCATGCAGGCCGCGGGCGCCGGCGAGATCGTGATCGCCGACACCATCGGCTCGGCCTCGCCGGGCATGGTGAAGGAACGCATGCGCGTGCTCGCCGAAGCCATCGCGCCCGAACGGCTCGCGATCCACCTGCACGACACGCGCGGCATGGCGGTCGCCAATGCCTGGGCCGCGCTCGAGGCCGGCATCCGCCGCTTCGACGCCAGCGTGGGCGGCATCGGCGGCTGCCCGTTCGCGCCCGGTGCCGCCGGCAACCTCGCCACCGAAGACCTGGTGCTGATGGCCGAGCGCAGCGGTTTCGCGACCGGCATCTCGCTCGACGGCCTGCTCGAGGCGATCGACTTCGCGCAGGAACGGCTGCAGCGCCCGCTCGGCGGCCGCGCGATCGCCTGGCTGCGGCGCCAGCGCGAGAAGACGAATTCATCCAACAACACTTCCCCGGAGACAGCAACGACATGACGAACCCATCGACTCCCTTCACCGCGCATCCCACCCGCCGCACGGCGCTCGCCGCGCTGGCCGCCATGGCCTCGGCCGGCGCCTGGGCCCAGGCACCGGCCGCGAAATTCCCGACCAAGCCCGTCACGCTGGTCGTGCCCTATTCCGCGGGCGGCGGCACCGACATCGTGGGCCGGCTGATGGCGCAGCGCCTGTCGGACCTGTGGGGCCAGTCGGTGGTGGTGGACAACCGCACCGGCGCCAACGGCGTGATCGGCTCGAACTTCGTCGCGCGCGCGCCTGCCGACGGCCACACGCTGCTGCTGGTGGTGGGCTCGCACGCGGTCAACCCGGTGCTGATGAAGAGCCTGCCCTACGACACCGACAAGGCCTTCACGCCGATCACCAACATCGCGAACTCGCCCTCGGTGCTGGTGGTGCAGGCCAACGGCCCCTACAAGACGCTGCGCGACGTGATCGAGGCAGCGCGCAAGGAGCCCCTGGGCGTGGGCTATTCCGAGGGCCAGACCCGGCTGACCGGCGAGATGATCCGCCAGGCCGGCAAGCTGCAATCGACCGGCGTGCCCTACAAGGGCGGCGCGCCGATCATGGTCGACATCATCGGCGGCCACCTGCCGATGGGCGTGACCAGCGTGCTGACCGCCCTGCCCCACGTGCGCTCGGGCGCGCTGCGCGTGGTCGGCGTGGCCGACACGCAGCGCATGGCGCTGTTCCCCGATGCGATGACCTTCAAGGAGGCCGGCCTCGACGGCGTGGAGTCGCTGAGCTGGTATGGCCTCTTCGGCCCGGCCGGCCTGCCCGCGCCGATCGTGGCGCAGATCAACCAGGACCTGAAGAAGGTGGCGGCCGACCCGGCCGTGCTCAAGCAGATGGAGGACCAGGGCGCGCACATCACGCTCACGCCGCCGGCCGAGTTCCGCAGCTTCCTCGCGGCCGAGACGAAGAAGTGGACGCAGGTCGCGCAACGCGGCGGCATCCGAGCCGAGTGACGATGGCCAGCCCCCTTCTGCGCGAGAAGCTCGAACGCCGCGAGTTCATCGTCATCCCCGGCCTGCAGGACATGATCGCCGCCACCATGGCGGCCAAGGTCGGCTTCGACATCGTCTACGGCTCGGGCTTCTGGCTCACGGCCTCGAGCCTGGGCCTGCCCGACGCGGGCATCGCCACCTACACCCAGATGCTCGACCGCATGGCGACGCTGGTGCGCGCGAGCGGCGGCGCGGCCGTCATCGCCGATGCCGACACCGGCTACGGCGGCCTGCTCAACGTGCACCACACGGTGCGCGGCTACGAGGCGGCCGGCGTCACGGCCATCCAGCTCGAGGACCAGGAGTTTCCGAAGAAGTGCGGCCACACGCCGTTCAAGCGCTGCGTGCCGGTGCAGGACATGGTCGACAAGATCCGCGTGGCCGCCGAGGCGCGCGAGGACAAGAAGAACTTCCTGATCATCGCGCGCACCGATGCGCGCGCCGAGCTCGGCGTGGACGAGGCGCTGCGCCGGCTCGAGGCCTATGCGCGCGCGGGCGCCGACATCCTGTTCTTCGAGGCGCCGCAGTCCGAGGACGAGATGCGCCGCGCCTGCGAGGCCTTCGAGCTGCCGATGATGGCCAACATGTCCGACGGCGGAAAGACGCCGATGCTGGACGCGCAGACGCTGCGGGAGATCGGCTTCTCGCTCGCCATCTATCCGTCGATGACCAGCCTCGCGGCCGCGGCCGCGATGGAACGCGCGCTGCGCCACCTGAAGGCCAGCGGCGGCAGCCTGGCACCGGGCGACGACCTGTTCGACTTCAACGAGTTCTGCCGGCGCATCGGCTTCGAGGAGGTCTGGGACTTCGAGAAACGCTGGGCACGATAGCGCCCCACCCCTACGAACAACAACGGAGACAAGAGATGAGATATGCATGGAAGCTCGCGCTGCTCGGCATCGCGGCCGCGGCGCTGGCCGGCTGCTCGACGGGCACGCTGCAGGTGGCCGACGTCGGCAGCTATCACGTGGGCGGACGCGCCGTCACGCTCTCGGGCCTGCCCGAGAAGGAGCTGGTGTTCACGCCCGGCGCGCCGCCGCTGAAGTTCGACCCCAACGGCGACTTCGAGGTCGAGGGGCTCTATGCGCGCTACACGCGCCTGGCGAACCCGAAGGGCCGTTATCCGCTGCTGCTGTGGCACGGCGGCGGCCTCTCGGGCGTGACCTGGGAGACCAAGCCCGACGGTCAGCCGGGCTGGGAGAACCACTTTCTGCGCGCCGGCTGGGACGTGTACGTGAGCGACGCGGTCGAGCGCGGTCGCGCCTCGTGGGCGCGCTATCCCGAGATCTTCAAGAGCGAGCCCTTCTTCCGGCCGAAGAAGGAAGGCTGGGAGCTGTTCCGCATCGGCGAGACCGGCTCGTACGACACCGATCCGGCGAAGCGCCGCGCGCTGCCGGGCACGCAGTTCCCGGTGGCCAGCTTCGACCAGTTCGCCAAGCAGTCGATTCCGCGCTGGAGCACCAACGACGCGGCCACGCAGGCGGCCTACGACGCCTATGTGCAGAAAGCCTGCCCCTGCGTGATCGTGGTCCACAGCCAGGGCGGCAACTTCGCCTTCAATTCGGCCCTGAAGTACCCCGACAAGGTCAAGGCCATCGTCGCCGTCGAGACCTCGGGCTCGCCGAACCCCGAGACCACCGACTTCGCGCGCCTCAAGGGCGTGCCCATGCTGTGGGTGTGGGGCGACAACCTCGAGCGCTATCCGTTCTGGACCCGCATCACGGCGCAGCAGGAAAACTTCAGGCAGCGGCTGATCGCGGCTGGCGGCATGGGCGACCGACTGCTGCTGCCCGAACTCGGCTGGCGCGGCAACTCTCACATGCTCATGATGGACCGCAACTCCGATGCGATTGCCGAGCGCGTCGACCAGTGGCTCGTGAAGCAGGGCCTGAAGCGCTGAACAGAACCAAGAGCGAATCGAAGAACGAACGAAGGAGACAAGCGATGAATGCATGGAAGAACACGCTGGCGCGCCTGCTCGCGGCCGCGCTGCCGCTCGCGCTGGCCATGGGCCCCGCGGCCGCGCAGCAGGACTACCCGAACAAGCCGATCCGCCTGATCGTGCCCTTCACGCCCGGCGGCGTGACCGACACCGGCGCGCGCGTGGTGGCCGACAAGCTCGGCGCGCGCCTGGGCCAGAGCGTGGTGGTCGACAACCGACCCGGCGCCTCGGGCAACATCGGCACGCAGATGGTGGCGACCGCGGCGCCCGACGGCTACACGCTGCTGCTGGGCTTCGACGGCACGCTGGTCATCAACCCGCACGTCTATGCCAAGGTGCCGTTCGACACCCTCAAGGACTTCGTGCCGGTCAGCAAGATCGGCGACGCGGTGCTGATCATCGTCGTGCACCCCTCGGTGCCCGCGAAGACGCTGTCCGAACTGGTGGCCTATTCGAAGACCAACCCGGGCGGCGTGTCCTACGGCAGCGCGGGCACCGGCAGCACGCCGCACCTGGCCGGCGAACTGCTCAAGGCCCGTACCGGCGCGAACTTCGTGCACGTGCCCTACAAGGGCGGCGGCCAGTCGATGACCGACCTCGTCGGCGGCTCGCTGCCGATGCTCTACACCGCGGTGGCCGGTGCCTATCCCTTCGTGCAGAAGGGCCAGATCCGCCCGATCGCCGTGTCGAGCGCGCAGCGGCTGGCCTCGCTGCCCGAGGTGCCCACGGTCGCCGAATCGGGCGTGCCGGGCTTCGAGTCGAGCTCGTGGATCGGCATCCTCGCGCCCGCGAAGACGCCGCAGCCCATCGTCGAGCGGCTGCAGCGCGAGCTGCATGCGGTGGTGCAGTCGCCCGAGGTGCGAGAGCGGCTCGCGTCGCTGGGCATCTCGGCGCTGGGCAACACGCCCGCGGAGTTCGGCCAGCAGATCCGCGCCGACCTCGCGAAATACGACCAGATCGTGAAGGCGGCCAAGGTGCGGGTCGACTGACGTCGGGCGCGCGGCGCGCCACCGCACAATGCACGCGCACGCATCCTCGTGCGACCGCCGCCGCCCCATGAACCCGATCGAGATCCGCGCCCTGCCCGCGCATGCCCTGCTCGCCCGCTACGAGGGCACGGGTGCCTACACCGACTGCCACACGCTCGCCGTCGACGGCCGCGTGCCACTGGCCGCCTACGTCGAGGCCTTCTACACCTCGCCGGCCTTCAAGCCCGAGCGCTGGCTGCTCGGCATCGTGCTCGGACGGCGCGCGAACGACGGCGACGCCGCCGCGCTGGCCGCGGGCCATGTCGAGACCTTCTCGGCCTGGCGCGTCGAGGCGCGCGCGGCCGACCAGATCGTGCTGGCAACCGGGCGCACGCGCAGCTGGCTCATGGTGGCGCCGCGCGCGGACGGTGCGGCACCGCGGACCACGCTGTTCTTCGGCTCGGCCGTCCTGCCACGCGCGAAGGGCGGCCTCGGCTGGACGATCGACGCGCTGACGGGCTTCCACAAGCTCTACTCGCGCGTGCTGCTGCGCGCCGCCGCGAAACGCGTCGCGGCTAGGTCAGGTACCTGATCACGAGCAAGGTCACCTCGTCGGTGAAGGCCTTCACCTTGCGGTTCGCGAGCAGCGCGGGGTTGTGCAGCACGGCCTCGTGCGCGAGCGTCTCGACCGAGGAGACGCAGACGAAGGCCGCGAGATCGAGGTCGAGCGGACGCAGCTCGGCGCGGTGAGCCTCGAGGTAGGCCCGCACCAGTTCGCGCACCTCGCGGTCGAAACCCTCCACCTCCGCCAGCCGGCCGATGCGCGGAATCTGCTCGACCAGCACGCGGTGCAGCTCGGGGTCGACGCGGTGCGCGTCGATCATCAACGCGACCAGTTCACGCACACCCTGCTCGAGCGGCATGCCCGCGACCCGCACCAGCGCGCGACGCAGCACTTCCATCATGTCGTTCTTGTGCCGCTCGATGACCGCGGCCACCAGCGCCTCCTTGGTCGGGAAGTACTGGTAGAGCGAGCCGATGCTGGCGCCGGCCTCGGCCGCGATGCGGTTGGTGCTCGCGCGCTCGAAGCCCTCGCGCACCAGAACGCGAGCAGTGGCCTCGATCAGCGCGTCGACGGTCGCGCGCGAACGCTCCTGCGAGGCCTTCTTTCTCGGGTGGACGACGGGTGCGCGGGCCATGGCGTTCCTCGAATGCGAGTAGACATTGTGAGCAATTGCTCGGATTATCGATCGCAACGCAGCGAAGCGGAACACCCAGGAATCCAGGAGATGGCCATGAACAAGACCCTGCGCCCGGCGCGCGACTTCACCCCCGCGGTGCCGGTGCTCGGCGCCTACGACCCCATCGTGTCGCTGTTCACGCGCGAGCGGCACTGGCGCTCGGCCCTGCTGGCGCAGCTCGCGCCGCGGCCTTCCGACGTGATCGCCGACGTGGGCTGCGGCACCGGCTCCTTCCTCGCGCTGCTCGGCCGTTCGGGGTCGACGCCTCGGCTGATCGGCATCGACCCCGACGAGCGCATCCTCGAGCGCGCCCGCGCCAAGCTCGCGGCCACCGGCGTGCGCTGCGAACTGCACCGCGGCTACCTGCACGACGCGGCCGCGCTGCTGTGGCCGCTGCAGCCGACCAAGATCGTGACCAGCCTGGTGCTGCACCAGGTGCCGCTGGCGGAAAAGCGCGCGGGCCTCGCGGCCATCCACGCGGCGCTGGTGCCGGGCGGCGAGCTGCACATCGCCGACTACGGCCTGCAGCGCACCCGGGCCATGCGAACGCTGTTCAGGCTGGTGCAGTGCGTCGACGGCTTCGCCGACACCCAGCCCAATGCCGACGGCATCGTGCCTCGGCTGATGCGGGAAGCGGGCTTCGCCGAGGTCGAGGAGACCGCGGTGATCCCGACGCTGACGGGGTCGATCTCGCTCTATCGCGGCAGGCGCCGAGCCGCCAGCCACTCGCGCGGCGACACGCCCAGCTTCTGCGCGAACACGCGCGACAGCGCCGAGGCATTGGCATAGCCGAGCGCGTCGGCAATGGTCTTCACCGAGGCACCGCCACGCAGTTGCGCCTGCGCGATGCTGAGCCGCCAGAGCGCGAGGTAGTCGGCGGGCGTGGTGCCCACCACCTCGCGGAAGCGTTGTGCGAAGGCGCTGCGCGACAGGCCCGCCTCGCGCGCCATCTGCTCGAGCGGCCAGGGCTCGCCGGGCCGCTCGTGCAGGCCGACCAGCACGCGCGCGAGCCGCGGATCGCCGAGCCCCGTCAGCAGGCCCGGCGGCAGTTCGCTGTGTTCCGGATGATCGAGCAGCCAGCGCAGCAGCTGGATCAGCACCACCTCGAACAGGCGGTCGGCCAGCAGCCGGTGGCCGCACTGCACGCGCAGGGTCTCGGAGAACAGCAGCGCCAGCGACTGCTCGAGCCCCTCGACCTCGCGCAGTGGAAGGCGGATCAGCGGCGGCAGCGCACGCGCCAGCGGATGCGTCTCGCCGCCATCGAAGTCCAGCGTCGCGCAGACGAAGTCCGAGCCTTCGACGGGCGCGTTGTGGAAGTGGTGCGTCAGCGGGCGCGGATAGAACAGCAGGCTCGGTTCCTTCACGACCAGCTTGCGCGGCGCGCCGCTGCGCGCGGCATGCGTGACCACCATCTCGCCGCGGCGCAGCACGTGCAGGAAGCCGCGCCCCGGCTCGGCCGCGAAGCTGGTGGTGCCGCACAGCGGGCCGTTGTGGAACAGGTGCGCCCGCACGCGGAAGCGCTCGAGCAGCGAGGAAAGCCTGTCGATGGGAGGTGGCGCCGCCATTCGGACGAAAAGATATGTTTGATGGATAAAACGATCCGAATGATACGAGGATCACCAGCAAACTTCCTTCACCGACACAACCCCTTGAAAGGAAATCACCATGTCCCGTATCCCCCTCGTCTCCCCCGCCGAAGCCACCGGCGACACCCAGGCACTGCTCTCGGAAATCCATGGCGCCTTCGGTGCCACGCCCAACATGTTCCGCGCCGTCGCCAATTCGCCGGCCGCGCTCCAGAGCCTGTGGGGATCGTTCGGCGCGCTCGGCGGCGGCGTGATTCCCGCGCAGCTCGGCGAGAAGATCGCGGTGGCGATCGCCGACCGCAACGCCTGCCACTACTGCCTGGCCGCGCACACGGCGCTGGGTCGCAAGGCCGGTGCCTCGTCGGCCGAGATGACCGCCGCGCAGCACGGCGAGTCCGCCGATCCGCAGACCGCCGCCGCGCTGCGCTTCGCGCTCGCGGTGGTCGAGCAGCGCGGCCGGATCGACGCCGCCGAGGTGCAGGCGCTGCGCGACGCGGACTTCGACGACCGGCAGATCGTCGAGATCCTGGCGCACGTGGCCTTGAACCTGTTCACGAACTACGTGAATGTCGCCCTCGACGTGCCCGTCGATTTCCCGGGCGTGAAGCTGCGCGCGGCCGCCTGAGCGGCGGCGCCGGGCCCTGCCATCTCATTGGAGCCAACACCATGTCGAGAATCCATCCCCCGGCGCCCGAACTGCAGGTCAATCGCTGGCTCAACACCGAGGCCCCCGTCACGCTCGAATCGCTGCGCGGCAAGGTCGTGGTGCTGCATGCCTTCCAGATGCTGTGCCCAGCCTGCGCCACGCACGGCCTGCCGCAGGCCAGGAAGACGCGGCAGCTGTTCGCCGCGAAGGACGTCGCGGTGATCGGGCTGCACTCGGTGTTCGAACACCACGCGGTCATGACGCCCGCGGCGCTCGAGGCCTTCGTGCGCGAGTACCGTTATGTCTTCCCGATCGGCATCGACCGGCCCTCGCCCGGCAGCAGCATTCCGCAGACCATGCGCGCCTACCAGTTCCAGGGCACGCCGAGCGTGGTGCTGATCGACAGGCAGGGACGGCTGCGGCTGAGCCACTTCGGCTTGCTCGACGACATGTCGCTGGGCGCGGCCATCGGGCAGCTCGCGGCCGAGGAGTTCGCCGCGCCGCTGGTCGCGGATGCGGTGCGTGCAGAGGAGTCGGCCCCCGGCGATGGCTGCGGCGACGCCGGCTGCGCGGCTCGCTGACCTTGCGCCGAAAGGCTTCAGGCCCCGACTCGCGCACACTCTTGCATTACCCCCATTGGCCGATGGTCAGGCCCGTGCCGCGCCGCCACAATGACCGAGGCGCACGCCACGCCCGCGGCCTCGTCGGAGCAGAACATCCGAATCCAACACACCGACACGCGCCGCGGGATCCCACTCCGCTCCACGTCAAGGAAAGCTTTCAGATGTACTTCGAGAACAAGACCGCATGGGTGACCGGCGCTTCCTCCGGCATCGGCGAGGCGCTCGCGCTCGCGCTGCTCGAGCGCGGCGCCCGCGTGATCGCCTCCGGCCGCCGCCCCGAGCCGCTGGCCGCTCTCGCGGCGCGCGCCCCCGAACGCGTGCTGGTGCTGCCCTTCGAGGCCACCGACTACGACGCCCTGCCGGCCATCGTCGAGCGCGCCGCCGCCTGGCACGGCCGGATCGACGTGCTGATCAACAACGCCGGCATCGCCCAGCGCAGTCTCGCCATCGACACCGATCTCGCCGTCTATCGCCGCCTGATCGAGGTCGACTACCTCGCACCCGTCGCCCTCACCCAGCTCGTGCTGCCGCGCATGGCCGAGCGCCGCGGCGGCCACATCGCCGTGATCGGCTCGGTGGCCGGCAAGGTCGGCGCGCCGCTGCGCACCGGCTACAGCGGTGCCAAGCATGCGGTGCAGGGCTACTTCGATGCCCTGCGCGCCGAGGTCGAGCAGGCCTACGGCATCCGCGTCAGCGTCGCGCTGCCGGGCTCGGTGCGCACCTCGGTGTCGATCAATGCGCTGGGCGCCGACGGCAGTGCCCGCGGCCGTTCCGACGCGAACATCGACCAGGGCATGGAGCCCGCCGTCGCGGCCGGACTGCTGCTCGACGGCATGGCTTCGGGCCAGCGCGAGATCGAGATCGCGGCCGGGCTGGAAGCGGCCGCGCTGCAACTGCGCCGCCACGATCCCAACCGCCTGTTCGACATGGCCGCGCAGGAGGGCGCGCGGCTCGCGGCACAGCGCGAGCAGCAGGGGGCGGGGGCGAGCTTCGATCCGGCCGATGTGCGGGCGGCGGGGACTTATGGGCAGGATGCCTTGAAGGCGGCTTGAGCGTTGCTGGTCTGGGCAGACGTGCCGCCGCGGGCTCGGCGCGAGGTCGTTGCAGAATGCGGTCCGACTCCACTCGCGGGCGTGGAGTTCGCGCTCTCGCGCGGCTTTGCATGAACCCCGAAGAAAGCATCGAATGACCGAGACCCTGCGCCAGCCCTACCCCCCGATCGAACCCTACGAGAGCGGCATGCTCGACGTGGGCGATGGCCACCGCATTCGCTACGAGCGCGTGGGCACGCCCGGCGCCAAACCCGCCGTGTTCCTGCACGGCGGCCCCGGCGGCGGCATCTCGCCCGAGCACCGGCGGCTGTTCGATCCCGCGCGCTACGACCTGCTGCTGTTCGACCAGCGCGGCTGCGGCCTCTCGGAACCGCATGCGGGCCTCGAGGCCAACACCACCTGGCACCTGGTGGCCGACATCGAGCGCCTGCGCGAACTGGTGGGCGCCGAGCGCTGGCTGGTGTTCGGCGGTTCGTGGGGTTCGACGCTGGCGCTGGCCTATGCGCAGAAGCACCCCGAGCGCGTGAGCGAACTCGTGCTGCGCGGCATCTACACCGTCACGCGTGCCGAGCTCGACTGGTACTACCAGTTCGGCGTGTCGGAGATGTTCCCCGACCGATGGGAGCAGTTCCAGGCCCCGATCCCCGAGGCCGAGCGCGGCGACATGATCGCGGCCTACCGCAAGCGGCTGACCGGCGACGACCCGGTGGCTCGGATCGAGGCCGCGCGCGCCTGGAGCGTCTGGGAGGGTCAGACCATCACGCTGCTGCCGAGCCCCGCGCTCGCGGCCTCGCATGCCGACGACCATTTCGCGCTGGCCTTCGCGCGACTGGAGAACCACTACTTCGTGCACGACGCCTGGCTCGAGGACGGCCAGTTGCTGCGCGACGCGCACCGGCTGCATGGCATCCCGGGCGTGATCGTGCACGGCCGCTACGACATGCCCTGCCCCGCGCGCTACGCCTGGGCCCTGCACAAGGCCTGGCCCGAGGCGGAGTTCCATCTGATCGAGGGAGCCGGGCATGCGTATTCGGAGCCCGGGATCCTCGATCGCTTGCTGCGGGCGACGGATGGGTTTGCCGGGCGCTGAAGCGTGAATCTCTCGAGCACTGAGCGGCAAGCCCTCGATGCATATCTGGCGCGCATCCAAGACCATGATCTACCGGGCACGGCACTGCTTCCCGACGCGGAGATCGTCCGCTGGAGCCTGGCGCTGCGTTTTCACCCGATGCTGCGACGCCTCGGCGGCCTGGTGCTCGACGATGCACGGACAAGCAACCATCACGTGCTGCTGACCGCACCACCGCTCGCTGGCGCGGTCCTGTACCTGGCTCATGACGGCGACTCGCGCGTGGTGTTCGCCGACATCGAGGCCTTTCTGGACGCGGCCCGACGCGCCGATGCCGAAGATCGAGATGTCGAGGACCTCCATCCTTCGGTCTCTCCGCTCGCCGGCGACCAGGCAGGCGTGGGCACGTTCATCCGTTCGCTGCTTGCATCCCCGGACGACGAGGATGCGGCCATCGCCTTCATTCCATCGCTGGACCTGCGCGATACCGCGCTGTTGCGCGAACTCGCCTCGCACGAGAACTTCTTCGTGGCGGAAGCGCTCGCGATGGAGATCGCGAAGCGTCCGGCCGAAGCGCTGCGCGGGATCGCCGGGATGTGCGCGGCGCATTCGCATCCGCAGGCGGCGAATGCGGGCCAGCGGGCCGTGGCCGCGGTGGAGCGGTGGACGCGAAACGGACAGCGCTAGGATCGGCGCCATCCACACACATCATCCCGCCGTCGATGCGCGACTTCCTCTACTACTCGCTGATGCTCCTGCTGGGCTTCGCCTGGTACCGCTTCGGTCAGAAACTGCTTGCGAAAGGCAACCGCGACGAGAACGACGAGCTCACCAAGGGCTTCGTCGGGCCGATCGGCTTCCTCGTGGCGGGTGGCATCGCGTGCTACCTCCTCGTCGCCACCTTGCGCGCGCTGGTCCGGGGCGAGGTGCCCTGCATCGGCAAGGGCTGCGCGGGGCAGGTGTACACGCTGGCGATGCATGCGGGCGAGTACTGGTCGAACGTCTTCTACATGGCGTGGCTGGTGCTGGCGCTGGGGTATGCGTTGTATGTGACGTTCAAGATCTGGTTCCGGGTCTGAGGCTTCCGGCGCGCATCCACACCGCGCCGAAGAGCAACGAGGCACCCGCTCACGCGGGGTGCGACAACCGCTCGCAGTGCTCGACCAGCAGTTCGGTCAGCACGCGTATCTTCCTGGCCGGATGCTGGCCCGGCGGCCGGATGACGTAGGCACCCGCGGGCGGCGGTGGATAGCGCGTCATGACCGGCACCAGCGCGCCGGCGGCGATGTACTCGTGCGTGAGCCAGTCCGGCACATAGGCGATGCCGAGGCCCGCCACCGCGGCCGCGACCAGTGCCGTGCCGTTGTCGGCCTTGAAGCGGCCCTGCGGTCGGACCGTGATGATCCGGTCGCCATCCCTCAGTTGCCAGGCCTCGGTGCCCTGCATCAGCGCTTCATGGGCACCGAGTTCGTCCGGAGTCTCGGGCGACCCGTGCGTGTTGATGTAGTCCGGGCTCGCCACGAGCTTGCCGTAGATCGGGCCGACGCTCCTCGCGATGAGGTTGGAGTCCTCGAGATAGCCGACCCGGATCGCGCAGTCGAAGCCTTCGGCGATGAGGTCGACGAATCTGTCGCTGTAGCAGGTCTGGATGTGGAGCTGCGGATGGCGCTTCGCCATCTCGGCGAGCATGGGCGCGAAGTGGGTCGGGCCGAAGCTCAACGGCACCGCGATCCTCAGGCGCCCGCGAAGCTCGCCCGCGGGCAGGATCGTCTCCATGGCCGTGTCGATGTCGATGCAGACCTTGGCCGCATGGTCGCGGAAGGTGCTGCCCGCTTCCGTGAGCGCGGCGCCGCGCGTGGATCGCGCGAGCAGTTGGACGCCCAGTTCCGCTTCGAGCCGAAGCAGCCGCCGGCTCACCATCGACTTGGAGATGCCCATCCGCACGGCGGCCGGTGAAACCCCTCCCGCGCTGGCCACTTCGACGAATGTACGCAGGTCCTCGATGTCCAAGCTGGCGTTCCTCCAATCGCGACACAGTTCGCCGAAAGATGGTACTACCGGGCGAAGAGATGGCTCGCAATACTCCCTGCGGACGACATCGCCACGAGCGGACTCGTCGTCTCGAACCCCTCCCGCAACAGCGGCAACACAGGAACCAGCCATGACTTCTCGCAACGGCCTCTCTTCGCTTCTTCGTCCCGAAGACTCGGTCCTCGTCCTGATCGACCATCAGCCCTACCAGCTCGCGAACCTCAACTCGCACGAACCGCAGATGGTCATCAACAACACCGTCGGCCTCGCGAAGGCCGCCAAGGCCTTCGGTGTGCCCACCATCCTGACGAGCGTGATCGCCGAGCGCGGCGGCCTGCTCTTTCCGCAACTCACCGATGTCTTTCCCGGGCAGGAGGTCATCGACCGCACGTTCATCAACACCTGGCAGGACAAGGTGGTGGTCGACGCGGTCAAGGCCACGGGGCGCAAGCAACTGATCATCGCGGGCCTGTGGACCGAGGTCTGCGTCGCGATGCCGACGATCCAGGCACTCGGCGAAGGCTGGGACGTCACCGTGGTCACCGATGCGTCGGGTGGCGTCTCGGTCGAGGCGCACCAGGTCGCGATCCAGCGCATGATCGCGGCCGGCGCGAACATGCTCACCTGGCTCGCGGTCGCCTCGGAATGGCAGCGCGACTGGGCACGCACCGACAGCGCCGCCGCATTGACCCAGGTGATCACGCAGCACGCGGGAGGCAGCGGCATCGCCTACCTGTGGGAACAGCAGTTGCTCAAGACCCCCGTGCCCGCCGACGCGGCATGACGATGGACAGGAAGGCGTGAAGGGCCTTCATCCGCGCGTCATGCCGTGCGCCAGTTCGGCGTCCTCGCCAGCGCGCGGAAGATGGCGGCCGCGTCCGCACCCGGCGTTTCGTAGAGATCGAGCACCTGCCCCGTGGCGAGGCCATGGAAGAGGGTCTCGAGGCGCTTGTCCCATTTCAGCAGTGCCATCGACCAAGCCGGAAAGAAGCGCGCCGGGATGCCCACGAGCTCCAGCAAGCGGGGCGACTGGTGGCGCCTGTCGCGCTCGATCGCGGCATAGAGCGCGCGCACCTCGCGTTCCTCGCCCTCCAGGTACTGCATGTAGGCGCCGTCCAGGAAGCACAGCGCGCCGGTGATGCCGAACCGCGGGGTTCGGGTGCGCGATGTGTGGAGGATGCTCGAGAGATCGCTGGGATGCGGCGAGGGCGCACGGCTCGCGTAGATCAAACGTACTAGCATGCGCAAATCCTAAGCCATGTCGAAGACAGAGGCGGTCAGCGCGCGGAAAGGGCCGACGGGCCCTGAGACCGGCGTGACCGATCATGCGAGGATGCGGCCCATGCATCTGTTCAGGCTCTTCATTTCGATCGTTGTCTCGGCCGCGGCCCTGTGCGCTGGAGTCACGAGCGCGGCCGAACCCTGTTCCCGGACGTCGCCGCGCGCGGGCACCGAAGTCACCCACACGCACGGCTTCGATTTCATCGTCGATCCCCAGCCGGTGCCGGGTTCATTCACCGGTTGCCAATACGGCTGGATCGGCGATGGCAACGCGCCGTCCACGATGGAGAAGGTCATTACCGCCTACTACGTTGCTGGCCGCGTGCAGTGGTACGAAGCGCGCTGGCCCGACCGCCCGATGCATCGTTGTGTCTACGAAGGCGGCGTCATCGCCTCCAGCAAGTCCATCGTTGCCTCGCAATGTCCGGTCAGGGAATCCGATGCCAAGGTGCCTCGCTAGCGCGGGAACGATGTCGAGGATCTCAATGCGAACGACGATGACGAAACTGCTTCTGCGTGGTGCGCAGGTCGGTGGCGCCGGCTTCGTCCGGCAACTGCCACCGGCGTCCCGATCTCCCGGGGGGATCTCGCCGATCTTCGATGGGCTCTGTCATTCGAAAACCGACAACCGCTGCATCTCACCCACATGTTGAAGATCCCGGATTCCGTGTACGCGCCAGACCAGAAAGCGCGAGCGATACGCCGACGGGCATGGATCGGCGTGCAGTTGCTCGTCACGCTTCCCTTCCTGTTCGCTCTGGGCATCGCCACCGAGATGCTGTTCGCACAACCTGGCAAGGGTTACAGAACGCCCTCCGGAACCTACGTGGCCTGCGAAGCCTTGGCACCAAGGTTCAAGAGCTACTCGCCCCCGAGCTGCGCCCGCTTCGGATCGATGGGCACCAACCCCGCCGGCTTTGCGTTGGCCATCGCATCGCTGGGCGTGCTCGGCGCCGTCCTCTGGGTGAGCTGCGGGCCTGGCCGCGGGTTCCGATTCTCACGGTAGGCAAGCACCGAATCGCCCGGCCGTGCGCAACCGATCCGCTTCGCTTGCCGGAGCCCTCACGTCCGGGGCCGCTCGACCTGAGTTCGTTTTCCTTGGTGGATGGTCCACCCGGCATCCTCGAGGGTCGAGAACATGAACACACGCTCGCTTTTCGAGCTCGCCTTGCGCATGGCGGCTTCGATGTCGACCGTGTCGTCGACATAGATCAGCCAGAGCCGAACACCATCGCCGACTTCGGCCGTGACCAGCTTGGAACGCTGTCCCTCTTCGAGCGCCAGACAGAGTTCGTCCTCCAGCCTGCGCAAGGCCTCGAGTTCGGTCTCGGTCGGCATCCCCCTGTCTTCACCACCGTAGTCGACGGTCACACGCAGCAGACGCGACATGCACCGCAGTTCGTCGTCGCCGGGCTCCCGGTCCAGGATCCGGCCAACGACCCGCTTCCCGCCATCGGTCTCTCCTTCGACGATCAGCCATGGCTCGACCGCGAGTGGTTGGGCCCACGGCTGGGCCGGGCACATGAGCGTTGCGCCGACTCCGAACGCGAACGCCAGCCAACGGCGCCGCGAATGCCGCTGCGTCTCGCCGCTCATTGCGCTCGCAACGCCTTCCAACCGATCTTCCACTCGTTGTCGGTCATGACGGTCACGCCGGTCTCGGGGCCCGCGACTCGCAATGCCCGCACCACCTTGTCGGTCAGGCCGTCCGCGTGGCACACGCCGGCGCCCAGGCCCAGGGTCGCCGCAATGACCATCCACGATGCACGCCGAAAGCGCCAACTGCGCATCGACGGCCGTTTCACCTCGTGTTCCCTCATCACTGCCACACCGTCATTTCGCGTCTCCTTGCGCTCGTTGATCCCACCCGATTCCGCATCGTCTGCACAGCCCCCCGCATACGCGGCTTCTTCCGAGACTTACCTGACCTCGCCATCTCGCTCGGCAGTCATGCCGGCACGAACTAATTTCCGGCTTGACGAATTTGCAAGCCTCGCGCAATCTTCACCGAGGGGAGCGACCGCGGAGAGAGGGGTTGACATGATGATTCGTGTTCGCTTGTAGCAAGCACGCCTTGCTCTTCAACGGGACACCATGGCCATACTCGTCGTGTATGGATCCGTCGGCCTCTGGGTGGTTTTCTGGTTCGGCGACTAGCAAGGCTTCGGGAAAGTTTCGGCCGCATCGGTATACCTCGGGCGAAGGCGTTCGGATCGAACTCGTAGCGCAGGATCGCGGTCCGGGCACGGCCGAACGGCATCGGAGATCGCCCCCCCCGGAATTCAGTGGGCCGATATCGCTCGCTAAAGTGCCATCACCATCTCGTGCCAGGACATCCCCCCATGGTCCGACGGTGAAGGCCGCACGTAGATGTACCCCTGCCGCGCATAGAGATCCACATGCCGCTCCTTGCACATCAGGTGAATCGTGCGCTTGCCGGCCCGCCGCATCCGCTCGACGAAGGTCTTCATCATCACGGTGGCGTATCCCCGCCCCTGGAACAGCGGGTCGATGACCACCGACATGATCACGACGTTGGGCGCCTCGGCGTCGTGGCCGACCAGTTCCTTGAACGCCTCGTCGGACATCGCGACCTCGTGCGCGCATCCGCTGTTGATGAAGCCGATGACCTGCCCCTCGAGCTCCATGACGAGGAAGCCCTGCGGGTACTGCGCGATGCGCGTGCGGATCTTGGCCAGGGTGGCGGCCTCGTCGCCTTCATAGGCACCGATCTCGATCGCGTAGCAGCGTTCGGCATCGGAAGAAAGGGCTTGGCGGAAAACGGGGTCTGACATGGAGAGCGGGGTCGAGGCGAATGGCGAACCCGCCATGGTACGGACTCGCGCGGCGGCTCAGCGTGCCGAACGGCGATGGCGCGCGCGCAAGGTGTCGGAAGGCGACTCGCCGAATTGCGCCTTGTACTGCTGCGCGAGACGGCTCAGGTGAAAGAAGCCATGGGCGAACGCGATGTCGGTCACCGTATCGTCGTCCTCCCCGTCCAGCAAACGCTCGCGCACCTGCGCCAGACGGATGCGCCGCAGGTATGCCGTCGGCGTGATGCCGCGGTGCGCCTGGAACGCCAGCTGCAACGCACGCACGCCGACGCCCAGCGAAGCGGCGATGTCGGACACCGTCAGCGACAGGTCCGCGATGCGGTCGTGAATGAACGACTCGGCCAGGGTCGCGAGGCGCGCCGGCCGCGACGCCGGCCGCTCTCCGCGCATCCAGCCGGTGTAGTTATGCGGATGCCCGTGGAGCAGCGACATGAGGACGAACTGCTCGAGCGACCGATAGGCCGGCGCCGGCAGCGCCGCGGGCAGGGTATCGACCAGGTCCCACACGCCGGACCATGAACGCTCGAGCGCCGACGTGAACGGCACCGGATCGAACTTCAATCCATCGTCGAGCGGACGGCCGACGAGGCTGGCGCAGCAAGCCTCCAAGGCGGCCGTGTCGGGCCGGAAGGTGATCTGCTCGAAGCTGGCGCCGAAATCGAAACGGGTGGGCCGGCCGGCCGACACGGGGATCGTCGTGCCGGCCCGCCAGGTGGCGCTGCGGTTGCCCTGGGAGACGGTGCCTTCGCCGGCGGTGCAGCGCATGAACAGGAACAGGCCGGGGAATTCGCCCGCGTCGACTTCCACGCGCGCACCGTAGGCCAACTGGACCAGCGCCAGCGGCCGTGCCTCGGTCGCGCTCAACCGCGTGTCCAGGGCCCTGGCCCGGCGATCCAGGTGGAGTTCGTGCGGGCAGTACACGGCGCCCACGGCGTGGATCGCTTCGTCGAGATCATGGGTTCGATAGTGCATGGTCGCCCCTTCCACGGACTGCGTGGCGGCTCGTGCGCACCGCGGCCGCGCGAGCATTCTAGGGGTGCGTTCCCCGCATGGAAACGCGATGCGGGAACGCCCGGAGGCCTCTTCCTGCGCATCGCGGATAGCGCTTCGCATTCCGGATCGCGGCGCGCCGCTTCTTCCTCAAGACTGGAGCCAGCCGAGCCGACCGAGCCAACCGGGCCGGTCGCGATCCCATCCATCCATGCAGAGGAATCCCCTGATGAGCTCGATTCAAGACCTCGGTCTTTCCGAAACCTACGGTGCCTTCATCGACAACGCGTTCCAGCCGGTCGACGGCCCCACCTTCGCGGCCCTGCATTCCGGCACGGGCGAGCAGATCGCCCGCATTGCCCGTTGCGGCGCGGCCGAGGTCGATGCGGCCGTGCAGGCCGCCGCCAAGGCCTTCCCGGCCTGGCGCGCCACCGCGCCCGAAGAACGCTCGGCCCTGCTGCTGAAACTGGCGGCGGCCGTGGAGGCCGATCAGCAGCGCCTCGCGCGCATCGATTCGGTCGACATCGGCCGGCGCCTCTTCGAGACCGGCCTCGACCATCAATTCGCGATCTCGCAGTACCGCTACTTCGCGGCCGCGGCCATCACGCACGAGGGATTCGGCCGCCCGATTCCCGGCGGCTACATGGTCGCCCGCCGCGAGCCCTACGGCGTGTGCGGCCAGATCATTCCGTGGAACGTGCCCGCGATCATGGCGGCCTTCAAGATCGCACCCGCGATCGCTGCCGGCAACACGGTGGTGCTGAAGCCCGACGAGAACGCTTCGCTCAGCACGCTGGAGCTGTGCAGGCACATCGCGAAGATCTTTCCGCCGGGCGTCATCAACATCGTGCCCGGCTTCGGCGAGGAAGCAGGCGCCGCCTTGACCGCGCACCCCGGCGTGGCGAAGCTGGCCTTCACGGGCAGCAGCGAGGTCGGCCGGATCATCTCGCGCGCCAGTGCCGAGCGGCTGGTGCCCGTGTCGCTGGAACTGGGCGGCAAGAGCCCGAACATCATCTTTCCCGACATCGAGGACATCGACGCGGTGGTCGACAACGCGATGTTCGCGACCCTGTACTGCAACGGCCAGTCCTGCCTCGCGGGCACCCGGCTGTTCGTGCACGACGCGGTCTACGACGCCGTGATGGACCGCCTCGTCGCCGGGATGGAGCGCGTCAAGGTCGGAGCGGCGCTCGCGCCCGACACCGTGCTCTCGAACCTCGTGTCGCCCGAGCAGGGCGAGCGCGTCATGAACTACATCGGCATCGGCAAGGCCGAGGGCGCGCGGCTGATGACCGGCGGCCAGCGCATCGCCGTCGAAGGGCAGGCCCACGGCCACTTCATCGCGCCGACGGTGTTCGAGGCCGACAACCGCATGCGCATCGCGCAGGAAGAGATCTTCGGCCCGGTGCTCAGCGTGATCCGCTGGAAGGACCACGGCCGGATGATCGAGGAGGCCAACGGCGTGCGCTACGGCCTGGCCGCCGGCCTCTACACCAGCAACCTGCGCAACGCCTGGGACACGGCCGAACGGCTGCAGGCCGGCTCGGTGTGGATCAACCACTACTTCAACCTCGCGAGCGGCTCGCCCTTCGGCGGCTTCAAGGAGAGCGGGATCGGCAGCGAGTACTGCCACGAGACGCTCAACATGTACACCCACCTCAAGGCCGTGACGATCCAGACGCGAGTGGCCGCGCCCTGGTTCGCACCCAAGGCCTGAGCCCGCGACACGCAGCCCTTCGCCCTCCCCCCATCCCCATCACCTGAAGAGGTCATCCCATGCAGATCACAGCCGCCGTCATGCGCGAGAAGGGTGGCAAGTTCACCCTCGAGGACATCGAACTGGAGCCGCCGCGCGACGACGAGGTGCTCATTCGCATGAAGAGCTGCGGCGTCTGCCACACCGACACCCTGCCCCGCGACCAGGTGGTGCCCGCGCCCTTCCCCGCGGTGTACGGCCACGAGGGCGCGGGCATCGTCGAGCAGGTCGGCAGCCGCGTGAGCAAGCTCCAGCCCGGCGATCACGTCGTGATGAGCTGCAACTCCTGCGGCCACTGCGACACCTGCCAGACCGGCAAGCCCATGTACTGCCGGCACTTCTTCAAGGCCAACTTCGGCTTCGCGCGCATGGACGGAACGCCCACCATGCACAAGGGCAGCGACGTCGTGCACGGCGCCTTCTTCAACCAGTCCTCGTTCGCGACCTACGCCCTGGGCACCGAGCGCAGCGTGGTGAAGATCCCGTCCGATGTGCCGCTCGAGATCATGGGCCCGCTGGGATGCGGCGTGCAGACCGGCGCGGGCGCGGTCATCAACTCGCTGCGCCCGCAGGCCGGCGATTCGATCGCCATCTACGGCGCGGGATCGGTCGGCCTCTCGGCGCTGCTCGCGGCCAACGTGACCGGCTGCGCGATCCGCATCTGCGTCGACCCGAACGAGGCGCGCCTGCAGTTCGCGCTCGAGCTCGGCGCCACCCATGTGATCAACCCGCGAACCACCGACCCGGTGCGGCGCATCCAGGAGATCACCGGCGGTGGCGGAACCCAGTTCTCGCTCGAGACCTCGGGCAATCTCACGGCCCTGCGCCAGGCCGTCGACTCGATCCAGATCATGGGCGAGTGCGGCATGATCGGCGCGCCCGCATTCGGCAGCGAGATCGGCCTCGACACCTGGGGCCTTCTGCTGGGCCGCAAGATCCGCGGCATCTGCGAGGGCGACTCGGTGCCGGACCTGTTCATCCCGAAGCTGGTCGAGCTGTATCGGCAGGGGCGTTTCCCCTTCGACAGACTGATCCGGTTCTATGCCTTCGACCAGATCAACGAGGCGGTGGAAGACGGCGAGCAGGGCCGGACCATCAAGGCCGTGCTGCGCTTTCCCGACTGAACGACGCGCCCGGCCCTCAGGTCCGATCCGCCGCCCGCTCCGTCTCCTCGAGAAAGCGCAGCAGGCCCTCGATCTCCGTGGACTTGTCGAACACCGCATCGGCGCCCAGCAGCATCGCGCGCTCGCGCATGTCGGGCGTCGCGAAGTTCGAGAAGATCACCATGCGCTGGCGCGGCAGGCGGTCCTTGCAGCCCATGAGCACGCCGAAGCCGGTGCCGTGGCGCAGGAAGAGATCGACCACGGCCACGTCCCATTGGCCGTCGGCATCGTGCAGCCAGGCCACGGCCTCGGCCTGGGTTTCGGCCGTGCCCACCATGTGCACGGGCGCGAGCTCTTCCAGTGTCGCGATCAGGCTGTCGCGGATCAGGGGGTTGTCCTCTACGAGGTAACCGTTCAGGCTCATGGTGTTTTCGCCATCGTGTGGACCCTTGGCCCTCAGAGCGCGAACGACCGGCGCAACCGCTCGCCCGCGAAGGCCTGCGCGTCCCGCGCCTTCTCGAGCACCGCCGCGGCGCCGAAGAACTCGTGCGCCACGCCTTCGTACTCCTTGCGCGCGATCTCCACGCCCGCGTCGATCAGCGCGCTCTCTAGCCTCGCGCCGTCGCTGCGCAGCGGATCGAGCCGAGCATTGACGATGGTGACGGGCGCCAGCCCGGCCAGCGGCGCATCGACCAGCGACAGCCTCGGGTCGTCGAGGTCCTGCTCGCTGCGCGTCACATGGGTGAAGAACCAGTCCATCATCGCGCGGTTGAGCGGCTTGGCGATCGCGTTCTCGAGGTAGGACTCGGTGTTGCGGCTGGTCTGCGTGACGGGATAGACCGACAGCACATGGCGTGGCGCACTGAGGCCGGCATCACGCGCGGCGATCGCGGTCGCCACCGCGAGATTGCCGCCAGCCGATTCGCCCGCGAGCGCGAGGCGCGAGGCATCGCCGCCGAGCGAGGCCGCATTCTCGATCAGCCAACGATAGGCCGCCAGCGCGTCGTCCCACGCGGCCGGAAACTTGTGCTCGGGCGCGAGCCGGTAGTCGACCGACAGCACCATCGCCTGCGCGGCCGCGGCGAGCCCGCGCGCGCCACCGTCGTACACCTGTCGGTTCGCGATCACCCAGCCGCCGCCATGGAAGTACAGCACGACGGGAAAGGGCCCCTGCCCCGCGGGCGTGTAGAGCGTGGCCGCCAGCGGGCCGGTGGCGCCATCGACCGTGAGTTCGCGCGTGGTCACGCCGGGCACCAGCGCCTCGGGCACGGCCGAACGGTTCTGCTGCTCGAGCACCTTCTTCACGGCATCGGCCGGCGTGGGCTGACGGCGCGCCTCCTGCGGCGTGAGCTTCTCGATCGCCTGGGGCTCCAGCGCGTCATGGGCCTTCGCCACCGCGATCTGGTCGTCGTCCGCGCGCAGCGCCGCCACGACGTTGGACACCGCATTGAGAAGAGGGTTGGGCTTCTTGTCGTCGCTCACCGGTTGCTCCTGGGGCTGAAGAGGGAAGAGGTTGAGCAACTTGTACGACGCAAGCACCCCGGGGGGCTTGTCGGACGTGGGCGCGCGAGGGCGTGAGGCTTCGAAACCCCTCGCCCCGCCGCGTGCCCCGCGCGGGTCGAATTCAGCGCGCCGGAACTGCGAGCCCGAGCAGACCCAGCGCCTGCCGGTGCGTGCCCGATGCCGGGTCCGCGAGATCGGCCAGCACGCTCATGTGGTTGCGGTTCGCGGGCCGCTCGGCGCCCACCACTACGCGGCGGCCCCAGGCCTTGGCGATCAGCTCGGCCTGGCGATGGAACTCCTCGCTCTCGTCGCCGCCGACCACCGTCACCAGCGTGCCCTGCTTCGGCGCGGGCATCGCGGCCGGGCTCAGCCGCAGCGCCGAGGCCTCGGTCAGTCCGATGTCGGCCGCGAGGAAAGGCGCGTGCCGCAAGGGCTCGAGCTCGTACACGCCCGAGATCGGCAGCGCCGACTTGACGAGATCGCGCGGCAGGTCGGGCGCAACCCGTTGCCAGTCGCAGGCCAGCAGCATGGTGGCCAAGTGGCCGCCCGCCGAATGGCCCGCGACGACGATGCGTTCCGGATCGCCGCCATGCGCCGCGATGTTGCGATGCACCCAGGCCAGCGCCTGCGTCATCTGCCGCGCGATGTGCTCGATGTCGACCGCGGGGCACAGCGCGTAGTTGAGCTGCACGAAGGTGGCGCCGGCATCGGCCAGCGGTGGCGCGAGGAAGGCATGGTCACGCTTGTCGAGCGCGCGCCAGTAGCCACCATGGATGTAGACGAAGACCGGCGTCTTCCCGGCACCCGATGCGGCCGGCAGGATGTCGAGCCGCTCGCTCTCGTCGTCGCCGTAGGCCAGATCGCGAATCCATTCCGGTCGCCGCAGCGCCCGCGCCGACGCATCGGCCCAGTACTTCAGGATCGACGGATGTTCGGGAATGCGCGCACGGTTGTTGTACTGCGCATCGAACCATTCGGGCGCCGGCGGCGGTGTCGACGCGGCCGCCGCCTCGGCCGCCGCGCGCTTCGCCGCCGAATCGCGCAGCGCCGCATCGACCAGCGCATCGGCCATCCACAGCGCGGTGCGCTCGACCTCGCGGTCCTCGAGGCCCCAGATGTCCTTGAGCACCACGTAGGGCTCGATGCCGTAGACGATCGAGAGGGCATGGTGCAAGCGGTCGCGCATGCGCGGGTTCAAGAGCGGCGACATCGGCTCGAGCGCATGCTCGAGGATGCGCACGCGATGGCCGCGCCGGTACGGTTCCTCGGCCAGCAGGCCCGCGCGCTCGAGGCCCCACTGCTCGAGCGAGAGCTGCGCCGCGGCGCGCATCGGCGCCTCGAATTCCTTGAAGCGCGGGAAGGTCTGGCAGAACAGCTCGTGCAGCCGCTCGCGGCCGTTCGGGTTGTCCGACGCCATCTGGCGCACCGGACCCAGCGAGCTGTCGACCACCGCGGTGACGAGCGCGCTGCGGCTCGGGAAGTAGCGGTAGGCGGTCGCGCGCGACACGTTCGAATGCGCCGCCGCCTCGGCCACCGAGGGGATGTGGCCCTTCAATCGAATGATGTCCATCGCGGCCTGCAGCAGCTGGCGGAAGGTGGCGGCGCGAACGCCGCGTTCCGGCGCGCGCGGCGCCTCGCTCGGGGTGTGCTTGAGTCTTGCCATCGGGTTTGTACGGGGATGGGAAATGCGGAAGTCGTCTTGTGGAGATGGTGACACGGCTCGTATGATCCGCGCACCCAGATTTGAGACTCACGTCTCAAAAATGCCGAATGACTTCCGGAGCCACCGGGGCGATCGCAGCGCGACGACCCCGGGGCCATATGGAGACAAAGTCGATGCGCTTCGCAAGCTGGAGTTGGGGTGGCCGCAACCATGCGGGCACGATCTCGGCCGACGGCCGGGAAGCCACGCCGTTGGCGGTGGGCGACGCCTCGCGCGGCGTGCTGCCGCTGATCGAGGCGCTGGCACGCAACGAGCCGCTGCCGCAACCCTCGGGCACGCGGCTGCCGGTCGAGGTGATCACCCTGCGCGCCCCGCTGCCGCGCCCGCTGCGCGGCCTGTTCTGCGTCGGGCGCAACTACCGCGCGCATGCGGCCGAACTCGCGGGCTCGGTGTTCCGCAGCAGCATGCCCGAGAGCGATCCGTGGCCGATCGTGTTCGGCAAGCTCGGCGAATGCGTGATCGGTCCGCACGATCCGGTGCGGCTGCCGCGCTCCTCGGTGTCGGTGCAGATCGACTACGAATCCGAGCTCGCGGTGATCATCGGCCGCGGCGGGCGCGACATCCCGCGCTCGCAGGCGATGGAGAATGTGTTCGGCTACACCATCGTCAACGACGTCACGGCGCGCGACGTGCAGATGCGCCACCAGCAGTGGGACCTCGGCAAGAGCTTCGACACCTTCTGCCCGATGGGCCCGTGGATCGTGACGGCCGACGAGATGGACGGCCGCGCCACGCGCGTGCGCGGCTGGGTCAACGGCGCACTGCGCCAGGACGGCCTGACGCGCGACATGATCTTCGACATCCCGACGCTGATCGAGACCTGCTCGCGCGGCATCACGCTGCATCCGGGCGACGTGATCGCCACCGGCACGCCCTCGGGCGTGGGCATGGGCCTGAACCCGCCGCAATGGCTGGGCCGGGGCGACACGGTGCGCATCGAGATCGACGGCATCGGCGTCATCGAGAACCGCTTCGAGGCCCTGCCATGAGCTTCCAGTTCATCGACCGCATCGCGGTGGAGGACGAGGGCGAAGGCCCGGTGGTCGTCTGCGTGCATGGCCTGGGCGGCAGCTCGAACACCTACACGCCGCTGATGCCCGCGCTGGCGCGCCATCGCGTGGTGCGCATCGACCTGCCCGGCAGCGGCCGTTCGCAGCGCGCCGAAGGGCCGCTCACGATCGAGCGCTACGTAGCGACCGTGCTCTCGGTCTGCGAACGCCTGGGCATCCAGCGCGCGCACTGGGTCGGCCATTCGATGGGCACCATCGTCTGCCAGCACATCGCCGCGGCGCATCCCAAGTGCGTCGCGAGCCTCGCGCTGTTCGGCCCGCTGATCGCGCCGCCCGACGCCGCACGCACCGCGATGAAGGCCCGCGCAGACAAGGCGCGCGGCGGCGCGGCGGGCATGCACGAGATCACGCAGGCGCTGCTGCAGGGCGCGATCTCGGCCGACACGCGCCAGCGGCTGCCGGTGGCGGTGGCCTTCGTGCGCGAGAGCCTGATGCGCCAGGACGGCGAAGCCTATGCGCGCAGTTGCGAGGCCCTGGCCGGCGCGCAGCCCGCGGCGGTGGAGAACATCGAGGCCGCGGTGCTGCTGGTGACCGGCGACGAGGACGGCGTGGCGCCGCCGCAGGCCGTGCGCGCCATGGCCGACCGGCTGCAACGCGCCGCGAGCAAGCGCGTGGTGGTACTGCCGAAGTGCGGCCATTGGACACCCGTCGAGCGCCCCGACGAGTGCCAGCGCGAGTTGCGCGAATTCCTGGCGGCGCAGGCGAGGAGCTGACCGTGGCCGACGTGCTGTTCACCAACGTCCGCATCTTCGACGGCGGCGGCGAGGCGCCCTTCGCCGGCGACGTGCTGGTGCAGGGCAACCGCATCGCGCGCGTCGTGAAGACTTCGCACGGCGCGCGCTCCGCGCCCGTGCATGGCGCCCAGGTCATCGACGGCGCGGGCGCCTTCCTGATGCCCGGCATGGTCGAGGCCCACACGCATTTCTCGTGGAACGACCAGCCCAGCCTCGACGCGATCCAGCGCATGCCGCCCGAGGAGCACATCCTGTGGTGCGCTGAGGTCGCGAAGCGCTACCTCGACATGGGCTGGACCAGTTGCGTGGGCGCCGCCACCGCCAAGCCGCGGCTCGACGTGGTGATCCGCAACGCCATCAACGACGGCACCATCGTCGGCCCGCGCTACCTGGCCGCGAGCCAGGAGATCACCGTGCCCGGCGGGCTCGGCGACACCACGCAGCCGCACCTGCCGCAGCCCGAGTTCGCCTTCGGCGCGGTGGTCAGCGGCGCCGAGGAGATGCGTCGCTGCGTGCGCATGTTCGCCAAGTACGGTGTCGATTCGCTCAAGATCAATCTCTCGGGCGAGTCGATCACCGGCATGCCCAGCGAGATGAGCCAGTTCACCGAGGAGGAGATCCGCGTCTGCGTGGAGGAGGCCAAGGCCTGGGGCAAGCGCGTGGCCGCCCATGCGCGCTCCACCTGGTCGATCAAGCAGTGCGTGAAGCACGGCATCGAGGTGATCTACCACGCGAGCTTCACCGACAACGAGGCGCTCGACCTGCTCGAGGCGCACAAGATGGAGCACTTCATCGCGCCCGGCCTCGCGTGGCTGATCAACACCTGCCACCACGCGAGCCAGTGGGGCCTGACGAAGGAAGTCACCACGAAGATGGGCTACCACCGCGAGCTCGATGCCGCGGTGGAGAGCATGCGCGCGATGCGCAAGCGCGGCATCCGCATCCTGCCCGGCGGCGACTACGGCTTCGCCTGGACACCGCACGGCACCAATGCCAAGGACCTCGAGTACTTCGTGAAGTACGTGGGCATGAGCCCCATGGAGGCGCTGCTGTCGGCCACCGCCTGGGGCGGTCCGATGATGCGCATGGGCAAGGTGCTGGGCTACATCCGCGAGGGCTACCTGGCCGACATCCTGCTCGTCGACGGCGATCCGCTGACCGACATCACGGTGCTGCAGGACAAGTCGCGCATCCTGGCCGTCATGAAGGACGGCGAGTTCCACCGCGCGCCGCCGCTGCGCCAGGCGCAGGGCCTGCGCGTCGCCCCTCCCACCCGCTGGGCCGCCTAGGCCTTCCGATCCCCGACCGGAGCACCGCATGGCCGACGTCGTCTTCACCAACGTGCGCATCCTCGACGGCACGGGGCAGAACCCCTACAGCGGCAGCGTGCTGGTGCGCGGCAACCGCATCCGGCAGGTGGGCCGCAGCACCGCGCCGATCGCGCCCGGCGGCGCCACCGTGATCGACGGCGCGGGCGCCACGCTCATGCCCGGCATGTGCGAGGCCCACACGCATTTCTCGTGGAACGACGCCGCCACGCTCGCGGCGATCCAGACCATGCCGCTCGAGGAGCACGTGCTGTGGTGCGCCAAGGTCGCGAAGCGCTACCTCGAGGCCGGCTTCACCTCCTGCGTGGGCGCGGCCTGCGCCAAGCCGCGGCTCGACGTGGTGATCCGCAACGCGATCAACGCGGGCCAGATCCCCGGGCCGCGCTACCTCGCGGCGAGCCAGGAGATCACGGTGCTCGGCGGCCTGGGCGACGAGACGCTGCCGCACCTGCCCTTTCCCGAGTTCAGCTTCGGCGTGAACATCTCTGGCGCCGACGAGATGCGCAAGGCGGTGCGGCTGTTCCTCAAGTACGGCGTCGACTCGATCAAGCTCAACCTCTCGGGCGACAACTTCACGCCGCAGTCGCCCTCGGAAACCACCTGGATGCTCGACGAGGAGGTGGCCGCGGCGATGCGCGAGGTCAAGATCCGCGGCAAGCGCGGCGTGGCGCATGCGCGCTCGTCGGAGAGCGTGAAGCAGGCGCTGCGCCACGGCATCGACCTGATCTACCACGCGAGCTTCGTCGACGAGGAGGCGCTCGACATGCTCGAGGCCGCGAAGGACCGCGTCTTCGTCGCGCCCGGCATCGCCATCCTCTACGCCATGCTGCACGAGGCCGAGCCCTACGGCATCACCTACCAGATGGCGGCCGACATGGGCTACCAGATCGAATGGGACGCGGCTTGCGTCTCGCTCGCCAAGATGCACAAGCGCGGCATCCGCGTGCTGCCCGGCGGCGACTACGGCTTCGCCTTCACGCCCCACACGCAGAACGCGCGCGACCTCGAGTTCTTCGTCAAGTACCTGGGCTTCACGCCGATGGAGGCGATCCGCTCGACCACGCTGTACGGCGGCCAGATCATGATGCGGCCCGACGATCTCGGCCTCGTCAAGGAAGGCTATCTCGCCGACCTGATGCTGGTCGATGGCGATCCGCTGGCCAACCTCTCGATCCTGCGCGATGCGAAGCGCATCCTGGCCGTGATGAAGGACGGCGAGTTCGCCAAGGCACCGGTGATCGCCTCCGAGCGCGGCTGGGACCGGGGCTGGGAGCGCGCGGCATGACGCGCGCCGCCCTCACGCGCTGGGCCCTGTGGCTGGTGCTCGGCGTGCCGATCGCGGTGTTCGCGGTCTGGGCCGTGGCCGACAACGCCTCGCTGTTCTTCAAGACCCTGCTCAACGGCCTCACGCTGGCCTCGCTCTACTTCCTCGTGGCCAGCGGCTTTACGCTGGTGTTCGGGCTGATGCGCAACGTGAACCTCGCGCACGGCTCGCTCTACCTGTTCGGCGCCTACGTGGGCTGGTTCGTCGGCGAGCACACCGGCTCCTGGGTGCTCGCGGTGATCGCGGGCTTTCTCGCGGCCGCGGTGCTGGGCCTCTTGATGCAGCTGCTGGTGTTCCGCCACATGCAGGGCCAGGACCTGCGCCAGACGCTGGTGACCATCGGCCTGTCGATCGTGTTCGCCGACCTGATGCTGTGGATCTGGGGCGCCGAGATCTACACCTTCGATCCGCCCTCGTGGATCTACGGCTCGACCACGCTGCCGCTGGTCGAGAAGTTCCCGACCTACCGGCTGGTGGTGCTGCTGGCCTCGGTGCTGATCGGCGTGGGCCTGTGGCTGCTGCTGGCGCGCACGCGCATCGGCATGATGATCCGCGCCGGCGTCGACGACCGCGGCATGCTGGCCGCCTCGGGCGTCAACGTGCAGCTGGTGTTCGCGCTGACCTTCGCGATCGGCGCCGGCCTCGCGGGCCTGGCCGGCGTGGTCGGCGGCACGGCCCTGTCGATCTCGCCGGGCGAGGACACGCGCTACCTGCTGGCCTCGCTGGTGGTGGTGATCGTCGGCGGCATGGGCAGCGTGGTCGGTGCCGCCATCGGCGCGCTGCTGATCGGGCTGGCCGAGCAGTTCGGGCTGGCCTATGCGCCGACCTACAGCGTGGTCTTCACCTTCGTGATCATGGTGGTGGCGCTGGCGTTCAAGCCGCGCGGGCTGATGGGGAAGGCGGCATGAGCGCGGCACAGTGGCGTCGTGCCATGAAGTCGGGTGCAATGCCCGCGCAGGAGGCGCGCGTCACCGCGTTGCCGCGCGCGGTCGCATCGCCATCGCAACCCGCCGAGCCGCCGCCGGCCCACGGCGAGCTGCCGCGCTGGCTGGGCACGCTGCTGCGCCCCGTGCGCTGGCGCCATCTGGCCGTGGCGCTGCTGGTGCTGGTCTATCCCTTCGTCGCCTCGCCCTTCTTCACCTTCCAGATCGGCGCCCAGTCGCTCGCGCTCGGCCTGATCGCGCTGTCGCTGACCTTCCTCGGCGGCTATGGCGGCATGGTCTCGCTCGCGCAGATGACGGTGGCGGGATTCGCGGCCTACGTGGTCGCGATCGTCGGCAGCAGCAGCAACACGGCGATCAGCCTGGGCTGGCCCTGGTGGCTCGCGGTGCTCGTCGCGCTGGCGCTGGCCACGCTGTTCTCGGCCGCGGTGGGCTGGCTCTCGGTGCGCACCGAGGGCATCTACACCATCATGATCACGCTGGCCGTGGGCGTGGCCTTCTTCTATCTCGCGCAGCAGAACTACACGCTGTTCAACGGCTTCCAGGGCTTCAGCAAGCTGGCCGCGCCCACCGTGTTCGGGCTCGACCTGCGAGAGCCCGTGCCCTTCTACCTGCTCACGCTGGGCTGCTCGGCGGCGGGTTACTTCTTCATCAAGCACCTGATCCGCGCGCCCTTCGGCGTGGCGCTGCAGGGCATCCGCGACAACCCGCGCCGCATGCAGGCACTGGGCTTCGACGTCACCGCGCACCGGGTCGCGGCCTATGCGGTCTCGGGCTTCCTGGCCGCGGTCGGCGGCGTGCTGCTGGTCTGGTACAACGGCCGCATCTCGCCCGGCACGCTCGGCATCGGCGCGATGATCAACATCCTCATCATCGCCGTGCTCGGCGGCATGAAGCACCCCATCGGTGCCTTCATCGGCGCGCTCGTCTTCGTGCTGCTGCAGAACTTCGCCATCGACCTGGTCGACCGCGAACGCTTCAATCTCGTGATCGGCGGGGTCTTCCTCGCGATCGTCCTCTTTTCCCCCGACGGACTGCTGGGCCTGTGGCATCGCTTGCGCACGCGCCTGGGCGCACCTTTCCCCACCCGTGGCTCAGGCCGCATTCACCAGTGACAACAAGGAGCGAGACATGAAGAGAGTCGAGAAGGCGTTCGGACGCGGCATCGTCGCCGCCGCTGCAATGTTGGCGATGGCCGGGGCCGCGGGCCTCGCGCAGGCGCAGGAAACCCTCAAGATCGGCCTGCTGGCCTCGCTCGAGGGACCGTTCGCGGCGCCGGGCCAGGACGGCATGCGCGGCGCCGACCTCGCGCTGAAGGAGAAGAAGGGCATGGCCGGCGGCAAGAAGATCGAGTTCGTGAAGGTCTCGTCGGACGCCACGCCCGACAAGGCCGTGAACTCGACGCGCAAGGCGGTCGAGCAGGACAAGGTGCAGATCATGATCGGCCCGCTGTCGGGCGACGAGGGCATCGCGGTCAAGAACTACGCGAAGACGCAACCCAACGTCACCTTCATCAACGGCTCGGCCGGCGCGCAGGCCGCGACGCTGCAGGACCCGGCTCCCAACTTCTACCGCTTCAACACCGAGGGCGCGCAGTGGATGGTGGGCCTGGGCGAGCATGCGCTGTCCAAGGGCTACAAGCGCACCTTCCTGATCGCCGAGGACTACGGCTTCCCCTACTCGCAGGTGCAGGGCTTCATGGCCAGCTACTGCGCCAAGGGCGGCAAGGTGGTCGACAAGGCCTGGGTGCCGCTGGGCACCAAGGACTACGCCTCGGTGATCGCGAAGATCCCGAAGAACGTCGATGCGCTGCTGGTGGTGCTCGGCGGCTCCGACGCGGTGAACTTCCTGACCCAGTACGAGCAGGCCGGCGGCGACAAGCCGATGATCGGCGGCTCGATCACGGTCGACCAGACGGTGCTGAACTTCAAGGGCAAGCGCCGCGAATCGCTGCTGGGCACGGCCTCGGCCGGCCCGATGGCCGACTCGATCGACACGCCCGAGTGGAAGAAGTTCGTGGCCGACTACAAGGCCAGCTTCAAGGACGGCTTCCCGAGCCCGTCGCTGTTCGCCTACCTCTACTACATCAACACCAAGGCCACGCTCGATGCGCTCGACGCGGTCAAGGGCGACCTGTCGAACAACCAGAAGGCCTACCGCGAGGCGCTGCAGAAGACCAACTTCAAGGGCCCGGCCGGCGACGTGAAGATCGATGCCAACCGCAACGGCGTGGGCACGACCTACATCACCGAGGTGAGCAAGGCGCCCGACGGCTCGTTCTACAACAAGGTCGTGAAGTCGGTGCCGAACATCTCGCAGACGCTGGGGCTGTCGGACGCCGACTTCAAGAAGATGGGGATGGGCACGCGCGACGTGCCGGATTGCCGGACCTGAGGCCGGCGACCACCGTCGAACGAACGCGCGGGGTCCGCCCCGCGCGCCCACCCCACTTCGAGACATCCAGGATGGCCACGATCACCACGCTGCGACCGCCCGCTTCGCGCGCGCCCCAACCCGCGCGCGGCGGGAGCACGCAGCTCCTGTCGGGCGATGCGCTGCGCCTGGACGGCGTGACGCGCGCCTTCGGTGCGCTGCGCGCGGTCGACGGCGTCTCGCTCGCGGTCACGGCGGGGCAGAAGTACGCCATCCTCGGATCGAACGGCGCCGGCAAGACCACGCTGTTCAACGCCATCACGGGCGACTTCCCGCCGACCGCGGGACGCATCCATTTCTTCGGCGAGGACATCACCGACCTGCCGCCGCAGGACCGCATCCGCAAGGGCCTGCGGCGCACCTACCAGTCCTCGCTGCTGTTTCGCGACCTCTCGGTGCGCGACAACCTGTTCCTCGCGGTGCGCGGCGTGGCCAGCGGCCGCTTCAGCTTCCGCCGGCCCGGCGCCGGCCATGCCAGCACGCGCGCGACCGAGGACCTGCTCGAACGCGCGCGCCTCGCGCACATCGCCGACGAGAAGGTCGCCAACCTCGCGCACGGCCAGCAGCGCCAGCTCGAGATCGGCATGGCGCTGGCCGGCGCGCCGCGGCTGATCCTGTTCGACGAGCCCGCGGCCGGTCTCTCGCCGGCCGAACGGCGCGAGCTGGTGGCGCTGCTGACGTCGCTGCCCGCGCACATGAGCTTCGTGCTGATCGAGCACGACCTGGACATCGCGCTGCGCGTGGTCGACCGCGTGACGGTGATGCACAACGGCCGCGTGCTGCGCACCGGCAGCCCGGCCGAGATCGAGGGCGATGCGCAGGTGCAGGCGATCTACATGGGGAGCAAGCACTGATGGCCTGGTTCGGCGGCGGCGATCGCGACACGGGGGCCAGCCGGTCCACCGCGCTGGTGGTCGAGGGCCTCGACGTCTACTACGGCCGTGCCCATGCGCTGCAGGGCGTGAGCCTGTCGCTGGAGCGCGGCGTGCTCGGCATCGTCGGGCGCAACGGCATGGGCAAGACCACGCTGTGCAACGCGCTTACCGGCCTGGTGCCGGCGCGCGGCAGCGTGCACTTCGGCGGCGAGGAGATCCTGGGCCTGGCGCCCAACGAGATCACGCGCCGCGGCATCGCCTACGTGCCGCAGGGCCGGCGCGTGTGGCCCTCGCTCTCGGTCGACGAGACGCTGCGGCTGGTGGCGAGCCGCCGGCGCGAGGTCGACCGCGTCTATGCGATGTTCCCGCGGCTGGCCGAGCGACGCGGCAACGGCGGCGCCCAGCTCTCGGGCGGCGAGCAGCAGATGCTCGCGATCGGCCGCGCGCTGCTCTTGAACCCCAAGCTGCTGGTGATGGACGAGCCGACCGAGGGCCTGGCGCCGGTCATCGTCGACCAGGTGGCGCAGGCGCTGCGCGACCTCGCGGCCGAGGGCCGCATCGCGGTGCTGCTGATCGAGCAGAACCTCGGCGTGGCGATCTCGGTGGCCGACCGCATCGGCCTGATGGTCAACGGCCGCATCGCGCGCGAGATGCCGGCGGCCGAGCTCGCAGCCGACCGCGAGCTGCAGGAGAAGCTTTTGGGCGTGCGCTCGGGCGGCCATGGCGACGAGGCCGAGCCGGAGCAACCGGCGCCGCGCGCGGGCGAGGGCGACGGCCGCGACAACGCGCCACGCGTCTACACCGTGCGCCGCGCCCATGGCGATGGCGCACCCTCGCTCGACGACCTCGCGCCGGCGAGCGTGCGCGGCTTCACGCGCTGGAACGCCGGCGGCACGGCCGCGCCCGCGGCCGACATCCCGCGCCTGATCGCGCCGCCCGAGCCCGCGCCCGAACCGGCGCAGCCCGCGGCCGCCTCGGGCCAGGTGTTCGACTTCCCGGTGGCCGCGAGCAGCGTGCGCGCGGCCTACGTGGCCGGCACCTTCGACACCAAGAGCCGCGAGCTGTTCTTCCTGCGCCAGTGCATCGAGCGCCTGGGCCTGCGCGTGGTCACGGTCGACCTCTCGACCTCGGGCAAGCCCTCGACCGCGAGCGTGCATCCGCGCGAGGTGGCACGCCACCATCCCAGGGGCGAGTCGGCGGTGTTCAGCGGAGACCGCGGCAGCGCCACCGCCGCCATGGGCCTGGCCTTCGAGGCCTTCCTGCGCACGCGGCGCGACCTCGGCGGCCTGATCTCGGCCGGCGGCTCGGGCGGCACCTCGATGGCCACGCAGGGCATGCGCGCGCTGCCGATCGGCGTGCCCAAGCTCATGGTCTCGACCATGGCCAGCGGCGACACACGGCCCTACGTGGGCCCGAGCGACATCTGCATGATGTATTCGGTCACCGACGTGCAGGGCATCAACCGCATCAGCGAGAGCGTGCTGTCGAACGCAGCCAATGCGCTGGCCGGCATGGTGGCGCATCCGGCTTCCGTGTCGGCCGTGACCCAGCCCGCCATCGGCCTCACGATGTTCGGCGTGACCACGCCCTGCGTGCAGGCCGTGACGCGGCGGCTCGAGGACGACTGGGACTGCCTGGTGTTCCATGCCACCGGCGTGGGCGGCCAGTCGATGGAGAAGCTCGCGGACTCGGGCCTGCTCGCGGGCGCGATCGACGTGTCGACCACCGAGGTGGCCGACGAAATTGCGGGCGGCGTGCTGTCGGCCGGGCCCGACCGGCTCGACGTGTTCGCGCGCCACGCCCTGCCCTACGTGGGTTCGTGCGGCGCGCTCGACATGGTGAACTTCGGCGCCTGGGAGACCGTGCCCGAACGCTTCCGGGCGCGCAATCTCTACCGCCACAACACGACGGTGACGCTGATGCGCACCACGGCCGACGAATGCCGCGCCATCGGCGAGTTCATCGCCGCCAAGCTCAACGCCATGCGCGGGCCGGTGCGATTCCTCATTCCCGAAGGCGGCGTCTCGGCCATCGACCGGCCGGGCCAGCCCTTCCATGACCCCGAGGCCGACCGCGCGCTGTTCGCCGCGCTCGAGGCCGGCTTCCGGCCCGGGCCGAACCGCCAGCTCCAGCGGCTGCCGCTGCACATCAACGACGAGGCCTTCGCCGATGCGCTGGTCGAGGCCTGGCGCGAGGTCTCGCGGGCCGCGCCCGGCGCGCGCCGCGCATGAGCGAAGAACAACCCAGGAGGAGCCCCCATGACCCGCATCTCACGCACCGCGCTGCTGGAGCGCTTCCGCGCCAAGATCGCCTCGGGCCGGCCGCTGATCGGCGGCGGCGCCGGCACCGGCCTGTCGGCCAAGTGCGAGGAAGCCGGCGGCATCGACCTGATCGTGATCTACAACTCGGGCCGCTACCGCATGGCCGGGCGCGGCTCGCTCGCGGGGCTGATGGCCTACGGCAATGCCAACGAGATCGTGTGCGAGATGGCGCGCGAGGTGCTGCCGGTGGTGAAGCACACGCCGGTGCTCGCGGGCGTGAATGGCACCGACCCGTTCATGATCCCCGACGAGTTCCTGCACCGGCTGATCACGCTGGGCTTCTCGGGCATCCAGAACTTCCCGACCGTGGGCCTGATCGACGGCACCTTCCGCGCCAACCTCGAGGAGACCGGCATGGGCTACGGCCTCGAGGTCGAGCTCGTGGCGCGCGCGCGCGCCCTCGACCTGCTGACCACGCCCTATGTCTTCGGCGAGGCCGATGCGCGCGCCATGGCCGGCGCGGGCGCCGACATCGTGGTCTGCCACCTGGGCCTGACCACGGGCGGCGCGATCGGCGCCGAGACCTCGCTGAAGCTCGACGACTGCGTGCCGCTGATCAACCGCTGGGCCGCGGCCGCGCAGGAAGTGAACCCCGGGGTGATCGTGCTCTTTCACGGCGGCCCCATCGCCACGCCGGAGGATGCGCAGTACGTGCTCGCGCGCTGCCCCGCCTGCGACGGCTTCTATGGCGCCAGCTCGATGGAGCGCCTGCCCGCGGAGGTGGCGCTGACCGAGACCACGCGCCGCTTCGTTCAGATCACGCGATAAACCAGGAGACGACATCCATGTCAGGTTCTCAATTCGGAAGTTTCATCCTCGGGCTGCTGGTGGTGGCGATCGCGGTCGCGATCGTCGTCTGGCTGCTGCACTGGCTCTACCTGCGCAGCTCCAAGGAACGCGCCTTCGTGCGCACCGGCCTGGGCGGTCAGAAGGTGGTGCTCGACGGCGGCGCCTTCGTGCTGCCGATCATGCATGACGTGATCCCGGTCAACATGAACACGCTGCGGCTGGAGGTCAGCCGCGGGCGCGACAAGGCGCTGATCACCAAGGACCGCATGCGCGTCGATGTGATCGCCGAGTTCTACGTGCGCGTGGCGGCGAAGGCCGAGTCGGTGGCGGTGGCCGCGCAGACGCTGGGCCTGCGCACCATGGAGCCCGAGCAGCTCAAGGAACTGGTCGAGGGCAAGTTCGTCGACGCGCTGCGCACCGCCGCGGCCGAGATGACGATGGAGGAACTGCACGAGAAGCGCGGCGCCTACGTCAAGCGGGTGCGCGAAGCGGTGGCCGAGGACCTGACCAACAACGGCCTGGAGCTCGAGGCCGCCTCGCTCACGCAGCTCGACCAGACCGGCATGGAGTTCTTCAACCCCAGCAATGCCTTCGACGCCGAGGGCCTGACGCGGCTGACCGAGCAGATCGAGCGCCGCAAGAAGCAGCGCAACGACGTCGAGCAGGACACGCTGATCGCGATCCGCAACAAGAACCTCGAGGCCGAGAAGCTGTCGCTGGAGATTGACCGCGAGAGCGAGCATGCGCGGCTGACGCAGCAGCGCGAGGTCGAGATGGCGCGCTCGCGCCAGCGCGCCGAGGTGGCGATCGAGCGCGCGCAGCGCGAGCAGCATGCCGAGAGCGCGCAGATCGCGGCGCGCCAGAGCATCGATGCCGCGCGCATCCGCTCGGAGCAGACCATCGAGGAGGAGCGCATCGGCAAGGAGCGCGCGATCCAGAGCGCCGAGCTCGAGCGCCGCACCTCGCTCGAGCTGGCCGAGCAGCAGCGCTCGATCGCCGTGGCGCGCGAGAGCAAGGCGCAGAGCGAGGCCCAGGCCGAGGCCGAGGCCGCGCGCGCCCAGGCGGTGACGGCCGAGGAGAAGGTGTTCACGGCGCGCGAGGTCGAAAGCGCCGAGCGCAAGAAGACCATCGAGCTGATCGCGGCCGCGCTGGTCGCCGAGCGCGAGGCGCTGCGGCTGACCTCCGCGGCCCAGGCCGAGCACGACGCGAGCGCGCACCGCGGCGCCGCGCTGCGTGCCCAGGCCGAGGCCGATGCCGACGCCGAGAAGATCCGCGCCGATGCCACGCGCGTGCGCGCCGAGATCGAGGCCGAGGCCGCCCGCTGGATGAACGAGGCGCACAACATGCTCACGCCCGAGGCGCGCCTGTCTGCCCTGCGCATGCGGCTGGTGGAGAAGGCCGAGGGCATCATCCGCGAGTCGGTGCGGCCGATGGAGCGCATCGAGGGCATCAAGATCCTGCAGGTCGACGGCTTCGGCGGTTCCTCGGGCGGCGCGCGCAATGGCGAGGGCGGCGGCAACTTCGCCGACGGGCTGGTCAATTCGGCGCTGCGCTTTCGGGCCCAGGCACCGCTGGTCGACCAGCTGCTGCGCGAGATCGGCATCGAGGGCGGCGACATCCAGAAGCTGGTCAACGAGAGCAGCGGCGCGCGTGCCGCGCTGGGCGCCGGCACGCCCAAGGAATAAGGCATGGTGAACGTCTACGTCTCGAGCGTGATCGACGCGAGCGCCGACAACGTGTGGGCGCGCGTGCGCGACTTCAACGGCCTGCCGCAATGGCATCCGCTGATCGCCGACAGCCGGATCGAGAACAACCAGCCGGCCGACCGCGTGGGCTGCATCCGCCACTTCCACCTGCGCGACGGCGGCATGATCCGCGAGCGGCTGCTCGCGCTCTCGGACTACGACTACAGCTGCAGCTACGAGATCCTCGAGAGCCCGATGGGCGTGAGTCACTACACCGCCACGCTCAAGCTCACGCCGGTGACCGACGGCGGGCGCTGCTTCGCCGAATGGAGCGCCGAGTTCGACTGCGAGGAGCATCGCGAGCGCGAGCTGGCCGACTCGATCGGCGAGGGCGTGTTCCAGGGCGGCTTCGATGCGCTGAAGCGGCACTTCGGAGGACGCTGATGCTGCAGCGGGTCGTGCGCTCCACCGTCATCGACGCGCCGATCGAGCGCGTGTGGGCAGTGCTGCGCGACTTCAACAGCCATGCCGACTGGCACGAGGTGGTGGAGGCCAGCCGCATCGAGGGCGACGAGCGCGGCGACCAGGTGGGCTGCGTGCGCAGCTTCACGCTGCGCGACGGCAACCGCATCCGCGAGCAGCTGCTGAGCCTGTCGGACAGCGAACACCGGAGCACCTACTGCATCGTCGAGGCCACCTTGCCGCTGCAGCGCTACGTGGCCACCGTCACGCTAAAGCCCGTGACCGACAGCGACCGCACCTTCTGGCATTGGGAATCGACCTTCGCCACGCCGCCGGGCCGCGAGCGCGAGCTGCGCGACACGGTGGCGCGCGGCGTGTACGAAGCGGGGTTCGAGAACCTGCGGCGCTACCTCGAGCGCGGGGCGCCCACGTCTTCCGTGGGCATCGCCGCATCGGCCGCGCTCGCGCTGCCGCGGCGCAGCGTGGGCCTCGAAGCCTATGGCGGCCCCGAGGTCCTGCGCCCGCGCGACGACGAAGCGGCGGCGCCCGCAGAGGGCGAGGTGCGCATCCGCCAGCGCGCGATCGGCGTGAACTTCCTCGACGTCTACCTGCGCCGCGGCTGGATGCCGTCGATGCTGCCGGTGTCGGAGGGCGCGCCCGGCGTGCCCGGCATGGAGGCGGCCGGCAGCGTGATCGATGTCGGCCCCGGCGTCAGCGGCCTCTTTCCCGGCGACCGCGTGGCCTACCTCGGGCCCATGCCCGGTGCCTACCGCAGCGTGCGCTCGGTGCCCGCGGACTGGGTGGTTCGACTGCCCGCGGCCGTCGAGGACGACGAGGCCGCGGCGCTGCTGCTCAAGGGCCTCACGGCCGACTACCTGCTGCGCGACCTCGGCCGCGTGCAGCGCGGCACACGCATCCTCGTGCATGCCGCGGCCGGCGGTGTCGGCCTGCTGCTGTGTTCCTGGGCGCGCAGCCTCGGCGCGGTCGTGGTGGGCACCGTCTCGAGCGAGGAGAAGGCGCGCGTCGCGCGCGACCATGGCTGCGAGCACGTGATCGTCACGCGCGACTACCGCTTCGCCGATGCGGTGCAGCGCGCCTGCGGCGGCGTCGACGTGCTGGTCGACGGCCTCGGCGAGGCCGCGCGCGCCGAGAACCATGCGGCGCTCGCGCGCCGCGGCCACTGGATCAGCCTCGGCCAGGCCAGCGGCGCGCTGGCCGCGCTGCCGCCCGACCTGCTGATCGCCAAGTCGCTGAGCTTCTCGCGGCCCGTGGTGTTCGACTACGTCGCCACGCCCGCGCAACTGGCCGAGCGCGCGCAGCGCCTGTGGGATGCGCTCGCCAGCGGCGCCATCCGCAAGCCGCCGATCGAACGCTTCGCGCTCGATGCCGCGGCGCGCGCCCATGAACGCCTCGAATCGCGCGCCAGCATCGGCGCCTTGGTTCTGCTGGCCTAGGGCCTGTTAACGCTATGCAAGGAGAACGCCCGTGATCGTCGGCATGAACCACTTCACCGTCACCGCGGAAGACGAGCGCCAGACGCTGGACTTCTACACCGGCCTGCTCGGCCTGCGCGTGGGCCACCGGCCCGACCTCGGCTTTCCGGGCGCCTGGCTCTACGGCAGCGGGCCGCAGGCCGTGCTGCACCTATACTTCGGCCGGCCCGTGCCCGTGCAGCGCACCGGCGTGATCGACCACATGGCCTTCACCGCGCAGGACCTGCGCGCGGTGAAGGCGCGCTTCGACGCGGCGGGTGTGAAGTACGAACTGCGGCAGCAGGCGGGCGCGGGGACCTGGCAGCTGTTCTGCCACGATCCGAACGGGGCGAAGGTGGAGCTGGATTTCGATCCGACGGAGACGCTTTAGGACAGGTGTTCCGCTGGCCTACCGACCCTTGGCGTGGGCCATGCCATCGCTCCAGATGTCTCGCATCTGTGCCAGCAGCTCCTTGGGAATCCGCGGGTCACGGGCCGCCAGGTCCAGTGTCTTGCCCATTCCCTCGGCGATTCGCGCGAGCACCCTTTCCGGCTTCGCGACCGCGCAGACCTTGCTGCCGAACTGCAGCAGTTCCTCGGTCGTCGGATAGGCCTTGGTGTGGCCCTTGCCGGCGAAGAGCTTGAGGGCCAATGTGCGGTCCTCGAGCTCGGGTCCGCCTTCGTAGCGCGTGTACCGGTAGAGGGACGTCGTCACCACGTCGAACATCGGCGCGAGGCGGCAGTCGGCCGCCGAGGTATAGAGCAGGCCGTAGTTCTTGAGATGGCCGTCGCCGTTGCGCACCATGACGCTGAAAGCAACCTGCTCGAAGAAACGCTCGAGGTTTTCGATCGGCAACTGGAGGTACCGCATCAGCTCGGCGATGCGCTGGTAACTCCCGTGGTACTTCCGGTCGGATTGGATATCGCGCACGCGAAGCCCCATCAGCGCCGCGATGTCCTCGAAGGCGATGCGGGAGCCATCGGCGGCGATGTCGAAGCGGTCGACCAGCAGCAGTTGTCCGTCGTCCGAGAGGTCGAAGGTGGGTGTCTCGATGCCGGCGTGGCCGGCCGCTGTCAGGCACAGGAATTCGTTGGCCGACAGGCCGGGGTAGGACGGCGCGGCCGCCTTCACGATGATGGTGGGCACCGGAACGCTGACCCGGTCCGGCACCATGATCTTCGGCTGCATGCCGCCGATGCCGGCACCGGTGCTCATGTACGCCCGCACCAGTTCGTCGAACACCTCGGGCGTGTAGCGGGTGGCCAGCAAGGTCTTGCGGTCGATGAGCCGGGGCGCGGCGAGCGCCGGCGCCCCCGGCAGCCGGAAGCCCAGCCGGCCGATACCGTTCGACCCCACCACCGCGAGCAGGTGCATCGGGGTCAGCTCCTGCTTCGGAAACATGGCACGCAGCCGCAGGTACAGATCGCCCTCGGGCAGGTTCTGGTCCATCACCGCGAAGAGGTTGCCGTCCTGGTAGGTCGGCCGGGTCGGCGGCATGAGCAATGCGACCGAGGGCTGCTCAGTCTGGCTGTCCAGGTACCGGAACTCGTAGATCGAATGCTTGAGCAGTTGGCCGGCCGGCGCGCCGGCGATCTCGACCTCGAGCTGCCTTATCTTTTCAGGAAGCATCGTCGTCGTCCTCGTCCTGCCCGAAGCGCTGCGCGACTTCCTCCAGCGTGGGCATGCCCAGGCGCTCCAGGCGGATCGTGAGATCCATGGCGCGCAGGATGTCCAGCAGCGATGCGACGGTGATGTCCTCCCCGCGTTCGAGCCGATAGAGGACGTTGCGCGCGCGGCCGGAGCGCGCGGCGATGTCGGTCGCCTTCAGGCGGCCTTCCTTGCGCGCGCGTTGAATGGCTTGGCCGAGGTCGATAGGCAGCCTGATTTTGTCCTGCATACGCCACATCTTCCGGAAAAATCCAGAAAATGTCCATTATCCAGGACACTTTCGAAGAAGATCCGTTACGGGACCGCCCCCTTCACCCCCAACGCCTGCGACAGCCGCGCACAAGCCGCGACCACCTGCCGCCCCAGCGCGTCCACATGCCCTTCGCCGATGCGCGCGGCCGGGCCGAAGATGCCGATCGATCCCGCGACGCCGCGGCCGTTGTAGAACGGCGCGGCCACGGCCACGGCGCCTTCGATCAGTTCGTCGCGGCTCACGGCATAGCCGCGCTCGCGCGTGCGCTCGAGTTCGGCGCGCAGTTTCTTGAGGTCGATCTTCAGGTCCCTGGTGTACTGCTCCAGCCGTTCGTCGGCACCGGGCATGAAGGCCAGGATCGCGCGGCCGCTGGCGCCGCGCGCGATGCGTTCGGTGTAGCCGACGCCGCGCTTGAAGTTCAGCGGCTGCGGGCTCGGCATCTCGGCCAGGCACAGGCGCATCTCGCCCTGCGCCACGAACATCGCGACCGTTTCGCGGGTCTCGCTCCACAGCCCGCGCATGATCGATTCGGCCAGCGCCGACAGGTCCAGCGTCTCGGTCCACACGTGGGACAGCCGTGCCACCGAAGGCCCCAAGCGGAAGCGCTGCGGGTCGCCGACCGAGACGATGAAGCCCTTGGTCTCGAGCGTGTAGAGGATCCGGTAGAGCGTGGGCCGGCTCAGGTCCACGCGCTGCAGCAGCTCGCCGGCGGTGAGCTCGGCGTCGTCCTTGGTGAACGCCAGAAGGATGTCGAGGGCGCGGTTGACCGCGCGCACGTTCTCCGAATTCTTCTCCTTCGGCTCCATGGCCCCTCCTGTGTCGTCGCTTTGCATCGCGGCATTTTCGCTTCCCGCCCGATCCCCTCCCCGCGCCGCACGGCCGCGCCGGCGCGGCCCGATTGCGCGATCGAATCTTGTCCGTATAATGAGCGTATAGTCCACACAACGGACAATCAACCATCAAAAAGCGATTGGAGACACGATGAACCCCGCCACCCCTTCCCGCCTCCGCGGCCGCTCGTTGCTGGCGGCCGCTTCCCTCTTTCTTGCAGCCCTGGCCGCGCCCGCGCAGGCCGCCTATCCCGACAAGCCGGTGCGCGTGGTGGTCGGCTTCGCACCCGGCGGCACCAACGACATCCTGGCCCGGCTGATCTCGGTCAAGCTCTCGGAGCGGCTCAAGCAGTCCTTCGTGGTCGACAACCGCGCGGGCGCCAACTCGATCATTGCGGCCGAGCTGGTGGCCAAGGCGCCGGCCGACGGCTACACGCTGTTCGTGGCCTCGTCGGGCGCGATGACGGTGAACCCGGCGGTCTACGGCAAGCTGCCCTACGACCCGGTCAAGGACTTCCAGCCGGTGGCGCTGCTGGGCTCGTTCCCGCTGGTGGTGACGACCAACGCCGCGTCGAGCGCGAAGACCATGGCCGAGCTCAAGGCGCTCGCGGCCAAGGCACCGGCCGGCGGACTCAACCACGGCGTGGCCTCGTCCTCGTTCCAGCTCGCGGCCGAGCTCTACACCAGCGAGGGCGGCGCGAAGTTCACGCACGTCAACTACAAGGGCACGGGGCCGGTCATCACCGCGCTGCTGGGCAACGAGGTCGACCTCGGCTTCCTCGACATCGCGGCGGTGCTGCCGCAGATCCAGGCCGGCCGGCTCAAGGCCGTGGCCGTGACGACAGCCAAGCGCTCGAGCGTGCTGCCGCAGGTGCCGACCATCGCCGAGTCGGGCACGCCCGGCTACGACGTGCCGATCTGGACCGGCCTGGTGGCACCCGCCGGCACGCCCACCGAGGTGGCGGACCGCATCCGCGCCGCGCTCAAGGAAGTGCTGGCCGAGCCCGACACCGTGAAGAAGCTGCAGGCCCTCGGCATGGAGCCGGGCCATGTGGACAGCGCGGCCTTCGGCAAGCAGATCGCCGCCGACATCGCGCGCTGGACCGCGCTCGCGAAGAACGCCAACCTCAAGGTCGACTGACCGGCGCACCGAAGGAGCCACCGATGAGCGCCAGCGTCGCGATCACCCTGCTCTTCGCCGATGGCGGCACGCGCCGCGTCGACGCGAATCCCGGCGACACCGTCGTGGCCGCGGCCGCCGAGGCCGGGCTGAACCTGCTCACCGACTGCAGCAACGGCCAGTGCGGCACCTGCACCGCGCAGCTGGTCTGCGGCAGCGTCGAACTCGGCGACTACGACCGCGCCGTGCTGCCCGATGCCGACCGCGCGGACGGCGCCACCTTGTGCTGCGTCTCGCGCGTCACGGCGGAAGACTGCGTGATCGAGCTGCCCTACGACCTCTCCGAAGCCACGGCCGAGGAACCGCCGCCGATCGCAGGCACTGTCAGCGCGCTCGAGCGCGTGGCGCTCGAGACGATGCGGCTCGAGGTCCGCGTCGATGCGCCCGTGACTTTCCAGCCCGGTCAGTACGTGCGCCTGCGCGCCGCGGGCAGCGAGGCCTGGCGCTCCTACTCGATGGCCAACGCCTCGGGCGACAGCACGCTGGTGTTCTACGTGCGGCTGGTCGACGGCGGTGCCTTCTCGAGCTGGCTCGCGCAGTCGGCCGCGGTCGGGGCCACGCTCGAACTCAGCGAGCCGCGCGGCAGCTTCTTCCTGCGCCAGGAACCGCGCCCGCGCCTGTTCGTGGCCGGCGGCACCGGGCTCGCGCCCTTCCTCTCGATGCTCGAGGCGATCGCTGCGCGCGAAGGCGCGGCGATGCAGCCGACCACGCTGCTGCTCGGCGTGCGCAGCGGCGCCCACCTGTTCGCGCTCGAGCGGATCGAACAGCTCCAGCGCCGGCTGCCGGCGCTCGAGGTGCGCCTGGCCGCCGAAGCCGAGCCCGGCGACGCCTGCCATGGCGGCTATGCCACCGACCTGATCGGCACGCTCGCGCTCGATCCCGCCACGCGCATCTACCTGTGCGGCCCGCCGCCGATGGTCGAGGCCGGCCGCAGCGCCGCGGCCTCGGCCGGCCTGGCGCGCGCCGACATGCTTTGCGAACGCTTCAACTGAAGCGCCGCTCTCCGATTCCCCACCCGACGCACACGACGACAAGGACGCAACGAATGACGACGACGACACCGATGGTCTATCACCGGATGGTCGACCTCAAGCAGGGCACGATCAGCCGCGAGATCTTCTCGAGCAAGGACGTCTACGAGGAAGAGCTCGAGAAGGTGTTCACGCGCGCCTGGCTCTTCGTGGGCCACGAGAGCCAGATCCCCAAGCCCGGCGACTACTTCACCTCGCGCATGGGCGCGGAGTCGGTGATCCTCACGCGCGACAAGAAGAACAAGGTGCACGTGTTCCTCAACTCCTGCCGCCACCGCGGCATGAAGGTATGCCAGTACGACCACGGCAACACCCAGCTCTTCACCTGCCCCTATCACAGCTGGAGCTACACCACCGAGGGCAAGCTGTTCGGCGTGCCGCAGTTCAAGGCCATCTACGACGGCTGCCTCGAGAAGGAGAACTGGTCGCTGATCGAGGTCGCGCAGCTCGCGATCTACAAGGGCACGGTGTGGGCCACCTGGGACAAGGACGCGCCCGACTTCCTCACCTACCTGGGCGACGCGCGCGCGCACCTCGACCTCGCGCTCGACTGCCGCGACGGCCGCGAGGGCGGCTCCGAGGTGCTGGTGGGCGTGCAGAAATGGGTGATCCCCTGCAACTGGAAGTTCGCGGCCGAGAACTTCCTCGGCGACACCTATCACAACGTGAGCCACCGCTCGGTCGACCTGATCGGCATCGGCCCGAGCGCCGAGGTCGGCGTGAAGGGCCGGCGCGACAACGAGCTCGAGTACGCGCAGCACCTGTGGGTGAACTTCCCCGCCGGCCACGGCGTGCACAGCGCGCTGCTGCCGGAAGACACGCCCTTCGTCGACACCTACAAGAACAACCCGGTGATCGCCGAGTACTTCCGCCATTGCCACGAAGAGCGCAAGCGCCGGCTCGGCGCCGAGAAGAACCGGCTGGTGCCCTTCGTCGGCACCATCTATCCGAACACCTCGTTCCACGGCAAGCAGCCGCGCAACCTCTGCGTGTGGCATCCCAACGGGCCGGAGTCGACCGAGGCCTGGCGCTTCTTCCTGGTCGACGCCGACGCCCCGCAGGAGGTGAAGGACTTCCTGCGCACCTACTACATGCGCTATTCGGGTCCGGCCGGCATGACCGAGCAGGACGACATGGAGAACTGGAACTACGCCACCGCGGGCAGCCGGGGCACCATCGCCAAGCGCTATCCCTACAACTACCAGCAGTCGATGGGCAAGGTCACGACCGAGGGTCCGGTGCCCGGCAACGTCAGCCTGCAGGTCAGCGAGGAGAACCCGCGCCAGTTCTACCGCCGCTGGCGCGACTACATGGACGGCGCCGACTGGGACACCCTGCTGGGCCGCCACGACACCGGCGCGGCGAGCTTCGCCGAATGACGGCAGCGGAATCAACAGGCATGGCGCACCAGCCCGTCACCCTCGTCACCGGCGGCACCTTCGGCCTCGGCGAAGCCATTGCGCTCGAGCTGGCCCGGCGCGGCCACCGCGTGCTGGCCTTCGGGCTCGCGCAGCCGCAGGTCTCGAGCACCGCGCAAGGCCTCGAGGGCGTGCGCGCCGCGGCCGAGGCCGCGGGCCTGGCCGAGCGCATCGAGGTGCTTGAGGCCGATGTGTCCAGCGCCGCCGATGTCGCACGCGTGGTCGAACGCGCGCTGTCGCGCTTCGGCCGCATCGACGGCCTGGTCAACAACGCCGCCATCGGCCCGCTCGGCACGGTGCTCGACACGAGCGAGGAGATGTTCGACCGCATCCTGGCCGTCAACGTGAAGGGCGTGTACCTCGCCTCGCGCGCCGTCATCCCCACGATGGCCGCGCAGGGCGGCGGCTCGATCGTCAACATCGGCTCGGGCGCCGGCCACGGCAAGCCCAACATGGCGGCCTACGCGGCCAGCAAGGGCGCGGTGCTCGCACTCACCACCGCGATGGCCTACGACCACTTCCATCAACGCATCCGCGTGAACCTCGCGATTCCCGGCGGCGGCGGCATCGTCTCGGGCATGAGCGTGGGCCGCGTGGGCGGCGACGCCGCGCTGTTCGCGGGCCGTAAGGTCGCGGGCACGGTGGCGGGCCGCCCGGCCACCGGGCGCGACCTGGCCAACGCCGTGGCCTTCCTGCTGTCCGACGACGCCGCCACCGTCTCGGGCACGGTGGTCGACGTCGGCTGCTTCGCGAACCAGGGCGGGCCGATCCCGCCCGCACCGAATTCCTGACCGAACCTCCCACGAAGGACGCATCGATGACCGAGACACTCACCGAACCGACCGCCGTCGCCAGCCCGCCGCCGAGGCCGCCACGCGACGCGCGCTACTACGAACTCAAGCGCGATATCGAGGAGTTCCTCTACGACGAGGCCGAGATGCTCGACCAGCGGCGCTTTCGCGAATGGCTGGACACGCTGGCCGAGGACCTCGTGTACTTCATGCCGATGATGTTCAACGTCAAGTTCGGCCAGCACGAGACGCGCGAGAAGACCCGCTACGAGAAGGACATGAGCTGGTTCAACGAGGGCAAGTGGACCCTGACCAAGCGCGCCGAACAGATCCTCACCGGCGTGCACTGGGCCGAGGAACCGCTGTCGCGGCTGTGCCGCCTCGTCACCAACGTGCAGCTCACCGCGATCGAAGAAAACGCCGCCGGCCAGCAGGAGGTGTCGGTGCTCAGCGGCTTCCTGATCTACCAGAACCGCTGCGAGCACGAGGAGTACTACTTCGCCGGCAAGCGCAGCGACGTGCTGCGGCGCGTGGACGGCCGGTGGCAGCTCGCGCGGCGCGAGATCCGGCTCGGCCAGAACGTGCTGCTGGCCAAGAACCTCACCATGTTCTTCTGAGGCCCGCCCATGCTGAACATCATGCACCTCGAGCCGGGCCGCCGGCTCGAACTGCGCAGCGGCGCCATCGGCGAGATCGTCGAGAACATGGGCGACGGCATCTGGGTGCAGCTGCGCATCCTGAGCGCGCCGCGCGGCGACTTCGCCGCGGGCGACGAAGAGCTGATCCATTGCGAGGACATCAAGGACCTCGCGCCCGACTGACATCGACACACGACGGGCAGGACCGGGCCATCGAAGCCCGGCCGTCCGTCGACGCCACCCACGAACCGGAGACAAGCCCCATGAAGATCCTTTCGACGCGCCTCGGCGCGCGTGCGCTCGCGAGCGCCGCCCTCGCCCTTTGCGCCTTCGCCGCCACGGCGCAGCCCTTTCCTTCCCGGCCGGTGACGCTGGTCGTTCCTTTCGCGCCAGGCGCCTCGGCCGACGGCATCGCGCGCATCGTCGGGCGCGAACTCTCGACCGCGCTGGGCCAGCCCGTGGTGGTCGACAACAAGCCCGGCGGCGGCGGCGCCACCGGCCTGATCGGCGTGGCGAAGTTCGCGCCCGACGGCTACACCATCGGCATGGGCGCCACCGGCGCGATCGTGGTCAATCCGAACCTGCCCGATGCCGCGCCGCTCAAGCCGCAGGAGCAGCTCGCGCCGGTCGCGAAGGTGGCCGACATCCCGCTGGTGCTGGTGGCCGGCGCGAAGACCGGGCTGCGCGACCTGCGCGGCTTCATCGAGAAGGCACGCGCCACGCCCGAGGGCACCAGCTACGGCACCACCGGCCAGTACACGGCGCAGCACCTCGCGGGCGAACTGCTGGCCAGCATGGCGAAGCTCAAGCTGGTCGCCGTGCCCTATCGCGGCAGCGGCCCCGCGGTGACCGACCTGCTCGGCGGCCAGCTGCCGGTGGCGGTGGTCGACCTGACCTCGGCCTATCCGCACATCAAGAGCGGCGCGCTGGTGGCGCTCGGCGTGACCAGCGCCACGCGCAGCGCGGTCGCGCCCGAAATTCCGACCCTCGCCGAGGGCGGCGTGCCCGGCTACTCGGCCACCGCGTGGATGGGCCTGTTCGCGCCCGCCAAGGCACCGCCCGAGGCGATCGAGAAGCTCGCGGGCGCGATCCAGGCCGTGGTCGCCAAGCCCGAGGTGCAGTCGCAGATCGTCGGGCTCGCGGCCGAACCGCGCTACCTCGGGCCGGCCGGTTTCAAGAGCTTCATCCACGCCGAGTCGGACAAGTGGGCGGGCGTGATCGCCTCCATTCCCGCGCCGCAGAAGTAGCCCGCCAAGGAGACGCCATGAACCGCCTGAAGAGATTCGCGAGCCTGCTCGGCCTGGCCGTGCTGGCCGGTGCCAGCACCGCCGCGCCCTGGGCGCCCACCAGGCCGGTGCGCATCATCGTGCCGATCACCGGCAGCACCAACGACACGGTGGCGCGGCTGGTGCAGCCGAAGCTGCAGGAGGCACTGGGCCAGCCGGTGATCGTCGAGAACCGGCCCGGCGCGGGCGGCAACATCGGCGCCGACTACGTCGCCAAGTCGCCGCCCGACGGCCACACGCTGCTGGTGGGCTACAACGGGCCGATCGCGATCAACGCCACGCTGTTCCGCAAGATGCCCTTCGATCCGCGCAAGGACCTCGCGCCGATCACGCTGGCCGTGACCTCGCCGCAGTACCTCGTGGTCAATGCCGACCTGCCCGCGAAGACGCCGGCCGAGTTCGTCGCGCTGGCCAAGGCGCGCAAGGGCGGGCTGTCGTATGCCTCGGTGGCGGTGGGCAGCGCCTCGCACCTCACGATGGAGATGCTGAAGTCCGCAGCGCAGGTCGACATCACGCACGTGCCGTACAAGGGCGCCGGGCCGGCGCTGGTCGACCTGGTGGCCGGCAACGTGCAGAGCGCCTTCCTGGTGCCGGGCAACGTGCAGCAGTTCGTCAAGGACGGCCGGCTGCGCGTGATCGCGACCACGGGCGAGAAGCGCTTCGCGAACGTGCCCGAGGTGCCCACCATGGTCGAGTCAGGCTATCCCGATTTCGTCGCCACCTCGTGGGTCGGCTTCCTCGCGCCCGGCGGCACGCCGCGGCCCGTGATCGACCGGCTCAATGCCGAGATCGTGAAGATCGTGCGCTCGCCCGAGATCAGCGCGAAACTCCGGGAGCTGGAATTCGACGTGGTGGCCGGCTCGCCCGAGGATTTCTCGCGCTGGATCGACAAGGAAGTGACGCGCTGGGGCGCGGTCATCAAGTCGACCGGCGCCACCGTCGACTGACCAGCGCACCCACGATCCGAACGAAGAACCCAGGAGACACACGAATGACGATGGATGCGGCCTCGGCCCCACCCGCTCCCCCCGCGCCGGCCGGCATGCCGGCCGCCGAATGGACCGCCCGGCTCGACCTGGCCTGCTGCTACCGGCTGTTCGACCACCTCGGCTGGACCGAGCTGATCTTCAACCACATCACGCTGCGCGTGGACGAGGCCGGCGAGGGATCGGAAGCGCGCTACCTCATCAACCCCTTCGGCCTGCACTACGCCGAGGTCACGCCACTGAACCTGATCTGCACCGACATCGGCGGCAACTCGCAAAGCGAGAGCGCCTACACGGTCAACAAGGCGGGCTTCGTGATCCACAGCGCCGTGCATGCCGCGCGGCCCGATGCGCACTGCATCATGCACGTGCACACCACCGCGGGCTGCGCCGTCGCGTCGAAGGAAGAGGGCCTGCGGCACGACAACTTCTACAGCGCGATGATGTACGGCGACGTGGCCTACCACGACTACGAGGGCGTGACCACGAACCTCGACGAGCAGCCGCGGCTGGTGCGCTCGCTCGGCCAGGCCAACCACCTGATCCTGCGCAACCACGGGCTGCTGGCCGCGGGGCCCGACATCCCGACCGCCTTCAACCGCCTGTGGACCCTGCAGCGCGCCTGCGAGATCCAGCTCGCCTCCGATGCCGGGCGCGGGCCGAACCGCGCGATTCCCGCCGAGATCCTCGAGACCGTGCCGGCCACGCGCGTCGCGGGGCGCGGCCCCGTCAACCGGCTGGTGTTCGAGGCCATGTTGCGGCGCGCGGGCATCTCGCGCGCGATGTTCGGCTGAGCGGGCGCCGCACGCCATGGCCGCCGGCAGCAAGGGCCCCCTTCCCCCGCTGGACCGCGAATCCGCCGAGCCCTTCTACCGCCAGATCTACGAACGCTTTCGCAACGCCATCGCGAACGGCACGCTGAACCCGGGCGACCGCATCCCCTCGGCGCGCGCGCTCACGCAGGAGCTGGGCCTGGCGCGCGGCACCATCGATGCCGCCTACGGCCTGCTCGCGGCCGAGGGCTACATCCAGGCGCGCGGGCAGGCGGGCACGGTGGTGTCGCCGGGCCTGCGGCCGCGCATGCCCCCGGCGCGCGAACGGCCCGCGCCCGCGGCCAGGCCCTACGCGCCGAGCTTCCGGCCCGATTCGATCCTGCCGTTCCAGATGGGCCTGCCCGCGCTCGACGTCTTCCCGCGCAAGATCTGGGCACGACTCGGGGCACGCGCCGCGCGCGCGATGCAGCCCATCGACATGACGCATCCGGCGGTGCCGGGCCTGCCCGCGCTGCGCGCCGGGATCGCCGCCTACCTGCATGTGTCGCGCGGCATCGACTGCGCACCCGCGCAGGTCTTCCTCACCTCGGGCTACCGCCACACGCTCGAGTTGGTCGCGCAGGCGCTGCTCGAACCGGCCGACCGCGTGTGGTTCGAGAACCCCGGCTATCCGCCCACGCGCGAACTGCTGGCGGCGATGCGGCTCGCGGGCGTGGCGGTGCCGGTGGACGCCGAGGGCCTGGTGGTGGACGAAGGCCTGCGGCTCGCCCCGAAGGCGCGCGCCGCGGTGGTCACGCCCGCGCACCAGAGCCCGCTGTGCGTCTCGCTGTCGCTGCCGCGCCGGCTCGCGCTGCTCGACTGGGCCCGGCGCAACCGGTCGTGGATCGTCGAGGACGACTACGACGGCGAGTACCGCTATGCCGGCCGTCCGCTGCCCGCGCTCAAGAGCCTGGACCGCGACGGCCGCGTGATCTATGCCGGCACCTTCAGCAAGGTGCTGTTCCCGAGCCTGCGGCTGGCCTACCTCGTCGTGCCCGAGGCGCAGGTCGGGCGCTTCGAGCAGGCCTTGTCGATGTTCGCGGGCGGCAGCCCGCAGCTCACGCAGGCGATCGTCGCCGACTTCATCGCCGAGGGCCACTTCGCGCGGCACATCCAGCGCATGCGCAGGCTCTATGCCGAGCGCCGCAATGCCACGCGCGCCGGCCTCGAGCGCGTGCTCGGCGCCAGGGTGCGCATCGACGAACAGCCCGGCGGCATGCACCTGATCCTGCGGCTGCAGGGCCGGCGCTCCGACCGCAGGCTGGTCGCGCGCATGCGCGAGGAAGGCCTGTTCGCGGAGGCACTGACCGACTGGGCCGTCGACCGGGACATCGCGCCGGCGCTGATGGTGGGGTTCACGAACGTCGATTCGCAGGCCACGGCCGAGGCGCTAGCGCGGCGGATCCTGAAGCTGCCGTGAGCGAGCGGGAAGGCCGGATCATGGCCTAGTGCACAAGGCCGATCTTGGCTCTTTCGAACTATGCCAAGCACGGGCACCATGAAGTCCTTCATCGCCACATCGCATCCAGAGGATTCCGTCATGACCCATCGCATCGACTACGCCAAGGTTTCGCCCGAAGGCTACAAGGCCTTCGGCGGGGTGTACGCCGCGCTCCAGAAGAGCGGCCTGCCCAAGGAACTGGTCGATCTCGTCTACCTGCGCGTTTCGCAGATCAACGGCTGTGCCTACTGCATCGACATGCATTCGCGCGACCTGCTCAAGGGCGGCCTCGCCGTCGACAAGCTGGTGCTTGTGCCGGTGTGGCACGAAGCCGGCGCCGTGTTCAGCGCGCGCGAACGCGCCGCGCTGGCCTGGTCGGAATCGGTGACCCGCGTGGCCGACACCGGCGTGCCCGATGCCGACTACCAGGCCGCCAGAACCGAATTCAGCGAGAAGGAACTGGTCGACCTGACCTATGCCATCGGCCTGATGAATGCTTTCAACCGCCTTGGCGTGACCTTCCGCGCCACGCCGGCCGCGGCCGTGGCCGCCGCCAAGGCCTGAAGCGGCGGCCGCTCCCACGCGCAGGAGGCATTCAGTTACAGGCCTCATCGGCGCCGTCCGACGCACCGCCCCGAGCCCCCGCCACGATCATTCCCGCCATATTCCCGGAGGTTCCCAAATGGCTGTGGCGCAAAAGAACTGGATGACGGACGGCGGCGGCCCCAAGGAGGCATCGCTCGCCACATGGACCGTGCTCGTGTCGCTGGTGGTGGTGGTCGTGACGATGGGCTGCCTCTACCTCGCGGTCCAGCGAGAGCGGGCGGCCGTGGCGCAGGCACCCGTGTCGGCCGTGTCGGTGCAGACGCAACCCGAAGAGATCTCCCTGGCGAGCATGCCGGTCGGGCTGGCGAAGTAAGGCCAGCCGGGCCAAGCCCGCTCAGGCCAGCGGCCGCAGCGCCACCCCCATGTCGCGCCAATCCTCCGGATGGCAGGTGAACAGCAGCACCTGGTGCCGCTGCGCCGCGTCGAACAGCACCCGCTTCATCTGCGCCAGGCGCGGCGCATCGCTGTGCACCAGCGCGTCGTCGAGGATCAGCAGGGTCGGACGGCCCGCCTCCTGCAACAGGTCGGCATAGGCGAAGCGGCTGATGAGCCGCAGCTGCTCACGCGCGCCGAAGCTCAACTCCTGCAACTGACCGCTCTCGACCGCGCCGCCCAGGCGCGCGCGCGTGAGCGTGGCGGGCGCGAGTCCCGCATCCATCTCGACCGTGGCGCCGGGCATCAGCAACGGCAGGTAGTGCTGCATGCGCGCCTGCAGCGGTGCCTGCAGCCGGGTCAGCGTGGCCTGGCGCTTCTGCTCCAACTTGCGGCACAGCAGCGACAGCGCCTCGGCACGGCGCTGCAGGTCGGCCTGCCGGCGCTGCGCCTGCGCGAGCTGGCCGGCCAGCGCCTCGCGCTGTTCCTCGAGGCCCTGGGCACCGGCCTGCTGCAAGGCGCTCTCGAGCACCAGCAGCTGTTCGCGCCGCTGCTGGTGGCCGCGCATCAGTTGCTCGATGCTGCGCCGCAGCCGCTCGATGTCCTGCAGCACGATGTCGGGTCGCGCGGCCTGCAATTCGGTCTCGGTGAGATCGATGCGCGCGGCCAGGGCATCGGCCTCGGCGCTCGCGGCCAGCAGTTGCTGGTTCGCCTGCGCCTGGCGCTGCTGGCGGCCCGGGTCGGCCAGCGTGGCCTGCGCCGCGGCCAGTTCGCGCCGTGCCGCCTCGCTCGCGCCCTGCGCGGCCGACTGGCGGCGCTGCGCCTCGCCCAGGGTCTTGCGCAGCGCCTGCTCGGCCGCCACGGCGGCTTCCTGCGCGGCCTCGGCCTCTTCCATCGAGGGCAACTCGCCCGCGGGCGTTGCGGGCAGCCGTTCGAGCGCGACCTGCGCGCCCGCATGGCGTGCCTGCGCCTGGGCGTGCTCGCCGCGCAGCGTGTCGATGCCGCGCGGCGCGACGATCGCCAGCGCCTGCTGCGCGAGCCGGGTCTGGGCCTCGAGATCGGCCGCGGCGCGCTGCCGCGCCTGGGCCTGCGCGACCTCGTCCACGCCGAGCGAGCGCAGCGCCGCCTGCAGCGCCTCGCGCGCATCGGCATGCTGGCGCGCCAGGCCCGCGAGATCGTTGCCGCCGGGCGTGATGATCAGTTGGCCGCCGCCGGGCAGGTGCAGCGTGGCGGGCGCATCGACGAGCCGTTCGCCCTCGGCGCGCAGCTCGTGGCTTTCGCCGCGCGCCTGCAGGCGCAGCGCCTGGCCTTCGGGCAGCATGAACTGCAATCGCGTGGCGACAGCCTGGCGGCGCAGGTCGGCATCGCGCTCGGCGCGCTCGAGCTTGAGCAGCCGATCGAGTTCGGCCGGCTGGATCGCCGGTGTGGAGCCGGCCGTGGCGCGCAGGGCCGCGAGTCGCTCCTGCGCATCCTCGGCACGCGCGAGGTTCTCGGCATGGCGCACGACCTCGGCCTGGGCCTGCTGCAGTTGCTGCTGCAGGCCGCGCCGCTGCGCTTCCTGGCTCGCCGCGCGCCAGGCCTCGCGCGCGGCATCGACGCGCCGTTGCGCCGCATCGGCCTGCGTGCGCGCCTGGGCCACGGCCTCGTCGCTCTCGCGCAACTGGCGCTCGGCCTCGTCGGCGGCCCGCTCGCGCGCCTGCGCCGTCGCCTGCTGCTGCGCCAGGCCTTCGAGTGCCTTGGCGAGCAGGTCGCGCGTCTCCTGCAGCTGCCGCAACCGTGCGCGGTCGCCAAGCAATTGCGCCTGGCCGGCCTGCAGCGCTTCGTTGCGCGTCTGCGCGGCCTGCAATTCCTCGCGCAGCGCATCCCAGGGCCGGGCCGTCTCGTCGGCCTGGTGCTGCTGGCGCATCAGCGCGAGCTGGTCGACCTGCTCGCGGTAGGTGGTGATCTGCGCATCGAGCGCGGCACGCTGCGCCTGCAGTGTGGCCGCCTGTTCGATGACTTCGGCATAGGCGGCGCGTGGCTTGCCGGTCGAGGTCAGCAGCTCGTCGCGCTGCGCGCGCAGGCTGTCGAGCAGCGCATCGCCGCCGCTCGCGGCCAGCGGCGCCGCGGCATCGCCGGCCGGGTCGCGCAGCGCATCGTGCAGGTGGTCGCGCGCATGGCTCACGTCGAGCTCCTGGCCGCGTCCCTGCTCCACCCACAGCAGACCCGGAATGCCCCAGTTCTCGGGTCGGCTCGCGCCCTTGGCCGCGAACGAGAAGCCGAACAGCTGCGCCAGATGGTCCTCGGCCTCGGTGCCCTCGAGGCTGCGCGCGCCGGCATCGAGCACGCAGCGCTTCTTCGCGAGGAAGCTCTTCATGAGCCGGTGCGGCTGGCCATCGAGCAGGAAGTCGAGCTCGACCTGCGGCGCGGCGCCCGTGCCCTCGCCCCAGGGGCGCAGGTCCTCGACCTGGGTGGAACGGTGGCGCTCGAAGAAGGCCGCGCGAATGGCGCGCACCAGCGTGCTCTTGCCGGCCTCGTTGGCGGCCGCGACGATGTTGAGCCCGGGCTCGAAGCCATCGAGCTCGAAGGGCGCGCGAAAGCGCCGCAGCTGTTCGACACGCAAGCGGGTGATCTGCAGCTTCATGGCCGGGCCCCCTCCGCCGCGCCGCGCGCGAGTTCGGCCGCGAGCAGCGCGAGTGCGTCCTGCGCGATGCGCGCCTGCGCCGGGTCGGCGCCGGCCTGGGCCTCGCGCAGTTCCTGCATCACCTCGCCGAGGTAGCCATCGGCGCGCAGGCCGGCGATGTCCTCGTCGGTGGGCTCGAGCCGCAGCGCCGACAGGTCTGCCTGCAGATGGCGTGCACGCGCCTCCGCGCGGCCGATCGTGGCCTGCAGCCGCTGCAGCCCCGCGAGGTCGATGCGGCCCTGCACGCGCAGGTCGACCACGTCGTGCGCATCGAGCCCCTCGAGCTGCGCTTCGAGCGCATCGACGTCGGTCGCGACCTGCAGCACGCCGGCAATGGCCTGCCAGCGGAAGCGGCCGACCTGGAGCTGCGTGACGCGCGGCTCGGCACCGGGCGCGTCGATCTCGACCAGCAGCGCCTGGCCCGAGCCGTTGTCCTTGAAACGGTCGGGCTCGGGCGTTCCCGCGTACCAGGTGCGCGCGTCGATGCGCTTGCAGCCGTGCCAGTCGCCGAGCGCGAGGTAGTCGAGCCGTGCGCTCGCCGCGCGCTCGGGCGCGATCGGGTTGGCCGAGTCGATGTCCTCCGACAGCAAGCCCTGCACGCTGCCATGCGCGAGGCCAATGCGCAGCAAGCCCGCGGGCGTGTCGGCCTCGTCGAACCAGGCCGTGAGGTCGTTGTAGGTGTGACGCTGCGCGAGCGGCGCGGGCAGCACCGCGAAGCCCTGGGCCTCGAACAGGCGCGGCTCGGGCGCGAGCAGCAGGTGCACGTGGGACGGCACCGCGCCCAGGCGCTGCGCGCGGGTCCACACGCTCTCGGCCAGCGCGGCGTCATGGTTGCCGGGAATCAGCAGCCAGGGGCCGGAATAGGCGGCCAGTGCATTGAACAGCCGGCGAAGCGTGCGCTCGGACACGGTCTGGGCATCGAACACGTCGCCCGCGACCAGCACCGCGTCGACCCGGTGCTCGAGCGCGAGCGCGGCGAGGCGCTCGACCACGGCGATGCGCGCCTCGGCCAGGATCGGCGCGTGCTCGGGGTCGAAGCTCGCGAACTGGCGGCCGATCTGCCAGTCGGCCGTGTGGAGAAAACGTGTCATGAAAGGATGGGAGGGTGCGGCGTTCTCGCGCCGTGGCGTTGCATTGTCGGTGCTTCGCTCACGCGTCGAAGCCCTCGGCCAGGGTCTCGCGCAGCCAGGCCACGAACACGGCCACCGCGCGCGGCACATGGGTGGCATAGGGGCGGATCGCGTAGAGCTTCTCACCGAAGGCACCGACCGAGCGCCATTGCGGCAGCACCTCCTGCAGCTTGCCCGACTGCAGCGCCGACTGCGCGCTGAAGTCGGGCACCAGCGCGATGCCCAGGCCGCTCACGGCCGCGTCGCGCAGCGCCTCGCTGTTGTTGGCCACCAGCGGCCCCGACACCGGCACCGTGATGCGCTGCACCGCCGCCTTCGAGGCCGCGGCGCGCGCCTCGAAATGCCAGGTCGGCGTTTCCTGCGCGCGCGGGTAGTGCAGGCAGTCGTGCTCGGCCAGCGCCTGCGGCTCGCGCGGCGTGCCGCGGCGACGCAGGTAGGCGCGGCTCGCGACCAGCACCGAGCGGGTGTCGCACAGGGTCCAGGCGACGTGGGTGTCGGGCGGCGCCGCCGTGTGGCGGATCGCGAGGTCGAAACCCTCCATCGCGAGCGAGCTCAGGCGATCGGACATGTCGAGCTCGATGCGCACCTCGGGCTGCGCGCGCAGGAAGGCCGCGAGCCGCGGCACCAGTTGCTGGCGCGCCAGCGCCACCGGCGCGGTGACGCGCACCAGCCCGCGCGGCACGCCGGCCAGGTCGCGCACGCCCTCGAAGCTGTGGGCAATCTGCTCGAAGGGCCCGCGCATGTCCTCCACCAGCCGCTGGCCGGCCTCGGTGAGCCGCACGCTGCGCGTGGTGCGCTGCACCAGCGAGGCGCCGGCCGCGCGCTCGAGCTCGGCGATGCGCTGGCTCATGGCCGCCTTGCTCACGTTGAGCCGCAGCGCCGCCGCCGTGAAGCTGCCCTGCTGCGCCAGCACCGTGAGCCAGTGCAGGTGAGTCCAGAGCGACTCGATATTTTGGGTCTTCATGGATCCATTGTTCACTATCGCAAACAATAAGTTCAAGCTTCGCGTCTAGGCGAGGACGACCGCGCTGCCTAAACTGGCCCTCGATCCCCCGCATTCCCGCCTCCTTTCACACCAGAGACACGCACCATGCCCATCCAGTCCATCGATCACTACATCGCCGGCAAGGCCGTCGCCAACACCTCGGGCCGCACGCAGGACGTGACCAACCCGGCCACCGGTGCCGTCACCGGCCGCGCCGGCCTGGCCGATGCCAGCCAGGTCGCCGCCGCCGTGGCCGCCGCGCAGGCCGCCTTCCCGGCCTGGGCCGACACCCCGCCGCTGCGCCGCGCGCGCGTGATGTTCAAGTTCCTCGAGCTGCTCAACCAGCACAAGGACGAGCTGGCCCACCTGATCACCGCCGAGCACGGCAAGGTGTTCACCGACGCGCAGGGCGAAGTCAGCCGCGGCATCGACATCGTCGAGTTCGCCTGCGGCATTCCGCAGCTGCTCAAGGGCGACTTCACCGACCAGGTCTCGACCGGCATCGACAACTGGACCCTGCGCCAGCCGCTGGGCGTGGTCGCGGGCATCACGCCTTTCAACTTCCCGGTGATGGTGCCGATGTGGATGTTCCCGGTGGCGATCGCCGCGGGCAACACCTTCATCCTCAAGCCCAGCCCGACCGACCCGAGCCCCTCGCTGCGCATCGCCGAGCTGCTCAAGCAGGCCGGCCTGCCCGACGGCGTGTTCAACGTGGTGCAGGGCGACAAGGCCGCGGTCGACGCGCTGCTCGAGCATCCCGACGTCAAGGCCGTCAGCTTCGTGGGCTCGACCCCGATCGCCAACTACATCTACGAGACCGGCGCGCGCCACGGCAAGCGCGTGCAGGCCCTGGGCGGCGCCAAGAACCACATGGTGGTGATGCCCGACGCCGACATCGACCAGGCCGTCGACGCGCTGATCGGCGCGGGCTACGGCTCGGCCGGCGAACGCTGCATGGCGATCAGCGTGGCGGTGCTGGTGGGTGACGCGGCCGAGAAGATCATGCCCAAGCTGATCGAGCGCACCAAGACGCTGAAGGTGCTCGACGGCGAGAACCTCGAGGCCGAGATGGGCCCGATCGTCACGCGTGCCGCGCACGAGCGCATCACCGGCTACATCGCCCAGGGCGAGAAGGAAGGCGCGAAGCTGCTGGTCGATGGCCGCCAGTTCGACGGCGCCAAGGCCGGCAAGGGCTGCGACGACGGCTTCTGGATGGGCGGCACCCTGTTCGACAACGTCACGCCCGAGATGCGCATCTACAAGGAAGAGATCTTCGGCCCGGTGCTGTCGTGCGTGCGCGTCGCCAACTTCAAGGACGCCGTCGACCTCGTCAACGCCCACGAATTCGGCAACGGCGTGAGCTGCTTCACCCGCGACGGCAACGTGGCACGCGAATTCGGCCGCCGCATCCAGGTCGGCATGGTCGGCATCAACGTGCCGATCCCGGTGCCGATGGCCTGGCACGGCTTCGGCGGCTGGAAGCGCTCGCTGTTCGGCGACATGCACGCCTATGGCGAGGAAGGCGTGCGCTTCTACACCAAGCAGAAGTCGATCATGCAGCGCTGGCCCGAGAGCACGCCGAAGGGGGCGGAGTTCGTGATGCCTACGGCAAAGTAAGCGACTCGACGTTTCGTTCGCTGATTGAACGCCCCCTCGAGGGGCAATGCAGCCGCCGCGGGGGAACCCGTTGGCGGCTGCGTGCATTGGGGGTCATGGCACGGGCCGACGACGGAATGGGGACTGCTTCATACGTCGGGGTCGATGCGGTAGTCCCGTTGCTGCTCGAACTCGCGGTACTTCTGCGACACCTGCTCATCGGCGTATTCGCCCTCGACGGTGTCCTCGATGCCTCGGCCGCTCAGACCCGGCAGCCCACCGATCGCGCCACCCCACAGGTGCCGCTCCTGCGGCACGCCCACGAACGCCAGCAGATACGCATCGAGGATCCCCTTGCCCGGCGACGCGATCTCCGCGCTCAGCGCCGCAAGGTAGTCGGCCTTCCGTGTCCGGTGCCACTCGATGCAGAAACCGGCGCGATGGCACAGCTCGCTATGGATCACGAGCATCGTCCGCCCGTTGCCGTCCAGAAACGGATGCCCATAGGCGAACAGCCCCATGACCTCTCCGGGCCGCTGCCGCAATTGCCGCGGGTTGGCGGCCATGCGCAGTCCGGCCTCCACCGCGCGACGCGCATCGCGCGGATGACTGAACCACGTGCCGGCCTTGGAGACGGCCGAATCGGGCGCCGTGGCCGCCCGGTCCTGTCCCGCCCAGGGGTAGAAGGCCGAGAACAGGATCCTGTGGACTTCCAGGAACTCCGCGTAGGCCACGGTCCGCCGCGTCGCGAGGAATGCCAACGCTTCATCGAGCCCCGCTCGAAACAGCTGGTGCTCGAGTTCCTGGACGATCTGCGGGTCTTTCTCCGTGTAGAGATTGCGGAGGTAGCCCCGCTCGTCGAAGTCCTTAAACGGATCGAACACGCTGCTTCTGTTCGCGCAGGTGATTGACCAGCAAGGTGGCCATGTCCTGAGTGGAGAGCTTGCCCGCCCGCTTCAATGCAATGAGCAGGTCCTGCACATCGCCGGAGCGGACCTCGTCGCCCGCCAGCCGCGTGACCGTGTCCGCCCATTGATCGGCCGGTGTGCGGGTGTAGCGCACACCGAGCTCGTGCGCGAGATTCCGGACGAAGGCCTCGACACCGCTGACAGGCAGCAACAGACCGCGGGGGAGCATGTGCCCCTTGTGCGCGCGCGAAGGCGTGTGCGTGCGATCCTGGAGTTTCATGGGCGTGTCGATGGCCCCCGCATTTTATCACCCCGCCCGAAAATTATTCAAAAACCTCAATTACATCAACAACTTACATGCTGCCAACGAACCGACGGCCAGCCGACTCAGCTCGCCCGCATTCGACAAGCCGCCCGCACGATCCGCGCCGTCGGATTCGGCGTCATGTCGAGAAAACGCATCGGCTTGGGCGAGGCGCTGTAGTCGGCCACATGGTGCGGCTCGCCGCGCCACAGCGGCTCGGCATAGAAGCGCGCCTGCACGTAGGTCGCGCTTTTCGCCTGGCAGTCGAAGACCACGCGCGATTCGTACGAGCGATAGGGGATGCGGTCCCAGTTGAAGCGCGGGCCCGAGCGGTTCACGCGTACGTTCATCTCGATCAACGCTTTCTCGGGCGCGGCTTCGCCTTCCGCGGGCGGCGGTGCCGCGATGCGGTTGGGATCGACCTGCACCGTGTCGGCCGCCTTGTCGAGCGGATCGCCGACCACGGTGAACCATGCGGGCTGCGCCCATGCCAGGCTGCCCGCCACTGAAAGACCCGCCGCCAGCCACCAATGCCTCACGCGTTTGCTCCTCGTTGTCGCGACCGGGCCCCGCCAGGTCGGCAGGGAAAATAACCGAAGAATCCGGTTCGCTGACACAGGAATTTACAGTTTGGGGGCATGCCGGGCTTGTCGGACAGCGGCGTGGCGGGTCTGCGGAAAGCGCGCCGTCGCCGCGCCCGGCGCGAGCGCGTCCCGGGTTCAGCCTGCCGGCCGAGGTGCAGGCGCCGCCCAGACGCTGTCCGCCGGTCCCTCGCGCATGCGGCGCGCCGTGCGCAGCGCCATCCAGGCAAAGGCACCGGCGCCGAGCAGCGCGATGACGTCCACGCCCAGCGCATCGGCGCGCAGCCACAACCCCGAGGACGGCAGCAGCCACCCGGCGATGCTGGTCAGCGGCACCGCCAAGGTCGCGGCCGCGGCCAGCCAGAGCAACTCGACGGCGCCCCGCGAAGCGCCGCGCAGGAGGGCCCAGGCCACGCTGCCCAGGAACACCGCGTGATAGACATGCTCGCGCCACGGCGCCAGCACCTCGCCCTGCCAGACCCACAGCCACTTCTCGGCCGCCACCGTGAGCGACAGCGCCGCCACGCAGCCCAGCGACACGCCGACCGTGCCCGCGGCCATCCACCGGCTCGAGCGGCGTTGCTCGACGGGCACCCCGTCGCGCTCGGCCCGCCGGCGCGACTCCACCCACAGCAGGTTGCCCGAATAGAAGAGAAAAGCCCCGGCCAGCCCGAGGACGAAATAGCCCCAGCGAACCGTGCCGCCGCCATAGGCGCCGAAATGCAGCGCGAAGAAGGCAGAGACCGAGGCCATCCAGCCCGATTGCTGCCCCGCCAGGTACTCGGTGTGCAGCAGCCGGCCGTCGACCGCGCTCGCCAGCACGAACGAACCCTGCGCCTGGCGCGTCATGCAGCACGGCATGTCGCCCGCGATCCAGACCGCGGCACCGGCCGTGCCGGCACCACGGAAGCGCAGCGTGTGCGGCCCGAAGCCCTCGGCCTGCGCACGCACGCGCGCCTCGAGCGCGGGCAGCGGCAGCAGCGCGGCCGGCGCGGGATCGGGGCGGATCGCGCTGAAGGGGCCGCTGGCCTTCCAGATCCGCTCGAACCGTGGCTCGCCGTAGACCACGGCCTTCTGCGCGTCGTAGATCAGGTCGTGCATGCCGAACACCACCGCGCTCAGCGCCATGACCAGATGGAACGGCAGGCTCACGATGCCGATCACGTTGTGCGCGTCGAGCCACATGCGCTTGAGGTTGCGCCCGACGCGCAAGGCGAAGAAGTCCTTCACCAGCGTCGGCCACAGCACGACCACGCCCGAGACGATCGCCAGCGCATAGAGCGCGCTGACGATGGCCATGACCAACGTGCCGGTCTCGAGGTCGACCGGCAGCGCGACGGTGCGGTGCACCACGTCGATGAACTGGCCGAGGCCAGCTGGCGCGTCAGGTGCGATGCGCAGCGTGCCGTCGGGCGCGAAGCTGGCGCTCCAGCCGCGCTCCTCGCCGCGCGCCTTCCACGCGACGCGCTCGGGCGCGCCGTGGCGCGCCCGATGCAAGGTGAAGTCGGCGCGCGCATCGGGCCGCGCGGCCAGCGTCTGCGCGATCAGCGCGTCTGCGCCCGGCGACGGCGCCGCCGCCACGGCGGGCGGCGTGGCCCAGCGGTCGAGCGGGCCCTTGAACATGGTCAGGGCGCCGGCATAGAAGGCGATGAAGAGCGCGAGGCCCGCGACGATGCCGGTCCAGGTGTGGACCGTCTTGTAGGTGCGAAGGGTGTCGGCGCGCATGGCTCAGCCCGAGAGATGGCGGATGGCGAACAGCATCGCGCCCGCCACGGCGGTGGCGCCACCCAGCCAGGCCCAGGCACGCAGGGCCGAGCTGAACATGAACACCGCCGAGCAGATGCCCAGCCACAGCGGCGGCACGATCCACATGTTGAACTGATACTTGTTGAGCGGCGCCATGCCGCCCGGCCCGAGCCAGGCGAACAGGCCCGACAGCGCGATCGCGAGCGCGAAGCCGGGCAGCGCGCCCGCGAGCGCGAGAGCGCACCAGGTCGCGCCGCTCCGGTCCTCAGCGCGCACCATGGCGGTCCTCGCTCGGCGAGCGCCGCAGCGCGGTGGCGTACGGCAGCGCGATCCACGCGCACATCACGAGCGTGAGGGCGCTGAAGAGGCCGGCTGCCGGCTGCAGCGCGCGGCAGAACAACCACGCACCGAGCGCGACCAGCACGCCACCGATGCCGCGCCACGCGCGCGGCTTCGACACTGCGCCGCCAAGCCGCTGATGCGGCGCGGCCCGGTACACGCACAGCGCGCCGAGCAGCGTGCAAAGACCCGCGAGCGCCGCCATCACCAGGCGTACGAGAGCGTGGCGGTGGCGGTGCGGCGCGCGCCGTAGTTGCAGGGCGAGCCGGCCAGCATCAGGCAGTGCGAGACATAGCGCCGGTCCGACACGTTGGCCACCGTCAGCCGCAGCCGCGCGCCCTTCCAGGCATCGCCGAGCAGGCCGAGGTCGTAGGAGGCACCGAGGTCCCACAGGAACAGCGCGGGCACGCGCAGGTAGGGGTCGTAGGTGCCGGCGGTGTCGTAGGCCGACATGTAGCGCGCGCCGATGCCGGCCTGCAGGCCGGGCACGCTCTCGAAGCGGTAGTCGAGCCAGGCCGAGGCCTGGTGCCGCGGCGTGCGCAGCGTGGGGCGGCCGAGCTGGTTGCGGTCGTTGCTGCTGCGCACCTCGGAGTCGGTGTATGAGTAGGCCGCGATCATGCTGAGCCGCTTCGTGAGCTCGGCCTTGGCCTCGAGCTCGAGGCCGCGCAGGCGCTGGCGGCCCGACTGCACCGAGCGCTGCGAGTCCATCGGGTCGGGCGTGAGGCTGTTCTCGAGGTCGTTCTGGTAGAGCGACGCGGTCATGAAGCCCCAGCCGCCGGTCGGCTCGTACTTCAGGCCGAGCTCGAACTGCCGGCCCTTCTGCGCGCGGAACGGCTGGTTGTAGCGGTCCACGCCGGTGACCGGCAGGAACGAGGTGGAATAGCTCGCATAGGGCGCGACGCCGTTGTCGAACACGTAGCCCAGGCCGACGCGGCCGGTGGTGGCCGAGTCCTCGGTCGGCACCACGGGGCGCGAGGCCAGCATGCGGTTGGTGGTGTCTATGGACGAGCGGTCGTGGCGCAGGCCCAGCGTGGCGATGGCGCGGCCCCAGCGGATCTGGTCCTGCAGGTACAGCCCGGTCTGGCGCACCGCCTGGAAGGTCGAGTTGGTGTAGCTGGTCGGCCGCGTGACCGGCAGGCCGTAGACCGGGTTCAGCACGTCGAGCGGCGGCACGCCGATGGCGCTGTTGGCGAAGTTGAAGGACAGCTTGCCGCGCAGGTGGTCGACGCCGGCCAGCAGCGTGTGCGCGAGCGGGCCGGTGCGCAGGCGCGCCTCGAGTTGGGTGTCGACGGAGAGCGAGCGGATGTCGTCGTCCGAGATCGCCGAGACGCGGTTGAGCGTGTGGCCGTCGGGCCGGTAGGCACTGAAGGGATGCACGCGCACCAGGAACATGTCCTGCGCGGCATGGCCGTAGCGCAGGTTCTGGCGCACCGAGACCGTGTCGTTGAAGCGGTGCTCGAAGCCGTAGCCCAGCGACTTGTAGCTGCGGTTGAAGCTGTCGGTCGACGGCTCGCCCAGGTACAGGCTGCGCGGGATGTAGCCGAACAACGGGCTCGGCACATGCGAGCCCACCACCGGGTAGAAGCGCGGGCTCATGCGCGGATCGTCCTTCTGGTAGTGGGCCTGCACGGTGAGCGAGGTGTCGGCCGACGGCCGCCAGGTGATGCTGGGCGCGATCATGGTCTGGCGGTCGCGCTCCAGATCGACCTGCGTGTGCGCGTCGCGCCGCAGCGCGATCAGCCGGTAGAGGAACTTGCCGTCCTCCTCGAGCGGCCCCGTGAGGTCGGTGGCGAGCTCGGCGCCGCCGAAGTGGGTGGCCGACAGCCGCACCTCGCGCTGCGCGACCGCCTGCGGCCGCTTCGTCACCTGGTTCACCAGGCCACCGGGAATGGCCTTGCCGTAGAGCACCGAGGCCGGCCCCTTGACCACTTCGACGCGCTCGAGCGCATAGCCCGGAATGCGCGGCACCGCATAGCTGGCCGGATCGCCGGGCAGCGGCAGGCCGTCGAGCCACTGGGTGCCGAAGGTGTTGAAGCCGCGGATGTAGTTCCAGTCGTAGCGCACGTCGAAGCCGTTGGGCTCGGCCAGCACGCCGGCCGTGTAGCGCAGCGCCTCGGCCACGGTGCGCGCGCCCTGGTCGTCCATCTGCGTGCGCGTCACCACGTTCACGAGCTGCGGCGTCTCCAGCAGCGAGGCATCGGTCTTGGTGCCGCTGGCGCTGCGCTTCGCGACATAGCCGACCACCGGGCCGGTGGCGGTCTCGGGTGGCGCGCTGTCGTGCACGCGCACCTCGGGCAGCATGCCGTGGCCGGCCTGCACCTCGCCCGTCACGGTCGGCGCTGGCGGCGGGGGTGCCACATCGAGCGTGAAGCTGCCGTTGGCCTGGCGCACGGCCTGCAGGCCATGGCCACGCAGCAGCTCGGCGAAGCCTTCGCGCACCGTGAAGCTGCCCGCCAGGCCGGCGCTGCTGCGGCCGCGCAGCAGACTGGCATCGACCGACAGCTCGACACCCGCGGCGCTCGCGAAACTGCCGAGCGCGCGATCGAGCGGGCCGGCGGGAATGTTGAAGCCGCGCCTGGCATCGGCCGCGGCCTGGCCCGCGGGCTGGGCCTGCGCGAGGCCGACGGTCGTCGCGCCGAGCGCGAGCCCCATCCAGAGCGCGGCCGCGAGGCGGCTCGGCGCGGTCATCGGGGCGGCGCGCCTCGGCCTGCGTGGAGGGAGGGAGCGCTGCGGGAGGCGTTTCGCCATGACGGGGGTCCTTTCAGTTCGGAAGATGTCTGGTGCTCCCATGTCTTCCGGACGAGAAAGGCGGAACCTCAAGCGGCAACGCAAAAAAATCGAAAAAAGTTTCGGCCGCCGTTCGCAGGCACCGGCGTCGGCCCGTCTATCGGGCCCGCACCGTGACCCAATAGCGCGTGCGGTAGGCCACCGACACCGGCAGCGCGAGCGCGAGGTTCTCGAGCGCGCGGTCGGTGTCGCGCAGCGAGAACACGCCGGTCACGCGCAGCTCGGCCACCTCGGGATCGCAGCGCAGCACGCCGGGCCGGTAGCGCGCCAGCTCGGCGACGAAATCGGCGACGCGCATGTCCTCGGCCACCAGCACGCCGCGGGTCCAGGCGGCCGCGCTGTCGGCCACGGCATCGGGCGCCTGCGCACGGTCGGCGAAGAACACGGTGCCCTGCCCCGCGCCCACGCGCACCATGGCCTCGGGCGCGCGCGCCGGTCGCACCGCCACCGCGCCCTCGAACACGGCCACGCGCGAGGCCTCGGCCTCCTGCCGCACGATGAAGCGCGTGCCCAGCGCCTCCACGCTGCCCTGCCGGCTGTGGACGCGGAACGGGCGGTGCGCGGCGGCGGGATCGGGGGCGGTGGTCACCAGGATCTCGCCGGCGCGCAGCACCAGTCGGCGTTCGTGCGCATCGAAGCGCAGGTCGATGGCGGTGGCCGTGCCCAGCACCACGCGCGTGCCGTCGGGCAGCGCGATCTCGCGGATCTCGCCGGTGCGCGTGCTGTGGTCGGACGCGGCGAGCTGCCAGGCTTCGGTGCCGCGCAGCGCCGCGGCGATGCCGCCGACGGCGGCCGTCAGCCCCAGCAATTGCAGCGCGCGGCGACGACCGGTGCGCACCGGCTCGCGCAGCGCGTGGCGCGCGGCTTCACGCGGCAGGGCATGGAGCTTGTCCTCGAAGGACTGCAGCCGGTTCCAGGCGCGTTCATGGTCGGGATGCTGGGCGCGCCAGCGTTCGCAGGCGGCACGGTCCTGGTCGCTGGCCTCGCCCGACCAGAGCCGCGCCATCCATTCGGCCGCGCGCCGCACCACCGCGGGATCGAGCGGCCCCGGCAGCGCGGGGTTCGGGTTCATGCGCGCGTCAGCCATGCATCACCCGGTAGCAGGCCTGCAGGCCGGCCGCGACGTACTTCTCGACCGAGGACACGCTGACATTCAGCCGCTGCGCGATCTCGCGGTAGCTCAGCCCCTCGAGCCGGCACAGCAGCAAGGCCGTGCGCGCCTTGGCCGGCAGGCCGTGCAGGATGGTGTCGACCTCGACCAGCGCCTCGACCGCGAGCGCGCGTTCCTCCTCCGAGGGCGCCAGCGCCGCGGGCATGCAGGCGATGGCCTCGAGGTAGGCGGCCTCGATCTGCCGGCGCCGGTACAGGTCGATCACCAGGCCGTTGGCGATCTGCGTCAGGTGGCGGCGCGACTCCTTGGGCTGCGGCACGCGGCCGGTCGAGAGGATGCGCAGGTAGGTGTCGTGCGCGATGTCGGCCGCATCGAAGGCATTGCCCAGGCGCTTGCGCAACCAGCCGCGCAGCCAACCATGGTGGTCGCTGTACAGGACTTCGACGGGCTGAGCGGATGCGGCTTCGGTGAACGCCAAGAGGACCTCTGGCCGGTGCCCCGGGGAACGGGGGCATCGGATTAATAAGAATGGTTCTCATTTTAGAGGATGACGAGCCCGGCCGAAAACGGGCCTGCCCGCCGGCCGGTAGAGTCGAGCCGCCGTCCCCGGCCCCACCTACCAATTTCGCAAAGGCCCCCATGACCAGAAAGCTCATCAGCTCCGGCTCCACCTTCGAACAGCAGATCGGCTACTCGCGCGCCGTCGTCGCGGGCGACTGGGTGTTCGTCTCGGGCACCACGGGCTTCGACTACCGCACCATGACCATCTCGGACGACGTGGTCGAGCAGACCGAGCAATGCCTGAGGAACATCGAGGCGGCGCTGCAGGAGGCCGGCGCCAGCCTGCGCGACGTGGTGCGCGTGACCTATGTGCTGCCCGACGGCGCCGAGTTCGAGGCCTGCTGGCCGGTGCTGCGCAAGTACTTCGGCGAGGTGCGCCCCGCGGCGATGATGATCTCGGCGGGACTGGCCGATCCGCGCATGAAGATCGAGATCGAGGTGACGGCGCTGCGCGGTTGAGTGGATGGGAAGAGAGGCAACGCGCAGCCTCGACTCACCGCGCGGGACGGCAGCGAGCCGCGCTCGCCGCTACCTGCTCACAGACCATCGCTCACATAGAACGGCCGCGAGGCATAGAAGCGCTGTTTCGCGATGTCGGCGGTCAGCATCTCGACGTCCTTCTGGGCAATGCCGTACTGTCCCTTGAAGACCTGGGCCGCGATCCCCTTGGCGATCTGCCGGAACGACTGCGTGCCGACGTCGCGGCCATTGACCGCCAGGATGTACAGGGCCTCGGCGATATAGCCCATGGCCTCGTTCTCGTACCCCGAATGCTTGCCCAGCGTCAGCATGTCGAGGTGCGCATGCGTCGCCTCGTGGATCACCAGCGCGCGGTCGCGCTCGTCGAGCAGGTTCAGTGTTTCCGCCACGTCCATGACACCGAATCTTGCGTCGTACTCCGCGGCATTGCCCTTCCCGACGTTCGTGCCGATCCGGATCTTTCCGGTTTCGACGGCGCGCGCGACGTCACGGTAGGCGCTCGGCCAGACCCTCAGGTTGTTGATCGCGAAGTTGTGCTTCGCGATCGCCCTGTCGTATTTCAGGATCTGGATGACATGACTCTTCACGGTGGCGTTCACTGACGGCTCCTCGACGGTTGTCCCAAAGAAGCCTGGATTCTGCGAAGACCACGGGCCTTGCGACCATATGCTGTTGGAGGTGGCAGCACCCCGTCGGGGCCGCGCTTACGGCCGATCACATTTGGGAGTGCCCCGGCCGCTCGGGGCAGAGGCGTGTCCGTCAGAGCACTCCAGGCGCCCGCCGGACGATGTCCCGTACCCGGAGGCGCCGCGGCTTCACGAAACGCAGCGTCATGCGGTCCGATTCGCCGATGGCGAGGTACTTCGCGCGTTCCACCTCGCCGCCGCGCAGCGTCGGCGGCAGCGCCCAGACGCCGTTCGCATGGTCGCGCGTGTCGCGCGGGTTGGCGTTGATCTCGCTCTCGCCGTCGAACACGAAGCCGGCCGCGCGGGCGCGCGCGATCACGAAGTCCTGCGCCACGTAGCCGCTGTCGATGGTCCGCGCGAGCGAGGTGCCAGGCAGCGCGCGATGCTCCTCCACCCCGAGCACGCCGCCGGGCTTGAGCACGTCGAAGAAGGCGCGCAAGGTCTCGTCGAAATGGCCGTCGGCGATCCAGTTGTGGATGTTGCGGAAGGTCAGCACCGCGTCGGCGCCACCCGGCGGATGGATGTCGGTGAAGCGGTCGGTGGGCAAAGTGCCGAGCACCACGCGGCCGTAGTTGGCGGGATCGTCCGCGAGTTTCTTCGCGAAGGCCGTGCGGGCGCGTTGCTGCTCGGGCGTGCCGTCGGCCGGCGCATGGGCCGCGTAGAGGCGGCCTCGGGCTTTCAGAAAGGGCGCGAGGATCTCGGTGTACCAGCCGCCGCCCGGTGCGATCTCGACCACCGACCACTCGGGCCGCAGGCCGAAGAAGGACAGCGTCTCGAGCGGATGCCGCGCGCCGTCGCGCGCGCGGTTGCCCGCGCTGCGCTGCGGGCCGTCGATCGCCGACTGCAGCGCGGCGAGCGCGGGATCGGTCGCGCCCACGGCAGCGGGCGCGACGGCAGCCGCGGCCAGGCCCAACAGCAGCGCGCGGCGCCGGTCCGAGTGACGGCCGGGCATGGCGACAAGGGATGCGATGGACATGGGACGCTTTTCTTTCTCGAAATGGACGCTCTCAGGCCAGGGCGGCGTCCGCGCGTGCCTCGAGCGATCGCGCGGCCGCGCCGGCCACGCGCGGCAGCACATGATCGGCGAAGCGGCGCATCTCCGCTTCGAAGGGCTGGAACTGCAGCATGAACAGCTCGATGCCGGCCGCATGGAAGGCCTCGATGCGGCGCGCCACGCTGTCGTAGCTGCCCACGAGCTCGGCCGCGGTGCCGCCGTTCGAGCCCACGCGCGGCGACTTCCGCGCGGTCTGGAACATCACGGCCTTGGGATCGATGTTGGGCTTGTTGGCCGCGCGCAGCGGCGCGTCGAGCGCCGCGAGCGCGAGCAGCCGCGCATGCTCGGCGCGCGCCTCCTCGTCGGTCTCGCGCGCGACCACGAAGGCCGAGAGCCCGAACTGCAGCGGCGCCCAGCCGGCCGGTCGCTCGCGACGCCGCAGGTCGGCGATCAGCGCCTGCACGTCGGCCAGCGGCTGGCCGTTGATGAACCAGGTGTCGCCGCGATCGGCCACCAGCGCGCGCGCCGGCTCCGATTCGCCGCCCACGTAGATGCGCGGCCGCGCGCGGTGCAGGCCCGCCGGGCTCAGCCGGTAGTCGTCGAGCTTGAAGTGCTCGCCCGCGAAGCGCGTGCGCTCGCCGCGCAGCAGCGACTCCACCACCTCGATCCATTCGCGGCCATAGGCATAGCGCGCATCGTGCTCGGCGAAGGGAATGCCGGCGCGTTCGAGCTCGGGCCGGTTCCAGGCATTGACGAGGTTGATCGCGAAGCGCCCGCCGCTGATCTCCTCGATGCCCAGCGCCATCTTCGCGAGCACCGCGGGGTGATAGAGGTAGGGCTTGATGGCCGCGATGATCTCGATGCGCGAGGTCAGCGCGGCCAGCGCCGCGGCGGCCGTCCAGGCCTCGAGCTGCGCGCTCTCGCCATCGTGCGGATTGACCGTGTGCTGCGCCACCAGCACCGAGTCGAAACCGAGCCGCTCGGCCTCGAGCACCAGCGCGCGGTTGCGCCGCCAGGAGGCGTCGTAGGGTTCGTCGGGATCCTGCAGCGCGGCGCGGCTGCCGTGCACCAGCGCCCAGATGCCGAAGCGCGGGCCGGGCCCGTGGGAAGAAGCAGAGGTCATGGCGATGAGGAAGGGTTATGCGGCGGCATCGCGCAGCAGCGGCAGCAGCTGCTCGCCCTGCCGGCGGATCTCGTGGAGGTAGGGCGTGTCGGACAGCACGAAGTGCGTGATGCCCAGCGCCTGGTACTTGCGCAGCGAGCGCGCGACGTCCTGTGCCGAACCCACGAGCCAGGTGGTGGCGGCACCGCCGCCGCCGTACTTGCCGGGCGTGGTGTAGAGGTTGTCGTCGAGCACCTCGCCGCGCTCGTGCAACTGCAGCAGCCGGCGCTGGCCCACGGCCTGCGCGCGGTCGGGCTCGCCGGGCGCCGCGCCGCGCGCCATCTGCGCCACCTTGGCCTCGGCATCGGCCCAGGCCTCCTCGGTGGTGTCGCGCACCAGCGTCGTGACCCGCAGGCCGAAGCGCAGCGGCGGAAGATCGCGGTCGAGGCTGCGGCTCAGCGCCTTCAGCCGTTCGATGCGTTCCTGGATGCCGTCGCGCGGCTCGCCCCAGAACAGCTGCACGTCGGCCTCGGTCGCCGACACCCGCTCGGCCGCCTCGGAGGCGCCGCCGAAATAGATCGTCGGATGACGCCGCGTGCCGCGCACCTCGATGCGCGGCTGCACGGTGGCGTTCTCCACGCCGAAGTGCTCGCCGCGGTACGTCACGCCCTCCTCGGTCCAGAGCCGGCGCACCAGGTGGATGAACTCGCGCGTGCGCGCATAGCGCTGCGCAGGGTCGCCCTCGCTGTCGCCATAGGCCGCGAGCTGGTCCTTGCCCGAGACGATGTTGATGCGCACGCGGCCGCCGCTCAGGTGGTCGAGCGTGGCCGCGGCCGATGCGAACTGCGCGGGCCGCCAGTAGCCGGGGCGGATCGCGATCAGCGGCTCGAAGGTGGTGGTGCGCGCGGCCAGCGCGGTCGCCACCGTGAAGGTGTCGGGCCGGCCCCAGCCGGCGCCGATCAGCGCACCCTTCCAGCCATGCGCCTCGAGCGCCAGCGCATGGCGGGTCAGCGTATCGAGGCTGTTGTGGCCCTCGACGGCGGCATCGCCGCGATGGCCGGCCACGACCTGGTTGGGGACGTACCAGAGGAATTCGGTGGGTTCGCTCATCGCCGTGCCTCCACCACCGGAACGCAAGCGCGCGATGCGGATATGCACATGTGCTTTTCTTCGTTCGCCCGCGAGCGGCTTCGCTCCATCGTTGGGTTCTTCATTTCACCGACTTCCAAAGGATTCCTCGCATGAGCCGCGACCGACTCTTCCTGCTCGAGGCAGGCTTCACCGACGACAAGCACCCGGGCGATGCCTTCGTCTGCCCCGACGGCCTGCCGATCGAGGGGCTGCTGGCCTCGGCGCCCGAACAGGCCGCGCGCCTCGAGGTGCACCGGCTGCCGTTCCCGCGCCCGCGCGCGGCCGTGGTGGCGGTGCTCGACGAGGCGCACCAGAGCCTGCCGGTGCTGGTGTTCGGCGACGAGCCGCCGGCACCGGCCGACGCGCAGTCGCTCGGCGCCTTGCGCTTCGTGACCGACACGCGCCGCATCCTCGCGCTGCTGGCCGAGCGCCACGGTTTTCCGAAGGTGCATTGACCCCCGAGCGGGCGCGGCCCGGCTTCAGGCCACCGCGTGCAATTGCGGCCGCGGCGCGGCGGCGCGCTCGGCCTGCGGCTGCAGTTGCCGCAGAACCGGCAGCGCGCGCGAGACCGCCAGCGCGATGCGCGCGCGCAGCAGCTCGCTGCGCACCTGGTAGTTCTCGAAATCGCGGTCGGTGGCGTAGACGCCGATCGGCAGCGTGTGCGACTGGAAGAAGCTGAACAGCGGCCGCAGCTGGTGGTCGATCACCAGCGCATGGCGCTCGCTGCCGCCGGTCGCGGCCAGCAGCACCGGCTTGTCGATCAGCGCATCGTGGTGCACGAAGTCGAGGAAGTGCTTGAACAGGCCGCTGTAGGCGCCGCGGAACACGGGGCTGGCGGCGATCACCAGGTCGGCCGACTCGAGGGCCACGAGGGCTTCCTCGACCGCGGCCGGCAATTGCGGGCGGTAGAGCACGGCGCCGAACTGCGGCACCAGGTTGCCGATCTCGATCACGCGGCTCTCGACCGGGATCGCCTGGGCGATGCCTTCGATCAGCTCCTCGACCAGCACCAGGGTGCGCGAGGGGCATTGCAGGCCGCCGGACAGGGCGACGATCTTGAGGGGGGTTTGGGGCATGGGATGGATGGCGCGGCCGGCGGGCTGCGCGTGTGCAGACTAGGGCTGCGGCCATTCTGCGCGCCGTGCGCGGCGCGTGAACCTCGACTTTCGCATGTGCTTCTGCGAACTTCGTCTATGCGCCGCACGGGGTGCGCCGCGCGCATGGCAGGCATGCGCGGCGGCCATGGGAGAAGCCGCATATGGGCCGCATATGGATGTGCGCAATCGTTCGTTCCGCGCGGCCGATGCGCGTCCCAGAATCGCGCCGGCCCTCTCCCTCCCCCTCTTCTCTCTTCCCCCGCATGACGCTCCCCACCTCCGCCATCGATCATCCCTGGGGCGCACCGCCCAGCGCGCGCTACGACGAACTCGCGCGGCCGTTCCGCGCCGTGTTCGCGCGCATCCGCGAGGGCGCGGTGGCGCGCGACCTCGCGCACCAGCTGCCGCACGAGGAGATCGGCTGGCTGCGCGAGGCCGGCTTCACGCGGCTGCGCCTGCCGGTCGAACGCGGCGGCGCCGACGCCAGCCTGGTCGAGCTGTTCGCGCTGCTGACCGAGCTCGGCGCGGCCGACACCAACGTGGTCAATGCCCTGCGCGCGCACTTCGGCTTCACCGAGGACGTGCTGCTCGCGCCCGAGTCGCCGTGGCGCACGCATTGGCTCGAGCGGCTCGCCGCGGGCGAGCTCGTGGGCTCGGGCTTCTCGGAGACCGGCGACGCCAAGGTCGGCGCCTTCTCGACCCGGCTGCGCGCCACGCCGCGCGGGCTGCGGCTCGACGGGCGCAAGTTCTACACCACCGGTTCGCTGTTCGCCGACTGGATCAACGCCGTGGCCGACGACGACGAAGGCCAGCCCACGATGATCTCGGTGCCGCGCCAGGCCGCGGGCGTGCAGGTGCTCGACGACTGGGACGGCTTCGGCCAGGCGCTCACCGCGAGCGGCACCGCCACCTTCGAGGACGTGGCGATCGATCCACTGTGGGTCAACCCGAGCAAGCTGCGCTTTCCCTACGCCTCGCCCTATTTCCAGACCGTGCACCTGGCCTCGCTGGCCGGCATCGCGCGCGCCTCGAGCGACGACCTCGCGCAGCGCGTGCGCGAACGCGACCGCAGCTACAGCCACGGCAATGCCGCGCGCGTGTCCGACGATCCGCAGATCCTGCAGGTGGTGGGCCGCGGCCGCAGCGCGGCCTATGGCGCGAGCGCGATCGTGCTGCAGGCGGCCGGTGCGCTGCAGCGCGCGCACGATGCGCACCTCGATGCTTCGCTGCCCGACGAGGCGCGCGCCGCTGCCGCGGCCGCCTCGCACGTGGAGGTCGACCAGGCGGTCTCGGTCGTCACGCGGCTGGTGCTCGACGCGAGCACCGAGCTGTTCGACGCGCTCGGCGCCTCGGCCACGCTGCGCACCCACGGGCTGGACCGCTACTGGCGCAACGCGCGCACCATCTCCTCGCACAACCCGCGCGTCTACCGCGAACGCCAGGTCGGCGCCTTCGCGGTCAACGGCACGCCGCCGCCGACCTTCTACCGCGTCGGCAGGAGCTGAGCGCGGACGGCGGCCCGCCGCCCGGCTTCAGCCATAGCCATAGGGATTCGGCACGTCGCCCGCCAGCAGCCAGGCACCGATGCCCTGGTGCCGGTAGTCGAGCGGGTCGTGCAGCGTGTGCACGCGCACGTTGCGCCAGTAGCGGTCGAGGTTGTGCTTCGAGGCGGTGCCCCGCGCGCCCACCAGCTCGAAGATCTGCGAGGTGACATGCAGCGCCGTGCGCGCGGCCTGCGTGCGCGCGGCGGCCACGTCGATCGCGAGTGCCCCGCGGCTGTCGGCCGTGAGCGCGAAGCCCTGTTCCCAGGCCTGCTGGAAGCGCTCGTTGGCCTGGTTCGACAGCGCGGTGGCAGCCTGCAGCGCCGACCACATCTCGCCCGCGCGCAGTTGCAGCAGCCGGTCGTCCTCGACGCGCTCCACGCCGGCCATGGGCCAGGGCTGGGTGTGGGCGCGCAGGTGCTCGATGGCGGCGCGCAGCGCGCCGAAGGCGTTGCCGAGGTAGATCTCGGTCAGCACGATCTGGCCGATCAGGTTGCGCAGCGTGGCGCGCGGGCTCGAGGCCACGCCGGGCGGGCCGAGGATCTCGTCGTGCGCGATGCGCACGCGCCGGAACTCGACGTTGCCGCTGTCGGTCTGGCGCTGGCCCATGTTGTCCCAGTCGCCGAGCACCGTGATGCCCGCGCGCGAGGTCGGCACCACGGCGAACAGCCGGTCGGTGGGCTCGGGGCCGAGCACCACCGAGACGTTGAGCACGTCGGAGTCCGGGGCGCCCGAGCAGAAGCCCTTCACGCCGTCGATCTCGATGCCGTCGTCGGTGCGCGCCGCCTGCAGCCGGGTGTCGCGCGCATTCACGGCATTGCCCCAGAACCAGCGCTTCTCCACCGCCTCGCCGAGGAAGCGCGCCTGCTGCGCCTCGGAACCGAACAGCAGCACGCTCGCCACCTGCAGGTGCTGGAAGCCGAACAGGTGCGCGAGCGAGCTGTCGGCCTGCGCGAGCCGGCGCAGGATGCGGAAGATCAGCGGCCAGGCCGCCTGCTGGCCGCCATGGGCCGCGGGGATCGCGAGCGTGAGCAGGCCGCTGCGGCGCAGCAGCGCGCGTTCGGCCAGTGCCGTGCCGCCCGCGCGGTCGCGCTCGGCGGCACTGGCGGCCAGGGTGTTCGCGAGCGCGAGCACCGGCTCGGTGAAGACGCCGAAGTCCTCGGCGAAGGGATCGGCCGCCGATGGCGTGCCCTGGGGAGCGGAAGAAGAGGACACGGGATGGCGGCCTGCGGTGGAGAAGAGGAAGCGGAAAGCGGGGGCGGGCCGGAACGCGGGATCGAATAGCGGCGACGCCGGCCGCGGCGGCTGCACGCATGATGCCGAGCCGGACCCCGTTCGCTTAGAACATTCCGGAGCATGGATATGCGCGGCGCGCTCAGCGCCGATGGTCGACGCGCCGCGCCAGCCACTCGCCGACGAACTGGATCGCCGACACCAGCGCGATCAGGATCACGATCACCTCGAACATCACGCGCGTCTCGTAGCGCTCGTAGCCGTAGCGGATCGCCAGGTCGCCGAGGCCGCCCGCGCCCACCGCGCCCGCCATGGCCGAGGCATTGACCATCGCGATCACGCTGACCGTCATGCCGCCGATGATCCCGGGCAGCGCCTCGGGCAGCAGCACGTGGCGCACGATGTGCCAGCGCCGGCAGCCCATGGCGCGCGGCCTCGACCAGGCCCGCGTCGACGTCGTTGAGGCTGACCTGCGCGATGCGCGCATAGAACGGGATCAGATTGGCCGCCAGCGGCACCACAGCGGCCCAGGTGCCGAGCGTGGTGCCGACCACGAAGCGCGTGACCGGCAGCAGCGCGATCAGCAGGATGATGAACGGGATCGCGCGGCAGACGTTCACCGCGATCGACAGCGCCTTGTGGAAGCGCGGCCGCGGATAGAGGTTGCGCGGCGCCGTCACCGTGAGCACCACCGCGAGCACCAGCCCCAGCGCGATCGCGATGAAGGCCGAGACGCCCACCATCAGCAGGGTCTGGAAGAAGGCCTGGACGTACTTGTCAATCAGCGGCGTGGACATAGCCCAGGACCTCGATGCGGTCGGCCGCGAGCGCCTGGCGCGCGGCTTCGATGTCGAATGAAGGGCTTGCGCCCACCGGCACGGCCACCAGCAGCCGGCCCTGCGCATGGCCGCGGATGCGGTCGAGCCCGCCGTGCAGCCAGGTCGCGCCCGGGCCCAGCGCGGCCAGCGCCTCGAAGGGCAGTCCTCGCGGCCGCGCGGCGCCGTCGAAGCCCAGGCTCAGCACCCGCAGGGCCGGCCGGCCCGGGATGCCTCCGAGGCCTTCGACGTCGGGCACCAGCGCCGCCGCAAGGTCGCCCGGCAGGTCGTGCAGCAGCGGCTGCAGCAGCGCGCGCGTGGCCTCGGCCCGCGGCTTGCCGAACACGCGCCACACCTCGCCGAGTTCGACGAGGCGGCCGCGGTCGAGCACCAGCACGCGGTCGCAGACCTCGCGGATCACCGCCATGTCGTGCGTGATCAGCACCACCGTGAGGCCGAAGCGCCGGTTGATGTCGCGCAGCAGCGCGAGGATCGATTGCGTGGTCTCGGGATCGAGCGCCGAGGTCGCCTCGTCGCACAGCAGGATCTGCGGCCGGTGCACCAGCGCACGCGCGATGCCCACGCGCTGCTTCTGCCCGCCCGAGAGCTGTGCCGGCCAGGCCTCGGCCTTGTCGGCCAGGCCCACGAGTTCGAGCAGCTCGTCCACGCGCTCGCTGATGCGCCGCGGTTCCACGCCCGCCACCTTGAGCGGCAGCGCGACGTTGTCGCGCACGGTCTTGGCCGACAGCAGGTTGAAGTGCTGGAAGATCATGCCGATGCGCCGGCGCAGCGCGACCAGGCCGTCCTCGTCGAGGCCGCCCACGTCCACGCCGTCGACGCGCACCGTGCCGCCGCTCGCGGCCTCGAGCGCATTGATGGTGCGCAACAGCGTGGACTTGCCCGCGCCGCTGCGCCCGATGATGCCGAAGACCTCGCCGCGCTCGACGGCGAACGAGACCGCCTCCAGCGCCGCCACCGTGCCGGCCGCGCCCGCGTAACTCTTGGAGACCTGCTCGAAGACGATGTGGGCCGGCGCCGGCGCCGGTGCCGGCGTCGTCGCGGCGCTCAGAAGACGGGCAGTACCGAACCCTGGTACCGCGTCTGGATGAACTGGCGCACTTCCTCCGACTGGTAGGCCTGGACCAGCGGCTTGACCCAGGCCGCATTCCTGTCCTTCTCGCGCACCACGATGATGTTGACGTAGGGGTTGTTCTCCTTCTTCTCGACCGCGAGGCCGTCGCGCGTGGCGATCAGGCCGGCCTGGTAGGCGAAGGTGTTGACGATGGCCGAGGCGTCGACGTCCTCGAGCGAGCGCGCGAGCACCACCGAGGCGGCCTCCACCAGCTGCACCTTCTTCCTGTAGCCGGTCACGTCGGCCAGCGTGGCGGTGCCCTTGAAGGGATCGAAGCCCTCGCGCAGGGTGAGCACACCCTGGTCGCGCAGCACGACCAGCGCGCGCGTCTGGTTGCTCGGGTCGTCGGGAATGCCGAGCTTGGCGCCGTCGGGCAGGTCCTTGAAGGCCTTGTGCTTCTTCGAATAGAAGGCGATCGGCGAGATGTAGGTATTGCCCACGCTGACCAGCTTGTAGCCGCGCTGCTTGACCTGGTCGTTGAGGAAGGGGATGTGCTGGAACGAATTGGCCTCGAGGTCGCCATTGTTGAGCGCCTCGTTGGGGCTGGCCGAGCCGGTGATGACCACCGGCTTGACCTCGAGGCCGTTGCGCCTGGCGACCTTGGTGACCACTTCCCAGATCTCCTCGTCGACGCCGCCGCGCACGCCCACGCGCAGGGTCTGCGATTGCGCGAGGGCCGCGGTCTGCGACCAGAGCGCGGTCGAGGCGAGGACGAGTGCGCCGAGGGCGCGAAGAACACTGCGTGTGTGCATGGCTTTCTCTTTTCGGTTGCCGGTTTTTTTCCTGCGGCCGATCTTCGAAGGCCCCGCCATGGCGGAAAAGGAAAGTTTTCGCACAAGCAATCTCGCTGCGCGACGAAGGCGCGGATCGATCCGCGCCGCGCGCCGCTGACGCGCTTGCACATGCGCATTCCGAAGTTGCCGTGGCGCAGGCCCGCCGATACGGTCGACGGCTTCGCATGCCACCTTGCCTGGAGTTCCTTCGATGACCGCTTCGCTGCCTTCCCTCCCGCTTCCGCCGAGCCGCCGCACGCTGGTGCGCGGTGCCGCCGCCGCGCTCGGCGCCGCCGGCCTCGGCCTGCTGGGCCGCCGTGCCTGGGGCGCCGACAACGACAAGCCGATCACGCTGTCGTGGACCGGCACCGGCCTGTGCCTGAGCCCGATCGTGGTCGCCAACGAGCTCGGTTATTTCGCAAAGAACAACGTGAAGGTGGAGATCATCAACTTCGCGGGCGCGGTCGACCAGGTGCTCGAATCGATCGCCACCGGCAAGGCCGACATCTCGCTGGGCCTGATCCATGCCTGGCTCAAGCCGCTGGAAGCTGGCTTCGACGTGAAGGTGGTGGGCACCGCGCATGCGGGCTGCATCCGCGTGCTCGCGCCCAAAACCTCGGGCATCGCGAGCATCGAGGCCGTGAAGGGAAAGACCATCGGCGTCTCGAGTCCCGCGGGCTATGGCCGCCAGTTCTTCTCGACCGCGCTGGCGCGGCGCGGCGTGAACCCCGACCAGGACGTGCAATGGCGCGTGTTCCCGGCCGACCAGCTCGACATCGCGCAGAAGAAGGGCGAGATCGATGTCATCGCCGACTCGGACCCGAACCTCTACCTGATCGAGAAGCGCAACCCCGGCGCCTACCTCGAGATCGCGAACATCCTCAAGGGCGACTTCAAGGACCGGCTGTGCTGCATCGTCGCGGCGCGCGGCGAACTGGTGAAACGCAATCCGCAGCAGGTGGCGGCCGTGGTGCGATCGCTGCACCAGGCCGCGGACTTCATCGCCGAGAACCCCAACGAGGCCGGGCGCGCGGTGAGCAAGCTGTTCCCGAAGGTGGCGCAACAGGACCTCGGCAGCATCCTCTCGACCATCGGCTACACGCACCATGCCAGGCGCTTCGATCTCGCGAAGGAGATCGAGAGCTATGCGGTCGACCTCAAGCAGGTGGGGGTGCTCAAGAAGAGCACCGATCCGGCGCGCTTCGCGAAATTCCTGACGGTGGATGTGCTGGCCTGAGTGCCGGCCTCAAGCCGCCAGCGGCTCCGGCACCGCGGCCAGCAGCGAGCGCGTGTAGTCGTGCGCGGGCCGCGACAGCACCTGCTCCACCGGCCCCTGCTCGACCAGCCGGCCGCGGTTGAGCACCAGCACGCGGTCGGCCACATGGCGCACGAGGTTGATGTCGTGCGAGATGAACAGCAGCGCCGTGCCCAGCCGCGACTGCAGCTCGGCGATCAGGTCGATGACCTGGGCCTGCACCGAGACGTCGAGCGCCGACACCGGTTCGTCGCAGACGATCAGCGCGGGCTGCGCCGCGAGCGCGCGCGCGATCGCCACGCGCTGGCGCTGGCCGCCCGAGAGCGAACGCGGAAAGCGCTCGGCCAGCTCGGGCGCCAGGCCCACCTGCTGCAGCAGCGCCGCGATGCGCGCCCCCACCTCGGCGCGCGGCAGGCCCTGCAGGTTCTCGGCGATCACCTGCGACACGCGGTAGCGCGGATCGAAGCTGCTCAACGGGTCCTGCGGGATGTACTGCAGCCGTGGCCGCAGCGGCCGGCGCGCAGCCTCGGAAATGCCCGACCAGGGCTGGCCCAGCAGCCGCACCGTGCCCGCGTCGGGCTCGAGCAGGCCGAGCACGATCTTGGCGCAGGTGGACTTGCCCGAGCCAGATTCGCCGACCAGGCCGAGCACCTCGCCGGCCGCGATCGAGAACGACAGGTCCTCGAGCGCCACGAAGTCCTCGCGCGGACCCAGACCGCGCCGCACCGCGAAGCGCTTGCCGATGCCCCGGACCTCGAGCACCGGTGCCTGCGCGGCCGGCACCGGCGCGCGCGGCGGCAGCGGCTCGCGCACGATGCGCAGCCGCGCCTCGGGGCCCGCGCCGGTTGACTCGAAGCGCGCCGACGACAGTCGGCTGCCGCGCGAGGAGGTCGAGGGAACGGCCGCGATCAGCTGCCGGGTGTAGCCATGGCGCGGGCTCGACAGCACGTCGCGCACCGGGCCTTGCTCGAGCACGCGGCCGTGGCGCATCACCAGCACACGGTCGGCGATGCCCGCCACCGCCGACAGGTCGTGGCTGATCAGCAGCAGGCCGCTGCCTTCGTCGTGCACGCGCCGCGCCAGCACCTCGATCACCTGCTTCTGCAGCGCCGCGTCGAGCGCGGTGGTCGGCTCGTCGGCCACGATCAGCGGCGGCAGGCCCGCGATGGCGGCCGCGATCAGCGCACGCTGGCGCAACCCGCCCGAGAGCTGGTGCGCGTACTGGCCGATGCGGCGTTCGGGATCGGGCATGCCCACGCGCGCGAGCGTTTCCAGCACGCGCCGGCGCACCGCCGCGCGGCCGCGCAGCAGGCCGTGATGCTCGAGCACCTCGCCGACCTCGCGGCCGATGGGGCGCAGCGGATCGAGCGACACCAGCGCGTCCTGCATCACCAGCCCCGCGAAGGTGCCGCGCAGGCGGCGCCAGTCGGCGGCATCGAAGCGGTTCGCGTCGCGCCCGTCGATCAGGAATTTGCGCGCGTTCACGCGCGTGCCCGGCCCCGCGAGCGCGAGCAGGCTGCGCGCGGTCACGCTCTTGCCCGAGCCCGACTCGCCGACCAGCGCCACGCATTCGCCGCGCGCGATGCGCAGGTCGAGCGCCTCGACCACGGTGCGCTCGCCCGCGGGCGTGTCGAAGCGGACCGTGAGGCCTTCCACATCGACCAGCGGAACATCGCTCATGCCGGCCTCCCCTCGAAGCGCCGCTGCAGATGGTGGCCGAGCACGGTGAACGAGATCACCGTGAGCGTGATGGCCGCGCCCGGGAACACGCCGGGCCACCAGGCCACGCGCAGCACGTCGCGGCTCTCGGCCAGCATCACGCCCCACTCGGGCGTGGGCGGCTGCGGGCCGAGGCCCAGGAAGCTCAGGCCCGAGGCCGCGAGCACGGTCGATCCGACGTAGACGGTGGCGGTCACGGGCACCGCCACCAGCACGTTGGGCAGCAGGTGGCCGAAGAACACCTGGGCACGGCTGCGGCCGTAGATGTAGGCATGGGTCACGTAGTCGGCCTGGCGCACGATGCGCGTCTGCGCGCGCACCACGCGCGCGAACTTCGGAATGCCCGCGATGCCGACCGCGAGCGCGATGTTGGCCAGCCCCGGGCCCAGGAACACCACCACCAGCATCGCCAGCAGCACGCCCGGAAAGGACGAGATCACGTCGAACAGCCGCGACAGCCCCTCGTCGAGCAGCCATTGCTTCTGGCCCGCCACCAGGCCCAGCAGCACGCCGGCCAGCACCGAGATCGCGGTGCCGCCGATGCCGATGAACAGCGAGTAGCGCGCGCCATGCACGGTGCGCGAGAGCACGTCGCGGCCGAGCCGGTCGGTGCCGAAGGGATGCTCGGCGCCCGGCGGCTGCAGCACCGCGAGGAAGTCGCCCTCGAGCGGATCGAGCGGTGCCAGCCAGCGCGGCGCGACGGTGGCGATCACCAGCAGCGCGACGAACAGCGCCGACAGCAGCACCGCGAGCGGCGGCAGGCGCCGGCGCGGCGCGCTCGACGCGGGTGCGCCACCCGCGGGCAGCGCGACGGTCTCGGATGCGGAAGTCATGATGCCTTGAGCCTCGGGTCGATCAGTGCATAGAGCAGGTCCAGCAAGGTGGACGCCGCGACGTGGATGAAGGCCGCCAGCAGCACCACCGCGAGCACCACGGGCGCATCCTGGCTCAGCACCGCATTGAGCGTGACCGTGCCCAGGCCGGGCCGGCCGAACACCTTCTCGGTGATGACGGCGCCGCCGAGCAGGCCGCCGATGATCCAGCCGCCGAGCGTGACCACGGGCAGCGCCGCATGGCGCAGCACGTGCCGCAGGCGCAGCCGCAGCTCACCCAGGCCGCGCGCGCGCACCGTGACCACGAAGGGCTGCTCGAGCGCGCGCTCCATCGCCTCGCGCAGCACCTGCGCCAGCAGGCCCGCGGTCGGCAGCGCCAGCGCGGTCGCCGGCAGCACCAGCGCGCGCCAGTCGGCCGCGCCCGAGACCGGGAACCAGCGCAGCGTGAACGAGAAGGCCATCAGCAGCAGGATGCCGAGCCAGAACACCGGCGTGGAGGCGAACACCAGCTCCAGCATGGAGGCCGCCGCGCGCGCGAAGCGCCCGCGGCCCGAGGTCAGCGTGGCCACCACCACCGCGAACAGCAGCGCCAGCACGCCGGCCGCGAGCGCGAGCTCGACCGTGGGCCACAGCTGCGCCATCACCACGCGCGCCACCGGCTGGCGCAGTTCGTACGAGGTGCCGAAGTCGCCGCTGGCGATGCGCGCCAGGAAGCCCAGGTACTGCTCCCACAGCGGGCGGTCCAACCCCCACTCGGCCGCGATGGCCTCGCGCAGGCCCGGGTAGTCGAGGTCGCCGGCCAGGATGTCCTCGACCCGGCCCGGCAGCGCATGCAAGGCCAGGAAGGCCGCGGTGGCGCTGCCCCACGCCACCAGCAGGCCGGCGCCCAGCCGCGAGATCACCAGTCGCCACATGACGGGCTCAGCGCTCCGACAGCCACACGTCGTGGAAGTTCGACGGCGAGTCGAGCTGCGTCTCGAACGACAGGCCGCGCACCCGGCTCTTGGCCGCGAGCTGGTAGTTGGCCGAGAACAGCGGCACGATGATGCCCTGGTCCACCGCGTGGCGCTGCGCGGCGTCGACCAGCTTCTTCTTCTCCTCGAGATTCGTGGAAGCCAGCGCGTCGTTGATGTAGCCGAACAGCGTCCTGTCGCCCTTGTCGGCCACCGCGCGGATGAAGCCGCTCTCGCCGATGTTGCCCTGCAGCTCCTGCGCCGCGTCGGCCGGCAGGTAGGTGTTGGGATAGATGCTCCACGAGCCCTTCTGCAGCTGCTGCGCCCACTCGCCGCCGGTGACGAAGCGCAGCCGCAGGTCGAAGCCCAGGTTCTTGCGCAGCTGCGCCTGCAGGCCCTGGATCAGCACGTCGCGGTTATCGCGCACGAAGGGCTGCGGATAGCCGACCTCGATGGTCAGGCGCTGGCCGTCCTTGGTGCGGAAGCCCTCGGCGTCGCGGCCGGTCCAGCCCGCTTCGTCGAGCAGCTTGTTGGCCGCGGCCGGGTTGTTGCCCCAGCTGCCCTCGAGCGCCTTGTTGTAGAAGAAGCTGTCGGGTCCGATGTTCGACCAGGCGCGGCGGTAGGTGCCGCGGTAGACGCTCTTGACCAGCGCATCGATGTCGGCGCCGTCGCGCAGCGCGCGGCGCACGCGCACGTCGGTGGCCGGCGGGATCGTGTAGTTGACGTTGAGCGTGAACGAGGTCTGCGCGCCCGCGGGGCCGACCAGGAACTGGAAGCCCGGCTGGTCCTTGAACAGGCCCACGTCGGTGGGCTGCACGCCCTCGATCACGTCGACCTGGCCCGAGCTCAGCGCGCCCGCGCGCACCGCGTACTCGGGCAGGAAGCGCACCGTCACGCGGTCCAGCCAGGCCGGGCCCTGGTGCGCCGCATAGCCGGGCGCCCACTGGTAGCGCGGGTTGCGCGCGAAGCCGGCCGACTGTCCGCGCACGTAGTTCTGGAACACGAAGGGACCGCTGCCCGCGATGGCGGGGCCGCCGCCGCACAGGTCGTCGCCCGACTGCAGCGACTTCGGCGAGATCAGGCCCAGCCGCACGCTGGCGATCGATTCGAGCAGGCCCGAGTCGGGCCGGGCCAGCTGCAGCCGCACTTCGCTGGCCGACACCACCTGCACGCGTTCCACCGCCTTGAGCAGTTCGCCGGCGGCGTTGGTGTTCTTGGTGTCGCGCACGAAGTCGAAGTTGAACTTCACGGCCGCCGCGTCGAGCGGCGTGCCGTCATGGAACTGCAGGCCCGGCTTGAGCTTGAAGGCATAGGTCTTGCCGTCGGGCGAGACGCTCCACTCCTGCGCCAGCCAGGGCAGGAACTTGCCGCCCTTGCCCTTGGCGACCAGCGAGTCGATGTAGTTGCGGACCAGGATGTAGGAGTTCTGCTGCGTCGAGCGGTGCGGGTTGAAGCAGATCGGATCGGTGGTGACGCCGAAGACCACCTCGCCGCCCTGGCGCGGCGTGTCGGCGGCCAGCGCGAGGTTCATGCCGCACGCCGCGAGCAGGCCGGCCTGGAGGATGCGCGGCAATGCGCGCCGCGGGGAAGCAAGGGCAAGGGAGATCTTCATGACGACGGAAAGGAACGTGAGAAAGCCGCGCGGACGAATCCGCGCCTGGAAGAAAGGACAAGGAGTCGGCGCGCGCGGCGCCGGCCGTGCAGGCCCGGGCGAACGCCCGTGCACGGGCAGCGCCGATCTTCGAAGCTCAGGGCTTCGCGGCTAACGAAAGTTTTCGCAGAAGCTATCTCGCTTAGCGCGAATGGAGCGCTTCAGCGCCTTTCATCCGCTCAATCCAGAAGTCCGCCCCAGTAGAGACGCGCTGCAGCCAGCACGGTCCGCATCTGCGTCGTGTGCGCGAGCCGGAAGGCCGCGCCGCGCACGGTCTCGTCGGGGAATTCGCTGACCAGCGTGAACGGCACGCTCGAGCGCTCGTCGGTGATCACCATGCAGGGAATGCCGTTGATGGGCGCGAACGGCAGCTCGCCGACGTGGGCATGCCACATGCGCTGCTGGAGCGCATTGAACGCGGCCAGCTCGGCCGAGCCCGCGAGCAGTTCCTTCGTGAGCGCATCGAGGAAGCGCAGGCCGTCGTGGCCCCGGTGCTGGCGCAGGATCAGGAAGAAGCCCTTGGGCACCGTCCACAGCTCGCTGCCGCGCGGCACGTAGCCGGCGCGCGGGCGCGTCCATTCGTGCGCCGGATAGCCATGCAGGCTCAGGTGCAGGCGCGCGCCGGTGCGCGCGATCGCCTCGAGCCGCGGCGCCTTTTCGCCGAACGGCGGCTTGGTGCGCGCCTCGAGGTCGTCGCCCAGCGCGGTGTAGCGCGCGGCATGCGCCATGTGCGTGGGATCGGTCTGCTGGAGCCGGTGATGCAGCGCCGCGCCGTCGGGGTTCTCGAGCGCGACCAGCGCATAGTGCGCGCCGGGCAGCGCATTGAGCAGCGGTGCCGCGCGCAACGCGCCGACCACGCCCGAGCTCTCGTTCGCATGCTGGCCGGCCGTGACCACCAGGCCCTGCCGCGTGCCGCGCACATGCAGGCCCGCGACCGGGCGGCCCTGGAACGAGGTCACGCCGAAACGCTCGCCGGGCAGGCGCGCCATCGCGGCCTCGACCTCGACCGGGGCCAGCGAGCGGTCGGCGCTGTCGAGCACCAGGGCGGCGTCGACGGGCGGGTCGACCCGCCGATGCGCGGCCAGCCGCACCGTGACGCGCGTGTCGTCCTCGCTGCGCGAGATCAGCGGCACGATGTGGCCGGGCTGCAGCGTGCGGTCGGCGTCGTCGAGGCCGGCGCGCGCCTTGAAGAACTCGAGCGCGCCGTAGTAGCAGTCCTCGTGCAGCGCCTCGAAGGTGTCGATGGTCTCCTCGCCGAAGGGCAGCCGGCGTTCGATGCCGGTGGTGGCGATCGCGATCTCGAGCGTGTCGAACAGCGGCAGCGTGTCGCTCCAGGCATGGCCGCGCACCGCGTCGAGCGCGGCCGCGCAGGCGACCTCGAACTCGGTGGGCAGCGCGGCGTCGTGCACCAGCGCGTCGCCGTCCCAGACGCGCAGCCAGCCGCAGGGCGAGGCGGTGGCATCGTTGGGCGCGAACACGCGCCACTGCCGTTCGCCGGCGGTCACGAGGTGCTCGCCGGGCAGCTCGCCGTCGGCGAAACGCAGCGCGACGCCCTCGCCGAGCAGGCCGGCCAGCGGATAGGCCTCGAGGCGAAAGCGCTGGCCCTGGCCCGCGGGCGTGCGGACCTCGATCGAGGTCGCCCCATCGCCCTCGAATTCCTCGAGAAAGAAATGCACCAGCGGCTTGTAGGCGCTGCGCAGCACGGCGGCCACGCCTGCCGCGGCGAGCGCCTGCTCGGCGGCGCGGCGCATCGGCGCGTCCTCGAACAGCCAGGCTTCGATGCGCGTGACCGGGTGGGCGCCGAAGCGTTCGACCAGTTGCACCAGCGTGCGGGGGAAGGTGGCGTCGAGCAGCAGGGTCATGGCGGGAAGAATAAACCGCCTCGCGGCGTGGGGTTACCAACGGGCAGACACGCGGCCCCGGGGACAGGCGCCCCCAGTCTTGGCCCTCGGGCGCGCAATGCAAGCACGGAATCCGCATACGTTGATCCGTTTTCGTTCTTTGGCCCGCAGGTGGGCGCACGCTAGCCTGCGCCGGCTCCCGACTCACGGGGACCCTCATGGAAAGCCTCGCCTCGATGTCTCATGTCTTCGACAACCTCCCGCTGCCCACGGCACCCGCTGCCGTCGAGCCGGCCGCCAAGCCCTTGCCGCCGCGCCGCGCGCCAGGCGTGCTGTCGCGCAACCGGCTGCTGCTGATCTCCTGGCTGGTGCCGGCCCTGGTGCTGGTGGTGTGGGAGTTGGCGGCGCGGGCCGGCTATCTCTCGATCCACGTGCTGCCCGCGCCCAGCAAGGTGGCGGCCACGGCCTGGGGCCTGGTCCAGGAAGGACGGCTGATCAGCGACATGGGCACCAGCCTGCTGCGCGCGGCCACCGGCTTCGTGATCGGCGGCTCGATCGGCTTCGCGCTCGGCACGGTGGTGGGTTTCTCGCGGCTGGCCGAGGCGCTGTTCGACCGCAGCATCCAGATGATCCGCGCCATTCCCTTCCTCGCGATGCTGCCGCTGGTGATCGTCTGGTTCGGCGTGGACGAGGGCGGCAAGATCTTCCTGGTGTCGCTGGGCGTGATGTTCCCGATCTACATCAACACCGTGCTGGGCATCCGGCAGGTCGACCCCAAGCTGCTCGAGCTCGGCCGCGTGACGGGCCTGAGCAACGCCACGCTGATCCGGCGCATCGTGCTGCCGGGCGCGCTGCCCTCGATCCTCGCGGGCGTGCGCTATGCGCTCGCGGTGGCCTGGCTCGCGCTGGTGATCGCCGAGACCATCGCCACCAGCTCGGGCATCGGCTATCTCGCGATGGATGCGCGCGAGTTCCTGCGCACCGACGTGATCGTGCTGACCATCGTGGTCTACGCCACCATCGGCGTGGCCTCGGATGCGGTGGCCCGGCTGCTCGAACGCCGGCTGCTGGCCTGGCATCCCAACTATGCGGCGGGAGAGCGGCGATGAGCGCGCAACCATCGCAACCCGAGGCCCCCGCCGTCGTCGTGCACGGCCTGCAGCGCCGCTATGGCGAGCGCACCGTGATCGGCGGGCTCGACCTGCGCATCGCGCGCGGCGAATTCGTCGCGCTGCTCGGCGAGAGCGGCTGCGGCAAGACCACGCTGCTGCGCGCGCTCGCCGGCCTCGATGCCATCGACGGCGGGCGCATCGACGGACCGCGTCAGCCCGCGGTGGTGTTCCAGGAACACCGGCTGCTGCCGTGGGATTCGCTCTGGCGCAATGTCTCGCTGGGCCTCGACGAGGCCACCGGCAAGGCGCTCGCTCAGGCTGCGTTGGCCGAGGTCGGCCTCGGCGACCGGCTCGACGACTGGCCGCGCAACCTCTCGGGCGGCCAGGCGCAGCGCGTGGCGCTGGCGCGCGCGCTGGTGCGCGAGCCCCGGCTGCTGCTGCTCGACGAACCCTTCGCCGCGCTCGATGCGCTCACGCGCATCCGCATGCATGGCCTGGTGAAGGAGCTGGTGCGCCGCCACCGGCCCGGCGTGCTGCTGGTCACGCACGACGTCGACGAGGCGGTGGCGCTGGCCGACCGCGTGCTCGTGATGCGCGACGGCGCGATCGCGAGCGAGTACGCCGTGTCGCCCGAGGCCAATGCCAGGCGCACGCATCCCGATGCCACGGCGCTGCGCGAGGCGCTGCTGGCCGAGCTCGGCGTGGCGGCCGACAGCGTGCCCGCCTGAACCTCCTTTTCGTTTTCCTTTCCCCACCGGCCTCCTCCCTTCATGACCTCCTCGTTCTCCCCGGCCTCGCGCCGCAGCTTCCTGCAGACCGCCGTCGTCGGCGCCGGCGCCCTGGCCACGGGCCTGGCCCAGGCGCAGGCCGCCGGCCCGGACAAGGCCACGCGCAACACCGACACCGTTCGCCTCACCTGGGGCCGCGGCGGCCTGCCCGCGCTGGCGAAGAACCGCGGCGAGTTCGAGAAGCTGCTCGCCAGGGACGGCATCAAGGTGCAGTGGATCGGCCCCTTCCCCAACCATGCGCCCTCGCTGCAGGCCGTGACCGGCGGCAGCGCCGACTTCGGCTTCGGCGGCAGCACCACGCCCGCGCTGGCCGCCATGCTCGCGGGCTCGCCGCTGGTGTTCACGCAGTTCGCCATCGTCGAGCCGCGCAGCACCGCGATCATCGCCAAGGACGGCTCGGGCATCGACAAGGTGCAGGACCTGGTGGGCAAGTCGGTCGCGGTCAACCGCTCGGGCCTCGGCGAGTTCCTGCTGGTGGCCGCGCTCGAGAAGCACAACATCGACCGCGGCAAGGTCAAGTTCGTCTACCTCAATCCGCCCGACGCCGGCCCGGCCTTCGCGCAGGGCAAGATCGACGCCTGGTCGATGTGGAGCCCGGGCGTGGACATCGCGCGCACCGAGTACAAGGCGCACGACGTCTTCTTCGAGGGCCGCGACCTCGACTTCCTGATCGACTTCAACTCCTACGTCACGCACCGCAAGTTCGCCGAGGAGAACGTGGCCATCGTGCGCGCCGTGAACGCGGCCTACGCGGCCGAGGCGAAATGGATCAGCGAGCATCCGGTGGAGGCCGAGACGCTGAACCAGCAGGACGCGGGCTACAGCGACGCGGTGCGCGACACGCTGGTCAAGCTCAAGCGCCGCTGGGACGTGCGCGGCGTGCAGGACGCGAAGTTCCTGCAGGAATTCCAGAAGGCCTCCGACTGGCTGTCGGAGCGCAAGATCCTGCCGCAGAAGGCCAGGGTCACGGACTACCTCGCGCGGCTGTGAGCACGGGGCAACGCCTCGCGGCAGGAAGGCGACGGCCCCTCAGCCGCAGCGCGGCTCGCCCGCGCGGGTGCAGATCGGCACGAAGATGCGCGTGCCAGCGCGCTGCACCAGCAGCGCCGCCGTGCCGTCGGCCGTATCGAGCTGCTGCGCCAGCGCCTCGGCGCTGTCGATCGGCTGGCCGTTGAGCGCGAGGATCAGGTCGCCCGGCTGCACGCCCGCGCGCGAGGCCGCCGCGTTCACGCGCTGCACCAGCAGGCCGCCCTCCACGCGCAGCAACTGCCGCTCGGCCGGCGCCAGCGGACGCACCGCGAAGCCCAGGCGCGACGGCGCGCTCGCGGCACCTGTCGCCAGCGGCGGCGTCTCGAAGCCGTCGACGCGGACCTCGAGCACCTGCTCCGTGCGGTCGCGCCACACCATCAGGCGCACGCTGTCGCCCGGCGTCTGCTCGGCGATGAAGCCCAGCGCATCGGCCGCCTGCACCACCTCGCGGCCTTGCACCGCCAGGATCACGTCGCCCGGCCTCAGCCCGCCGGTCTCGGCCGCGCCGCGCGGCTCCACGTAGTTCACCAGCGCGCCGGCCGGGCGCGGCAGCCGGAAGGTGTCGGCCAGCGCCTGCCCCATTTCCTGCACCGACACGCCGATGCGCCCGCGCGTGACCTTGCCGGTGGCCAGCAGCTGGTCCTTGATGCGCATGGCCGCGTCGATCGGAATCGCGAACGAGAGGCCCTGGTAGCCGCCGCTGCGGCTGTAGATGCGCGAGTTGATCCCGATCACCTCGCCGCGCAGGTTGAACAGCGGCCCGCCCGAATTGCCGGGGTTGATCGGCACGTCGGTCTGCAGGAACTGCATGTACTCCGCGCCCGGCAGCAGGCGCCCCTTCGCGCTCACGATGCCGGCCGTCACCGAGTTGCCGAAGCCGTAGGGCGAACCGATCGCCACCACCCCGTCGCCGGGCTCCACGCTCGAGGGCTCGCCGATGCGCACCGTGGGCAGGCCGCTCGCATCGATCTTGAGCAGCGCCACGTCGGCCACCGCGTCGAGCCCGACCAGGCGCGCGCGGAACTCGCGCCGGTCCGGCAGCTTCACCGTGATCTGCGTGCCGCGCGCCACCACGTGCGCGTTGGTCAGGATCAGCCCGTCGGCGCTGATGAGGAAGCCCGTGCCCAGGCTCGCCTGGTCGGTCTCGGCGGCCTGCGGCTGCGCGCCGGGCACCAGCAGCAGCCAGCGGTCGCTGAGGCGGCGCACCGGCGCCGAAGGCCGCTCCACGCCGATGTGGACCACGGCCGGGCCGTAGCGCTTGACCAGTTCCGCGAGCCCCGAACTCGGCCACGGCATCGCCGCCTGCAGCGGCCCGCCGAACGCCAGCCCCGCGAGCGCGACGGCCAATGCCGCGCAGAAGCGCCACGTCCGCGTGCTCGCTCCGGCGGCGCGCGGCGAGGGTCTGGCGGACGAAACGGTCATGGCGGTCTTTCAGGAGCAAGGTGGGCCCAGCCGCACGATGCGCCGACGAACAGGGTCGAGGCGCGCGGACGGGGCGGGCCTCGAAGACAAGACGGTCCGGCGCTTGCCGGACTGCGCTTTGTCATGAAAATTTCATGAAAGCCGGGCGCCGACGCCGCGTGCTAACGTCGACGCCGAAGGGGCCTCGGCCGAGGCCCCGACCACTCCGACGAAGATGGGATCGATGAGCCTGACCCGCGCCTGGTCGCGCCTCCAGTCACTGCGCGACCAGCCCGCCCGCAGCGATGTGCTGCTGACGCGCGCGGCCCTGATCCTCTGCGTTCCGATCATGCTGGCCTACGGCTGCGCCGGGCTCGTCTATGGCGAACTGCCGATGCTCACGCCCTTCGGCTTCGTCGAGATGCCCGGTGCCTGCGCCTGGCTCACGGCCGCGATGGCCTTCGCGCTCGCGGTGCTGACGATCGACTGGCTGGTGCGCGGCGAGCTCGCCACCCCGCGTGCTTCCGTGGCCGTCACGACGCGTTCGTGGCGCGTGGGCGATCCGCCGATGCCCGCCCTGCCCCCGCAGGTGTGGCCGCAGCCGCGCAGCTCGCCGCTGCGCATCGCCTGCCTCGGCATCGCGGCGGTGGCCTGTGCCTCGGCGCTGGTGGGACGCATCACGCTCGCGCTGGGCTGGCAGGCCTTCGCGCGGCCGGGCGGGCTGGCGCCGAACGCGGAATGGCCGCTCTATCCGCTGCAATGGCTCTGGCCCTGGCTGCTGCCGCTGACACGCCAGCCCGTGCTGCTGGGCACGATCGTGGTGGGCGCGGTGCTGCTGCTGGCCGCCTATCTGCTGGCATGGCGCAAGGTGCGCGGCGCCTGGCTGCCGTTCATCACGATGCTGCCGCTGCTGTTGGCGGTTCATTTCCTCGGCGCGGCCGGCTTCGATTTCGCGGCCGCGCGAGGCCTCGGCGGGATCGTCGAGCCCGAGCTGTCGGCCGCGCTGGCGCAGCGCCCCGGGCACTACAACATCCACACCTTCCTGAGCCTGTGGGGCGCCATCGGGGCACTCACGGTCGGGCTGATCGGGGGCTTCTGGCTCGAGTCCTCGTCGGTGCTCGAAGAGGACTGATCCCGGGACGCGAGCGGCTCAGGTCCTGCGCGCGATGCGCACGATGGCGTCGTAGATCTCGTGCTCCGCGTCCGCCGGCTCGATCTCTCCCGCGGCGGCCGCGAACGACACGGCCTCGGCCGTGCCCAGCATGGCGCGCATGGCCGCCAACGCGAGCGGCTGTTTCGCGAAAGGCTGCAGCGCATCGCGGCACTTGGCGAGGAACAGCGCCTCGTGCTCCTTCTTCAGCGCATCGAGCTCGGGCGAGCCGGCCAGCGCGGCGCTCACGCCGGGCATCTCGCGGCCCATCTCCATCACGCAGTTGACGTAGGTGGCGGCGATCACCTTGGCCACGGCCGGCAGCGACCGGGCCGCGACCCGCAGGGCCTCATCCATCAGCGCGTGCTGCCGGCCGTCGTACTCCTCGTAGAGCACGCCGAGCAGCCCGGTGCGCGTGCCGAAGTGGTCGTAGACCACGGGCTTGGTCACGCCCGCGCGCTCGGCCAGGTAGCCCAGCGTGAGCGCGTCGGTGCCCTCGCCGCGCACGATGGACCAGGCCACGTCCATGAGCTGGCGGTTGCGCTCCTCCTTGGGCAGGCGCTTCTTCGCCGCGACGGGCACGGCCGGTTTCGTGGGGTTGCTTGACATGATTAACCTACCAAAGGTAACCTACAGAAAGTAATCTACCAACAGTAGTTTAAATCCATCCGCAAGAAAGGAAGCTCCATGCACGCCCTCGTCGTCGTCAGCCACCCCGATCCGAAATCGCTCACGCATGCCGTCGCGCGCGCCTACGCCGAGGGCGTGGCGGCCTCCGGCGACCACAGCACCGAGATCGCCGACCTCGCCGCGGAGGGCTTCCAGCCGGCCTTCGGCCAGGCCGACGCTACCGCCTACCTGCTGCAGGCGCCGCTGCCGGCCGACGTGCTGCGCGAGCAGCAGCGCATCGACCGCGCCGACGCGCTGGTGCTCGTCTATCCCGTCTACTGGTGGTCGTTCCCGGGCCAGCTCAAGGGCTGGATCGACCGCGTGTTCTCCAACGGCTGGGCCTACGACGAGCGGCCCGACGGCTCGCTCGGCAAGCGGCTCGGCCACCTCCCGATCCACCTGATCGGCATCGGCGGCGCGGACGGCGGCACCTATGCGCGGCACGGCTACGACAAGGCGATGCGCACGCAGATCGACCACGGCATCTTCGATTTCTGCGGCGCGCCGGTGCGCACCTCGGAGTTCCTGGTCGATGTGAATGGGCAAGGCGGGGCCGCGCATCTGGTCACCGCGCGGGGGCTCGGCAGCAACGCCTTCGCGAAGGAAGCGTCGCAACGAGCGGCTGCCGAGCTGGCAGGCTAACCCCAGGCTCAGCCCTTCGCCAGCCGCCGCCGCGCCTTCACCGCCGAAGCCAGCCCCTCGAGCACCGGCACCGTCTGCGCGAAGCCGATGCAGGCATCGGTGATCGACACGCCGTGCTTGAGCGCCACGCCGGGCTGGAGGTCCTGCCGCCCTTCCTCGAGGTGGCTCTCGATCATGAGGCCGGTGATGCGCCGCTCGCCGCCCGCGATCTGCGCTGCGACGTCCTCGGCCACCACGATCTGGCGCTGGTGCTGCTTGCTGCTGTTGCCGTGCGAGACGTCGATCATGACCTGCGGCCGCAGGCCGTTCGCCAGCAGCGCCTGGCAGCTGGACTCGACGTCGGCGGCCGAATAGTTGGGCGCCTTGCCGCCGCGCAGGATCACGTGGCAGTCGTCGTTGCCACGCGTTTCGAAGATCGCCGCCATGCCCATCTTGGTCATGCCCATGAAGGCATGCGGCGCACGGGCCGCGAGGATGGCGTCGGCCGCGACCTTGACGCTGCCGTCGGTGCCGTTCTTGAAGCCGACGGGGCAGCTCAGGCCCGAGGCCAGCTGCCGGTGGCTCTGGCTCTCGGTGGTGCGCGCGCCGATGGCGCCCCAGGCGATCAGGTCGGCGATGAACTGCGGGCTCAGCAGGTCGAGGAACTCGGTGCCGGTCGGCAGGCCCAGCGTGGTCAGCTCGAGCAGCAGGCGCCGCGCGCGCTCCAGGCCCTCGTTGATGGCGAAGCTGCCGTCCAGGTGCGGGTCGTTGATGTACCCCTTCCAGCCCACGGTGGTGCGCGGCTTCTCGAAGTAGGCACGCATCACGATCAGCAGGTCGTCCTGCAGCGAATCGGCCAACTTCTTGAGGCGCTGCGCGTATTCGATGGCCTGGTCGTGGTCGTGGATCGAGCACGGGCCGACCACCACCACCAGCCGGTCGTCGCGGCCATGCAGCACGTCGGCGATCGCGGCGCGGGCGCCCTCGACCAGCGCCAGGGTGTTGTCGCGCACGGGCACGCGCTCCTGCAGCAGGGCGGGGGTCATGAGCGGGCGCACGGCGCCGATGCGCACGTCGTCGATCCGGGTGGTGTCGAGCGTGCTGTCGCGGGAGCCGATTTCGGCGTCGTGGAGGGGGTCGTCGAGGCGGGGCATGGTCGTGGGTGGAATGTCGGAGGGCCCGCCGATTGTCCCCGAACGCACCCATGGCCCTCAGAGGAAGCGCGCGCGCCTTTCGTCGCGCGGGCCGACCGCGAGGTCCTCCGACAGTCCCTTGAGCACGGCATAGCCGGCCTGGAGCGCATCGAGATAGGTGGCAAATCCCGCCGCGGCTTCGAGCAGGCGCTCGTACTCGGGCGAACCGTCGAACGACTCGAGCAGCACCCAGTAGTACTCGCTCGTGTCGTGTTGTTCCACCGTCAGCGCGATGGAGATGAGAGGGCCGAACATGCGGGGATGCTCGCAGTCCCGCATGACGGTCTGAAGAAAGCTAGATCTGCAGGACGGGGAACGACTTCACGAGGTCGTCGAGCGCCTTGAGTTGCGCCATCAAGGGCTCGAGCTGGTGCAGCGGCAGCGCGCTCGGTCCGTCGCACTTGGCCTGGGCCGGATCGGGATGGGCCTCGATGAACAGGCCCGCGAGGCCCAGCGCCATGCCGGCGCGCGCGAGGTCCACGAGCTGTTCGCGGCGGCCGCCCGAGGCGGCGGCGCCGGCCTCGCGCTGCTGCAGCGCATGGGTCACGTCGAAGATCACCGGCAGGTCGCCCGTGGTCTTCTTCATCACGCCGAAGCCCAGCATGTCGACCACGAGGTTGTCGTAGCCGAAGCAGGTGCCGCGGTCGCACAGGATGATCTGGTCGTTGCCCGCTTCCCTGAACTTCTCGACGATGTTGAACATCTGGCTCGGGCTCAGGAACTGCGGCTTCTTGATGTTGATGACGCGGCCGGTCTTCGCGAGCGCCACCACCAGGTCGGTCTGGCGCGCGAGGAAGGCCGGCAGCTGCAGCACGTCGACCACCTCGGCCACCGGCGCGGCCTGGGCCGGCTCGTGGACGTCGGTCAGCACCGGCACGCCGAAGGCCGTCTTCACCTCCTGCAGGATGCGCAGGCCCTCGTCGAGGCCGGGGCCGCGGTACGAGTGGATCGATGAGCGGTTGGCCTTGTCGAAGCTTCCCTTGAACACGTAGGGAATGCCGAGCTTGCCGGTGACGCGCACGAATTCTTCGGCGGTGCGCAGCGCCAGGTCCTTCGACTCGAGCACGTTGACGCCGCCGAACAGCACGAAGGGGCCGTCGTTGCGCACGCCGATACCGGGGGGGATGGTGACGTTTTTCATGGGGGAGCTCCTGTCCTGAATCTTGGGGCCTATTGTCGGCGCTCCCGGCGGCCGCTCTCCCGACCGGGAATCAGGGCATCTTCACGGCGATCTGCGACAGCCCGCGCAGATGGCGCGGCCCGAGGCGCGCGTCGTTGGCCGAGATCAGGCACAGCGCGCCCAGGTGCGGCTCGAGCGGGCCACCGTTCTTCTCGTACAGCACCAGCGCCTTCTCGCCGATCGTGCTGTTGTAGAGCTCGTTCCAGCTGAAGATGGCCTGGTAGCCGTCTTCGCCCAGCGCGACCACCACGCAGCGCTTGAGCTCCGAGCGCGGCCGCTCCGAGAAGCCGCAGGCGTCGAGCACGTCGACCAGCCGCGCGCCCGCGTAGCTGTCGACCTGCGCCACGGCGCGGCCCGAATAGCACAGCACCTGGGTCGGGCCGAGGTCGTGGCGCGCCATGCGCTCGAGCGCCTCGCGCGAGAACGCGGCCGGCCGCGGCACGCCGCCGAGCACATGCAGCAGGGCACCCGCGCGCGGATTCGGGCTTTCTTCGCCCGCGAAGCGACGCTGCTCCACGGGCACAACGGCATCCAGGCTCATCGTGGTTCCTCGGTGATCGACAGGTGGCAGGCCGGCATTCTGCGCGGCGCGCCCGGTCGGCGCGATCCGCTTCGGCGTATGGCCGCCATCCGCGAAACAGGATTTCGCCATATTCCAACTGACATAGCGAAAACCGGAATCTACCCCGATCCGATGCCCCTTGCGGCTCAGCGCGCCAGCCGCGGCCCGGCCATGATGATGAACATGCCGAGCAGGCTGACCCCCACGCCCACCCAGTCGGTCACGCTCGGCTGCACCTTGTCGACCGCCCAGAGCCACAGCACCGCCACGCCGATGTAGACCCCGCCGTAGGCCGCATACACCCGGCCCGCCGCGGTCGGATGCAGGGTCAGCAACCAGGCGAACAGGGCCAGCGAGACCGCCGCGGGCAGCAACAGCCAGGCCGAATGGCCCTGGCGCAGCCAGAGATAGGGCAGGTAGCAGCCGACGATCTCGGCCAGGGCGGTGGCGACGAAGAGGGCGAAGGTCTTGAGCAGGTCCATGCGGGGATTCTCGGTCCGGGCACGGCCCGCCCTGCCATCAACCCGTCGCCGCGCCTGCCTGCTGGTCCTGGAACAGCCGCTCCAGCATCCGTGCCAGCCGGTCCACATCGACCGGCTTGGTCAGGTGCCCGAGGAACCCAGCCTCGAAGCTGGTGTCGCGGTCGCTGGGCTGGCCGTAGCCGGTCACGGCGATCAGAGCGGGCGGGTCGACCAGTTCGGCGCGCAGCCGGCGCGCGACCTCGTGGCCGTCGATGCCGGGCAGGCCGATGTCGAGCAGCACGACGTCGGGCCGGCCGGCCTTGACCGCCTCGATGGCGGCGAAGCCGTCGTGTACGACCGCGCTGGCATAGCCGAGCGCGTCCATCAGCAGCGCCATGGTCTCGGCGGCATCCTGGTTGTCGTCGACCACCAGCACCAGCCGTTCGCCGGGCGCCCGGCCCGATGCACCCTCAGCCGACAGCGGCTGCGCCACGGCCGCCAGGTTGACGACGAATTCGCTGCCCTCGCCCGGGCGCCCGCTGCTGAACACGCTGACGCGGCCGCCGTGCAGCGCGACCAGCTGCTGCACCAGGCTCAGCCCGAGGCCGAGCCCGCCCTTGGAGCGCGCGGCATCCTGCTCGCCCTGCACGAACAGGTCGAAGATGCGGCGGATGTCCTGCGGCGCGATGCCCGGGCCGGTGTCGCGCACCGCGATCTCGGCCTCGATCGGGCTGGCGTCCGCGGTGCCGGGCGCGGCGGGGCCGAGGCCGAGCCGCAGTTCGATGCGCCCGCCGCTGTCGGTGAACTTGGCGGCGTTGTGCACGAGGTTGCTGACCACCTGCACCAGCCGCGCCCGGTCGCCCGTGACCCAGGGGTCGGCGCCGTCGACCTGCAGTTCGAGCTGCTGCGACTTCAGCGCCATCAGCGGGCGCACCGTCTCGACCGCGTCGTGGATCACGTCGCGCAGCCGCACCGGCTTGGCCTCGAGGTGGATCTTGCCGCTGGTGATGCGGCCCACGTCGAGCAGGTCGTCGATCAGCCGGGTCATCTGCCGCAGTTGCCGGTCGATGATGTCGCGCGTGCTGTTGAAGATGCGCGACTCGATCTTCTCGCGCTTGAGCAGCTCGAGCGCGTTCGAGATCGGCGCGAGCGGATTGCGCAGTTCGTGCCCGAGCATCGCGAGGAAGGTCGCCATGCGCCGGCCCTCGTCCTCCAGCGCCGTGATGCGGCGGCGCTCGCTGAGGTCGCGCGTGACCTTGGCGAAGCCCTTGTGCTGGCCCGCCGCGTCGTACAGCGCCGTGATGACCACGCTTGCCCAGAAGCGACTGCCGTCCTTGCGCACGCGCCAGCCCTCGTCCTCGAAGCGGCCGTCGCGCAGCGCGTTGCGCAGCTCCTGCGCGGGCCAGCCGCTGGCCGCCACGTCGGGCGGATAGAAGGTCGAGAAGTGCCGGCCGATGATCTCGGCCGCCTCGTAGCCCTTGTTCTTCTGCGCGCCCGCGTTCCAGCTGATCACGTGGCCCGCGGGGTCGAGCATGAAGATCGCATAGTCCTTCACGCCCTCGACCAGCAGCCGGAAGCGCTCCTCGCTCGCGCGCAGCAGCTCGTCCTGCTGGCGCCGCGCGCTGAGGTCGCGCGTGATCTTGGAGAAGCCGCGCACCCTGCCGTCGGGCCCGATGAGCCGCGTGATGACCACGCTGGCCCAGAAGCGCGAGCCGTCCTTGCGCACGCGCCAGCCCTCGTCCTGGAAATGGCCCGCCTCGCGTGCCTGCGCGAGTTCCTGGCCGGGAGCGTCGCGCTGCTGCGCCTCGGCCGGATAGAACATCGAGACATGGCGGCCCAGGACTTCGGCGTCTTCGTAGCCACAGACCAGCCGCGCGCCGGCGTTCCAGCTCAGCACCATGCCGTCGGGGTCGAGGAAGAAGATCGCGTAGTCGGTGACGGCGTCGATCATCTGCCGGTGATCGGCGTCCGACAGGTTGGCGAGGGACAGCCGCTCGGTCGCGGCAGGGTCTGGCATGTTTGTTTGTTCTCTCGGACAGTGGGGCGCGCCGGTTCTCCCCCGCGGGTGGACCGGGGAGTATTCGCGCTTGCGGGAAGGAGGATCGTGGGACATTGCCTACATTTGCGGTCGGCGCGCCGGCCTCTCCCACCGGATTCCGGTGCGCCGCGCATGCTGCGCCGCAGCGTCCCCTACGGCGGGGACAGACAAGCCGCCCCCGCGGCCCGACCATCGCGCTGCAGGAGACACGCAGATGGAATGGCTGATCCCTTACAAGCTCGACACCGACGCGCCCGATGGCGGCCGGCCTTCGCTCGAGGCGCCGCGCGTGCCCGAAAGGCAGCCGCACGCCGCGCTGCATCGCGACGCATGGACGCGCGTGCGCGCCCTTCTCTCCCCTTTCCCGAGGCACACCCCATGCAGCAGGTCGTGATTGTCGGCGCGGGCCACGCGGGCTTCCAGTGCTGCGCCTCGCTGCGCCAGGAAGGTTTCGACGGCGCCATCGTGCTCGTGGGCGACGAGGCCAGCCTGCCCTACCAGCGGCCGCCGCTGTCGAAGGCCTACCTGCTCGCGAAGGCGAGCGCGAGCGACCTGCACTTCCGGCCCGAGCGCTTCTTCGAGGAACAGCGCGTGCAGCGCGTGCAGGACCGCGTCGAGCTGATCGACCGCGCCGCGCAGCGCGTGGTGCTGACATCGGGCCAGGCGATCGCCTACGACCATCTCGTGATCGCCACCGGATCGAGCCCGCGCCGCATGCGCGTCGAGGGCGCGGACCTCGAGGGCGTGATGAGCCTGCAGACGCTGGCCGATGCCGACCGGCTGCGCGAGCGCATGGCCGACAGCCGGCGCGCGGTGGTGGTCGGCGCGGGCTTCATCGGGCTCGAGTTCGCCTCGGTGGCGCGTGCCCTCGGGCTGGACGTGACGGTGCTCGACGTGGCCGATCGCGCGCTGGCGCGGGCCGCCTCGCCGCAGAGCGCGCAGGCCGTGGCGGCCTCGCACGAGGGTCGCGGCACGCGGCTGCGCTTCGGCTGCGGCGTGACCGCACTGGAGAGCCGCGAGGGCCGGATCGCGGCGGTGCGCACCGCCGACGGCGAGACGCTGCCCGCCGACCTCGTGGTGGTCGGCATCGGCGCCGAGCCGCGCACGCAGCTCGCGGCGCAGGCCGGGCTCGCGGTCGACAACGGCATCCGCGTCGATGCGCAGTTGCTGAGCTCCGATCCGGCGATCTCGGCCATCGGCGACGTGGCGGCCTTTCCCGACCCGGTCAGCGGACGCCACATCCGGCTCGAATCGGTGCAGAACGCCGGCGACCAGGCGCGCAGCGTGGCGGCGCGGCTCGCGGGCAAGACGGTGGCGCACGGCCCGGTGCCGTGGTTCTGGAGCGACCAGGGCGAGCTCAAGCTGCAGATCGCCGGGCTGCGCGCGGCCGACGATGCGCACGTGGTGCTGCGCGATGCGGCCTCGTCGGCCGCCACCGTGCTGTGCATCCGCGAAGGGCGCCTCGCGGCGGTCGAGACCCTCAACCGCGCGGGCGATCACATGCTGGCGCGCCGGCTGCTGGCCAAGGGCGTGGCGCTGAGCGAGGAAGAAGCGCGGGCGCCGGGCTTCCAGCTCAAGGCGCTGGCCTGAGCCGCACGCGCTTCAGAGCACGTCGCTGCCCGACAGCGAAGGCGTCTGCGCGATGCGCTCCGAGATGACGCGGCAGGCCTCGAGCAGCGGCGCCACGTAGGCCTGGGCCGGGTCCTCCTTCTGGCGGAACACCAGCGTGCTCACGCTGATCGCCGCCACCGGCACGCCGCCCACGCCGCGGATCACCGCGCCGAAGCAGAAGATGCCGGCCTCGTTCTCCTCGTTGTCGACCGACCAGCCGCGCTCGCGCGTCTTCTGTACCTCGGCGCGCAGCGCGGCGGCATCGACGGTGGTGTTGGGCGTGTAACGCGGCATCGGCAGGCGCTTGACCAGCGCCTTGAGCGCGCCGTCGTCGAGCGCCGCCATGTAGGCCTTGCCGACGGCGGTGGCGTGCAGCGACACGCTGGTGCCGATGCGCGAGGCCATGCGCACCGCGCTCGGGCTCTCGAGCTTCTCGATGTAGACCATGGTCGTGTCGTTGGGCACGGCCAGGTGCACGGTCTCGCCCGTGAGGTCGCGCAGCCGCTTGAGCTCGTCGACCGCCGCCAGCCGCAGTTCGGAACGGCCCCAGCTGCGGCTCGCGAGCTGGATCAGCCGCGGGCCCAGCCCGAGGGTCGCGCTGTGCGGATGCTCGACCAGCAGCCGCTCGGCGATCAGCGCCGCGACGATGCGATGCACCGTGGGCCGCGGATAGCCGCTCGCGCGCATCAGCGCCGCGACGTTGACCGGCTCCTGCGCATCGGCCACCAGTTGCAGCACGTGCATGAACTTGGAGAACGAGGCGGTGCCCGCGACCTGGTTCGCGGAAGCGGCGGAAGAAGCGGGAGCGGCGGAGGAAGACCGGGGAGCAGGCATGGACGAAGGGACGAGGCCGGCGCGGGCACCGGCGGGAACGAGGGCCGGGCCATTATCCATACCCTCCATCCAGTCCACGCGCATCGGGCGCGCCCTCAGCTCACCATGTAGCCGCCATCGACCGGCAGCACCACGCCGGTCATGAACGACGCGGCCGGCGTGCAGAGGAACATCGCGGCGCGCGCCACGTCGTCGGGCGTGCCCCAGCGGCCCAGCGGCGTGCGCGCGAGGATCGGGCCCGCGCGCGCGGGATCGTCCTGCAGCGGCTTCGTGAGCGGCGTCGCGATCCAGCCCGGCGCGATCGCGTTCACGCGGATGCCGTCGGCCGCGTAGGCGATCGCCAGCGACTTGGTGAGCTGCGCCACGCCGCCCTTGCTCGAGGCATAGCCGGGCACCAGGCCGCCGCCGAAGAAGCTCAGCATCGAGGCCGTGTTGACGATGCAGCCGCCGCTGGCCTTGAGGCGCTCGCGCGTCATGCCGCACACGCGCATGGTGCCGGTGAGGTTCACGGCCAGCACCTTCTCGAACACCGCGAGGTCGTGCTCCGCGCCGCGCTGGATGATGCCGGCGCAGTTGAAGACGATGTCCAGGCGCTCGATGCCGCCGATCGCGGCCTCGAGGCTCGCGTCCGAAGTCACGTCGGCCTGCCGGACCTCGACCGCGGCATCGAGCGTGCCGTCGCCGTTGCCCAGGCCGATGGCCGTGACCTGCGCGCCGAGCGCGGCCAGGTGGTTGGCGATCACGGCGCCGATGCCCTGGGTGGCACCGGACACCAGTGCCCGCTTGCCCTTGAAGAGTGCTGCCTCGTAAGTCATGAAAAGGGAGTTGCCTTTGCGTGGATCAGTTCTTGATGTCGAGCTTGCCCATCAGCGTTTTGAAGTAGGCGCTGTCCTTGGCCATCGTGGCCTTGAAGGCGACGTCGTCGGCATAGGCGAAGCCCAGGTTCTGCTTGTCGAGCACCTCGCGGAAGGCGGGCTCGTTGGCGGCCTGCTGGCTCACGGTCTTCAGGTAGGCGATGACCTCGGGCGGCGTGTTCTTCGGCGCCGCGATGCCGCGCCAGGTGCCGATCACCAGGTCGATGTTGCGTTCCTTGAGCGTGGGCACCTTCTCGAAGCCCTTCACGCGCTGCTCGGCCATTACCGCCAGCGTCTTGAGCTTGCCGGCCTGCACGTAGGTCGTGACCTCGGCCGGGCTCACCGCCACCGCGTCGATGTGGCCGCCCATCAGCGCGAGCACCGCGGGGCCGGCGCCCTGGAACGGCGTGTGGTTGAACTTCACGCTGGTCTTGTCCTCGAGCGCGGCGGCCGCCAGGTGCCAGATCGAGCCGTTGCCGGCATTGCCCACGCTGAGCTTGCCGCTGTCCTTCTTCGCCGCGGCCAGGAACTCCTCGATGGTGTTCCACGGCGCATCGGCGCGCACGGTGATCGCGGCCTGGTCGGCGTTGAGGCGCGCGATGGGTGCGAGGTCCTCGTAGGTGAACTTCGCGAGGCCCATGTGCGGCAGCGTCGTGAGTTCCACCGTGACCACCGCGAGGCGGTAGCCGTCGGGCTTGGCGTTGACCACGTCCTGCCAGCCGATGGCGCCGCTGGCGCCGGGCTTGTTGACGATGATCATGCTCTGCGGCATGTGCTTGCGCGTGGCATCGGCGAAGGCGCGCGCCAGCGCGTCGGTGCCGCCGCCGGGCTGGAACGGCACCACCAGCTCGACCGGCTTGTTGGGATAGTCGCGCGATTGCGCCGAGGCGGGCGCGGCGGCCAGCAGCGCCGCCACCGGCAGCAGCGACAGCGCCGCGAGGCGTTGCAGTTTCGAGGCGAAGCGAATCATGGGGTTTGTCTCCGTGGTTTGAAAATGAATGGGACCGAAAAAACTTGCTTCAGTACGTGGCCCGACCGCCCGAGAGGTCGAAGGTGGCGCCGGTGCTGAAGCTGCACGAGCCCGAGCACAGCCAGGCCACCATCTCGGCCACCTCGGCGCTCTCGCCCAGGCGCTGCATCGGGCTCTTGCCGATCATGGTCTGCACGTGCTCGTTCGACATCTGCTCGAGGATCGGCGTGCGCACCGCGGCCGGCGCGATCGCGTTCACCAGGATGCCGGTGGTCGCGAGCTCCTTGCCGAGCGACTTGGTCAGCGCGATCACGCCGGCCTTGGCCGCGCTGTAGGCCGAGGCATTGGGCGTGCCCTCCTTGCCGGCCAGCGAGGCGATGTTGACGATGCGGCCCGCGCCCGCGGCGCGCAGGTGCGGCACCACCGCGCGGCACACGTTGAAGGTGCCGACCAGGTTCACGTCGACGATACGGCGCCACGTGGCGGGGTCGTAGGCATCGAGCGGCACCGTCGGTCCCGCGAAGCCCGCGCTGTTGACCACGAAGTCGATGCGGCCGAAGCGCGCGACCACCGCTGCAGCGGCGCGCTCGACCGTGGCGAGATCGCTCACGTCGACCTGCCAGGCGTCGTCGCTCGCGCCAGCCTCGGCCATGTCCCACACCGCCACGCGCGCGCCGCTGCGCCGCAGCTGCGCCGCGACCTCCGCGCCGATGCCGCTGGCACCGCCGGTGACCACCGCCACCGCGCCCGCGAAGTCGTAGCCGGCGCGGCCGTAGGCCGTCGTGCTCATCGGATGAACTGCTTGACGTAGTCCGCGCCGAGGCCGACGTTCTCGAAATGCTTGCGGCACATGTCGATCTTGGTGAACACGTCCTCGTAGCCCATGCCCTTGCCCCAGGGGTCGGTGTAGTACATGACACCGTTGACCTGGAAGTAGGTGATCATTTCCTCGACGTCCTCGGGCACGTACAGCGTGTGCGTCTCGCCCGGCGGCTCGAACACATAGCTGCCCTCGGTGGCTTCCCAGTCGTGCTCGAGATAGCGCCAGCGCCCCTTGAGCACGAAGCCGTGCACCGCCTGCGGATGGCGGTGGCGGCTCAGCACGCCCGACTTGCGCACCTTCAGCAGGTTCATCCAGTAGCCCTGGCTCGCGTTCAGGCACAGCGGCCGGAACCACACGTTCTCGGCCTGCGGCACCCACAGGCGCTCGTCGGTCGGGATCGCATGCTGCACCACGATCTCGGGCAGCGCGTCCGGGGGATTCGGGTACTGGTAGGGCATCTTCGGGGTCGGGTCCGAATCATCGAGGGGCATGTCGCTTGTCCATATTGTGGATGTATGTCCATATTGTAGACATCGACATGCGGCCCACATCTTTGCGTAAACCCTGATGGCGCGCGCGACCGCGCCGCCGCATGGGCGCGGCGGTTCGGATCACAGGAGGTGTTTGCGCTCAGTCGAGGCGGACGGCGGCGGGAAAGGCTTCGACGAGGTGCTCGATGAAGGCGCGCGCGGCCGCGCTCATGCCGCGCCGGCTCGGCATCAGCGCCGAGATGGTCGAGTCGGCCGCCACCCAGTCGGGCAGCACGCGCCGCAGGCGGCCGGCGCGCAGTTCGTCGCGGCAGATGTAGGCCGGCAATGCGACCACGCCCATGCGCGCCTCGGCCGCGCGCTTCAGGGTCACCATGCAGGTGCCCTCCATGCGTGGGCGGATCGCGACCTGCACGGTCTGCGCGCGGTCGTCCTCGCGCTTGAGCTGCCACAGGGGCGCGAGGCTGCCGCGCTTCATGAACAGCGTCGCGCAGCCCAGCAGGTCGTCGGGCGTCTCGATGGCGCCGGCGGCCTCGAGGAACTCGGGCGCCGCGAACAGGTGCCAGGGCGCTTCAGCGAGCGGGCGCTGCACCAGGTTCGAATCGGGCAGCGCGCCCGAGTAGGCGCGGATCGCGAAGTCGTAGCGGTCGGCCACGATGTCGACGTTGGCGTCGCTCGCGTCCTGCAGCAGGTTCACCTTCGGGTACTTCGCGAGAAAGCTCGCGACCATCTCGGTCATCGCGAACTGCGAGGTCGCGACCGACACCGTGTAGCGCACGGCGCCCGTCGGCTCCGTGCTGCGGCTGCGCATCGCGGCTTCGGCCTCGTTGGCGCGCGCGATGGTGGCGACCGCGTGGCCGTAGAAGGCCTCGCCCGATTCGGTCAGCGTGATGCGCCGCGAGGTGCGCGCCAGCAGCGTCAGGCCGAGCTCGGCCTCGAGCTGCTGGATGCGGTAACTGATCGTCGACACGGGGCGCTGCAGCGCGCGCGCCGCGGCCGAGAGGCTGCCCCGGTCGATCACTTCCACGAAGTACCGAAAGTCGTTGAGGTCGAGCACGCGTGTCCTTCGCCGATGAAGTCTTCGAAGCCGCGCCAACTTAGCATGTTCCGCGACGGATCAGGCGCTCCAGTGACGCGACACGAACGCAGCCGCGCGATCGAGCGCCGTGCGCGCGCTGGTCAGCTCGCGGGTGTTGAGCTGGAACACGTGGTGCATGCCCTGCCATTCCTCGAGCTCGACCTGGCCGCCCGCCTTGCCGGCCGCCTCCGCGAGACGGCGCGAATCGTCGCGCAGCACCTCGTCCGAGCCGACCTGGATCAGCGTGGGCGGCAGGCGCCGCAGATCGGCATCGAACAGCGGCGAGCCGCGCGGATCGCTGGCTGGCGCGCCACCCAGGTAGGCCGCGGCCGAAGCGCGCAGATAGCCCACGTCGAGCAGCGGATCGCCCACGGCCAGTTCCTGCGCGCTCGCGCCGCTCAGGCTCAGGTCGGTCCAGGGCGAAAACGCGACCAGCGAGGACACGACGATGCCCTGCCGCGCGGCCTCGAGCACGGTCGCGAGCGACAGGCCGCCGCCGGCCGAGTCGCCCGCCACCGCCACGGCGCCGAAACGCGCTGCCAGACCCGCGAGCGCGCGCAGCGCGAGATCGCGCGCCGCGGGCAGCACGGCCTCGGGCGCCAGCGGGTACTCGAGCACGAAGACCGGCACGCGCGTGCGCACCGCGAGCTGGCTGGCCAGCCCCACATAGGCGCTCGCATGGCCCAGGCCGTAACCGCCGCCATGGATGAACAGCAGCGCGCGCCCGGGCACGGCCTGCGCGGGCTCCACCCACCAGCCGGAAGCGGCTTCGTCGACGGCCTCGCGCGCCGCGACCTCGGAAGCGGTGGGCGTCTGAGCGATGAAGCGGTCGTAGATGTCGCGCGGCGTGCCGGGCGCGGTGGACCAGAAGCGGCCGAACTCGAGGCGCAGCGCGCGCGCCGCTGCGATGTCCTGGGGATCGATGGGAACGAGGGCCATCAGCGAACTCCGAAACCGTGGCCCGCGAGATGCCAGGCCATCATCATGGTGGTGATGTTGGGCGGTGCGCTCGGTGCCCTGGGCATGATCGACGCGTCGATCACGAACAGGCCCGGCACGCCGTGGACGCGCCCGCCGCCATCGACCACGCCCTGGCCGGGGGGTCCCATGCGGCAGGTCGAGGTGGGGTGCGCATAACCGTCGAGCTGCTGCTCGATCGCGCGCCGCAGGTCGTCGCCGTCGGAGAACTCCGGCCCCGGCGCCATCTCGGCCGCGACCATCCCGGCGAACGGCGATTGCCGCCCGATCGCGCGCGACAGCCGCACGGCCTCGAGCATGCGCGCCATGTCGCGCGGCGTGCCCAAGAGGTTGTAGCGGATGCGCGGCGCGCTGCGCGGATCGCGGTCCGCCAGCTCGAGGCTGCCGGTCGCCTCGGGCTGCGTCACCGACACCGCCAGCACGATCGCGCCGCCCGTGGGACTGAGCGCCGGATCGAACAGGTGGGTGGCCGAGATGTGCAGGTCGAGGTCGCCGGGCTCGGCCTGCGAGGACGCGGCCCAGAGGATCGCGCCCGCCGCGGGATGCATGCCGGCCGCCTCGGGTGTCAGCGCATAGACGTTGTAATAGAACGGATGCTCCTGCAGGCCCTGCCCCACCGGCAGTTCGGCCACCAGCGGAATGTCCAGCGACGCCAGGTGCGGCGCGGGACCGATGCCCGATCGCAGCAGGATCGCCGGACTGCCGAAGGCGCCCGCGCTGAGGATCACTTGGCCCGCGCGATGGCTCTGGCCATCGGCATCGACCACGCCCACCGCGCGCCCGTCTTCGAACAGCACGCGGTCGATCTCCACGCCACCACGGATCGTGAGGTTGGGCCGCGCGCGCACGTCCTCGCCGAGGAAGGCGATGCCGGTGTTGATGCGCCGGCCCGAGATCACGTTGAGCGGATAGGGCGCGACGCCGGCCTGCTGCTCGCCGTTGAAGTCCGCCACGCGCGCGAAGCCGAGCGCGGCCGTCGCATCGACGAAGCCGTTGAGCGCCGGCGTCAGCTCGTCGCGCCGCCGATTGCGGATCGGCAGCGGACCCGCGCGGCCGCGGAATGCGTCGTCGCCGTCGGGCGTGTTCTCGATCGCCTTGAAGGCCTCGAGCAGCTCGGGCCATTGCCAGCCGTCGATGCCGAGCGCGCGCCACTTCGCGAAGTCCTCGGGCCGCGAACGCATCGCCACCGCCGCGTTGACGGCCGAGCTGCCGCCCAGCGTCTTGCCGCGCGGCGCGTGGATGCTGCGGCCCGCGAGGCCGGTCTCGGCCTGGTAGCCCCAGTCGTGGCCATCGGGTCCGCCGGCCGTGTCGGCATCCGCGAGGTCGCGCGGAAACACGTTCGGCCGATAGGCTTCGCCGGCTTCGAGCAGCAGCACCTTGCGCGCCGGATCGGCGCTGAGCCGATGCGCGAGCACCGCGCCCGCCGAGCCGCCACCGACGACGATGACGTCGAAGGCAGCGCTCATCGCGACAGCGCTCCGGCCACCTGGCCCATCAGCACCGCGAACGGCATGTCGAGCGCGGCATACACGTCGAGCGCCTTCGGATCGGCGTTGTCGCCCATGATCTCGACCATCAAGGTCGCGTAGTCGGAGACCTCGATGCCGAGCGTCGTCAGGCGCGCGATGCCAGCTTCGCGCTTGGCGGCCGAGAAGGTGCCGCAGGCGTCGATGGCCACGATCGGCTGGTAGCCCTCCTCGCGCGCCGAGATCGCCGGCAGCGAGGCGCAGACCTCGAAGGACAGCCCCGCGATGATCAGGTGGTCGCGCTTGGTTGCCTTCACCGCTTCCACGAAGGGCGAGTAGTCCCAGGCGTTGACCGTCGAGCGGTCCATGATCTCGCCGCCGCCCAGCGCTTCCTTGAGTTCGGCGGCCGTCGGCCCCCACATGCTGTCGCGCGCCGTCGTCACCGCGACGATCGGCAGGCCCAGGACCTTGGCCGCTTTCGCGAGGCCGACGACGTTGTGCTTGAGGTCGCTGACCGTCATGTCGCGCACGCCGGTCATCAGTCCGACCTGGTGATCGATGAGCAGAACGGCCGTGTTGTCCCGCGTCATGCGGGTGCGTTGGGCTTGCATTGGTGTGACTCCTTGCGATGGGTGGATGCGGGTTCGAAACGTGGACGATTCGACCGGATGCGCCATGCAGGGTCAACGAGATCGGCGGGGATCGGGGCTGGAAGGATCTTCCAATGGGTTGGAAGGTGGGGGATGTTCCAATGGCAACGATGTTGTGGCGAGCGCGTGCGCACGCCGGCCGTCATGCCACCGACCAGACAGAGTGACTCACCTCGACGGAAGCGCCGAGTCAGCTCGTAGGGCTACAGCGCTTGCCCGACGTCGTCCTTGCGAGGGATAACGTTTCGTCCGCAGCCAGGCGGTCTCAGGGGATCTTGACCCGCAGCCGCTTCTGCATCGTCTCGTTGTAGAGATCGACGGCCGCGGCCGTGGGCGCACCGCTGGTCAGCGTGAAATTGAAAAGCTTGCGGGAAGTGACGTAGCCCAGATACAGGTAGGTCGTCTTGTCGCTGTGAGCCACGTAGCTGAGTTCCAGCCCTCCGCCGCCGGAGTAGGGCTTCACGCTGCGGCTGACGACGGTCACGGGCTCCGCGGCGGTGTTCTCGAATGCCTGATGCCGGCTATTCAGGTTGACTTCGGCAACGGCCGCCCACTTGCTTTCGGGGACCTCGTAGAAGTCGACGCTGACCGTGATGCCGGCCCGCTCCTTTTCGGAGTACCAGTTCAGCGTTCTTTCTTCCGCTGTGGGAATCTGCCGCCAGTCTTCCGGAAGGCCGAGCATGAACTCGTTGTAGTCATAGGGGTAGAGCTTCTCCTCGGGCCGCGGTGGGGCTGCAGGCGGAAGGTTGAAGGAATAGCTGAACTTCATCGTTGTTGCTTTCCCTAATTTTTTCTTACTGACTTGTATCGCGTCGCACGAATGCGGGCAGCGTTCGATTCGGAGCCAGGAGTGCGATCAGCCCATCGCAATCACGCCTGCGCAAACGAAAGCGTTCCGCCGCGCGGGGGATCATCTTGCTTAGCTCCATCTCAGACTCACTGATGTCATGCCACGCGCGAATCCGGGCCGCCTCCTCCTCCGCCGCATAGGAGCTGTCGGGGACATATTGCCTCACCACATCACGCAACTGCCCGAGGGTTTCGACGGAGAACCTGTGGAAGACGGGGCCGACGCCGGTCATCCGTCGTTGAATCCCGGTGCGAAGGTGAGCGCAATAGAGAAGCTGGGCGCCAGGGTTCACCGCCGAAGAAGTGGCGGGCCTCTCTTGCACATCGGTGGTTGGTCCCGCACCGCTGCATGCCACGAGAGCAAAGCATGCGACCGCGGACGCCGGAAGAGTGCCGAATCGAAACATCCTCACTCCGCTCGATCGGCGCTGTTCTTGCCGAAATCAACAGAGGGTTCGAAGGTCGCGCTCGATTCTTCAGTCCCATCCGCATTCGAGAAGCGCCACACACCGACTTCACGCCCGTCGCGATAGTGCCCCTCGGAGGCCGGCCGGCCATCGGGGTGGAAGTCGCGCCAGAGCCCCTCTTCCTTGCCGTCGACGTAGTGGCCTTCCGATGCCACCGTGCCGCTCTCGTGATAGGCCACGAACAAGCCATGCCGGATCCATCGCGTCCTGTCGGGCGACATCACCCGCGTGTAGCGGAACCGGATGGTTCCCGATTCGTAGGGGATCTCGGCGATGTTGAGGTCGGGGTCGGCGGTCATCTCGTGCGGGGAAAGAGCGTGCGTCGATCCCAGTCTAGCAACCGCCGCAACGCTCTCGGTGTCAGCCTCGCTCGACCGGCCCACCCACGACCTGCGCCGTATGCTCCCCCAGCATCGGCGCCCTCGCCTCCCGCTTCCCCCCCGCTCGCCATTGAAGCGAATCGGCTCCACCACCGCGCGGTAGCTGCCCAGCGTGGGATGCGCATGCGTTGCCAGCAGCCCCTGGTGGGCGACCTGCTCGTCGTCGAACACCTCCTCGATGCCGCGCACCACGGTGCATGGCACGCGCGTGCCGAAGATGGCTTCCCATTCGCGAGCGCCGTGCCGCATCAGCGCGGCGCGCAGTTGCGGGACGAGCTCGGCCTCGTTGGCCTTGCGCAGGCGCATGTCGGCAAAACGCGGATCGCGCGCGAGGTGCGCGAGGCCCGTGAGTTCGCACAGCGCCTCCCAGAACGGCTGGGTCTGGGCCTGCAGGTAGACGTAGCCTTCGCGCGTGGGGTGGATGCCCGAGAGCGCGCCGCCGCGCAGGTCGCGGTCGACGCCGGGGCCCTCGCCCTCGGCCCACACCATGCGGCCCGCCTGCATCGCGAGCGCGGCCTGCAGCAGCGAGGTATCGACGCGCTGCGGCAGGCCGGTGCGTTCGCGCTGGAACAGCGCGGCGCAGATGCCGGTGGCGATCAGGCTCGCGCCGTAGAAGTCGACGGCCGATCCCCACACCACGCGCGGCTCGTCGCCCGGATAGCCCTGCGCCTTGGCGATGCCGGTGCGGCACTGCAGCACCTGGTCGAAACCGGGACGCTGCGCCTGGGGGCCGTCGGGGCCATAGCCGGTGAAGCTGCAATAGATCAGGCGCGGCTGGATCGCGGTCAGCGTCTCGCAATCGAGCGCCAGCCGCTCGGCCACGCCGGGACGGAAGTTATGCAGCACCACGTCGGCCTGGGCCACGAGCCGATGGCAGGCCTCGCGGTCCGCGGGCTGTTTGAGATCGAGCACGATGCTGCGCTTGTTGCGGTTCACGCCGATGAAGGCGCGGCTCTCGCCGGGCAGGGTCGACGGGTAGTAGCGCATCGGGTCGCCCTCGGGCGCCTCGATCTTGATCACGTCGGCGCCCAGGTCGCCCAGCAGGCTCGCGCCGTAGGGGCCCGCGATGTAGGTGGTGAAGTCCAGCACCTGGATGCCGTCGAGTATCTGTTGCGCCATCGATGTCGTCGTTTCGGGTCTTGTGGTGTAAAGAAGGCTCAGGCGAGCAGGCGCCGCGCGCGATCGACCATCGGGCGATCGATCATGCGGCCATCGAGCCGCAGCGCGCCCAGGCCCTCGGCGTCGGCGCGGGCATGCGCCTCGAGCACCTTGCGGGCCTGCGCGATCTCGGCCTCGGTGGGCGCGAACACGCGGTTGAAGACCTGCACCTGTGCCGGGTGCACGGCGGGCGTGCCGCTGAAGCCCAGCCGGTGCGACAGGCGCGCCGCACCTTCGAGCGCGTCCATGTCGTCGAGCTCGGCGATGGAGGCGGCCAGCCCCCAGCAGGCCAGGCCCTCGGCCGCGGCGCACATCGCGACGCGCGCCGCGGCTGGCACCAGCAGGTCGGCATGCGGAGGACGGCCGATCGCGGCCGCGTAGTCCTCGGCGCCGAAGCCCAGCGCGCGCAGGGCGGGATGGGCGGCCGCGATCGCATCGGCGCGCAGCACGCCGCGCGGGGTTTCGATCAGCGCGACCAGCGAGCGCGGCCCGGTCGAACCGCGCTCGCGCGCATGCCGCTCGAGGTGCACGAAGGCCGCGCGCACCTCGCTCGGCGACTCGACCTTGGGCAGCATGACGGCATCGACGCCCGCGGCCACGCAGGCCTCGAGGTCGGCGTCGAGCAGTTCGGCCTCCGCATTCACGCGCGCCATCAGCGGCAGGCCGGTGCCGCGCAGCGCACCGGCCGCATGCGCCAGCGCGAGCCGCGCCTCGGCCTTGCGCTGCGGCGCGATCGCGTCCTCGAGATCGAGGATCAGCGCCTGCGCGCCGCGCTCGCCCGCGCGCGCGAAGAAGCGCGGCTCGAGCACCGGCACGAACAGCGCACAACGAATGCGGTGGGCGTCCATCGGCGGCTCCTCAGTCGGCGGTGATGCCCAGGCGGGCCACCACGCCTTCCCACACCGGCGCGTCCTTCAGCATCTGGGTGCGGAAGCTCTCGACCGGCATCACCAGCGGCTCGGTCTCCATGCTCGCGAACTGGGCCTTGACCTCGGGCGAGGACATCACGGCCGCCATCTCGGTGCTGATGCGCTCGACGATGGGCGCGGGCAGCTTCGACGGGCCGAACAGCCCGCCCATGGTGTTGAGCGTGAGGCCGGGATAGCCGAGCTCGGCCATCGTCGGCACGTCGGGATAAGTGGCCAGGCGCTGCGCCGAGGTCACGGCCAGGGCCCGCAGCCGGCCGCCGCGGATCAGCGCACCGGCGGCAATCGGCGAGTCGGTCGAGAACAGCACCTGCCCGCCCGCGAGGTCGGCCAGCGACTGGCCGCTGCCCTTGTAGGGCACGTGGGTGGCCTTGGCATTGACCTGCTGCAGGTACATCTCGGTCGCCAGGTGCGTGAGCGTGCCGGTGCCGGAAGACGAATAGCTCGACGGCGCGGCCGCCAGCCGCTTCGTCAGTTCCTGCAGGCTGCGCGGGCTGTCGGGCTGGGTGCCGACCAGCACCATGTAGGGACTGCGCAGCGCCGCGGCCACCGCGGTGAAGTCGCGCAGGTGGAACTTCGCGTTGCGGTTCATCGCCGGCACCACCACCAGCGGCGCGGTGGTGCTCAGCAGCAGCGTGTAGCCGTCGGCCGGCTGGTCGAGCACGAACTGGTGGCCGATGATGCCGCCGCCACCGGCCTTGTTCTCCACGTACACGCTCTGTTTGAGCCGCTCGCCGAGCTTGCTCGCGAGCAGGCGCCCGATCACGTCGCTGCCCGAGCCGGTGCCCTGGGTCACCACCAGCCGGATCGGCTTGCTGGGGTAGGTGTCGGCCAGCGCCAGCGGTGCCACGCCGGCCAGCGGCAGTGCGGCGCCTGCGGACAGTGCGCGGATAAAGTCTCTACGATGCATGCGTTTGTCTCCAGTGGCGTCTGCTTCGCCTAATTAGTCGAATATTCGAATATTATCTCTTCATGGCGCATCCAACAAGTGCCGGCGCGGCGTTGACCATCCAGGACATCGTCGACGCCATCGTCCGCGAGATCGACGAAGGCCGTTATCCCGTCGGCAGCCTGCTGCCTTCCGAAGCCCAGTTGCAGGCGCAGTTCGGCGCCACGCGCTACCGCCTGCGCGAGGCCATGAGCGCGCTGCGCAAGCTCGGCGTGATCGACTCGCGCGCCGGCATCGGCACCCATGTGCTGGCGCGCAATCCCACGCCCTTCTTCGTGCATTCGCAGCAGACGCTCGAAAGCATCATGGAGGCCGCGCGCACCACGCAACTCAAGCTGGAGCGCGCCGGCCTCGTCGCGGCCGACGAACAGCTGGCCGGGCTGCTGCAGGCCGAGCCGGGCAGCCAGTGGTTCTTCCTCGACACGCTGCGCTACCTGCGCGGCGAGGCGCGGCCCACCGGCGCGCTGTGGCTCTACATGCGGCCCGAGTTCGCGGGCGTGGCCGAGCGGCTGGAGACATGGAACGGCCCGGTCTTCAAGCTGATCGAGCGGCTCTACGGCGTGGGCGTCGCGGTGGTGGAACAGGAGATCGACGCGGCGCCGCTGGAATCGCGCCTGGCCGAGCGCCTGGATGCGGTGCCCGGCTCGCCCTGCCTGCAGGTCACGCGCCACTGGTTCGATGCCGCGGGCAAGCTGGTGCAGTGCTCGGTCGGCCTCTATCCGCAGGGGCGCTCGCGCTATCGGTCGCGGCTGCCGCTCGCGAGCCTCTGAGTTCGGACGGCCGGGCATCGGGCGCCACCGATGCCCAGGCTGTCGGTGTTCACCTAAGGTGACCGCCTTAACAACCAGGCGTCTTCTGCGCGGCGTGGGTGGGCTATAGCATTTTCGGCTTCACCCATAACGAGACATCAATGAAGCGCCTGTTCACGATCGCGATCGCGGCCCTCGCCGCCCTTCCTGCGTTCGCCGAGTATCCCGACAAACCGATCATGATCGTGGTGCCCTTCGCGGCCGGCGGCCCCACCGACAAGGTGGCGCGCGACTTCGCCGAAGCGCTGCGCAAGCCGCTGGGCAACGTGGCGATCACCATCGACAACACCGGCGGCGCCGGCGGCACGCTCGGCGCCGCCAAGGCCGCGCGCGCGGCCAACGACGGCTACACGCTGATGCTGCACCACGTGAGCATGGCGACCTCGCCCTCGCTGTACCGCAAGCTGCCCTACAAGACCCTCGAGGGCTTCGAATACCTGGGCCTGATCAACGAAGTGCCGATGACGCTCATCAGCTCGAAGTCGGTGCCCGCGAACAACTTCACCGAGCTGCGCAAGTGGCTCGAGACCAACGGCAGCAAGACCAACCTCGCCAACGCCGGCATCGGCTCGGCCTCGCACCTGTGCGGCCTGATGCTGCAGAGCGCGCTGAAGATCGCGCCGCAGACCATTCCCTACAAGGGCACGGCGCCGGCCATGACCGACCTGATCGGCGGCCAGGTCGACATCATGTGCGACCAGACCACCAACACCACCGCGCAGATCGAGGGCAACATGGTCAGGGCCTATGCCGTGACCACGCAGCAGCGCCTGAAGACGCCGGTGCTGGCCGCCCTGCCCACGCTCGACGAGAGCGGCCTGAAGGGCTTCAACGTCAGCATCTGGCATGGCCTGTTCGCGCCCGCGGGCACGCCCAAGGCGGTCACCGACAAGCTCAATGCGGCGCTGAAGGTGGCGCTCAAGGACCCGGCCTTCATCAAGAGCCAGGAAGGGCTCGGCGCCGTGATCATCACCGATGCGCGCGTCAACGGTCCGCAGCACAAGAAGTTCGTCGAGACCGAGATCGAGAAGTGGGGCGCGGTCATCAAGGCGGCCGGCCAGTACGCGGACTGAGCATGGACCGCGCCATGACGACGAATCCGAACCGCCTGCGCCTGCGGCTGATCGCCCTGGCGGCGCTGGCGCCGCTCGCGGGCGCCGCGGCGGCCGCCTCGCCGAAGTTCTCGGTCGAGCTCGTGGGCGGCCGCATCAAGGGCGACGACACGCTGAAGGTGCGCCAGGGCGACCAGGTGCAGATCAGCGTGGTCAGCGACCAGCCCCTGGTGCTGCACCTGCACGGCTACGACATCGAAACGCAGGTGACGCCGCCCGCGCCGGCGCTGCTGAGCTTCAAGGCCAGCCTCGCGGGCCGCTTCCCGGTGCACGAGCATCGCCACGGTCCGGGCAACCACCGCGCCGTGATGTTCGTCGAAGTCCATCCCTAGGCGCGCCCTGAAAACGCTTCGCTTCGGCACCGGTCTCGCGATCGCGTGCGCCTCGGCCGGCGCGCGGGCGCACGGCTTCGGCCAGCGCTTCGACCTGCCGCTGCCGCTGTGGCTGTGGCTCACGGGCGCCGGCGCGACCCTCGTGCTGACCTTCGCGGCGCTCGCGCTGTTCGCGCGGCGCCACGACTTCGGTTCCTCCTTCCTGCGCGACACCGACCTGCTGCGCTTCGCGCCGCTGCGCCGCATCGCGCATCCGCTCGCGGTGGTGCTGCGAACGCTGGGCTGCGCGCTGTTCGTGCTGACGCTGGCCACCGGCTTCCTCGGCAATTCCGATGCCTATGCGAACCTGATCGTCACGATGGTCTGGGTGCTGTGGTGGGTCGGCATGGCCTTCTTCTGCGCACTGGTCGGCGACCTGTGGGAGATCGTCAATCCGCTGCCCACGCTGTACCGCGCCGCCGCGCGCCTGGTCGGCGGCGGCCGCGAATCGCTGGGCCTGCCCTGGCCGAAATGGCTGGGCGCCTGGCCGGCGGTCGCGCTGTTCTTCGCCTTCGCCTGGACCGAACTGGTGTGGCAGGACAAGGACCTGCCCGCCGCCCTCGCCGGCGCCCTGCTGGGCTATGCGCTGCTGAGCTGGGCCGGCATGCTGCTGTTCGGCGTGGAGGCCTGGCGCCACCGGGCCGATGCCTTCGCGATGGCCTTCCGCGTGCTGGGCCGCTTCGCACCGCTCGAGCTGCGCGGCTCGACGCCGACCGAGCCTGCGCGCCTGCGGCTTCGGCCCTACGGCGCCGGTCTGCTGACGACCGAGCCGGTGCCGAATTCGGTGGCGGCCTTCGTGCTGCTGATGCTCGCGACCGTCACCTTCGACGGCTTCCACGAGACTCCGCTGATGGACCGCATCGGCACCGCCGCCCAGACCTCGCGCACGGTGGCCGAGACGCTGTTCACGCTGTCTTCCGCGACCGGCATGGACGAGACGCAATGGCTCAACAGCGTCATGCTGCTGCTGTTCCCCGTGGCCTTCGTGCTGATCTTTCGCGCCGTGGGCGCGTGGATGCTGCGCCTGGCCGGCAGCACCGAGCGCGCGGCCGTGAATGCCATGGTCTGGAGCCTGGTGCCGATCGCCGTGGCCTACCACCTCGCGCATTACGCCTCGCTGCTGCTGACGACAGGACAGTTCATCGTGCCGCTCGCCTCCGATCCCTTCGGCTGGGGCTGGAACCTGTTCGGCACGCGCGGCCGCGCGGTCGACCTCGGCATCGTGAGCCCGGCCGTCTACTGGTACACGGCCGTGACGCTGATCGTCGTCGGCCATGTGCTCGCGGTCGTCGTCGCCCATGTCGAGGCCACGCGCCGCTTCGCGAACCACCGCGCGGCGATGCTGAGCCAGTTGCCGATGCTGGTGCTGATGGTGGCCTATACGAGCCTGAGCCTCTGGATCATGGCGCAGCCGATCGTGGGGTGAGCGGCATCAAGGCAAGGCTGCCTGGCGCTTCAGAAAGCCCTCGACCACACCCGCGAAGTACGACGGATGCTGCTGCATCGGGTAATGACCGCAATCGGGCACCACCCGCAGCTCCGCGTTCGGATGCCACGCGAGGAAGGTTCGCTTCATCGCCTCCGCATCGAGCCCCGGATCCTTGTCGCCGACGACGACCAGGAACGGGGTTTCTAGCCCTCGCACCTCGTCGGCGAAATCGGCCGTGACCAGCATGTCGAGGTAGCGCCTGCGGCATGTTGGCGCCACCGCCTCGCGGTGGTGCCGCAGCTTCTCCTCGACCCATTCGTCGGGCAAGCCCCCGCCGACGAACTTGAGCAGCCGCCGAAGCGCGTCGTCGTCGTCGGCCGTGCTCGCGAAGAAGGCCAAAGCCTCCGGACTCAGTTTGTTGCCGGCGGCTGAAACGGGGCACACGGCGATCGCGCTCGCGATGCGCGAGGGCGCGTCCGCCGCGAGGCGTTGCGTGACCATCCCGGTCATCGAATGGCCGAGGACGTGGAAGCGCCGCCAGCCGAGGCGGTCGACGAGCGCGAGACAGTCCGCGGCGATCTCCTTCACCGTGAACTCGCCCGGCAGCGCCATCGACAGCCCATAGCCGCGCAGGTCGGCGAAAACATGGGTGAACGCCTGGCCGTCGAGCCAGGGCAGGAGCGCTTCGTAGTTCGCGTGGTCGCCGAGCCAGTCGTGCAGGACCAGCACGGGGACCGGCCCATGGCCATGTCGGGCGTATCCGAGGCCGGCGCGCGATGCGGGGCGAATCTCGAGGGGTGCTTTCATCTCTGGGTTCCATGGAAGTTGCGGAACAAAAAGAAAACGCCCTCCCGGCGAACCGGGAGGGCGTTTTGAAAGTGCCGCGATGTTATCGACCGCGCGAGCGAAGGTCAACAGGCATGCACGGTCCTTCGCATCTTCAGCTCTTGAGGTTCGCCACCGTCAGCTTCCCGCCGCTCTGCAGGTAGCCATTGGTCGTGAACGAGCAGCCCTCGGTGCAGCTCAGCGAGAAGAAGCCCTTGTTGCCGCCGTTGTCGGTCACCTGCAGGCGGAACTTCGCGGGCTGGCCGTCGAAGCTGCCGTCGGCGTCGATCTGCACCGAGTTGCTGGTCGCCGTGACCTGCGCGCCATCGGCGTCGATGGCCGAGCCCAGGCGCGTCACCGCGCCCAGCTGCACCTTGTTGCCCAGGCCTTCGATGCTCAGGCTGACGCTCGGGCCCTTGCTGTCGCGGCCGGCCTTCAGCGCCACCGTGATGTCGCCCTGCGCCGTCGCCACCTTGCCGCTGACGTTCGCGCTGCGGCTCATGCACGGGTTGTATTGCGGGTTGGTCAGCTCGAGCGAGACCAGGCCGCCCTGGTTCCAGCCGGTGTAGTAGAGGCAGTTCTCGGCGTCGTAGCGCGGGTCGGGACGGGTGAAGTCCATCTTGCTCGGCGTGTTGCGCCGCGCGACGTAGTAGCCGATTTCCTTCGGGCTGGTGGGATCGGTCCAGTCGGCGAAGCGGATGCCGCCCGATGCGGCCGCGTAGACGGCCACGCGCATGTGGTTGCGGTCGTCGAAGTTCAGGTAGTGGACCATCGGGACGTTGCCGCCCTCGGCCACCAGCGTCGGGCAGACGCTGGCCTTGTTGGCATCCTGCTCGTAGGTGCCGACGATCTTCGGATGCTTCTCGTCCGAGATGTCGATCATGCGGCCGAAGCTCTGCTGCTTGCACTGGTTCGGCAGGCCGTTGGTGTCGCTGGTCGTCAGGGCGTACGACTCGTCGGTCGAGACGATGTACTCCTTGCCGTTGACGTGCCGCACCCATTCGGTGGCGTGCGTCGCGGCGGTCGAGGTCATGCGCGCATAGCCGCCCTGCTCGAACTCGGGGTTGGGCTGCTGGTCGCACCACGAGAGGAAGCTCACGTACTTGAGCTTCGGATCGGCCACGCGCTTGACGATGTCGCTCGAGTCCATGATCAGCAGGCCGTTGGCGCAGGTCTGGTCGCGCCAGAAGGTGGTGGTGGGCGTCGGCAGGTTGCCGGCCACCTGGCCGCCGCCGCCGTACACCGCGAGATAGAGCCGCGTGCCGTCGGGATTGGTGCTGACGTCATGGATGTTGGTCGCCGCCATGATGCGCCAGTTCTTGTTGCTCTTCACCTCGTCGGGCAGCTGCGAGCGGTTCCAGCTCAGCAGCAGCTTCGGGTTCTTCGGATCGTCGAGGTTGGTGATGTGCAGGTCGACGCGCTTGTTGTCGATGGTGTAGTTGGCGAAGTTGTCGTCCGTGGGCGAGGTGCCGCCGGTGATGAGCGTGGTGCCGCCGTCCTTGGCCGTGGTGCCGAAGGGCACGCCGTACCAGGTCTTGCCGTCGGGCGAGAGCCAGCCGTCGTGGTGGCCGCCCGAGGACTGGTAGCTCGCGTTCAGCGGCACCGGGTGCAGGCAGTCGCTGACGTCGTAGACGTCCACCATCTTGTTGTCCTTGTAGCCGGCCACCAGCAGGTCGCCCGAGAGCTCGAGGCCCGAGTACGCCTCGATCGCCGCCGGCGTGCGCAGGATCTTCCCGTTCGGGTTGACCGGGGTGGCGGCGGTGGTCTCCTCGCCCCACTTGTTGGTGCTCGTGGCCTTGACGGTGGCCGAGGGCGCGGTGCCGACGACCGTGGTGTCGCCGCTCGCGGGCACGACCTGCATCTTCGTCGGCGTCTTCATGTCGAACACGATGATGCCGGTGGTCAGCGCGGCATCGCCGCCGGCCGCGCCATCGCGGTTGGAGGCGTACGCGCAACGCGTCGAGCCCTTGGCCTTGATCTGCAGGTCGCCGAAGGCGCCGCGGCCGAACAGCGTGTTCTGCGCGACCTTGCGCGCACCGCACCAGTAGCCCTGGAAGCCATCGGGATTGGCGGTGGCGTCGTACATCGCCGACTTGGGGATGTGGCCGTTGACGCCCGGCTCTGCCTGGTCCCCGGGGCCGGCTTCGCACAGCCGCGGCGGCGTCACGTACGGCTGGGCCACCGGGCCCGTGTCGGCCGGCGGCTGGTCGGTGGACCCCGCGGGGGGCGGCGCCGATCCGACGATGAGCGGCGCGCTGTCGTTGCTGCCGCCGCAGGCGGCGAGCAGCAAGGCGCTGGTCAGGGCGCCAACCAACAGCAGGTTGGGTCTGGGGGCTTGTCTTCTCTTCATGGTTCTTCTTTCTCTGTCAAAAAACACGGGGCCAGGGGAAAGTCTTCGCGTCAATGTCCGAAGGGGGCGGGGTCGCCCGCGAATGCCGGTTCCACGTCCGGCTCCGGCGGGTGGGCCGGGCGGGAAGGCAGCGGCGATGCGACGGTGCGGTCGGTCTCGATCACGACCGACTGCCCCGCGCCCGCGAGCACGACGCTGTCGGGCTGGATCGCGCTGACGGTGAGGCCCTCGAGGTGGCCACCGACACGCAGTTGCAACAGCTGCGAGTCGTCGGTGCGGCGCATCAGCGCGAAGCTGTCCACGCCATCGGCCGCCACGACCGTGCCGACGAGCTTGAAGGCCGCGACCGACAGCGCGGCGTCGACCGGCTTCGCGGCCACCGGCACGGGCTTCGGCGCCGGCGCCACCACCGGCGCGGGAGCCACAGCGACCGGCGGCATCGGCACGACTGCCTCATCGGACGACGGCCACCACCACGTGGCCGACAGCGCAATGACGCACACCGCCGCAAGCCACCAGGGCCAGCGGATGCGATGCGTCACGGAAGCCTGCATAAGGTGTCGATGTGGTCGTGGAGTGGGCGCAGAGATTAGTTGTGAAAGCCCTGCGTCAGAAGACGACCAACGGTTAAAACGTTCGTCGCAGGTGAGCGCGTGAATCGCATCGCGGGCCCTGTCCGAGACCCTCGCCGACACTGGCGTCACGGCACGCAAGCCGCGTGTTTTCATCGCATGCGGACGTCGATCGCGATGCATCGTTATCCCTTGCGCGCGCGCGCCGCGTCGATAACATCGCCGGCTTCTTTCAATGGAGGCAAGGGACAGCGATGTTGCTGACGACATGGATCCTCGCCGGCGCGCGGGCCTCGGCCATGGCCGCGGCCCTGCTGCTCGCGCAGCAAGCGGTGGCCGGCCACGACGCGGTCGATCCCGCCGTGCGGCGCTTCACGGCCAAGGTGACCGGCCTGGGCCAGGCCGGCAAGGCGGGCCGCATCGCCACCTTGCGCTTCGAACCGATCGGCCCGGGCATGGTGGCCCCCAAGCGCAACGAGATGCGCGGCTGGCGGCTCACCTTCATCCGCGGCAAGATGTTCGGCCGCACCCTGTGGCTCCAGAGCAATACGCCCGACGAACTCACGGTGCGCGCCACCGATCCCTCGATGGAAGGCGTGAACGCCGGCGACATCGTCGTCATCGAATTGATCGACCCCAAGCTGGTCGACCCCCATGCGTAGGCTGCTGCTCGCCGCAACGTTCTCTGTCCTGGCCACCGCGGCGGCAGCGCAGACCGTGAAGCTGCCGGCCGACGCGGTCGACGGCTTTCACGCCGCGCTCAAGCGCAAGGACACGGGCGGTGCGCTTTCCTACCTCGACCGTTCGCTGGTGGTGTTCGAGTTCGGCGTCACCGACCCGACGATCGAGGCTTATGCGCTGAGCCACCTGCCGGGCGACATCGACATGGCGGCCGTCTCCACCTGGACCCTGCAGGCGCGCCGCCTCGGCGGCAGCGGCAACGAGCGCTGGGTGCTCAGCACCTACCACGTGACGGGCAAGCTGCCCGACGGCAAGCCCATCGACCAGGTGATGCAGGAGACCGCGATCGTGCGCCGCGCGGGCGACAGCTTCCGCATCGTCCACCTGCACTGGTCGAGCGACAAGCTCTGGGCGCAACCGCCTCGGCCCGCCGCGCCCTGACTCAGAGGTCGAAGCGCAGTTCAGCCGTGTAGGTGCGTTGCGGGTACGGGTGGAAGTTCCAGTAGCGGTCGTTGTTCGCGTTGTCGATGCCGAAGGCGGCCGACCACTGCCTGTCGATCTGGTAGCGGACGCGCAGGTCCACCGTGAAGTAGCGACTCGCCCCGAAATAGGCGAAGGCGTTGACGTCGCTGTTGTCGAGGTTCGAGTACTGCCGGCCGCTGTAGCGCGCGGCCACCGTGAAGGCCCAGCGCGCATCGGGCTTGTAGGTGGCGTAGGCCGTGGCGCGCCAGCGCGGTACGCGCGGCTGCCACTTGCCCACCGCCGCCGGAAAGGCCGCGTCGGCCACCGTCTTCGAATCGGCATAGGTCAGGCTGCCGCCGAGATCGAGGCCCTGGATGCCGACGTCCTGCCCGGTGTAGGCGAGCTCCACGCCGCTGGTGCGCATCCGGTCGACGTTCTGCACGCGCGAGACGGTCGAGTTCGGAATCAGCTGGCTGTAGAGCGCGTTCTTCGTGGTCTCGTGGAACAGCGTGGCGCGCAGCAGGCCGTTGCCCAGGTCCTGCTCGGCCGTGAGTTCGCCGGTCCACGACTTCTCGGGCTTGAGGTTCGGGTCGTTGACGAACGAGAGCGCGCCACCCGAGGTCGCACCATAGAGTTCGCCCACCGTCGGATAGCGCACCGCGCGGCCCACCGAGGCCTTGATCACCGTCGAAGGCGCGAGCTGGTAGGCCAGGGCGGCCTTGGGCGAGAGGTCGGACTCGCTGCGCGAGGCATAGGGCTGTGCGCTCGTGGCCGTGGCGGTGAAGCCGTCCGTGGCCTTCCACTTCTCGTAGCGAAGCCCGAGCACGGTCTTCCATCGCGGTGCGAAGGACCATGCGTCCTGCGCCCAGGCACTGAGCGTCCGGCTGCGCCCGCCGACTTGGCTCACGGGCGTGAACGCGGGTCCGTCCTGCCAGTCGCCGAGCACGTTGGTCTTGGCGATGACGAGCTTGTAGGTATCGCGGCCGACACCGAAGTCGACCACGTGCGCGCCGCCCACGCCCTGCGGCCGCCAGGTGCCCTTGGCCGCGAGCGTGTTCCAGCCGGTGCCGCCCTGGTCCTGCAAGGTGCCGGCACCGCCGAGGGCCGCCAGCGGCAGCGCGACCGTGGGCGAACGCTGCGTGTCCCTGGCGTAGTCGTAGAGGCTGGCGGCCACCTCCCAGTCGAAGGCACCCTGGGTGTTGCTCTTGACGGACAGCCCGTGCATGAAGTGCGTGGCGCGGTCCTCGGTCCACGGAAAGGCCGTGGGCGCGAGCGTGAAGCTGCGCCCGCCGATGTTGACCGGCCCGCTGTAGACCGGCTGGCCGCGTGCATCGACGAGGTAGCTCTCGCTCTGCCCGCTGCCGGCGTTCTGCCACCAACCGAGCGTGTAGCTCGCGCGCAGCGTGGGCGAGATGTCGTAGGCCAGCTTGAGCTTGGCGTGGTCCTGCACGGTGCGGTACTGCGTGCCCGCGCCGAGGATCAGCCATGGGGCGTTGGTGGTGCTGAGGCCCGGCACCGCGCCGAACACCGGCGTTCCCGCGCCGCCGGCCACGGTGGACGCCAGCGTCGCCGTGGTGAAGGTCAGCGGCTGCCCCTGACTGTCGGTGCGGTTGACGTCGATCCACCAGGACCAGTCGCCGCTGCGGCTGCCCAGCGAGGCGCTGGTCTGCCAGCCGTTGAAGCGCCTCTTCGTGCGGTAGAGCTCGTTGGGCTGCGAGGAGAAGCCCGCCTTCACATGGGCCTCGAGCTTGTCGGGCATGCGCGTCACGTAGTCGACCACCGCGCCCGCCGAGTTGCCCGGGTACGCGGCCGAGAACGGGCCGTACATCACGTCGACCCGCTCGATCTCCTCGGCCGTGACCAGGCCCCAGCGCGGCGCGAAGTTGGTGCCGTTGGCGATGCCGTTGCCCAGGTAGTTCGACAGCAGGATGCCGTCGGCATAGACGGCCGAGCGCGCGCTGTTGCCGGTGCCCGAGGCGCGCGTGGAAAGGATCGCGTGGTTGTAGTCGCCGATGTAGCGCTTGCGCACCAGCAGGCTCGGCAGGTACTTGAGCGCGTCCTCGCTGTCGGTGGCGTTCACGCGCGTCTCGATCTCGGCGCGCGTCACGCCCTCGATGGTGGTGGGAATCTGCGTGGGCAGCGAACTCGGCCGGGCGCCGGTGACCGTGACGATGCCGAGCGACCTGGCGCGCTCGGGCGCGTCCTGGGCCATGGTATCGGTTGCAACGCAGGGAAAGGCCGCGACCAGCGCGAGCGACAGGAGGGACCTGTTCATGAAGGCCTGGCGCGATCTGTAGCGGGAAGTCGCATGTCTCTGTTCTTGTTCGGATGCGCCGGCGCCGCGGCGCGAAAGCGGCAGAGGTTAGTCGCGGCCCGTGGCGCCCCGGAAGGACTTCGTCGGTTAACTCGTTCACCAAAGGTGGGCGCATGCGAGCGGCTTTCGGCGCACCGCGAACGCCGCAAACCCGCATGGATGCTGGTATTTCGCTCGTTGCAGCGCATGCCGCACACGTCCGCGGCGGCGCTGCACCCCGGCGGACGCTTGCCGGATAATTCGCGACCACAACGACAACGAGACACGAGACAAAGTGCGCGAGGCCCACCTCCGAGATCTGATAGCCGTCATCGAAACCGGCAGCGTTCGATCCGCCGCGCGCAAGCTCGGCCTGGCGCAGGCGGCCGTCAGCAAGAACCTCACCGCGCTCGAGAAATCGCTGGGCGTGCCGCTGCTGGTGCGCTCCGCGCGCGGCGTCGAGCCCACCGAGTTCGGCCGCATCGTGCTGCGCCGCGCGCGCGTGATCGATGCCGAGCTGCGCCATCTGCAGGAGGAGCTCGAGAGCGCCGGCGGCGAGGGCCGCAAGCTGATCACGGTCGGCCTGTCGGCCACGGCCGAGGCCATGCTCCTGCCCACCGCCGTGGCGCGCTTTCGCGAGCACACGCCGAATGCGCTGATCAGCGTGCTCGGCGGCCGCTCGTCGTCGACCATCGCGGCGCTGCGCGAAGCCAGGATCGACTTCGCGGTCGGCCCGCTGCCCACCGACCAGAGCCTGTCCGACCTGCACACCGAGCAGCTGTGCAGTTCCGACATGGGCATCGTCGTGCGCGCGGGCCACCCGGCCGCCGATGCGCGTGACCTGGCCGCGCTGGTGCCCTATGGCTGGCTCTACAGCGTGCAGCAGTCGGGCGGGCCGATGATCGTCACGCTGATGACGCGGCAGGGCCTGCCGGCGCCGACGCTGGTGGCGCATTGCGATTCCTCGAGCGCGCTGGTGTCGATGCTGCTGCAGAGCGACCTCGTCACGCTCAACAGCCTGGGCGGGCTGGAGCCCTTGCGCGAACGCGGGCTGCTCAAGGTCCTGCCCATCAAGCTCGATCTGCCGCCGGCCGTGCAGCACCTCGTGACGCCGACGAAGCGGCCGCTGACCCCCTCGGCCGCGGCGCTGGCCGACGAGTTCCGGCGCGCCTCGCGCAGGCTGCGGCGGTGAACGGCGGCACGCTGGCGACGCGGCGCGCTCTGCTCGCCGCCATCGCGTGCGCCGGCCTGTCCGGCCGCCACGCGCTGGCCGCCAACGACACGGGCCGGCCCCTGCGCATGATCGTGCCGCAGGCCCCGGGCGGCGCCGCCGACTTCATGGCACGGCTGATCGCCCGGGAGCTGTCGAGCGTGCTCGATCGCCCGGTGGTGGTCGACAACCGCGCGGGCGGCGGCATGATCGTCGGCACGCAGGCAGTGGCCATGGCCGCGCCCGACGGCAACACCATCGGCATGGTGTTCTCGCCGCATGCCGCCAACGAGGCGATGCGCCAGCAGATGCCCTACGACGCGCTCGACGATTTCGAGCCCCTGTGCCTCGGCGGCCATTCGATCGTCGTGCTGGTCACGCAGCCGGGCTTCGCCGCGCGCGACGTGGCCCAGTTGATCGCGCTGGCAAGGCGCACCGATCCGCCGCTGCAGTACGCGTCGCTGGGCATCGGCTCGGTGTCGCACCTGGCCGGCGAGCTGCTCGCGATCGAGGCCGATGTGACGCTCGAGCACGTGCCCTACAACGGCAGCGCGCAGATCTACCGCGCGCTGCTCAACAGCGATCTGCCGCTGGCCTTCGTCACCCTGGAGAGCGCGCTGCCGCACCTGCAGTCGCGGCGCCTGCGCGCGCTGGGCATCACCAGCGCCCGGCGGGCCGCGTCCTATCCGCAGCTGCCCGCCATCGCGGAGTCGCTGCCCGGCTTCGAGCTGATCGGCTTCTATGGTTTCGTGGCACCGGCGCACACGCCGCCGGTGCAGGTCGAGGCGCTGAGCAGCGCACTCGCACGGACCCTGCAGACCCCGCAGGTGCATGACCGGCTGGCGGCCGGCGGGGTCGAGGTCTCGGTCGCGCCGCCGGCGGCCTTCGCCGCCTTCCTGCGTCAGCAGATCGACAAGTACGCGGCGCTGTCCAGGCGCACGGGGATCACGCTGGACTGAAGCGGGCCCCGGTCCGGCCCGCTCCCGCTTCGCTCAGCTGCCTTCGATGATCCGCAGATCGCGCTCGGCGCCGTCGCCCAGCGCGACCAGTGCGGCCTGGTAGTCGGGGCTGTCGTGGGTGGCCGTAGCCTGCGCCACGCTGTCGAACTCGATCAGCACGGTGCGTTCGGCCAGGCCGTATTCATAGGTTTTCGCGGGCAGGCCGCGTGCCAGGAAACGCCCGCCGCCCGCGGCGATGGCCGGTCCGGCCAGCTTCGCGTAGGCCGCGAGTTTGTCGGCGTCCTTGACGGCGCGGTATGCACTGACCCAATAGGCTTTTGCCATGTCGATTTCTCTGTAGTTGCCAAAGGCTTTCAATATAGCGGGGCAAGGCGCCTCGCGCCTCGGTCCGGCCGCAAGCCACCTACACTGCACCGGCCAATCTCCTGGCTCGCATCGCACTCCGTCCACTCCACGTCGCGAGGTTCCATGGCTGGTGCAATTTTTCGATGGCGGCGCTGGCGATGGCTGCTGGTGCCTCTGCTGCTGTTCGGCCTCCCGCTGTCGATGAGCGACCCGCTCTATCGGTACGCGGCGGCCCGGACGCCGGCCTTTGCCTTCCCCGCATGCCAGAAGGCCTGGGCCCATCGCGGGTATGCGGCAGCCGGCGGCGAGAACAGCCTCGCGGGCATCGCGGAGGCGTTCAGACGCGGCGCGACCGGCGTGGAGATCGACGTTCTGTTCGACCCCGAGCTCGACGACTTCGTGGTCTCCCACGACCGACCCTACACCCTGTTCGACGGCCAGCCGCTGCGCCTGGAATCGGTGCTGTCGCGTTTCCCGCGCAGCGGCCTCTTCTGGCTCGATGCGAAGGACCTGCGCAAGCTCTCGCCCTGGACCGCCCACCAGGCGACGCACCGGCTCAGCGCGCTGCTCGAGCGCTACGGCCTCACCGAGCGCGCGTTCGTGGAATCGAGCCAGCCGCTGTACCTGTCCTGGCTGGCCGACCAGGGCGTGCACACCAGCTATGCCATCAGCCCCAACGACCGCAAGTACAGCGCGCCGCTGTACCGGCTGCACGCGGCCTTCATGAAGCTGGCCTATGCCTTCGTGGGCGCCGACGCCATCTCGATGACCGCCGCGCGCTACACGCCGGTCACCGCGGCCACCTTCGACGAGGCCGCGATCCTGCTGTCGACCGTCAACGACGCCGGCATGCTGCGATACCTGTCGGCACGACCCGAAGTCAAGGTCGTTCTGACGGACGAAGACCACTACGCCGTCACGGCCTGCACCGATCGCCCGCGCCGATGATCGTGGCCACGCGCTACGGGCTCGCGATCTCCCCGCGCTCGACCAGCAGTTGCCGGATGTCCTTCTTCGCGATCTTCCCGTAGCCCGACTTCGGCAAGGCCTCCCAGAAGAACACGTGGTGCGGCCAGCGGTAGCGCGCGCAGCGGCCGTCGAGGTGCGCGATCAGCGCATCGCCATCGACCTGCGCGCCCTCGCGCCGCACCACCACCGCCACGCCGACCTCGCCCCACTTGGGGTCGGGCACGCCGAGCACCGCCACCTCGGCCACCGCGGGATGCGTGAGCAGCACCTCCTCGACCTCGCGCGGATAGACGTTGGAGCCGCCCGAGATGTACATGTCGGACTCGCGACCGGTGATGTAGAGCAGGCCGCGCGCATCGAGCCGGCCGAGGTCGCCGGTGTGGAACCAGCCGCCACGCAGCGCTTTGCGCGTGGCCTCCTCGTTGCCGTGGTAGCCCGCGAACACGGCGGGGCCGCGCACGCAGATCTCGCCGACCTCGCCCGTGGGCAGGCGCTGCAGCTCGGCATCGAGGATCGCCACCTCCATGCCGGTGCGCGCGCGGCCGCACGAGCCGATGTTGGCGTTCGGGTCCTCGTCGTCGGCCGAATGCATGGCGGCCGGCAGCACCGTGATGTTGCCGGTGACCTCGCCGAGCCCGAAGTACTGCACCAGCACCTTGCCGAGCTTCTGCAGCGCGAGCTTCTGGTCGGCGCGGTACATCGGCGCGCCCGCGTAGATCACGTGGCGCAGCGAACTGTGGTCATAGCGGTCGACCGCCGGATGCTCGACCAGCATCTTGACGATGGTCGGCACGGTGAAGAGGTTGCTGACGCGATGCGCCTGCACCGAGGCCCAGAAGGCCTCGGGGTCGAGCTTCTCGCTGGCCGGCAGCACGGTGGCCGCGCCGCGCGCCACGTTGAGCAGCGCATGGATGCCCGCGCCGTGCGACAGCGGCGCGACCGCGATCGAGCGGTCGTGCTCGGTCGTGCCCGGGATCAGGTCGGCCAGGTGGTTGGCGACCACGAAGGCCATCTGCCCGTGCGTGAGCACGCCGGCCTTGGGCCGGCCGGTGGTGCCCGAGGTGTAGAAGAACCACAGCGGGTCGTCGCGGTCGACGGTCTCGTGCTCGGCCTGCGATGCGTCGTGCTGCTGGTGCGCGCGCAGCAGGTCTTCGTACGAGTGCTCGCCCTCGCGCGCGCGGCCGATCGCGAGCACATGCGCGAGCGCCGGCGAGGCCGCGCGCACCGCGTCGGTGTGGCCGGGGAAGATGTCCTCCACGATCATCGCGACCGCGCCGCTCGACGCGCCGAGGTAGGCCACCTCGGGGGGCGTGAGCCGGAAATTCGTCGGCACCCAGACGCAGCCGAGGCGGAACGCGACCCAGCAGCTCTCGAACATCTGCAGGTTGTTGCGCGACTGCACGAGGATGCGGTCGCCTTTCTTCAGCCCGAGCGCGCGCAACGCCGCGGTCATCGCGGCCACGCGCGCCTCGATCTCGCCCCAGGTCCAGCTGCGCCCGCCCTCCTGGATGAGGCCCGGCCGGTCGGCAAAGAGCGCGGCCGTCTGCGTGAGCAGCCGGCCCAGGTTCATCGCCTGCGCCGCACTCACGAGACCGGCTCCAGAATGCTGAGGTAGCTCGCGACCGCCGAGCCGCCCATGTTGAACACCGCGCCCATGCGCGTGCGCTCGACCTGCATGCCGCCGGCCGTGCCCGAGAGCTGCATCGCGGCCATCACGTGCTGCGACACGCCGGTGGCGCCGATCGGATGGCCCTTGGACTTGAGCCCGCCCGAGGGATTGACCGGCAGCCGGCCGTCCTTGCGCGTCACGCCGTCGAGGATCACGCGCGCGCCCTCGCCGTGCGGCGCGAGCCCCATGGCCTCGTACTCGAGCAGCTCGGCGATGGTGAAGCAGTCGTGCGTCTCGACGAAGCCCAGGTCGTCGAGCGAAGCGCCGGCCGAAGCCAGGCCCTGCTTCCACGCCATGGCCGCGCCCTCGAACTGCGTCGGGTCGCGGCGCGACATCGGCAGGAAGTCGTTGACGTGCGTGCGCGAGCGCCAGCGCACCGCCGGCACCCTGGCGCCCGCGAGCGGCTCGGTCGACAGCACCAGCGCGGCCGCGCCGTCGGACACCAGCGAGCAGTCGGAACGCTTGAGCGGACCCGACACGAAGGGGTTCTTGTCCGAGGGCGTGCGGCAGAAGTCGAAGCCGAAGTCGCGCCGCATGTGGGCATAGGGGTTGTGCATGCCGTTGGCGTGGTTCTTGGCCGCGATGGCCGCGAGCGCGTCGGACTGGTCGCCGAAGCGCTCGAAGTAGTTGCTCGCGATGCCGCCGAAGATGCCCGCGAAGCCGGCCGGGTCGGCGCCCTCCTCCTTCACGTACGAGCACTTGATCAACGTGGCCGCCACCTCGGGCGTGCGCAGGCCGTTCATGCGCTCCATGCCGATCACCAGCGTGCGCTTCATGCGGCCCGCGGCCATGGCGTCGAGCGCCGCCCAGATCGCGGCCGAGCCGGTGGCGCAGGCGTTCTCGCAGCGCACGGCCGGCGTGTGGCGGAACTCGGGCATGGCCACCGCGGGCAGCGAGGCCGTGAAGTCCTGGCCGACGAAGCCGGCGTTGAAGTGGCCCACGAAGATGCCGTCGATGTCCTCGGCCGCCACGCCCGCGCTTTCGAGCGCGGGTTGCACGGCGTCGCGGATGAGCTGCTCGAGCTCGGCGTTGTCGAGCTTGCCGAAGGGCGTGTGGCCCCAGCCGACGATGTAGGCGTTGTCGTTGCGCATGATGTCTCCTGGAAGGGGTGAGAAGCGGGATTCAGGGCACGGCGGGCCGCGCGGGCACGGGCCGGCCATGACGTTGTACCAAGGTCAGCGCGATCGTGCCGGCCGCGGCCGCGAGCACGCCCGTGGTCAGCGACAGCACGGCGGCGCTGCCGCTGCGGTACATCAGGCCCATCCAGCCGCCGCAGAGGAAGGCCGCGCCCGCGAAGATGAAGCCGCCGAGCGCCGAGGCCGCGCCGGCCTGCAGCGGGAACGGCGTGGCCATGCCGACGTGGCCGCAGGGCTGGTGGATGCCGTAGGCCAGCAGCATCAGCCACAGGCCCGCCGTGAGCGTGCCGGCCGTGTGCGCGCCGGCGAGCTGCGGCACCACCAGCACCAGCGCCGCCAGCAGCGACAGGAAGCCCGCGCGCCGCACCGAGGTCACGATGCCGTGCGCCGCGATCCAGCGCCGGCACAGCATGGTGCCCGCGAGGTAGGTGACCGAGGCGCCGCCGATCACCAGCCCGAAGCCCACGCGCGAGACGCCGAAGGTTTCGATGAAGAGATAGGCCGAGCTCGAGAAGAAACCGAAGTTGGCCGCGTAGCCGAAGGCGTTGAGCAGGGTCCACGACTGGAAGGCCGGATCGCGCGCGATGCGCGCATAGCCCGCGAGCAACGGGCCGAGGCGCAGCGCATCGGGCTTGAGCGAGCGCGCGGTCTCAGGCACGCGCGCGAGCACCAGCAGCGCGCCGGCCAGGCCGCACAACGCCATCGACCACAGCGTGGCGCGCCAGCCCAGGGTCTGGGCCAGCAGCGCGCCGGTCACGGGGATCAGCATCGTCAGGCAGGCCAGCACCGACATCGCCACCGTCATCACGTGCGTGCCGTGCTGCTGCTCGAACAGGTCGCGCACGATCGCGCGGCCGCAGACCATGCAGGCCGCGATGCCCAGGCCCTGCGCCGCGCGCGCGGCGATCAGCACCTCGATGTTCGGCGCCATCGCGCCCACCGCGGCGCCCACCGCGTACAGCAGGAAGCCCGCCACCAGCACCGGCCGCCGGCCGAAGCGGTCGGAAGCCGGGCCCCACAGCAGCTGGCTCAATCCGAAGCTGAACACCAGCACCGCGAGCGTGAGCTGCACCACGCCCACGCGCGCCGCGTACTCGTTGCGGATCGCGGGCAGCGCCGCGAGGTAGAGGTCGGTGCCCAGCGGCTGGACCGCGGTCGAGAGCGTGACCACGCCGACGACCAGCGCCGGCCCCATCGCAGCGACTGCGGCCGCGCCGGTCTTCACGGATTCAACGCTCGAGCAGGTCGCGCTCCTGCAGCCAGCCGCGGATCAGCGCCGTGGCTTCCTGCAGCAGCTCGGGCTGGCCGGCGTAGTAGTGGGTGGCGCCCTTCACCACGCGAAAGAGCTTGTCGGGCGAGGCCGCGGCCTCGAACAGCATCCTGGGATGCGTGGTCGGCACCGCGTCGTCGGCGCTGTTCTCGATCACCAGCAGCGGCACGCGGATGCGGCGCGCGCCTTCGAGCCCGTTGCCGCAGGAGTCGTCGAGCGACCATTGCGACAGCCAGCTGCGCAAGGTGGTGAAGCGCGCGAGCCCGACCGGCCCGGAGTTCACCGTCTCGGGATTGCCCATGTAGCACCAGCGCGGCCGGCGGTCGTTGGGATCGAGCGTGGGATCGAGAAAGCGCGGATCGGCCAGCGTGCGGTGCACGAGGAAGGGCCGCTCCATCTCTCCGGTGTTGCGTGCCTTGAGCTCGGCCAGCTTCGCCCGCGCCCAGGCCGTGATGCGGCGCATGCGGTCGAGCTGCGCCACGCGGTAGCGCTGGATGTAGGCCGGCGAATACGGCGGCTGGTTCGGGTTGCGCGGGTCGTAGATGTCGAACTCGACGTCGCGGTCGTCGGGGTTCAGCTCGTCCTTCACCGAGGGATCGATGGTCTCGGCCAGCAGGTGCGCACGCGAGAGGTGCGCGGCCTGGTAGATCACCGCGTCGGCCGGGATCAGCCCCTTGCCCCTGAGATCGACCGCATCGCCGGCCGGCGTGTGCGTGATGCGCGGATCCTCGGCCTCGGCCTGGTAGCTCACCGCCAGCGCCCCGCCGCCCGACCAGCCCACCAGCACCACGTGGCGATAGCCCCAGACCTGCTTCGCATGGCGGATGTAGGCGCTCAGGTCGAGGAACACTTTTTCCATGATCAGCGCCGTGTCGTTGCGCTGGTAGCGGCTGCCCGCGCACAGCACGTGCGCGCCGGTGGCCGCCATCGCGCGCGGCACCGGCAGCAGCTGCAGCGTCGACGCGGGATGCATGAAGACCATCAGCGTGTCGGACGCCTGGCCCTCGGGCCGGAAGCGGATCGCCTCGAGGTTCACCGCGCCCTGGTTGCCGGAGAAGCCGTAGGTCTCGGTGAAGGCGGCGTGCTCGTCGTACTGGAGGTGCACCCACTCGGTCTGGACGGTGAAGGACTCGGTCATGAGGGGAATGTAGGACCGGGCGGGGGGGATGGCAGTCCCCCGGTGGAGGTACAGGGGCAGTGTCCCCCTCCCTTCAGAGAAGGTCCGTCATGCCGCCGGGCCACATCTGCGCGCTGTGAAGAACTCGCAGAATACGAACGCCGTCCCTTTCGATCCGATAGGCCACGATGTAGGGCGTGCGCCGGATTACGAGTTCTCGCGTGCCTTCGATGCGACCTGGACGCCCGCCCTCTGGAAACTGCATCAGCAAGAGCACTTGCGTGGCAATACGCTCATCAACCGCGATCGCCGCGCGTGGATCGTCCTGTTCGATGAAATCGAAGATGCGCTCGCGGTCATCCATCGCCAGCGGCGACCACTCGAGCCTCACTTCCTGCCTTTTCCTGTCTTGAGGAGCGCGGCCGCACGCCGCTTGGAGAAATGCGCTTCGACCTCGTCGTGCGCAACGGCTGGGCGTGGATCCGCCAGTGCCTCCTGCACCTTTGCCCGGAACCAGGCATCGTGCGCCGCGGCGTCGACGGTCAACCCCGCAGGCAATGCGCCCTCCTTGGCGACCCGCGTCAACACGATCCTCATCACATCCGAGACGGTGAGCCCCATGTTCTCGAGCACAGCCGACGCGCGATCCTTCACGTCTGCATCGATTCGGGTCTGCACGACTGCATTGGCGACCATGGCAGTGTCCTCTCAGTACGCAAAACCCGAATGTACTTCAAATGAATGACGTTTGCAGCACCCGCGCTTTGCCCGCTGCGAACGCTTCCCTGCTTCCTGCGCATCGATCTCCTGCAAGAGGATCCCCGATCCTTCGACCCCGAGCACCCCGCCTAACCGCGAGACGCCCCGGTCGCCGCAATCACGATCCCCGCCAGCACGGCCAGCAGCCCCGCGACGAGGTTCCACCGCAGCGGCTCCGCCAGCAGCCAGGCACCCACCAGGCCCGCCGCCACCGGATTGACCGTCACCGAGATCGCCACGCGCGTGGGCGTGGTGCGGCCCAGCGCGAAAGCCCAGAGGAAGAAGACGATCGCGCCGCCGAACACGCCGAGGTAGGCGATGGCCAGCCACTGGGCCGTGCCGAAGGACGCCGCGGGCGCGAAGCTGCCGCCCTGCCAGGCGATGCCGGTGAGGCACAGCGCGCCGACCGCCATCGCCACGGCGGTGAAGGTCAACGGTCCCGAACGGCGGATCAGCGGACGCGAGCCCACGCTGTAGAACGCCATGCACAGCGCAGCCGCCAGCATCAGCAGGTCGCCGCGCCAGGCATCGGGCGGGGCGGTGCGCAGTCCCGACAGCAGCGCCAGCCCCACGCCCGCCATCGCGATCAGCACGCCGATCGTCTTGCGGCGCGTGAAGGGCTCGACGCGCAGCACGCCCGCCACGGCCATGGTGAGCAGCGGCAGCGCCGACAGCGCCAACGCGCCGCGCGCGGCGGTCGTGTGGTGCAGCGAGGCATTGAAGAGCAGCGGGAACAGGCCGAAGAACAGCAGCCCCAGCCCGGCCGCCGCGGGCCAGTCGCGCGGTGCGGGCCACGACTCGCCGGTGCGCAGCAGCGCCATCGGCAGCAACAGGCAGAAGCCGATGCCGAAGCGAAAGGCGCCGAGCGCCACCGGATCGACGACACCCGCGACATAGCGCGTTGCGCCCACCGCCGCGCCGCCCAGCGCGCTGGACAGCATCGCGGCCGCGATGCCCAAGAGTTCTCCCACGCTCGTGCTCCCTTGTCGATGAAGTGACAGCAGCGTAGGCAGGCCTCTATCATCAATCAATGGAATTTATTTGGTCACTCTGATCAACAAATCGAATGAGCATCCCGACGCTCGACCCCGAGCTGCTGAAGGCCTTCGTGGCCGTGGCCGACCATCGTTCCTTCACGCGCGCGGCAACCGCGCTGAACCGCACGCAGTCGGCCGTGAGCATGCAGATCAAGCGGCTCGAGGAGCGGCTGGGCACCGCGCTCTTTCACCGCACCAAGGTCAACGTCGAGCTGAGCCTCGCGGGCGAGGGGCTGCTCGGTTATGCGCGCCGCATCCTGCTGCTCAACGACGAGGCGGTGGGCCATCTGCAGCAGCACAAGGTCGAGGGCCGCGTGCGGCTCGGCGTCATGGACGACTACGGCAGCGTCGTCGTGCCACCGGTGCTCGCCAGCTTCGTGGCCGCGTACCCGCGCATCCACATCGAGATGGAGACCGGCCTGACCGCGCGCATGCCCGAGCGACTGGGCGAGGACTTCGACCTCGTGATCGCGATGCATCCCGAAGGCCAGGGCGGCGGCGAGCTGCTGCGGCGCGAACAGGCGGTGTGGGCCACGGCCGTTTCGCAATCGGTGGAGTCGCAGGATCCGCTGCCGGTCGCGCTCTATCCGCAGGGCTGCCTGTTCCGGCAATGGGCGACCGAGGCGCTCGATGCGTCGGGGCGGCCATGGCGACTGGCCTTCGTGAGCCACAGCCTCGGCGCCGTGGAGTCCATTGCGGCGCAAGGGCTGGCGGTGACGGTGGTGAAGTCGGGCACTTTTCCGCCGAGGCTGCGGGCGCTGTCGGAACGCGATGGCATGCCGCGGTTGCCTGGGGCGGATATACGGCTGCATCGGGCGGCGGGTTTGTCGCGGGCGGCTGGGTTGTTGGGGGATCACATCGTGGGGGCCATTGCGCTCTGACTGCAACCAGAAACGTTCAACCAACGACCTGTCCCCCAAGCGGGCCGCGAAACCGCAGCCCGCAGACCGGCCCTTAACCGCCAGTCTCAGGCGCTCCACGTCGCGCCGTCTCGCTCAACTGAAACAGCTCCCCGGCCTTGCGAGCGAGGTCCGACGCGAGCCAGAGCAGGTTGTCCAGTTGGCGAGGCCCGTCACCGCTGCACCAATCGATGTCTCTTCCGTGGGAGGCCCACAGCAGCGCTTCGAGTTGGGAGAGTGTGTTTTCGAGGAGATCCGCCGGGCCCTGTGCGTTTTCTCCGGGAGATACCGGCGTGCGACGCCGGGCTATAGTCTTGGTAGCCATTTTTGTGCGTTCCTTTCTAGGGTGTTGCACGAACTTGGTTAGACGGCTGGGGTGCTCGCAACACCCTGGCCGTCGCCTTTTGATACCTCGCATCTGCATCGCTGCCTTTGCAACGACAACCTGCCGCGAGGCAAGCAGCCTTCGAACATCTCGGTGGGTTGGTGTGTTGCGCCTTTCTTCTCCCCTAGTTGGGGTAGTGAGTGAGAGGGGCATCCACTCTAGGGAAGAAGTGGGCGGGTTGACGTGCCGTTTGGCACGAAGTTGCGGTAAGCGCCAATAAATGCAGCTTCTGCGATGCGCGGGGCACGGACCTCGAAGAGGTGGTGGCGTGTGGGTCCCGGTCGGCGTGGACGCAGCGGGATGCGGGTCACCTTCCCCGGGCGCGCATCGTGGCGGCGAATGCTGACGCTAGGCGTATCGCGCAGTCGCGGCTAGCGCTGCGCGTCGCGGTCACGCTGGCCATCCGCCGAACGACGATCGTGACATCCCAGCGCGATGGCTGCCAGTTGCTCTAGTCGCTCTCAACCCGCCGACAAGTTGAAGAAGAGATCATGCTCAAACTCGCAGAGGCTATTTGGTCTTTCCGGATGGCTTGCGAGTGGGTGCAGGAAACTTGATCTTCCCGACAACAGCCAGATGGTGCGCGGACATATGGCTTTCCGTGTAGGCCAGTACCGGCTTTGAGCCGGACAGCTGATACCCAGAAAAGACTCGCGCAAGAGGTTCGCGAGACCGGGCTCCGAGGGGGGGCTCGTTCGACACGCCGACAAGCGTGTCGTCCATCCGCACCTCGAACACGACTCTGTCAGTGTCCCGAAGAAAGGACACGTCAAAGTTGGGGTGCACTGCCATCATGTCGTTGAGCGTTCGAAGGATGGGCCCAGGGCCATCATTCATAGCGAACTCGTCCTCTGTGGGGCGGTCTGAGATAAGGATTCGCACCTTGATGCCTTTCCTCAGCACCTGCTCAAGGAGCAGCAGCCTCAGCGAAGTAAGCCGTTCGCCGATTGGCAGCGTAGTTGTAATGACGATGTCGTTCTTGGCCTTCTGAAGTGCTACGTCAACAAGTTGGGGAACCTCAAAGGGCAGTAAGGCGCGGATCGGAAATTGCGCTAGCTTCTGCTGCGCTATGGCTAGCTCGGACTTCTTTGCATCAAGCTTGGCGGCCGCTTCGGGAGAGTCCTTACGTTCTAGCCCCGCAATACCCAATTGCAGCGTGCTCTTGAGCTTCAGGAGGTCGGCAAGGGATTCGTTTCCAGGTAGCGCGCCAAGCGGTTTAACGCGGGGTTCGACGGCGGTCGCGCCCATGCGCCGAGCAAACAGGCCGTCGACGCCCAGGCGCGGCAGCACCTCATGACGAGCAATGGCAACGCTGCTGGTTGAATCTATGACGCCGTCAATCGCGACACGAGCTAGAGGTTCGCCGCCTTTACCTCTGCCGTAGATGAGCAGCACCGCAGGCACGTAGAGCAGCGACCGACGTTGAACTTCCAAGAATCGAATGACTTGCTCCCCTTTGTCGAGGTGCCATGCGGGCAGGCGCTCCAATGGCAGGTCTTCGAGGGGAGGCAGTTTTGTGCTCGGAGGAACAACCCGTACCACCCTGCTGAGTTTCAAATCCCCGGACTTCTTCAGCGCGTGCTTATCGCGCATTACCTGCTGCGTCACCGGATTCCAGGCTACGGTCAAGACTTTCTCATAAATCCTGCGCTCGCCGGCCTCTGCCAATACATCTACCCCTTTTTGACGAATCACTAATTCCGGCTTCTGGGCGATGTACTCATCGTCAGCTAGAGATTGAAGAAGTTTCTCTCCGTACCCGGTCCCGAGCCCTAATGTTCCAAGCACATCCGAGCTCGAGCGAACGCCCATGCTGACGGCTTTGAGGGCAAACTCTTCCACAGGCATAAGTTCGCGCTTCTCCGCGACAAGCGCTTCAATCTGCAATAGGTAGATGGGCAGAGCGATAGGAAAGTAGTCGACCAACGGCATCCCATCCATTGCCTGGTGCTGCTCAGCAACTGCATCAAACTCAGTCATAGCGAATGAACCCGCATTCGTCAGGGTGGTTGTCAATATGCGCGAGCACCTTAAGAAAAGGATTTTTTGAGGTAACTCCGCGGCAGAACATGTCGTCGCCAACGATGATTAGCGAGTCTCGACCTCGCGAGAGCGCGACGTTTAGACGTTGGACTTCTCGCTGGAACCCGAGCCTGTGCTCACCGTTGGACCTCGTGACGCTGTAGATGCAGATGTCGGCATCCTTGCCCTGAAAGGCGTCAACGGTGTTGATGACAATCCTCAAGTTCTGCAGAGGCTTGGCAGCACCTTGGATCCGCTGTCCAAGTTCATTGACTTGCGCCGAATAGCCGGCAATCACCGCGACATTCAAAGGTTGGTGCCCGCGGTTGCCCGCATTGAGTCGCTCGAGGATCTGATGGACTATGGCCGCCTCGCATGCGTTTCGGTAAGTTCGGCCAGCCATTTCCTGCTCTCGCCGCTTGCCAATGGCAGAGGTCGTGTGCCATTCAACAGCTCTTGGATGCAGCTTCGCAGTGATGGGGTTTCGGTCCTCAGATTTTCGGATGGTGACAAGCTTGCGCTCATAGAAAACGTCGCTCACCAAGTTTCCTATGCCCGTGACCATGCGACGTTGCTCTGTGAGCTGCGCTTTGCAGGCATCAGGCAGCCGCGGGGTTAGGATATCTAAGAGCGTTGCTTCTGCCTGCTCGATCGAATAGCGCTGGTCTAGCACCTTCCTCCTGTCCAGCTCAGAGTAGGGTGGCAGTTGCTGTGGGTCGCCCACGAGCACCCAGCGTTTGCTTCTGCTCATTGGGATGAGCGTCTCTGTGGGAGTGGCCTTTGAGACCTCGTCAACGATGCAAAGGTCGAACTCCAACTCACTGAAGGCTGGGACGCTCGCTAGACCAACGCAGGTGCCCGCAACGACTCGAGCTTCGCCGAGCACGGCGCCGTGAAAGTCGCGGGATACGCCCAAGCGCGCGAACCACTCAAGCTGAAGACCGACCTGGCTTTTCAAAAATTGGGACCCGTGGACGTGCGAGTTGCTCAAGGCATCCATCCACTCCCGGCCAATCTCGTCGGACGATGAAACAATCGCTTCGCCAAAGTCTCCCAGTGCCCTCAGCTTACCCTCAACCTTGGCTAGACGCCGCTTGATCGCCTTGATCTGGCCATCTAAATGTTCTCGCTCGTCTATCAGCGTGGATGTCTTGTTGACGGTCTCTTCATCGCTAGCCTCACCTTCACCGCGAGACGAAGCCGGGCTGTCACTGAGGAGTGAGGCCAGGTCTCTCTCATGGGACCGCAGATCCTCAAGGAGGATGTGACGCTGCTCTCCCAGTACAACAACCTCAACCTCTATGGTGTTCAGTCCGAGCTGCTCGGCCCTGTCCTTGACGTACGCGCGAGCGCGCTCTTCAACCCGCTCAATCCAGGACCTGGTCTTCAGGTCAAGGATGAGGGGGCGTGCAAGATTGTCAATTTTCTCGATTCGCTCTCCATGGATGCGAACAATCTCCTGACCGAGGTTCTTCTCGATGAGCTTGATAAGCACATGATCAAGGGCTGTGTGAGTCTGCGAGGAGAGAAGTACCCGGGCTGCAGGAAACACATGCAGGTACAAGGCGATGAGCTCCGCAATGAACGTGGTTTTGCCAGTGCCTGGAGGACCCTCAACCATCAGGATGCTGTTGAGGCCCAGCGCGCGCTCGATGAGTTCTCGCTTCTCTCCATTCAGGCCATTTGCGTAGCCAGGAGGTATGCCGCCCGGCTCTGGGAGTCGAGCGTTTTCGGGTTCGCAAACTATCGACTTCAGCGCAGGAGAAGCGGCTCGTTCTCGGCGCACTGTCTCTAGCGCTACCCGTTGCCTTGCCACCGGCTGGCTTTGACCATGTTCATTTGACTCCAGCACCCCGGAGCCCTTCGGAAGCTCCGTGACATCCAAGTTGAGCGGCTTCAAGGTTATCTCGTCACCAAAAACGTCCAGCACTTCAAACAGGAAGGGTCTGCCGAACGCTGGCCGAAACACCAAGCGATCTGGAAGCCGGCTCTCAGAGAGCTCGCCTTCGCAAACTGCCACCGCTTTCTCGCCTTTGGTGCGCATGGTTACGAATGGGATGCTGAGTTTTCGCGTGCGCTGGATGCGGTCTTTCTCTCGCAGCACTGCAGCCCAGCAGTCGAACCACATCTCTCGTTCAGCCTTGTCGATTTCTCGCTGACGATGTGACTCTTCAGTCTGCAGGCGAAGCCAGAAGGCCCGCTGATTTGCCGCTCCGCGCGCGGACGCCAAGGGCGCAAGAACATTCAACGTGATTGCGTTTAGTTCCGACGCTTGCCGCCGTTCGCTCTCCGCGCGGTCGAGCTCTAGAACGCGCGCGCTCACTACCCGAAAAAGCTCACTGTTGTCGACGACCTTGCATGTGATGTCCAACGTCGCGCCGATGAAGCGGACGGAGCGGTCCTGCTCGTTGACGATGTAACCGTGAAGTGACCTACTGAGGTCGCCCTGCAGAAAGCTGACGCATTCCTCAGGACGGCGGTCCCCGAGCTTCTGCGCAAGCTCGGATAGAGCCTGGGGGCTGAGCTGAACCGTGATTTGTAGGGGCCTCCTGTCTATGTACTTCCGATGGAACGCCTCTACTTGGCCCTGCAGATCTGTCCCGTTCGCCGGCCTGTCTTTAGGAGTTAGCGAAAGGCAACTCTCTAGCAGCGAGATAGGCGCCTCTTCTTGCACAAGCGCCGCAAGGCTGTCCTTGACCTCGCCAAGATTCGCGAACGTTCTGCCGGACAGGCATGCAAGAGCCACGGTTGCCCAGGAGAAGGAGTCGCGAGCGTATGAGTTGGTGCCGTCATCGACTTCTGGGGGCGTATAGGGAGGCGAGCCTGCTGCCTTGAACGTCTCGCCGATTTGAACGCTCGAACGCGCTTTCGCGATGCCGAAGTCGGTCACCTTCAGGCGGCCGAACTCGTCGAACCTTAGGTTCTCCGGCTTGATGTCCCGATGAGCTATGTCGCGCCTGTGGGCGGCGGCAAGCGCGGAGATAAGAGGCGCTCCGACGTCTGCGTAGAAGTCTTCCCAGTTCCAGCGATTGCCTGCCGTCAGCTGCTCGTTCAAGCAGTCCGGAAGCCACTCGAGGGCTAAGTAGAGCTCTTGCTGCTCAGTCCTGCCAACATCGACAAGTTCAACGATGCTCGGATGCTGCAGGTTTTCGAGAGCCTCTCGTTCTCGGTGGAAGGCCAAGACCGCTAATGCTTCATTTGAGGATGAGGTGGGAAGCTTGAGCGCGAGTGTGCGATTGGATGTGCTGTCGACAACCTTGTAGACCCGAGCCATACCCCCAGGCTTTAGGGTCTCCAAGACCCTATAGCGCCCGCACAGGACTTGTCCTTCCAGACTATCGCTGTTCATTAAGCCTCACTCCTTGCACAGCATGGTAGCACTGGGGATCGAATCCTCAGTGCTGCGAACAAAAGTGAAGTCTTGCTTTTGCGCTTGAGTTCGCTCCGCTGGCGCACCGCCGGTTTCAAGGATGACGTTGCTGCTCTTTATCAGCCCCCCACCAGCCGGTGCGCGTGATTGCTGCCGCTCATGCACTGGCCTTCGAATGACTCATATCAGTCTCAAGCGTACATCGGTCATATCAGCCCGGAAGCTTTCTGCAGCCGGCAAAGGCCATCGAAGCAGCCGCTTCCTTCACATTGAAGTCCGCATTGTCGAAATGGAGTCCGTACTTCGACCGGCCTTAATTGTTTCACGCTCGCTCATCCAATGAATTCCTGCCATGGTCGGCAAGCACTATGGCTACAGCGCCTTCTTCATGTACGCCACGTAGAAGCCCTGAACGTAGTCATCGATACGCCCGAACTCTTCGTAGCCCTGTTTGAGATAGAACTCACGCGCCTGCCATTCGAAGGTGTTCAACGTCGCATTGCGGGCACCCAGCTCGCGGGCTTTCTGTTCCGCCGTTTCGAGCAGCCTTCGCCCCAGGCCTTTGTGCCGAGCCGCATCGTCCACGAACAGCAGCTCCACGTTCAGCCAGTGCAGTAACACGAATCCGCGCAACCCACCCACGAGCCCGCCCGTGTCGTCCTTGGCACTGACCCAGACCGGCTGTACCTGCCCGTACTCGCCGACGAACCGATAGTTGAACTGCCGCATGCGGCGACCCAACTCGCCCGAGTGCACCTCTTCAGCGGTTGGGGTGTAGATCTCGAAGTTGCTCATGATTCAAGAACCGGCTTCCAGCCGGCAGCGGGAGTCAAAGCCAGCGAGACGCGGCGTCACGTGCATCCATATCGACCGGCGCACGCGACGCGATGAGCGTCGCAGCAAGATAGGCCCCGGCAACGGCGACCAAGGGCCGGGCCACTTCCTCGCCTCCCGCCACCAGATGCCAGGGAAGATTGAACAGCGCGACAGTCCCCAGACCGGTGAGCAATCCGAGCTGCGAGCCCTGTCGATACAGCGTCAAGGTTCTGCCAAGGCAGGGCATCGCAAATCGGGGCTCTCCGCGCAAGCGTCGCAGCAAGGACATGGCCGTCTCCTCGTCTTCGGATTTCTTTGCGCGCATCGTGCCATAGAGCCGAGTGCCCGTTCCGGACCGCCCCGCCGTCAGCACCGGGCCAGGGCCCGATCTCAGCGCGTCGAGGTGCGACGCCGATTCGAAGGGAACGCGCTGGCACGAAAGCGCCACGCAACCCATGCTCCCGCGCATGCCAGCGCCGCCATGAGCCAGGGAAATACCGCACTGCCCACGGTGCCGAGCAGCACGCCTCCCAACAGTCCGCTGGCCGCGAACGACAGGTTGAAGACCGTGACCAGCATCGACTGCGCGATGTCGGACGCGTCTCCGGCCGCATCGGCCAGCGCGGTCTGCAGCAGCGTGGGCGCGCCGCTGAAGCTCAATCCCCACAAGCACACGCCGATGAACACGAGCGCGAAGGATGAACCGGCCTCTCCCAGCGCCACGCCGACCGCCGCGAAGGTGCCGAGCGACCCCAGGAGTAACGCGCGCAGATGACGGTCGACGAGCCAGCCCACGCCCCAGAGGCCGATGGCCGTGGCCAGCCCGAAGCTCAGCAGCAGGGTATCGAGCCGGTCGAGCAGGCCGCGCTGCGCGAGGAATGGCGCGATGTACGTGTAGAGCAGGTAGTGCGCGAAGATCCAGAGCAGGACGATCAGCAGCACCGGCCCGACACCGGGCGTGGCCAGCACCCGGCGATAGTCCGCCCGCTCGCCGCTGTCCCGGCCCGGCAGGTCCGGAACGCTCGCGCGCACCCAGCCCACCAGCACCAGCCCGATCGCGGACATGCCGCCGAACATCCAGCGCCAGCCGATCTGACGACCGAGCCACGCCGCCAGCGGCACGCCGAACGACAGGGCCAGTGGAATGCCGACCATGACGATCGCCAGCGCGCGACCTTGCAGGCGGCTCGGCACCAGGCGCCGGGCACAGGTCGCCAGTTCGCTCCAGGCCAGGCCGGTCGCGAGGCCGACGACGAGGCGCGCGGCCAGCGAGAGCGCGAGGTGGGTGGAGAGCGCGGTCACGGCATTGCAGGCACAGAACCCGGCCAGCGCGAGCAGCAGCACCTTGCGGCGCGACCACGCACGGGTGGCCGCCGTGAGCGGAATGGCGGCCAATCCGGCGCCGAGCGCGCACAGCGTGACGAACTGTCCGGCCCAGGCCTCGGACACCCCCAGGCCCCGCGCGATCTGCGGCAGCAGGCCCGCGGGCACCGCCTCGTTCGCCGTGGCCATGAAGCTGGTCAGGGTCAGCGCGAGCAGCGCGGCCCAGGGCAGCCGCGTGGCCGCATCCGGCTCGGAGGAAAGGTCGCTGGGGCGCGCCGCGGCGCCGATGGCTCGTGTCATGTCGGATGCTTCCTGTGTGCGGGGTCCTGGCCAGCCAGGACGGAAGCCGGCAGTGTGTGGCTGCGCTCCAACTTTGAGAATTGGGCGGAAAATTGAATGAACTTCAAATCCAAGTGAAAGATGGCAACCGATCGATGGGGCGACATGCGCCTGTTCGCGGAGACGGCTTCGATGGGCAGCCTCTCCGCCGCTGGACGCAAGCTGGGCTTGTCGCCCGCGGCGGCGAGCGCCCGGCTGAAGAAGCTGGAGACGGCCTTGCGCGCGAAGCTGCTCGACCGCACGACCCGGCACCTGCGGCTGACCGAGGAAGGCCGGCTCTATCTGGCCCACTGCGAGGTCGCGCTGCAGAGCATCCATGAGGTGGAAGCCCTGCTGCGCGAGGGGCAGGGCATGGTGCAGGGCAAGGTCAGGATCTCGGCCTCCACCGACTTCGGGCGGCAGGTGCTCGATCGGTGGCTGGACATGTTCGCGAGCCTTCACCCCGGCGTACGGGTGGCATTGACACTGACCGACTCGGTGTCGAACCTCCACCAGGACAACGTCGACCTCGCGATCCGTTTCGGGCAGCCCGAGAGCAGCGCCCTGGTCGCACGGCGGCTGGCACCCAATTGCCGGGTGCTCTGCGCCTCGCCCGACTACCTGGAGCGTCACGGCACGCCACGCACGCCCGAGGCGCTCGCGGGCCATCGCTTCATCGTGCTGGTGACCGCGGCCGGACCGCTCAACGAATTCCACTTCGCGCGAGGCGGCGAGACCTGGCAGCACACGGTGCCGATGGCCGATGCATGGGAAACGAACGATGGAGGACTCGTGCGCGCCTGGACGCTGGCGGGACGAGGCATCGCGCGCAAGACGATCTGGGATGCGGCCGAGGATGTACGGTGCGGCCGGCTTCGGATCCTGCTACCGGAGTACGTGGCGAAGGAACCGGGTGTGTACGCGATACGGCATGTCACGCAGTACATGGTCCCGCGGGTGCGGGCGCTGCTGGACTTCCTGGCCGAGCAATTCGCACAGGAAGCCGAGCGGATGCGGGATATCTGGCCCGGCGAACGCTAGGCCTGCAGCGGCTGCGGCCACTGCAAGGCGCCCGCTCGCGCGGGCACCTTCATGGGCTTTCTCAGCCCTTCATGGCCTTGATGTCGGCCTTGGCCTTGTCGTGATCGGCCTTGGCCTGGTTCACGCAAGCGCTCTTGGCGTCGCCCGACTGGTCATCGCACTTTTCCTTGGCGACTTCGTAGGTGGCCGTGGCCTTTTCCTCCGCGACCTTCTTGGCGTGGCCAGCGGTCGGCTTGTATTGCTGTTCGAGTTCGGCCTTGGCCACGTTCTCCGTGCCCTTGGCCTGCTTCTCGCAGACGTCCTTGGCGTTGTCCTTCATCGTGTCGCACTGGGCCTTGGCCACCTTGTAGTCGGCCTCGATCTTTTCCTTGGCGACCTTGTACTGGTCCTTGGTCATGCCGTCGGCCGCGTTGGCTGCGCCCATGGCGAAGAACGACGATGCGATGGCGAGAACGAGAAGATGTTTTTTCATGAGAAGGCCCCTGTCTGGTTGAGTGTCTTTGTCACCGAGCCGCCCTGTGCGGCTGCAGTGAATGCACTCTAGGAAAACAGGGGTGGCGAGCAGGTAGGACGACGGCGCTCGGGGGGCTAGGCAGAGGCCACGGCTGCGCGCAAGCGCAGAGAGGGCACGGTCAGTTCTGCACCGTGACCCACACGGCCCGCGGGTCGCATTGCCGCGCGCATGCGAACACGTAGACCTCGTTGCCCAGAAAGAGCACATAGCCTCGGGCCGAAGAACCGTCGGGCTGCTCGGGTGCGTCGGGGAGCTTGAGAAACTGGAAGCTGTCGCTGACCTGGCACACGAATTCCATCGGCGAGCCGCACGAACAGGTGAAGCTTTCTTCGTCCTGCACCCATTCGGGCTCGCCGCCCACCGCGATGCGGTAGTACTCGTCGTCGGGCGCATCGGCCACCACGAGTTCGGCGGTCTGCAGAACGGGGGGACTGGGCACGCGATGCATGGCCCGCGGCTTCTCGAGCGATGCGAACCAGTGGCCTTCGCCCTGGTCCCAGTAGGCCGGCGGCAACGCTTCGAAGGACTCGAAGCTCGGGATCTCGTTGTGCTCCGGGCACATCAGCACCGACAGCCGGCTTCCCTCGACAAACGGCAGCTCGGCCGCGCGAGGGAGCGTGAACTGGAGGAAGGGAATCATCTGCCGATCGCACTGGGTGCAACACGGCAGCCCCTGGCCCTCGGGCGCCAGATAGGCGCCGCCCACGGAGTCCTGGGGAGATTCGCTGTCGAAGCGCAGGTTGAAGAATTTCTTCGGCACGTTTTCTTTCCTTGAGTGAGGCCGTCAGGGCTGCTGCACGATCTGGATCTCGTTGCCCGCCGGGTCGCGCAACGTCGCGAGAATCCCGCCCCACTGCTGCCGCTCGGGAAGCCCGCTGAACGCGACGCCGAGCGACGAGAGTTCCTTGTACTTCGCCTCGATGTCCGCCACGTCGAAGGACAGCCCCGTGAAGCGCCCCACGAGCACCTGGTCTTCCGTCGGCGCGTCCGCGTCGACACGCTCGACCACCAGGTTCAGCGGCCCCGAGCCGAACACGCAATAGCCATGTTCGCGTCCGTCGGCCTTCAGCGGCAGGCCCAATGTCTGTTCGTAGAAACGGGCGGCATCGCCGAGGTCCTGGACGAAGATTCGCGCGGTGTGAAGTTCCATGGTGCCTCCCCCCGGGGCTGTGTGGTGCGGTCGAACGGCATCCTAAACGCGTGCCTCCATCAAGGACAAGCAACATCGTCAACGGCGACCGCGCACCGCTCCCTTCACGGAATCAACAACACCGACCCGACCGTCCTCCCCTGCTCCACATCCGCATGCGCCAGCGCCGCCTCGGCCAGCGCATAGGTCCGGCTCACCTCGACCTTCAGCGCGCCGCTTCGCACCAGGTCGAACAGCTCTCCGCAGGCCTGTGCCCGTGTCTCCGGCGTGATGGCGTGGAAGCCGAAGCCCGGCCGGTGCAGCGCGAGGCAACCCTTCTGCGCCAGCAGCATCAGGTCGAAGGGCGGCACCGGGCCCGAGGCGTTGCCGTAGTTCACGACGGCGCCGAAGGGCCGCATGCAGTCGAAGGAAGGAATGAAGGTGTCCTTGCCGACGCCATCGAACACGGCCGCCAGGCCATGCGGCGCGAGCTGCTTCGTGGCGGCCACGAAATCCTCCTGGCGGTAGAGGATGGTGTGGTCGCAGCCGTGCGCGCGCGCGAACTCGGCCTTGGCCTGCGAGCCGACGGTGCCGATCACGGTGGCGCCCAGATGATGGCTCCATTGCGCGAGCAGGCTGCCGACGCCGCTCGCGGCGGCATGCACGAGGATGGTGTCGCCGGGCTGCGGCCGGTGGCAGCGGTGGATGACCACCGAGGCGGTCAGCCCCTTGAGCAGCATGGCGGCGGCCTGGCGGTCGTCGATGTCGTCGGGCAGGCGCACGAGGCAGTCGGCCGGCAGGTTGCGCGCCTCGGCGTAGGCGCCCGTGTCCTGGAAGAACAGGCCGCCGGTGCCGGCATAGGCCACGCGGTCGCCCGCGCGCCATTCGCTGACCTCGGCGCCCACGGCCTCCACCACGCCGGCGGCCTCGTTGCCGAGGATGACGGGGAAGCGCGGTCCGCGGCCGAGGTAGAAACCGCCGTTGCGCACGTTGATGTCGGAGAAGTTGAGGCCGATGGCGGTGTGGCGCACGCGCACCTGGCGCGGCGCGGGCGGCGGCAGTTCGAGGTTCAGGGCTTCGAGGACCTCGGGCCCGCCGTGGCGATGGATGGCGATGGATTGCATGCCGCCAAGTGTGCGCACGCGGCGCCCGTCGCGCCCGTCCCCTCCGAGGGGACTGACACCGGGGCGAGCGCGCCCGACAGTGGCGCCATGACCAAGGCCACCTTCATCTGCGCCGACGGCGCCCGCCGCGACGTCGACGTTCCCGTCGGCACCAACCTCATGCGCGCCGCCTGCGACCACGGCATCGACGAGATCGTCGGCGACTGCGGCGGCTCGCTCAGTTGCGCCACCTGCCATGTCTTCGTGGAAGACGGCCCCGCGGACGCACTGCCCGCCATGGCTTCGACCGAGGACCAGATGCTCGACTACACGGCCGCGCCGCGCCAGGCCACGAGCCGTCTCTCGTGCCAGCTCGTGATGAGCGCAGCGCTCGACGGCCTGGTGCTGCGCATCGCCAACCCGCAGGTCTGACGCCATGACCGCAAGCTGGTTGCAACTGGAAGACAAGGTCTGCGTGGTCACCGGCGCGGCCGGCGGCATCGGCATCGAGATCGCACGCGAGCTCGCGTCGGTGGGCGCCAGGGTGGCGCTGCTCGACCGTGACGAGGCGGGCGCGGCCCGCGCCGCGGCCGACATCGCGGAAAGCGGCGCGCGCGCGATCGCGCTGGGCTGCGACATCACCGACAAGGCCGACGTGGAACGCGCCGCGGCCGCGGTCGAGCGCGAGCTCGGCCGCTGCGACGTGCTGGTGAACAACGCGGCCACGATCTACGCCGCGGCGCTGATGGACATCGACATCGAGCGCTGGCACCGGCTGATGGCGGTGAACCTCGACGGCTTCCTGCTGTGCGCGCAGGCCTTCGGCCGCCAGATGATCGCCGCGGGCGGCGGCAGCATGGTGCACGTGGCCTCGATCTCGGGGCGCGTGCCGCAGCCCTACAGCGGGCCCTACAGCATCAGCAAGGCGGGCGTGAAGATGCTGTCGCAGCTGCTGGCGGTGGAACTCGGCGAGCACCGCATCCGCAGCAACGTGGTGAGCCCGGCGATGGTGCGCACGCCGCTCACCGAAGGCATCTACACCCAGCCCGAGGTGCTCGCGAAGCGCGAGGCGATCGTGCCGGCCGGACGCATCAGCGGGCCGAAGGACATCGCCGAGGTGGTGGCCTTCCTGGCCAGCCCGCGCTCGGGCTACGTGAACGGGCAGGACCTGCTGGTTGACGGCGGCCTCAGCACCGCCTGGCTGTCGCTGATTCCCCGCCCCGGCTTCGAGAAGCAGGACGCGCAGGCGCGATGACCGGCGTGCGGCCCGGCGGCCTGGCGGCATTGGCCACGGTGCATTGCTGCAGCAGCGCGATGATGCGCGTCTGCGATCCGATGCTGCCCGCGCTGGCGCAGAGCTTCGGTGTCACCACCGGGCGCGCGGCGCTCACAGTGTCGGTCTATGCGGTGGCCTACGGGCTGCTGCAGCTGCTGTTCGGCCCGCTTGGCGACCGCTTCGGCAAGCGCCGCACCATCGGCTTCGCGGCGCTGGGCTGCGTGGCCGGCAACCTGCTCGCGCTGGTGGCGATGAGCCTCGAGATGCTGGTGGTGGCGCGCTTTCTCGCCGGCGCCGCGGCCGCCGGCATCATCGCGCTGGTGCTGGCCTGGGTCGGCGACACCGTGCCCTACGCCGACAGGCAGCCGGTGCTGGCCCGTTTCCTGATGCTGTCGCTGGGCGGCATGATCGCCGGGCAATGGGTGTCGGGCGTGCTCACCGAATGGCTGGGCTGGCGCGCGGTGTTCGCGTTGCTGGCCGTGGTGTTCTGCATCGGCGGGCTCGCGATCAGCCTCAACCGCGAGGTGCGCGCCGAGCCGGTGCGCGCGCCTTCGGGCCACGGCCATGGGCATCTGCGCGACATCCTGCGCGTGCTGTCCGAGCCCTGGGCGCGCTGGATGCTGCTGGTGGTGATGGCCGAGGGCGCCTTCGCCTTCTCGGGCGTGGCCTTCCTGCCGGCCTTCCTGGTGCGCGAATACGGCCTCGGGCTCTCGAGCGCGGCGGGCGTGGTGGCGCTCTATGGCGTGGGTGGATTCTTCTATGCGTTCGCGGCGCGCCGGCTGCTGGCGGTGTTCGGCGAAGGCGGGCTGGTGCTGGGCGGCGGCATCGCGCTGGGCCTGGGCTGGGTGGTGCTCGCGCTCAGCCAGCACTGGGCGCTGGCGCTGCCGGCCTGCCTGGTGGCGGGCCTGGGCTTCTATGCGCTGCACGGCACCTTGCAGACCCATGCCACGCAGATGGTGCCCGCGCTGCGCGGCACCGCGGTGAGCCTGTTCGCCTCCACCATGTTCCTCGGCATCGCGCTCGGCGTGGCCGTGGCCTCGGCGGCGGTGGACCGCATCGGCACGCGACCGGTGTTCCTGGCCTGCGCGGCGGCGCTGCTGGCGATCGGCGCGGGCTTCGCGCTCAGCTTGCGGCAGCGGGCGGCGGCGAATCCGCGCCCGGCCGGCTGAGCGCTCACACGCTGTCCCGGCGCACGGTGCGTTCCCCACCATCGCGCCCGATCTCCTCGCGCACGCGCAGCCAGCCCGCGCGCCAGTCCTCGAAGTCGACCACGATTGCGCGCGCATCCTCCGACACGTGGTCGCGCCACAGCAGTCGCGCCGCGCCGCCCTCCAGGCGCACGAGGTAGGCCTCCTCGCCATCGAAGAGTTCGGTTGCCTCGGGCAGCGCGGAATAAGGGCGCGAATCGGTGCCGGCGACGGCGAATGCGAGGCGCACTTCTCCACGGTGCCAGGCGGCGAGATCGGCGAACAGGTCTTCGGCCGGCGCTTGCGCCATGCCGGGCAGCAAGGCCTGCCGCGCCGTTCTCTCGAGCATGTCGTCGATCGCCGCCTGGACCAGCCCGACGACCGACCAGGCATCGGGGTCGCCGATCTCGCCGGCTCCGGTGTCGAGGCGGACCTGGCAGAAGCGATGCGTGCCGTCGGACGAGGCGCGCACATCGACGTGCCAGGCCAAGGGGGCGGTGTTTTTCTCGGTCATCACCCGCAGGGTACTTCCATGTGCGACGTTCCCGGTGGCGAGCACCGCCACGTGCCGTCTTTCGCGTTCGCCGCGTCCCTATGCAGAATGCGTTCCTCGCCCACGCGCGGCCATCGCGAAGGGCAACGACAAGAACCAGGAGCAGCACGAATGACGAAGCCGGATTCGAAGACGGACCTCCCGATCTCGGAGCAGATCGACCGCAAGATCGCCGAGCTCGGCGACTGGCGCACCCAGACGCTGGGCCGAATGCGGCAGCTGATCAAGGAGGCCGATCCGGAGATCGTCGAGGAACTCAAGTGGATGGGCACGCCGACCTGGTCGCACGACGGCATCGTCTGCACCGGCGAGTCGTACAAGGGGAAGGTGAAGCTGACCTTCGCCAAGGGCGCCTCGCTCGCGGATGCGGCCGGCCTGTTCAACGCGAGCCTCGAGGGCAATGCGCGGCGCGCGATCGACATCGGCGAAGGCGAGACGGTCGATGCGCTGGCCTTCAAGGCGCTGATCCAGGAAGCGGTGGCGCTCAACGTGACGAAGAAGGCGGCGAAGGCGAAGCGCCCGGCATAGCCCGCCGCGGACGAAAGCTCAGTCGCCGATGCCCACCAGCTGCCGCGGATGCCGCCGGGCCTCGAGCTCGTCGACCAGCGCGCAGGCGAAGTCCGCATACGAGATACCGCTGCGGCCCTGCGCATCGCTGACCAGCGCGCCGACCGCGCAACGGTAGCGGCCGCTGCGCTCGTCCGGCGCGATGCGCGCGGCGGGCGCGAGGCAGGTCCAGTCGAGCCCCGAGGCGGCGAGCAGGGCCACCGCTTCCTCGTGCGCCTTGACCTTGGGCAGCAGTTCCGCTGGGAAGTCCGCCGTGTCGGCCAGACGCCGGCCCGGCGCCACCGCGAGGCCGCCGGCACCGCCCACGGTGACGATGCGCATAACGCCCGCCGTGTGCATCGCCTGCAGCATCGAGGCCGTGGCGCGCACCAGCAAGGGCGCCACCTCGGCCGGCGCGCCATAGGCGCTGACCAGCACGTCCTGCCCCTGCAAGCCGCGCGCGAGCGCCGCCGCATCGAACACGTCGAACTCGGCACGCGGCAAAGGCCGCAGCAGGTGGCCGCGGCGCGCAGCCTCGAGCGCGACGTGGCGTCCCACGCGCCCGGTGCCGCCCACCAGCGCGATCTTCAGCGGCGACATCAGGCGATGCGGCCCAGCCCGGCGCGGATGGTCGCGCCCGGCGCGGGCTCGAGCAGGTTGACCTCGGCGCGCTGGAACAGCGCCGTGCCATGGCGCGCGCGCTGCGCTCCGAACTCGGCCTGCAGCGCGGCATCGCGATCCAGCCGCTGGCGGCCCGCATGCCAGGCCGCGGCGTCGGGCCAGGCGTAGAGCAGCACGACCTTCTGCATGCCGGCGCCGGCCGCCATGTCCCACACGGCGAGCACGCGCGCGCCGGCCTCGCGCACGCGCGGCAGCCAGGTCTCGTGCAGGAACACATTGGCGTTGGCGTTCTGCCCGGGCGCGATCTGCTGCTGCACGAGCTCGTGCAGGCCGCCCACCGGCACGGCGGCCTCGGCTCCCGCGAGCGCCGGCCAGGCGGCGTTCGGCTTCAGGAAGAACAGGTCGTGGCGCTCCACCATCTCGTGGCCCGCGTTGGTCTCGGCGCGCACGCGCCACCACTCGGCGTCGGCATAGAAGCTGGCCCACACGGCCTCGCGGTGCGCGTAGTCGCGGTAGGCCATCAGGTAGACGAAGCGCGGTGCGTCGGGACCGGCCACGGCCTGCCAGCGCGCGACGCAGTCGACGCCGTGCTTCTCGAACAGGGCCGGGAAATGGTGGTTGAAGCGGTCGTGCACGTCGGCCATGCGGCCCGGTGCCACCGAGTAAAGACGCAGTTCGTGGATCATGGCCGCCACCATAGCCATGGCACGGCGGCTGTCTGTCCCGCCGCAGGGGGGCATACCGCGCGCGGGGCGCTGCCTATGCTGGCCGGCGGCGGGCACCGCGCCCGCAACTACTACAACAACCCGACCCGCGCACCATGGCCAAGCTCACCATCGTCTACTACAGCAGCACCGGCCACACCTGGCGCATCGCCCAGGCCATCGAGGAAGGCGCGCGCGCCATGGGCGCCGAAACGCGCCTGCGCAAGGTGCGCGAACTCGCGGGCGCCGAGGCCATCGATGCCAAGCCGGCCTGGAAGGAACACCTGGAGGCCACGCGCGAGGTGCCCGAGGCCACGCCCGACGACCTCTCCTGGGCCGACGGCTTCGTGTTCGGCACGCCCACGCGCTTCGGCCTGCCGGCCGCGCAGCTCAAGCAGTTCATCGACACGCTGGGCCCGCTGTGGGCCGCGGGCGGACTGCAGGACAAGGTGGCGGGCGCCTTCACGGGGGCCGGCAACCTGCACGGCGGGCAGGAATCGACGCTGCTCGCGCTGCACAACATCTTCTATCACTGGGGTTCGGTCATCGTGCCGGTGGGCTACACCGACAAGCGGATCCCGGCGGCCGGCGGCAACCCCTACGGCAGCAGCTTCAGCGACGGCCGCGGCCAGGGCCTGCCCGCGGAGAAGCTCGACGCCGCGCGCTACCAGGGCGAGCGGCTCGCGCGCTTCGCGGGCGTGCTGGCGGCGGCCCGCGCACAGGCCGCCGGCTGAGGCAGGCGGTTCCGATGCCCGTGCTAGTCTCGTGCGGATGGTCCCGCCCTCCCCCATGAAAGATGCGAAGTCCGGCCATGGCGCCGACGAGACGAACGGCACGGGCCCTGGCGCCGGCGACGAGGACGCGGGCGGCGTGCAGGCGGTCGACACCGCGGTGCGCGTGCTGTCCGCGCTGATCGACACCGGCGCGCCGCTGATGCTCAAGACCGTGGCCGAGCGCGCCGAGATGCAGCCGCCGAAGGCGCACCGTTACCTCGTGAGCTTCTGCCGCAGCGGGCTGGCCGAGCGCGACGCCGCCAGCGGCGGCTACCGGCTCGGGCCGCTGGCGGTGCGGCTGGGCCTCGCGGCACTGCGCCGGCTCAACGTGGTGCAGGTGGCCTCGCCCACGCTGGGCGAGCTGCGCGACGAACTCGGCTTCACCGTCGGCCTCGCGGTCTGGGGCGCGGCCGGGCCGACCTTCGTGCGCTTCGAGGAGACCAACGACGCGCTGATCATCAGCGGCCGCCCCGGCTCGGTGATGCCGATGCTGACCTCCTCCACCGGCCGCATCTTCGGAGCCTACCTGCCGGCCTCGGTCACGGCACCGCTGATCGACCGCGAGCTGTCGGGCGTGCCGCATCCGGGCGCGACGCCGAACCCGGCCGCCGGGAAGATGACGCGCGCCGATGTCGAGACGCTGTTCGAGTCGGTGCGCAAGCGCAAGCTCGCGCGCATCCAGGGCGACCTCAATCCGGGGCTGCACGGCGTGTCGGCACCGATCTTCGACCACGCGGGCGCGGTGGCCGGCGTGATGACCGTGATGGGCTCGGCCGGCCTGATCGACACCCGGCTCGACGGCCATGTGGCGACCGTGCTGTCGGCGCGCGCCGAGGACGTTTCGCGCCGCATGGGCTGGGGCTGAAACCGCCTGCCGCAGCGCAGCGGAGGGTTTCTCCTCACACAGTCAGGATTTCGATGAGCGTAATCTGATTACGGAATTTGAAACCTACCCGGAACACAGAAGTCCGGGCAGTTGGCGCCCCGGAGGCGCCTGGCGGTACCCCAGGAGACAACGATGATGACGGTGATGATCCAGGACCGGCCCGCGGCCGCCTCCTCCTCGGAAGCGCAGCTCGCGCGCCTGGTCGACGGCATGGGCAGCGAGCGTTTCGCGCCCGCGCTCGCGAACTACCTGCATGCGCTGTGCGGCGCCGATCACTTCGCGGCCTTCCGCCTCGGCCAGGACGAGCTGCGCGAAGTGGCGGCCTGCTGCGTGCAGCCCGAGCGCACCGCGCGCGACCGCGTCGAGAGCTACGTCAAGCAGGGCCTGTGGAAGCACGACCCGGCCATGACGGAAGCCCAGCGCCGCGTCGACGGCGCGGCCGCCACCATCATCCACGTCGACTTCAGCGACCACGAGTACGACGACCTGCGCCCGCGCGTCTACCCGCACGTGCGCGACCGCATCCTGCTGTGCGGCCGCGGCGCCAACGGCGCCTTCGGCCTCAGCGTGCTGCGCGCCGACCCGCACACGCCGTTCGCGCACGACGGCATCGAGCGCCTCGCGCAGGCGGCCGAGCTGCTGCTGGCGATGCTCTCGAAGCATGCCGACGTCTGCCAGAGCCGACCCGACGTGTCGCAGGCACTGACCACGCTCGAGGAGATCGAGAACTGCATCGTGGCGACCAGCCCGCTGCCGCGGCGCGAGGCCGAGGTCTGCGCACGCATCCTCTACGGGCTGTCGTCGGTCGGTATCGCGCTCGACCTCGCCGTGAGCGAGGAGACCGTGAAGACCTACCGCAAGCGCGCCTACCAGCGGCTGGTGATCGGCAGCGAGCGCGAGCTGCTGACCTGGTATCTCGCGCGCTGGGGCCGCTGGAGCGCGGAGCGCTTTCAGACGATGGCCTCGCGCGCGCTGCACTAGAGCGCGACGTCACGCGTCCCCTGCAGCGGGACTGACCCCGGCGCCCGGCTGTGCCCCAATGAGGCCATGCCCGAGTCGCACCGATGCCGCCCCTGCTCCAACCCTCCGCCGTCCAGCTGATCCTCGAGGATCACCAGGCCCTCGCGACGGTGCTGCGGGCACTGGGCGACAGCGTCGAGCAGGCGCGCCGCTCGGCCCGCCGGCCCGATTTCGACGAGCTGCGCGCCATGCTGTTCTACCTCGACGAGATGCCCGCGCGCATGCACCACGCGAGCGAGAGCGAGCTGCTGTTCCCGAAGATCCGCGAACGCTGCCCGGCGCTGCGCCCGGTGCTGGCGCGGCTCGAGGCCGAGCACGAGCGCGGCGAATCGTCGGTGCGCGAACTCGAGCATGCGCTGACCGCCTGGGAGCTGATGGGCGAGGTGCATCGCGAATCCTTCCAGCTGCTGCTGCACACGCACTCGACCGTCTACCTCGGCCACATGGAGGTCGAGGAAAGCTATGTGCTGCCCGTGGCCGCCGACTACCTCTCGCCCGCCGACTGGCGCGAACTCGCCGAGGCGCTGGCACGCCAGCGCGGCGACACCGATGCCGCGATGACGCAGGGCCACCGCGCGCTGTTCGCGCGCATCACCGCCCGCACCTCCTGCCCCGATCCCACGCTCCAGAAATGACCATGCAAGACATCGACGTTCCCGTTCTCATCGTCGGCGGCGGAGGCTGCGGCCTCGCGGCCTCGCTGTTCCTCTCGCGCCAGGGCATCGCCAGCCTGCTGATCGAACGCCATCCGGCGCCGGGCCGGCTGCCCAAGGCGCGCTACATCAGCCAGCGCACCATGGAGCTGCTGCGCCAGTTCGAGGTGGCCGAGCGCGTCTACGAACGCTCGATGCCGCTGGCCCACATCTCGCACATCCGCTGGTGCACCACGCTGGCCGGCGACGGCGAGCTCGACCGCCGCACCTTCTACCGCATCGAATCCTTCGGCGGCGGCTCGCTCGCGCAGCACTACGCGAAGGACAGCCCCTGCGAATCCACGCTCTACCCGCAGGTGCGCATGGAGCCGCTGCTGCGCGAGCTGGCCTCGGCCGAGGCGAACGCGCAGGTGCGCTACCACCACCAGCTGCAGTCCTTCGAGCAGGACGAGAACGGCGTGACCGCGCGCGTGCTCGATCGCGACAGCGGCGAGGAGTACCGCGTGCGCGCGAAGTACCTGATCGGCGCCGACGGCGGCAAGACCGTGGGCCCGACGCTGGGCGCGGTGATGAGCGGCGCGACCGACCTCGCGCACATGGTCACGGTCTACTTCCGCGCCGACCTCTCGAAGTACTGGGACGACGACTACTCGATGACCACCTGGTTCGTCAATCCCGAGGGCGGCTCCTGGGCCAGCGGCGTGCTGGGCCAGCTCGGGCCCACGCGCTTCGGCCGGCATTCCGAGGAATGGATGTTCCACTTCAGCTTCCGGCCCGACGACCCGTCCCGCTTCGAGGAGTCGTCGCTGCTGCCGCGCATGCGCGAGCTGCTCAAGATCCCCGACCTGCATCCCGACATCATCGGCATCGGCCACTGGACGGTCGAGGGCGTGCTGGTCGACCGCTACCGCTGGGGCCGCGCGCTGCTCGCGGGCGATGCCGCGCACCGCCATCCGCCGACCACCGGCCTGGGCCTGAACTCGGCGATCCAGGACGCGCACAACCTGGCCTGGAAGCTCGCGGCCGTGCTCAAGGGCGAGGCGCACGACAGCCTGCTCGACAGCTACGAGGCCGAGCGCCGCCCGGTGGCCGCGTTCAATATCCAGTGGGCGCTGATGACCTTTCAGAACCACCAGCTCACCGATGCCGGCATCGGCCTGGTGCGCGGCAACGCCGAGCTGAGCCAGGCGAACTTCCGCCGCTACTTCGCCGACGACGCCGAGGGCCGCACGCGGCGCGCGCGGCTGGCACAGATCATGGAAGTGCAGCGCATGGAATGGCAGGCGCACGACATCGAGCTGGGCTACCACTACGACCTCGGCGCCGTCATGCCCGACGGCACGCCCACGCCCGAACGCGATCCGCTGGGCCAGACCTACGTGCCCACCACGCGGCCCGGCCATCGGTTGCCGCATGCCTGGCTCGAGCGCGACGGCAGGAAGATCTCCACGCTCGACCTGGTGCGCCCGGGCCGCTTCACGCTGCTGACCGGCCGCCAGGGCTCGGCCTGGGCCGATGCCGCGGCGACACTGGCGCATGGCGCCGGCCTGCCGGTGGACATCGTCGAGATCCACGACACGGCCGCGGTGCGCGACGTCGAAGGAACCTGGCGCTGCCTGCGCGGCGTCTCGTCGGACGGCGCGATCCTGGTGCGGCCCGACCAGCACGTGGCCTGGCGCGCGATGGGCCGCGGCGACAGCGCGCGCGGACAGCTCGCGGCGGCCTTCGCGAAGATCCTGCAGCGCGATCTCGCGGCCTGACATTCCAACGAACGAGGAGACAGCCACCATGCAACGACGCACCCTGCTTTCGCTCCTGGCCACCGGCGCCCTGGCCCCCGCGGCCTTCGGCGCCGCCGCCCAAGGCAACTGGCCCAGCCAGCCGATCCGCCTGATCGTGCCCTACCCGGCCGGCGGCGGCACCGACTTCTTCGCGCGCCTGGTCGCGCCCGGCATGGGCGAGGTGCTGGGCCAGCCCGTGATCGTGGACAACCGCCCCGGCGCCTCCGGCATCATCGGCGCGACCGCCGTGGCGAAGCAGCTCGCGCCCGACGGCCACACCTTCCTGCTCGGCGACATGACCACCTACGCGGTCAACCCGGCGATGTTCGACAAGCTGTCGTACGACCCGCTCAAGGACCTGCGCACCGTGACCATGACGGCGAAGTTCGACTTCCTGCTGGTGGTCAACCCGAACACCCTGCCGGTGCGCAACCTGCAGGAGCTGATCGCGCTGGCCGCGCGCACCCCCGAGGGCCTGAACTACGCTTCGCCGAGCGTGGGCACCACGCACCACCTCGCCACCGAGTTGCTGGCGCGCGAGACCGGCATGAAGCTGGTCGCCATCACCTACAAGGGCGGCGGCCCCGCGGTGCAGGACCTGCTGGGCGGCCAGGTGGGGCTGATGTTCCTCGACCGCGCCACCGCGCGGCCGCACATCGAGTCGGGCCGGCTGCGGCCTATCGCCGCGGCCGGTGCCAAGCGCATCGCGGCCTATCCCGAGGTGCCGACCGTGGCCGAGCAGGGCGTGAAGGGTTTCGAGGTCGAGGGCTGGCAGGGTTTCACCGTGCGCACCGGCACGCCCGACGCCGTGGTGCAGGCGCTGCAGGCGGCCTATCTCAAGGCCATCGCGCCGGCCGAGATCCGGCGCAAGCTCGGCGAGGCGGGCATCGACCCGGTGGGCGGCACGCCCGAGCAGTTCACCCAGTACATCCAGACCGAGACCGCCAAGTGGGGCCGCGTGGTGCGCGAGCGCGGCATCAAGGCCGAATGACGGCTGCTTGACGGCTACTTGAGGCAGGCCTTGGTGAAGACGCCGTCGTGCGCGGCCGTGGCCTCGCAGGCCGGCGCGGCGGTCTGGACGGCCGTGGCGCCGGCGGCATCGTCCTTCTCCACCGCCCACGCCATGGGCGCGAGGATCGCGAGGAAGAACGATCCCAAAAGGGCAGCACCGGCTGCCAGCGATCCTATTTTTTTCGTCATGTGCGGCTCCTGGTGCTTGCCGGGCAACAGGCCCGACGCATGGGAGCCGATGGTGGGGGCCGGGCAGGTGGGGAACCGTCAGTGCCGGAGCACGGCGCTTGTAGGCGGGCGCTGTATTCAGGACTGCAGGGCCGCCCCCGCCGCGGCGCGGATCCGCTCGGCCGACTGGCGGGCGCGGCGCATGATCGCCGGGGTGTCGTAGGCCACCAAGCGGCCGCCGCGCTTGACGATGCGGCCATCGACCATCACGGTCTCGACGTTGGCGGCGCTGCCGCTCTGCACGATCGCGGTCTCGGCATTGCCGACCGGACCGATGTTGAGGTCAGCGGTGCGCACCAGGATGATGTCGGCGCGCTTGCCCTCGACGATCGAGCCCGTGACATCGCCGAGCCCCAGCGCGATGGCGCCGTTGATCGTCGCCATCTCGATCACCTCGTGCACGCCCACCGGCTTCGCGCCCGCGCTCGGCGTGCCGGCCCAGGGCACGCCGAGGTTCCAGGTGAAGCGCATGGCCTCGAACATGTCGGGCGGCGCGATCGAGGTGGCGTCGCTCGACAGCGAGACCGCGAGGCCCGCCGCGCGCATCGCGAACAGTGCGGCGCGCGCGTCGCCGGTGCCGCTCAGGCGCAGCTCGGAATGGGTGGCGAAGCTCAGCGGCGTCCTGGTGCGCGCGAGCGCCGCGAGGTCGGCCGGGCTCGCGGGCACGTAGTGGGCGATCATGAAATCGGGCCCGAGGTAGCCGCGCCGCTCGTAGTCGAGCGCGTCGACGTTGTTGGGTGCCTCCTGCGGCGCATGGATCGCGACCGGCAGCCCGCTGGCCTTGGCGAACTTCATCTCCTCGTGGAAGACGGCCTCGGTGCTCTGCTGCGGGCCGCGCAGGTTCAGCCCCAGGTGTACCAGGCCGGCCAGCGGCGAACGTTCGCCGAACCAGTCGCGCCGCACGCGCGCCAGGTCCTCGTAGCGGTTGAGTTCGTCAGCCGGCATCTGGTCGACATGGCCGTAGGAATAGCGTGCGCGCAGCAGCGACTGCCGGTGCGCGCGCAGCTCGGCATCGGCATGGGCCGGCGAGCGCGTGTTGTGCGACCAGTTGTGCACGGTGGTGGTGCCGCCATGGGCCAGCTCGGCGCAGCCCAGCAGCACGCTGTTGTAGAAGTCCTCGCTCGTGTAGAGCGTGGAGGTCGCGCCCTTGGCCGGATAGTAGGAGAAGCCCTCGCGCGCCGTGAAGCTGCGGCCGATCGCGCTCCACAGGTGGTAGTGGGAATTGACGAAGCCCGGCATCACGATGCGGTCGGTGGCGTCGATCACCTCGACGCCCGGTGCGCGCAGGCCGCGGCCCACCTTCTCGATGGTGCCGTCGCGCACCAGCACGTCCGCGCGCGGCAGGGTGCCGGTGGCGCGGTCGACCGTGATCACCGCGCCGTTGCGGATCAGGTAGCTGCCGCGGCTGGCCCGGGCCGGAGTGGCGAGCGCTGGCGCGCCGGTGGCGGCCACCGCCAGGGCGCCGGCCAGGCGAATGAAGTCTCTCTTGCTGGTTTGCATGGGCTGTCCCGGTGAGGAAGTGAGGAAAAGGATCGCGCGCTCAGCGCGCGTTGAGAAAGAAGGCCCCCGTCATCGCGAGCCCCGTCAGCACCACGAACCCGCGCACCAACTCCGGCCGCAGCCGCCGCGCGGCCGTGCCGCCCGCATAGCCGCCGGCCGTGGCGCCGAGCGCCATCCACAGCGCATGGGTCCAGACGATCGCGCCGCTGGCTGCGTAGATCGCGACCGCCATCAGCGTGAGGATGGCCGAGACGAAGTTCTTGATGCCGTTCATGCGGCCCATGTCCGCATGCCCGAGCGCGCCGAGCACCGCGAGCAGCAGGATGCCGAGGCCGCCGTTGAAGTAGCCGCCGTAGACCGCGACCGCCACGATGCCCAGGTCGGCGAGCCAGGCGCGCCCCGGTGCGGCGACCTCGGCCCGGCGTCGCACCAGCGCGGGCCCGATCGCGAACAGCAGCGTCGCGGCCAGCAGCAGCCAGGGCACGATGCGGCCGAAGGCCTGGTTCGAGGTCGACAGCAGCAATGCCGCACCGGCCGCGCCGCCGAACACCGAGAGCACGCCCAGCCGAAGCAGCGAGGGCGACATCGGCCCCGCGAGCTCGCGCCGCAGCGCCCACGCTCCCGCCAGGTAGCCCGGCAGCAGCGCGGCGGTGCCGGTGGCATTGGCCGACACCAGCGGCACGCCGACCAGCGCCAGTGCCGGCAGGGTGAGGAAGCTGCCGCCGCCCGCCACGGCGTTGAGCGCCCCGGCCAGCGCCGCGGCACCGCCGAGCAGCGCCCATTCGAACGCCGTGCTCACGGCTTGCGCGCCGGCAGCGACATGCGGTCGGTGCGCAGCAGCGCCGTCAGCACCACGCCCAGCGCCGCCAGCAGCGTGATCTGCAGCAGCCCGGCCGAGCCCCAGCCGAGGCGCGCGGCGATGGCGCCGATGATGTAGCCCGCGAAGGCGCCCGCGCCGTACAGCGTGGTCACGAACACGCCGGTGGCGCGGTTGGTGAGCGAGGCGCGCACCGCCTTGATGTGATAGCCGGCCAGGTTCACGTAGAGCACGCCGCTGACCACCAGGCCCCAGGCGAAGGACAACGCGGACTGCACCCAGATGCCGGCGGGACCCGAGAACAGCAGGAAGCCCAGCAGCCCGGTGCCGACGAAGCTCAGCGACAGCACCAGCTTGGGATGGAAGCGGTCGCCGAGCCAGCCGCCGAAGATGGAGGCGAACACGCCGAAGCCGAAGATGCTCATGACGCGGCCGGTATCGGCCGGCGTGTAGTGCAGGTGCTCGCGCAGGAAGGTCGGGTACATGCCGAGGTAGCCGTAGATGCACAGGCCGCCGATCACGCTCATCGCGGTCAGCAGCACGGTGTTGCGGTTCCACATGCGCTCGGCGCCGCGCTGGTCGGCGCGAGTGTCGGCCGCGGCCACGTTCTCGGTCATGCGACGGCCCACGGTGAGCGCGATCAGCGCCATGGCCGCGAAGCCCGCCACGCCGAACACCACCAGCGGCAGCCGCCAGTCGCGCTCGGCGCCGATCAGGTGGCCGCCGAGCAGCGGCCCGACGATCGCGCCGATGCCGAACGAGAAGTTGATCGCGCCCACGGCCGTGGCGCGGTAGCGCGCGAAGTGGCTGGCCGCGATGGCGATCACCACCGTGAGCTGCATCGCCTCGCCGATGCCGGTGGCGGCGCGGTAGGCGATCATGTCGGCGAAGCCGTGCGAGTAGGCCGTGAGCAGCGTGCCCAGCGAGAAGATGGCGATGCCGATCTGCAGCACGGTCTTGCGCGACAGCCGCGCCAGCAGGTAGCCGGTGGGCACGCCGGCCACCGCCATGCCGAGCGTGAAGATGGTCGACAGCAGGCCGGTGTCGGCCAGCCCGAAGCCGAACTCGCGGCGCACGTCGGCCGCGATCAGCGGAAAGATCTGCCGGTCCATCGCATTGAGCGCATAGGACGCGAGCAGCACCAGGAACATGGCGATCTCGAGGCCGCTGATGGGCGCCTCGCGGCGCGCGTCGCCGGCCAGCGGCAGGGCCGAGGTGGTGGAATGCACGATCTGTCTCCTTCTCGCCGGGGCGAGACTCTTGTTCTGGGGAAAAGGCAGCCCCGGCGGCGCGCGCCGGGGCGGGTCTCAAGCGGCGTCGCGCGTCGCGAGATGCCAGTCGAGGATCTGCTCGCCGGTGAAGAAGCCGACGTCCTCGCGCTCGCGGATGTGCGCCAGCGCCTCGCGGAAATAGCGCAGCCGGTGCGGCGCGCCCATGATGTACGGATGCACCACCAGCGCCATCACGCGCGCCGAGTCCCGGGCGTCGGCGTAGAGCTGCTCGAACTGGTCGATGGCGCGGTCGCGGTACTCGCTGGCCTTGTGGTGCTGGATCAGCATCATCGCCACGTCGTTGCATTCCTGCGTGTAGGGCACGTTGACGATGTGGCCGCCGTTGCGCGTCTTCAGCTCCACCGGCTGGTCGTCGAGCACCCAGTCGCAGACGTACTCGTAGCCCTGCTCGGCCAGGATGTCGGGCGTGTGCCAGGTCTCGGTGAGGCCCGGGCCGAGCCAGCCGCGCGGGCGCTTGCCGGTGTAGGCGCGGATCGCCTCGGTGGTCTTGGCGATGTCCTCGGCCTCGTCGGGCACCTTCTGCATGTTGCGCTGGCCGAAGCCGTGGCCGATGAACTCCCAATCGCGCGCCTTCGCCGCCCGGGCGATCGGCTCGTAGGCCCCGATGGCCGAACCGTTGATGGCCAGCGTGGCGGGAATGCCGAGCGCGTCGATCGCCTCGAGCATGCGCCAGAAGCCGACGCGGTTGCCGTACTCGTGCCAGGCCCAGTTCGGAATGTCGGGCATGGGCGAGCCGCCGGCCGGCGGCGTGAGCACGGTGCGCGGCATGGTCTCGTCGATGTTCCATTCCTCGACGTTGACGATGACCCAGACGGCGAGCCGCTTGCCGCCGGGCAGCCGGCGGGCGGGACGGTCGGCGATGGCCGAGTAGGCGATGCGTTCGAGCGGTTTCATGCGGTGTCTCCTTGGCCTTGTGCGTTCAGACGATCTCGACCTGCAGCGGCTCGAGGCCCTCGATGCGGCCCGTGAGCCGGTCGCCGCGCTGCACCGGGCCCACGCCCTCGGGCGTGCCGGTGAAGATCAGGTCGCCGGGCAGCAGGCGGTACTGCTTCGAGAGCTCGCTGACGATCTCGTGCACGTTCCAGATCATCTTCTCGAGCACCGAATCCTGCCGCACGCTGCCGTTGACCGCGAGGTTCAGCGCGCCCGAGCGGATGTGGCCGACGCGCGCCACCGGATGGATCGGGCCGCAGGGCGCCGAATGGTCGAAGGACTTGCCCTGCTCCCACGGCAGGCCGCGCTTGTTGCACTCGCGCTGGCGGTCGCGGCGCGTCATGTCGAGGCCGGCCGCGTAGCCGAACACATGGTCGAGCGCGGTGTCGGGCGAGACATTGGAGGCCTCGCTGCCGATCGCCACCACCAGCTCGAACTCGAACTGGAAGTCCTCGGTCAGCGCCGGATAGGGCACGCGGCCGTCGGTCACCACCGCGTCGGCCGGCTTCTGGAAGAAGAACGGCGGATCGCGCTCGTCGCCCTCCTTCATCTCGCGGATGTGGGCCAGGTAGTTGCGGCCCACGCAGTAGACGCGGCGCACGGGAAACTGCCGCTCGCTGCCGACGATGTCGATGGAGATGGGGGCGACCTGGAGGGCGTCGGCGGCGCCGGGCCCGGGGCTGGGGGACATTGCGTGTTGTCTCTCTGGAAGGGTTGTGAAGGAGTGGCTAGAGTCTAGGAACGAGGCCTCCCCGCCTCAACGCACAGGCTTGCGCAAAGATATGCAATCCTTGCGATTCCTCGTGCCAGGCCCGCCATGCAACCAGCGCCCTCCCTCATCGACCCGCCCCTGCCGCGCTCCGGCGCCGCACGCCCCGCCATCGGCAACTACACCATGGCCACGCGGGCGCAGCGCGCCTACTTCGGCATTCACGACCAGACCAACATCCTGCCGAACCCGGTGCCGCACCGGCACGAGTACTTCCAGATCTACGTCAACACGCGCGGCGAGACCACGCACTACATCGGCGGCGGCCAGCGCCCGATCGGGCCCGGCACGGTGAGTTTCGTGCTGCCCTTCCTGGTCCACTACATCCCGAACGCGGCCGACGGCGTGTTCCACATCATCAACATCAGCAAGGACTACCTGCTGCCCTCGCTCGATCTCGACGTGTTCGAGCTGTCGGAGGTGCCGCTGGCGCGCGCGCCCGAGCTCGCGCCGTTCCGCTTCCAGCACTGCCTGGACTTCCGCTTCGACGCGGCCGAGACCGAACAGCTGCAGGCGCTGTGCGAGCGCATGACGCAGGAGGCGCAGCGGCCCTCGGGCGAGGACACGGCCAGCCACCTGCTGATCCGCAGCCATCTGCTGAACCTGATCGGCATGGTGTGGCGGCGCTACGGCGAGGACTTCCGCCATTGCGAGGCCCAGGGCCTGGTGCTGCAGTCGTACAAGCAGGCGGTGCTGCGCTGCATCCGCTACATCACGCAGAACCTGGCGCAGGAACTGACCCTGGGCGACGCGGCGCAGGCCAGCCACGTGTCGGCCACCCACCTGGCGCACCTGCTCAAGAGCGAGACCGGCAAGACCTTCCTCGAGATCGTGACCGAGCGGCGCATCGACCGCGCCAAGACGCTATTGGTCTTCACCTCGGCCTCGGCGGCCGAGATCGGCGAGAGCACGGGCTTCGCCGAGCCGGCCCATTTCGCGCGCCGGTTCCGGCAGGTGGTGGGCACCACGCCCTCGGCCTACCGGCGTCAGTACCAGGGCGTGGGCGCGCGGACCTGGATCGAATAGCGGCGCCGCGTCGATGGACTCCCTGATCGCCGCCGCCGCGCGCGCGCTGGCCGCGGGCGACGCGCTCGGCGCGCTCAAGCGGGTCGCGCTGCGCGACGATCCGCCGGCGCTGGCGCTGCGCGGCATCGCCATGGCCCAGCTCGGCGATCACGCGCGCGCCCGCGAACTGCTGCGCCGCGCCGCGCGCGGCTTCGGCGCGCACGAGGCGCTGGCACGCGCGCGCTGCGTGGTCGCCGAGGCCGAGGTGGCGCTGGCGATGCGCGACCTCGGCGGCTCGCCGCGCGCGCTGCTGGCGGCGGCCGCCACGCTCGAGGCGAATGCCGATCCCGCCAATGCTCTGCAGGCCTGGCTGATCGCGGCGCGGCGATCGCTGCTGCTCGGGCGGCTCGACGAGGCGCGCGACGCGCTGGCCCGTCTCGACGGCCAGGGCCTGCCGGCCTCGCTCGCGGCCGTGGCCGAGCTCGCCACCGCCGAACTGGCGCTGCGTTCCCTGCACACCGCGCCGGCGCGCGAAGCCCTGGCCCGTGCGCGCATCGCCGCCGAACACGCGGGCGTGGCGGCCCTGCTGGCCGAGGTGGTCGACACGCGCGCCGCGCTCGACCGCCCCGCGGCGCGGCAATACTTTTCCGGCGGCGAGCGAATGTTGCGGCTCGACGAGGTCGAGGCGCTGCTCGACTCGGGCACGCTGGTGGTCGATGCCTGCCGCCGCGCCGTGGGCGCGGGCACGACCTGGCGTGCGCTGGCACGCCGGCCGGTGCTGTTCGCGCTCGCCCTCGCGCTGGCCGAAGCCTGGCCCGGCGACGTCGATCGCGAGGCGCTGATCGCGCGGGTGTTCCGCACGCGCGACCCCGACGAGACCCACCGCGCGCGCCTGCGCGTCGAGATCGGCCGGCTGCGCGCGCTCGTCAAGCCGCTGGCGCGCATCGAGGCCAGCGCGCGCGGCTTCGTGCTGCGGCCGCACGACGAGCGGCCCGTCTCGGTGCTGGCGCCGCCGATCGCCGGCGAGCAGGCCGCGCTGCTCGCGCTGCTGTCCGACGGCGCCGCCTGGTCGACCTCGGCGCTGGCACTCGCGCTCGAAGCCAGCCAGCGCACCGTGCAGCGCGCGCTGGCCGATCTCGAGGCCGAGGGCCGCGTGCGCGCCATCGGCCAGACCCGCGCGCGGCGCTGGCTGGCGCCGCCGCTGGCCGGTTTCACGACGATCTTGTTACTCCCCTCCACGCTCGCGATTGCATAGAGTTGCCTCCAAGGCGCCGACGTTCCGGTGCCTCCCAAGGAGCCAACCATGACAGCCAAGACCATCCACGACAGTTCCAGGGCCCGGGCGGCCGAGATCGTGCGCGAGTACGGGCCCTTCGCGGGCGCCACCCAGGTGCACGGCGTGACCCACGACGGCCAGCGCGTCTGGGCCGCGACCGGCGAGAAGCTGGTGGCCTTCGACCCCGACAGCGGCGAGACCACGAAGGCGCTGGACCGCGCCTGCGATGCCGGCACGGCCTTCGACGGCACCCATCTCTACCAGATCGCCGAGGCCCGCATCGACAAGATCGATCCCGCCACTGGCCTGGTGCTGGCCTCGATACCCGCGCCCGGCCAGGGCAGCGACTCGGGCCTCACCTGGGCCGAGGGCAGCCTGTGGGTGGGCCAGTACCGCGACCGCAAGATCCACGAGATCGATCCCGCGACCGGCGCCGTGCGCCGCACCATCGAGTGCAACCGCTTCGTGACCGGCGTGACCTGGGTCGACGGCGAGCTGTGGCACGGCACCTGGGAGGCCGAGGAGAGCGACATCCGCCGCATCGACCCGCGCAGCGGCGAGGTGCTCGAGCGGCTCGAGATGCCGCGCGGCACGGGCGTCAGCGGGCTCGAGTCCGATGGTGCAGGCCTCTTCTACTGCGGCGGCGGCCCGAGCGGCAAGGTCCGCGCGGTGCGCCGGCCCGCGCATTGATTTACCGAGACTCACGCAAGGAGCATCCGATGAATGCAACGGCCACCGAAGCAGGCACGGCGCACCACGCCGTCGTCTCCAGGGCGCAATGGACCGAGGCGCGTCGCGCCCTGCTGGAACGCGAGAAGGAACTCACGCGACTGGGCGACCAGATTGCGGCCGAACGCCGCGCCCTGCCCTGGGTGCGTGTCGAAAAAGACTACGTCTTCGACACGCCCGACGGCCCGCGCGCGCTGGCCGACCTGTTCGAGGGCCGCAGCCAGTTGCTGGTACAGCACTTCATGTTCGCGCCCGGCTGGGAACAGGGCTGCCCGAGCTGCTCGTATATGGCCGACCACAACGATGGCGCCGCCCCGCACCTGGCCGCGCGCGACGTCACGCTGCTCGTGGTCTCGCGCAATGCGCTGCCCGAGATCGAGCGCTTTCGCGAGCGCATGGGCTGGCGGTTCAAGTGGGTCTCATCGGCGCGCAACGACTTCAACCACGACTTCCATGTCAGCTTCACGCCCGAGGAATTCGCGAGCGGCTCGGTCTACTACAACTTCGCAATGCAGCCCTTTCCGCAGGCCGAGGCGCCGGGCATCAGCGTGTTCCACAAGGACGCGGCGGGCCAGGTGTTCCACACCTACTCGCGCTACGGCCGCGGCGTGGAAGTGATGATGGGCGCCTATCCGCTGATCGACCTCGTGCCCAAGGGGCGCGACGAGGAAGGGCTCGAGCACACGATGGCATGGGTGCGTCATCACGACCGCTACGAATCGCGGCCCGCGGCGCATGCGTGCTGCGGATCGCGCGGCTGAGATCCGGCGCGAGGCATGTTCCATGACCGCGCTCTGGCCCTGACTGGCGATCGCGGGACTCGGCGCCTTCCATGGGCTGAGTCCGGCCAATGGCTGGATGTTTGCCGCAGCCTGGGGCGTGCAGGCGCGTGACGATGGCAGGGCACGGCGCGCGCTGCTGCCGATCGCCGTCGGGCATTTCGCATCGGTCGCGATCGTGGCCTTCGTCGTCGCGCAGGGGCTGTGGCTGGACCGTGCGCTGGTGCAGGTGCTGGCCGGTGCGCTGCTTCTCTTCGCGGCGGCCTACCGGCTGCTGCGCGGTGGCCGATCCACCACGGGATGGCGCGCCAGCCATGCGGGCCTCGCGGGCTGGTCCTTCGTGATGGCGACCGCGCACGGCGCCGGGCTCATGCTGGTGCCCGCGCTCGTGCCGCTGTGCCTCGGCGGCGATCCCGCGCGGGCCATCACCGCATCGGGCTCGATGGCGCTGGCGCTCGCCGCGGTCGCGGTGCACACGGCGGCGATGCTGCTGGCCACCGGGCTGATCGCCACCGGCGTGTGCCGCGGCATCGCGCGGCATCCGCGGCTGCTCGAGGGCCGGGTGTTGCGACTGGGCTGGACCGCGGCGCTGGCGGCGGCCGGTCTGCTGTTGATTGCGACGCGCTAGCCAGCGCGAGATGCGAGGTCCTTCGGAACGGAGCCGTGGTCCGCGCCATCGGATTTCACTCGAAGTAGTTACCCGCTCGCACGATCACTCGTTGCGATTCGGGCCCAGTGCCCTCGGGAATGGCGCTTTCCTGGATCGCGCGGATCTGCCGGGTCAGGAGCCGCCTCAGCATCACGACACCCTTGTCGCTCGTCGCGAGGTGCTCGTCGCTGTGAGCGGGGATGCTCCCCTGGCTGGACTGCGCTTCATAGTCGTCGGGAAACTGCTTGTGCTCCTGCTCGCTCATCTCCCACCACGTCTTGCCCTCATGCGTCGCCATCCGCGAGCGGCGTGAATAGAGCGGTTCCTCGTTCTTCGGCACCCTGGCCACGCCGAACGAGCGGTGGTGATGGCTGTCGACGGGAACCAGCCATGCCACCTCGCGGCCCTTGCCGGGCGTGAGCTCGATCGAGGGAACGATGCGCACGTTCGGCAGAAGGGTTTGCGTGATCCGTGTGAGAACGCCCGACTCGGTCTGGCGAACCGATCGATACATCACGCCGTGGTCGCACAGTTCCCACTCGACATTCGGCATGACGGCCATCTGCTGCCGGAACTGCACGCCGCTGAAGCGGGAATGCAGGATCACGACGTGGAAGGGATCCATCACGTTCTCGAAGTTCTGCAGCCAGCTGTAGGGCGCCACGGGGTTCTCGGCCGTCGTGCCGCCGCCGATGTAGAAGCTCTTGTCCTCCTGCTGCAGTTCCTCGTCCGGGCCCAGTTCCTCCAGGACGTCATAGTGCGGCAGCGGGGGCATCGCATCGAGCGGCCCCAGGTAGGCGAACACCAGGCCGTAACGCTCCTCCACCGGATACCAGGGCTGCCGGCACTTGTCGCGATGCTGCCCGCCGCCGGGCTCGCACGGTTGCTCGACGCATGCGCCGTTGACGGCGAACAGCCACCCGTGATAGCAGCAGCGGATCCCGTCGTCCTCGACCTTGCCGTAGTACAGCGAGCTGCCACGGTGCGCGCAATGCTCGTGCAGCAATCCCGCGCGACCCTTGCCATCGCGAAAGAGGATCAGGTCCTCTCCGAGGATCCGCACCTTCGCCGGATCGCTCGTGACCTTGGCCGAGATGCCGACCGGATGCCAGTAGCGGCGCATCAGCTCCCCGCACGGCGTTCCCGGTTCGACCAAGGTCAGGAAGTCGTCGGAACGCCCGGGCTGCTTGCCATAGCCACCGCCCTGCTGGCGCTTGCCGAGAAACACGATCGGTTGCTGACGAGGAGACGCGGTGTCGTTCATGGATGAGGGCTTGCGAAATGGACGCTGGCGACATTGCCTCGACCCCGTGATCGGGATCAATTGATTGCATTATGCAAATGATTATGTCGCCTCGCAAGTCGGCTCATGCCCGCGAGAAACGATGCATCGTGCCCGCATGGCGCGGGCGCGGACCTTCAATCGTCTTCGCCTTGCTTCGTGGCCAGCACGCCTTGCGCGAGCGCCGCCACCTGCGCATCGATGCGTTCCAGGATGCTCTCGAGGCTGCGCACTTCCTGGATGGTGAGACCCGCGCGCAGAAAGAATTCGTTGGTCATCGCGCCCTGCTCGATCTCGTCGTAGGTCGAGCGGCCATGCGGTGTCAGCTGAAGGCTGGCGCGCCGGCGGTCGGCGGGGTCCGCTTCGCGCGTGATCAGGCCCCGCTTCACCAGCAGATCGATGGAACGCACCACCCGATAGGGATCCGAGGAGGTCTTGGCGCCCAGCTCGCCCGCCGAAAGAGGCCCATAGCGAGCGATCACGGCCAACGAGCGCCAGGCCGGCATCGTGAGCTGGTGCTGTTCGACGTACTTGGCGGCCATCACCGCGCCGACGCGAGAGGCCACCAGGCCGAAACGGTAGGAGATCCAGTTCTCCAGGGGAAGCTTCTTCTTTGAGGCCATGACTGCCAGCGCGAGCTGCTTGAGCAAGGGTTTCCGAGGATAGCGCAGCGACCCGGTCGCGCGCGGTGGCCCAGGACCGCATCGCCCATCTCTCCGAGGATGCCAAACACCGATTGCGGGCTCGGTTTTTTATTTTCATAATGCAAGTATATAGGCGCGGTTTCGGGCCGAGACGGACCGGGACCGGATGCTTGGATGGATGGCGCCTTGCCGAGCAAGAGACAGAACATTCACAGGAGACAGACCCCATGAAATACAGAAGCCGCTCCGCGCTCTTCCTGCTGCCGCTAGCGTTCGGCCCCTGGGCAGCCCGCGCGCAGGACCCATGGCCCAACCATCCGGTCCGGCTGATCATTCCCTTTCCGCCGGGAGGATCCACCGACTCGCAGGGCCGGCTGGTCGGCCAGCACCTCGGCGAACTCTGGAGACAGCCGGTCATCGCGGACAACAGGCCGGGGGCCGGGACCGTGCTGGCAACCAACACGGTGGCGAAGGCACAGCCCGATGGCTACACCCTCGGGATCGTGGTGTCCTCGCATGCCATCAATCCCACGCTGCGCCCGAACCTTCCCTACGACACCCTCAAGGATCTGCTGCCGATCTCGGAGATCGGCGTGCAGCACATCATCCTCGTGGCCAATCCATCGCTGCCGGCCAACAACCTGCAGGAGGTGCTGGAACTCGCGCGCAAGGACCCCGGCAAGCTCAGCTATGCCAGTCCCGGCAGCGGCACGGCCCATCACCTCGTCATGGAGCTTCTCAAGTCCAGGACCGGCGTGAACATCGTGCATGTCCCCTACCGCGGAGGCGCTCCCGCGCAGCAGGACGTGATGGGCGGCCAGGTGCCCCTGCTGATGGACACGTACTACGCCAGCGAGGCGCTCATCAAGGCCGGCAAGCTCAAGCCGATCGCCCTGTTCAGCCCGAAGCGGCCAGCCAGCGTGCCCGACATCCCCGTGGTCGCGGAGACGGTTCCCGATGTCTCGGCCACCAGCAGCGTCGGCCTGGTCGCGCCCGCGGGCACGCCCTCCGCCGTCATCGCCAGGATCAGTTCCGACATCGCGCGATCGGTGCGGACAAAGGCCTTCGCCGACCGCCTGCTGACGATGGGCCTCGACCCCGTGGGCTCCTCGCCGCAGGAGTACGACCAGCGGATCCGCAGCGACATCCTCAAGTGGGCGCCCGTGATCAAGGCGACCGGGGCCACGGCCGACTGAGCAGCGCCAACGCATGCATCGGGGGCCTGTCGAATTCATTGTTGACACATCAACGTTGATAGATCAACAATTGTCGTTTCGCAAGCTTCCGAACCCACCATGCCGGCCAAGAAAACGCCTTCCGCACCTCGGCGCGCCCAGCGCGCCAGCCCTCCCGCCAGGACGCAGGAGCGCAGACACGACGGCCATGACCCCGTCGTGGGACGCCCGGTGCCCGGGCTCGCCACCGACTTCATCGGCTGGCTGGTCACGAGCCTGTCCGTGCGGTTGAGCCGCAGCGCTTCGAGCTACTACATGCAGCGCTGGGACATCGGGACCACCGAATACCGGCTGCTGCTGGCGCTGGGCGTCGAGCACGAATGCAGCGCCGCGTTCGTGGCCGCCGCCGCCGATGTCGACAAGGCTGCGGCCAGCCGAAGCCTCCAGGTCCTGAGCCAGCAGGGCCTGGTCGTTCTCGCCCGGCATGGGCGGGAGATGACGATCAGCCTGACCGAAACCGGGCGCTCGCTCTCGCAGGAGCTCTACAGCACCTCGCTGCAGCGCGAAACGCGCCTGACCCACGGCATGAGCGCGGCGCAGGTCAAGCGATTGCGCGCGGACCTGCACCAGCTGATCGAGAACCTGCCGCGGATGGGTGACGACAGCCTCGACGCCGATCCCGCGGACTGACTTCCTCCACTCCAAGACAACCCCACGCGAACCATGCTCAGCAAAGAAAACAACGACCTCCTGACCCGCACCGGCCCCGACACCCCCATGGGCCAACTGATGCGCTGCTTCTGGACACCGGCCATGACCGAGGCCGAAGTGCCGGCCGCCGACGAGGCGCCGGTGCGCCTGCAACTGCTCGGCGAAGCACTCGTGGTGTTCCGCGACACCGAAGGCCGGGTCGGCGTGCTCGACCAGCACTGCCCGCACCGCGGCGCCAGCCTCTTCTTCGGACGCAACGAGGAAGGCGGTGTTCGCTGCGTCTACCACGGCTGGAAGTTCGGCGTCGATGGCGAATGCCTCGACATGCCGACCGAGGCATCCGACAGCCCCATGCGATGCAAGGTGCGCGCGCGCGCCTACCCGGCGCGCATCGCCGGCGGCGTGCTCTGGGTCTACATGGGCGAGCCCGACAAGATGCCGCCGCTGCCCGACTTCGAATGGCTCGGGCTGCCTTCCTCGCACGTCTACGTTTCGCGCTGGGAACAGGATTGCAACTATGCGCAGGCCATGGAGGGAGAGCTCGACAGCGCGCACGTGGGCTTCCTGCACAGCCTCGTCGACAAGACCCACGACGACGACCGCGCGCTGACGGGGCGCTTCTTCAAGAACGACAAGGCGCCGCTGTGGAAGATCGTGCCGACGCCTTCCGGCTTCCTGGCCTGCAATGGCCGTCGCGTCGACGAGAGCCAGCGCTACTGGCGCGTGAACCAGTTCCTGCTGCCGTTCTACACGATGATTCCGCCGCACCCCGCCGAAGCCCGGCTGGTGCGCATGTGGGTGCCGATGAACGACGAGCGCTGCTGGGTGCTGTGCGCCACCTTCCGGCCGGACCGCCCGCTGGAGGAGAAGGAACTCACGGCCTGGCGCAACGGCGACTACGCGCACCGCCGGGTGATTCCCGGCACCACGCGTCCCACCGAGCGGCTGGACAACGACTACCTGATCGATCGGCAGCAGCAGAAGACCGTCTCCTTCACGGGCATCGCGGGCATTCGCGCGCAGGACGCGATGGTGTCGGAGTCGGCAGGCCCCATCGTGGACCGCACCCGCGAGCACCTGGGGAGCAGCGACCGTGCCGTGGTCGCGATGCGCCGCTCGCTCATGGAGGCGGCGCGCGCCTGCGTGGACGGCCAGCGGCCCGTCGGACCGGACCACCCGTACCTCTACGGCGTTCGCGCCACGCAGACGGTTCTGCCCGAGGCGCTCGACCCCACCGAGTCCGATGAGCTCATGGGCACAGCGCGTCCCAAGGATCTGCCAGCCGCCTCGGCCTGAGCCGGTTGCAAACAACGGCAGCACAAGAGGCGTCCACGCCCCGCTGCCCCGCCCCTACATGCCAAATACCAGGAGACCCCCGATGAAATCCCCCCATGCCCGACCCGGCGCGCGAGCGCTGATCGGTTCCATTGTTCTGGCCGGCCTCTTCAGCCTCGGCCTGGCGCAAAGCCAGGCGGCCGAGACCGACTACCCCAGGCAGCCGGTGAGCATCATCGTGCCCTTCGCGCCCGGCGGCAGCCTCGATGCGACGGCGCGCGTCATCGCCGAGAAACTGCGCGACCTGCTCGGCCAGCCGGTGCTGGTGGTGAACCGCCCCGGCGCCGGCAGCGCCGTGGGAGCGCGCTACGTCGCCCAGGCCAAGCCGGACGGGTACACGCTGTTCATCGCCTCCGGTTCGGCCTTCGGCTTCCTGAACCTGATCGTTCCGAACTTCGAATACCAGCTGAAGGACTATGCCCCGCTGGGTGGCGTGGCCGTCTACACCTCGCTGTTCGCGACCAACGCGTCGGTGCAGGCCAAGACCCTGCCCGAACTGGTGAAGCTGTCGCACGAAAGGCCCGGTGGCCTGAGCTTCTGCACGACGGGCGTGAGCGGGCTGAACCACCTCCAGCTCGAGATGTTCAAGGGCCTGGTCAAGACGAAGACCGGGACCGCGCTCAACGTGATCCACGTGCCCTACAACGGCGTGGCACCGGCCCTCACCGCGCTGAAGGCCGGCGAGGTGCAGGCCTGCGCGCTGCCCTACAGCACCATCGTGCGCAACTTCGAGGGCAACGGCATCCACAACATCGCCGTGCAGCGCCATGAACGGCTCAAGGCCATGCCCCAGGTCGGCACGACGGGCGAGCAGGGCTACGCGGAGATGGACGACAACGAGCAGCTCGTGACCCTGTCGGCGCCCGCGGGCACGCCGGCACCGGTGATCGCCAAGCTCGAGTCCGCGCTGCAGACCACGATGAAGGACCCCGAGATCGTGAAGAAGCTCAACGACCTCGACGTGCAGCCCACCTTCGTGGGCTCCGCCGAGGCGCGCAAGTGGCTCGAGAAGGACGTCACCAAGTTCAGCAAGGTGATCAAGGCAGCCGGCCTGGCCGTGCAGCAGTAACGAGGAAGGATGACGAGGCCGCATCCGATGCGGCCTCGAATGGACATGCAGCCAACGACCACCGACACCCCCTCGCAGACCGATGAACTCCTGCGGGTTCGGGTGAGTGCCATGCGCCTGGAGTCGCCCGACGTGCTCAGCATGGAGCTGAGCGGCGTCGATGGCCTGGAACTCCCCCCGGCGTCACCGGGCTCCCATGTCGACGTGCGCCTGCGCGATGGGCTGACCCGCCCGTACTCCGTCGTGCGTGGCGACGAAGGCATCTACGTGCTGGCCGTGAAGCGCGAGCCATCCGGCCAGGGTGGATCCGCCCATGTGCACGAGCGGCTTCGTGTCGGCGACGTGATCCGGGTCTCGGCGCCGCGCAATCATTTCGCCCTGGCCGACGACACGGGTCCCGCCGTGCTGGTCGCGGGAGGCATCGGCATCACGCCGCTGCTTCCGATGGCGCGTGCGCTCGAGCGCGCGGGCCGTTCCTGGCGCCTGCACTATGCCGCGCGCGGTACCGCGGCGGCCCCTTTCGTGCGCGAGCTTCGACAGCTGGGCGACCGGGTCTGCCTGCACGACAGCGAGACCGCCGGACGGCTCGACCTGGCCGCACTGGTGGCGAAGGCGGAGCCCGGAGCGCATTTCTATTGCTGCGGTCCCGCGGGCATGCTGGATGCCTTCGCCGAGGCAACGCGGGATCTCGATCCGGCGCGCGTGCACATGGAACGCTTCGGTGCCGCCGCACCGCCCGCGGATGCGGGCAGCTTCGAGGTCCGGCTCGCGAAGAGCAATCGACGCGTGCTCGTGAAACCGGACATGAGCACCCTCGACGCATTGCTCGAGGCCGGCGTGGACGTGGATTACTCATGCCGGCAAGGCATCTGCGGCGCCTGCGAGGTCCGCGTGCTCGAAGGCGTGCCGGACCACCGCGACGAGATCCTGACCGATGCCGAGCGGGCCAGCCACAAGACCATGATGGTGTGCTGCTCGCGCGCCTGCAGCCCGGCCTTGGTTCTGGATCTCTAGGAGCCTGCGCAGCTTCGGACAGAGGAATGCCCCTGGTACGGGCAGGTGCACGATTGCACGCAGGGGTGGAGGACGCTCGAATAGGCGCTTTGCCGCTCCACCCAGCCCTGCCCCGATGACCGCATTGCTCCCCATCGACATCGCACCGCAACTCTCGCTCTCACGCGTCGTGCTCGAACGCCACCTGCCCGGCCGCATCGAATCCCTGCACCTGTTCGGCTCGGCCGTCGACGGCGGCCTCCAGCCCGAGAGCGACATCGACCTGCTGGTCTGCGTGGCCGCACCGCTGACGGCCGCGACCCGGCAGGCGCTGATGACCGACCTGCTTTCGGTGTCGGCCCCGCCCGGTACCGACGCGGCGCTGCGCCCGCTCGAGGTGACGATCGTCGTGCACGACGAGGTGCTGCCCTGGCGCTACCCGGCGCGGCGCGAGCTGCAGTTCGGCGAATGGCTGCGCGACGCGTTGAAGGCCGGCATCTTCGATGCGCCCGAGATCGACCGCGACCTCGCGATCCTGCTGACCAAGGCCAGGCAGCACAGCGTCGCGCTGATCGGCCCCGCCGCCGAGGCCTTGTTCGATCCGGTGCCCGCGAGCGACTTCGCGCAGGCGCTGCACGACACCATCGGCATCTGGAACGAACCCGCGGACTGGGATGGCGACGAGCGCAACGTGGTGCTCGCGCTGGCACGCATCTGGTTCAGTGCCGCGACCGGTGGCATTGCTTCGAAGGATGCGGCTGCGGCTTGGGTGATCGAACGGCTGCCTGATGAGTTGCGGCCGTTGATGGCGCGGGCTAGGGAGGCCTATCTGGGGCAGGCGGTGGACGATCTGGCGTCGCGGCAGGGTGAAGTGGCGGCGTTTGTGGCGTATGCCAAGCAAGCTGTCGAGCGGGCATTGGGGTTACGCGCTTCAAGCGGCGCGAGCTCTGCACAGGATTGAAAAATACCTGCTTCGCTCGTGACATGGAGACGAGGCACTATCGCAAACATTGCAGGAAACCAATGTCAATCCTCTGAACCTGCGATTTTCTGCGTAGGCGCGGCGGCCAATATGAGAACTCCCAAACTATTAGGAGACAGCAATGCCGCAATACTGTGTAAATCGATCTGAACAGCCCAACGGCGATCATGAGGTTCACGCCGAAGGATGCAGATACTGGCCACATCCGAGCAACGTGCTCCCGCTGGGGTGGCATGCATCTTGTCAGCCTGCGGTTCAGGCAGCTCGTGTCTACTACCACCAAGTGAATGGCTGCCGCACTTGCTCTCTGCCTTGTCACACTCAATGAACTTGATACGCTAGCCAATCCGAAATGACCGCGCCAGATGCCGCGGTCATCTACGACTGCAAGATCAATTACGGCGGCGGCTGGTGCTGAAGGTGCGGACACCATCATCCACGTAGAGCGCACACGCCGTCCGGCCAAGCAGCGCCAGTCAGTCCGTTCTTCCGCCCGTCCGTCGGCGACAGGATGTTCCGAGGCCCGGCACCAGCCTTCGCATGTTCGCCTTGCGATAAGCTCCATCCATGATCCGCGTCCCCGTTCAACCCGCTCTTTTCGTCTGGGCGCGCCAGCGCGCGCGGATGGACGAAGCCGTGTTGTCGGCACGCTTTCCGCAGTTGCCGGGCTGGGAGGCAGGCGAGACACATCCGACACTGCGACAACTGGAACACTACGCCCAGGCCACTCACGCCCCGCTGGGCTATTTCTTCCTGCCGGCACCACCACAGGAAGCCCTTCCCATCCCGGATTTTCGGACCATGCGCCAGGGCTTGCCCCGACTGAGCGCCGACCTGCTGGACGTCATCTACACCTGTCAGACACGACAGACCTGGTATCGGGATGAGGCCGTCATCCATGGCGAGCCCCCCCTGCCGTTCGTCGGAAGCGCAACGCTGGCCACCCCGGCGACAGAAGCCGCCCAACTCATTCGCCAGACCCTGGGTTTCAGCGTGGATGCGCGTCGCGAATGTCCGAGCTGGGCGGAGGCTCTGCGGTTGTTCATTGCACAGGCCGAACAAGCCGGGGTGATGGTGATGGTCAGCGGCGTCGTGATGAACAACAACACGCGCCATCTGGACCCTCAGGAGTTTCAAGGTTTCGTGTTGGCAGACGCGCTCGCACCGCTCGTGTTCATCAACGGGGCCGACAGCAAGGCCGCTCAGATGTTCACGCTGGCGCATGAGTTGGCCCATCTGTGGCTGGGCCAAACCGCCCTGTCCGATGCGGCGATGGTCGAGACTTCCAATCACGCGATCGAGACCTGGTGCAACCGCGTGGCAGCCGAGTTGCTGGTTCCTCAAGCCGAGTTCCGCGCAGCGCTGCAACGTGACGAGGCACTGGATCTAGCCTTGCAGCGTCTGGCCCGGCATTTCAAGGTGAGCACGCTGGTGTTGCTGCGGCGCATGCTGGACGTGGGCTGGCTGGACAGGAATGCGTTCTGGGGCGCCTATCGCGTCGAGGAAGCACGCCTGAAGGCCTTGGCACTGCGCAATACCGGCGGCGGCGATTTTTACCGAACCACCGTTGCCCGTGTCAGCAAGCGCTTTGCGCAAACCTTGGTGGCCAGCACCCTGGAAGGACGCACGCTGTACCGCGATGCGTTCCGCATGCTCGGCATCGCCAAGCCAAGCACCTTCAACGAGCTGGGACGAACCCTGGGGTTCCCGACCTGATGGCCTACCTGCTCGATGCCAACGTCTTCATCCAGGCCAAGAACCTGCAATATGGTTTCGACTTCTGTCCCGCCTTCTGGGAATGGCTCACCAGGACGCATGGCGCAGGCAGGCTGTACAGCATTCGACAGGTGGGCGACGAGTTGACCGCAGGGGCCGACGAGTTGACGGCCTGGGCCGAAGCGCAGGGCGACGGGTTCTTCGTACCGACCGATGCCGACGTGCTGACGGCCGCTCCCGCTGTCAGCGGCTGGGTGGTCAGGCAGGGTTTCGATCCAGCGGCAGTCAACACCTTCTTGCAGGTGGCGGACTTCTGGCTTGTCGCGGCGGCGCTGGCAGGCCGGCACACGGTGGTGACGCACGAGGTCGCGTCGCCGACACTCAAGCGCATCAAGATTCCCAATGTCTGCGTCGGGCTGGGCATCGAGTTCATGAACCCCTACCAGATGCTGCGCAAGGAACAGGCACGCTTTGTCCTTGGCGGGTGAGGCCGCACTCTCCACGTTCCCGCGCAAGTTGCAAGAGCAGCGCCTGCATTCCAAATCGGCTGCGGATCACTGTCCCGAACGCCGTCCGGATTTCGCCGCCTCCCTGGACGGCTTTCGCTTTGCCGGTCCTGCCCCGACGCTTCGCTCTTCCTCTTTCGCCCGCAGCTCATGCACCAAATCCACCAACGCCCGCAACGCCGCAGGCAGATGCCGATGCCCCGCGTAGTAAAGGCATAACGCCGGCACAGGCACCGTCCATTCATCGAGCACGCGCACCAGCCGCCCGCTCGCGAGGTCTTCGGCCACGTACCACTCGGCCAGTTGCGCAACGCCGACGCCTTGCCGCACCGCCTCCAGCATCAGCATCGGCGCATCGAGCACCAGCGGCCCCGGCACATCCACAGTGAAAGGCTCGCCGCCCTGAGCGAACTCCCACGGTGAGGGCACGCCGCTCGGCAGTCGCGCGCGGATGCAGGCGTGTTGCATCAGGTCGGCCGGCACCTCGGGCCGGGGGCGGTTCGCGAAGTAGTCGGCCGACGCCACCACGGCCATGCGCAAGCTGCCGCCGAGCGGCACGCGCACCATGTCGCGCGGCACCAGCGGCGCGAGGCGCAGGCCGGCGTCGAAGCCCTCGGCGACGATGTCGACCATGCGGCCCTCGGTGACGATGTCGACGGTCACGCCCGGATGACGGCGCAGGAATTCCGCCACGAGGGGACGGAACACCATGAGCGCCGCGCCCAGTGCGCTGTTGATGCGCAGGGTGCCGCCCAGCGTGGCGCGGCGCTCGCCCACGCTGTCCATCGCATCGCGGATGTTGGTGACGGCCGGGCCGATCTGCTCGACGAACTGCCGGCCGGCCTCGGTCAGCGAGACGCTGCGCGTGGTGCGATGGAACAGCCGCGCGCCGAGCCGGGCTTCGAGACTCGACACGGCATTGCTGACGGCGGTGGTCGACATCTCGAGCTCCACCGCCGCGGCGCGAAAGCCCTGCCGCCGCGCGACGGCCAGCACCACCTCGAGTTCGATCAGGCCGCTCTTGTGCATTGTTCCGAATTTCTGGATGAGTCATCTCATTTTGATCGGATTCCCAAAACGATGGCGGATTCCTAGACTGCCTTCAACCCCGTCAATCGGCGACAACAAGCCAGGAGTCAGCACCATGTGGAACATCGACAAGGCCTACATCGACGGCGCCTTCGTGCCCGTGCAGGGCACCGAGGTCGTCGAGATCGCCAACCCCGCGACCGAACAGCGCATCGGCAGCGCGACGCTCGCCAACCGCGACGATGCGAAGCGCGCGATCGCGGCCGCGCAGCGCGCCCAGCCCGCGCTGGCCGCCAGCGGCAAGACCGAGCGCATCGAGATGCTGGAGCGGCTGCGCACCGCGGTGCTCGCGCGCACCGACGCGATCCGCGACGCGACCATCGAGGAGTACGGCGGCCCGCTCGCGCGCGCCCAGTGGGTCAGCGACTACGCCTCGCAATGCTTCGCCAACGCGGCACGCACGCTCGAGGCCTTCGAGTTCACGCGCCGCGTGGGCGATTCCACGGTGACGCTGGCGCCAGTCGGCGTGGCCGGGCTGATCGCGCCCTGGAACAGCGTCGCCGGCTCGGTCTGCAGCAAGCTCGCCTCGGCGATCGCGGCCGGCTGCGCGTCGGTCATCAAGCCCAGCGAGCTGGGGCCGATCCAGGCCCGGGTGGTGACCGAGGCGCTGCACGACGCGGGCCTGCCCGCGGGCGCATTCAATGTGCTGCTCGGCCGCGGCGCCGACGTGGGCGACGAGATCGCCACCCATCCCGGCATCGCGAAGCTCTCGTTCACGGGCTCGACGCCCACGGGCAAGCTGATCGCGCGCGCCGCGCTCGACACCATGAAGCGCGTGAGCCTCGCGCTCACCGGCAAGTCGGCCTCGATCGTGCTCGACGACGCCGACTTCGCGAGCGCGCTGCCGCTGGCGCTCAACGCGGCCTTCATGAACAACGGCCAGGCCTGCGTCGCGGGCACGCGGCTCCTGATCCCGCGTGCGCGCATGCCGGAAGCGATCGAGCGCATCGCCGCCATCGCGACAGCGCTGCGCGTGGGCGATCCGCGCGATCCGGCCACGGCCATCGGGCCGTTGCTGAACGCGGCCCAGTTCGAGCGCATCCAGCGCTTCATCCGGCGCGGCAAGGAACAGGGCGCGACGCTCGTGGCCGGCGGCGAGGGCCGGCCCAAGGGGCTGTCGCGCGGCTGGTACGTCAGACCCACGGTGTTCGCCGATGTGCGCAACGACATGGACATCGCGCGCGAGGAGATCTTCGGTCCGGTGCTGTCGGTGCTCGGCTACGAGGGCGAGGACGAGGCTGTCGCGATCGCGAACGACTCGCCCTACGGACTGCAGGCCTACGTGTTCTCGTCCGATGCACAACGCGCCGGCCGCGTCGCCGCGCGCCTCGAGGCCGGCACGGTGCTCGTCAACCGCATCGCGCCCGACCTGCTCGCGCCCTTCGGCGGGGTCAAGCAGTCGGGCCTCGGCCGGGAGTTCGGGGTCTTCGGGCTCGAAACCTTCCTCGAGCCGAAGACGATCACCACCGCCTGAGCCTGCCCGTGCCGATCAGGCGATCAGGCCGGCCCGCCCGAAGTAGTGGTCCGCAATCACCGGATCGTTCGCCAGGTCGCTCGCCATGCCCTCGTGCACGATGCGCCCCTGCTCGAGCACCGCGGCGCGGTGCGCGGTCTGCAGCGCGAGGCGCGCGTTCTGCTCCACCAGCAGGATGGTCATGCCCTCGCGGTTGAGTTGCACCAGCGCGCGGAACACCTCCTTGATGATCACGGGCGCGAGCCCGAGGCTGGGCTCGTCGAGCATCAGCACGCGCGGGCGCGCCATCAGCGCGCGGCCGATCGCGAGCATCTGCTGCTGGCCGCCCGACAGCGATCCCGAGAGCTGGTGGCGCCGGTCCTTGAGCACCGGGAACAGCGCATGCACGCGCTCCAGGTCCTTCGCGTCGCTGCCGCGCACGCCGGCGGCCTGGCGGCCGAGCTCGAGGTTCTCGGCCACCGACAGGGGCGCAATCACGCGCCGGCCCTCGGGCACCTGGATGATGCCGGCGCGCGAACGCAGGTGCGCGGGCATGCGGCCCAGCGGCTGGCCCTCGAAGCGGATCTCGCCGCCCGCGGGCACGAGGCCCGAGAGCGCGTTCACCAGGCTCGACTTGCCGGCGCCATTGGGGCCGATCAGCGCGAAGATCTCGCCCTGCTTCACATGGAGGTTCACACCGCGCAGCGCCTGGATGCCGCGGTAGTGGACGTCGAGGTTCCGGATCTCGAGCATGGTTCAGGCCCCCAGATAGGCTTCGACGACCTTCGGGTCGCGACCCACCGCCTCGGGCAGGCCGTCGGCGATCAGCCGGCCCGAGGCCAGCACGTAAAGGTGCGAGCACAGCGACATGACGAAGCGCATGTTGTGCTCGATCAGCAGCACCGCCACGCCGCTGGCGGCGACGTTGCGGAAGATGCCCGCGAGGCTCTCGGCCTCGGCGTCGTTCATGCCGGCCACGGGCTCGTCGAGCAGCAGCAGCTTCGGGCTGGTGGCCAGCGCGCGCATCATCTCGATGCGCCGCTGGTGGCCGTACGAGAGGCTGCCCGCGCGGTGCTCGGCCAGCGCGGCCATGCCGAAGCGCTCGAGCAGTTCCATCGCGCGCGCATCGAGTTCGCGCGCCTCGGCGCGCGCCGACGGCAGGCCCAGCAGGTTGGCCCACAGGCCGGACTTCTCGTGACGATGGAAGCCCGCCACCACGTTCTCGCGCACGCTCGCATCGGGCACCAGCCGGATGTTCTGGAAGGTGCGCGCCACGCCGGCGCGCGCGAGCGCGGGCGCCTCGTCGCGCGATACGTCGCGGCCCTCGAGCAGCACCCGGCCCGCCGTCAGGTGCAGCAGCCCGGTGATCAGGTTGACCACCGTGGTCTTGCCCGCGCCGTTGGGGCCGATCAGGCCGGTGATCTGGCCGGCCGGCACCTGCAGGCTCAGGCCGTCGACGGCCGGCACGCCGCCGAAATGGCGGGCCACGCCTTCGAGAACCAGGGTCGCGGTCATGGGCGCACGCCTCCTTCGATCGATGTCTTGACGATGGGTGCCTTGGGCACCGCCGGTGCCGCGGGCGCGCGCGCCGCGTGGCCCGCCTGGCGCCGCAGCCGGCGGTCGTGCAGCAGCGCGATCGCGGTGTCGGCCACGCCGCGCGGCAGGTAGACGATCACCAGCATCAGCAGGATGCCCTGCACCACGTTGCGGTAGTCGGCGAACACGCGGAACAGCTCGGGCAGCGTGGTGAGGATGGCCGCGCCCACGAGCGCGCCCCACACCGAGGTGCGCCCGCCTAGCACCACCATCGCGAGCACCGCCACCAGCATGCCGAAGCCGAACTCGCCGGGCGTGATGGCGTAGCTGCTCGAGGCCTGCAGCGCGCCGCCCAGGCCCGCGAGCAGGCCCGAGAGGATGAAGGCGATGCGCTGGTGGTAGGGCACCGAGATGCCGAGCGACACGGCCACGGTCTCGTCCTCGCGGATCACGTCCATCGCGCGGCCGATGCTGTGGCGGCCCATCGCGGCCAGCAGCACCACCACCGCGACCACGATCAGCAGCAGCTCGCCGGTGCCGGCCACCTTCGGAATGCCGCTGATGCCGATCGCGCCGTTGGTCACGCTGGTCCAGTTCTGCGTGGCCGACAGCACGATCTGCACCATGGCCAGGGTGGCGACCGCCTGGAACACGCCGCGCAGCCGCGACAGCGGAAAGGCCAGCACGGCGCTCGCCGCGCCGCCGAGCGCGGTGCCCGCGGCGATCGCCGCCAGCGGCGGCCAGCCGGCCTTGACCACCAGCAGCGCGCAGCCATAGGCGCCGATGGCGGCGAAACCCGCGCTGCCGAGCGAGAACACGCCCGCGCGCAGCACCACGTACTGGCTCATCGCGAGCATCGCGTAGACCAGGATGTGGTCGAACAGCGACTGGTAGGTGTAGAAGAAGTTCATCATGCGCGTTGCACCCGCATGGCTGCGGACGATTGACCGAACAGCCCGGTGGGCCGGACCAGGATGACGACGAACAGCGCGGTGAAGACGATCGCCTCCGCCACGCCCGAGGAGACGTAGGCCACCGCGAGCGTCTGCACGATGCCGATCGCGAGCCCCGCGATCAGCGCGCCCGGAATGCTGCCGAGCCCGCCGAGGATGATGATCACGAAGGCGCGCAGCAGCAGCGGCTCGCCCATCGCGAAGTGCACCGAGTTGAAGACCAGCCCGATCAGCACGCCGGCCATGCCCGCGAGCGCGCCCGAGATCAGGAACACCTGCATGTTCACCGGCCCGGGGTTGATGCCCAGCAGCCGCGAGGTCTGCTCCGAATAGGCCACGCAGCGGATGCGCTGGCCGAATCCGGTGCGGTAGAGGTACCAGACCAGGCCGAACACCATCGCCACCACCAGCGCCACGATCACCAGCTGCAGCAGCTGCACGCGCACGCCGCCGATGGTGTAGATGACCACCGGGAAGGCATCGAAGGGAAAGCGCATCACGGCCGTGTTCGACAGCTTCTGCGCCAGCGCCAGCAGCACCAGGTCGGCGCCGATCGACGAGACGATGGCCGAGAACTCCGGCGCGCCACGGCGGCGCAGCGGCCGGAACGCGAACAGGTCGAGCGCCACCGACACCAGCCCGCCCGCGAGCATGCCGATCAGCAAGGCGACGTAGATCGGCGCGTCGAGCACCGTGACCGCGTACAGGCCCGCGAACGCGCCCCACATGAACACCGAGCCGTGGGCCATGTTCATGATGTGGTTGACCCCGAACAGAAGGGTAAACCCGAGCGCGAACAGCGCGTAGACGCTGCCCACGACCACGCCATTGAGTAGTTGTTGCATCAGCATGGCGGCGATCATCGGAATGCGGCCCTTGGTTGTATGTCCCCTTGCGGTGGTACGGGTGCGCCCGGGGCCGCCGTCCCCCGCATGGGGACAGACGCGCGCGGCGGGCCTGCGGACACTGGGCGAAGCACTGTGCCGACCCTGGAGACCCCATGCGCTTTCCGCAACTGCCCGTCGAGGACGAGCTCGAGATCCGTTCCCTGTTCGCCCGCTACGGCCACCTGGCCGACGCCGGCGATCCCGACTTCGCCCAGCTGTTCACCGAGGACGCGAGCTGGACCCGCGCCAACTCGCCACCCGCCTCGCAGGGCGGCAGCGGCCTGCCGCCCGAAACCATCCACGGCCGCGACCATCTGCTCGCGCTGATGGAAGATGTGATGAAGAAGAAGTTCAGGCAGCGCATGCACCACCAGATGACCGACTTCTACGCCGTGCCCGGCGAAGGCGCCGACGAGGCCCACGGCCATGCGCGCGCGCTCATCACCGACTGGCGCGACGGCCCCGGCAAGATCGCGATGTTCGGCAAGTACGAGCTGCGCTTCCGGCGCACCGGCGAGGGCTGGCGCATCGCCGACATGACCGTGCGCGTGCTGCCGAGCGCGGATTGAGGAGGACCGACCCATGAACGCCACCGCCACCCTGTCCGTTCCCGACGCACCGGTCCTCGACGAGGACCCGTTCTCCGACGCGAACATCGCCGATCCCTATCCGCTGTTCGACCGCATGCGCGAGATGGCGCCCGCGGTCTACGTCGCGCCGCACGGCTACTACGCCGTCACGCGCCATGCCGAGGCAGGCATCGTCGCGAGCGACTTCGAGCGCTTCACGGTCGAGGGCGGCGTGGGCATGAGCGACATCCGCAAGCCCGGCGCCTGGCGCACGCGCAGCCCGATCTCGGAGATCGACCCGCCCGAGCACACGCGCGTGCGCGCCGCGCTGCAGCGCATCCTGTCGCCGCTGGTGGTCAAGAGCTGGAAGGAGAAGTTCGCGCAGCGCGCCGAGGAGATCGCCGAGGCCGCGGTGGCGCGCGGCCGCGTCGACGGCGTGGCCGACATCACCGAAGCCTACGTGCTCGAGGTGTTCCCGGCCGTGCTCGGCATCGCGGTGCCGCCCGAGCGCATCAAGCTCACGGGCGAGCTCAACTTCAACCAGCTCGGGCCGAACAACGAGCGCGTGACGCAGGCGCTCGAGCGCGCCGCGCCGATCATGGACTGGTACCAACAGGTGCTGCAGCGCGAGCACACGCTGCCCGGCGGCTTCGCCGAGAAGATCTACGAGGCCGAGGACGCGGGCCATTTCGACAAGGGGACGGCGCCGCTGCACGTGCGCTCCTTCTTCCGCGCCGGCGTCGACACCACCATCGCCGGCATCGGCTCCACGCTCAAGCTGCTGGCCGAGCATCCCGACCAGTTCGCGCGCGTGAAGGCCAACCCGGCGCTCATCAAGGGCGCGTTCGAGGAGGCGCTGCGCCTGGAGTCGCCGGCGCAGGTGATGTTCCGCACCACCACGGGCGAGGTCGAGCTCGGCGGCGTGCGGCTGCGCGCCGATACCAAGGTCGGCTACCACATGGGCGCCGCCAACCGCGACCCGCGCCAGTGGCCCGACCCCGCGCGCTTCGACGTCACGCGCCTGACCGCGGGCGTGCACCGCGCCTTCGGCATGGGCGCGCACGTGTGCATCGGCCAGATGATCTCGCGGCTCGAGGCCGAGAGCATCCTCGGCGCGCTGGTGCGGCGCGTGAAGCGCATCGAGCCCGCGGGCGCATCGCGCTGGCGGCCGGTGAACACGCTGCGCACGCTCGACGTGCTGCCGCTGCAGCTGGTGGCCGAATAGCTTCGGCACCGCTTCGGGTCGGTCCGTCCCCTGCGATGGGGACTGACGCAACCCGGATGCATGAAGACACTGCCATGGCCCCCTGAGAAAAACCGCGCACCTTCGCGCGCCCTTGGAGACACACCATGACCATGCATCGCAGAGCCGCCGTCGCCGGCGCGCTGCTTCTCGCCTTCAGCGGCCTCGCCTTCGGGCAGGGCAAGGAGATTCCCGTCGGCGTGTTCAACGCCATGACCGGCACCTACGCCTTCGGCGGCGTGCCGATCCAGAACGCCATGAAGCTCGCGCTGGAGGAAGCCAACGCGCAGGGGCTGCCCGGCGGCAACAAGTTCAGGATCGTCGAGGGCGACACCGCGGGCGACAAGGGCCAGGTCATCAACCTCGTCAACCAGTTCGGCAAGCGCGACAACGTGATGCTGATCCTCGGCCCCACGGTCAGCGCCGAGGCCCTGGCCGGCGCGCCGGTGGCCAACGACCTCAAGCTGCCGATCCTCGCCATCGGCAGCTCGCCCGGCATCCTCGCCACCGGCCCCTGGGCCTTCAAGATCCAGGCCACGCCGACCGACATCATGGGCTTCCTCGGCAAGCTGGCTTCCGAGAAGCTCGGCGTGAAGCGCGTGGTGCTGCTGCACGACCAGAGCAGCGACGGCTACATCGGCCAGAAGAACGCGCTGGCCGACTACTTCACCAAGGCCGGCGTCACCATCGCGGCCGACGAGAAGTTCATCTCCTCCGACTCCAACTTCCTCGCGCTCGCGACCAAGGTCGCGACCACGCCCACCGACGCCATCTTCATCGCCGCGCCGGCCGAGGTCTCGGCCAACCTGATCCTGCAGATCCGCCAGGCCGGGCTCGAGTCGAAGGTCAAGTTCATCGGCCCGTCGACGCTGGGCTCGGCCGGCTTCATCAAGGCCGGCGGCAAGGCGGTCGAGGGCACCTACTTCGTGTCGGACTACTCGCCCAGCAATCCCTCGCCGATGAACCAGGCCTTCGTGAAGGCCTACCAGGCCAAGTACAAGGCCGCGCCCGACAACTGGGCCGGCATGGGCTACGCGCTGGGCCAGGTCGCGGTGCAGGCGGTGAAGAACGCCGGCCCGAACCCCGACCGCACGAAGATCCGCGACGAGCTCGCGAAGCTCAACAAGGTGCCGATGGTGCTGGGCAACGGCACCTGGAGCGTGGACGCGGGGCGCAACCCCAGCTATGGCGGCGTGCTGCTGCAGGTGAAGGGCGGGGAGTTCGTGGCGGTGCAGTGATCGCCTGAGCGGGGGTGGCAAGCGCGGACGCCGGGCTTGCCGCACAATGCGCCGTCCTTTCGACGCCCCCGGCCATGCCCCTTCCCAAGACCGGCCTGCTCGCGCAGGTCTCCGCCGCCCACCTCGTCAGCCACCTGCACATCATGGCGCTGCCCGCGCTGTTGCCGGTGTTGCCCGGCGCGTGGGGTCTGAGCTTCGTCGAGCTCGGCCTTGCGCTCAGCGTGTTCAACGTGGTCTCGGCGCTGGTACAGGCGCCGCTGGGCTTCGCGGTCGACCGCTTCGGCGCGCGGCGCCTGCTGATGGCCGGCCTGCTGCTGGGCAGCGCGGCCTTCGGCTCGCTCGCCTTCTCGGGCCACTACGCCTGGCTGCTCGCCGCGATGGCGCTGGCGGGCATCGCCAATGGCGTCTACCACCCGGCCGACTACGCGATGCTCTCGGCCGGCATCGACGGCGCGCGCATGGGCAAGGCCTTTTCGGTCCACACCTTCGCGGGCTTCGTCGGCGGTGCCATCGCGCCGGCCCTGCTGATGGGCATCGCCAGCACGCTGGGCGTGCGCTGGGCCTTCGCCGCCACCGGCCTCGCCGGACTGCTGGCCTGGACCTTCCTGTTCGCGGGCGAGAAGCCGGCCCTCGCCGCACGACCCGCGAGCAAGCCGAAGACCGCGGGCGGCAGCGGGGCTGGCGTGCGCATCCTCACGCCCGCGATCCTCACGCTCACGCTGCTCTACGTGCTGCTGAGCCTCAGCACGAACTCGATCGGCAGCTTCTCGGTGTCGGCGCTGGTCGGCGGCTACGGCGTGAACCTCACCTGGGCCAATGCGGCGGTCACGGCCTTCCTGTTCGCCAGCGCCTTCGGCGTGCTGGCCGGCGGCGCGCTGGCCGACCGCACGCGCCGCCACTGCCTGGTGGCGGCCGTCGCGTTCGCGGGCGCGGCCGTGCTCGCGGCACTCGCCGCCTGGGGCCGGCTGCCCGATCTCGCGCTCGTGCTGTGCCTGGGTGCCACCGGCTTCCTGACCGGCGTGATCACGCCCTCGCGCGACATGCTGGTGCGCGCAGCCGCACCGCCCGGCGCCGAGGGCCGTGCCTTCGGCATCGTCTCCACGGGCTTCAACATCGGCGGCGCGGTCGGCCCGATGCTGTTCGGCTGGCTGCTCGACCGCGGGCATTTCAGCGGCATCTTCTGGGCCGCGGTGGTCTTCATGGGGCTGACCGTGATGCTGACCCTGCTGCAGGAGCACCGCGCGGCGCGCGCGCCGCGGCCACTCTCTCGCCCCGCCACGGGCTGAGGAAGACGGGGCGGCGACCGACACGCCCTTGCCGCGCGGCTGGGCACACTCGGTCATCGACATCACCCGGGCGCACCGCGCGCTCCCACCGCATGCTGAGCTACGCAATCCAGAAGGTCGGCGACGACTTCCAGCAGACCCACCCGCAGGGCGAGACCACCCTCCTCGGTTTCATGGCCGCGATCGATGCCCATCCGTGGCAGGAACAGCACCGCGAATGGAACGAACAGCAGGACGGCCCGCTGCCCGCGCTGGTGCTGCGCAATGAGGCGGACCAGCGCGAGCTGTGGGTGACGCTGCTGGGCGACGGCACCGACCGGCGCGGCGAGTACCAGCTGCAGTCGGTGGCGATGCGCCCGCGCAAGGGTTTCTTCGGCAAGGGCAAGCTCGAGCAGGACGTGGCGGTGTTCGAGACCCGCGACCGCGGCGAGCTCGATCGGCTGTGCGAGCTGTTCTGCGACGGGCAGTACGAGGCCCTCGATCGCGAAGCGGGGCGGATGGCGGCGCGCGAGGACGACAGCGATTGATTCGCCGCGCCCCCGGGCGCTCTATCGGCCGGCGGGATTCGCGAGATTGACGGCCTTGCTGCCGGACAGCAGCTTCTTCGCTTCCGCCTCGTCGGCTCCCCTGACCGCCGCGCAAGTCATGCTGGGGCTGACGACGAAGTAGTTCGACGATGCCTTCGCGGCGTCGAACTTCAGCGAGTCCTCCTTCCACGTCGGCGTGAAGCCGCCGAAGCATTTCACCCCCAGGTAGTGCTCGCCGGGCGACACCTGGAATTCGGCGTGCTCTCCGGAGCCGATGCCGAAGATGTCCTTGCCATCCATCGCCACCGTGTAGCCATTGGCCGCGCCGACGATGCTGCTGATGCGGACCACCACCACCTTGGCGGCGACCGAAGCATCCGGGACCTCGGGCAACGGGCCGAGCCTGCCGGAGGTCGTGCCACAAGCGGCGAGCAATGCGGCCGTGGCCGCCAACACGAGCGTCTTCATCATCCTGTCTCCCTCCTGGTGATTGAATGGATCGAGCAACACAGTTGCATCGATGCGCTTGCGAGCGCGCGAGATCATATCGCCGGGATGGCGCACCACGGCCCGCGCGCAGATTCACCGTTTTCCGTTATCCTCCGCCCCGCCCGGACACCAAGATCCGGCCCTTGCAAGAAGGGGCGTTCACCGCCCGGAGACGGAGAGAGACAGATGAAATCGATGGCGTTCTGGCGTCCGCTGCTCGCGGCCGCCACGATGGCGGCTGCGGTGCTGCCGGCTGCGGCGGTGCAGGTGGTGGTCGGGCAGGTGGCCCCGATGTCGGGGCTCGAGGCGCGGCAGGGACGGGCCTTCGGGGTCGGCCTCAAGCTGAGCTTCGACGCGATCAACAAGGCCGGCGGCATCAACGGCCACACGCTGGGCCTGGTGCGCAAGGACGACCTGGGCCAGCCCGAGCAGACCGTGGCGCTGACCAGGGCCCTGGTCGCGGAGAGCCGGCCGATGGTGCTCGCGGGCTACTTCGGCACGCGCAACATCGCGGCGCTCGTGGCCTCGGGCACGCTCGAGAAGGAGAAGCTCGCGCTGGTGGGCTATCGCTCGTCCGAACTGCGCGCGCCGCCGCCGCTGCTGTTCAACATGCATGCCGACCTGCGCGAGGAGCTGACCAAGATCACGCGCCACCTCGCCACCATCGGCATCAACCGGCTCGGCGTCTTCTACGAGGACGTGCCCGCCTCCGGCGAACTGCTCAAGCTGATGGACGAGCTGGCCGCGGCCTCGTCGTCGCGCATCGTGGTGCGGGCCTCGTACCCGGCGGGCACCACCAAGGTGGGCGACGCCGCCGAGGCCTTCCTCAAGGAGCCGCCGCAGGCCATCGTGATGCTGACCAGCACCGGCGCCGCCGCGGCCTTCATCGAACGCTACCGCATGGCACCCAAGGGCACGGCGCAATTGGTCGCGCATTCGGGCGTCGACGTGGAGCAGCTCTCGCAGCGGCTGTCGGAACAGCACATGCAGGGCATCGTGATCGCGCAGGTCACGCCGAGCCCATTCCGCATCTCGAGCAAGCTGACGCGCGAGTTCATCGAGGCCACGGCCGGGCAGACGCTGGAGGTGCCGGTCAGCTACTCGATGTTCGAGGGCTACATCACGGGCCGCGTGATCGCCGAGGCCGTGCGCCGGCAAGGGCGTACCCCCACGCGCGAAGGCATGGCGGCGGCGCTGGCCTCGCTGGTGAACTTCGACTTCGGTGGCTACGTGGTCGACCTCGGCGCCAATGCCGGCGGCAACGGCACGCGCTTCGTGGAGCTCACGATCCTCAGCAACGCGGGCAAGATCCGGCAGTAGCGCCGGGATTCATTTCTTCGGGCCGAACAACGCGCCCAGCGCCCGTGCCGCCTTGACCAGCGGCGACGGCCGCAGCTGCTGGTACTCCGCGCGCAGCTCGGCGCGCAAGCCCTCGTCGATCTTTCCGGCGGGCAAGGCCATCAGCAGTTCCAGCGTCTCGACCTGCCGCTCCACCTGCCCCACGTGGCCATAGCTGCGCGCGAGCCCGATGCGCGCCTTCACGACCTGGGCCGCGATGCCCTTGTCGGCCTCTTCGCCGCAGGCCTCCACCAGCGCCTCGCAGCAGGCCACGGCCTCCTCGTAGCGGCCGGCCTTGCGCAGCCGCACGCCGCGGTTGACGCTGGATTTCGCGGCATAGGTGCGCAGCGCGACCTCGGGCGCCTGCAGGCAGGTGTCGATCACATGGCCATAGAGCGCCAGCGCGGCATCCAGGTCGGTGTCGGCGATGGTGATCGCCTTGCAGAAGCGCGCATTGGCCACGCGCTCGCGCAGGTAGGCGACGTCGGAGCGGGCCCAGCGCACGATGATCGCGTCGTAGGTCTGCAGCTCCTCGGCGCGGCGGCCGAGCTTGTCGAGCTGCACCGCTCGGTTCGACATCGCGAGCGCGACGTCCTTCTCGGCCGAGGTCGAGAGTTCGTTGCCATAGCGCGCGATGACCTCGTCGTTGACCGCCAGCGCGGCCTCGCGCTGCGACAGGCAGCCAAGGCTGTAGCCCTTGCGCACCATCGCGTCGAGGCAATGGCGCCGCAGCTCGGGATGCAGCGACTCGACATGGGCCTGCAGCACCTCGTCGTAGCAGGCGATGGCCTCGCGGTGCTTGCCCTCCACCGCCAGCACGCGGCCGCGCTCGATGGTGGCGTCGATCGCATCTCGCTGCGCCAGCGTCAGGTCCTCGTACTGGTCGCCATAGCTCACCGCCGCTCCCTGGCGCTGCAGCCGGTTGAGGCAGGTCAGCCGGCTCGCCGCGGCCTTGGCCAGCGTGTCGCGCATCGACGCGCTGGTGGCATTCGGGAAGCGCGCCAGCAGCGCGTCGTAGACCGGCAGGGCGTCGGCCTCGCGGTCCAGCAGCATCATCAATGCATAGGCCTGGTTCAGGTAGGCGCTGGCGACCACGCCCTCGACCTCGGAACCGGTGTCGGCCGCGAAGGCCTGCAGCAGCGCCGCATAGGCATCGACCGCGCGCTGGAACTGCAGGCGACCGCGCCAATGGGCCGCGAGCGCGTACTGCGCCTTCACCGCGATCGTGCGCAGGGCCTCGACCGGATCCTTCGCGAAACGCGCGACGAGCGCATCGACCGCCGCCGCATAGCGCTCCTCGACCTCGGTCACGGCGACCTCGATCGCGCGGCCCTCCTCGTCCTTGCCGTCGGGACGCGGATGCGCAGCGGGGGCCTGCGCCTGCAGGATGTCGCAGCGCAGGTCCATGGCGCGCGCGATGGCGCGGCGCAGCGCCGTGTCCTCCGCGCCACGGGCCTCGGTCCAGCCTTCGAGCGCGCGCAGGGCGGCCTCGACATCGCCGCGGGCCCAGAGAATCCTCGCGCGCTCGATGCGGCCGTGCACGCATTGCAGGCGCGTGTAGGCATCGGCGGACTCGGCGTGCAGCGCATCGAGTTCCGAGAGCGCCGACAGCGCCTCGTCGCCGCGGTCGAGCGCGCGCAGGGCCCAGGCCTCGAGCAGCCGCGTGCGCGCCAGCTGCGGCTGCAGCAGCGCGCTGCGGTCGTCGCCGAAGCGATCGAGCAGGCGGCGGTAGCCGGCCAGCTCGCGCGGCGGGTCGTCGAGCGGCACCAGCTGGTCGAGCATCGCAAGCAGCAGCTCCTGGTGGACCTGCGCATCGGGATGCCCGGCATAGCGCGACCATTGCCATTCGGCCAGTTCGTCGGCGCGGTCCTCGTCGTCGGGCTCGGCATCGCGGTCGCGCAGCAGCTGTGCCTTGACGCGCAGGATGCGGTTCACGCAGCGCAACACGGTGGCATCGTCGCTGTCCGCATGCGGGTCCAGCACGGCATCGCAGGCCGCGAGCAGGCGCTCCTCGAGGTCCTCGTCCTGCGCGCCGCGCAGCAGGTCGCGCTGCAAGGCGAGCGCGAGGTCGGTGCGCGCCAGTGCGAGGGTCTGGCGCCGCTCGGGCTCGGCGGCATCGGCGTGCGCGGCGATCAGGGTGTGCAGCAGCGCACGGGCTTCCTCGTCGCGGCCCAGCATCTCGAGCAGGCGTACATGGGCATGCTGCGCGTCGGCGGCTCGTGCCTTCAGCGCGGGTTCGGTGGCGGCTTGCAGGTCCTCATGCAGGGCCGCGTATTTCTTCAGCGCCTCGTCGTGGTAGTCGAGCTCCGCCAGCATCCGGGCCTGCACGGCGCGCACGCGGGCCACGAGCACGCGCGTCGCGAGCCAGTCGTCGCCGCCGAAGCGCCGCGCCAGGTCCTCGCAATGCCGCACCATGTCGACCCGCGCGAAGGTCGCGCCACCGGCGGCGCGCAGCCTCGCCTCCTCGAGCCCCGCAGCGACGATCCATTCGCGCAGCGCCGGCGACTGCGCCTGCTCGAAGCGGCGCTGTACCTCCCGCAGCAGGTCCAGCGCGGCCTCGGCGTGGCCGGTCGCAGCCAGCGCGCGAGCCTTCTCGCACTGCGCACGCGCGATCCACGGCCAGGCCGCGACCGGCGCGAACACCGGCGCCAGCACATCGCGCGCACCGGGCTCGAAATGCGCGCACAGCGCATCGGCCGCCGCCACCACCTCGGCCGTGCGCCCGAGCGCGTCCAGCGCCTCGATCTGCCGGAGCCAGGCCGAGGCCAGGTGCTCCTGCAGATCGGGCGAGGCGCTGTCGGCGGGCGTGCTCAGCGGCAGCAGCCGCGCGACGAGCGCTTCGGCCTCCGCGAGGGCCGATGCGGCGGTGGCAAGGTTGGCGAAGCGAGGCGAAGGGTCCGGGCGATCGATGTCGTGCAATCTCGTGTCCTGGCTGGGGCTCTGCGCTTCATTCTCGCCGCCGGCCGGCCGGCGCGCGCTTCACCAGAACGAATCGTCCTCGCGCGCCTTCACCACCCGCAGCCGGTGCTCGGCGATGCGGCGGATCAGGTCCTCGGGCAGCGGTTCGTCGTAGCGGACCTTGAGCAGTTCCTTGGTGGTCTGGTGCCCGGCCAGTTCCTTGCGGAACGCCTCGAGCGCCGCGGCCGAGGGGGCGAAGCCCAGGTGGGCCTTGTGCGCGGAGAAGGCGAACAGGAAGCGCGGCTCGACGAAGAAGGGCGTGCCCCACTTGATGGCCTCCCGGGCCTCGGGTGCCACGCGTCGCAGCAGCGCGCGCAGGCGCCGCAGGTGCGCCTGGGCCTCGGGCGGGGCGGCGGCGATGTAGTCGTCGATCGTGGTGGGCGCCTTGGTGGCCATCTCGCTCATCCCCTTCGCGTTCATCCGCCCTGGCGCTGCACGTCCTTCGGCGAGCGGCCGAACCTCGCCTTGAAGGCGCGGCTGAAATGGCTGAGGTCGGTGAAGCCGAACTCGAGCGCGGCCTGCGACACCTGCCGCACGCGCCCTTCGGCGAGGGCCCGGTAGCTGGCCTCGAGCCGCTGCTGCCAGAGCCAACGGCCGGGCGTGGTGCCCTCGGCGGCGAACAGCCGCATCAGCGTGCGCACCGACAGGTGGCAGTCGCGCGCGATGGTCTCGCCGTCGAGCGTGGGGTCGCCGAGCCGGGCACGGAGGTAGCGCTTCACCGCCGCCAGGCGCCCGTCGCGCGCGCCGGCCTCGACCTGCGAGGGCGCGAGCTCCGCCTCGAGCGCCGTCGACCAGATGTCCATCGCGGCCTGCGCGAGCGCGGGCGGCGCATCGTCGTGCAGCGCCATCAATTGCTGCAGCACCGATCCCGCGAGCGCGGCCAGCTTCGCGTCCCGGCCGACCGGCCGGGCCACGAACTCGTCGGCCGCGCCGATGCGGCTGGTCAGCAGGGCGCGCGGGATCGCGACCATGACCGCATGCGACCACTCGCCGAACTCGAGACTGAAGGGGCGCGACTGGTCGTGCAGCACCATGTCGCCGGGGCGCATGCTCACGCGCCGCTCGTCCTGGCTGAAGCGCGTGTTGCCGCCGAGCGCGAACCAGAGAAAGAAGTCGTCGCGCGGATCGCGCCGGATGTCGGTGGCGCCGCGCGTGACGCGGATCGTCGCCGCGCCGGGCAGCTTCGACTCGATCTCGTTGAGCGCGAGCGCGCCCAGCCCGCGCTGCGACACCCTGGCGCGGAACGCCGCGCCGCGCGGCGCGTTCGCGCACTGCGTGACCGAGTAGCTGCGGCACGTGACCTGGTGCCACTTCTCGAAACTGTCGCCGGGTTCGACCAGGGTTTTCATGGAACGGATGGCAGGTGGAGAACAAAGCTTGGCAAGCCGGGGCCAGCGCGGACGGCCGGCGCGACCCAAGATCGCCGCACCCGCCACCATCCGACTCACCCACCGAGGGGCCAATATGCCTTATCAGATCGATCGCATCAATCCGGCGACCACCGCCGTCATCGTCGTCGACATGCAGAACGACTTCGTCGCCGAGGGCGCCCAGCTGCGCTCGGCCCAGGCCGCGGCCATGGTGCCGACCTTGGCGCGCACCCTGGCCACCTGCCGCGAGCGCGGCATCCGCGTGATCTACACCGCGCACGTGCACCGGCGCGACGGCTGCGACATGGGCCTGTACGACGACCTCTACGGCCCGATCGCCGATCGCAGCGCGCTGGTCGACGAGACACCCGGCAGCGAGATCTTCGCGGCGCTCGCGCCGGCCGCGGGCGAGCACGTGGTCAAGAAGCACCGCTACAGCGGCTTCTTCGCGACCGACCTCGACCTGATCCTGCGCGAATGGGGCATCGACACCGTGGCGATCACCGGCACCACCACCGAGAACTGCTGCCATGCGACGGCGCGCGACGCGATGTTCCGCAACTACAAGGTGGCCTTCCTGTCGGATGCGACCGGCACCTTCGACTACCCCGACGTGGGCCAGGGCGCGATGCCGGCCGAGGCGGTGCACGAGGCCACGCTGACCATCCTGGCCTTCTCGACCGCGCATGTGATGACGAGCGAGGAGTTCGTCGCGCGGATCGATCGCTGAGCAGGCGAGACGGACCGAGCCGGACTGGATCTCAGGGCTTGAGCACGACGAGCAGCGCGATGCCGCCGAGCGCCGCGACGCACAGCCCCGGAGCGATCCGGACCCATGCACGCTCGCGGACGTTCGTGCCTTCGACCTGCCTTCTGAGGCAGGCCGACAGCACGCCGTGCAGCCCCGACAGCGCGAACACCAGCACCAGCTTCGCGTAGAGCCAGCCCGCGCCGAACCAGCCGCCCAGGCTCGCGAGCGCGATGCCCAGGCCCCATGCCGCGACCATCGCCGGCACGGTGACGCGGCGGTCCCAGCGCAGGAAGGCCTGCCCCATGCGCTTCTCGTGCGGCAGCAGCACGCCGCCCGAACGGCCGAGCGCGGCGACCGCCACGCCGAGCAGCAGCAGGCCGCCGGTCCAGGCGAGCACCGCGGCCAGGTGCAGGGCCTTGAGCCACAGGTAGATCATGGAGAAGCCGGCCCGCGGTCGAGCAGCTTCCAGCTGTGGAAGCCACCGCCCGGCAGGCAGGCGAAGAGCACGAGCTTGAAGCCCATGCGCGCGGAGACGTCCTCGAGCGTTGCCGCGTTCGCGACCTTCCAGCAGAAGCCCAGGAAGACGAGGCCATGCAGCGGCCCCATGAGGCTCACGGCCCAGGGCAGGCCGGCGAGGTGTTTCATCGGCACCGCGACCAGCAGCAGGACCAGCAGCGTGGCGGCTTCGAGCAGGCAGAAAAGCCGGAGACGGGAAAGGCGCAGGGCTCGGGACGGCAAGAGCAACTCCATGGCGGGAACCTCCATAGTCTCCCGGTGCATGGCCCGAAGCGAAAGTGGCCGGATTGACAAGCTTCGACTGTTTTCCGCCAACCATGGAAGAATCCGCCGCCATGACACCCCATGCCCCGACCAACACGCCGCACCGGCTCGCGGTGCTCGCCCTGCCCGGCCTCATCGCCTTCGATCTCGCGAGCGCCTGCGAGGTCTTCGGTCATGCGGAGCTCGGGCCCGGCCAGCCCTGCTACCGCATCGCGGTCTGCGGCGAACGGAAGTCCTTCGACAACGGCAGCTTCACGCTCACGGTCCGGCACGGGCTCTCGGTGCTCGAAGCGGCGCAGACCATCGTCGTGCCCGGCATCGCCGATCCCGCGGCACCGATCGGCCGCGCCGTGCTGCAGGCACTGCGCGCGGCCTCGGCACGCGGCGCGCGCATCGCCTCCATCTGCTCGGGCGCCTTCGTGCTGGCGCAGGCCGGCCTGCTCGACGGACTGAGCGCCACCACGCACTGGGTCGCGGCGCCGCTGCTCGCCGAGCTCCATCCGCGGGTGGAGGTCGATGCCAAGGTGCTCTACATCGACCACGGCCGGATCCTGACCTCCGCGGGCGCGGCGGCGGGGCTGGACCTGTGCCTGCACATGGTGCGCAAGGACTTCGGCGCGGCCGTCGCGGCGCGGGTGGCGCGGCTGTCGGTGGTGCCGCTGCATCGCGAGGGCGGCCAGGCCCAGTTCATCCAGCCGCTCGACCTGCCCGCCGACCGCGACCTGCAGCCGCTGCTCGCATGGGTGGAGCGCAACCTGCACCGGCCGCTGTCGCTAGACGACCTCGCGCGCCAGGCCTGCAGCAGCCAGCGAACCTTGAACCGGCGCTTCCAGGACCAGTTCGGCGTCTCGCCCGCGCAATGGCTGATCCGCGCGCGCGTGCGCCGCGCGCAGGAGCTGCTGGAACGCACGCGCCTGGGCGTCGAGCAGATCGTCGCCAAGGTCGGGCTGGGATCGGCGGCGAACTTCAGGGCGCAGTTCCAGCGCGTGGCGGGCGTGAGTCCGAGCGCATACCGCCGCAGCTTCGGCGCGAGGTCGAGGGCCTGAACTCCGCGGCGCCGCGCGACTACGAATCCTTGTAGTCGCGTGCTCCCGCGGCAAAAACGGCAGTAGAGTCTTCCCGAAAAGAAAACGTTTGCCCCATCGACTCGACGTTGCTGCACCGACGAACGCCAAGCTTCATACCTTCGACTGATATTCGTTGTCGAAGGTAGTGGAATGGATGTATCGCCATTGCAATTTGGTTGCAGCTTATTACCGCCGATCGACACGAGCTTCTCTACAGTGCTCGGTTTTTCGCCTTCACGCCTCGTTGCAGGGAGTTTCATGCCCACGCCCGCCTCCAGCCGGGGCCGCAAGATCACCGCGACCTCCGACGCCATGCCCGTGCTCGACGGGATGGCCGCGCTCGAACCCGTCCTGATCGAGGGCGAGGAAGCACTGAGCCGCCCCTATCGCTACACGCTCACGCTGACCACGCCGGTGTCGTCCACCATCGATGCGCGCTCGGCCGCGAACATCAAGCTCAAGCCGCTGATCGGCGAGGAGTTCGGCGTCCACATCCTGCTCGACGGCCGCCCCGGCGGCGCGCAGCAGCAGCGCCATCTCTCGGGGCTCGTGACGCGGGCGCGCTTCCTGCGCCTGGAGGGCCGGCGCGCGCTCCATGAAGTGGTCATCGAATCGTGGCTGAGCCTGGCCCAGCGCACGCAGGACTTCCGCATCTTCCAGAACAGGAACGTGCTCGACATCGTCGGCGAGGTGCTCGGCGCCTACGGCTTCGCGCTCTCGATCCGGGCCACGGGCAGCTACCCGCCGCGCGAGTTCGTGGTGCAGTACGGCGAGACCGACTACGACTTCGCGAGCCGCCTGCTGCACGAGTGGGGCCTCTACTACTACTTCGAGCACGCGGCCAACAGCCACACGCTGGTGATCGTCGACGACATGCAGGCGCACGGCCCCTTTCCCGCCGGCGGCTACGAGCGCATTCCCTTCAGCGCCGCCGAGGCGTCGTCCAACGAGGAACACTGCCACCACTTCCAGCTCGCCGAAGCCTTGCAGAGCGGCCAGTGGGTCACGGGCGACTTCGACTTCACGCGGCCCAAGGCCGACCTGCTGCGCACCAAGGCGATGCCGCGCCGCACCCGGCATGCGGCGCGCGAGGTGTTCGCCTGGCCTGGCAACTACGCGGCCGAGGCCGATGGCGAGCAGATCGCGCGCGCACGGATGGAGGAGACCGGCGCGCCCGGCCAGGTCGCCAGCGGCGCGGGCAACCTGCGCGGCCTGGCGGCCGGCTACCGCTTCACGCTGACCGACCACCCGCAGGACAGCGCGAATGCCGACTATCTCGTGACCGCCACGCGGCTGTCGCTGCAGGAAGCGGGCGACGCGACGGGGCAGGAGGAGTTCCGCTGCCGGGTCGAGTTCGAGGTGCTGCCGGCGAACAACATCTTCCGCCCCACGCCCGACGCGATCAAGCCGCGCACCACGGGCCCGCAGACGGCGGTGGTCACCGGCCCCGCGGGGCGCGAGATCTGGACCGACCAGTACGGGCGCGTGAAGCTCAGCTTCCACTGGAACCGCTACTGCAGCAAGGACGAGAGCAGCTCGTGCTGGGTGCGCGTGTCCTCGCCCTGGGCCGGCAGCAACTTCGGCGGCATGCAGATCCCGCGCGTGGGCCAGGAGGTGGTGGTCGACTTCGAGTACGGCGACCCCGACCGCCCGCTGATCACGGGCCGGGTCTACAACGCGGACAACATGCCGCCCTGGGACCTGCCCGCCAACGCCACGCAGAGCGGCCTGCTCTCGCGCAGCTCCGAGGGCGGCAACGCCGCGAACGCGAACGCGCTGCGCTTCGAGGACAAGCTCGGCGAGGAGCAGCTGTGGCTGCACGCGGAGCGCGACCAGTTGCTCGAGGTCGAGAACGACGAGGTCCACACCGTGGGCCGCGACCGCAGCAAGACCGTCGAGCGCGACGAGACCCACCATGTCAAGAACGACCGCACCCGAACCGTCGACCGCAACGAGACGGTCACGATCCACGGCCAGCGCGCCGAGACCGTGGACGGCGACGAGGCGGTCAGCGTCAAGTCGAACCGCAGCCATGCCGTCACCGGCACCGAGACCCTGACGGTCACGGGCGACCAGACGCACATCGCCAAGGCCCACCGCACCGCCAGCGTCACGGGCAACCAGACCACCTCGGTCACGGGCACGGATTCGCTGACGGTCACCAAGGCCCGCACCGTCACGGCGCAGGACAACGACCTGTGGAACGTCACGCTGGCCCAGACCACCACCATCGGGCAGGCCTACCAGGTCTCGGCCCGCTCGCACACCGCGACCTACAACGACGCGATGACGCTCAACGTGCCGGCCGGCCCGGCCTCGGCCACCGCGCAGGGCGACGTCTCGCTGACCAGTTCGGCCGCCAACCTGTTCGGAACGGCCGCCCTCAACATGGGCCTGCTGGCGCAGGGCGGCGACTTCTCGGCCGTGGCCTCGGGCAGCGTGGGCGTGAGCGCCGAGGGCGGCACGCTCGATACCTTCGCCTCGGGCGCCATGACGCACGCGAGCCCGACCAGCGTGGTGCTCAACGTCGACGGCACGGCGGTGGAGGTGACGCCCGGGCGCATCGTGCTGCGCGCGGGCAGCGCCACGCTGATGCTCGACGAATCGGGTGTCACGGTGAACGGCACCAAGATCTTCCTGAACTGCTGAGGGCCGCATCGATGTCCTCCGCGGCACCGGTGCGCAACCCGGTCGAAAAACGCATGGCCCGGCTCCACGACCTGTGGTGGGAGCGCACCGACGATGCCTCGCTGCGCGCGGTCGTGCTGCGGCTGCCGCCCGACTCGCAGCGCATGCTCGACGCCTTCTTCGCGCTGCAGATGGTGGACAGCGACTACGCCACGCCCGACCTGTTCCTGCGGCTGGACGCGGCCTACGAGACCGGCTACCGCTACAGCCGCGAGCTGCGGCAGGCCATGATCGAGACCGTCGCGCACAACCTGCCGCAGCTCGCGAAGCAGGGCGTGGCCGGCCCCTGGGAAGAGGAACACGCGAGCGGCCGCGACAGTGCCGCCGGCTTCGTCGACACCGGCCTGTCGCTGGCGCGCCACCTGCGCCGCCAGCGGCTGTCGGTCGTGCTGCAACCGGGTGGCGTGAGCGACGTCGCCTGCTTCGAGCGCTGGCTCGACGCGGCCATGCAGGCACCCGTGCCGCCGCAGGATGCCGGGCTGCTGCGGCTGGTGCTGGTGGACGACAGCGACTCGCGCGCCTGGCAGCCGCTGGTGGAGCGGCACGCGGGGATCGTGCGCGTGGTCGATGCGCCGCTCGACATCCTGGAAGCCGCGCGCGAGATCGCCGCGCAGGCCGGCGGCGGCGCCGGGGGGGCCGCGCTGTTCCGGCAGCTCCATGCCGACATGCTGATGCTGCTGCGTCGCGGCGACGCGGCCGCCGTGGAAGCGACCGCCGAGCGCGCCGCGCGGCTGGCCATGCGCAACGGCTGGTCCGACCAGCGGGCCGTGCTCGACGTGATGGTGGGCGGCGCCTGGCTGCAGGCGCGCGACTTCGCGCGCTCGGTGGCGCGCTACCGCCAGGCCCGTGCCGCGGCGGCGGAGGCCACGCAGGCCGGCAACCCGATGGGCCCGATGCTGCTGATGCAGGGCTGGATGGCCGAGGGCGGCGCATGGGCCGCGGCCGGCGACATGAAACAGTCGGCCCAGGCCTTCGAGCAGGCGGGCGAAACGGCCCGCCGCATCCCCAACAGCCTGTTCGCGGTCGAGGGCCGGCGCGCCGCGGCCCAGGCCTGGCTCGGCGCCGGCGAACGCGACCGGGCCTGGGCCTCGGCGCTGGCCGGCGTGCGCGAGGCACGCGCCATGGCCGGGGCCGACCGGCCGAACAGCACAGTGCCGCAGCTGCTGCAGGACATGCTCGCGATGCAGGATCCCCGACGCTGCGAGCGCATCGCACAGTGCGCCACGGCCTACGAGCGCGAGGCGCGCGCGGCCCTGGTCGAGGCCGATCTCGCGGGCCACCGGCTCGGCCCCCACCCGCCGCCGGCCGCGATCGCGGCGATCGAAGCGCAACTGGTGCAGCGCTACGAGCTGCTGTTCCAGGGCCAGCTGCGCGAGCGCGAGCAACTGGTGCAGGGTGGCGAGGAGGTGTTTCGCACCGTCGTCGCCATGGGCCGCGAGTGGCTCGATCCGGCCTGGAGCGGACTGCCGCACGTGAAGCATCCGCTGGACCTTTCGCCCGGCGAATGGCGCGAGTCGCCAGCGTTCGCGCGCCTGCCCGATCCGCAACCCTTCGTCGAGGCCGCCTGAGGCGCGCCGGCTCCTTCACGCCCCAAGGAAAGCACTTGTTCTTCGCGGCCAAGCATTTCGATCCGCAGCTGGGCATCGACGCCCACACCTACCTGGCGCCGCCCGGCGTGTGGCCCACGGTGCACATCGGCATCGTGATGGACCCGTTCGACTACCTGCCGACCATCCAGGTGTCGCCCGACAACCCGATCGTCAAGGGACTGGGCGCGCTCGGCACCGCGACCGAGGCCGCCAAGAACGCCATCGGCGAAGGCACGGCGTCGCCTCGGATACCGGCGCCGCCCGGCGCGCCGCCGGACGATGGCGCGATGCCCGAGAGCATCCCGCTGCCGCTCGGCGCCACGGTCGAGGTGGCCGGCGTGCGGCGCGCCAATGCTGGCACTGGCGGCGTGGACTTCCACATCCTGGTCGGCGCGCCGATGCCGATCGTCAAGGGACCGGGCGGCCCGCAGTTCGATGACGAGCTGTTCATGGGCAGCCGCACCGTGCTGGCCGACGGCGACCCGTTCTCGCGCATCACGATGCCGGTGCTCGGCTGCAACATCGTCGGCCTGGTGCCGCCGTTTCGCCCGCGCAAGCTGGTCAAGCCCGTGCGCCTGAGCCTGATGCTGCCGACCACCTTCAACGTGGCGATCCCGCCGCAGGTGTTCGTCGGCGGGCCGCCCACCATCTCCTGGGGCGCGATGATCCAGCGCGGCCTGTTCAAGGCGCTGGGCCGCGCCTACACGCGCATCGCGCGGCGCGTGTTCAAGAACATGCCGCCGGGCTTCCTCAAGTGCCGGGTGCTGCGCGCCGAGCCCGTGGACATCCGCGACGGCAGCGTCTCGGTGACGCACGAGGACTTCCACGTTCCCGGGCGCCTGCCGCTGACCTGGAGCCGCGCCTACGCATCGCGCGACCACGACTTCGCGGGCCACTGCGGCCAGGGCTGGCAGACGCCGGCCGACCTGCGCCTCGTGGCCGAACCCGACGGCCTGCTGAGCCTGCACGGGCCGGACAGCTGCGCGCTCTTCCCCGCCCTGCCCCGGTCCGAGCGCGAACCGGTGCGCGACCTGGTGGACGGCGCACGCCTCGAGCGGCAGGGCGTGCGCCTGACGGTGCGGTTCAAGGACGGACTGCGCCTTCGCTTCGACGATGCCCTCTCGCCGGCGGGCGAACTGCGGGCGGCGGCGCTACCGATCGCATGCATCGAGGATGCCTGCGGCAACGGCTGGCGCTTCGTGCGCGACGAGGACGGCGCGCTGGTACGCATCGTCGAGAGCGGCGCGCACGGGCAGCCGGGACGCAGCATCGAAGTGCGCTCCAGTGGCGGCCGCATCGAGGCGATGGCGCTGCGCGACCCGCTCACCGGCCTGGAACATCCGCTGGTGAGCTATCGCCATGCCGGCGGCGATCTCGTGGCGGCCGTCGATGCGCTCGGCGCGGCACGGGAGTTCGCCTACCTGCAGCACCGCATGGTCCGCCACACGGATCGCCTGGGCCTGAGCTTTCACTACGCCTACGACGACCGGTGGCGGGTGGCGCATGCCTGGGGCGATGGCGGCCTGCAGGACTGCCGCTTCGCCTACGACGAGGCATTGCGGCAGACGCAGGCGACCGACTCGCTCGGTCATCTCACGGTGGTCAAGTTCGACGAATCCGGGTTGCCGCTCGCGGAGATCGACCCGCTCGACGGCGTGACCACCTTCGAATACGACGACGCGGGCCGCACCGTGGCCGTGACACGGCCCGAGGGGCTGCGCACCGCGTTCGTCTACGACGCGCACGGCAACCTGCAAAGCACGCGCTGGCCCGACGGCAGCACGATCCGCAACGAATTCGACGATGAGGACCGCGTGCTCGCGGTCGTCGACCCGAACGGGCAGCGCTGGTCGCAGGGCTACGACGAACGCGGCCTGCTGGCGAACCAGCGCGATCCCCGCGGCGCGGTCACGCGCTTCGAGCACGACGCGCACGGACAGCTCGTGCGCCATGTCGATGCGCGCGGCGCCGTCACGCAGCTCCAGTACGACCGACATGGACGGCTTCTCGTGCTGACCCATCCGCTGGGCGCGCGCACCCGCTTCGAGCACGACGTGCTGGGCCGGCTGAAGGCGCGGCAGGACGCGCTCGGGCGAACGACGCGCTACCACCACGATGCCAAGGGGCGCACGCTGCGCATCGAGCGCCCCGGGGGCGGCCATGCCGCCTGCGCCTACGACGCCGAGGATCAGTTGCTGCTCTACGTCGACGAAGCAGGCGCGCGCACGCGGATGCAGTACTTCGGGACCGGCAGCCTCGCCGCTCGCGTGCAGCCCGACGGCCAGGCGGTGCGCTACCACTACGACACCGAGGAACGGCTGGTCGGGCTGACCAACCAGCGCGGCGAGCGCTATGCGCTGCGGCGCGACGCGCTCGGCCGGATCGTCGAGGAGGTGGACTACTGGAACCAGTCGCGCCGCTATATCTACGACGGCGCGGGCCGCCTGAGCGCCACCGTCGACGCGCTGGGACAGCGCGTGGCCTTCGCGTGCGACGCGATGGGCCGCATCACGCGCAAGACCTTCGACGATCCGCTGCAGGCGGGGCGCCAGCGCCACGAGCACTTCGTCTACGACCGCCTCGGCCAACTGGTGGAGATGCGCAACGACGCGATGCACGTGCGGCGGCGCTTCGATGCCGTTGGCAACCTGCTCGAGGAGCGCCAGGGCGGCTTCCGCGCGAACTACCGCTACGACGAGGTCGGCCATCGGATCCTGCGCGAGACGAGCGCGGGCCATCGCCTGCGCTACGCGTTCGACCTGGGCAACCAGCTGCAGGGCATGGCGATCGACGACGACCCGCTGATCGCCATGACGCGCGACGCGCTGGGCCGCACGCTGAGCGAGCGGCTGGGAACGGGGCTGGAGCGCCGCTTCGCCTACGACGAGCGCGACCTGTTGACCGCGCAGCGCCTGCTCGAGGATGCGGGCCCGGTGTTCGAGACGCGCTACGACTACGACGGCGCCGGCAACCTCGAGTGCCGCGCCGACAGCCGGCAGGGGATCGATCTCTACCGCTACGACGCGCTCGGCCAGCTGCTCGAGCATGCGGACCCGCAAGGCCGGATTCAGCGCTTCCTGCACGATCCGGCCGGCGACCGGCTGCACACACGCGTGCGGCAGACGCCGCGGGCCCGCGTGGCCGGCGGCGAGAACGATGCCGAGGCCGTGCACTGGACGCGCGAGGGCAGCCTCGACGGCACCCACTACGTGTTCGACCGCGCGGGCGACCTCGTGCAGATGCACGATGCCATGCCGGCCGGGGACGCGCTGCAGCTCGTCTGGGATGCCAACCACCGGCTGGTCGAGAGCCGCAGGGGAACGGCCGTCACCCGCTATGGCTACGACCCGGTCGGCCGGCGCGTCTTCAAGCGCGGTCCGCAGCGCACCACGTGGTTCTTCTGGGACGGGAACACCTTGCTGGGCGAACTGACCGAGGACAACGACGTGCCGCGGCCGCCGCCGGCCCTGCCGTCGAACCCCGTGTTGCAACTGGCGGGCGCGCGCCGTTCCTCGGCGGCCCCCGGAACGAACGACGCGCGCTACCTGAAGGCGCGCGAGTACGTGCACTATCCGTCCACCTTCGTGCCGCTCGCGCTCGTCGAGCGCGATGGCGACCGGAGCGCGGTCCTCCACTACCACGTCGATCCGAACGGCTGCCCGACCCGCCTCACGGACGGGCAAGGCCGCACGGTCTGGTCGGCGAGCCATGCGGCCTGGGGCGCGATCCGCGCGCTGCAGTGCGAGGAGGTCGGCAATCCGCTGCGCTTCCAGGGCCAGTACTTCGACGAGGAGACCGGGCTTCACTACAACCGCCACCGCTACTTCGATCCCCGCAGCGGCCAGTTCGTCTCGCTCGATCCGCTGCGCCTGGGCGCGGGCGAGAACCTCGTGCGCTATGCCGAGAACCCGCTGCTGGGCATCGATCCGCTGGGGCTGGTGGCCGGCGAAAGAATCCCCTATTGGGAGATCGGCGAAACGGGCCAGCACGGGCGCCCCATCCTCGCGCGCGTCACCGGCGACGACGGCAAGTTCGACCACTACGAGAACCCCGGCCATCACGATCCCAACATGCGCTCCCCCGGCCGCGGGACCGATCCCTACAACACCGGCAAGAGCGTGCTGCCCGAGAACCATCGCGAGTTGTTCGAGAGCAGCCGCTCCTACCCCGGCGATCGAAGCGTGCGCTATGCCCGCGACAGCCACGGCAACGTGCACCAGTTCCAGGACTCGGGCGCGCGGATCTTCCACTGGGCCGGTTCGGACAACGGCGTCTCGCTGCGCGGCACGGTCGACCACCTGCGCATCAATGCCGCGCGGCGCCGCTTCGCGTCGACCGTGCCCGCGTGCCGCGCCTAGCGGCGCGCCTCGAACCGACGGCTTCAAGGACAATCGCCCCATCATGCCCGCACATATCTTCGGCACCCGGGAGACCCTGCAGTTCGACATCGCGCCCAAGGACCCCGAGAGCTTCGCGATGCGCCAGGTGGACATCCACGCGGCCGGCACGCACGTGACCGCGACCGATAACGGCGTCTACGTGCCCAGCTTCCTCTTCACGCTGCACAGGACCCTGAAGAGCTTCCGCAACCCGGCCCGCTTCCAGCCCAGGGCGGACATCTTCGGCGACCGCGGACCCGTGGACATCCACCGGATACTCGCCGACGCGCCGGATCCATCGCCCGATCCCGGCGACTTGCCGGACCTCTGGGCCTTCCTCCAGTTCGGAGACGTCACGTTGCGCGTTCTGAGCTTCCTGATCCCCACCGCGCACGGCGTGTACCTGAGCTGCGAAACGCCCTCGCCGGAGACGCCGCAGCAGCCCGGGATCCGGGTCGTCGAAGTGTCGGTGGAAGCCCTGGCACGGACCATGACGCAGGCCTTCGAGGCCGTCGCCGCCGAGTACGAGGGCGACAAGTCGTCCGTGTCCTGATCCGCCCGCGGGCGTCGAGAGAAGGTCGCGGCTAGTCGATCGCGATCTTGGCGCGCGCCACCACGTCCTTCCAGCGCTCCAGCCCCTGCCGGATCGCCTGCGTGACCGCCTCGGGCTCGCTCGATCTCACCGCATAGCCCAGGCGCGCCAGCCTCGCGGCGAGGTCGGCATCGAGGGCCTTGCGCGTGGCGGCGCGGATCGTCGCGAGCACGGAGGGCGGCACGCCGGCCGGCGCCAACAGGCAGTACCAGACCTCGTAGTCGACCGAGGGCCCGCCGATCTCCTTGAGCGTGGGCACCTCGGGCAGCTGCGTGCTGCGCTGCGCGCCGAACACCGCGATGCCGCGCAGCCGCCCGGCCGCGATCTGGCTCGCGACCGAGGGCGAGGTGGCGTAGACCATGTCGATCTGCCCGCCCATCGCATCGTTGACCGCCGGCGCCGTGCCCTTGTAGGGCACGTGCAGCGATTGCAGCGGCGAGATGGTCGAGAGGTACTCGCCCACCAGGTGCGGCGAGGTGCCCGCGCCCGGCGTCCCGTAGCTCAGCGAGCGCTTTTTCGACAGCGCGACCAGCTCCTCGAAATTGCGCGCGGGGAAGTCGGGACGCACGGCCATCACCACCTGCGTGCTGCCGACCATGCTCACGGGCGCGAAGTCCTTGAGCGGGTCGAAGCGCGTGTTGCGGTTCACGCTCGGATTGGTCGCGAGGTAGTCGTTGGCGAACAGCAGCGTATGGCCGTCGGCCGGCGCGCGCGCGACGAAGTCGGTGCCCATGTTGCCGCCGCTGCCCGGGCGGTTGTCCACGACGACCGCGCGTCCGAGCAGCTGGCCGAGCCGCTCCGCAAACGGCCGCGCGATGGTGTCGAAACCGCCGCCCGGCGGAAACGGGACCACCATCGAGATCGGGCGCGAGGGAAATTCCTCCGCGGCCCAGGCGCGTGGCAGCGGCGAGGCCGCCAGGGCGGCGCCGAGTCCCAGCACGATGCGACGGCGCCGGCCGTCGGACTGAGGGTCGCGCATGGTCACAGCCTCGGCAGCTCGATCTGCAGCAGCTCGCTCGCGGCATCGGCCGTCATCGCGCTGGCTGTCTCCCCGCTGTAGAGCGAAGACCGCGCTTCCCAATCGCGCCGGCCGTCACCCGCGTGGCCCTTGCCGGCCAGCACGAACACGATGCTGTTCGGCGGCACCTCGATGCTCCGGCCCGCCTCGAGCGCGATCAGCGACAGCACGGTCCGCGCCTCGGAGAAGCTGCCCAGGTGCTTGCGCGCCACGCCGGGCCGCTGCGCATCGCCCAGCCATTGCGCGGCAGAGGGGCGGATGAAGATCGGCTTGTCGTAGCGACTCTCGGGGTAGCGCAGCTCGCGGCCGTTCATGTGCTCCCAGACGGCTTCGTAGGCATCCTGGTTGCGCGTGCCGCCCTCGGGCTTGTCGACCTTGTAGACGCCGGCCTCGAAGCGCCCGTTCTTCTTGAGTTCGACGATGCCGCGCTGGAACGCCGCCTCCGACAGGTAGCCGCTGCGGCTCGCGCCACCGAACTGCAGCACCAGCGTGAGCGATTCGCCCGCGATGCTCTGCGGGCCGTAGAACACGCCCTCGGGAAAGTAGCCGATCATGCCGGGCTTCATGACGCCATCGCGCGCGAAGTCGGCGTCGCCCTCGAGCTGCACGCGCACCTGGTCGAAGTTGTGGCGGTGGCGCGGCGAGTCGAAGTCGTTGAAGGTGTTCGAGAGCTGGAGGAAGAAGTTGCCCACGCTGCCGTCGCGGCCGGACAGCAGCGGGTGGTAGCGGAACTTGCCGCCGCGGGCATGGGTGCGCTCGATCATCGTGAGATCGCGCAGGTTCAGAATCTGCTGCATGGAAGGATGCGTCTCCTTGTTGGAATGGCCCGCATGCTGACGCAGTCCCCGCCACAAGCCCAGCGACATTAATTCACGGCAGCGTTGCCATTGCGGCAACGCTGCCCCGCGCACCATGAAACCCCGACGCCCCCTGCTCGACCACCTGAACCTCGCCACCCTGAAGCTCGTTGCGGCGATCGAGCACGAAGGCAGCCTGTCGCGCGCGGCCGCCACCCTGCACATCGTGCCCTCGGCCGCGAGCCGCCGCATCACGCAACTCGAGAACGCGATGGGCGTCGAGTTGCTGCTTCGCACGGCGCGCGGCGCCGGCCTGACCGCGGCGGGCCTGTCGATCGCACGCTATGCGCGCGCGATGATGGAGGACGTCGACACCCTCGATGCCGAGTTGCAGAACCTGCAGGCCGGCGTGTCGGGCCGCATCCAGCTCGTCGCCTCGATCTCGGCCATCGTGCAGCACCTGCCGCAGGACCTCGCGCTGTTCCTGCAGCAGCACCCGGGCATCAAGATCGAGCTGGCCGAACACACGAGCGCGGAGATCGTCGAACTGCTGCTGCAGCGCAAGGCCGACGTCGGCGTGTTCGTCGCCGAGGGCGACATCCCGGGCCTCAAGCTGCAGCCCTACCGCACCGAGCGGCTGGTCGTGATCCTGCCCGTGCACCACCGGCTCGCGAAGCGCAAGCGCCTGCGCTTCGAGCAACTGCTGAAGGAGGAGTGGGTGGAGCTGCCCCCCGGCACCGCGCTCGCGAGCCGCGTGGCCAGGGAGGCGCTCGCGCACGGCGTGCGGCTGCGCACGCGCATCCAGGTCAAGGGCATGGATTCGGCCAGCCGCATGGTGCAGTGCGGCCTCGGCATCGGGCTGCTGCCCCAGGCCAGCCTCGAGCAGCAGGCGAAGTTTCCGAACCTGGCCTTCGTGCCGCTCGACGAGCCCTGGGCGCACCGGGTCAGCTACCTGGCGGTGCCCGCGCTGGCCGAGCCGGCGCCGGCGAGCCGGATGCTGTTGCAGGCGTTGATGGGGCTTTGAGCGGTTCCGGGGCGAGCCCCGGTCTCAGCGCGGCGCCTGTATCAACGGATCGAGCGCCGCCCGGATCCGCCGCACCGCCAGTTCGCTCGCCAGCGTCTGCGGCCCGCGCCCGTAGGTGCCCGCGAGCCGGATCAGCCGCAGCTGCTCGCGCTGCAGCCGCGTCTTGAGCCGCCGCGCCCTGGCGCCGAAGGCCCGGCCCATCTCGCGGCGCACGCGCCAGCGTGCCAACGGCTGGCCCAGGCGCACCCATTCGTCGTCGCGGATCAGCTCGCGCTCGGGCACGAAGTAGGCGGCGAGCGCGTGCAGGTAGGCACCGTTCTCGCGCGCGGCCTCGCGCCAGAACAGCCAGGCCGCGATCAGCACCGGGATGCCCTTGACCAGCAGCAGCAACGCCATCTCGCCATAGCCGCCGTCGAAATAGTCCTCGAGCAGCGGCGAGTTCCAGACGAAGTGCATGGCCCAGGCCAGCACGAAGCACAACACGGCGGCGCCGATGCGCGTGGCCAGCCGCCGCTCGGGATGCAGCAGGAACCACGCGACGCCGAAGGACGCGATGGCGGTGTAGGCCGCGTGGCTCCACAGCCCGCTCATGAGTCCGCGCGTGAGCAGGTTCAGCAGCACCGGGTAGACCTGGTTCTCGAGCGGGAAGCGCATCGAGGCATTGACGGTGTAGGTCAGGTTCTCGACCACCTGGAAACCGAGCCCCGCCATGGCGCCGACGATGAGCACCGACAGGTAGGTCTGGAACTGGTTGCGCGCCACCAGCACCAGCAGCACCACGCCCGCGAGCTTGAGGAATTCCTCGGTGATCGGTCCCGCGACCGCGGGCCCCCAGGCCGCCACGAACTCGGGCGAGATCAGCTTGGCGCACAAGCTCTGGATCGCGATGTTGGCCGGCGCGGCGAAGTACACCGCACCCATGCCGCCCCAGGCGAAGGCCAGCACGAAGGCCTCGGGCGGATGCTGCTCGAGCAGGTCGAGCGTGCGGAACACCAGCAGGAAGGCCAGCGTGTAGAGGCCCCACACCACGAGCCCGAGGAAGGCCGTGATGGGCACCACGCGAAAGCCCATCGAGAACATCTGCACGGTGTAGAACAGGCCGTTGACGATCAGCGCGCTCAGCAGCCAGAAGGCGGCGCGGCGCGGCTGGAAGAAGGAGTCGGTGCCGACCGGCCACGGCGACTCGTCGCTGTCGAAGGCGGTGGTGGTGATGGTGGTGTCGTGGCTCACAGCGGCGCCTCCAGGTCCATCGACTCGAGCATGCTGCGCGCATCGGCCATGGCTTCGTCGAGGCCGTCGCTGCCGCCGTAGACGTCGATCTGCACCAGCGACTTGCGGCGCTGGTCCACCACCTGCCAGAAGCGGCCGGCGATCTTGCTGCCGTAGTAGGCGAAGGTCTTGCCCTGCAGGCCCCACATGGTGACGAAGTCGGACACGTCGCCCTCGATGCTCAGGCCCTGGCCGCGCTCCATCAGCCGCTGCTGCCGCACCAGCGGACCGTCGGGCCCGCCGGCCCAGGGCAGCGTGGTCACGAGGAACTTGTGGTTGCCCTTGAACAGCATCAGCGAACGGCCGGCCTTGGAGCGCGCCACGTCCATCTGCCAGCCGCGCGCGGGCTCGAAGCGCGCATGGCCGACCGACACGGTCTCGCCGGCCGGCAGCGGGCGCGCGCCGGGCGTGTGGCGGTCCCAGAAGATCAGGCCGCCGACATAGGCGGCGATGGCGAGGAAGACCGCGAGGGCGCCCGGCCAGGTGCGGTAGGGGATGCGGCGGGAGGGCTCGTGCATGGGGGCGATGGTGCCATGGCGCGGCACGAGCGATCCCGCCCTCGCACGGTGCGCGCGAGCGTCTTCGACGCCGCGTGTTCGATGCGAACTTTTCACTTCGGCGTCAGTTTGCGGTCAGTCGTCCTATGTCATGCATCTGCCACCGGGAGGTCATACGACCCCCGCATGATCCGCCCCGCGCCCGCCGGCCCCTTCACTGGGGCGGCGGGCGTTTCGTCACTTCTTTCGCGGATCTTTTTTCATGATTTTTTCCTTCCCTCGCACCGCGCGCGCGACCTCGACGCTCGCCGTCGCCGCGGCCGTGCTGCTGCTGTCCGCCTGCGGCGGCAGCGACAACCAGAACGCCGGCTTCCTCCCGCTGCCGCCCTCTGGCTCCAACCCCGGCCAGACCACGCCGCCGCCGGCCGAGTCCGCGCCGCCGGTGCAGGTCGCGTTCATGCCCGACATCCACTTCCACGACGTCTATGCCAACTTCAAGGACGGTTCGTTCCCCGGCGTGTTCAATCCGAAGTCGGGCCGCAACGCGACGATCCGCCTGATGCACGCGCAGATGACCTCGACGCGCCTGTTCAACGAGAACTACTTCGCCTTCATCACCGCGCTCGACGACGCGGTGGCGCGCGGCGTGAAGCTGATCGCGCTGCCCGGCGACTTCTCGGACGACGGACAACCGGTGCACATGCGCGGCCTGAAGAAGGTGCTGGACGACTACGCGAACAAGCACGGCATCCAGTTCTTCGCGGCCCCTGGCAACCACGACCCGAACAAGCCGCTCGAGCGCGCGGGCGGCAAGGCCGACTACCTGGGCATCGACGCCGCCACGAACCGCGTGGGCGCGCCCCAGCCGATCTACAGCCGCGGCGGCAACGGCGACTGCGCGGCGTCCAACTACAGCGGCGAATGGGCCAAGGTCAACAGCAGCTACTGCACCGAGGAAGTCAAGGAACAGGGCTACGCGGGCATCACCGAGGCGCTCGACCAGCACGGCCTGATGCCGAAGGCCGGCTACCGCTATTTCGAGACGCCCTACAGCAGCTACAGCTACCAGAACTACGACTTCGCGAAGGCGAAGGAACAGGCGGCCTGGAGCAGGCGCAGCTTCGAGATCTGCGCGCAGGGCGCGGGCGGCACCTACAAGAAGGACGGCTACACCTTCTGCCATGACGTGCCCGACACCAGCTACCTGGTCGAGCCGGTCGAAGGCCTGTGGCTCGTGGGCATCGACGCCAACGTCTACGTGCCCACCGGCACCGGCCCCAACGACTTCAACGGCTCGGGCGACGCCGGCTACAACAAGATGCTGACGCACAAGCCGCACGTGATCGCGTGGCTCAAGGACGTGGTGGCACGCGGCAAGAAGCAGGGCAAGCAGGTCGTGGCCTTCAGCCATTTCCCGATGAGCGAGTTCTTCAACGGCGCCTCCGACGACATCATCGCGCTGCTCGGCGCGGGCAAGATGCAGATGGTGCGCCGCCCCACCGAGGACGTGACCAAGGCGCTGGCCGACACCGGCCTGCAGGTGCACGTGGGCGGCCACATGCACTTCAACGACACGGCCGTGCGCAACTACGAGGACGGCCATGGCCTGGTGAACATCCAGGCGCCGTCGATGGCGGCCTACGTGCCGGCCTACAAGCTCCTGACCTTCAAGGACGCGACGCACATCGACGTGCAGACCGTGCGCCTGGACAACGTGGCGCGCTTCGACGAGCTGTTCGACCTCTACCGCGAGGAACACCGCTTCTTCACGGACTTCCCGGGCCGGCTGCCGGGCGGCAGCAACGGCGTGCTGTGGGACAAGACGGTGCTCGACGCGAAGAACTACGGCGAGTTCAACACGCGCTACATGTCGGAGCTGGTGCGCCTGCGGCTGCTCAACGACGACTGGCGCTGCGAGATGCGCGAGCTGGTGAAGAGCCCGATCTACGGTTCCGACCTGCTGGTGCTGTCGCAGCTGCAGACCAAGGTCACGCTCAAGCAGCTGGGCAACACCGGCAACCGCGGCCTGCTGAGCAGCGCCTTCTTCTCGTGCCTCGGGGACGCCGGCGGCGACGGCAGCGCGCAGCAGGCGGTCTATGCCAAGGACTACGCCGATGCCGAAGCCAAGGCACGCGCGCTCGCGGGCGCCAGCGGCATGCGGCTGGAGGACTTCAACCAGTGGAAGGCGATCGACCTCGCGGGCGACTTCGTGCGCCTGGCCAATGCCGGCGACCTCGCGTTCGCCGACATCCCGGCCGACCGCGCGCGCCAATACAGGCTGATCGCCCAGGCCCTCGAAGGCACCAGCGCCACGCTGGCGCTCAACGGCAGCCAGCAGGTGATGAACGACAACCCGGCCCATGCCGTGTTCCAGGCGCGCTTCAAGCCGCTGATGCAGATCCTGCTGAAGCTCGCCAAGGGCGCGCCCACGCAGCACTTCACGATCGACCTGCAGACCAACAAGCTGACCGACATGACGTCGGCACCGGCGCCCTTCTGAATCGCAGCGAAGACCCAGACATGACATCGAAGAACAACATCCAGCGCCGCGGCCTGCTGCTCGGCGCGGGCGGCGCGCTGCTGGCCGGTTGCGGCGGCGGCGGAAGCAGCGGCGGCTTCCCCTTCGTGCCGGCACCCGCGCCGGCCCCTGCTCCCGCACCGGCGCCCGCGCCGGTGGCCGAACCCGAGGTCACGTCCCCGACGCTGACCGGCCGCGCCGTGCTGCCGGCCGACAGCTACGTGGCCGGCCCGACCTCGGGCCAGTTCATCTCGGGCGGCGACTACACGCGCGCCAGGGACACCTACGGCTACACCCTGCCCTTCCAGGGCAAGCAGCCGATGCAGGGCTTCTCGGCGCTGGTGCCCAGCGGCATGCCGGGCGTCTTCTACGCGATGCAGGACAACGGCTTCGGCGGCCGCGCCGCCTCGCCCGACGCCCTGCTGCACATCTACGCGGTGAAGTTCGACTGGGCCAAGGGCCAGGTGATCCCGGCCAACTTCCAGACCGGCGAGACGCTTTCGTCCTTCAGTGCGCAGAGCTATATCCGCCTGAGCGATCCCTACCGCAACCTCGGCTATCCGGCCGTGGCCGACATGGTCAACTACCCGGGCAGCTCGGTGTCGCCGGCCGGCCAGACGCTGGCCGTTGACCCGGCGATCGTCTCGGGCCGCCTGCTGACCGGCTACGACATCGACCCCGAGTCGCTGCAGATCGATGCGCAGGGCAACTTCTGGATCGGCGACGAGTTCGGTCCCTTCCTGCTGAAGTTCGACCGCCAGGGCCGCCTCGTCGCGCGCGAGGTGCAGATGCCCAACCTCGCGAAGATCGGCGGCAATCCACTGGTGCAGACGCCGAACAACCCGTACATCCAGTCGAACACCTCGGTGGCCAACCTCGGCGGTTCGGGCGGCCTGGAAAGCATGGCGATCAATGCCAGCCGCACCAAGCTCTATGCGATGTACGAGAAGGAGATGAACGGCGACAACGCGCAGCGCCGCATCATCAGCGTGTTCGACCTGGCCTCGCAGAACTTCGAGCCGCGCGTCTACGCCTACAAGGTCAGCACCGGCCAGCGCATCAACGGCGACGGCAACCTCGAGACCGAGGTCTACAGCGTCAACGACATGGTCGCGATCAACGACACCGAGTTCCTCGTGGTCGAGAAGGACAGCGGCGCGGGCGACGTGCGCAGCGGCAAGTTCCCGGCTTCGGGCACCTGGCGCAACGCGGCGCGCTTCAAGCGCGTCTACAGGATCGACCTCGCGCAAGTCGACAGCAGCGGCTACCTCGAGAAGGAAGAGATCGTCGACCTGATGGCGCTGAAGGACCCGAAGGGCCTGGGCGGCGACGCCACCATCGACGGCGTCTTCGCCTTCCCGATGGAGTGCGTGGAGGTGGTCACGATCGCCGACGCGCAGACGCTGATGCTGGTGAACGACAACAACTACCCCGGCGGCTCGCCCTCGCGCCTGCCGGACAAGGTAGACGGCAACGAGTTCATCCGCATCCGGCTGCCGAAGCCGCTGGCGCTGCCTTCCGCGAAGGCTTGAGCGCGCGCGGCGCGGGGATCGCGATGCGCCGCAGCGCCACGGCCGACACCACGGCCAGGGCCGCGATCCCCACGGCCGCCACGGCGGACGACACGCCGAGCCCGGCCACGAAGGCGTGCCGGGCCTCGTCGAGCAGGCCCGCGGGCAGGCTCGGCGCGAGCGAGGTCGCGGTCCAGAGGCCCTCTTCCACCGCGCGGGCGGCCTGTTCGGGCAACCCGCGCGGTAGGTGCTCGGCGATGCCTGCGCGATAGACCACGGTCGTCAGGCTGCCGAAGATCGCCACGCCGAGCGCGACCCCGAGTTCCTGCACCGTTTCCGACAGCGCCGAGGCCGAGCCCGCATGGGCGGCCGGCGCCGCGCCGATCACGAGGTCGGTGCCCAGCGCGGCCAGCGTTCCCAGTCCCAGGTAGATCAGCGCATAGCCAGCCACCGCCCAGCCCAGGCCCTGCGTCGCGGGCAGCACGGGCAGCAGCGCGAGCAGGCCGTGGCCCAGCGCCGACAGCGCGAGCGACGCGGCCATCACGAAGCCCGGGCGCACGCGCCGCGCGACCAGCGTCGCGCCGATACCGGCCACCAGCATCGCGAGCGCGGGCGGCGCCATCCACAGGCCGGCCGTCACCGGCGGCAGGCCGATCACGAGCTGCAGGTACTGCGTCACCAGCAGCAGCGCGCCGCTCACGCCGGTCAGCCCGACCAGCAGCACGCCGAGCGCGACGCTGAAGCTGCGGTCGGCGAACAGCCCGATGTCGAGCAGCGGATTCGCGAGCGCGCGCTGGCGCCGCACGAACGCGATCGCGCAGGCGATGCCGAGCACCAGCGCCAGCGTGGTGGCAATGCCCCAGCCGCTCTTCGCGCTCTGCTTGACCACGTAGACCAGTGGCAGGATCGCCGTCAGCGAGAGCGCGACGCTCGCGAGGTCGAGGCGCGCGCGTTCCGGTGCGCGGTATTCGGGCAGCAGCAGCGGCGCGCCTATCCACAGCAGCAGCACCACCGGGATCGCCACCAGGAAGGCCGAGCCCCACCAGAAGTGCGCGAGCAGCAGGCCGCCGACCAGCGGCCCCGCGGCCATGCCGAAGGCGAACATGGTGGCCCAGACGCCGATCGCCAGCGCGCGCTGGCGTGCATCGAGGAACATGTTGCGGATCAGCGCCAGCGTGGAGGGCATCAGCGCCGCGCCCGCGATGCCGAGCAGGGCCCGCGCGGCGATCAGCAGGTTGGCGCTGGGCGCGAAGGCGGCCAGCACCGAGGTGAGCGCGAAGGCCGCGGCGCCGATCAGCAGCAGGCGGCGACGCCCGATCGCATCGCCCAGCGCGCCCATCGTGACCAGGAAGCCCGCGATCATGAAGCCGTAGGCGTCCATGATCCACAGCGCCTGGGTGGCGCTGGGCCGCAGGTCCTCGGCCAGCTTGGGCAGCGCGAGATAGAGCAGCGTCACGTCGAGCCCCAGCAGCATCGTGGGCAGCGCGAGCATGGCGAGGCCGGCCCATTGGGCGAGGCCCGCGCGCGCCGGCGGCGTTGTCGCAACGCTGTTGCCATTGTGCTGTTTGAGACCGAAAGCCATGCGAGCCACTCCTGAATGATGAAGGAGCGATCATTCTGGGAACGGATCGGCAACAGGACAATATCTCCTCTCATGCTATTACTGGCAGCAATACGAAGGGCGGCGCACCATGGCATCTAGATCGCTCGACCGCACGCGCACCGAACTCTCGGCCTTCCTGCGCGCCCATCGCGAGCGGCTCGCGCCCGCGGACGTGGGCCTGCCCAGCGGCGGGCGGCGCCGCACGCCGGGTCTGCGCCGCGAAGAGGTGGCCGCGCTCGCGGGCGTGGGCATCACCTGGTACACGTGGTTCGAGCAGGGCCGCGAGATCGGTGTCTCGGAAGCCTTCCTGCTGCGCATCGGCAAGATCCTGCGGCTCGACGATGCCGAGTGCTGCCACCTGTTCCTGCTCGCGCAGCAGCGGCCGCCCTCGGCCGAGGCCTATCACTGGCCGAGCATCCCGCCGCTGGTGCAGCGAATGATGGACGAGCTGGCCGCGCGCCCTGCCTACGTCACCAACCTGCGCTGGGACGTGGTCGCGTGGAATGCCACCGCCGATCGGTTGTTCGGCTTCTCGGGACGGGAGCCCGCGCAGCGCAACTTCCTGCGCCTGGCCTTCGCCGATCCCGAGCTGCGCCGGCGCTTGCCGGACTGGAAGGAGGATGCGCCGCGCCTGCTGGCCGCGTTTCGCCGCGAGCTCGCGGTCGCGCCCGACGATCCCGCGATGCTGGAGCTGGTCGATCAGCTGCGGCGGCTGTCGCCCGACTTCCGGCGCTGGTGGGACACGCCGCGCGATCCGCAGCCCTCGCGCGGCATCTCGGCCCTGCTGGACGAGGGCCGGCGCGTGGCCTTCGAACACGAGGCGCTGACGGTGGACGAGTACCGCCACCTGCGCATGGTGGTGTACTTCGAGGACGGCGCCGGGCCGCTCAGCGAGACGTCGTCGCCGGCCGCGCGGGAATCCACGCCACCAGCGGCGCCAGCCAGCGCGGTCGCCAGCTCAGCGTGAAGGTCACGGCGAGCGCGGCACCCGCGAGCGCCATGAACCAGACCAGCGAGGCCATCGAGACATGGTCGACGCGCAGGCACAGCAGCAACGACACGACCAGGCAGGCCGCGCCCAGCACGCGCAGCACGCGCGCCATGCGCACCGGGTAGGCCGTGCCGGGGCGCGCCTGCTCCCAGTGCACGTCCATCGACAGCGCGAACAGGCCCGCGCCCACGAGGTTGGCGGCCAGCGCGGCCGCGAGCATCAGGGCCTCAGACACGGGCCACCGCCGATCCGTTCGACGCCGACACGGTGGAGACGGCCGCCGCGGCCGTCTCAGCGGCTCGGCGCCGCAGCATGCGCGCCGCGATCACGGCCAGCGAGACCGCCGCGAGCACCGACAGGTCGACGCCCGCCACCGGCCAGTAGCCGCTGCCGATGGTGCGCAGCAGGTGATCGCCGGTGGTGATCCAGTTCAGCAGCACCGCCGCCACGCCCAGCAGCGCCACGGCCCAGCACTGTTCGGCCCAGGCCGGTGCGAGACGGCCGTGCGCCGTGGGCGCGGTGCGCCACAGGCCATGGAGCAGCGAGACCAGCCAGGCGCCCGCGAAGACGCCGATCTCCCAGTTGCCGCGCAGCGGCAGCTCGGCCGGCAGCAGGCGGTTGGCGACCAGCATGGAGAAGGTCGCGATCAGCAGGCCCGGCACCGTCGCGACCGCGAAGGCATCGACCCAGCGCGCGCCCTGCAGGCCCTGCTTCGCATGCTGGCGCTTGCGCTTCTCGACGAAGAAGATGAAGCCGGTGGCGATGCAGGCGCAGCCGGCCAGCCCGCCCAGCACATAGAGCCAACGCAGCAGCCAGTGCCTGAAGTGCTGCAGGTGCAGGCCGGTCAGGAAGTCCTTGATGCCCGCGACCACCGTGGGCGCCGGATCCTCGCGGATCACCTCGCCGGTGGCGCCGTTGAAGTGGATGCCCTCGCCCGTGAGCGTGACCCGGTCGGTGCCCGCGCGGTAGACGCTGACGTAGGCATTGGCATCGTTCACATGCTGCACGTTGAGCATGCCCACCTCGCCCGCCATGCCGCGGCTGGCCCAGCGGCGCTGGGCCTCGGCCACCATCGCGTCGACCGAAGCCAGCGTGCCCGGCGTGCCCGCGCGGTCGTGCGGCAGGCCGGTCTCCTGGGCCTCGAGCTTCTCGTGCAGTTCGTGCAGCGGCTCGAGCTGGGTGTGGCTCACGGGAAAGTAGACGCCCGCGAACACCACCAGCCCCGACAGTGCGAAGATGAAATGGAAGGGCAGCGCGACCACGCCCGTGAGGTTGTGCAGGTCGAGCGCGCTGCGCTGCACGTGCTTGGCCGGGCGGAAGGTGAACAGCTCGCGGAAGATCTTGCGGTGCATCACCACGCCGCTCACCAGCGCGATCAGCATCACCAGCGCCGCGAAGCCGACGATCCAGGTGCCGAGGTTCAGCCAGTTGAGGTGCAGGCTGTAGTGCAGCGGGTAGAAGAAGTCGCTGCCGATCTTCAGCCGGTCTTCCGGCAGCGTCTTGCCGGTGCGCGGGTCGATGGTGGCGTTGCCCCAGACCGCGTCTTCGGGGTCCTTGGCGTTGGGCAGGATGAAGCCCGAATAGATGCTCAGCACCGGGTCGCGGTGCGTGGTGTAGGCCAGCCACTGCTTGGGCTCGAAGCTCGTCGCCATCGGGCCGTTCACGCGCGAGCGCGCTTCCTCGACGTTGGCGGGGGTGGGCTTCGCCTCCTTGAACAGCGGCAGCAGCACCTGGTCGAACGAGGGCATGCGCTGCGGCTCGAAGCGCGTCTCGGGGATCGCCCAGCGGTCGATCTCGCGGTCGAACACCGACAGCGAGCCGAAGAAGAACACGACCATCAGCACGAAGCCGAGCACCAGCCCGAACCAGGTGTGGAGCCAGGCCATCGAGAGGCGGAAGTTCTGGAACACGGAAGTCTCTCCTCGCGGGAATGGTTCGATTCGGGTCGGGTCAGAGCAGCGCGCGCTGCACGAGCGATGCCGCCGCCGTCATCGACAGGCCGCCGCCGGCCAGCACCAGCCACACGCGCTTGACGTTGGCGGCCGAGAACGCCCAGAGGAACGCGACCAGGAACACCAGGAAGGCCAGCATGCTGGCGAGCGACTCGGCGTCGTGGAACGGCATGCCCGCGGCGAACAGCAACCCGATGCCGAGCGCGACGAAGCCCCAGGAGAACGCATAGCCGCCGAGCACGGCGGCGCCGATGCGGGAGACGATCTGCAGGGCGGGGACAGCGTTCTGGGCCATGGCTTTCTTCGACGGGATGGACGACGGAGGCAGGCGTGGCACCTTGCCGTACCTGGAGGCCGGAGACCGGTCACTCGAGGCAATTGATAGTCGTTCTCATTCTATCAAGGGGACTCTTGCCAACCTGAAGAACTGAAGGGACTCTTCCTTTTCGCCGTGGTCAACCTACGACCTGGAAGAAAAGGTGGAAGAGCCTGTTCCACGGCGCCGCCCCCTCGCTCCGTCGACTCGACCCGAACCAGTCGGGCGCAAATTGCATGAAGTATTCGGGGGGTTGAACGGCGTATGCAGTTCTCCGCAAGGCCGCATCGACCCGGCTTTGCAACGAGTGCGGCCGCACCGCGTCGAGAGAGGAGATGTCTTGCAGATCGAGCCCTCCGAGGTGACGTGAACTGGACGTCCCGTCCGATCGCAAGGTCTCGCCCCAGGAAGACATGCCCAAGGCGGCAATGGGGGCCAGATGATGGAAGTAGATCAACAGGCTCGGAAAGCTTCTGTGCAACGAACCTTCGGGGTCCTGGCCTCGCACGGCTTGCGCCGGATCGTAGACGTACACCGCGCAGAAATTGCTGTAGCTGCCTTGCTCCGTCCGAGTCGCGAGATTGGGCAGATCCTCGAGCGCAACCGAAAAATCCTTGACTGCTTGATGGCAACGAACTTCGTCGCATGGCGTGCAGTGCGCATCCCCATCGGCGATTTTTCTAAGCGTTTGCTCATCGAACACTCATGAACCTCCATCAGATGCATGAATCCTATGCTGTGTCTCCCGGGCTTCTCGAAAACACGAACCGGAAGAGTGGATCCCCACGCGGATGCCAGAAAGCCGCCCGCTTCCAAAGCCCCCAGCACTTCCGCCCACGGCGGCCTCGCGATCCTCACACAGCGCCCGGCGATCAGATCCCCAACTGCGTCAACGCCCAAGCCACCATCGCCAACTGCGCCACGTTGATCAGCATCCCCGCAATGTGCAGCCGGCGGAACTCGAGGATCGACGCATTCGCCTCGGGAATCGAGCCGCGCAGCGCGTCCATGCGCGGAATGATGAACCAGCCGCGCAGCGCGAAGGCCAGCGCGCCGATAAGCGCCGCGCCCAGGGCGAAGACGAACTTGCCCGACCAGACATAGCTGAGCGCCGCGGCGGCCGCCGTCAGGGTCACGGCGACGTAATAGACGTTGAACAGGCCGCGGATGAAACGTGCATCGAGCGGCGTGTCGTGCTTGAGCACGAGCAGCGGCAGCGAGCCCATCATGAAGAAGCCCATCCAAACCAGCAGGACGACGGTGGCGGCGAGCGCAACGACGATGGGAAGCATGGCGATCCTCCGCGCGGTCTCGCGGCGGGTGCCGGGGCCGAGGCGCCGAATGTATCCGTTCGCTTCGCCGTTGCGTAGAGGTTCACCCCCTGCTCAAGCCGTCATCCCCCCATCCACGTTGTAAACCCCACCCGTCACGAAGCTCGCCTGCGGCCCCAGCAGCCAGAACACCAGGTTCGCCACCTCCTGCGCGCTCGCCGCGCGCTTGAGCGGCTGGTTCAGGAAGTGCTGCTTCAGCGCGGCCTCGGCCTGCGCCTCGGTGCGGCCGTCGACGAGGAAGGTGCTGCGCAACAGCGGCGTGTCGATCGGTCCCGGGCAGATGGCGTTGATGCGGATGCCGAGCGGCGCGAACTCGAGCGCCGCCTGCTGCGTCATGCGGATCACCGCGGCCTTCGAGGCGCCGTAGACGCCGAGCCCGGCCTCGGCGCGGCTGCTGCGCTGGCCCGACACCGAGGCAGTGTTGACCATGGTGCCGCCGCCCTGGTCGCGCATCGCGCGCGCCACGGCCTGCATGCCGAGCAGCACGCCGCGCACGTTGACCGCGAAGATGCGCTCGAAGTCCTGCATGCGGAACTCGAGCAGCGAGGATTGCGGGCCGACGATGGCGGCGTTGTTGTGGAACAGGTCGATGCGGCCGAACTTGCTCAGTGCGGCATCGACATAGCGCCGCACGTCGGCCTCCTGCGCGACATCGGCCGCGACACCGATCGCATCGCGCGCATCGAGCCCCTCGAGCGCGCGGTCCAGCGCGGCCTCGTCGCGGTCCACGATGGCGACGCGCGCGCCGGCCTCGAGCAGTTGCCGCGCGAGCGCCAACCCCACGCCGCTGGCACCGCCGGTGACGACCGCCACCTGGCCTTCGAACACGGGCGCGCTCATCGCAGCGTGACCTCCAGCGCGCTCGGCGCGCGAAACACGAAGGTATGCAGATGCGTCGCGCGGTCGGGCTCGACCAGCCGCATGCGCGGGAAGCGCTTGGCGAACTCCTCGAACACGATCTTCATCTCGAGCCGCGCGAGCGGCGCACCCAGGCAGAAGTGCACGCCGTTGCCGAAGGTGAGCTGCTTGCGCGCATTGGCGCGGCGGATGTCGAAGCGCTGCGGGTTCTCGAACACCTCCTCGTCGCGGTTGGCCGAGGCGAAGGACAGCACGATGGGCGCGCCCTTGGGGATCGTCACGCCGCGAAACTCCACGTCCTCGAGCGCGATGCGGCGCCAGCCGATCACGGCGCCGGCATAGCGCATGCCCTCCTCCACCGTGTTCGCCGCGAGCGAGGGATCGGCGCACAGCGCTTCCCACTGCTCGCGGTTCTCGAGCAGGCTGCGGAAGGTGTTGGTGAGCTGGTTGGTGGTGGTCTCGTGGCCGGCGAAGGCAACGCCGAAGGTGTGGGTGATGATCTCGGGAATGGTCATCACGGCGTCGTCGCCATTGCGGATCTCGAGCATGCGGCTGGTGAAGTCGTCCTGCGGATGCTTCTCGCGCTCGCGGACCATCTCGGTGCAGTACTGCCAGAACGCCACCATGTTGCGCGCGCCCTCGAGCTGCTCGGCATGGGTGGCGGGGCTGAAGTCGATCACGCTGCGCGCGCCGGCCCAGTGCTTGACGTTCGGAATGTCCGAGTCGGGAATGCCCAGCACCTTGAACACCACCTGCGCCGGCAGTTCGTAGTTGACCTCGCGCAGCAGGTCGACGGCATCCTTGCCCTCGACGCGGTCGATGGCCTCGTTCACGAGCCGGCGGATGTGGCCGTCAAGCTTGACGAACTCGCGCAGGTTCAGCACCTGGCCGGTCACGCCGCGGATGCGCTTGTGCACCGCGCCGTCGAGGCTCGAATGGCTGCCGGTCTGCGCATAGCCGCCCTCCTTGAGGATCGCCTGCGCATCGGGATGCATCGGCGTCACGGGCCGCGTGGTGTTCTGCGACGAGAAGCGCGCGCCGTCGTGCAGCACGCTGTAGACGTCGGCGTGTTTGGTGAGCACCCAGTAGCCGATCTCCTCGCACCAGAACACGGGCTCGTCGCGCCGCTGGGTCTCGAAGGCCGCATGCAGCTCGGGGCTGAAGTAGGGCTTGAAGTCGGCGGACGGCGAGGTCCCCGCATGAAAGGGGCAACCGGCAATGGCATTCATCGGGAGGTCTCCTGGCGTGGGTGTTCTTGGAAGCGGAAGCAGTCAGCGCATCAACATGCCGCCGTTGACGTCGATCGTGGCGCCCGTCACGAAGCCGGCACCGGGCGACACGAGGTAGGACACCGCGGCCGCGATCTCCTCGGGCGTGCCGATGCGGCCCAGCGGCACGGCCGCGGTGCCGAGGTACTTCTGGCTGCGCTGCGCCTCGGGCACGGTCTGGTGCAGCATCGGCGTGTCGATCGGTCCCGGCGCCACGGTGTTCACGGTGATGCCCAGCGAAGCGGCCTCGCGCGCCACCACCTTCGACAGCGCGAGCACCGCGCCCTTCGAGGCGCTGTAGGCCGCGCCGCTCTGCATGCCGCCCATCTGCCCCGCGAGCGAGGCGACGGTGACGATGCGGCCATGCTCGATCGCCTGGCCGCCGCAGCGGCGCAGCATCTCGCGCACGCAGAGGAAGGTGCCGAGCGCGTTCACGCGCAGCACGGTGTCCCACTCATGCAGCGTGATGTCGACGGTGGACAGCCGCCCCGGCGCGGGCTGCGCGCTGAGGATGCCCGCGAAGCAGGCCAGCACGGCGACGCTGCCAAGCTTCTGCTGCACCGTGTCGAAGGCGGCGCGCACGCTGTCCTCGTCGGCCACGTTGCAGCCCAGGCCGATGTGACCCTTGCCCGGCAGGGCGGCGGCGGCGCGCTCGGCGGCCTCCGCATGCAGGTCGGCCACGGCGACGGTCAGCCCGTCCTCGGCCAGCCGCCGGGCGCTGGCCAGCCCCAGCCCGCCAGCGGCGCCGGTGATGAGTGCGATGCGCATGAAAAGACTCCTGGAATTCAGCGGTCCGGATGGGCCTCGGCCCAGCACTGCACCAGCGGTTCGCTGATGTAGGCGCTCGTGGTCTGCCCCCCGTCGACGGCCAGCACCTGGCCCGTGACGTAGCCCGCGTCGTCGCTGCACAGGAAGGCGGCCGCGCCGGCCACTTCCTCGGGCAGGCCGGGCCGGCCCATCGGCGTGGTGCCGACGATGGTGGCCTGGAAGCGCGCGGTGTTCAGCCGCCCCGCGGTCTGCGGCGTGGCGATGATGCCCGGTGCGATCGCGTTGACGCGGATGCCCTGGTCGGCATAGTCGGCCGCGAGGTTGCGCGTGAGGCCGATCACGCCGGCCTTGGCCATCGAGTACACGGCCTGCCGAGGGTAGCCCACCAGCCCCAGCGTGGACGCGATGTTGAGCACCACGCCGCGCGCCGCGATCAGCGCCGGAAAGGCCGCGCGCGTGACCATGAAGGTGGCCTTCTGGTTGATGTCGGCGAACTTGCGGTAGTCGTCGTCGGTGGTCTCGTGGAACGGCGGGCAGTTGCCCAGTCCCGCGTTGTTGACCAGCACGCGCAGCTCGCCGAAGCGCTCCATGCATTCGTCGACGATGGCCTGCGGCGCGCCGTCGGCCGTGACGTCGGCGGCGAAGACCTGCAGGTGCTCGTCGCGCGGCAGTTGCGCGAGCCCCTCCGCGTTGATGTCGACCGCGAGCACGCACGCGCCCTCGGCATGCAGCCGCAGCGCGATGGCGCGGCCGATGCCCGAGGCCGCGGCGGTCACGATGGCGGCCCTGCCCTCGAAGCGTTTCATGCGACTTCCCACACGTCGTACACGGGCCCGTCGCTCTCGCGCGTGCCGGTGCCGACCGCGATGCGGTCGTTGAGCCATTCGAGGCCCGGTGCCGCGGTCTCGAACTGCACCGCGACGCGGAAGTAGTCCTCGCCGCGCGCGATCGGCTCGCGATTCACGATCTTGCGCATGATCTCGGGCGTGGGCCCGTTGCGGCGTCCGCTGTAGGTCATGTAGACGAGCCCGCCGCCCTCGGCCTCGAGCACCAGCCGCACGTCGAGGTGCAGGCCGCCGTCGGGCCGCTCGAGCACCACGTCGGCGCCGCCGGGCAGCACCCGGCCGCGCAGCCGCTCGCCTTCGAAGCGGCCGCCGCTCACGCACATCACGCGCCGCGTGTAGCCGTGCGGCACGGCGCCCACGAACTGGGCCGGTGCCATGACCTCGGCCTTGATCGTGAAGAGGGGTCGCAGTTCGATCGGTGTCATGCCGCCGCGCCGCTCACTCGCCGGCCTTCTCGCCGTGGCCCGTGCCGTAGCGCTTGCGCACGTCCTGGATCAGCTCGAGCAGCGCCTTGGGCACGTCGCGGCCCTCGGCCTTGGCCTGGCGCTTGCAGTCCTCCCACAGCTTGAGGTCGGCATAGCCCTTGTCGGTGTGGCGGTTCCATTCCTTGTCCAGCGGCGTGGTGATCTCCAGGCGCACGCCGGCCGGGTCGTGGAAGTAGATCGACAGGATCAGGCCCTTGTGGTCGGTCGGCCCGATCACCTCCACGCCCTGCGAGGTCAGCCACTCGTACCACTTCGTCACCTCGGCGCGGTCCTTCGCCTGCAGCGCGATGTGGTTGAAGATGTCGTAGGCCGGATGGCTGGACTTCGAGGGCGCGGGCACGCCCGGCGCCTCGAAGAAGGCCAGCGTGGAGCCGTCCCCCATGCGGAAGAAGATGTGGAAGTAGGGAATCGCGTCGCCGGTAGAGGGCACGCTGTCGTCGAGCACCGTGCTCGCGAGCTCCATGCCCATGATGCGGGTGTAGAAGTCGGTGGTGGCCGCCGCGTCGGGCGTGACCCAGGCCGCATGGTTCAGCATCATCGGCGTGAGGCCGGGGTTCGGGGTCAGCGGTGCCTTGGGCTTGGTGCTGAGATCGGGTGCAGTGGCTTGCATGAAGCGTTTCTCCGTGTTGATGTCGGCTCTTGGAACTCGTTCTTACAGTTGAGGGTCGGCGATGCGAACGGCGATGCCGTCGAGCGCCTCGCTCATGACGATCTGGCACGACAGCCGGCTGCCCGCTTCGCGCGGCGCGGCCGTGTAGTCGAGCATCTGGTTCTCGGTGTCGACCGCGGGCGGCAGCCTGTCGATGAAGGCCTCGTCGACGATCACGTGGCAGGTGGCACAGCTCATGACGCCGCCGCAGTCGCCGACGATGCCTTGCAGGTCGTGGCTGGTGGCGGCCAGCATCAGGCTCTGGCCTTCGGCGACCTCGAGCTCGGTGCGCTCGCCGTTGGAATGGATGTAGATGGCGCGGGGCATGGAAGGACTTTCTCTCAGGCGGTCGTTCGCGTCAGTCCCCTCGACGGGGACGTTGGGCCGCGCCGCCGCGCAGGCGCCGCAGCACGCTGCGCACCAGCCCCACGAAGCCCTGCGGCATCAGGAACATGCACAGGATCAGGAAGCCCGCGAAGATCGCCGAGGGCGCCGACTTCGAGATCTGGTCGGCGACGTTCGGTATGAACTGGATGAAGGCCGCGCCCACCAGTGCGCCCGAGATGGTGCCGAGCCCGCCCACCACCACGCCCACGAGGAAGAACACCGACACGAACATGCCGAAGCTGTCGGGCGCCACGAAGGCGGTGGCGATGGCGCCGAGCGAGCCGGCCACGCCGGTGTAGAGCGCACTGATGCCGAAGGTCATGGCCTTCACGTGCGGCACGTTGACGCCCATCGCGGCCGCGGCAGTCGGCTGCTCGCGGATCGCGATGGTGGCGCGGCCCAGCCGGCCGCGCAGCATGTTCCAGGCGCAGACGAACATCAGCGCCGCGATCGCCAGCACCACCAGGTAGAGCCACTGGTCGGCCGACAGCTGCAGGCCGAAGGGCGCCTCGGGCTTCATCAGCACGATGCCCTGCACGCCACCGGTCCATGGCTCGAGCGCCTTGTGCTTGAGCAGCTGCGGCGTGGCCAGCGCGAGCGCGAAGGTCGCGAGCGCGAGGTAGTGGCCCTTGAGCCGCAGCGCCGGCCAGCCGAACAGGAAGCCGAAGCCGAAGCACACCGCGGCCGACACCGGCAGGGTGGCCCACCAGGCGAAGCCGCCGTGCTCCATCAGCACCGCAGTGACGTAGGCACCGAGCGCGTACAGCGCGCCATGGCCCAGCGAGAGCTGGCCGTTGTAGCCCACCAGCATGTTGAGGCCGAGCACGCCGATGGCGGTGATCAGCGTCATGGTGACGAGGAAGAGGCGGTAGTCCGACAGCGCGAAGGGCAGCGCGAGCGACGCGATAGCGAGCAGCGCGAAGGCGGCGATGCGCCAGGGCGAACGCGCGGGCGCGGCGTCGGCGGCCAGCGCCGGTGCCTGCTCGGGAATGAAGGGCAAGGCCGACATCTTCAGACCCTCGCCACCAGCTTGCGGCCGAACAGGCCCGAGGGCCGCACCAGCAACACGGCCACGATGAGCACCAGGGCCAGCGTGAGCTTGAGCTCGGTGCCCACGAGGTAGGTGCCCGCGAGGTTCTCGACCACGCCCACGATCAGGCCCCCGGCCACCGCGCCCCAGGGGTTGTCGATGCCGCCGAGCAGCGCCGCCGCGAAGGCGTAGATCAGCACGCCGCCCATCATGTTGGGCTCGAGGAAGACCACGGGCGCCACCATCAGCCCGGCCACCGCGCCGATCAGCGCCGACAGGCCCCAGCCCAGCGAGAGCATCAGCGACACCGGGATGCCCGCGAGGCGCGAGGACACCGGGTTCTCGGCCGAGGCGCGCATCGCGAGCCCGACCTTGGTGAAGCGCAGGAAGGCATAGAGCAGCGCCATCACCAGCAGCACCACCGCGACCGTGCCGAGCTCGTGGCCCGAGATCAGCGTGCTGCCGCCGGGCAGCTTGTCGGGGAACGGACTCGGGAAGGGTTCGAGCTGGTGGCCGAAGATCCAGCCGGCCAGCGAGTTGATGCCGACGAACAGGCCGATGAAGACCACGATCACCGAGAGCTCGGGCACGTCGCCCAGCGGCCGCAGCACCAGCCGCTCGATGGCGAAGCCGGCCACGAAGCCGAAGGCCAGCGTGGCGAGCGCGGCGGCCCAATACGGCAGGCCCCACTTCAGCAGCAGGAAGGCGATGAAGGTGGAGAACATCGCCATCTCGCCCTGCGCGAAATTGATGTGATGGGTGGACTGGTAGATCATCACCAGCGCCAGGCCGAGGCAGGCGTAGATGCCGCCCATGGCGATGCCGGAGGCGATCTGTTGCAGCAGGCTGTACATGGGGAGGGTCCTTGTCAGAAGCCGAGGTAGGAGCGGCGGATCTGCGCGTCGTCGCGCAGCTGCTTCGCGGTGCCCGAGATGACGGTGCGGCCGGTCTCGAGCAGCCAGGCGTGGTCGGCGATCTCGAGCGCGCGCGCCACGTTCTGCTCGACCAGCAGGATGCCCACGCCCTCCTCGCGATTGACCACGCGCATGATCTCGAAGATCTCGCGGATCACCAGCGGCGCGAGGCCGAACGAGGGCTCGTCCATCAGCAGGAGGCGCGGGCGCTGCATCAGCGCGCGGCTGATCGCCAGCATCTGCTGCTCGCCGCCCGAGAGCGTGCCGGCCTGCTGCCCGCGCCGCTCGCGCAGCCGCGGGAAGTAGCCGAACATGCGTTCCATGTCCTGCTCGACCTCGGCCTTGCCGCGGCGCAGGTAGGCACCCACGCGCAGGTTCTCCTCCACCGTCATGTTGACCAGCGTGCCGCGCCCGTCGGGCACGTGCGCGATGCCCAGCGCGGCGGTCTTCTCGGTGCTGTGGCCGTCGATGCGCTGGCCCGCGAGGCGGATCTCGCCGGTGCGCCGCACCAGGCCGCTCAGCGCGCGCAGCGTGGTGGTCTTGCCCGCGCCGTTGGCGCCGAGGATGGTGGTGATGCCGCCCTCGGCGACCTCGAAGTCGATGCCCTCGAGCACGCGCGTGGGGCCGTAGAAGGCCTCGAGGTTCTTCACCTCCAGCAGCGCGGCCATCAGGCGGTCTCCGTGCCGAGGTAGGCGCGCACCACTTCCGGGTCGGCCTGCACCTGCGCGGGCGGGCCGTCGGCGATCTTGCGGCCGAAGTTCATCGCCACCACCTGGTCGGACACGCGCATCACCAGGTTCAGGTGATGCTCGACCAGCAGCACGGTCACGTGGAAGCGCTCGCGCACGTCGAGGATCAGCTGGCGCAGCCCGTCGACCTCCTCGTGGTTGAGGCCGGCCGCGGGCTCGTCGAGCAGCAGCAGCTTGGGATCGGCCACCAGCGCGCGCGCCATCTCCACGCGCTTGCGGGTGCCGAACGAGAGGTTCTTCACCGGCGTCTCGGCCAGTGCCGAGAGATCGAGCAGGCTCAGCAGCCGCTCGGTGCGCTCGCGCACCTCGGCCTCCTCGCGCCGCACCGAGGGCAGGCGAAACGCATTGGCGAGGTAGCCGGTGCCGGTGCGGCAATGGCGGCCCACCATCACGTTCTCGCGCACCGTCATCGCGGGGAACAGCGCCACGTTCTGGAAGGTGCGGCCGATGCCCGCCGCCGCGATCGCATGCTGCGGCTGCACGAGCAGGTCGACGCCGTCGAACACGATCGATCCCGAAGCCGGCGTGTAGATGCGGCTCAGGCAGTTGAACAGCGTGGTCTTGCCGGCCCCGTTGGGACCGATCAGCCCGCAGATCTGGCCGCGGCGCACCTCGAAGGAGATGCCGTCGAGCGCCACGATGCCGCCGAAGCGCACGCCGAGGCCGCTGACGCGCAGCAGCACGTCGGCGGCGGCGTTGGTGGAGACGGAGGGGGTTGTCATGGCGGGCAGTATTCGCCGCGCGTCGCAGGCCCGTCAGTCCCCTGCCCGTGGTACAGGCCGCGCTGTCCCTTGCCACGGGGACAGACGCCGCGCGACGCGGCTGCCACATTCGCCGCACTCCCCTCTTCCCACTCCTCATTCACTCATTCATTCCCTCGTGGAGGCACAGCCATGGACTACGGACTGCAGGACCGCGTGATCCTCGTCACCGGCGGCGGCAGCGGCATCGGCCGCGCGGTCGGCATCGAGGCCGCGCGCGGCGGCGCGCGCATCGCCGTCGTCGACGCGGTGGCCGAGCGCGCAACGAGCGTGGCGGCCGAACTGCGCGAACTCGGCGCGCAGGCCGTCGCACAGACGCTCGACGTGCGCGATGCCGCCGCCTGCGAAGCCGCGGTGGCACGCATCGAGGAACAGCTCGGCGCCATCGACGGCATGGTCGCCTGCGCGGGCATCTCGCCGCCCGCGCCCGCCCACGCGATGCCCGACGAACTCTGGACCCGCTGCCTCGACGTCAACCTCACGGGCATGTTCCGCTCGCTGCAGCCCGTGGGCCGGCGCATGCTCGAGCGCCGGCGCGGCGCGATCGTCACCGTGGCCTCGATCGACGGCCTCGGCGGCCATGCGGGCCGCGCGCACTACAGCGCCTCGAAGCACGGCGTGATCGGCCTCACGCGCGCGCTCGCGATCGAGTGGGGCCGCTTCGGCGTGCGCGTCAACGCGCTCGCGCCGGGCGTGGTCGACACGCCGCTCGTGCAGGCCAACATCCCGCCCGACCACCTGCAGTACGCGATGGTCGACCGCAACCCGCTGGGCCGCCTGTGCCGGGCCGAGGAGCAGGCCGGCCCCGCGCTGTTCCTGCTGTCCGATGCCGCGAGCTACGTCACCGGCTCGGTGATGACCGTCGACGGCGGCAGCGCCGCGGGCTTCTTCACGCGCTGGAACGGCGCCGACCTCGGCTCGCGCGCGCTGCTCGAGGCGGGCGCCTACGGCGCGCCCGAATGAACCGAACTCTTTGCACCACTCCCTGAAGGACGACAACCCATGAAGAACCTCTTCGACCTGCGCGGCGAGCGCATCCTGATCACCGGCGCCGGCGGCGCCATCGGCGGCGCGACCGCGCGCGTGTGCGCCGCGCTCGGTGCCGAGCTGTTCATCGCCGACCTGAAGGCGCCGACCGAGCTGGCCGACGAACTGAAGGCGCGCGCCGCCGCGCTCGACAACACGAAGCGCGACGACGTCAATGCACTGCTCGCGGACATCGGCGAGATCGACGCGCTGATCGACACCAGCGGCTACTACGTCAAGGGCGACTGGCTCGATGGCGGCGACGAATGGGAACAGCTGTTCGAGCGCACCATGGCCGTGAACGTCAAGGGCCCGGTCAACCTGCTGCGCGCGGCGCTGCCCGCGATGATGAAGCGCGGCAGCGGCCGCATCGTGCTGACCAGCTCGATGGCCGCGCGCAACGCGGGCTCGACGCTGGCGGTGGAGCCGGCCTACGCGGCCTCGAAGGGCGGGCTGTCGGCGCTGGTGCGCTACTTCGCGCGCCAGGCCGCGGCCTCGGGCGTGGTGGTCAACGGCGTGGCGCCGGGGCCGATCTTCACCCCGCTGCTGGTGTCGGCGAACCAGCCCTTCACCGTCGACCAGTACCCGATGAAGCGCCTGGGCCAGCCCGAGGAGATCGGCTGGCCCGCCGCCTTCCTGGCCTCGCGCGGCGCCAGCTTCACCACCGGCGCGGTGCTCGACGTCAACGGCGGCATGTGCTTCTCCTGAGCCGCGCATGACGATGCCGACCGCGCTCGACGTCCTGTGGGAGCCGGTGCGCATCGGCCCCGTGCAGGCGCTCAACCGCATCTACCTGCCCGCGCACCAGGTCAGCCTGCCGCCGCTTGCCTATGGCGCCTACCTGGCCGAACGCGCGCGCGGCGGCGTCGGCCTGATCGTCACGCACGGCTTCCATGTGCATCCGGCCAGCGCGCGCGCCGGCGTGTCGCCGTGGGAGCCCGGCTGGGCCGATGCGGTGCGGGCCTTCGTCACCCCGAGCAAGCGGCTCGGCGTGCCGGTGATCGTGCAGGTCACGCACATGGGCGCCAGCGGCACGCGCCGCACCGACGACATCGCGCACTGGGGCGCCGTGCTCGCGCCCTCGCAGCTGGCCTCGCCGGTGCACCGTGCGATGCCGAAGCCGATGGAGGAGGACGACATCCGCGCGGTGATCGACGGCTTCGCCGCGACCTGCGCCAACGTGCAGGCCGGTGGCGGCGACGGCGTGGAGATCCACGGCTCGCACGGCTACCTGCTGAGCAACTTCCTCTCGCCGTACTGGAACCGGCGCGACGACGAATGGGGCGGCGACACCGAGCGCCGCGCGCGGCTCGCGCTCGAGATCGGCCGCGCGGTGCGCGCGCGCTGCGGCAGCGATTTCGCGATCGGCATCAAGCTGAGCCTCGACGAGTACCTCGGCGACGCCGGCACCACGCCCGAGGAAACGCTGCGCGTGGTCGCGCTGCTCGAGGCCGAGCGCCTGTTCGACTACGTGTGCCTCTCGCACACCGACTACCACCAGAACCACCGGCTGGTGCCGCCGCAGTCGAGCGGCGAGACCGCGCCGCTGGCCGCCAACGCCGCGCGCGTGCGCGAGGCGCTGCGCGGGCGCATCCCGCTGCTGATCCAGGGCTCGGTGCGCGACATCGCCACCGCCGCGAACATCGTCGAACATGGACAGTCCGACATGGTCGGTCTGGTGCGCGCCCAGATCGCCGACCCCGAGATCGTGCGCAAGGCGCAGGAAGGCCGCACCGACCAGACCCGGCGCTGCGTGGGCGCCAACCAGGGCTGCTGGCGACGGCTCGGGCAGAACGTGAGCTGCACCGTGAACCCCGAGGCGGGCCGCGAGCTGCAGTTCGGTGCGGCGCTGCCGCGTCCCGCCGCCACGCCGCGCACCCTGCTCGTGATCGGTGGCGGTCCGGGCGGCCTCAAGTTCGCGGACAGCGCGGCCGCGCGCGGCCATCGCGTCACCCTGTGGGAACGCACGGACCGGCTCGGCGGCCAGATCCGCCGTGCCGGCCTGCTGCCCGACTACGGCTCGTGGAACTTCCTGGTCGACGACCTCGAGGCCTCGCTGCGCCGGCGCGGCGTGGAGATCGTGTTGCGCCGCGAGGCCACGGCCGACGCGGTGGCGGCCTTCGGCGCCGACGAGGTCGTGGTGGCCACCGGCGCGCGCTGGCAGCGCGGCGGCCGCTCGATGTTCCGCACCGACCGCGACGCGATCCCGGGCGCGGAGCTGCCGCACGTGACGGACGCGCTCTCGGCGCTCGACGACCTGCCCGCCTGCGGGCGCCGCGTGCTGATCGTCGACGACAACGGCGACTACCTGCCGCTGGGCCTGGCCCGGCTGCTGAGCGCCGCCGGCCGAGAGGTCACGGTGGTCGGCGCGGACGCGATGCTCGGCCGCAAGCTCGAGCCCACGCTCGACTGGCCCTGGCTGATGCCGCGCGTGGCCGCGGCCGGCGTGGCGCTGCGTGCCTCGACCACCGTCGAGCGCATCGAGCCGGGCCGCGTCGTGCTGCGCGGCACGCTGGGCGGCGCGAGCGAGACGCTGGCGGCCGACACGGTCGTGCTGTCGATGCTGCGCGAGAGCGACGATGGGCTGTACCAGCAGCTGAAGGCACGCGGCCTGGCGGTGCGCCGCATCGGCGACTGCGTGGCGCCGCGGGAGGTGGACGATGCGGTGCTCGAGGGATTCAGGGAGGCGCAGGCGATCGGTTGAGCCTCGCCAGCCATCGTGCATGAGGAAGCCTTCGAGTTGCTCACGATGCGAACTCGGGGTTTGCCGAGTCCACGCCTCGCCGGCCCTGCGCTAGATTGCTCCGCATGACGCCCCAACCTTTCAGGCTTCGAATCGCGGATGACGCGATCGCCGATTTGCATGCGCGGCTGGACATGACCCGCTGGCCAGACCAGCCCGCGGGCCCGCCTTGGGCGTACGGGGCCGACCTGACCTGGATGCAGCGGCTCGCCACGCACTGGCGCCATCGTTTCGACTGGCGCGCGCAGGAGCAGCGGCTCAACGCGTTTGCGCAATACACGACGCCGCTGCACGGAATCCAGCTGCACTACATCCACGTGGCGGGCCAGGGCCCGGCGCCCATGCCGCTGCTGCTTTCGCACGGCTGGCCTGGCTCGGTGTTCGAGTTCGCCGAGTTGATCCCGCGGCTGACCGACCCGGCGCGCTTCGGTGCCGATCCCGCCGATGCCTTCACGGTGGTGGCGCCCAGTCTGCCGGGCTATGGCCTGTCGTTCCACCCCGGCCAGCCGGGATTCTCCGTGGAGCAGATCGCCGATGCGTTCGCCGCGCTGATGACCGACGTGCTGGGTTACGGGCGTTTCGCCACCCAAGGTGGCGACTGGGGTGCCTCCATTTCCGCGCGGCTCGGGCTGGTGCATCCACGCAAGACCATCGGCGTGCACCTGAACCTGTTGCCGATAGCGCGCGATCCGGCGCGTTTGGGTTCCAGCCCGGCAGCGCAGCGCTACCGCGAGGAACTGCAGCACTGGCTGCGCGAAGAGACCGGCTACAGCGCGATCCAGGGCACGCGACCCCACACGCTGGCCTTCGGCCTCGGCGATTCGCCGATCGGCCTGGCGGCGTGGATCGCCGAGAAGATGCGCGCCTGGTCCGACTGCGGCGGCGACATCGAATCGGTGTTCAGCCTGGACGAGATCCTGGCCAACGTGTCGCTGTACTGGTTCACCGGCGCCATCGGCTCCTCGTTCTGGCCCTACTACGCGCGCCAGCATGCCGCGCAGTGGCCGATCCCCGAGGGCGCCACCGTGGACGTGCCCATGGGCTATGCCGAGTTCCCCGCCGAAATCCTGCATCCGCCGCGCGAACTGGCCGAGCGCACTTTCACCGACATCCGGCGCTGGAGCGCGCTGCCGCGCGGCGGCCATTTCGCGGCCATGGAGCAGCCCGAGCTGCTGGCCCAGGAGATCCGGGCGTTCTACCGGCCGCTGCGCGGCACGGCCTGAACCGGATTCACTGCGCGGGTTGCAGCCCGAGCGCGCGGAGTTCGGTCTCCATCAACTGGCGCAGCCGGTGCTGGCGCTCGTAGCCGAAGCGCGCCGTCAGCGTCGCGATGCTGAGCGCGCCCATGGCGTGCTCGCCCATGCGGAACGCGATGCCGAAGCCGGCCACGCCGACCTCGCCGAAGGCATCGAAGGTCACCATGCAGCCCTGCTCGCGCGCCGCCACGCCGGTCTGCAGCAACTGCTCCACCGCCAGGCCGTTCTCCGCATACTGCGCGGCATTGCGCGCATGGATGGCGGCGATCTCCGCGGGGTCCATCAAGCCGAGCACCGCGCGGCCGCCGGTGCCGGTGCCGATCAGGCGGCGCTGGCCGATGTTGGTCGTCAGGATCTTGATCGGCGAGCTGCCTTCCTCGCGGTGCGCGCAATACACCAGGTCGCCCTGGCGCATCATCAGGAACACAGTGTCGCCGCCGATGCGCCCGATGCGCTTCATGGTCGGCACGAAGCGGCGCAGCAGCGGCGTGGGCTGGGGCAGCAGCGAGCCGAGCAGCACCGCCTGGGGCCCCAGCCGGTACAGATGCTCGGCATCGCGGTCGACGAACTGTTCGTCGACCAGGCAGCAGAGCAGGCGGTATGCCGTGGCCCGGTCCAGGCCCGAGTCCCGCACCAGCTGCGCCAGCTTGATGCCGTGGTCGTTGCACTTGGCCACGCGCCGCAGCAACTGCAGCGCGCGGCGCACGCTCTGCGTGCCGCGCGCCGGCCCCTCGCCGGGCCCTTCCCCCGCGGTTTCCGCCAGCGCTTCGCCGCCGCGTTTCTCTTCCGCCGACAATTCCGAACCCACACGCATCTCCTTGGCCGATTGGCGCCGCGCCGGCTCAGCGCAGCGGCGAGAAACCGGTCGGCTTGAGCAGGCGATTCTCCATGCCGACGATCCACGGCAGCACCTTGGCCGAGAACGCGATCCACTGCGGATCGTTCCACAGCGCGGTCCGGCGCCGGTCCCTGTCCACCAGGTCCTCGAAGCCCCAGATGTGCACCGCCGTGTTCAATTGCCCGGTCTCGGCCGTGAAGTAGGCCACCAGGTGACCCAGGTGACCGCGCACCAGCGGCAGGCCCTCGGCCTCGAAAAGCGTGAGGAACGGCCGAAAGTTGGCCGGCGCGAAACTGTAGTTGCGTTCTTCGTAGATCATGTGTCGCCTCCGTTCAATCCAGGGGGCCGTCGTAGGCGTCGCTCGCGGCGCCCCAGGCCATGTAGCCGCCATCGACCGGCAGGGTCACCCCGGTGATGAACTCGGCGCGGTCCGAGGCGAGGAACAGCACCGCGTCGGCAATGTGCTGCGCCGTGCCGAGCCGACCCGCCGGGGTGCGGCGCCGCACGCGCTGCGCATCGAGCTTGCCCTCGTCGATCAGGCGCTGCGAGAAGGGCGTCAGCATGTAGCCCGGCGCCACCGCGTTCACGCGCACGCCCTGCGCCGCCCACTCGCAACCCAGCGTGCGCGTCATCATGCCGATGCCGGCCTTGGCCGCGCTGTAGGCATTGCGACGCGCGAGGCCGAGCACGCCGGCGATCGAACTGAGGTTGACGATCGCACCGCGGCCTTGCGCCAGCATGTGCGGCGCGGCCGCCTTGCACATCAGGTAGGTGCCGCACAGGTGGATGTCGACCAGCCGACGGAAAGCGGCCACGTCCTGCTCCACCGTGGGCTGGAAGGTGTCGGGAATGCCGGCGCAGTTGACCAGCACATCGAGCCGCCCCCAGCGCGCCACCGCGGCATCGACCATGCGCCGCACGTCGCCTTCGTCCGCCACGTCGCCGGCCAGGCCCAGATGGTCGGGGCCCAGCTGCGCGGCCTCGTCCAGCGCGGCATCCCGCCGCAGATCGGCCACTGCCACCCGCGCGCCCGCGGCCGCGAAGCCGCGGGCCGAGGCCTGGCCCAGGCCGCTGGCGCCGCCGGTGATCAGGACCACCCGGCCTTGCAGTTCCGGATAGGCATGTTCTCGCCCGCTCATTGCTCGAGCTTGATGTTGGCCGCGCGGATCACCTCGCCCCACAGCGCGCTCTGCGCCTTGACGAAGGCGGTGAACTCGGCGGGCGTGGTCGGCGACGGCTCGATGCCCAGGTCGGCCAGGCGCTTGCGGATGTCGTCGGAGGCGAGCGCCTTGTTGAGCTCGGCATTCAAGCGCGCCACGATGGGCTCGGGCGTGCCCGCGGGCGCCGCCAGGCCTTGCCACGAATACGACTCGAAGTCGGCCAGCCCGGCCTCGGCGAAGGTCGGCACCTCGGGCAGCGCCGCGCTGCGCCGCGCCATGGACAGCGCGATCGGCCGCAGCTTTCCGCTCTTGATGTAGGGCAGGCTGGCGGCCGTGTTGACCAGGTACATGTCGATCTGACCGCCCAGCAGGTCCTGCAGCGCCGGTGCGTCGCCCTTGTAGGGCACGTGGAGCAGCGCGATGCCCGCCTTGCGCTGGAACAGCTCCATGCCCAGGTGGTTGGGTCCACCCGCTCCCGGCGTGGCGTACTTCAATCCGCCGGGCTCGGTGCGCGCCAGCGCGATCAGCTCGGCCAGCGTGTGGGCCTTCAGCGTGGGCCGCACCACCATCACGAAGGGAAATCGCGTGGTGCCGCCGATGTAGCTGAAGTCCTTCTCGGGCTGGTAGGGCACGCGCTTGTACAGGTGCGGTGCCAGCGCCACGGTCGAGGTGTCGACCGTGCCGACCGTCAGGCCGTCGGGCTTGGCGCGAGCCAGCAGATCGCCCGCGATCATGGTGCCGCCGCCGGGCTTGTTGTCGATGACCAGGGTCTGGCCCAGCGCGCGCCCCATGGAATCGCCCAGCATGCGCGCCACCACGTCGGTGCCGCCACCGGCCGGATAGGGAACGATCCAGCGCGGCGGCTGGCTGGGGTATGGCTGCGCCAGCGTCCGCGTGGACAGCGCCGCGCCCGCGGCCAGCGTCAGCAGCGCGCGGCGGCTCAGGTGCGCGGAAGCGTCGAAATCTTTCATGCTTGTCTCCTTGTCTTGCAATCGATCAGCGCGGCTGGGGCGCGCGAACCCCACCGAAGGTCTGCCACGAGCCCGCGACCAGCCAGCCCGCGTCGGCCGGCACGTTGATGCCCGTCAGCACACCGGCCTCTTCGGACAGCAGGAACACCACGACCCGCGCGATGTCCCGCGGTGCGATCAGCCGGCCCAGCGCGCTGTGCGCCTTGAGCTTCTCGGGATCGCGCAGCCCCAGGTCGATCTGGCTCTGCAGCGCGGCCGTGACGGTATAGCCCGGCGACACGGTGTTCACGCGCACGCCCGAGCGGCCCCACTCGGCCGCAAGGCATTCGCCCAGCGAGATGACCGCGGCCTTCGCGGGCGAATAGGCATGCAGCGGCATGGAGCGCATGCCCGCCACCGAGGCGATGTTGACGATGGCGCCGCGCCCGGCCCGTGCCATCGCGCTGCCGAACACCGCGCAGCACGAATAGGTGCCCTCGAAGTCGATCGCGAGCACGCGCTGGAATTCCGCATGCGGCAGGTCGGCCGGCGTGTCGGGCGATTGCACGATGCCGGCACAGTTCACCAGCAGGTCGACGTGCAGGCCCCGCGCCTGCAGCCGTGCCTGCGCCGCCTGCACGGCCGCGTGGTCGGACACGTCGAGCACCAGGGCCTGGGCGCCGAGGCGCCGCGCCGCCTCGTGCGTGCGCGCCTCGTCGATGTCGGCCAGCACCAGCGTGGCGCCGCGCGCGACCAGCAGCTCGCAGCAGGCCAGGCCGATGCCGCTGGCACCGCCGGTGACCAGGGCCAGGCGGCCCGCGAAATCCTGTATCTCGCTCATCTGCGCGCGCACCTTCAACGACCGCTGAACACCGGCTTGCGCTTCGATGCGAACGCCTCGACCGCCTCGTGGTGGTCCTGCGTCAGGTTGGTCAGGCACTCGTAGGCCGTGCCCGCGTCCATGTGGCCGTGCGCCAGCTGGCGCAGCGGAATGGTGTAGCCGGCCTTGGTCCAGCGGATGGCCTTGGTGGCACCGTTCTTGAGCTTGCTCACCAGGGCCTCGACCTTGGCGTCCAGTTCGTCGGCCGTGCTCACGTTGCCGACCGCGCCCAACTGCTTCGCCTCGGCCGCGCTCAGCAGGTCGCCGGTCAGCAGCAGTTCGCGCGCCTTGCCGAAGCCGATCATCTGCGGCCACAGGAAGCCTCCGCCATCGGCTGCGTTCAGGCCCACGCGCACGTGCGGATCGCCGATGCGCGCATGGTCCGCCATCACCGTGATGTCGCACAGCAGCGCCAGGGTGGCGCCCAGGCCCACGGCGTCGCCGTTGATGCGGCCGATGATGGGGATCTCGCAGTCCAGCATCGAATAGACGATGCGCTTGGCCTCCCAGGTCACGATCTCGAAGCCCTCGGGCTCGCGCACCGCCTCCTTCATCCATTCGATGTCGCCGCCGGCGCAGAAGGCCTTGCCGGCGCCCGTCAGCACGATCACGCCGATGTCGCGGCGCTCGCCCAGGTCGATGAACACGCGCGACAGCGCGGTGTGGAGTTCGGCGTTGACCGAGTTCAGCGCATTCGGACGGTTGATGGTGACGCGGGCGACGCGGTCGGCGATCTCGACCTGCAGGGCGGAATTGGACATGGGGAAGTCTCCTGTGGAAAAAGAGGTTGGAAAGAAGGAAGGGGGTCAGGCGGCCAGCAATTGCCGGCGCACCTCGATGCGGTTCAGCTGCGCCTCGGCGGCACCGAAGCACCGGGCATTCACGTGCAGGCGGCGGTACCAGTGCGTGAGCCGGTATTCTTCGGTCACGGCGATGCCGCCCGTGACCTGGATCAGCGCGCCCACGCCGCGCAGCACGCGCCGGCCGACGAAGCTCTTGGCTACCGGCAGCGTGGGCCAGGGGCCAGCCGCCTCGGCATCGATCTCCTGAGCGAGGCGCTCGGTCAGCGCCAGCGCCTGCTGGAGGTCGCAGAAGATCTCGGCCATGCGGTGCTGCAGTGCCTGGTTGGCCGACAGCGGCTTGCCGAACTGCATGCGCTGCTTGAGGTAGTCGAGCGTGAGTTCGAACGCGGCCTCGAACACGCCGGTGGCATCGGCCACCAGCGCGGCCGCGGCCCGGTCGACAGCCTGTTCGGCCAGGCCGGGCCAATGGCGCACCGTGGTCCGGTCGAGTCGCAGCCGCGCCGTGGCGCGCCCGTCCACCCAGCGTGCCGGTTCGCGCGAAACACCGGCGGCCGCCAGCTCCAGCAGCGCCAGGCCGCCGGAGGCGAGCGGCAGCAGCGCGTGGGTGGCGTGCTCGGCGCCCAGCAGCGCGCCGGTGCGACCGCTCAGTTGCTCCGCATCCCGGCGCGGCCCTTCGGCCTCGGGCTGCAGGTCGGCCATGGCCAGGCGCAGCGTTCCGGCGCTCAGCGACGCCGCCAGTTCAGGGGCCAGCCGCACGAGCAGCGGGGCCAGCAGCAGATGCAGGTCCAGCGCTTCGGGCCGCGCGTCGCGGCCGGCCAGGCGCAGCAGCTCGAAGCAGGCGCTGGCCGGTGCGCCGAAGCCGTCGGCCTCCTCGGGCAGCGGCAGCGCGAGCCAGCCGAGGCCGGCCAGCGCGGCCCAGGAGCCTGTCGGCGCAAGGTGGCCCTGGCGGAACCGGGCCACGCGCTCGGACAGCGGTGCATGCTCGGCGAACCAGCGCCTGGCCCCGTCCAGCAGCAGATCGAGTTCTTCGCGTTCCATGGTGCGGCTCCCTCACATGTCCAGGATGGACTTGGCGATGATGGTTTTCTGGATCTCGTTCGCACCCGCGTAGATGGTCACCACGCGGCGGAAGAAATGGCGCTCGGCCCAGCCCCGGCCCGCGGGATGCAGCAGTCCGCTGCCGTAGTCGGCGCCCAGCACCAGGCCGGCGTCGCCCAGCAGCGCCATCGCGGTTTCGCTCACGCGCTGCTGCAGCTCGGAGCCGCGGATCTTCAGCGTGGACGCGGCGGGCCCAGGCTCGATGCCGCGCATCTGCTCGGCGATGACCGAGAGCGCGGCCGACTCCAGCGCGACGAAATCCGCCGTCAGCACGGCCAGCCTGCGCCGCACGCCGGCCTGCTCGATGAGGGGCCTGCCATCGGCGCCGCGGCACTCGCGCGCCAGCCGATCGAGCTCGACGATGTCGCGCTTGGTGCGCGGCGCCTGGGCGTTGTTCACGCGTTCCCGCGCCAGCAGGTCCTTGGCATAGCCCCAGCCCTTGTTGGGGGCGCCGATCATCGCGTCGGCCGGCACGCGCACGCTGTCGAAGAACACGGCGTTGACGCTGTGGCCCTCGTCCATCGTGAGGATCGGCTGCAGCGTGATGCCGGGATCGCGCATGTCGAGGATGAACACCGACAGGCCGGCCTGCGGCTTGGCCTCGGGCTCGGTGCGCGCCAGGCAGAACATCAGGTCGGCGTGATGGCCGCTCGACAGCCAGGTCTTCTGCCCGTCGATGACCCAGTGGCTGCCGTCGAAGCGCGCGCGCGTCTTGAGCGAGGCCAGGTCCGACCCGGCATTGGGTTCGGAGAAGCCCTGGCACCAGAACTCCTCGCCGGCAAGGATCCTGGGCAGGTAGCGCGCCTTCTGCGCGTCGCTGCCTTCGGCGATCAGCATCGGACCGGCCAGGAACAGGCCATGCACGTCGCCCAGCGGCGCGTCGGCGAACGCGCTCTCCTCCTCGAAGATGTAGCGCTGCAGGGCCGTCCAGCCGGTGCCGCCCAGCGCTTGCGGCCAGTGCGGCGCGCCCCAGCCGCGGCGGTGCAGGATGGCCTGCCAGCGCGCCATGTCCTCGCGCGCCATGTGCAGGCCGCCGCGCGTCTCGTGGCGCAGGTCCTCGCTCAGGTGGGTCTGCAGGAAGTCGCGCACTTCCGCGCGGAAGCGGCGCAGCTCGGGGGTGTTGAACAGGCTCATGGGTCGTTGGGGGCGAGTGGATTCAAGGCAGCAGCACCAGCGAGCCGGTGGTGCCGCGCGACTGCAGCGCCTCGTGCGCCTGCGCCGCTTGCCGCAGCGCAAAGCGACCGCCGATGTGCACCTGCAGGGCGCCGTCGGCCACCAGGCCGAACAGCTCGTCGGCCGCAGCCTGCAGGTCGGGATGCGTGCGCACATAGGCGAACACGCCCGGCACGGCCACGCCGATCGAACGCGCAGGCCCGAGGTCGGCCAGGGCCACGTTGGGCAGGCCCTCGGCCACCTGGCCGAGGTTGACGACTTGGCCGAATGGCTTGACCACGCGCAGGCAATCTTGAAAAACCGTGCCGCCGAGGCCTTCGAACACCGCATCGACACCGGCGCCATCGGTGAGCGCCCGCACCGCCTCGACGAAGGGCTGCTCGCTGCCCACGATGACCGCATCGCAACCCTGGCGTCGCGCCTGCTCGGCCTTCGCCGTGGAGCCGACCACGCCGATCACGCGGCAGCCCAGCCGGCTTGCCCACTGCGTGAGCAGCGAACCCAGGCCGCCCGCGGCGGCATGCACCAGCACCGTCTGGCCGGGCTCCGGCCGCGTCACCTTGCGCAGCAGCATGTGGGCGGTGAGCCCCTGCAGCGTGACGGCGGCCGCCTGCTCGTCGCTCACGCCATCGGGCACGCGCAGCACATGCCGCGCCGGCAGGTTGCGCAGCGTGGCGTAGCTGCCCACCGGCGGGCATGCGTACGACACGCGCATGCCGGGCGCCAGGTGGGTCACGCCCTCGCCCACGGTCACCACGCTGCCGGCGGCCTCCACGCCGAGCGCGCCGGGCAGCGCCGGCAGCGGAAACACGCCGCGGCGGTGGTAGGTGTCCAGATAGTTGATGCCGATGGCACTCTGCCGGATCTGCACCTCGCCGGGTGCCGGCGGCGGCACCTCGATGGGTTCGCACACCATCGCTTCGGGCCCGCCGTAGGCGTGGATTCGAACCGCGTATTCAGTCGACATGGGCATGGGCTTTCGTGGCGGCGAGCAGTTGCTCGCGCAGTTCGCGTTTCAGGATCTTTCCCATCGGGTTCTTGGGCAGGGCTTCGAGCACATGCCATTGGCGTGGCGTGGCGAAATCGGCCAGCAGGCCGGCGCAGTGCGCGCGCAGCGCCGCCGTGTCGAGCGCCACGCCGGGCCGGGCCACCACGCAGGCCGCGATGTCCTCGCCCAGGCCCGCGTGCGGCACCGCGACGACGGCGGCCTCGGCCACCCCGGCGAAGCGGTAGATCGCCTCCTCGACCGCGGCCGAGGCGATCTTCAGGCCGCCCCGGTTGATGATGTCCTTCTTGCGATCGACGAAGTGCAGGTGGCCTTCGTCGTCGATGCGGCCGATGTCGCCGGTGCGCACCCAGCCGTCGACGAAGGCCTCGGCCGTGGCCTCGGGGTTGCGCCAGTAGCCCAGCGCGGCCGAAGGACCGGAGAACACGATCTCGCCGCTTTCGCCTGGTGCCGCCGGCTGGCCGTCCTCGCCGATCACGCGCACCGCGCAGCCGGGCTGCGCCACGCCGATGCAGCCCGCCTTGCGCGGCAGGAACCACGGCGCGAGCACCGTGCCGGCCGGGCCGGTCTCGGTCATGCCCCAGATGTGGACCTGGTCCACCCACGGCAGGTGGCGGCGGAACTTGGCGATGACCTCGGCCGGCATGGCCGCGCCGCCGTAGCCGAGCCGGCGCACGCGCGAGAGGTCGTAGGCCGCGTTGGGGTACTCGTCGATCATGAAGTTCAGCGGCGAGGTCACGCCGTGGTAGACGGTCGTGCCCTCGGTCTCGATCAGCCGCAACCGACCCGCGTTGTCGAGCACGCTGGGCTCCAGCACCGCACCGGCGCCGCTGACCCAGGCCGCCATGCAGGCCATGTTGAGCACCGAGCTGGTGTAGACCGGCCAGGCGCCCTGGTAGGTGTCCTGGTCGGTGAGACCGACGGCGCCGCCAATCGCATGACCGCAATAGAGCTGGCTGCGATGGCAGTGCGTGACGGCCTTCGAGCGCGCCGTGGTGCCCGAGGTGAACAACAGAACGCTGGGGTCCTCGGGGCGCGCCACTTCGGGCAGGGCCGCGGCATGGAACTCGACCTCCGGTTCGGGCCAGGTGTCGGCGGCCGCGGCCGGGCCGTCCAGCAGCAGCACCCGCGCGACGGGGTACAGCGCACCCACGCGTGCGGCCTCCGCCCGCATGCAGACGACGAAGGCGGGCTCCACCAGCGCCAATGCGTGGCGCAGTTCGTCGTCGGAGGCGCGCACGTTCAGCGGCGAGACGATGGCGCCGAGCCGCCAGCAGCCCAGGGCCGTAAGCACGGCCTCGCGCACGGCCTGGTTGGAGACGAACAGCGCGACGCGCTCGCCGGCCTTCAGGCCGCGCGACGACAGGCCGCGCGCCATCGCTTCCATGCGGATCACCAGCTGGGCGTAGCTCAGCCGGTCGCGGTGGCCGCGATGGCTGTGGGCCGACAACGCCAGCTTGAAGGGCGCCTGGGCGGCGCGGCGCCGCAGCAGCGCGGGCACGGTCAGGCCGTGCAGTTCGCCGTAGCGGTTCAGTTCATCGGCAGGTCGCACGTCCACCTCACGCAATGCTGTAGCCGCCATCGACCGGCAGCGTCACGCCGGTGATGTAGCCGGCGTCGTCCGATGCGAGGAAGGCCGCCGCCTTGCCGATGTCGCCCGGCTGGCCCCAATGGCCCGCCGGCAGGCGCTTCAGGATGGGGCCGGCGCGCTCGGGATCGCTGAAGGCATTGACCGACATGCGTGTGTCGATCCAGCCAGGCGCGATGGCATTCACGCGCACGCCCTGCGCGGCGTAGGCGACCGCCAGCGCGCGTGTCAGCGCTTCGACCGCCCCCTTGCTGGCCGAGTAGCCCGGATTGCGGCCCGAGCCGAAGCGGCTCCACATCGACGCGAAGTTCAGGATGCTGCCGCCAGCGGCGGCCAGCGCGGGGCGCAGCAGCGTGCACGCCAGCTGGGTGCCGTGCAGGTTCACGTCGACCACGCGCCGGAAGCCCTCCACCGTGTGCTCGCGCTCATCGTGCAGGATGATGCCGGCCGCATTGGCCAGCAGGTGCAGCCGCGGCGTGCGCCGTGCCACCGCGCCCAGCGCCTCGGCATCGGTGATGTCCATGCGCTCGAACTCGATGCCCGAGCCCTCCAGGCCGGGCTCGGTGTCGAGGCCGAGCGCCAGCACGCGCCAGTGGCGCCGGCGCAGTTCGAGGCCGGTGGCCAGGCCCAGGCCGGTGCCGCCGCCCGTGATGATGGCAAGGCGATCGTCTTGCGCGTGTGTCATGCGTTCTCCAGGGATTGCGAAGGGGACCGGTCCGCCAGCGCTTCGAGCCCGCGCATGGCGGCCACGAAGTCCGACGCGCTCAGCGGCCGCTCGAAATGCTTCAGGTGCGGCGCCGTCATCGCGCCGTCGGCGATCGTCCGCAGCACGTCGTCGGTGGCGGGGACGTCGAAGCCTTGCAGGCTGGTCGCCAGGCCGACCGCACGATGGAAGTCCAACTGCTGCTGCATGAAGTCCTGCGGGCGGCGCTCGAGCATGAACTGCACCAGCAGTCCGTAGCCGACCTGCTGGCCATGCAGCGTCGCGGCTATCCGCGGCACGCGCGTCAGGCCGCGCGTCATCGAATGCGCGATCGACAGGCCGCTGTTCTCGAACGCGAGCCCCGCCAGCAGCACCAGCGCTTCCGTCAGGTGCTCGAAATGCATATCGGGCGAGCCGGCCTGCAGTGCGGCCAGCCCCGGCACGGCGTGCTCGCGAATGGCCCGTTCGCAGGCGATGGACAGCTGCGCCGCGGCCAGCGTGTTGCGCCCGCCGAACAGGTTCAGGCCATGGGCGCGGCGCGCCTGCTCGCCCTCGTACAACTTGCACAGCGCGTCGCCGATGCCGGAGACCAGCAATGCACGCGGCGCGCGCACCAGCACCTCGGTGTCCACGATCACCGCATCGGGGTTGCGCGGCAGGTGCTCGACCGATTCCATCCGGTGCTCATCGTCGTAGTACACGAAGGACTCGCTGCAGGGCCCGTCGTTGGAGGCCGAGGTCGGCAGCACGACCAGCCGCGCGCCGAGCTCGCGCGACACCGCCTTGCCGGCATCCACGCCCTTGCCGCCACCGGCCGCCAGCACCACGTCCGGCGCGTCGGTGCCTCGAGCCTGCCGCACCAGCCCCTGCACCATGGCGCGCGTGACATCGCCGCGCACCTCGAGCCACGGAACCGCCATGCCTCGCGCGCTGCAACCCGCATCGACGGCCGGGCGCAGCAGGCCGGCGACGATGGCGTCGCACACCAGCACGGGCCGGCGGCCCAGGCGGCTCACCACATCGCCCACCAGTCCCAGCGCGCCGGGGCCCTGGTAGTAGCGGTGCGCCGCGCCGAACGCGCGGATCGCCTGCGGGTTCGCGCTCATGCCAGCCATGCCGTCACGCGTTCGACGATGCGCGCCTTGCTGAGGCCGTACTTGTCCAGCAGATAGGCGTGCGAGCCGCATTCGGTGAACTGGTCGGGAATCGCGATCTTCAGCAACGGGCGGTGCTGGCCGGCCTCGTACAGCGCGTCGATCACGAGGGAAGCCAGGCCGCCGCTGGCGACATGGTTCTCGCAGACCACCAGGCGTTTGACGGAGGCAGCGAACTCGACCAGGCCGGCCGCGTCGAAGGGCTTGATCGACGCGGTGTGGAACAACGAACTGGCGATGCCGCTTGCCGCGAGCTCGCGCTGCGCATCGATGACGCGCTCGGTCATCGATCCGGTGGAGACGAAGCCCACGTCGCTGCCGCCGGCGACCACGTGGCCCTTGCCGATGCGCACGCGATGCGTCGCGGGATCGAACACCACGGGCACGTTGGCGCGCAGCAGGCGGCTGTAGACGGTGCCGGGGATGTCCACGGCCATCTCGGCGATCTGCGCCATCTCGGTCGCGTCGCACGGGTCGAGCACCGTCATGTTCGGGATCGCGCGCATCAACCCCAGGTCCTCGTTGGCCTGGTGCGTGCCGCCATAGCCGGAGGCCAGGCCGGGGTTGCCGGCGAACATCTTCACGTTCTCGTCGCTGTGCGCGCAGGCGATCGCGAGGAAGTCGTAGGCGCGCCGCGTGGCGAAGGTGCCGTAGGTCGTGCAGTAGGCGACCTTGCCGGTCTTCGACAGCCCGGCCGCGGCCATGACCAGCGCCTGTTCGGCCATGCCGACGTTGAAGAAGCGCTGCGGATACTTGTGGCGGAAGTCGTGTACGTCCGTGTACTTGCCGAGGTCGGCCGTCAGCACCACGATTTCGGGATGCCGCTCGGCGGCCTTCAGGGTGCCGATGGCGAACGGCGCGAACTGCGCGGGACGGCCGACCACGGCCTCCGATTCGCTCATCGCGAGCGTGCGCGAAGGGGCAAGGGTCTCAGGCATTCTCGATCTCCAGTTCGCGGGCGACGTCGTCCCATTCGTCGGCGTCGATGCGCACGAAGTGCGCGCGGTCGCGTTGCTCGATGCGGCGGATGCCGCGGCCGGGGCGGGTGCGCATGACCACGGCCTTGGGTTTGCCCTCGCACAGGCGCGCCCAGGCCAGGGCTTCCAGCAGCTGTGCGAGATCGTTGCCGTCGATCTCGCGCACGGCCCAGCCGAAGGCGGCGAAGCGGCCCGCGACGGGCTCGATGTTCACGACCATGGGCCCGTCGGCCTGGATGCCGTTGCAGTCGATCCACGCAACCAGCCTGTCCAGGCCGAAGCTGGCGGCAGCGGTGGCTGCTTCCCAGGTCGAGCCTTCCTGCAGCTCGCCGTCGGACAGCTCGACATGGATGGCCGACTGGTGGCCGTCCAGCCGGTAGCCCAGCGCGGCACCGGTGGCGATGCCCAGGCCGTGGCCCAGCGAACCGCCGGTCATCTCCACGCCGGGCACATGGCCCTCCATCGTGCTCATCTCCAGCGGGCTGCCGTCGGCGCCGTAGCTGGGCAGGCTGGCCGCGTCGATGAGCCCGGCCTCGGCCAGCACGGCCCACATCGCGATCGAGTAGTGGCCGGTGGACAGGTAGAAGCGCTTGCGGTCGGCACGCGTGAAGTCGAGGTCGTCCGCGCTGAACTCGTGGAAGTAGAGCGCGGCCAGGAAGTCGGCGATGCCCAGGCCCTGGCCCAGGTAGCCCTGGCCCTTGCCGCGTGCCTGCACGACCATCTTTCGGCGCAGGGCCAGGGCCTTGGCCCGCAGCCTCTGCACATCGGCCGCCTCGTCCGGCGGGTTCGGTCTCGCGTTCATGAAATGTGTGCTCCTTGCGTGGTGGTTCAAATGCCGAGGTAGGTGGCGCGCAGGTGGCCGTCGGCCAGCAGCTCCCGGCCGCTGCCCGACAGGGCGATGCGGCCGTTCTCCAGCACGTGGCCGTGGTCCGCCATCTGCAGCACCTTGAAGACGTTCTGCTCGATCACGAGCACCGTGACGCCGAGGTCGCGAATGCGCCGGATCGACTCGAAGAGCCGGTCGACCATGATGGGCGCCAGGCCCAGCGAAGGTTCGTCCAGCGCCAGCAGCCGCGGCTTGGCCATCAGCGCGCGGCCGACCGCCACCATCTGCTGCTGGCCGCCCGACAGCGTGTTGGCCGCGAGCTTCTGGCGCTCTTCCAGGATCGGGAACAGCGCGAAGACTTCCTTCAAGGTCTGGTCGCGGACCTCGCGCGCACGTGCGTTGTGCGCGCCGATCAGCAGGTTCTCGCGGATCGACATGCCGCCGAACAGCTGCTTGCCTTCGGGCGACTGCACGAAGCCCTGCCTGACCACTTCGTAGGGGGCCAGGCCCTGCAGCGGCGAGCCTTCGAGCCGGATCTCGCCGGCCTGCGGCTTGATCAGGCCGGAGATGGTGCGCAGCAGCGTGGTCTTTCCTGCGCCGTTGGCGCCGATCAACGCGACGAGCTGGCCCGGGGCGATGGACAGGTCCAGCCCGCGCAGCACCGACACGTCGCCATAGCCGGCCACGAGGCCCCGGATCTCAAGCGCCGGCGTCGACATAGTCTTCTCCAAAGTAGGCCTTGAGCACCGCGTCCTGGCGCACCACGTCGGCCGGCAGCCCGTCGGCGATCAGTTCGCCCAGGTTCATCACGATCACGCGGTCGGACAGGCCCATGATCACTTTCATCACGTGTTCGATGATCAGAACCGTGACCCCGCGGTCGCGCACCTTCTTGATCAGCTCCACCATCACCATGGCTTCCTGCGGTGTCGCGCCGGCCACCACCTCGTCCATCAGCAGCAGGCTGGGTTCGGTGGATAGCGCACGGCCCAGTTCGACCTTGCGTCGCTCGAATGCGGTGAGGTTGTCGGCATCCGTGGAGGCCAGGGCCGACATGCCGAGGAAGTCCAGCAGTTCGTCGGCCTTGCTCAGGCTGCGCGCGCGGTCGCGCGTCTTGACCAGGCTGCCCACGACGAGGTTCTCGCGCGCCGTCATGCCGCCGAAGGGCTTGGACAGCTGGAAGGTGCGCGCCAGCCCCGCGGCACAGACGTCCCAGGGCTTGCGGCCGCTGATCTTCCGCCCGTCGAGCTCGATCTCGCCCTCGTCCACGCCGACGAAGCCGGCGATCATGTTGAAGGCCGTGGTCTTGCCGGCGCCGTTCGGGCCCAGCAGCCCCAGGATCTCGCCGCGCCGCAACTGGAAGGACAGGCCCTTCACGGCCTGCACGCCGCCGTAGCGCTTGGAAATGCCGCGCACCGAGAGCAGGATGTCGGAACCCGTGCTCATCGCGTGCTCCTGCCGCGCAGCAGCCAGGTCCCCAGCCGCTTGATCGGATCCCACAGGCCCTTGGGCAGGTACAGCACGGCCAGGATCAGGACCAGCCCGTAGATCACGAGGTGCAGCCCGATGAACTGGCCGCCCAGGTAGCCGCGCGTCACCTCGGCGAGCGGCGCCAGGAACGCGGCGCCCACCAGCGGACCGAACACCGTGCCCTGGCCGCCGATGATGGCCATCAGCGCCATGTCGATGGACAGCTCGGTGCCCATGTTGCGCTCCGGGTTGATGAAGCGGATGAACTGCGCGTAGAAGCTGCCGCCGAGTGCCGTCATGAACGCGCTCAGTGCATACGCGCTCAGCGTGTAGCGAGTGGGATTGATGCCCAGCGATTCGGCGGCATCGCGATCACCGCGGATGGCCTTCAGGCACACGCCGAGCCGGCTGCGTTCCATCAGCCACGTCATGGCCGTGATCACCACCACCAGCACGAGGATGATGTAGTAGTACGGCACCTTGCTCTCGAACTGGAACAGGCTCCAGTCGGTGCCGACCAGCGGAACGCGCAGGCCTTCGGCACCCTTGAGCGAGATGCCCATCACCAGGTCGGTGTTCTCGACCCAGATGCGCACGATCTCGGCCACGGCGATGGTGGTCAGCGCGAAGTACGGCCCGCGCAGGCGCATGGTCGGGTAGCCGATGACCACGGCCAGCAGCGCCGCCAGCGCACCGCCGACCAGCATGCCGAGCCACGGCGACAGGCCGAGGCCGGTGAGCAGCAGCACCGAGCAGTAGCCGCCCACGCCGCTGAACACGGAGTGGCCGAACGAGATCTGCCCCACGTAGCCGCACATCAGGTTCCAGGCACTGGCCAGGTAGGCGAAGTACAGCACCATGATGGCGCTGTGCAGGAAGAACTCGTCGTGCACGGCCAGCGGCAGCGCGAATCCGGCGAGCAGCAACCCCGCCAGGGCGATCCTGGCGACATGGACGCCGCGGGCCGCGGCCGGTCGAACCGAACCTGCCAGCGCGGAGGGAATGGCGGACATCAGACGCCTCCCTTCTTGCCCATCAGCCCCTGCGGCCGCAGCAGCAGGATCACGATGAACAGGCCCAGCGAGAAGATCGCGGCCGTGGGCGTGGCGACGAACTGCGAGGCCACCGACTCGAAGAGGCCGATCACGACACCGCCGACCAGCGAACCGGCGATGCTGCCGATGCCGCCGAGCACCACGACGATGAAGCTCTTGATGCCGAAGGCCAGCCCGACCTGCGGCGTCACCGGGATGAAGGGCGCGATCAGGCAGCCCATCACGGCCACGGTGGCGCAGCCGAGGCCGAAGGTCAGGTTGTAGATGCGGGCCACGTCGATGCCCGACATGGCGGCCGCGTCGCGGTTCGAGGCCGTGGCGCGCACCGCCCGTCCCAGGTCGGTGCGGCCCAGCCACAGCGACAGGCCCAGCGCCATCAACAGCGGCACGGCGGCGGACACCAGGCGCAGCGTGTTGATCGGGAACTCGCCGAGCATGATCGTCTGCACGGCGATGCCGGAGCTGGCCGAGCGGACGTTGGGGCCGAAGGCCATCAGCGCCAGGTTGTCGATCAGGATGTAGACGCCGGCCGTCAGCAGCAGCGCGCTGATGGGCTCGACCACCAGGGCACGCTCGCGCCGCACCAGCGGGGCGATCACCAGTGCCTGCACCGCATAACCCAGCGCGAACATGGCCGGCGCCGCCACGGCGATGCTCAGGTAGGGATCGAGCCCCAGGCGCTGCTGCAGCCAGAAGGCCGTGTACATCGCCAGCATCAGGAACGAGCCATGCGCGAAGTTGACGATGCGCATGACGCCGAAGATCAGGCTCAGGCCGAGGGCGATGCCGCCCAGCATCGCGCCGACCAGGATGCCGTTGATGGCGGCATAGCCAAGTACAAACCAGTCCATGGGAAGACCTCAGGAGATGTCGGACGAACTTCTCCGCGCACGCGCTCCCCGCCCTGTCTCGAGCCAGGGAGGCGCGCAGGAGAACGAGGGGCTCAGTTGTTCGCGCGCTGCGCCCAGCCGGGAACGGGCCAGAAGGGCTTGGTGCCCGCCGCCCGGTTGGCCAGCGGCCACACCGTGCGGCGCTTGCCATCGATGTTCTCGGAGATGACGCCGTGGGCGAAGGTGTTCTGGCCCTGCTCGTCGAACTTGATGCGCTGGTAGCCGGGGAACAGCGCGGGCCCGGCGCTGATGTCCGTCGCGGACAGCGCATCCCGCAGCGCCTGGCGCTCGGCGCTCTTGCCGCGCTCGAGTGCATCGGCGATCACGTAGACCGCCGACAGGCCCTGCGAGACGTAGGCGCTCATGCCGTAGCCGAGCAGTTCGCGCGTGCGCTTGTCCGCCGCGTGCAGCAACGGATCCTTGTTCACTTCGAGCGCGTCGACCTGCCAGTCCTCCTGCACGAAGTAGTAGGCCACCGACTTCGGTGCGACCGTCGCGTAGAAGCTCGGGTCCTCGGTGCCGCCCCCCGCCGAATGCACGCCGAACGGAAGGTCCAGCCGCTGTTCGGCCAGCTGCCGCGTGAAGAGCAACTGGTCGGGCGTGTACAGCGCGAGGATCAGTGCGTCGGGCTTGGCGGCGCGGATCTTCAGCAGCTGCGAGGTGAAGTCGACCTGGTTCGGCGGCGCGGGCTCGTCGAGCACGATCTCCAGCCCGTACGAGGCCGCCATCTTGCGCACGTTGGCGACATGCGAGCGGCCCCAATCGCCGCCTTCATAGAACAGCGCCACGCGCTTGACCGACTTGCCGGTCTCCTTCGCGAGGAGCGCCATGGCCTCGAGCTGCTCCCGCGCATCGTAGGTGGCCTTGTTGTTGATGCGGAACACGTACTTGAAATTGCGCTCGGTGATCTCGTCCTTGACCGCACCCACGGCAACCCAGGGGGTCTTGTTGCGCTCGGCCAGCTCGGTGGCGGGGAAGGTGACGGCGCTGTTGAACGCGCCGCACAGCACCGCGACGTTCTCGCGCTGGATCAGCCGCTCGGTTTCCGAGACCCCCACATCGGCCTTGGATTGCGAGTCGCCGAAGAGGGCCTGCAGCTTGGCGCCGCCCAGCGACTTGATGCCACCGGCCGCGTTGACTTGCTCCACGGCCGCGATGACGCCGGCGCGCGTCTGGTTTCCAACGGCGGCCGACCCACCGCTGAGCGGGAGTACGCAACCCAGTTTGACCGTGGTCTGAGCCACGGCGGTTCCGGCCAGGCCGAGGCCCAGTGCCATCGCCATCAGCCATTGGCGACGGCCCGTCGATTGCCTTGAAAGTCCACTCATGCTTGTCTCCGCTTTGTGTTGATCGCGTGCAGAGTGTGGACATCCGGCCAGGCTTCACCGGCGGAAAAGCGGTGCATCGTTCACTATGTGAACATGTCAGAAACCCTGAGTCGCCGGCGGCACGGTCGATCGCACCATCGCGCCATGCGCATCGACTCAACGGTTCCCCAAGGCTTCTTACCCTCCGACCTCGACGAGGGATTTCTCGTGCACGTGGGCCCGCTCTACATGCGGCCGCATCGCAAGGAGTCGCGCGAGTTCGTGCTGGCGTTGCGGGCGGGCGCGCAGCATGCGAACCGCTATGGCGTGGTGCACGGCGGCCTGCTGGCCACGCTGGCGGACACGGCCATCGGCGCCAACCTCGCGCGCACGGGCGCCGGCTCGTCGGTCGACACCACGCTGACCGTCAACCTGACGCTGAACTACATCGCGGGGGCGCAGGTCGGCGACTGGATCGAAGCGCGTGTGAGGCTCGTCAAGGAACGGGGGCGTGTCCGCTTCGGCGAATGCGACGTGGTCTGCGGCGAGAAGCTGCTGGCGCAGGCCAGCGCTTCGTTCTATGTGCCGGCGCCGCGCTGACGCCAGGCGCCCGGCGGACTCACCCCTCCTCGACGAACGCCTCCTCCCGCTTCGAGCGTACCGCCGGCGACAGCACGATCACCAGCAGCAGCGCCGCGCCGATCAGCAGCCCGGCCGAGATCGGCCGCGTCGCGAACACGCTCCAGTCGCCACGCGACAGCAGCAGCGCGCGCCGCAGGTTCTCTTCCATCATCGGCCCGAGGATCAGGCCCAGCAGCAGCGGCGCGGGCTCGCAGCCCAACTTCAGGAAGGCGTAGCCGACGATGCCGAAGAAGCCCACCATCCAGACGTCGAAGGTGTTGTTGTTAGTCGAGTACACGCCGATCGCGCAGAACAGCACGATGGCCGGGAACAGCCAGCGGTAGGGGATCGACAGCAGCTTGATCCAGATGCCGATCATCGGCAGGTTCAACACGATCAGCATCAGGTTGCCGATCCACATCGAGGCGATCAGCCCCCAGAACAGTTCGGGGTTGCTGGTCATGACCTGCGGGCCGGGCTGGATGTTGTGGATCGTCATCGCGCCCACCATCAGCGCCATCACCGGGTTGCCCGGGATGCCGAGGGTCAGGAGCGGAATGAACGAGGTCTGGGCACCGGCATTGTTGGCCGACTCGGGGCCGGCCACGCCGCGGATATTGCCCTTGCCGAAGGGAATCTCGCCCGGCTTGAGGCTGAGCTTCTTCTCGAGCGTGTAGGAAGCGAAGGCCGACAGCAGCGAGCCGCCGCCGGGCAGGATGCCCAGCGAGCAGCCGAGCGCCGTGCCGCGCAGCACGGCCGGAAACATGTTGCGGAAGTCTTCCTTGGTGGGCATGAGGCCGTGCAGCTTCGCCGTGAAGACCTCGCGCTCCTCCTCGGGTTGCGAGAGGTTCGCGATGATCTCGCCGTAGCCGAAGATGCCCATCGCGATGGCGATGAAGCTGATGCCGTCGGTGAGCTCGGGAATGTCGAAGCTGAAGCGCGCCACGCCCGAGTTCACGTCGGTGCCCACCAGGCCCAGCAGCAAACCCAGCATGATCATGCAGATGGCCTTGATCAGCGAGCCCGAGGCCAGCACCACCGCGCCGATCAGGCCCAGCACCATCAGCGAGAAGTACTCGGCCGGGCCGAACTTGAAGGCCAGCTCGGTCAACGGCGGCGCGAAAGCGGCCAGGATCAGCGTGCCGACGCAGCCCGCGAAGAACGAGCCCAGGCCGGCCGCGGCGAGCGCGGGCCCTCCCCGGCCCTGCCTGGCCATCTGGTGACCGTCGATCACGGTCACGACCGAGGAGGACTCCCCTGGCAGGTTCACGAGGATCGCGGTGGTCGAGCCGCCGTACTGCGACCCGTAGTAGATGCCCGCCAGCATGATGAGCGCGGCCACGGGCGGCAGCGCGTAGGTCGCGGGCAGCAGCATCGCGATGGTCGCGACGGGGCCGATGCCGGGCAGCACGCCGATCAGCGTGCCGAGCAGGCAGCCGATGAAGGCGTAGACCAGGTTCTGCAGCGTGAAGGCCGCCGCGAAGCCGATGGAGAGGTTGTTGATCAGGTCCATGGCGTTTGCCCTCAGCCGCTGATGAAGGTGGGCCAGACCTGGAACTGCAGGCTCAGGCCGACGATGAAGGTGAGGTAGCTGCCGATCGCGAGGATGGTGCCGAGGATCAGCGCGGTGCGCATCGAGAAGCGCGGCCCCGCGACGCTCGCGACGGCGACCAGCGCGTAGATCGCCGCGATCAGGCCCATGGCCGGCACGCCCCAGGTCGGCAGGCCGCCGAGCAGCACGCCGAACACCAGGTTGGCGCCGATGATCAGCAGCAGCGGCTTCCAGGCGATGCGGCCGACCGGCTCGCCGCCGGCCGCGCCGAAACGCAGCGAGCCCGCGAGCACGACGGCACCGCCGATCGCCAGCAGGATCCCCAGCACGAGCGGGAAGTAACCCGGGCCCATGCGCGCCCCGCTGCCGATGGTGTAGTTGGTGGCACCGATCGCGAAGGCCGCGCCGACGCAGATGAACATGATTCCAGACAGAAAGTCCTTCTGGCTCTTGATCTTCATGGATGAGGAGGAGGGAACGCCGCGACCTTCCGCGCCGAAGGACGCGGGTGGGGCGAAGCGGGGGTGTTGTCGACAACGGACGCCGGGGCGTTCGCGCGGAAGAACCGGTCGCCGGCTCGTGGTCAGCTTCCGATCAGTTGCATCATGCTATGACATGTTTTATGTCACAGCATGAGTGATTACCCTCTGGGCCCGTGCAACGGCTGATACATTGCGGTCTCCTTCGCCGATCCCGCCCATGCCGACTTCCTCCAGCCCGCTCCAGAAGCAGCGCTTCGAAGCCCTCTCCGATTTCCGCTACACGCTGCGCAGCTTCCTGCGCTTCAGCGAGGACGCCGCGCGCGAGGAAGGCATCACCGCGCTGCAATACCAGCTGCTGCTGCACACGCAGGGCTTTCCGGGCCGCGACTGGGCCTCGATCGGCGAGCTGGCGGAACGCCTGCAGGCGCAGCCGCACGGCGTGGTGGCGCTGGTGTCGCGCTGCGAGGAAGCGGGCCTGGTCGTGCGCAAGCCCAGCGCCGTCGACCGGCGCCAGGTGGAGGTGCACCTGCTGCCCGCGGGCCGCAAGAAGCTCGCGCGGCTCGCGACCGAGCACGCGGGGCAGCTCGCGACCCTGGCCGAGGTGGTGCGGCTGGCGAGCAGCCTGCGCGACTGAGGCCGCGGGCCGCCGTCTTGTAACAGCCGGCATCGTGCGCGGGCCGGTCGTTAAAATCCGCGACTTTCCTTCAATCCCCTCTTTCGCATCCACCATGCTCCTTCGCTTCCCCGCACGCTCCGCCCTCCTCCTGTGTTCGCTGCTTGCCACCGCCGCCGTGCGGGCCGAACCCGCCGACGCGATGGAGATGGCCGAACGCTATGCGGATGCGGAGCACTGCATGGAGCGGATCATCGGCAAGCGCTGGGAGATGCGCTATGGCGTGGAGCTCGCGCGCAACCAGTGGGGCGCGCTCGAGCCCACGGGCCGCTCGATGGACAGCGCGCCGCAGGCGATCCGCATGGCCGACATGAGCTGCCGGCGCGAACTCAGCATCGAGCGCCAGCCGCGGCCCTGAGCCGCGCGCCCCGCGTTCAATCAAGGCAGGTAGACGGACCAGCCGGCCTGCGTGCCCTGCGCCCCCGGCGCATGCGACCACAGCAGCATGGCACGCGGTGAATCGGGCGCCAACCAGGCGATCGGCGCGAAGTGCTCGCCGACGTTCGAGGCAGCGATCTGCGTGACCGCGCCCCACGCGAGCGTGTCGTGCCGGAACTGCCGCGCATGGATCCTGAGGCCCACGCCCGTGCCGTTGCCCAGCACGTTCTCGGTATAGGCCCAGGTCAGCAGCGCATCGCCGCGCGCGTTCATGCGCAGGTCGAAGCTGCTCATGTCGACGAAGCCGTTGCTGCCCGCGGCGCGCGGGTCCAGCTGCTGCGGCGCGCTCCAGGCCTGGGTCGCTGCCGAGAAGCGGCTGCCGTGGATCGGCGCGTTGTTCATCGGCAGGTTGGCGCCCACGCAGGTGCCGCAGGGCCACGCGAGGATCGCGTTGCCGGCATCGTCGGCCACCAGCTTCGGCGCGACGTAGGCCCCGAGGCGGCCGGCCGTGACGAAACCGTGCGGCGTCCAGCGCGTATCGGCCGGGCCGAGGCTGTAGACGTCGATCTCCTGTCCCTGGCTGTTGCTGTCCACGGGCACGGCCTGCCAGGCGCGGCCCGTGCCGTCGAGCGCGAACGCGGGGTAGTCGGCTGCATTGGGCCCGGGACCGGACCAGAGCGTCCATTGCTCGGTGGACAACGCATAGCGCGCGGCGCGCACCGTGCCGTCGAGGTGATGCCAGAAGGCCATCGCGTCGCCGCGCGAGTTCACCGCGAGCTGCAGCGGCATGCGATAGGTATCGCGCTCGAGCGACGCGATCGAGCTGCCGAGCGTGCTCGCCGCTTCGAGCAAACCATCGGACAGCCGCAGCCGGCGCACCCGCACCGTGCTGCCCAGGCTGTCGTGCGTGCTGGACCATGCGATCAGCGCCTGGCCGCCCGAGCGCTGCACGCGCGCCTGCTGCCAGGGGAACAGGCCCATGCGTACGCTCTCGCCGAGATCGGCGCCGTCGTCGAGCCGCCGCGCAGCGCTCCAGGCCGTGCCGCCGTGATGGCGCATCCACAGGCGCGGCATGCCGTTGATGATCTCGACCCAGACGGCCACGGCACGGCCCTGGTCGTCGGTGGCGATGCCCACGGGCGCCGCCTGCGCGGCCTCGGCGACCGCCGCGATCGGCTCGGCCGGATCCCAGGCGCCGGACGCCGCGCGGTAGCGCGTGGCCCAGACGTTGCGGCCGCCGTCGCTCAGCAGGGCCCAGGCATCGCCGTTGCCGTAGCCCTGCAGGGCGGCATCGCCGTAGTTCCACGGCGCGGCATCGAAGGGCGCGCGAATCGTCGCGCCCGGGCTCCAGCCCTGGCCGCTCGGCGGCGCGATCACGGTGAGCGTGACGGCCGCGGCGTTGGCATTGCCCGCGCTGTTGCTCACAGCGAGGTCGAGGCTGCTGCCGCTCCAGGCCGCCGGCACGTTGCCGAGCACCAGCGTTGCGCTGCCCGCGCCGCTCACGGTGGCCGGGGTGCCGTTGCAGCTGGCGGCCTGCGCGCCGTCGGCCAGCGGCGTGCCGTTGCGGCGCCACCGGTGCTGGAGCGGCGCGGTGCCGCTCGCGGTAGCGCTCAGGGTCACGCTGGCGCAGGCGACGATCGACAGCCCCGGCGTTGCCGAGATCGCACCCACCGTGGGTGCCTGCGCGGCCGAGGCCACGCGCAGCACGGCCTCGCTCGACACCGCGCGCCCGCCGCTGTTGGTCGCCACCGCGTAGAAGCGCGCGCCATCGTCGGACAGCTGCGTGGCCGGCGTGGTGTAGGTCGCGCCGGTGCCCACCTGTTGGTCGCCGCTCGCCTCCACGCGGAACCACGCGAGGGTCGGCGCGGGCCGGCCGCTGGCGGTGACGGTGAACGAGGCCGTCTGCCCCGCGACCACCGACAGGTCATGCGGCGCCTGCACGATGGCCGGCGCGATCGGCCCGGTGTAGTCGAGCCGCACCACGTCCGAATCGATGCAGTTCAGCGTGAGGCCGCGCGCGTTGCAGACCCGGGCCCTGATCAGCGCGCCATGGTCGGCCGCCTGCACATTCGCCACCGAGAAGCTGGTGCCGGTGCCGACGTTGCGCCAGCTCGCGCCCGCGTCGTCGCTGCGCTGCCACTGCACGAACAGGCTGTCGGGCGCCGTCGCCGCCACGCTGAAGCTCGCCGCCTGGCCGGCGCCCGCCGTTGCATCCGCGGGCTGGCGCGTGATGACCGGTGCCGCCACCGGCACCGGAATCGCCACCGTCACGGCGGCCACGCCGAAGGGATGGGGCCAGCCGTCGTAGACGAAGGCCACGTTGGGCGGATAGCCGCTGCGGTGCATGCAGCTCCAGTCCACGTACAGGCCGCCGGTGCCGTTGAAGCCGTGGTCGAAGGCCACCGGCACGTCGACGCCGCCCGGACCGGCCAACACGCGGCTGGCGATGAAGCTGCGCGTGCCGCGGCCATCGTGGCGCATCAGCCGCAGCGTGATCGGGCCTTCGCACCAGATGCGGTTGGTGCCGGGCTGGTAGGCGATGGCGTTCACCTGCAGGCGCGCGATGCGCGTGCCCGCCTGGTCGATCAGCTTGTACTGCGGCTGGCCCGGCACGGCCTGCGCGGGCAGCAGCGTGTAGCTGCCGAGCAGCGCGCCGCCGAACCACGGCTGGCCGTCGGTGCACTTGTATTCGCAGGCCGCCAGGCCCCACGAGAAATGCGTGCTGAGGAAGCGCACCGCGTTGCCGTCCCGCTTCACCTCGTCGACCGGCAGGCCGATCCACGGCTCGCCGGGCTGGCTCAGCAGCACGGGCGGGCTGCGGTCCGCGGGCAGGCCCGATGCATCGATCGGCAGCCGGATCTCCACCGGCAGGTCGAACTGCTGCCCGTGCGGCGTGAAGGCATAAACGGCCGACAGCCGCTGCGCCTCGGCCGGTACGCCGGGCGCGCCGCTGCCGTCGCGCGCAATGCGCAAGGTGACGCGCTCGCGCAAGGCGCCGGGCGGCACGGTGACGCGCACGCCGTCGGGGCCTTCGACCACGCCGCCCTCGGCGCCGAGCGTGGCGCTACCTTCGGCCGGGGCCGGCGCCGGCGGGACCACCGGCAGGCCGACGCCACCACCACCACCGCCGCCCCCACCGCAGGCCGCGAGCAGCAAGGCGAGGCCGAGCGCGGTGGCGAAACGGGCGACGCCGCGCCGCGATCGGCGTGCCGGCAGGATGGGATGCATGGGCTTCTCCTCGTGCAATGGGTGGACCGCGCCCGAAGGCGCCACCCGCAGAAGTTAGAAGCAAGCCGCGCCAGGCAGTGAGTGAAGAAGGTCATGTGGCGGCGGCCTATGCCTTCAGGCAGAGGCCACCGCCGCGGCCCGACCGCTGGCGCGATCGATCACCAGCGCCGACACCAGATGCCGGGCCTCCACCGGCTTGAACAGCACCGGCAGCCCGCTGGCCTGCAGCGCCTGCAGCCGCAGCGGGTCGGTTTCGCCCGTGACCATCAGCACGTGCAGGCCGCCGCCGGCCGCGCGCAAGCGCTGCGCGGCCGCGAGGCCATCCTCGCCGTCGCGCAGCCGCCAGTCGCACAGCGCGGCCTCGAACGGCGCGCCGCCCTCCCCCCGCGCCTCGCGCAGCGCCGCCAGGGCGGCCGCCTCGGTGTCCACGCTCGCGGCCTGCACGCCGAACGCGCGCAGCACCTCGACCATCGCCGCGCGCGCGTCGGCATCGTCGTCGAGCACCAGCACGCGCCGCGCGAGTTCGCCCTGGCCCAGCGGCGGCAACACGGTCTGCCAGGACTGCGCGGCCGCCGCGGCGCTCGCCTTCATCGGCGGCGCCTCGGCCGCGGGCAGCACCAGCCGGAAGCAGGTGCCACGCCCCTCGCGCGTGCGCAGCACCAGCGGATGCGCGAGCAGCGCCGCGATGCGCTGAACGATCGACAGCCCGACGCCGAGGCCGCGCGAGCGGTCGCGCCCGACATTGCCGGCCTGGTAGAACTCGTCGAACACGCGCGCGCGATGCTGCTCGGCGATGCCGATGCCGGTGTCGCGCACCTCGAGCCATACCGCGTCGCCGCGCGGCCGGGCGCGCACCACCACGCCGCCGCGCTCGGTGTACTTGAGCGCGTTGTCCACCAGGTTGCCCAGCAGGCGCTGCAGCAGCTGCGCATCGCTGCGCACCCACAGCGGGCTGGAGCGCACGCGCAGCTCCAGCTCGCGCTGGTTGGCGCGCGGCTCGAACAGGTCGAACACGCGCTCGAGCAGGCCCTGCAGCGGCAAGGGCCGCAGCTCGGTGCGGACCACGCCCGCGTCGAGCTGCGAGATGTCGAGCATCGCGTCGAGCGAGCTGTCGAGCGTGCGCACCGCGCCCATCAGCCGGCGCGCATTGGCCTGCGCGGGATGGCCGCCCAGTTCGTGCTCGAGCGCGGCGCCGAACAGGCTGATGGCATGCAGCGGCTGGCGCAGGTCGTGGCTGGCGGCCGCGAGGAAGCGCGTCTTGGCGGCGCTCAGTTCGCGCGCGCGGTCGCGCTCCTCGCGCGCCACGTTCGACAGGTGCAGGTTGGCGTCGACCATCTCCATCAGCGCATGCAGGGTGCGCGCGCGGTCGCGCACGCCGGCCAGCAGCAGGAAGTAGGCAAGCCAGGGACCGAAGCCGATCAGCACGTCGATCGGCGTGCCGCGCAGGAACCAGCCCAGCGACATCAGCAGCGTGGGCGGCAGCGAGAGGCTCGCGAAGGCACGCGTGGAACCGGCCACCCCGTCGGCGCCCACCGAGAGCACCAGGATCAGGATCGCCGAGACCGCCAGCGGCGCGAAGTCGTCGCCCGGCGCCATGAACACGAAGGGCAGGATCGCGCCATTGAGCAACCCGCCCGCGAGGAAGCCGCGCAGCAGCACCGGCAGCGCCGCGGCGCGCGCGGAAGGGCCCAGGCGCTCGATCCGGCGCCCCTGGCGGCAGCGCAGGAAGGTGACGACAGCCAGCGCAGCGAGCCAGCATGGCAGCGACAGCCGCAGCCCGTGGCGGTAGCCGATCACCGCCACCAGCACGAAGCCCGCATAGGAATAGGGCAGGCGCCGCAGGTAGGCCAACACCTGGTCGGCCTGCCGCTCGCGCACGCGCGCCTCGACGCGGGCCTGCCGCGCCGGATCGGCGGCGGGCAGCCCGAGCGTGTCCAGTCCGTCGCCGCCCACCGCTCAGCCCTGCGCGCCGAGACGGCTGATGAGCTGCGAGCGCGAGCGCATGCCGAAGCGCAGCAGCAGGCTGGTGACGTGGTTCTTCACCGTGCCCTCGCCGAGCGACATCGCTTCGGCGATCTCGCGGTTCGACATGCCCTCGAGCACGTGCCTCAGCACCTGCTGCTGGCGCAGCCCGAGGGCCTGCCCCCGCGCCGTGGCGGGATCGGCTGCATCGGCCGCGTCGGCCAGCGGCGGCACGCCGTCCTCGCGCCAGCGGCGCAGGAAGTGCGCGAGCTCCTGCAGGTCGCCGCCCTTCTGCAGCCACGCCACCGCGCCCATCGCGAGCGCCGCCTGCACTTGCGCCGGTTGCCGGCTGCCCGAGAGCATGGCGATGGTGGCGTCCGGGAAACGGGCCTGAAACTCGGCCAGGCCCGACAGGCCCTGCGTGTCGGGCAGCGCGAGGTCGAGCAGCACCAGGCCGATGGCGCCGCGGTGCCGCTCGTAGAGCGCCATCGCCTCTGCCAGCGTGTTGGCTTCCAGCGCCTCCATGCCCTCGCCGGTGTAGGCGCCGTGCGCCTGCGTCAGCGCGCGAAAGCCCAGGCGCACCAGCGCGTGGTCGTCGACCAGCAGGACGGCGGCTCGGGCGGAGGTGGACATGGCGGCGGGCCCGCGGGAAAAGGGGGCCTCATCGTAGAGGCTGGCGTGCCCTTCGCCAAGCAAGCCCCGGCATGACCTTCGTCATGCCCGAGGTCGCGGGCCGCGCGAGCCGCGCGCGTTCAGCGCTCGATCGTGATGAGCTCCGTCATCGGCTTCCACGACTTGCCATCGAACTGCGCCAGCCGCGCCTGCCGGATCGGGTAGTAGTCGTCGGCGCGGAAGTTGATCTTCATGCCGGGCAGCAGCATGCCCAGTTCGATGTCCTTGAGCCCCTGCACCTGCTTGAGGAAGTTCTCGCGCGTGAGGTTGTCGCCGCAGCGCTCGAGCACCAGCGCCGTGAGCTGCGCGCCCATGTAGGTGTAGACCGAGGTGGTGTCACCCGGATCGTCGTTGGGCAGGTACTTCTTGAAGAAGGCCAGGTACTCCTGCATCGCCTTGTCGTTGTTCCAGGTCGGGTCCGACGGCGTCTTGAACCAGTAGCTCGACACCAGCCCCACCGAGTTGTCGAGGCCGGCCGGGGTCAGCACGCCGCTGATCGAACTCGACACATAGGGCACGATGTAGAACGGCTTCCAGCCGATCGCCGCCGTCTTGCGGATCGCCTGCGCCTGCGCCTTGTTCGAGGTGAAGGCCACCAGCACCTCGGCGCCCGAGGCCTGCAGCTGCAGGATCTGCGAGTCGACGGTCGGGTCGCTCATCTCCTGGCTCACCTCCTTCACGATGTTCGACTGCTTCGCGCCGAGCGCCTTGCGGAAACCGCGCATGTAGGACTTGCCCACGTCGTCGTTCTGGTAGAGCACGCCGATCTTCGCGTTGGGCTTGGACTCGGCGAGGTACTTGCCGTAGATCGAGCCCTCGATGTCGTAGGCGAAGGAGAAGGGCACGGTCCACGGCGTGGTGGCGGAGTCATGCAGGTTCGGGCTCGAGGCATAGAAGAACACCTGCGGCACCTTCTTGCCGTTGAGGTACTTCTGCACCGAGGTCTGCGAGGCCGTGCCCATGGAGTTGACCAGCGCCAGCACCTGGTCGGACTCGACCAGCTTGCGCGTGCCCTCCACGGTCTTGGGCGGGCTGTAGGCATCGTCGACCGACAGCAGGTTGATCTTGCGCCCGTTGACCCCGCCCCTGGTCTCGTTGAGCATCTTGAAGTAGGCCACCGACATGCGGCCCACCATCGAATAGGCCGAGCCGGGGCCGCTGTAGGCCACGGTCTGGCCGAGCTTGATCTCGGTGTCGCTGGCACCGGGGCCATAGGTCTTCTGGGCCTGTGCCGTCGCCGCGGTCGCGAAGGCGGTGCAGGCCACGAGGGCTAGCAGGGAAGCGCGCATGTGTGTGTCTCCTGGTTCCGGGGGATGGTCGTTCTTCGAGCCGGCGCGAGTACATCAAGCGGAGCGCGCGGCGTCTGTCCCCTTGCCGGGGACGCAAGCGCGCAATGAGCCCGCGCCGTCCCCGCCAAGGGGACTGACGAGCGGCGGGAGCGCATCGAGACTCGATGCATTCCCCCACGCCAGGAGCCCCTGCATGACCACCACCGCCGAACCCGTCGCGCTGCGCGACGCGCCCGTGCTGGACATCGACCCGTACGCGATCGAGGTGCTGCTCGATCCCTATCCGTTCCACGAGGCGCTGCGCGAAGCCGGTCCCGTGGCCTACATCGCGCCGCACGGCATCTATGCCGTGGGCCGCCATGCCGAGGCGAAGACGGTGCTGGCCGACCATGCGCGCTTCACCAACGCGGGCGGCATCGGCATCCAGGACATCCGCAAGCCCGGCGAGTTCCGCATCCCGAGCCGGCTGCTCGAGGCCGACCCGCCCGATCACACGAAGATCCGCTCGGTGGTCACGCGCCTGCTGTCGCCGCTGGTGATCCGGCGCTGGAAGGAAGGCTTCGATCGCAAGGCCGAGGCCCTGGTCGATCGGCTGCTGGAGCAGCGTGAGTTCGACGGCGTGGAAGACTGCGCCGAGCGCTTCGTGCTCGAGGCCTTTCCGGCCGCGGTGGGCGTGCGCCTGCCGCGCACCGAGACCCTGGCCATCGGCGAGATGCGCTTCAACCAGAGCGGCCCGCGCAACGCGCTCTACGAGCGCGCGATGCAGGCCGCGCAGCCCTACCTCGCATGGTTCGAGGAGAGCGTGTCGCGCCAGGGCGTGATTCCCGACTCGATCGCCGAGCTGCTGTTCCGCGCCGAGGACGCGGGCGAGCTCGACGAAGGCATCGCCTCGAACGTGGTGCGCAGCTTCGTGGGCGGCGGCACCGACTCGACCATCGCCGGCATCGGCTTCACGCTGCACCAGCTCGCGAAGAACCCGGCGCAGTGGGAGCGCGTGCGCGCCGAGCCGGCCAAGGTCAAGGCCGCGTTCGAGGAAGGCATCCGGCACGAGACGCCGTTCCAGGTCACCTACCGCACCACGCGCGGCGAGACCGAGCTCTCGGGCGTGCGCCTGGCCCCCGACACCAAGATCGGCGTGTTCATGGGCGCGGCCAACCGCGACCCGCGCCAGTTCCCCGAGCCCGAGCGCTTCGACGTCGACCGCCCCGCGCTCGCGGGCAGCCACGTGGCGCTGGGCAACGGCATCCATGCCTGCATCGGCCAGATGCTCGCGCGCCAGGAATCGGAGGCGCTGATCGGCGCGCTGAGCCGCCGCGTGGCGCGCATGGAACTCACGGCGCCGGCCAGCTACCGGCCGATCAACCAGATGCGCACGCTCGACCGGCTGCCGATGCGCATCGTGCCGGCATGACGGCGGGCAGCGAAGCGCGCGGTCCGCTCGCGGGCCTGAAGGTGCTCGAGATGGGCCAGCTCATCGCGGGCCCCTTCGCCGCCAAGACGCTCGGCGACTTCGGCGCCGAGGTCGTCAAGATCGAGCCGCCCGGCGCCGGCGATCCGCTGCGCAAGTGGCGGCTGCTGAAGGACGGCACCTCGGTCTGGTGGCAGGTGCAGTCGCGCAACAAGCGCTCGATCGCGCTCGATCTGCGGGACAGCGAGGCGCAGGCCATCGTGCGCCGGCTCGCCGCCGAGTCGGACGTGCTGATCGAGAACTTCCGCCCCGGCGCGCTCGAGGGCTGGGGGCTCGGTCCCGAGGCGTTGCTCGAGGCCAATCCGCGGCTGATCGTGCTGCGCGTGAGCGGCTACGGCCAGACCGGCCCCTACCGCGACCGCCCCGGCTTCGGCGTGGTGGCCGAGGCCATGGGCGGGCTGCGCCATCTCACGGCCGAACCCGGCCGGGTGCCGGTGCGCGTGGGCATCTCGCTGGGCGACACGCTGGCCGCGCTGCATGGCGTGATCGGCATCCTGATGGCGCTGCAGGAGCGCCAGCGCTCGGGCCGCGGTCAGGTGATCGACGTGGCGCTCTACGAGGCGGTGTTCAACTGCATGGAGAGCCTGCTGCCCGAGTACAGCGCCTTCGGTGCGGTGCGCGGCGCGGCCGGCAGCGCCCTGCCCGGCATCGCGCCGAGCAATGCCTACCTCTGCGGCGACGGCGGCTATGCGCTGATCGCGGGCAACGGCGACAGCATCTTCCGCCGGCTCATGACCACGATCGAGCGACCCGATCTCGCGGCCGATCCGGCGCTGGCCGACAACGCCGGCCGCGTCGCGCGCGTGGCCGAGCTCGATGCCGCCATCGGCGCCTGGACCGCGCGGCACGAGGTGGCCGAGGTGCTCGCGCGGCTCGACGCGGCCTCGGTGCCGGCCGGGCGCATCTATTCGGTGGCCGACATCGCGGCCGATCCGCACTACCTCGCGCGCGGCATGCTGCAGACCATCGCCATGGGCGACGGCGATGCGCTGCAGGTGCCCGGCATCGTGCCCAAGCTCTCGCGCACGCCCGGCGCGCAGCGGCGCAATGCGCCGCGCCTCGGGCAGGACACCGACGCGGTGCTCGCCGAGATCGGCCTCACGCCCGCGCAGATCGCCGAGCTCAAGCGGCGCGGCGTCGTCGCGGGCAGCGAGGCATGAGCACGATGCGCGCCGCCTTCTACACGCGCCAGGGCGAAGCGGCCGAGGTGATCCGCGTCGGCGAGCAGCCGCGGCCCGAGCCCGGCCCGGGCGAAGTGCGGGTGCGGCTTCGCAGCTCGGGCGTGAACCCCTCCGACTGGAAGATGCGGCGCGGCGGCGGCGGTCGCGCGCTGGTGGCGCCGCTGATCGTTCCGCACAGCGACGGCGCCGGCGTGATCGATGCGGTGGGCGATGGCGTGCCCGCCGCGCGCATCGGCGAACGCGTGTGGACCTGGAACGCCCAGTGGCGGCGCGCCTTCGGCACCGCGGCCGACTACGTCGCGCTGCCGTCCGCGCAGGCCGTGCCGCTGCCGGCCGCGCTGGGCTTCGCCGAGGGCGCCTGCCTGGGCATTCCCGCCTTCACCGCGCTGCATGCGGTGCGCCTGTCCGAATGCGGACCCGGCCAGCGCGTGCTGGTGGCCGGCGGCGCCGGGTCGGTGGGCCACTATGCGATCCAGTTCGCGAAGCTGCGCGGCGCGGAGGTCATCGCCAGCGTGAGTTCGGCGCGCAAGGCCGCGCACGCGGTCGCGGCCGGTGCCGACCATGTCGTGGACTACCGCGAGCAGGACCTCGGCGACAGCGTGCAGGCCCTCACGGGCGGCGCGGGCGTGGACCGCGTGATCGAGGTCGACCTCGCGAACAACGCGGCGCATTACCCCAAGCTGCTGAAGCCCGGCGCGCGCGTCGTGGTCTACGGCACGACCGGCATGGACGCCGTGCTGCCGGCCGTGGTGCTGATGCAGAGGAGCGCCGAACTGCGCTTCTTCACCATCTACGAGATCGCACCCAGCGAGCGCGAGGCCTGCCTGCGCGAACTGCTGCCGCTGCTCGAGGACGACCTGCTGCTGCACACCATCGGCCAGTTGCTGCCGCTCGAGGAGATCGTGCGCGCGCACGAGCTGGTCGAGCGCGGCGAGGTGCTGGGCAACGTCGTGCTCGCCATCGACTGATCTTCATTCTTCCCATCGTTTCCCGGAGGTTCCCCATGATCGAAACCGACGTCGTCATCATCGGCAGCGGCGCGGCCGGGCTCACCGCCGCCATCACCGCGCGCCAGCTGGGCCTGGAGGTGCTGGTGGTCGAGAAGACCGCGCTGTTCGGCGGCACCACCGCCTACTCGGGCGGCGCGCCGTGGATTCCGTGCAACCACGTGATGAAGCAGATCGGCCTCGACGATTCGCGCGCGGCCGCCGAGACCTACCTGCGTGCCGTGCTCGGCGAGGCCTACCGCGACGACCTCGTCGCGAGCTACCTCGACCACGCGCCCGAGATGCTGGCCTTCATGGAGCGGCACTCCGAGGTGCGCTTCAAGCCCTTTCCGCTGCCCGACTACGAATCGGACCTGCCGGGCGCCGCGCGCAGCCGCTCGCTGCTGACCCAGGCCTTCGACGGCCGGCTGCTCGGCCACCGCCTGGCCGACCTGCGCATGCCGCTGCCGCAGCTCATGCTGTTCGGCAGCATGCAGATCGAGGGCGCCGACATCCACCCGATGCGCCATGCGCTCAAGACCTGGGCCGGTTTTCGCCACACCGCGCGCGTGATGCGGCGCTTCGTCGCCGACCGGCTGCGCTACGGGCGCGGCACGCGCATCGTCAACGGCAACGCGCTGGCCGCGCGGCTGTTCCATTCGGCGATCCAGGCCGGCGTGACTTTGTGGAAGAACACGCCCGCGCTCGAACTGGCCATGGAGGACGGCCGCGTGACCGGCGTGGAGATCGAGCGCGAGGGCCGCCGCATGCAGGTGCTCGCGCGGCGCGGCGTGCTGCTGGCCACCGGCGGCTATGGCGCGAGCGAGGCGATGCGCCGCAAGCACATTCCGTTCGCCGAGCACCACCATTCGCTGCAGCCCGAGGGCAACGTCGGCGACGGCGTGCGCCTCGGCGTGGCGGCCGGCGGCCTGCACGACCCAGCCCATGCGGGCGACTGCATCTGGACGCCGGTGTCGGTGCTGCGCAAGCCCGACGGCGGCATCGTCAGGTATCCGCACATCTTCATCGACCGCGCCATGCCCGGCTGCATCGCCGTGGGGCCCGATGGGCGGCGCTTCGTCAACGAAGGCGGGTCGTACCAGACCTTCGTGGGCACGATGCACCGGCGGGGCATCACCACGGCGCACCTGATCGCCAATCGCGACTTCCTTCGCCGCTACGGGCTGGGCCTCGCGCGGCCCGCGCCCTTCAGCGCGCGCTCGCTGATCGAGGCGGGCTACCTGGTCGAGGCGCCGACGCTGGCGCAGCTGGCCGGGCGGCTCCAGATCGATCCGGGCGAACTCGAGGCCACGGTGCGGCGCTTCAACGAAGGCGCGGCGCGCGGCGAGGACCCGGAGTTCGGCAAGGGCGCCGACGCGCACTCGCGCTTTCGCGGCGACCAGACGCATGCGCCCAATCCGGGCGTGGCGCCGATCGGCGACGGGCCCTACTACGCGCTCGCGCTGCATCCGGGCGATCTCAGCACGGTGGGCGGCCTCGAGACCGATGCCGAGGCCCGGGTGCTGACGCCACGGGGCGTACCGATCGAGGGGCTCTACGCGGCCGGGCTCGACATGAACTCCATCATGCGCGGACGCTATCCGGGCGGTGGCAGCAGCATCGGGCCGGCGATGACCTTCGGCTACATCGCGGCGCGGCAGATGGCGCAGGCGCGATCGTCGATGCCGCGGGCCGACGCTCAGACGATCGGCGCGTAGCCGGGCGCGGCCCAGCGCAGGCTCACGCGCGTGCCCTGCCCGGGCCGGCTGTCGATGTCCAGCCGCACACCCATCGCCTCGGCCTGCTCGCGCAAGCCGACCAGCCCGTAGTGCCCGGGCGCGATGGCCCGGCTGTCGAAGCCCACGCCATCGTCCGCGATCTCCAGGTGCAGAACGCCGGGGTCGGCACGCCGCAGGCGCAGGCCCAGATGCCGCGCGCCCGCGTGCCGCTCGACATTGCGCAGCAGCTCCTCGCACATGCGGTAGACCGTTTCCGCGGGCTCGGCGGCCAGCGCCGGCAGCTCGGGCGCGAGCTCGCAGTCCACGGCGATGCCCGTGCGCTCGCTGGTGCCCCTGGCCAGCTCGGTCAGCGCCGCGCCCAGCCCGATGTCGCGCACCGGGTTGCTGCGCAGTTGGTCGATGGCGCGGCGCGCCTCGTCCAGGCCCTCGCGCGCGGCCTGTTCGGCACGCATCAGCTCGTCGGGCAGCTGCTGCGGCTGCGCGGTCGCGATGTGCTTGAGCACGCGGATCTCGGTGAGCATGGCCATCATCGAATGCGCCAGCGTGTCGTGCAGGTCGCGCGCCATGCGCAGGCGCTCGCGCATCACGGCGGACTCGCGCGACTCCTGCGCCAGCCGGCTGATCTCCATGGTGCGCTGGCGCACGCGCTCGTCGAGTTCCGCGTTGAGCAGGCGCAGTTCGTCGCGCTCGCGCTGCAGGGTGTCGAGCAGCCGGTCGAGCGCGGTGCCCAGGCGCGCCGCCTCGTCGGCGCCCTCGGGCACCTCGATGCGCGAGGCGCTGCCGGCGAGCACCGCATCGGCCGAGCTCGCGATCGCGCTCACGCGATGGGTCAGGCGGTGCGTCATCGCCACGCCGACCACCGCGGCGCACAGGCCCAGCATGCTGAGCACCAGCGTGATGCGCCATTCGATGGCGGTCGCGAACGAAGCCAGCGACGCCACCGGTTCCACCACCACCACGCGCCAGCCCAGGCGCCGCAAGGTGCCGTCGCGCTCGGTGCGCGGCGCCGCCACCAGGAAGGGCTTGTTGTCGACCAGCCGCCGCACCCGGATGCGCGCCGGCAGGTCGGCGCCATCGGTGCCCAGGCCCGCGACCGTCGGGTCGAAGGGCGCGGCCAGGTCGCCGGTCTCGCGCCAGCGCGTGCCGAGCAGGGCCGCCGGGCCGTGGCGCACCATGCCGTCGCGGTCGATCAGCAGCCACTCGCCCGGCGAGGCCTTGATGCCGGACACCGTGTGGTCCACCCACTGCCAACTGAGCTGCGCCGCGACCACGCCGACGATGGCGCCATCGGCATTGCTCACCGGCGCGCTGAGCTTGAGGAAATGCTCGCCCGGCGAGCGGCCCTCCTCGATCCACGCGTCGGCCAGCCCCTGCGAGATCCACGCATGCTGGTTGACGTTCTGGCCCACCACCTGGCTGTCGGTGGCGGCGACGATGAAGCCGTCCGCGTCGGTCAGCGCCAGCCAGATCAGGTCCGGCACGCCACGGTGCACCGCTTCGAGCGAGCGCTGCCGCCACGCGGCATCGTCGCCCTGCACGTCCTGCGACAGGATCGAGGCCACCACGCTCACCGACTGCAGGCGCAACAGCATCGCGGTATCGAGCTCGGCGCTGACGTGCTCGCCGGCCGTCTCCAGCCGCTGCGAGTGCACCTCGAGCAGGGTCGAGCGCACGAAGCTGCGCAGCCAGAGATTGGCCGCCAGCGCCAGGCAGATGGCCAGCGCGATCATCAGCCAGCCGATCGCGGCGGCGAGGCTGCGCCGGGGGTCGATGCGCTGCAGCAGGCTCATCGAGCGGTCGAGGCCGGCGAGGCGGAAGGGGGGCGCGCGGTCATGGGCGGCGCATTGTCGCAAAGGACCCGCGGCGCGTCAGCCCATGACTTTCGGTATGGGCACTTACCCTGACATCTCGGGGTTTTCCTCGGGTCGCGGCGTGACTTCCGGCAGGCGCGAGCAGTTATTTTCGAGACGACAGTTGCGTCCATCGCGCAGCGTGTCGAGAGATGCGCCACATCCACCCAGTTCGACAGCGCCGCGACGCGATCGGCGTGACCTGCCAAGGAGACATTCGACAATGAGCACCCCCACATCCCTCTCGCCGGCCGTCGGCGCCTCCGCCGGCGTCCCGGTACGCTGGTACGCCAGCCGCTGGACGCAGCTGGTCGTCGGCATCGTCTGCATGATCGCAACCGCGAACATCCAGTACGCGTGGACGCTGTTCGTGCCCGAGATCCAGAAGTCCTTCGGCTGGGAACGCGCCTCGATCCAGATCGCCTTCACCATCTTCGTGCTGGTCCAGACCTGGCTGGCGCCGATCGAGGGCTACTTCATCGACAAGTTCGGGCCTCGGCTGATCGTGGCCTTCGGCGCGGTCTTCATCGGCGCGGCCTGGGTCATCAACTCGCAGGCGACCACGCTGCTGGGCTTCTACATCGGCGCGGCCGTCGGCGGCATCGGCGTGGGATCGATCTACGCCACCTGCATCAACAACGCGCTCAAGTGGTTCCCCGACCGCCGCGGCCTGGCCGTGGGCCTGACCGCCGGCGGCTACGGCGCCGGCTCGGCCGCGACCATCCTGCCGATCGCCGCGATGATCGAGTCGTCGGGATTCCAGGAAGCCTTCTTCTTCTTCGGCGTGATGCAGGGTTCGCTGGCCTTCCTGGCCGCGTGGTTCCTGCGGGCCCCGAAGGCGCACGAGATCCGCGCCTCGGCCAAGCTCACCCAGAGCCGCCGCGACTACACGCTGAAGGAGGCGCTCAACACCCGCCTGTTCTGGCTGATGCTGCTCATGTTCTCGTGCGTGGTCACCGGCGGCATGATGGCCGTGGCGCAACTGGGCGTGATCGCGCAGGATCTGGGCGTGAAGGAGTTCAAGGTCGACCTCTACTTCTTCGTCATGGCCGCGCTGCCGCTGGCGCTGATGCTCGACCGCGTGATGAACGGCATCTCGCGCCCCCTGTTCGGCTGGATCTCCGACCACATCGGCCGCGAGAAGACCATGGTGATCGCCTTCACGCTCGAGGGCATCGGCATCATCGCGCTGGGCTACTTCGGCCACAACCCGTGGGCCTTCCTGATCCTGTCGGGCGTGGTGTTCCTGGCCTGGGGCGAGGTCTATTCGCTGTTCTCCGCACTGGCCGGCGACGCCTTCGGCACCAAGCACATCGGCAAGATCTACGGCGTGCTGTACTGCGCCAAGGGCATCGGCGCGCTGTTCGTGCCCATCGGCAACCTGATGATGGAAGCCACCGGCACCTGGTCGACCGTGCTCTACACCGTGGCGGGACTGGACCTGTTCGCAGCCTTCCTGGCCATCATGGCGCTGCGGCCGATGCTCAAGGCGCACGTCGAGGCCTCGTCCGCGAATCCCGCGGGCAAGCATGGACGCTTCGGATTGAGCGAATGACCCGCTTCAGCGAATGAGCGGATGAACGACGCCGGGCACGACCCGGCGTCTTTTTTTCTCAGGGCTGTTTTCTTCGCGCGAGCACGAGCACCGCCAGTTCGGTGCGCGTGTTCGCGTGAAGCTTCTGCATGATGCGGCTCGCGTGGTTCTTCACCGTGCCTTCGGCCAGGTTCAGCGCCGCCGCGATCTGGCGGTTGCTCTGGCCCTTGGCGATCAGGTCGAGCACCACGGCCTCGCGCTCGGTCAGCGGGTCGGGCGCCTCCTGCGCTTCGGCCGACTCGGGCTCGGCGGAGGCCGGCGGGTCTTCCGCCGCCACGTCCTGCGCCACGTGGTTGGCCAGCAGCCGGAACTGGTCCATCACCTTGCGCGCGATCTGCGGCGTCATGCGCGACTCGCCGCGATGCACCGCGCGCACCGTGTCCAGCACCTCGTCCTCCGAGGCGTCCTTGAGCAGGTAGGCCTGCGCGCCGGCGCGCACCGCGTCGAACACCAGGTCGTCGCGGTCGAAGGTGGTCAGCACCATCACGCGGGTGCGCGGCAGCGCGGCCGTGATCTCGCGGGTGGCCAGCACGCCGCTCTGGCGCGGCATGCGCAGGTCCATCAGCACCACGTCGGGCAGCAGGCGCCGCGCCAGTTCCACCACCTCCATGCCGTCGGCGGCCTGGCCGACCACCTGGATGTCGGATGCGGCGTCCAGCAGCATGGCCATGCCGCGGCGGATCAGGGGCTGGTCGTCGGCGACGAGGACGCGGATCTGCGGGTCGGTGGGCGCAAGGGGGGGAACGGCCGAAACGGTGGTGGCGCTCATGGGGGCCTCATTGTGCGATGCAAGGCGGCCCGCGGCGGGCAGGGATGGCCCTGAGGTCCGGGGATATTTTCGGGTTCCGGGCGCCTGAGACACCCCCCCGCACCAGGGTTTCGGGGGCCCATTGGCCAGCCCCGGCCCCGGTCGCGCGACAATCCGGGGTTACGGCCAAAAAAGGGCCACCCCCTGACGGCCGGAAATTCCAGCACTTGACAACCTGCATCTACGGAAGAAGCGCATGAGCACGAAGCAACCCACCATCGTCTACACCCTGACCGACGAGGCGCCCCTGCTGGCGACCTACGCATTCCTGCCCATCATCCGCGCCTTCGCGAATCCGGCCGGGATCAACGTCGAAACCAGCGACATCTCCGTGGCGGCCCGCATCCTGGGCGAGTTCCCCGAACTGCTGAGCGACGACCAGAAAGTGCCGGACAACCTCGCCGAGCTGGGCAAGCTGACCCTCAAGCCCGAAGCCAACATCATCAAGCTGCCCAACATCAGCGCCTCGGTGGCCCAGCTCAAGTCGGCCATCAAGGAACTGCAGGGCAAGGGCTACAAGATCCCCGACTACCCCGAAAACCCGACCACGGACGAGGAAAAGGACATCCGCGCGCGCTACAACAAGTGCACCGGCAGCGCCGTGAACCCCGTGCTGCGCGAAGGCAACTCCGACCGCCGCGCGCCCAAGGCCGTCAAGGAATACGCCCGCAAGAACCCGCACAGCATGGCCGACTGGAGCCAGGCCTCGCGCTCGCACGTCTCGCACATGCACGGCGGCGACTTCTACCACGGCGAGAAGTCCATGACCCTGGACCGCGCGCGCAACGTCAAGATGGAGCTCATCACCAAGAGCGGCAAGACCATCGTGCTCAAGCCCAAGGTCGCGCTGCTGGACCGCGAGGTCATCGACTCCATGTTCATGAGCAAGAAGGCCCTGCTCGAGTTCTACGAGAAGGAGATCGAGGACGCGCACAAGACCGGCGTGATGTTTTCGCTGCACGTCAAGGCCACCATGATGAAGGTCTCGCACCCCATCGTGTTCGGCCACTGCGTGAAGATCTTCTACAAGGAAGCCTTCGAGAAGCACGGCAAGCTGTTCGACGAGCTGGGCATCAACGTCAACAACGGCATGGTCGACCTCTACAACAAGATCGCCACCCTGCCCCAGAGCACCCAGGACGAGATCAAGCGCGACCTGCACGCCTGCCACGAGCACCGCCCCGAACTCGCCATGGTCGACTCGGCCAAGGGCATCACCAACTTCCACTCGCCCAACGACGTGATCGTGGACGCTTCCATGCCCGCGATGATCCGCAACGGCGGCAAGATGTGGGGCGCCGACGGCCGCCTGAAGGACGTGAAGGCCGTGATGCCCGAATCGACCTTCGCCCGCATCTACCAGGAGATGATCAACTTCTGCAAGTGGCACGGCGCCTTCGACCCCAAGACCATGGGCACCGTGCCCAACGTCGGCCTGATGGCGCAGAAGGCCGAGGAGTACGGCTCGCACGACAAGACCTTCGAGATTCCCGAGGACGGCGTCGCCAACATCACCGACCTGGACACCGGCGAAGTGCTGATGAGCGAGGATGTGGAGCAGGGCGACATCTGGCGCATGTGCCAGGTCAAGGACGCCGCGATCCGCGACTGGGTCAAGCTGGCCGTCACGCGCGCGCGCAACTCCGGCATGCCGGTCGTGTTCTGGCTCGACGCCTACCGCCCGCACGAGGCCCAGCTGATCACCAAGGTCAAGATGTACCTGCACGAGCACAACACCTCGGGCCTGGACATCCAGATCATGAGCCAGGTGCGCGCCATGCGCTACACGCTGGAACGCGTGGTCCGCGGCCTCGACACCATCAGCGCCACCGGCAACATCCTGCGCGACTACCTGACCGACCTGTTCCCGATCATGGAACTGGGCACCTCGGCCAAGATGCTGTCGATCGTGCCGCTGATGGCCGGCGGCGGCCTCTACGAGACCGGCGCGGGCGGTTCGGCCCCCAAGCACGTGCAGCAGCTGGTGGAAGAGAACCACCTGCGCTGGGATTCGCTCGGCGAGTTCCTCGCGCTGGCCGTGAGCCTGGAGGACCTGGGGATCAAGACCGGCAACCAGAAGGCCAAGATCCTCGCCAAGACCCTGGACACCGCCACCGGCAAGCTGCTCGACAACAACAAGAACCCCTCGCCCAAGACCGGCCAGCTCGACAACCGCGGCAGCCAGTTCTACCTGGCGATGTACTGGGCGCAGGAACTGGCCGCGCAGACCGACGACAAGGAACTGCAGGCCGCCTTCGTCAAGCTGGCCGACACCCTCGCCGCCAACGAGCAGAAGATCGTCGAGGAACTCGCCGCCGTGCAGGGCAAGGCCGTGGACATCGGCGGCTACTACCTCGCCGACAAGGTGAAGTTCGAGGCCGTGATGCGCCCGAGCGCCACGCTCAACGCGGCGCTGGCCTCGGCCCAGGGCTGATCGGCATCGCGCGGGTGGCAGCAGCCATGAAGCCCTCCTGGCTCGCGATGCTCCCCGCCGTGCTGGCCCTGGCCGGCGCGGCGGGCAGCGCGCACGCGGCCGAGGACTGCGAGGCCCTGCGCACCCGCATCGAGTCGAAGATCGCCGCCGCCGGCGTGGCGCGCTTCACCGTGGCCGTCGTCGATGCCAACGCATCGACGAGCGGGCAGGTGGTGGGGAGCTGCGAGCTGGGCAGCAGGAAGATCGTCTATGAGAGGGACGTCGGTACTGGCGCGGGGTTGGCGCCGGGGCCGGGCTCGGCTGCTGTGGGGGAGCCGATGCTGACCGAATGCAGGGATGGGACTGTGTCGATGGGTGGGGATTGCAAGTAGCGTCCTGACGCTTCAGGTCGTGCGTGGCGCCGCAACCCAGGTGGCCAGGGCTTCTTCAAGCCCCTCCCACGATGACTCCCCGACCCATGCCACGTAGCCGTCGGGCCTGACCCACACGGCCGCTGGCGCACCGACCTCGCCGAGCACCGGGAGCTCCCAGGTGCCATCGAAGCCGGCGTCGATCACCTGAACCTTGTCGGCCAGGCGTTTCGCATCCAGGCCGCCCGGAACCCCGAAATTCAGCAGCAGCGGCCGCGCCGAATGCATCAGCGCGAAGACGCGCTTCGTACCTTCCGCAGTCACGACCTCGAGATCCGGCATCCTCCTGCCCAACAGCGGATGCCCCTCCCCCAGGTCATACCGGATGTCCAACCCCGACATCATCCCCGCGAAGCACTTGCGCGGCTCTTCCATCCGAAACAGTTCCGACACGCTCTCCGCCAACGCCTTGCTGCGATCGTCCTGCCGCCGCAGCGCGACCTGTGCCAGCGAATTGCGCAGCACCAGCGCCCCTACCGGATGCCGCTCCGCCTGATAGCTGTCGAGCAGGCTGTCCGGCGAGATCCCATTCACCACCTGCGCCAGCTTCCACCCGAGGTTGAAGGCATCCTGCACGCCGAGATTGAGCCCCTGCCCGCCCGCCGGGTAGTGCACATGCGCCGCATCTCCGGCCAACAGCACGCGCCCCTTGCGATAGCTGGCCGCCTGCCGCGCCATGTCCGTGAATCGCGAGATATGAAGCGGGCTGTGTACGCCGAAGTCGGTGCCGTAATGCGCGATCAGGCCTTCGCTCAGATCGCGCAGCGTGGGCTGGTCCGCGTGCCCCACTTCGCGCTCCGTCACGATGATCCGCACGGTCTTCCCGTCGTCCATGCGGCTCAGACCGTGGGTGCCGATCGCGTCGTGCCGCATGCCCCACACGGGCTCCTCGACGACCTCCGCTTCGGCGAGGATGTGGCTGATCGTGGCATCCCACCCCGGAAACTCGATCCCCGCCGCCTTCCGGATCACGCTGCGCCCACCATCGCAACCGACCAGATATTGCGCACGCAGCGTCTGGCCGTCGCGCAAATGGACGTCGACACCAGCCTCGTCCTGATCGAAGCCGACCACCTCGCGCTCCCGATACGTGGTCACGCCCAGTTCGGCAATCCATCCCGCAAGAATGCGCTCGATGTGCTTCTGCCACAGCGCCAGTCCGTAGTTGTGCCGCGTCGGGAAATCGCTGATGTCGAGCCGGTTGAGGCCGAACGCGGCCACCTGGGCGGTCTGCCCCTCGGCCAGGAACCGGTCGACGATGCCGCGCTGGTCGAAGATCTCGAGAGTGCGCGCATGCAGGCCGCCGGCGCGCGATCCTTCGATATCCTGGTTCGAGCGCCGCTCGAGGATCGCGACATCGACGCCGGCCAGCGCCAGTTCGCCCGCGAGCATCATGCCGGTGGGGCCGGCGCCCGCGATCAGCACCGCGTGGCCGGGAATGTCCGCGTTCCCGGACGGCTTCGTTCCGCTCATTCTCATGTCCCTCCTCGTGTTTCGACCCGCGCCGCATCGCGCCATCCGCCCGGCGTCACCCCATGCAGCCGCACGAATGCCCGCTGCAGCGCATCCACCGACCGAAACCCGCTGCGGCTCGCGATCCGTTCCTGCGTCCACCCGGTCTGCCGCAGCAACTGCGCCGCCGCCGCCACGCGCGTGCGCTCCACGAAGCGCGCGGGCGTGCACCCGGTCTCGGCCGCGAAGGCGCGCGCGAAGTTGCGCGGGCTCATGCCCACGCGTTCGGCCAGCACCTCGACTGCAAGCTCTTCCTGCGGATGGGTGCCGATCCATGCGACCAGTTCGCGCAGCCGATGGCTCGCGCTGGCCTGCGCCTGCAGCGCCGGGGTGAGCTGCGGCTGCTCGCCGCCGCGCAGCATCGGCAGCGCCAGGGTGCGCGCGATGTCCATCGAGACCTCGTGGCCCAGGTCGTCCTCGACCAGCGCGAGCGCGAGCTCGATGCCGGTGACCACGCCCGCCGAAGTCCAGACCTTGCCGTCGCGCACGTAGATGCGCTGCTGCCGCACGCGCACCTGCGGACGCAGTTCCTGCAGCATCTCGCACACGCGCCAGTGGGTGGTGGCCTCGCGCCCGTCGAGCAGGCCGGCCGCGGCCAGCGCGAAGGCGCCGCTGCACACGCTCGCGATGCGGCGCACGCGCGGCGCGGCCTGGGCGATCCAGTCGCCGATGCGCTGCTCGAGGATGGCGTGGCGCACGGCGGGTTCGTCGCCGCCAGCCACGATCAGGGTGTCGATGGCGGCGGGCAGCGCGTCGAGGCTGCGGGTGTCGCCCAGCTGCAGACCGCTGTTGGTCGACACGGTGCCGCCACCCGGCGAGGCGATCAGCACCTCGTAGCTGCCGGGTCGTAATTGCTCGGCCTTGCTGAACACGCTGGCGGGGCCCGCGACGTCGATGGCCTCGACGCCGTCGAACGCGACCAGCACGACGGTGCTGGCAGGAACCGCGGCTTCTTCGTCCTTGTGGGTGGGGGTCGGCATTCCTAAGCTCGGTGCATCGAGGTCATGAAGGGGATTCTCCATGTGGAACGGGCTGCGTGCGCTGCTGTGCGCGAGTATGGCGGCGATCGGGTTGGCGGGATGCGGCACGGGCACGCGCGATGCGGCGGTGCCGCCCGCGGCGCACGACGAGGCGGCGCTCGCGCGCGACCAGCAGGCTTTCGTCGAGGCCATGAAGCCGCGCCGGCCCGGCCGGCCGGTGGTCGCCATGCTGGCGCTCAACGAGGGCACCGAGCTCACCGACCTGCTGCTGCCCCACGCGGTGCTGCAGCGCGCCGACGTGGCCGAAGTGCGGATCGTGGCGCCGCGCGCGGGCCGGGTCACGCTGTTCCCGGCGCTGCAGGTCGAGGGCGCACAGGACTTCGCCACCTTCGACCGCGCCCATCCCGCGGGCGCCGACTACGTGATCGTGCCCGCGATGGAGCCGGCCGATGCGCCCGCGGTGAGGGCCTGGCTGCAACAACAGGCCAGCCGAGGCGCGCGCGTGATCGGCGTGTGCTCGGGCGCGCTCGTGCTCGCGCAGGCCGGCCTGCTCGACGGCCGACGCTTTGCCGGCCACTGGTACGACCGCGGCACGCTGCGCCAGCGGCCCGGCGCCACGCATGTGCCGGACCGGCGCTACCTGGTCGATCGCGACGTGGCGACGACCACCGGCATCACGGCCTCGGTGCCCGCGACGCTCGCGCTGGTCGAGGCGATCGGCGGTCCCGCGAAGGCCGCGGCGATGGCGGCCGAACTCGGCGTGGACGGCTGGGGCCCGGCGCATGCGAGCGCGCCCTTCGGGCTCACGACCGGCCGCGGTGCCGAGTACCTGTTCAACAAGGCCGCGTTCTGGCGCGGCGAGCGCCGCCGGCTCGAGGTACGCGATGGTGCCGACGACATCGCGCTCGCGCTGGCCACCGATGCGTGGACGCGCACGGGGCATGTCGATGTAGAAGCGGTCTCTACCTCGGGCCCGGTGAAGCTGCGCAGCGGACTCGTGCTGGTGGCCGGCCCCGCCACGCGCGAGGCAAAGCCCCTGCCGCTGGTGGCCGCGCTGAAGCCGGTGCGGCAGCTCGACCGCACGCTGTGCGAGATCGCGGGCCGTTACGGCAACGCGCGGCGCGACTGGGTGATGCAGGAGATGGAGTACCCGCGCACGGCGCCGAACACCGCCTGCGCGTCCTGATCAGCCGGCGCCGGCGGCGATGAAGTTGCGCCCGCGCGCACCGGCCAGCGCCTGCACGATGCGTTCGCTCCACTCCGCCTCGGGAATGCCATAGCTCAGCGGATCGACGCTCACGCCCAGCCCCTCGAGAAAGGCACTCAGCGACGCGACGGCCTGGTCGATGTCATCCGCATCGAACACCGACAGCAGCAGCGCGTCGAGCGCCGGATCGCGCCCGGCCGCGAGCTGCATGATGCGCGGCAGGCTGAACGAGCACGCGATACCGTGCGGCACGCCATGCCGCAGCGTGATGTCGTAGGACAGCGAATGCGCGAGCGCGGTGCGGGTGTTGGAGAACGCCAGGCCGGCCTGCAGCGCCGCGGTGGCCAGGCGCTCGCGCAGCTCGGGGCGGTCGGGCCGCGTCAGCAGTTCGGGCAGCGTGGCGACAATGCTGCGCGCCGCGCTCACGGCCAGGCTTGCCGACACCGGGTTGCGGTGCACGTTCCACAGCGACTCGAGCGCATGCGACAGCGCATCGAGGCCGCTGGCCAGGGTTGCCGCATGCGGCAGGCTCAGCATCAGGTCGGCATCGACGATGGCGGCCTCGGGCCAGGTCCACGGCAGCTGCAGCGACAGCTTGCGCGCATGGGCCTGGTCCCACACGGTGGCCCACGGCGTGACTTCGCTGCCGGTGCCCGCTGTCGTGGGAATGGCCAGCAGCCGCCGGTGCCGCCGGGCCGCGGCCGGCGCGCTGTCGGCGCCTTCGAGCAGCGCGAGCAGTTCGTCGAAGCGGCCGACCGCGGGGCGCGTGAGCATCACCTTCGCGCAGTCGATCACGCTGCCGCCGCCGAGCGCGATGACACAGTCGACCTCGGCATGCTCGCGCCACAGCCGCTCGTACATCGGCGCCAGCCAGGCCACGTCGGGGTTCGGCAGCACCTCGGTCTCGACGGCCGCGAGGCGCTCGCCCAGCAGGCCGCGGATGCGATCGACGAAGCCGAGGCCGACCGCCTCGGGGAAGGCGATCAGGATCGCGCGGCGTGCGCCGAGCAGCCCGGGCAGCGCATCGAGCGAGCCGCAGCCGGCGTGCACGTCGACGGAGTTGTAGTAGGTCCACATGATGGGTTCGGGAAAGCTGGCGTCACGACCGCGTCATGCGGCCGGGCGCTCAAGAAAAAGATCCGCGCGGCCTTCAGTGCCGGCCGCTGTGCTGGATGCGATGGCGCAATTGGCTCGAGAGCAGGTCGGCCACGATCACCATCACGGTGATCACGATGATGCAGGTGGCGGTCTCCTGGTAGCGGAACAGCTTGAGGCTGCTCACCAGCTCGAAGCCCAGGCCGCCCGCGCCCACCATGCCGAGCACGGTGGCCGAGCGCAGGTTCACCTCGAAGCGGTACAGCACCACGGCGATCCAGGCCGTGACGACCTGCGGCAGCACGCCGAACACGATGACCTGCAGCGGCCGCGCGCCGGTGGCGCGCAGGGCCTCGAGCGGTCCCTGGTCGATCTCCTCGATGGCATCGGCGAAGAACTTGCCGAGCATGCCCGCGCCATGCAGCGCGAGCGCCAGCACGCCGGGGAACGGACCGAGCCCCACGGCCGACACGAACACCAGCGCGAGGATCAGCTCATTGATGCTGCGCACCACGTTCAGGGCCTGGCGCGTGCACTGGTAGACCCAGCGCCGGCTCTGCAGGTTGCGCGCCGCCAGGAAGGACAGCGGAATCGCGGGCAGCACCGCCAGCAGCGTGCCCCAGACGGCGATCTGGATGGTCTCGAGCGCGGGCGCGACCAGGCGGCTCAGGATGTTCGTGTCGGGCGGCATGGTGCGGCCCAGGAAATCGAGGATCTGCGGCAGGCCCGCCGCCAGTTCGGACCAGCTCAGTTGCGCGCCGCCGGCGCTCCACTGCAATGCCCAGCCGACCACGCACAGGCCGATCAGCAGGTTGAACCAGCCGCGGCGGCTCTCGGGCAGCGGGCCGGTCCAGGCGTAGGGAGAAGAGGGGGTGTTCATGCGTGTCCTTCGCTGCGCGCCAGCAGCGGCATCGATGGCGCCGCCTGCGCGGCGGGCTCCTTGTGGTCGACCGCGGGCTGCGGCACGTAGATGCGGTCGATGTCCTCGGGGCCCATGGCCTGCGGCGCGCCGTCGAACACGACGCGGCCCTGCGAGAGGCCGACGATGCGGTCGGCGAACTCGCGCGCGTAGTCGACCTGGTGCAGGTTGCACAGCACGGTGATGCCGAGGTCGCGCGAGGCATCGCGCAGGTACTGCAGCACCTTGCGCGAGGTCTGCGGGTCGAGGCTCGCGACCGGCTCGTCGGCGAGGATCAGCCGCGGCTGCTGCGCGAGCGCGCGCGCGATGCCCACGCGCTGCATCTGGCCGCCCGACAGCGAATCGGTGCGCGCATGGGCCTTGTGCGCGAGTCCCACGCGGCCCAGGCATTCGTGCGCCAGCGCGATGTCGGCGCGGCTGAAGAAATGCAGCACCGAGGCCAGGGTCGACACCGCGCCGAGCCGCCCCGTGAGCACGTTCTTCAGCGCGCTGAGCCGCGGCACCACGTTGTGGTGCTGGAAGATCATCGCCACGCGCTGCCGCAGCGCGCGCGTGTCGGCGCAGTTCACGGCGTCCATGCCGTCGACCCTGAGCTCGCCGCCATCGGCCAGCGCCAGCCGGTTCACGCAGCGCAGCAGGGTCGACTTGCCGGCACCCGATTCGCCGAGCACCACCACGAACTCGCCCGCCGCGGCATCGAGGTCCACGCCGCGCAGCACGGCGTTGTCGCCATAGCGCTTGGTGAGCTGCCGGATGCGGATCACTTCATGCTCCGCAGGTCGAGCTTCAGCACCTTGGCGGTGTCGCGCACCACGTTGTAGGCCGCGTCGGTGGTGGGCTGGAAGCCGTCGAGCACGCCCTGGTCGCCCCAGGGCAGGTCCTTCACGTTGGCCAGCGCCTTCGCGATCTTCGCCTTCAGCGCCGGATCGAGGTCCTTGCGCCAGACCATCGGCGATTCGGGGATCGGGCTCGACGACCAGACGATCTCGAGCTCGTCCTGCTTGACCTGGCCCTTGGCGATGGCGCTCGCGAGGATGCGGTCGGCCACGGCGGCGGCGTCGACCTTCTTGTTGGCCACGGCCAGGATGCTGGCGTCGTGCGAGCCCGAGAAGATCACGCGGCCGAAGAAGGTCTCGGGGTCATGGCCGGCCTGCAGCAGGCCCGACTTGGGAAACAGGTGGCCCGAGGCCGAGGTCGGGTCGACGAAGGCGAAGCTGCGGCCCTTGAGGTCGGCGGTCCTGGCGATGCCGCTGTCCTTGCGCGCGATGATCACGCTCTTGTAGGAGCTCTGGCCGGTCTTCTTCGTCACGGCCACCGCGAAGGCTTCCACGTCCGCGACCTGGTTCGCGAGCACGTACGAGAACGGGCCGAGGTAGGCCACGTCGAGCTTCTTGGAACGCAGCGCCTCGATCACGCCGTTGTAGTCGGTCGCCACGAAGGGCTTGACCGGCATGCCGAGCTGCTGCTGCAGGCTGTCGAGCACCTGGCGGCTGCTCTCGATCATGGCCTGCGAATCCTCGGCCGGGATCAGCCCGATGGTGAGGGGCTGCGCGGCCAGGGCCGGCAGGGCGGCGACCGCGGAAACCGCGGAAAGGGCCAGGGCGATCAGGCTGTGGCGCAGGCGGAGAAGGGTGTTCATGGTGGTGTCTGGGATGGAAAAAAGGGACTGGAAGGGACCGGCACGGCAGGCATCGGCCTGCGACTACCCCAAGGCTAAGAACGCCATGTGACAGCCGCATATCAGATCGATCACGGATTTGTCACGATTCCATTCAAACAATCTATGGATGTCCGCCGCCAAACTCCGCGCCTTCCTCGCCGTCGCCCAGCACGGCAGCTTCAGCGCCGCCGCGCGTGCCGTGGGCCTGAGCCAGCCCACGCTCACCACCCAGGTCCAGGCGCTGGAGCGCCAGCACAAGGTCATGCTGTTCCACCGCCAGGGCCACCGCATCGAGCTCACCAGCGTCGGCGAGCGCCTGCTGCCCATCGCGCGCCAGATCGCGGCGCTCGAGCTCGATTCGTACAACCTGCTGCACGACAGCGGCGACCTGCAGTCGGGCGAGCTCAAGCTCGGCGCGGTCGGTCCCTTCCACGTGATCGAGATGGTCGACGCCTACCGCAAGCGCTATCCGCGGCTCGACGTCTCGATCCGCATGGGCAATTCGTCGTCGGTGTTCAAGGACCTCGAGGAGTACGCGGTCGACATCGGCGTGCTCGCGCGCTTCCACGAGGCGCCGGGTTTCAGCGCGACGCCCTATGCGCGCCATGCGCTGATCCTGTTCGTGCACCGCGACCATCCGTTCGCCAGGCGCGGAGAGATCCGGCTCGAGGAACTGCACGGCCAGCCGATGCTGCAACGCGAGAGCGGTTCCAGCACGCGGCGCGCGCTCGACGAGGCTTTCGCGCGCGCGGGCGTCCGGCCCAGGCTCGCGATGGAGATCGGCAGCCGCGAGGCGATCCGCGAAGCGGCCGCGCGCGGCATCGGCATCGGCGCGGTCTCCGAGGCCGAGTTCATTCCCGACGCGCGCCTGCGCACCGTGCGCATCGAGGGCGATCCCGCGGTGACGCAGACCTACCTCTACTGCCTGCAGGTGCGACGCGACAGCCGCGTGCTCGCCTCTTTCTTCGACGTGGCGCTGAAGCTGCGCAAGGGGGAGTTCGAAGGCGCGACATGACATCCGGCCCCCGCGAACCTTTGCATCCATATGCGAACGACGGCTAAGCATCCCTGAAAGCCTTCGTTGGCCCGCCACCGGCGGCCACCTTAGTCTGCGTCGATCCTCTTTCAGCAAGGACCCCGCAGATGAACGACCGACTCCAGCGCGTGCATGCCTCGCGCTCGGCCGCCGTGAAGGCCGGCCTCGACCACCCGGTGATCGACACCGACGTGCACGTCAACGACTTCGCGCCGGTGCTCGAGGACTACGTGGCGCAGTACGGGGGCAACAAGCTGGTCGACGCGTTGCGCAAGGCGCTCGGCGGGCGCTTCGTCACGCGCAACGGCGGCGGCAAGGACTGGTACCAGCAGTCGGCCGAGGAGCGCCAGTTCCACCGCACGCTGCGCGCGCCCTGGTGGGCCCGCGTCACGCGCAACACCTACGACCTCGCGACCTACACGCTGCCCGCGCTGCTGCACGAGCGCCTGGGCGAGCAGGGCTCCGACTACTCGATCCTGTTCCCCAACGACGTGCTCTCGCCGGCCGCGGCCGGCAGCGAATACCGCCAGCCGCTGCACCGCGCCATCAACCACTTCCACGCCGACCAGTACCGGCCCTATGCCGACCGCCTGACGCCGGTGGCGGGCATACCGCTGCACTCGCCGCAGGAGGGCATCGAGGAGCTGGAGTTCGCGGTCAAGACGCTGGGCCTGAAGGTCATCAACATCGCGGGCGGCGTGCGCCGTCCGATCCGCGCCATCGCCGAGAAGTACCCGGCCGCCGAGCATCCCGAGATCGCCAGGCAGGTCGGCTACATCGACTTCTACGGCATCGACAGCGAGCACGACTACGACCCTTTCTGGGCCAAGGTGGTGGAACTCGGCGTGCCGGTGACCACGCACTACGGGAGCCAGGGCTGGACCGGCCGGCAGTCGATCAGCAACTACATGAACAACCACATCGGCCACTTCGCCGATGGCTCGCAGGCCTTCGCCAAGGCGCTGTTCTTCGGCGGCGTGACGCGGCGCTTTCCGGGGCTGCGCGTGGGCCTGCTCGAAGGCGGCGCGGACTGGGGCTCGCACGTCTACACGCACCTGGTGGACCGCTGGGAGAAACGCAACCGGCATGCGGTGCGCAACTACGACCCGGCCGAGGCCGACATCGAGCTGCTGGCCTCGCTGTTCGAACGTTACGGCGGAGACTTCGTCAAGGGCCGCACGCTCGACAAGGCCACGCTGCTGCGCGACAGCCTGGGCATCTCGGCGCTGCCGCACAGCCGCGAGCCGAACGAGAGCGAGATCGACGACTTCGCGCTCGCGGGCATCGAGAAGGTCGAGGACATCCGCGACCGCTGGGTGAACAACTTCTACTTCGGCTCGGAAGCCGACGACCGCACCGTGGCCGCGGCCTTCAACGACAAGGTGAACCCGCTGGGCGTGAAGATCAACGCGATCTGGTCGTCCGACGTGGGCCACTGGGACGTGCCCGAATTCACCGAGCCGCTGGCCGAGACCTGGGACCTGGTGCAGCAGGGCGTGATCTCGGCGGCCGACTTCCGGGCCTTCGTGTTCGAGAACCCGCACCGCTTCTACACCGAGGCCAACCCGCGCTTCTTCGAGGGCACGGAGGTCGGCCGCAAGCTGGCCGCGAAGAAAGGCACGCCATGAAGCCCGTGCGGCATCTCCTGCGCTGGACCGCGCTGCTGGCCACCGCCCTCGCGGCCTCGGCGCAGGCCGCGCCCGACACCATCCGCATCGGCGTGGCCACGGCGGGCGGCGGCGATCCCGTCACCTGGGGCGGTTCGCCCGGCGGCGTGGCGCGCGCCAACAACTGGCTCGAGGAGGAGTTCAAGGCCTCGGGCATCAAGGTCGAGTGGCTGTTCTTCAAGGGCGCGGGCCCGGCCGTGAACGAGGCGCTGTCGAACAAGCAGATCGACTTCGCCTACCAGGGCGACCTGCCCTCGATCGTCGGGCGCTCGAACGGCCTCAAGACCAAGGTGCTGCTGGTCAGCGGCGCGCGCAACAACCTCTACCTGGTCACGCCGACGCAGTCGGCCATCCAGTCGATCAAGGACCTCAAGGGCCGCACGGTGTCGATCTTCCGCGGCACCAACGGCCACCTGGTCGCGATCAACGTGCTGGCGGCCGAAGGCCTGGCCGAGCGCGACATCAAGGGCGTGAACCTCGACACCGGCAGCGCGCAGGCGGCGCTGGTCTCGAACGGCGTGGACGCGGCCTTCGGCGGCTACGAATGGTTCAAGGTGCGCGACCAGGGGCTCGCGAAGGTGGTCTATTCCACCCAGGGCCGCGATCCGGCGCTCACGCGCCAGGCCGCGCTGCTGGTGCGCAGCGAGTTCGAGCAGGCCAACCCCGCCGAGGTGCAGCGCGTGGTCGACGTGTTCGTGCGTGCCGCCCACTGGTCGTCGGAGGAGAAGAACCGCGACGAGCTGTTCCGCATCTGGGCCCGCAGCGGCACGCCGGTTGCTTCCTGGACCGCCGAGTTCGACAAGCAGCCGCTCGCGCAGCGCAACTCGCCGCTGGCCGACGACTTCATCGTGGCGCGCTACAAGGCCGCGGTCGGCGACGCGCTCAAGCTCAAGCTGATCCGCCGCGAGGTCACGGTCGACGACTGGTTCGACACGCGCTACCTCAAGGCCGCGCTCAAGAAGCAGGGCCTCGAGGGCTACTGGAGCGCTTTTGACGCGAAGGGGCAGCCGAAGGCTGGGCCCGCGGTCGCGTCGCGATGAGCGCCGAAGCCGAACTGTCGGCGGTCCTGCAGCGCGAGCAGGTCGCGCCGCTGCGCCTCTCGTTGCAGTGGCGCCGCCTCGGCGACGCCGCCCTGCCCTGGCTGCTGCCCGCCGCATTGCTCGCGCTGTGGTTCGTGGGTGCCGGCCAGGGCTGGATCTCGCCGCAGGTGCTGCCGCCGCCCGAGTTCGTGGCCGAGACGCTGCGCGACCTCGCGACCAGCGGCGACCTCTGGCTGCACGTGAGCACCAGTTTCGCGCGCGTGGGCGTGGGCTTCGCGATCGGCACGCTGCTCGGGCTGCTGCTGGGCACGGCCATGGGCCTGTCGCGCCGCGTCGAGGCCTACCTGCTGCCGAGCTTCAACGCGCTGGTGCAGATCCCGGTGCTGGCCTGGCTGCCCTTCGTGCTGCTGATCGTGGGCATCGGCGAGCCGCTCAAGTACATCCTGATCGCCAAGGCAGCGCTGGTGCCGGTGGCGCTCAACACGCTGCAGGGCTTCCGGCAGACGCCGCAGTCGCTGCGCGAGGTCGGCGAGGTCTATGGCTACAGCCAGCGCCAGCAGGTGCTGGAGATCGTGCTGCCGCATGCCGTGCCCACGCTGTTCACGGGCGTGCGGCTGGGCTTCACCAAGGCCTGGCTGTCGCTGGTGGTGGTCGAGCTGGTCGCTTCGAGCGAGGGGCTGGGCTACCTAATCGTCTATGGCCGCCAGTTGTTCCAGCTCGACCTGGTGATGGCCGCGGTGGTGATCGTGGGCGCGATCGGCTGGGCCATCGACCGCCTGCTCGAGCGGCTCGAGAACACGCTGCACCGGCACCGCCCGGGCGGTGCCGCGCGATGAGCGGGCCCGCCTCGCTGTCGCGCGACGCGGCCGAACTGGCCGCGGTGCAGCCGCTGCGGCCCGTCGATCGCAGCCGCTGGCGCGGCCTGGCGCTGCCCGCCGTGGCGATCGCGCTGTGGGCGCTGCTGTCGTGGCTCGACGTGGTCAATTCGGCGCTGCTGGTCTCGCCGCAGAAGGTGCTCGCGACCGCCGCCGACCAGATCGTCAGCGGCCGCCTGTGGCGCGCGCTCGGCGCCAGCCTCGCGCGCGAGGCCACGGGCTTCCTGATCGGCACCGCCTCGGGCCTGGTGCTCGGCGCGCTGCTGGGCCTGTGGCCACTGTTCGACCGCATCGTCGGCCCGAGCTTCAACACCTTCAAGCAGATCTCGCTGTTCGCGTGGATTCCGCTGATCTCGGTCTGGTTCGGCCTCGGCGACGTGGCCAAGGTGGTGTTCCTCTCGCTGGCCGCGCTGGTGCCGGTGGTGGTCAACACCTGCGACGGCATCCGCACCGTGCCGCCCGCGCTGCTCGAGGTGGCGCGCGTCTACGGCTTCACGCGCTGGCAGACGCTCACGCAGGTGGTGCTGCCGGCCGCGCTGCCCGCCATCTTCACGGGCGTGTACCTCGCGCTCATCTATTCCTGGCTCGCCACCATCGGCGCCGAATACCTGCTGGTCGCCGGCAAGGGCATCGGCAACACGCTGATCGAGGGCAGCGAGCATTTCCAGATGGACCTGGTGATCTTCGGCATGTTCGTCATCGGCCTGGTCGGCTGGCTGATGAACGCCTCGGCGCGCGTGCTCGAACGCCGGCTGGCGCGCTGGACCGGCCGGGCCTGACACCTCTTCTTCTCCGCACCATGAGCACCTCCATCGCATCGAACGAACTCGACATCCGCGGCCTCGGCAAGCGCTACGCGCAGGCGCAGGCGCGCGGCGGCGAACTGCAGGTGCTCGAGAACATCGACCTGCACGTGCCGCCGGGCAGCTTCACCAGCATCGTGGGCGCGAGCGGCTGCGGCAAGTCGACGCTGCTGCGGCTGGTGCTCGGGCTCGACGACCAGTACGAGGGCCAGATCCTGCTGGGCGGCCAGCCAATCGCGGGCACCGGCCGCGAGCGCGGCATCGTGTTCCAGGACCACCGGCTGTTCCCGTGGCTCACGGTCGAGCAGAACATCGCGGTGGGACTGCGCAACGCGCCGCTCGGCGCGAAGCAGAAGGCCGAGCTGGTGGCCGAGCACGTGGCGCTGGTCGGCCTCGGCGGTTTCGAGAAATCGTGGCCGCACCAGATCTCGGGCGGCATGGCGCAGCGCGTGGCCATCGCGCGCGGCCTGGTCAACCGGCCGCGCGTGCTGCTGCTCGACGAGCCCTTCGGCGCGCTCGACGCCCTCACGCGCGCGCGGCTGCAGAACGAACTGCAGCGCATCTGGCAGAAGGAGCGCATCACCATGCTGCTGGTGACGCACGACGTGGAGGAAGCCGTGTTCCTCGGCGACCGCGTGGTGGTGATGCAGCCATCGCCGGGGCGCATCCGCCGCACCGTGGCGGTGGACCTGCCGCATCCGCGCAACCGCAGCGATCCGGCGTTCATCCGGTTGCGCGACGACGTGCTGGGCGATTTCGTCGATGCCGGAATCGACGAGCGCCGCGCGCCACCGCGCGGCGGCGAACCCGGCGAACCACGGCCCTCGCGATTGCAGCTCGCATGGTGAGCAAGGCTCGCCGCCGTCGGCGCGATCAGCGCCCCTTCTGCCGGATGTACGCCTGCGGCGTCATGCCGATCTGCTTGCAGAACATGGCGATGAAGGCCGAGGGCGAGCCGTAGCCCAGTTCGATCGCGACGTCCTTCACCGCGCGGCCTGCTTCCAGCAGCGCGATCCCGCGGATCACCTTGAGGCGCTGGCGCCATTCGCTGAACGGCATCTGCAGGTCGCGCTCGCAGCGCCGCGCCAGCGTGCGCTCGGTCGAATGCACCGTGGCGGCCCATTCGGCGAGCGATCGGCCATCCCAGGGCTGCGCCTGCAGGGCCTCGAGCACGCGGCCCAGCTGGGGGTCGTCCGACATCGGCAGGTAGCTGTCGTGGCCGGGCGCGATGGCCAGTTCGTCGCGCAGGACCTCGAACAGGCGCTGCTCGGCCGGGGTGCGCGGCACCTCGATGGAGCGGGCGCGCAGGCTGTCGAGCACGGCTTGCGTGAGCGGGCTGATGACCATGGTGCAGGCGCGCTGGGGCAGCACGTCGCACAGAGCCTCGGCCAGGTAGACCGTGGCGTAGCTCGCCGCATGGCGGTTGCTCGACAGGTGCTCGACGCGCGGCGGAATCCACACACCGTACTGCGGCGGCGCCAGGAAGACCCGGCCGCTCATCCCGACCTCGATCACGCCCGAGATCGCGTGCACGAACTGTCCCTCTTCGTGGCTGTCGCGCGGCGCGGTGCCACCGGGCGCGAGGTGCACGACCTTGAAGAGCACGGGCTGCCCGTCGGCGGCGGATTTGAGTTGTCGCTTCATGTTGTCCGGCTTGCTCGATCGGTTGTCCGATTGGATGGGCTGCCATCCACCCCCTCACTCTAGACTGCCTTCGGCCTCGCAACCATTGCCTATCTCGAAGGAGACCCCGCCCATGAATGCACGACCCGACGACAGGCTCCCATCGGACCAGCAGGTCGAGGAATTTTCGCGCGACGGCGCCATCGTCCTGCGCGGTGTCCTGCGGCCGCCCGAGGTCGAGCTGCTGCGCCAGGGCATCGATGCCAATCTCGCCGCGCCGAGCGTGCGCGCGAAGGTGGCGAGCCGGCCCGACGATCCGGGCTTCTTCATCGAGGACTTCTGCAACTGGCAGGAGATCCCGGCGTACTGGGACGTGATCTCGCGCTCGGCATTGCCGGCCGCCGCGGCCAGGCTTACGAGGAGCACGCAGGTGCGGCTCTATCACGACCACATGCTCACGAAGGAATCGGGCACGCGCCAGCGCACGCCCTGGCACCAGGACCAGCCCTACTACAACGTCGAGGGCAGCCAGAACGTCAGCTTCTGGATTCCGGTGGATCCGGTGTCGCGTGCCTCCACGCTCGAGCTGGTCGCCGGCTCGCACAAGGGGCCGTGGCTGATGCCGCGCACCTTCATGACCAACGAGGCCAAGTGGTTTCCCGAGGGCGCGCTGGCCGACCTGCCCGACATCGAGGCCGACCGCGCGGCCCACGACATCCTCGGCTGGGCCGTGGAACCCGGCGACGCCATCGCCTTCAACATGCTCACGCTGCACGCCTCGGCCGGGCTTGAACCCGGCCGGCGGCGTCGGGTGTTCTCGGTGCGCATGCTGGGCGACGACATGCGGCATGCGCCGCGGCGCTGGAAGACCTCGCCGGATTTCCCGGGGCTGGCCGAGCAGCTGCCGGCGGGCGCGCCGATGGCGCATCCGCTGTTTCCGGTGCTGTGGCCGCCGGCTTCCAGTTAACGGGCCGCGAGGCGTTCGGCTTCGAGCGCCGCGCGAACGCTGGCGCGCTGCCCCATGCGAACCATGAAGCGCTGGATCGCCGCGTAACCCGAGAGATCGAGATTCACGCGCGGCGGCCACGACAGCACGTTGTAGAGATAGGCATCGGCCACCGAGAAATCGGCGCCCAGCACGTAGTCGTGGGTCGACAGGTGCTCGTCGATGTAGGCGAACTTGCTCGTGAGGTTGCCGTCCGCGAATCGCTTCTTGGTGTCCGCGTCGAGGTAGGGCGAGAACATCACGGCCATGCCCTTGTGCAGGTCGCTCGCGACGAAGTTCAGCCACTCGAGCGCGCGGTAGCGCTGCCGCGTGCCGAAGGGCGGTAGCAGCCGGTGCTCGGGATGCCGGTCGGCGATCCATTGCAGGATCACCGCGCCTTCGGTGATCAGGTCGCCGTCGTCGAGCTTGAGGACGGGGATGAAGCCCTTGGGCGTCACCTGCAGGTAGTCGCCTTCGACCGTCGTCTTGGTCTTGAAGTCGACCTTGACCAGTTCATAGGCCTGGCCGGCCTCCTGCAATGCGATCTGCGAGGCAAGGCCGCAGGAACCGGGGGCGTAATAGAGTTTCATGGTTGACTAGAGAGGAGCGGGTATCAGGGCATCGAAATCGCTGGCATCGTGGCGCTCGCGCAGCACGGTGCCCGGCGCGCCCGAGGTGCGGTTGACCACCCTGCCGCGCGCGACCGCGGGCCGCGCGGCAATGGCCTCGTACCAGCGCAGCAGGTGCCTGTACTCCTCGACGGCCAGGAACTCGTGCGTGTCGTAGACGCCGTAGAGGCTGCCCGGATACCAGGGCCACACCGCCATGTCCGCGATCGTGTATTGGTCGCCGGCGAGGAACTCGTGCGAGGCCAGGTGGGTGTCGAGCACATGCAGCTGGCGCTTGGTCTCCATCGCGTAGCGGTCGATCGCGTATTCGATCTTGAACGGTGCATAGCCATAGAAGTGGCCGAGGCCGCCGCCGACGAAGGGCGCCGAGCCCACCTGCCACATCAGCCAGTTGAAGGTCTCGGTGCGCGCGCGTCCTTCGGCCGGCAGGAAGGCGCCGAAGCGTTCGGCCAGATGGACCAGGATCGAGCCGCTCTCGAAAACCTGCGTGACCGGGTCCGTCGATCGATCGACGAGCGCGGGAATCTTGCTGTTGGGATTGAGACCGACGAAGCCGCTGCCGAACTGGTCGCCCTTGAAGATGTCGATCAACCAGGCGTCGTACTCGGCGCCCTCGTGTCCGGCCGCGAGCAGTTCCTCGAGCAGGATCGTGATCTTCTGGCCGTTGGGCGTGCCCTGCGAATACAGCTGCAGCGGATGCCTGCCGACCGGCAGCGCCTGGTCGAAACGCGCGCCCGACACGGGACTGTTGATGCTGCCGAAGGTGCCGGCCGGATTGCTCTTCGGTTGCCAGACCTTGGCGGGCACATAGCCCGCGGGTTGATTGGCTGGAGGCGTGTCTGTCATCGATGGCTTTGGTGGATGGATGTCGATGCAAAAAATTCTAGGAACGCAGCGACGATTCATCTACGCGCGCCACTCGAATTCATCGTTCGGCCGCCCGAACAATGCGGTGGCCCGCCTCAAGGGGCGAGATGCGCGTCGACCCGCCAGCCCGCCTCCGCCTTGCCCACCACGCCGCCCACCCAGTCCACGAAGGCGCGCACGGTGGGCGACAGGTGGCGGTTCTGCGGATAGAGCACGGAGAGCGGCGCGGCCGGCGCGGCATAGTCGGCGAGCACCCGCCGCAGCTGTCCGCTGCGCAGGTGCTGCTGCACCATGTAGCTGCCCGCGCGGATCAAGCCCAGGCCCTCGAGGCCGCAGGCCACGTAGGCATCGGTGTCGTTGACGATGAGGCTCTCGCGCATGGCGATGCAACGGTCCTCGCCGTTCTCCACGAAGTGCCACTCGAGCGAGCGCGCCGTGCGGCTCGACAGATAGCCCACGGCCTTGTGCCGCGCCAGGTCCTCCAGCGTCTTCGGCGTGCCATGGCGCTCCAGGTACTCGGGCGAGGCACAGCTGACCCAGTCGAAAGCGCCGATGCGCCGGGCCACCAGCGTGGCCGAATCCTCGGGCGTGCCCGCGCGGATGACGCAGTCGATGCCCTCCTGCACCAGCTCCACCGTCCGGTCGCTCACCGTGAGCGTGAGCTCGACATCGGGATAGCGCGACTGGAAGTCGCGGATCGACGGCAGCACCACGAGGCGCGCGAGCGAGAGCGTCATGTCGACGCGCAGGCGCCCGCGCGGCCGTCCGGCGCTGCCGGGGAAGCTGGACTCGACGGCCTCGATCTCGGCCAGCAGCCGCCTGCAATGGTCGTAGTAGAGCGTGCCTTCGGGCGTCAGGCTGATGTGGCGCGTGGTCCGCTGCAGCAACCGCGCGCCGAGGAGTTTCTCGAGGTCCTTGACCGCGCGCGTGACGCGCGACTTGGGCAGCACGAGGCTGTCGGCGGCCCGCGTGAAGCTGTGCATCTCGACGACGCGGGCGAAGATCTGCATCGATTGCAGGCGGTCCATTCGATCTCTCCTTGGCCCGGAATTTATTGCTCGAAGCGAAACAAGTATAGGTTCGCCTCCCTCGATTTCTGGCGCCTTTCCCTCTGAATTCAAGGGCCGGGGCCGAATCCACTGTTCCATTCAAGGCAACAAACTTAGCCAGCTTCAGGGCTAGATGTTCGTGCGCCGCGCGCTCAGACTGCGGGCCATTCAACCCCCTCGAGCAACTCGCATGAAACCCCTCCAGAAGCATCCCCTCGCGGCCATCGTGGCCGCGATCGCGGTGGCCGGCGCGGGCAGCGTTCTTTGGAAGCATGGCTCCGAAGCGCATGCCGCGCCCGCCACCGCGGCTCCCACCGTCAAGTACCGGCCGGCCCTGCAGCGATCGGTGTCCGACTCGCAGGACTACACGGGACGGCTCGAAGCCGTCGACCTCGTGGACATCCGCCCCAAGGTGCCCGGCACGCTGCTGGCCGTGCATTTCAAGCCCGGCCAGCATGTGCGCCAGGGCGAACTGCTGTTCATCATCGATCCCGCTCCCTACGAGGTCCAGGTGCGCCAGGCGCAGGCCAGCGTGGCGGGCGCCGAGGAACGGCAACGCCTCGCCGACCTCGAGCAGGCGCGCGCACGGCGGCTGCTCGAATCGGACTCGATCGCGCGCCGGGAATTCGATGCGCTCGACAACGCGGCGCGCGCGGCGGCCGCATCGCTCCAGGGCGCGCGGGCTTCGCTGGCCCAGGCCCGGCTGCAGCTCGACTACACGCAGGTGCGGGCACCGATCGCGGGCCGCATCTCGCGCGCGGAGATCACCGCGGGCAACGTGGTGGGCGCGGGCGGCGATGCGGTGCCGCTCACGCGCATCGTCTCCGACGGCAAGCTCTACGCCGCCTTCAACGTCGACGAGCAGAGCTACCTGCGGCTCATCGCGCCGTCGCTGCGCGCGGGTGCGCAGCCGACGGTCGCGGTCGGCCTCGCGAGCGACGACGGCTTTCCCCATGCGGCCGCCATCGAGGCGCTCGACAACCAGATGGACACCCGCTCGGGCACGGTGCGCGTTCGCGCTCGCATCGACCGCGTGAGCCCCGACATGCTCCCGGGCCTGCAGGCGCGCATCCGGCTGCAGGGCGGCCTGCCCTACGAGGCCGTGACGGTCGACGATGCGGTGGTCGGCACCGACCAGGACCGCAAGTACGTGCTGGTCGTCGATGCGCAGAACAAGGTCGAGCGCCGCTTCGTCGAGCTCGGCACGCTGCACGGCCGCGATCGCGTGCTGCGCAGCGGCGTCGCGCCCGGCGCCAGGGTGATCGTGGACGGCGCGTTCCGCGCGCCGCCGGGCACCGCGGTGTCGGCCGAGGCCGCCGAGCCATCGGCGGTGCCCGATGCGCCGACCGCGTCCGCGCGCGCCGTCGACGGGGGCCGGTCGTGAACATCTCGAAGTTCTTCATCGACCGCCCGATCTTCGCGGGCGTGCTGTCCGCGCTGATCCTGCTCGCGGGCATCGTCGCGGCCTTCCACATGCCGGTCTCGGAGTACCCGCAGGTCATTCCGCCCTCGGTCGTCGTGCATGCGCAGTACCCGGGCGCCAACGCCAGGACCATCGCCGAGACGGTGGCGGCGCCGCTCGAGCAATCCATCAACGGCGTGGAGGACATGCTCTACATGGACTCCAAGGCCAGCGGCGACGGCCATCTCTACCTGACGGCGACCTTCAAGCTCGGCACCGATCCGGACCGGGCCCAGCAGCTGGTGCAGACGCGCGTGTCGCAGGCCCAGCCGCGGCTGCCGGAGGACGTGCAGCGCCTGGGCGTCACGGCCATCAAGAACTCGCCGATCATCACCATCGCCGTGCACATGGTCTCGCCGAACGGGACCTACGACAACAACTACATCAGCAACTACGCCATCCTGCACGTGAAGGACCGGCTGGCCCGCATCGCGGGCGTGGGCGACGTGGTGGTGTGGGGCCCGGGCGGCTATGCCATGCGCGTCTGGCTCGACCCGGCCGCGCTGGCCGAACGCGGGCTCGGCGCGAGCGACGTGGCGGCCGCGATCCGGCGCCAGAACATCCAGGCCGCGGTCGGCACCATCGGCAGTTCGCCCGCGTCGCCCGACACCGCCTTCCAGCTCAACGTCAACGCCGACGGGCGCCTGAAGTCGCCCGAGGAGTTCAAGGGCATCGTCATCAAGTCCGATGCCAACGGCGCGATCACGCGCCTGGGCGACGTGGCGCGCGTGGAACTGGGCGCCGAGGACTACGGCATCCGCGCCACCCTGGACAACGCGCCCGCCGTCGCGGTGGCCGTGCAGGAAGCGCCGGGCGCGAACTCGCTGCAGATCTCGCGCGAGGTGCACCGCGCCATGAAGGAACTCGAGAAGGAGTTCCCGCAGGACGTGGTCTACCGCGTCGTCTACGAGCCCAGCCGCGCCGTCCAGTCCGGCATCGACGCCGTGATCGAGACCCTGCTGGAGTCGGTGGCGCTGGTCGTGCTGGTGGTGTTCCTCTTCCTGCAGACCTGGCGCGCCTCGATCATTCCGCTGCTCGCGGTGCCGGTCTCTATCGTCGGCACCTTCGGCTTCCTGCTGCTGGCCGGCTACTCCATCAACACGCTGTCGCTGTTCGGCCTGGTGGTCGCGATCGGCATCGTGGTCGACGACGCGATCGTGGTGGTCGAGAACGTGGAGCGCAACATCGCGCGCGGCCTGGGCCCGCGCGAGGCCACCTACCAGGCGATGCGCGAGGTCAGCGGCCCCATCGTCGCCATCGCGCTCACGCTGTCGGCGGTGTTCCTGCCGCTGGCCTTCCTGAGCGGCCTGACCGGCGAGTTCTACAAGCAGTTCGCGGTCACCATCGCGATCTCCACCCTGATCTCGGCGGTGAACTCGCTGACGCTGTCGCCGGCGCTGTCGGCGCTGCTGCTCAAGGGCCACGGCGACGCGCCCGATGCGGTGACGCGCGTGACGCAACGGCTGTTCGGCCGCTTCTTCGCGCGCTTCAACCGCCGCTTCGACCGCGCCTCCGAAGGCTACGGCAGCGGCATCGGCCGCCTGCTGCGGCACAAGGGCGCGCTGCTCGTCGTCTACGCGGGCCTGCTGGGCGCGACCTGGTGGCTCACCGGCCACGTGCCGGGCGGCTTCGTGCCCGCGCAGGACAAGGAGTACCTGGTCAGCCTCGCGCAACTGCCCGAGGGTTCGACGCTCGATCGCACCGAGGCGACCATGAAGCAGATGAACGACATCGCGCTCAAGCATCCCGCCGTGATGGGGACCTCGAGCTACAGCGGCCTCTCGATCAACGGCGTGACGAAGAGCTCGAGCACCGCGCTGACCTTCGTGCTGCTGAAGCCCTTCAAGGAGCGGCCCGGTATCAGCGCCGAGCAGGTGGTGGCCGACCTGAGCCGCGAGTACGCCGGCATCGGCCATGCCTACACCGGCGTCTTCCCGCCGCCGCCGGTCTACGGCCTGGGCACGCTCGGCGGCTTCAAGCTGCAGATCGAGGACCGCGCGGACCTGGGCTACGAGGCGCTCTACAAGGCGACCCAGGCCTTCGTCAAGAAGGCCTCCGAGGCACCCGAGCTCGCTTCCATCTACTCGACCTACACGGTGAACGTGCCGCAGCTCAAGGTCGACATCGACCGCGCCAAGGCACAGCAACTGGGTGTCGATACGCCCGCGGTGTTCAACACGCTGCAGTCCTTCCTGGGTGCGTACTACGTCAACGACTTCAACTTCCTGGGCCGCGTGTACCAGGTGCGGATGCAGGCCGACGCCAGGTTCCGCTCCAGGCCCGACGACATCGGCCAGCTGCACGTGCGCAGCGAGTCGGGCCGCATGGTTCCGCTCGCCTCGCTGGCGAGGATCAGCCAGACCTACGGGCCGGACCAGGTGGTTCGCTACAACGGCTTCACGGCCGCCGACGTCAACGGCGCCCCGGCGCCCGGCTATTCCTCGGGCCAGGCGATGGCGGCGATCCAGCGGATCGCGGCCGAGACGCTGCCGCCGGGCATGAGCTACGAATGGACCGACCTGACCTACCAGCAGATCATCGCGGGCAACAGCGCGGCCTGGATCCTTCCGCTGTGCGTGCTGCTGGTGTTCCTGGTGCTGGCGGCCCAGTACGAGAGCCTCACGCTGCCGCTGGCCATCATCCTGATCATCCCGATGAGCATCTTCTCGGCGCTGCTCGGCGTGTGGCTCACCCGGGGCGACAACAACATCTTCACGCAGATCGGGCTGATCGTGCTCGTCGGGCTGGCGTCGAAGAACGCGATCCTGATCGTCGAGTTCGCGCGCGAGCTCGAGATGGCGGGCCTGTCGACCGCGAAGGCCGTGATCGAGGCCTGCCGCCTGCGGCTGCGCCCGATCCTGATGACCTCGCTCGCCTTCGTGATGGGTGTCATCCCGCTGGTCGCGTCGACCGGCGCGGGCGCGGAGATGCGCCGGGCGATGGGCATCTCGGTGTTCTTCGGGATGATCGGCGTCACGCTGTTCGGCCTGTTCCTCACGCCGCTGTTCTATGCGCTCGCCAGGTCGCTCGGCAGGGGCAGGCCGCTGCACGCGGCGGCGCATCACGAGGCGCCGGCGCTCGCCACGCGCCACATCGAACCCATGCAACCGGAGGGCCGCGCATGAGCCGCTTCATCTCCACACGGAACCTGCTGGCGACGGCAGCCATCGCCTTCCTGCTGTCGGCATGCTCGCTCGCGCCCACCGAGCAGCGCCCCGGCATCGACATCCCCGCGAGCTACCGGCAGTCCGGTGCGCCTTCCGACGCGATGCCGGCGGAAGAACCCGGCCGCTGGAAGCCGGCCGAACCCGCCGACCACCAGACGCCCTCGCCCTGGTGGGGCGTCTTCGGCGACCCCGTGCTGGTGCAGCTCGAGGAGGAAGCGCTGCGGGCGAATCCCGACGTGGCGATCGCGATGGCACGGCTGAAGCAGGCGCGCGCGCTGACCTCGCGCAGCGAGTCGGAACGCTTCCCCGAGATCGACGCGGGCTTCGGCCCGACCCGCCAGCGCGGCACGGGCGCGGCCGCGGGGCGCGGAGACGGCTCGCCGGGCAGCACGCAGACGCTGTGGCGCGCCCAGGCTTCCGTCGCCTACGAGGTCGACGTCTTCGGCCGCGTCGCCTCGGGCATCGCCGCCGCGCGGGCCGACGAGGCGCGGCAACGCGCACTGGCCCACCAGATGCTGCTGCTGGTGCAGGCCGAGGTCGCCGGCACCTACTTCGGCCTGCGGCAGCTGGAGGGCGAGCTGCGCCTGCTGGCCGACACCGTGGCCTTGCGCGAAGACGCAGCGGCGCTGCTCGAGCGCCAACTCGGCGCGGGCGCCGTGGCGCGCCACATCGTCGACCAGGCGAGGACCGAACTGTTCACCGCGCGCGCCGAGCACCTGGCGGTGGCGCAGCAACACGCGCAGGCATCGCACGCGCTGGCCATCCTGCTCGGCAAGGCGCCGGCGAGCTTCTCGCTCGCCGCGAAGCCGCTGGAAGCCACCGTCGTCCAGCTGCCGCCGGGCCTGCCCTCGACCCTGCTCGAACGCCGGCCCGACATCGCGGCCGCCGAGCGCGCCATGGCCGCGGAGAACGCGCGCATCGGCGTGGCGAAGGCCGCGTACTTTCCCTCGCTCGCGCTGACCGGTTCGCTCGGCTACGAATCGGCCGCGCTCGGCAACCTCGGCAACTGGTCGCAGCGCACCTTCCTGCTGGGTCCGCTCGCGGGCACGATGCTGAGCCTGCCGCTGTTCGACGGCGGACGCCGCGAGGCCGAGCTCGACCGCGCGCGCGGCGCCTACGAGGAGAGCGTGGCGCAGTACCGCAAGACGGTGCTGCAGGCCTTCCGCGAGGTCGAGGATGCGCTGGTCGCGATGCGGACCCTCGATGCGCGCATCGCCCAGCAGCGCGAGGCCGATGCGTCGGCCGCGCGCGTGGCCCGGTCCGCGAAGGCGCGCTTCGATGAAGGCGACACCGACTACCTGGCGGTGGTCGATGCACAGCGCACGCGCCTGCGCAACCGGCAATCGCTGATCCAGTCCGAAGGCGCGCGCGCACGCGCGAGCGTCGACCTCGTGCGCGCGCTCGGCGGCGGCTGGGAAGCCACCGGCAGCGCGGCACATGCCCGTTCCGCACCCTCCTCGTCCTGAAGATTCCATGTCCCACTCCAAGCTCTTCGAACCGCTCACCCTGCTGCACGGCCCTCCGATGCGCAACCGCTTCATGCTCGCGCCGCTCACCAACCAGCAAAGCGAGGTCGGCGGCGACGCCTCCGAGTTCGACCAGGACTGGATCGCGCAGCTCGCGCGCGGCGGCTACGCCCTGATCCAGACCTGCGCCACGACCGTCGAGGCCGGTGGCATCGCCTTCGCGCGGCAACTCGGTATCCACAGCGACGCCCATCTGCCGGGCCTGTGCCGGATGGCCGACGCGATGCGCGAAGGCGGCGCGCTGTCCGCGGTGCAGCTGCACCATGCGGGCCATCGCGCCAATCCGCGGCTGGGCGGCATCCCGGCGCCGGCTTCCGGCGACACCCTGCCGGGCATCGATGCCTTGACGACCGAGGAAGTCGAACGGATCCGCGACAGCTTCATCGCGGCCGCGCAACGCGCCGAGCGCGCGGGCTTCGACGGCGTCGCGGTCCATGGCGCCTTCGGCTGGATCCTCTCGGAGTTCATGTCGCCGCTGCTCAACGACCGCACCGACCGCTATGGCGGCAGCGTCGAGAACCGCGCCCGCCTCACGCTCGAGGTGATCGAGGGCATCCGCCGCGCCTGCGGTCCCGCGTTCCAGATCGGCTGGCGCCTGTCGATCGAACGCTATGGGCTGCGGCTCGAGGAACTGCGCGACGTCACGGCCGACATCCTCGACCGCGAGCTGATCGACTACCTCGACCTCGCGCTGTGGGATTCGGCCCAGGTCGCGCAGCAGGGCACGTTCCAGGGCCGCACCATGCTCAGCGTCTTCACCGGGCTGCCGCGCCGCGGCGTGCGCGTGGGAGCGGCGGGCCGGATCATGAGCGCCCGGCGCGCGGCCGAGCTGCTGGACGAGGGCTGCGACTTCGTGCTGGTCGGCCGGGCCGGCATCCTGCAGCGCGACTTTCCGCTGCGGGTGATGGAGAACCCGCTGTACGACAGCCCGAGGCTGCCGGTGACCGCCGACTACCTGCGCGCGGGCGGCTTGAGCGAACGCTTCATCGCACACATGCGCGGCTGGCCGCACTTCGTCCACCCCGCGAGCCCCTGAGCCCGGGCGCGGGGACTATCCCTGGTGCATGGCCGGATGACTCTTTAAGAGATCGGCCGCCCAGTCCACGAACACCCGCACCTTGTTCGACAGATGCCGGTTCTGCGGAAACACCACGTGGATCGGCATCGGGTCGTTGCTCCAGTCCTCGAGCACGGGCACGAGACGGCCGTCCTCGATCATGGGCCGCAGCAGGAACTCCGCCATCTGCACGATGCCCAGCCCCGACAGGCCCGCGGCCGTGTACGCATAGCTGTCGTTCAGCGCGATCCGCCCGGGCAGCACGAGCTGCACGCGCTCGCCGCCGCGCGTGAAGTCCCAGTGGAACATCTCGCCCGTGCGCGCGGAGAAGTAGTTGACGCAGCGATGCCGCGCCAAGTCGTCCGGATGCAGCGGACGGCCATGGCGCTCGAGGTAGGCCGGCGAGGCGCAGGTGGTGTAGTGCATGGCCCCAACGCGGCGCGCGATCAGGCTCGAGTCCTCGAGCGCTCCGCCGCGCACCGCGCAATCCACGCCCTCCTCGATCAGGTCCACGGGCCGGTCGCTGCAACCCAGCTCCAGGTGGATGTCGGGATAGCGTGCGAAGAAGTCGGGCAGCGCGGGGATGATCACCAGGCTGGCCAGGCCGGTCGGGGCGTCGACGCGCAGGCGCCCCGAGGGACTGCGCCGCGTGCGCGACAGCGATTCGTCGGCCTCGCGCACATCCGACAGGATGCGCAGGCACCGCTCGTGGTAGGCCGCGCCGTCGGCGGTCACGCTGACCTTGCGCGTGGTCCGGTGCAGCAGCTTCGTCGCGAGCGAGGACTCCAGCGCCTGGATCAGCGTCGAGACCGTCGCCTTGGGCAGCTTCAGGTGCTCGGCCGCGCGCGTGAAGCTGCCCGTGTCGACCACCTGCACGAAGACCTCGATCGCCTGCAGCTTGTTCATCGCTCGCCCTGCCCCGCCGCCCGTCATGCGAGGAACGCGCGGGTGCCCGCGGCCTGCTGGAGGATCCAGTTGCAGAAGCTGCTCACCTCGGGACGGCCGGCCGCGTTCGGGTTGACGATCATCCAGTAGGCGCCCGGGCCCGCGGTGCGGTACGCCTCGCCGAACACCTCGCGCAATTCGTTGCGCCCCAGCAGGTCGGCCACCAGCGGCAGCCGCGCCAGCGCCAGCGCGTGGCCGGCCACCGCGGCCTGCACCTGCTGGTAGGTGAAGTTCAGGTGCATCCAGTTGCGCGGCTCGAGCTCGGCGTGGTTGTGGATGCGCAGCCAATGCCGCCAGCTCGCGAGGCCGGCCGAGGCATAGGCGTCGTCCTCCTCGACCAGCGTGTGCCGCGCGAGGTCGCCGACGCTCTTCAGCGGCGGCGCATCGCCGAGCTCGATCTGCCGCGCGAAGGCCGCGCTCATGACCGGCGTCAGCGCCTCGTTGAACAGCCGCGTGGCACCGGCGGGCGCGAGCTTCGGCGCGCAGTAGCGCAAGAACACGTCCGTGTCGGGACTCTCGATCGGCGCCATCGCATCGCTCGACGAGACGCGGATGTCGATCTCGGTGTGCTCGCGCTGGAACTGCTCCAGCCTCGGCAACAGCCACAGCGAAGTGAACGAGGCGAAGGTGCTGACGGTGACGCGCGCCTTGGCGCTCGGCGAGCGGATCTGGCGCACGGCCTCGTCGAGGCGGTCGAGCATCGGGAACAGCGCCTTGACCAGCACCCGGCCCTCGGCGCTCAGCTCGACCGAGCGCGTGCTACGCGCCAGCAGCGTCGCGCCGATGTCGCTCTCGAGTGCCTGGATCTTGCGGCTGACGGCCGATTGCGTGAGGTGGAGTTCGGCCGCCGCGGCATTGAAGTTGAGATGCCTGGCGACCGCGGCAAAGGCGCGCAGGGGTCCGATCGATAGCGGTCTTTGACGGTCCATGGAAAGAGTGATGGCACCGCGTCGCGAGACGGACCGGCGCATGCGGGACTCTACGCAAGAACACCGCGCCGGGTGCGACGCGCGGCGCAATTGTGAGTTGCGTTCGCCGATGCATCGAATCGATGGTCCAAACCTAAGATCGACTTCGCCAGCCCGAACTACGGGCTGTCTTCTCGATTCAATGCAACCGATTCAAGGTCTTTCAATGAAATTCGCCATCTTCGTTTTCTCCGATCCCAAGGCCGGGGAAGAAGCCGTGGGACGCCTCTTCAATGCGCTCGCGACCGCCTACGACTTCAAGCAGCGCCACGTCGAAGTCGCCATCTATTTCCAGGGCACCGGCACGCGCTGGGCCGGCGTGGTCGGCAATGCCGACCATCCGGTGCATGGACTCTACAAGGCCGTCGAGGACAAGGTCGCGGGCGTGTCCTGCGGCTGCGCCGACGTCTTCGGTGCGCGCGAGTACGCCATCAAGAACGGCTTCGAACTGCTGAGCGGCAACGACGTGCCGGGCACTTCCGGACTGCCGAGCATCGGCGCCCTCGCGGCCGACGGCTTCACCATCCTGACCTTCTGATCGATCGATTCGAACTCGCCGCGCCCGGGAGTCCTAGAGCGCGGCGAGTTCGCGGCGCAATCTCGGTCCGACCAGGTCGATGAAGCTTCGCACCCTGGACGAGCCGAAGCGGCTCTCGCGGTGCAGCAGGTGGATCGGCAGCGAGCCGCTCGCGTAGTCGGCCAGGATCGCGCGCAATTCGCCGCTGCGGACCTTGTCGGCCACCTGGTAGCACGGCAGGTTCACGATGCCGATGCCGCGCACGGCCGCGTCGATGGCGGCATCGCTGCCGATGACATCGAGGACCGGCTTGAGCTTGACCGAGATCGCGCTGTCCTTCGACCTGAACTTCCACACCGCCACCTGCGCCGACACCTCCGCGGCCACGATCCTGTGCTTCTGCAGGTCCATCGGATGCGCCGGCTCGCCGTGCTTCTCGAGGTAGGCCGGCGAGGCATAGCTGAGCCTGCGCACCTGGCCGACCTTGAGCGCCTTCATGCCCGAGTCGGGCAGCTCGGCGATGCGGATGGCCACGTCGAAACCCTCGTCGATCAGGTTCACGGTGCGATCGAGAAAGATCGCCGAGATCTCCATCTCGGGATAGAGCGCGAGGTATTCCTTGATCAGCGGAATGATGAAGAGCCGGCCGAACACCGTCGGCGCGGTGATCCGCAACTGGCCGCGCGCGACGACGTTGGCGCCGATCACCGAGGCCTCGGCGCGATCGACCAGCTGCAGCACAGCGCGCGAATCCTCGAGGTACCGCTGCCCGCTCTCGGTGAGCGCCAGGCCCCGGGTGTTGCGCTGGAAGAAGGCGACGCCCATCTTCGATTCGAGGTGGTTGATGGCGCGCATGGCCGCGGCGGCCGAGATGTCGAGCCGCCGCGCACCGCCGGCCAGGCTTCGTTCCTCGCCGACGGCGACGAACACCGTCATCAAATGAATGTCGTCCATGTCACCACCATCTTTCCGGCTCGACCGCCCTGCGTCGCGCGCAATTATCAATTGCGGTCCGCTTCCTTTCGGGTCGCCGCATCGATCGGCACAATTTTTTTCCAATGACCGTTCTCGAAAGCATCGACCCATGACGACCAGCGACACCCTGTTCCACGAAGGCGAATTAATGGCCCAGCGCAATGCGGGCGAGAGGGACATCGCCGAGCGCAACGGCGCCACCGTGGGCCGCACCATCGTCCGGGGCGCCCTGCCCTTCGTGCGCCAGCAGAAGACGGCCTACGCGGCCAGCCTGGACCGCAACGGACAGGTGTGGGCCTCGATCCTGCTGGGCGAGCCGGGCTTCCTGGCCCCCAGCGACGACGCCGCCGCGCTGTCGGTCGACCTGGGCAAGGTCGCGCGGCTCGATGCCGATCCCTTCTGGGAGAACATCCGGCACGATGCGCGCATCGGCCTGCTGCTGCTGGAGCCGCAGAGCCGGCGCCGTTTGAAGATCAACGGCGAGGCCCATCTGGAGAGCGATCGGCTCGAGGTCCAGGTGACCAAGTCCTTCCCCATTTGCCCGCGCTACATCCATCGGCGCGAAATCACGCTCCCGCACCCTGGCGAAGCGGCGCCGTCCTCGACCGCCAGCCATGGCCATGAACTGGGCCCCGAGCAACTCGCGCTCATCGGCGACGCCGACACCTTCTTCCTCGCATCGGCGCACGCCACGCGCGGCGCGGACTGCTCGCACCGCGGCGGCCCGCGCGGCTTCGTGCGGCATGCGGGCGATGGCGTGCTGAGGATTCCCGACTACAACGGCAACAGCATGTTCAACAGCTTCGGGAATTTCCTGCTGAACCCGCAGGCGGGCCTGGCCTTTCCCGACTACGAGCGGCGCCGCGTGCTGCAGCTGGCCGGCACGGTCGAGATGATGTGGAACCAGTCCGATCCCGCGGGCCTCACGGGCGGCACCGGAAGATTCTGGGAGTTCAGGACCTCGCACTGGATCGAGAGCGAGCTGCCGGCGACGCTGCAGGCGAAGTTCATCGAGTTCTCGCCCTTTCTGCCGAAGGTGGACTGAACATGCGACTCACCGTGACGAAAGCCGAGGCGCTGGCCGCCGGCGTGCGGCTCATCCGATTGCAGCATCCCGCCAACGAACGCCTTCCCGGCTTCGATGCCGGCGCGCACATCGAACTGGGATTCGATGTCGATGGGCAAAGCCTGCTGCGCAAGTATTCGCTGGTCTCCGACACCGGAGCGCTCGACCACTACGACATTGCGGTGAAGCGCAACGACAGCGGCCGCGGCGGCTCGCGTTTCCTGCACGACGTGCTGGCCGTTGGCGACACGGTGGAAGTGTCCACGCCGGTCAATGCCTTCGGCATCGCGCCTGCCGCCAGCCACCACGTGCTCATCGCCGGCGGTATCGGCATCACGCCGATGCTCGGCATCGCATCGGCGCTGAAGCAGCGCGGTGCTTCGTACGAACTGCACTATGCGGCCAGGCACGAGCGGGAAATGGCCTTTCGCGACCGGCTGCTCGACGAGGGGCACGACAAGCTGTTCCTCTACGCGACGCGGCAAGGAGAATCCCCGCGGCGCATCGATGTGCAGGGGCTGCTGCAGCCTCGCTCTCGCGACGAGGGCGTGCACTTCCATGTCTGCGGCCCGGCGAAGCTCATCGACGATGTGCGGCTGGCGGCCACGGCCCTCGGCATTGCGTCGTCCCGCATCCACTTCGAGAGCTTCGGACCCGCGTGGAGCGCCACCGACACGAAGGTCCGGCTCGCATTGACCGAATCGGGCCTCGAACTCGAAGCCTCGCCGGGAACCACCTTGCTCGACGCGGTCGAGGCCGCGGGCGCGTGGATCCCCTCGGACTGCAGGCGCGGCGAGTGCGGCGCCTGCATCGTGAGCTACGGCGGCGGCACGCCGATCCACCGGGACAACTGCCTGACTCCGCAGCAGCGCACGCATTCGCTGTGCCTGTGCGTGTCCTGGGCCGAGCCGGGCGACGCGCTCGTGCTGCGGGCCTGAACCCTCAGTTCAACGCCTCGCGACCGCGCAGGCGGTGCACGAGCAGCTCGACGAACTCGCGGGCCCGCGGCGATTCCCAGCGGTCCCGCTCGCAGACGACATGGATCGGCCACGGCGGTTCCTCGTGGTCCGCCAGCACGATCGCCAGGCGCCCGGCCTGCCGGTGGGTGGCGATCTGGTAGGAGAGCAGTTGCGCGATCCCGCTGCCGCGCACGACGGCCTCGATGGCCGCATCGTTGGTCCCGACGATCAGCCGGGGCGCGAGCCGCAGCGCGAGGTCCGCATCGCCCGAGCGAAACCGCCATTCGTTCCCCGGCGACAGGGGCGCGGCCGAGACGATCGCATGCCGGGCGAGTTCGGAGGGATCGCGCGGCGTGCCATGCGCCTTCAGGTAGTCGGGCGATGCGCACAGCACGCGCCGCACCTGCCCCACGCGGATGGCCTTGAGCCCGGTGTCGGCCAGAAAGCCGATGCGTATCGCGACATCCATCCCCTCCTCGCGGAGGTCGACGATGCGATCGAGGAAATAGCCGGAGATGCTCATGCGCGGAAAGCGCCCCAGGTACTCCTCGATGCACGGCATCACGTGCGAGATGCCGAACAGCGCGGGCGCGGTGACGTTGAGGTGTCCCTGCACGGCGCTGCTCACGCCACGGGCCGTCTCGGCCGCATCGGCGAGCTTCGCGAGGATGAGCTTCACGTCTTCCAGGTAACGGTGGCCGACATCGGTGAGCCTGACGCTGCGCGTGGTGCGCAGGATGAGCTTTACGCCCAGGTGCTCTTCGAGAGCGGCGATCGCGCGCGTGACGGCCGGCGCCGACATGCCCAGATGCCGCGCCGCGGCCGCGAAATTCTGCGCTTCGGCCACCGCGAGAAACACGGTCATCAGGTGCGCGCGATCCACTGCGGTTGCTACGGTTGTGGGGTCTGGATGAGGAAGGGCCGGAGCATTCTACGTTTGGGTTTCGCGGCTTCTCCTGGCCATCGGCGCCAGCCGGGCGTCGCCGATTCCCGCTGAAGAACCCTTTTCCATAGTTTCCCAATAAGGAAACAAAAGAACCGGATCGTGCCAACGGCGGCGGGCCGCCGAACGCATGGCCGGCGCCTGGGATTGTTCAGCATCAAGAACAATCTTCCCCGTATTTCGCCGCAGAAGAACAGTTTGCGGCCCCGTGACCCGGCTGCTAGCATTCGTTTCCCATCAGGAAACTTTTGTCATGTCGCGAGCCACGGGCTCCAGCCCATGCCAACCTGATCTTGCCGGCCGGAAGCAGCCTGCAAGGCGCCCCGCCGCACGCACACCGCGCCAACCGCGGCGATGGGCAGGTGTCCCGTCGGACACAGGTATTCCATCCCCAAAAAGAAACCGTCTTAGGAGACAAGCATGAAAGCCATGAGAACCGCAGCCTGCGCGCTGCTCGCCCTGGCCGCCATCGGCACGGCCGGTGCCGGCACGACGTTCGACACCGTCAAGAAGCGCGGCACCGTCCAGTGCGGCGTCTCGACCAACCTGCCGGGCTTCGCGTTCACGGACAGCAAGGGCGAGTGGCAGGGCATCGATGCCGACACCTGCCGGGCCATCGCGGTGGCCATGTTTGGCGATGCATCGAAGGCGCGGTTCACGCCGCTCACCACGCAGGCCCGCTTCACCGCGCTGCAGTCGAGCGAGGTGGACGTGCTGACCCGCAACACGACCCAGTCGCTCACGCGCGACACCACGCTGGGACTGATCGGCGTGGGGGTCAACTACTACGACAGCCAGGGGATCATGGTGAAGAAGGACCTCGGCGTCGCGAGCGCGAAGAAGCTCAACGGCGCCACCATCTGCGTGCTGCCGGGAACGACCACCGAGCTGAACCTGGCCGACTGGTTCCGCGGCGCGAAGATGGAGTTCAAGCCCGTGGTCCTCGACAAGGCCGACGAGATCCTGCGCGCCTTCGCCGCCGGGCGTTGCGACGGCATCAGCATGGACAAGTCGCAGCTCGCACTGGCGCGGATCAATCTCGGCAATCCCGACAACTTCGTGATCCTGCCCGAGGCGCTGTCGAAGGAGCCGCTGGGCCCGATGGTCCGCCAGGGCGACGAGGCCTGGTTCAACGTGGTGCGCTGGTCGCTCAACGTGCTGCTGGAAGCCGAGGAGTACGGCCTGAGCTCGAAGAACGTCGACGAGGCGCTCAAGAGCCCGTCGCCGGGCATCCAGCGCATGCTCGGCGTGACGCCCGGCATGGGGAAGAACCTCGGCATCGACGACAAGTGGGCCTACCGGATCGTCAAGCAGGTCGGCAACTACGGCGAGGTGTTCGACCGCAGCCTGGGCATGGCCAGCCCCATGAAGCTGGAGCGGGGCCTGAACGCGCCCTACACCAAGGGCGGGCTGATGTACGGCTGGCCGATCCGCTGAGGCCGGCGGCGGCGCGCGCGCCGCCGCGATGTCCGCGTCTTCCGAACCTCTTCCACGCAGCCATGCCCTCCCACCACACACTTGCACCGCCCACGCGCCGGCCCCGGCGCTTCAGCTGGACCGATCCCTCCACGCGCGCCCTGGCCTGCCAGGCGGCGGCCATCGCGGCCGTCGCGCTGGTCGCCTGGTTCCTGGTGTCCAACACGCTCCACAACCTCGCCTCGAGGAACATCTCCACCGGCTTCGGCTTCCTCGGGCGCGAAGCCGGCTTCGCGATCGGGGAGAGCACCATCGCCTACACGCCGGCCGACTCCTATGCGCGGGCCATCGGCGTGGGCGCGCTCAACACCCTGCGCGTCGCGCTGATCGGCATCGTGGCCGCCACGCTGCTCGGCACATTGATCGGCATCGCGCGGCTGTCCGGCAACTGGCTGATCGCGAAGCTCTCGGCGCTGTACGTCGAGCTGGTGCGCAACGTCCCGCTGCTGCTGCCACTGCTGCTCTGGTATGCGCTGATCACCGAGAACATGCCCGGGCCGCGGCAGGCGCACCATCCGCTGCCGGGCGTCTTCCTCTCGAACCGCGGCCTGAAGGTGCCGACGCTCGAAGGCAGCTCGGTCGACTGGATGCTCGGTGGCGCGGCGCTCGCGCTGGTGCTGGCGCTGCTGCTCGCGCACTGGGGCGAAAAGCGCAGGGAAGCCAGCGGCCGGGAATTCCCGTCCGGGCGCGTGGCCACGGCCCTGCTGCTCGGCCTGCCGCTGGCCGGCTGGCTGCTGGGGGGCGCCTCGCTGTCGCTGAACCTGCCCGAGCTCCGGGGCTTCAGCTTCGAGGGCGGCGCCACGCTGTCGCCGGAACTCGCGGCGCTGCTGGCGGGCCTCGTGTTCTACACCACCGCCTTCATCGCCGAGATCGTGCGCTCGGGCATCCAGGCCGTCGGCAGCGGCCAATGGGAGGCCGCGCGCTCGCTGGGCCTGCGCCGCTCGCGCATCCTGCGGCTGGTGGTGCTGCCGCAGGCGGTCCGGGTGATGGTGCCGCCCGTCACGAGCCAGTACCTCAACCTGGTCAAGAACAGCTCGCTCGCGGTGGCCATCGGCTATCCCGACCTGGTGTCGGTGGTCAACACGACGCTCAACCAGACGGGGCAGGCCATCGAGGGCATCCTGATCATCATGGGCGCCTACCTCACGGTGAGCCTGTCGATCTCCTGCTTCATGAATGCCTACAACAAGCGCATGTCGCTGGTGGAGCGCTGACATGAACGGCATCGCATCGCCCGCGCGGCATCTGGACATCGCGCCGCCGCGCCCGCCCCGGGGCGGCCCGCTCGCCTGGCTCCAGCGGCGCTTCCTCGTCTCGCCCGCCAGCGTGGTCGCGACCGTGCTGCTCGCCTGGCTGCTGCTGATGGCCGTTCCGGCGCTCGTCGACTGGGGCTGGATCCAGGCGAACTTCAGCGCCACCAGCGGCCAGGAATGCCATCGCTCGCACGGTGCGTGCTGGGCTTTCATCGCCGAGAAGCACCGCCTGATCCTCTTCGGCACCTACCCCCACGACGAGCAGTGGCGGCCGCTGGTCGCCACCTGCCTGCTGATCGGCCTGATCGTCTGCAGCGGTATCCGCAGGTTCTGGAACCTCGCATTGCCGGCGATGTGGGTGCTGGGCCTGTCGACCGTGGCCGTGCTCATGTGGGGCGGCGTGCCGGGGCTGGTCTACGTGGAGAACGTGCGCTGGGGCGGCCTGCCGCTGACGCTCATCCTCTCGACCTTCGGCATCGCATTGGCCTTCCCGCTCGGCGTGCTGCTCGCCCTCGGGCGGCGTTCGCGCATGCCGGTCATCAAGGCGCTGTGCGTCGTCTACATCGAGCTGATCCGCGGCGTGCCGCTCATCAGCCTGCTGTTCATGTCGTCGGTCATGCTGCCGCTGTTCCTGCCCGAGGGCTTCGCCATCGACAAGCTGCTGCGCGCGCAGATCGCGATCGTCATGTTCGCCGCCGCGTACATCGCGGAGACCGTGCGCGGCGGCCTGCAGTCGGTGCCCAAGGGGCAGTACGAGGGCGCCGATTCGATCGGCCTGGGCTACTGGCAGCAGATGCGCGCGATCGTGCTGCCGCAGGCCCTGAAGATCGTGATCCCGCCGCTGGTCAGCACCTTCATCGCGCTGTTCAAGGACACCTCCCTCGTCGTGATCATCGGGATCTTCGACCTGACGCTGGCCGCGAAGGCCGCGCTGGCGGATGCCGCGTGGACCGGCTTCGGCATGGAGGCCTACCTGTTCATCGCGGCCATCTACTTCGTCTTCTGCTTCGCCATGTCGCGCTACAGCCAGGCCCTGGAACGGCGCCTGGCGACGGGCCACCGGGCCTAGAAGCGACCGCCCCGCACTCCAAGGATTCCAGACATGAAAGAACCCATCATCCGCCTGCAAGGCGTCAACAAGTGGTACGGAGAATTCCACGTGCTGCGCAACATCGACCTCGAGGTCGCGCGCGGCGAACGCATCGTCGTCTGCGGTCCCTCGGGGTCGGGCAAGTCCACGATGATCCGCTGCCTGAACCGGCTCGAGGCGCACCAGCAGGGACGCATCGTGGTCGACGGCACCGAGCTGACCGACGACCTGCGGCGCATCGAGGCCATTCGCCGCGACGTGGGCATGGTGTTCCAGCACTTCAACCTGTTCCCCCACCTCACGGTGCTGGAGAACCTCGTCCTGGGGCCGACCTGGGTGCTCAAGAGGCCGCGCGCCGAAGCCGAGGCCGATGCGATGAAGTACCTCGAGCGGGTGCGCATCCCCGAACAGGCGAGGAAATTCCCCGGCCAGCTCTCGGGCGGGCAGCAGCAGCGCGTGGCGATCGCGCGCTCGCTGTGCATGAAGCCCAAGATCATGCTGTTCGACGAACCCACCTCCGCGCTCGACCCCGAGATGGTCAAGGAGGTGCTGGACGTCATGGTGAACCTGGCGCAGGAAAGCGGCATGACCATGCTGTGCGTCACCCACGAGATGAACTTCGCGCGCAAGATCGCCGACCGCGTGATCTTCATGGACCGCGGCGAAATCATCGAGCAGGGAAGGCCCGAGGATTTCTTCGGCAATCCGCGCAACGAACGCACGCGCGCGTTCCTGGGCCAGATCCTGCACTGACGGCTTCCACCACTTTTCGGACATCGGAGAATCGGATGACAAGAGAACTCGATCGGGCCCCGGGATTCCAGACCCGCGCCATCCATCACGGCTACGGCTCGCAAGACCCCTACGGGGCCGTCTCGCCGCCGATCTACATGACGTCGACCTTCGCGTTCGACACGAATGCCGAGGCCGAAGCCATCTTCGCCGGCGAGAGCGACCTCTACGTCTACGGGCGGCAGCACAACCCGACGCAGGATCTTCTGGAGAGGAGGCTGGCCAACCTCGAGGGTGCGCAGGCCGCGGTCGCCACCGCCTCGGGCATGGCCGCGATCAACGCGGTGTTCCTCAGTCTCCTGGGCAGCGGCGACGAGATCGTCGTTCACCACACGATCTATGCCACGGCAACCACGCTGATCGACGAAGGCCTGCCCCGCCTGGGCATCAAGGTGACCAAGGTCGATCTGTCGTCGCCCCCGGAGCTTGCCGCAGCGATCACGGCGAAGACGAAGCTCGTGTACTTCGAGACGCCGATCAATCCGACCGGAGAGGTGCTCGACATCGAGGCCATCTCGAAGATCGCGAAGGCCGCCGGCGTGCGGGTCGTGGTCGATTCGACCTTCGCCTCCCCGGCCCTGCAGCGCCCCTTGGCCCATGGCGCCGATCTGGTGGTGCACTCGCTGACCAAATACATCAACGGGCACGGCGATCTGCTCGGCGGCATCGTGGTGGGTGACCTGCCGACCATGAGCAGGGTCCGCAGCGTCGGCCTGAAGTACATGACCGGCGCTTCCCTTTCGCCGATGCTCTGCTTCCTGGTCCTGCGCGGTCTCAAGACCCTGAAGCTGCGCATGCGCCAGCACGGCGAGAACGCGCTGGCGATCGCGCGGATGCTGGCGGCCCATCCGGCGGTCGAAGTCGTGCGCTATCCCTTCCTCGAAGACAGCCCGGGGCACGAGATCGCGCGCCGGCAGATGCTGCATGGCAGCGGCATGCTGTCCTTCGACCTGAAGACGGGATACGACGGCGCGATCCGGATGATCGATCGCCTGCGCCTGATCTCGCGCGCGATCAGCCTCGGCGATACCGAGTCGCTGATCACGAGCCCCGGCGCCCTGATGCGCGCGCGACAGAAGATCGCGCCGACGGCGCGCCTGAGCGAAGGCGTCACCATGGACCTGATACGCCTTTCGGTGGGACTCGAGGATGTGGAGGACCTGATCGCCGATCTGAGGCAGGCGCTCGACGCGCCCTGATTCGGCGCTGCACGGGCGCGCCCGCCCGCATCAATGGGCGCGCTTCATGCGAATAACTCCACAGTCCGATCCGCCGTTCGGGAAAGAATGAGTCATCGGATGCGATGCGCATCGAGGACAGGACACCGCAATGAAATCAGCAGGCCTTTCTCTGGCGACCCGCGCCATCCACGCGGGCTACGATGCCTCGGCGCACCAAGGGGCGCTGAATCCGCCGATCTTCTGGTCGTCGACCTTCGCCTTCGACTCGGCCGAGCAGGGCGCCGCGCGCTTCGCGCAGGAAGAGCCGGGGATGATCTACACGCGCGTCACCAATCCGACCGTGCAGTTGCTCGAGGAGCGCCTCGCATCGCTCGAGGGCGGCGAGGCCGCGCTCGCTTTCGGGTCCGGCATGGGCGCGATCTGCACGCTGATGTGGACCTTGCTGAGACCGGGCGACGAGCTACTCGTCGACCTCACGCTCTACGGCTGCACCCATGCCCTCGTGCACCACCTGCTGCCCGACTTCGGCATCGTCACGCGCGTTGCGGACTTCACGCAGCCAGGCGAGCTGGCGGCCCATCTCAATGCGAGAACGAAGCTCGTGCTGTTCGAGACGCCCGCGAGCCCCCACATGCGCGTCGTCGACATCGCAGCGGTCTCGGAGATGGTCCATGCGCACAGCACGGCACTGGTCGCGGTCGACAGCACCTACTGCACGCCCTACCTGCAGCAGCCGCTGAAGCTCGGCGCCAACGTGGTCGTGCATTCGCTCACCAAGTACATCAACGGCCACGGCGACGTGATCGCGGGTGCGCTGGTGGGCACCAAGGCGCTGATGTCGACGCTGCGCTTCGTGGGCATCAAGGAACTGACCGGCGCCTGCATGTCGCCCATGGATGCCTACCTGATCCTGCGCGGCCTGAAGACGCTGCCGGTGCGCATGGACCGGCATTGCGCGAACGCGCAGCGCGTCGCGGAATTCCTCGAAGCCAGGCCCGAGGTGGCACGCGTGAAGTTCCCGGGACTGCCTTCGCATCCCCAGTACGAGCTGGCCAGGCGGCAGATGTCGCAACCGGGCGCGGTGATCGCGTTCGACATCCATAGCGGACTCGATGCCGGACGCCGCTTCATCAACGCGCTGCGCCTGGTGACGCGCGCCGTCAGCCTGGGCGATGCCGAGAGCCTGGCCCAGCATCCCGCGAGCATGACGCACGCGACCTACACGCCCGAGGAGCGCGCGCGGCACATGATCGGCGACAGCCTGATCCGGCTGTCGATCGGGCTGGAGGCGATCGAAGACATCCTCGAGGACCTGCGGCAGGCGCTGGAAGCCTCGTCCGCCGGCTGAGCGACCCTAGGCCACGCGCGCGAGCAGGTTACGCACCTCCTCCGGCCGCGGTATCGGCGCCACCGCCCCGAAGCCCGTGGTCATGAGCGCCGCCGCCGCATTGGCATAGCGCACCGCCTGCGCGATCGCGTCGCCCGCGGCCAGCCGCGCGAGCAGCGAGCCCGCGAAGCAGTCGCCGGCACCGGTGGCATCGACCGCCCGCACCGCATGGCCCGCGATGCGCTTGCGCGACGACGGCGTGGAGAGCACCGCGCCGGCCTTGCCGAGCTTCAGCACCACCGTGCGCGCGCCGGCCTCGAAGCACCAGTCGAGGATGGCGTCTTCGCCGTCGAGGCCGGTGAACTGCTGCGCATCCTCGATGCTCGGCAGGAACAGGTCCGACAGGCCCACGGTCTCGCGGATCACGGCGCGGGCGCGCGCCAGCGGCCAGAGCTTGAGCCGCAGGTTGGCGTCGTAGCTGACCTGCACGCCCTTCGCGCGCGCGATGGCGATGGCCTCGAACACGGTGTCGCAGGCGCTCGCGCTGATGGCCTGGCTGATGCCCGACACATGGAGGAAGCGCGCGCCCTCGATGGTGTCGCGCGGCAGCCCGGCCGGCACCATGCGGCTGGCGGCGCTGCCGGCGCGCAGATAGCTGAAGGCATGGCCGTCGCCGTCGTGCGTGACGAAGTACACCGCGGTCGGCGCCTGCGCATCGCGCGCCACGCCGTCGGTGGCCACGCCCTCGGCGCGCCAGAGTTCCATCAGCGCATCGCCCCAGGTGTCGTTGCCCACGCGCGTGAGGTAGGCGGTGCGCGCGCCCTGCCGGGCGGCGGCGATGATGGCGTTCGAGGTGTCGCCGCCGAAGCCCTGCAGGTAGCCGGGCTCGCCGGGACGGACCTGGTTGAACTCCACCATCGGCTCGCCGAGCGCGACGATCTGCACCGCGCCGGTGGCTTCAGATGCGGCCATATTTCGCCAGCCCCTTGCGCAGCGAGCGCTCGGCCACGATCAATTTGGCCTGCTCGAGCTCGCGCTGGTCGATCTCCTGCGCCATCGCGAGCACGGCCTCGGCGTGGGCGAGCGGCACGATCACCACACCGTCGATGTCGGCCACCACGATGTCGCCCGGGTGCACCATCACGCCGCCGATCATGGTCGGCACGCCCGAGCTCAGGGTCTTGTGGCGACCCAGCGTGGTGCCCGGCGAGACGCTGCGCGCGAACACCGGGAAGTCGTAGTCGCGGCGAATCTCGGCGATGTCGCGCACTCCGCCGTCGAGCAGCGCACCCGCGTGGCGGTTGGCGAAGGCGCCCGCGGTCATCAGGCCGCCCCAGACGGCGACGTCGCTCTCGCCGCCGATGCCGATGCAGATCACGCTGCCCTCGGGCGCCTCGTCGATCAGGTCGAGCGCATGCTGCGGCGGCACGAACTCGTCGGTCGGCACCTCGATCACGGTGGCGGCCGGGCCGACCACGCGCCTGTCGTTGATGCGCGGCTTGATCTCGTGGTCGAGGTAGCCGCGCTTGCCGGTGACCTTGTCGACGGCATCGGCGACCGAGGCGGTGGCGACCTTCTCGAAGGCGGCGATCAGTTGCTGGGTGTCCATGAATCTCTCTCCTTGTATATGGGGCAATGGGCTGGAAGACGGAAAACGGCGGGCAGGCTCCCGCCCGCCCTCCTCCCGGAGGGCGGCAGAAAAACGAATCGGGGGTTCAGGCGCTCACTGCGCGGCCTTGGCGATCTCCTCGCGCGCCTGCTTCATCAGTGCGGCGCCGATCTGCTCGGTGAACTTCTCGTGCACGGGCTTGACCTTCTCGCGCATGCGGTTGGCCTCGGCGGCCGGCAGGTCGACCACCTGCAGGCCGTGCTTCTTCATCTGGTCGACCAGCTTGCGCGTTTCCTCGCGGTTGATCTGCCGTTGGTAGGTGCCGGCATCGACGGCCGCCTTGCGCACCACGTCGCGATCGGCCTCGGAGAGCTTGTCGAACCACTTCTTGCTCGCCAGCACGATGTAGGGCGTGTAGCTGTGGGCGCTCAGGGTCAGGTATTTCTGGACTTCGTAGAACTTGCCCGACTCGATCAGGCCCAGGCCGTTCTCCTGCGCGTCGACCGACTTGGTCTCGAGCGCGCCATAGAGCTCGGTGTAGGGCAGCGGCAGCGGGTTGGCGCCCAGGGCCTTGAAGGTCTCGATGTAGACCGGGTTCGGGATCACGCGGATCTTCAGGCCCGCGATGTCCTCGAGCTTGTTGACCGGGCGGCGCGAATTGGTGAGATGGCGAAAGCCGTTCTCCCAGTAGGCCAGGCCCACCAGGCCATGGGCCTCGAGCTTCTGGAACAGCGACTGGCCGACCGGGCCGTCGAGCAGCGAGTCGGCCTCCTTGAAGCTGGAGACCAGGAACGGCAGGTCGAGCAGCGCGTATTCCTTGACCACGCCGACCAGGCCCGAGGTCGGGCCGACCATCAGCTCCTGCACGCCGCCCTGCAGCGCCGACTGCATCTGCGCATCGGTGCCGAGCTTGCCGCTGCCGTAGGTGTTGACGTTGACGCGGCCGCCGGTGCGCGTCTTCACCAGCTCGGAAAAGCGCTTGGCCGCCAGGCCCTGCGAGTTGTCGTCGCTGGCGCCGTAGCCGAACTTGCCGGCCTGCGCATGGGCCAGGCCGAGCGCGGCGGTGGCGGCCAGCGCGACGATGATCTTCTTCAGCATGTCTCTTGTCTCCTTGTGTGATGCGATGGGTGAACGGATTCAGCGGAACCAGGTGGCGGGCACGAGCACCAGCGCCGGGAACAGGATCAGCAGCAGCAGCACGACGAGCTGCGCCAGCATGAAGGGCATGACGCCGCGGATCGCGTCGTCCATGCGGATGCGCGCCACGCCGGCCACCACGTTGAGCACCGTGCCCACGGGCGGCGTCACCATGCCGATGGCGTTGTTGATGATGAACAGCACGCCGAAGTAGATCGGGTCGATGCCGGCCTCCTTGATGATCGGCATCAGCACCGGCGTGAGGATCAGGATGGTGGGCGTGAAGTCGAGCGCGGTACCCACCAGCACCACCACCGCCATCAGCACCAGCATCAACAGCGTCTTGTGCTCGATGAAGGGCTGCGCCAGCGCCACGATCTGGTCGGGGATGTTGGCCACCGTGATGAGCCAGGCCGACACCAGCGAGGCCGCCACCAGGAACATGATGATGGCCGAGGTCATGGCCGCGCTCAGCAGTGCGCGGTAGAGGTCGCGCAGCGACAGCGCGCGGTAGACCACGGTGCTCACGAACAGCGCGTAGGCCGCGGCCACCACGCCGGCCTCGGTGGGCGTGAACAGGCCGAACTTGAGGCCGAAGATGATGATCACCGGCAGTCCCAGCGCCCACAGGCTGCGCAGCACCGCCACGCCGATCTCGGGCAGGCTGCGGCGCGGCGCCGGCTGCACCGTGCCGCGGCGCGAGAGCCACCACCAGGTGACGATCAGCGACGCGCCCATCATGAGGCCCGGCACGATGCCGGCCATGAACAGCTTGGTGATCGACAGGCCCGCGGCCACGCCGAACACCACGAAGCCGATCGAGGGCGGGATCACCGGCGCGATGATGCCGGCCGCCGCGATCAGCCCGCTCGAGCGGCCCACGTCGTAACCGGCATTGCGCATCATCGGGATCAGCAGCACCGCCACCGCCGCGGTGTCGGCGATCGCCGAGCCCGAGACGCTGGCCAGCACCAGCGCCGTGAGCACCGCCACGTAGCCCAGGCCGCCGCGGATGTGGCCGATGATGGCCATCGCGGCATCGACGATGCGCCGCGACAGGCCGCCGAGATTCATGATCTCGCCGGCCAGCAGGAAGAAGGGCACCGACATCAACAGGTAGTTGTCGGCGCCGTCGACCAGCTTCTGCGCCAGGATCTGCACGTCGAAGCTGTTCATCTGCAGCATCAGCGCGACGCCGCAGACCATGAGGGCGAACGCGATCGGCATGCCCAGCGTCATGGCGCCGAGCAGCGATGCGATGAAGGTGAAGACGGTCATGGAGTGGCCTCTGTCCTTGCGCTCAGTCGGCGGCGCGGTCTTCGCTCTCGCGCACCGTCACCAGCTGCGCGTCGCTGAGGTCGCCGCGCAACGCCTGCCAGAGGTTGGCCAGCAGGGTGATGCCCATCAGCACCGCGGCCACCAGCCCCACCGAATAGACCGCCGCCACCGGGATGCCCGAGACCGGCGCGTGGTTGTCGAGGTTGACCTTGGTCTGCTCCCAGCAGCCCAGCCACAGCATCACGATGCAGCCCAGCATCAGCAGGTGGCTCAGGACGAAGAAGGCCAGCTTGCCCGCGTGCGGCAGCCGGCTGACCACCGTGTCCATGCCCAGGTGCGTGCCCTGGTGCAGCGCGACGATCGAGCCGATGAAGGTCAGCCAGACGAACAGCATGCGCGACACCTCCTCGGTGAAGGTGATGCCGGTGTCGAACACATAGCGCAGCACCACGTTGGCGAACACCATCAGCGACATCACGGCCAGGCCGCCCACGAGCGCGTGCTCGAACCACCGGTAGAGCCGGTCCATTGCTGCATTCATCTTGTCTCCTGATCTGTGGCAACAAATATATCAGATGCCAGATACTAAACGCCAGAGATCAGATCCGGTATTTCCCAAGGGCCGGTCCTGTTAGGATCGCGCATGGCCCCGCCCCGTCAATCCGCCCTCTCCGTCAAGGTCGAGCGGCCCAAATCGCTCACCGAACTCGCGATCGACCAGATCCGCGCCGCCATCGTCAGGGGCGAATTGGGCTTCGGGGAGGCGTTGTCGGAGTCGGTGCTGGCGGCCACGCTGGGGATCAGCAAGACGCCGGTGCGCGAGGCGCTGCTGCACCTCAAGATGGAAGGGCTGGTCGAGGTCCATCCGCAGCGCGGGACCTTCGTCTTTCAGCTCGGCGAGGCCGAGGTCGCGAACATCTGCCGCTTCCGCTCGATGATCGAATGCGAGGCGCTGGCCGATGGCATGGAGCACCGGCCCGAGGCGCTGATCCAGGCGCTCGAGAAATGCCTGGACGACATGGCGGCCGCCTTCTCGAAGCAGCAGCACGACGAGTTCCCGCGCCTGGACACCGAGTTCCACAACGCCATCATCGAGAGCTGCGCCAACGGCTACATCCAGTCCGCCTACATGCTGGTGGCGGCGCAGCTCACCGCCCTGCGCTACCGGCTGCCGGCCGAGAACAGCCAGGTCACGCACTGCCAGGACAACCACCGCGTGGTCGTCGACGCGATCCGCGCCAACGACGCGGCGCGCGCGCAGGCGATCCTGCGCGAGCACATCCAGAGCACGGAGCAGGCCTACCTGATCGCCTGCCGCAACATGGTGGCGCCGGCGCGCGAAACAGCGAAACCCTAAGTTGCCGCGGCCACGATGGAAACGCCGTGGTCCGCCAGGTGCAGGCTCACGGGCGCGCCGGGCATCAGCGACTGCCTGACCTCGGGCGAAACGACGAAGATCTCGCCGAGTCCGCTCGAGAAGGTGTATTCCACGGTGCTGCCGACATAGGTCCTCTTGAGCACGCGCGCCGCGAGACCATCGTTCGAGACCGGCCGGATGATCCAGGCCTCGGGCCGCACCGCCACCTTCACCGGCCCCGCGCCGATGCCGTCCGGCGCCGTCACGCCGAGCGTGCCCAGCATCACCTGGCGCCGCGCATCGCAGACGCCGTCGAACAGCATCGCTTCGCCCATGAAGCCCGCGACGAATTCCGACTGCGGCGACTCGTAGAGCTCGTGCGGCGCGCCACGCTGGGCGATCGCGCCCTGGTCCATCACGATGATGTGGTCGCTGACCGCCAGCGCCTCGCTCTGGTCGTGCGTGACGTAGGCCACCGTGAGCGACAGCCGCTGCTGCAACGCGCGGATCTCCTCGCGCATGGAGCGGCGCAACCGGGCGTCGAGGTTCGACAGCGGCTCGTCGAACAGCAGCACCGCCGGCTCCAGCGCCAGCGCGCGCGCCAGCGCCACGCGCTGCTGCTGCCCGCCCGACAGCTCGCTGGGCATGCGCTCGTTCATGCCCTTCAGGCCCACGGTCTCGAGCATCAGCGCGGCCTTCTCGCGCGCCTGCGCCTTCGCGAAGCCCGACATGCGCAGCCCGTAGGAAACGTTCTCGATGACGCTCATGTGCGGGAACAGCGCATAGCTCTGGAACACCAGGCTGACGTTGCGCTGCGCCGCGCCCAGGGTCGTGACGTCCACGCCGTCGATGAAGATGCGCCCCGCGCTCGGCGTCTCGAGCCCCGCGATCATGCGCAGCGTCGTGGTCTTGCCGCAGCCCGACGGGCCGAGGATGGTGGTGAGCGTGCCCTGGGGCACGCCGAAGCTGATGTCCTTCACGACCATGGGCGCCTGGGCGCCGGTGCCATAGCTCTTGGACACGTTCCTGAATTCGATGCCGTACATGTTCTTCTCCGATTGAGATGCTTCAGGTGGCCGCCGGCGCATGTCGCGCGTCGGCCGCCCCGGTGTCCGGGCGCCGGGCCGCGGCGGCCCTGCGGCCCAGCCTGCGGTCGCCGACGCGCCATTGCACGAGGCCGGTGACCACCGCCATCAGCACGATCAGCGCGGTGCTGTATGCGAGCGCCACGCCATAGTCGCCCTGGCCGACGCGGCCGATGATGAAGGTGGTGGCCAGCTCGGTCTGCGCCGTGACGAGGAAGATCACCGCCGACACGGTGGTCATCGAACGCACGAAACTGTAGATGAGCGAGGCCGCGAGCGCCGGCTTCAGCAGCGGCAGCGTGACCGACCAGAGCGTGCGCGCGGTCGAGGCGCGCAGCATCAGCGAGGCCTCGTCGAGCGACTTGTCGAGCTGCTTGAAGGCCGCCGAACCCGCGCGCACGCCCACCGGCAGGTTCCGGAAGATGAAGCACAGCACGATGATCAGCCCGGTGCCCGTCATCTCGAATGGCGGGGCGTTGAAGGCCAGCACGTAGCTCACGCCCAGCACCGTGCCCGGGATCGCGAAGGCCATGAGCGCCGAGAACTCGAACGCGCCCTGCCCGCGGAACTGCACGCGTGCCAGCAGCCAGGCGATCAGGAGGCCCAGCCCCGCGGTGAGCGGCGCCGCCACGGCCGCCAGCCGCACCGTCGTGAAGAGCGAATCCCAGGCCACGCCGGCCCATTGCACCGCGCCCCCCTCCACCACCACCGAGAAGGCCGTGCGGAAGTGCGCCAGCGTGGGCGTGTAGTTCCGTCCCCAGGTCTGCACGAAGCCGCCGCAGAAGGCGAACACATAGACCACCAGCGTGAAGACCAGCCACGGCACGACCACGCACAGCGCGGCGCGCCGCAGACCGTCGGGCAGGCGCATCGAGAGCCCCGCGTCGCCCTTGCCCGAGACGGTGGTGAAGTTCCTGCGGCCCAGGATCCCGCGCTGCACCGCGAAGACCCCCAGCGCAAACACGGTCAGGATCAGCGCGAGCGCGGCCGCGCGGCCCTGGTCGAACTGCGCGCCGACGATCGCGAAGAAGATCTCCGTGGACAGCACCGAGAACTGCCCGCCCACGATGATCGGGTTGCCGAAGTCGGCGATGCTCTCGATGAAGCCGACCAGGAAGGCGTTCGTCAGGCCTGGCAGCATCAGCGGGAAGGTGACGTGGCGGAAGGTCCGCCAGGCATCGGCGCGCAGCGTCTGCGAGGCCTCCTCGAGCGAGGGGCTGATCCCCTCGATCACGCCACGCACGATGAGGAAGGCGATCGGCGTGAAGGCGAACAGCTGCGCGAGCCAGACGCCGAACCAGCCGTAGAACCAGCGCGTGGGTTCGATGCCGAAGGCCCATTCGATCAGCTGGTTGACCAGCCCCGCCCGCCCGAACAGCAGGATCAGGCCCAGCCCTACCACGAAGGGCGGCGTGATGATCGGCAGCGGCGCGAGGAAGCGCAGCGCATGCCGGATCCTCGAGGCACTGCGGTTCTCGACCAGCGCGAGCAGCGTGCCGAGCACCGTGGTCGTGACGCCGGTCAGCGTGGCCAGTGCCAGCGTATTCCAGGCGACGCCGCAGCTGCGCGCCGAATGCAGGCAGCCGACGCCCCAGATCCTTTCGCTCGCGATGCGCGCGAACCAGGCGCCGGCGCTGAACTGGCCGGCGTCGTCGAGGAAGGCGCCGGCCAGCGAGCGGAACACCGGCAGCGCGACGAAGGCCAGCAGCAGGCTGCCCGCGCCCACCACGGCCGCCGCGACGAACAGGTCGCCGCGGAACGCCCCCGTGCGCGCCGCGCCGAACGCGGTCAGCATCAGCAGCGCGCACAGCACGAGCATCGCGCCCCAGCCGAAGCCCGGTTGGCCGGCGGCAACGGCCGCCGCGAACAGGCCCGGCGCCGGGTCGGCGGCGGGCAGGCCGATGGCGAAACCCTGCAGCAGCACGCCCGCCACGCCCAGCGCGCCGCAACCGGCCAGCAGCCGTCCCTGCGCGACACCGGGCGTCATCCGCATCGCCAGCAGGCCGGCGAGCAGCGGCCAGGCGGCCAGGGCCAGCCAGGGCCGGCGATGCAGCAGCACCTGCGCGAGCGCCGAGGAGCTGTCATGGCCCGCGAGCAGTTCGCCCATGCCCTGCAGTCCCGCGAGGCCATCGGGCAAGGCATGCCAGGGCAGCAGGCAGAAGGCGAGCAGGCCGACGACCGACCAGAGCGCGATCGGCCTGTTGTGAGGATCGAGCTTCATGCGGATCCGCTCAACGCGACTGGCCATTGACTTCGCGCTCCCAGCGTTCGATCAGGCGCTTGCGCTCGGCCGAGCGCCCGTACTTCGCATAGTCGTAGTCGATGAGGCGGATCTTGCGGAAGTCGGGGATGTGGCTGTCCAGCGTGGCCGACTTGTTGGACGGCAGCTGGTACTGGTGCGCCGCCGCGGCCAGTTGCTGCGCCGCGGGCGTCAGGGCCCATTCGTAGAACCTCTTGGCATTCTCGAGATTGCGCGCGCCCTTGATGATCGACATCGAGCCGATCTCGACGCCGGTGCCCTCGCAGGGCGTCGCGGTCGCGATCGGGAAGCCCTGCATCTGCTCGCTCGGCGCGTCGTGCACGAAGCTGATCGACACCGTGGTCTCGCCGCGCGCCGCGGCCTTGATCGGGCCGGTGCCGGAACGCGCGTACTGGCTCACGTTCCGGTGCAGGCCCTTCATGTAGTCGAAGGCCTTGTCCTCGCCCATCAGCTGCACGAGGGTCGCGATCATGGTGTAGGCCGTTCCCGAGCTCGCGGGATTGGCGACCTGGATCTCGCCGCGCAGGCCCGGCGACAGCAGGTCCTTCCAGCACTTGGGCTCGGGCAGCTTCTTCTTCGCCAGCAGTTCGGTGTTGTAGGCGAAGCCCAGCGGTCCGGAGTACACGCCGACGGTGCGCCACTGCGACTGCTCGGCCTGCGACTGCGACCAGGCATGCAGCTGCGGCAGCGAGGGCGACTTGTACGCGAGGGTCAGGTCCTGCTCCGCGGCCTGGAGATGGGGATCGCCCGTGCCACCGAACCAGACATCGGTCTTCGGGTTGCCGCGCTCGGCCAGCAACTGGGCCAGCGCCTCGCCGCTGCCGCGCTTGAGCACATTGACCTTGATGCCCGAGCTGCGGGCGAAGGTGGTGCTCATGAGCGAGCACCATTCGTCCTGCACGGAGCAGATGACGTTCAGCTGGCCAGCCCCCTGGGCATGGACGGCCGGCGCGCACAGGCCGGCGGCCAGCGCGAGGGCCGCGAGGGCATTTGTCTTGTTCATGGATATCTCCTTGGAGTGGGATCGAAAAGAAAAGGGCGACACGCGTCCCCGGCCACGCGCGGGCCGTGAAGAAACGGGAAGGAATGCGGGGTGCTTCGTTCGGCCGGCATGGGTGCCGGCCGCGTTCAGGGGGCCTGGCTCCAGCGGACCACGGCGTCCACGCCGATGACCCGCCCGGCATCGACGCGGTTGTAGATCTCCATCGACGCGCCCATGGCCTCGGCGATCTGGCGGCAGATCGACAGGCCCAGGCCAACCCCGCCCTTGGTGGCCGAGAAGGCCTGGAACAGCCGCGGCCGCAGCGCATCGTCGACGCCCGGGCCGCCGTCCCACACCACGAGCTCCACCGTCACAGCATAGGCGCGCACCAGGATGCCGAGCCGGCCGCCATCGGGCGTGTGATGGATCGCGTTCGCGAGCAGGTTGCGCAGCAGCTCGCCGAGCATCAGCGGATCGCCGGTGGCGCCCAGCTGCTCGTCGCCCTCGAGCGCGAAGTCCAGCCGCTTGGCCGCGATGAGCGGCGCCAGCTCCATCACCGCGTCGACGGCCGCCGCATGCAGCAGCACCGCCTGCAGGCGCCCCGCCCGCTTGACCTGCTCGAGCTTGCTGAGGCTCAGCAGCTGGTTGGCCATGTCCGTCGCGCGGTCGACCGTGTGCAGCATCTGCGGCAGGATCTCGCCGGCCGGCACGTCGCCCGCCATGGCGGACTGCAGCTGCGTGCGCAGCACCGACATCGGCGTGCGCAGCTGGTGCGAGGCATCGGCCAGGAAGCGGCGCTGCTGCTCGACCCATTCGCGCTGCCGCTGGTGCAGCTCATGCATGCGCGCCATCGCCGGGCGCAGCTCGGAGGGACCGTCGTAGAGCGCCATGTCCAGCTGCGGGGCATCGAGCGCGCGGCGCGCGCGCGCCAGCCAGCGCGAGGTCATGGCCACCGCCGAGACCACCACGGCCGACGTGCCGAGGGCGGCCGCGGCGAGCCAGCCCAGCAGTTGCCGCGGCATCCGGTCCCAGGCGGCGAAGCGCGCGCGCATCGGTTCCGCGGCCTGGACCACCACCTTCCCTCCGGACTGGGTCGCGTCCTCGCGCAAGGCCGCCGCGGCACGCACCGCCACGTCCCCGCGCTGGCTCACATAGAGGCGCGGCGCGCCCGACGCCGGCAGGCTCGCGACCCAAGGGAACGCCTCGAGCATGCGGTCGCCGGCGATCCGGCTGCCGTCGAGCGAACCGGTCCGCTCGAACACGGCACCGACACCGGGCTGCCCCGAAGCGCCGAGCGCCGCCACCAGCCGCGCGTCCTGCGCCCGCGCCAGCTCGATCAGCGCCGCCACGAGATGGAACGCCGCGATGCAGGCCACGACCAGCCACAGGCCGCCCAGCAGCCACAGCAGCAGGAAGCGCCGGAGCGACACGGCGCGCGGCGGCCGGGACGAGCGCATCATCCGCCGACCGGGCGTTGCGCCGCCGCGGAGGTGTCGTCGCACAGCAGATAGCCGACGCCGCGCAGGTTGAGCACCTCGACGCTGGCGCCGACCAGCTTCTTCCTCAGCCGGTGCACCACGAGGTCGATGGCCTCCGACTGCGCCGTGTCGGCACCGAACACCGCCTGCCTGAGCTCCTCCCTGGGCACCACGCGATCGACGCGCGACATCAGTTTCTTCAGCAGGTCGGCCTCGCGCTGCGACAGCTCGAGCGGGCTCTCGTCGCGGTAGAAGACATTGGCGGCGGCTTCGTAGCGCAGCCGCCCGCAGCGCAGCTCGCCATTGCGGCCGAGCCGGCGGGTCAGCGCGCCCACGCGCGCGATCATCTCCTCGAGGTCGAAGGGCTTGGCGAGGTAGTCGTCGGCGCCGGCATTGAGCCCCGCGATCCGGTCGCCGACCGCGCCGCGGGCCGTCAGGATCAGCACCGGGGTCGCGTTCCCGTCGCCGCGCAGACGGTGCAGCAGCTCCAGGCCGTCGAGCCCGGGCAGCGACAGGTCGAGCACGATGATGTCGAAGTTCTTCTTGCGCGCCGCCGCCAGGGCCTCGGCGCCATCGCTGCAGCACAGGATCTCGAAGCCGCGCGACGACAGGCTGCGGGACAGTATTCCCGACAGGTCGAAGTCGTCTTCCACGAGCAGCAGTTGCATGCCCGGATGTTGCCATCGGGGACCTTCCCGCGAACTGGGGCTTGCACCACGCAACGGTGAAAGACAGACGAAAGAAAGGCCGGCGTCGATCCAGCGGGCGATGGTCCAGCCAGATTCGAAGAACGTGGTCCAACCGGAAGGCGCGATGCGGACGCACACTGCCTCGACCCCTTTCATCGACCTTGCCCCTCATGACCGCCACCCCGCTCCACTTCCGCCCCGTCGAATCCGATGCGGACCTTCTCGCCTGCCATCCCATGGTGCGCCAGTTGCGTCCTCACCTCGCGAGCCCCGAGGCCTTACAGCAGGCCGTGGCCGAGCAGCGCCGCGAGGGCTACCGCATGCTCGCGGCCTGGCGGCACGATGCGCCGTGCGGCTTCGCGGGCTACCGCTTGCAGCGCAACCTGATCCACGGGCGCTCCCTCTATGTCGACGACCTCGTGACCACGCAGGACGAGCGCGGCGGCGGCGTGGGCAGCGCGCTGCTCGGCGCGCTGAAGGCGCTGGCCCGCGAGGCAGGGTGCACGCGCCTCACGCTCGACACCGGCTTGGACAACGCGCTGGCGCAGCGCTTCTACTTCCGCAACGGCCTGCTCGCACGCGGCCTGCATTTCGGATTCGACCTGCGCTGACTGTAGGCAAGTCGCGTACGCCATCGACGAGGAATCCTTCAAGGAGGATTTCCTCCATGCGCTGGAAGACGAGCGCGCCGATTCGATCCCGCCGGCCCCCTGGAAGCTGCACTGGTCGCTGGTCACGCCGAAACGCAAGGAGGTTGCGATCGATCCGATCGCGGGCCCGAGGCGCGACTTCCTCCGCGGGATGCACGCCTGAACGGGATCAGGCGCCGGTGCGGAGCACCCTGAAGCGATCGGGCTGCGAGGGATCGCGCTCGACGACCTGGACCGGCGGCCAGGCCCATTGCAGGACATCGATGCCCGGCACGCGCGAGAACCGGAAGGAACCGCGGCTGCCCTCGAAGCTCACGTGCGACCATGCATCGGCAATGCCTTCGCGCCGCGCACCGTGCGATCGCATCGCTTCGGCGAGCACAGCGATCGCGTCGTAGCCCTCGAAGGCGACGAACGAAGGCGCCACGCCCAGTCGCTCGCGCAATGCCGCTTCGATGCGCATGGCTGACGAACCGAGACGCTCGGGCAAATAGCGAAGGAACGGAATCGCCGCGCCATCCACGCCCAGCGCCGCCATCCATTCGGCGAACTCGGGCTGCCCCGCCGGCGCGCCGATCCGCATGCCGGCCAGGCGTGGGTCATGGCGCACGGCCTTGACGATGGGCACGGCCGGCTCGGGGTGGCCGGCCAGCATCAGGACGGCCGTGGCGCGTTGCTCGAACAGCTGGTCGCACAGTGCCGCGGGCGACAACGCACGCGCATCGAGCTCGATCAACACGCCGCCGCGCGCGGCCAGGTGCTCGCGCAGGATCACCGTGCCCGCCGCCCAATAGACGCTGGCATCGGCCGCGACCGCGATGCGGCGATGGCCCTCGCCGAGCAGGAAGTCCGGATAGATCCGCCAGCCGTGCGACTGCGCCGGCGCCAGCCGCGCCACCCAGCGGCTCGGTTGTTCGCACAGCGCATCGAGCACCGCCGACGCGCAGAGGAACGGCAGGCCGAGCGCATGCGCCCGCGCGGCCGCCGCGCGGGCGACCACGCTGTGGTACTCCCCGGCCAGCGCCACCACGCCGAGGCGGGCCAGTTCGTCCACGGCAGTCATTGCCGTGTTCGGATCGGCCGCCGTATCCCTCACCACCAATCGAAGCAGCCTGCCCGCGATCCCGCCTGCCTCATTGATCTCGAGGGCAGCCAGTTCCATGCCCGCCAGCAGATGCTCGCCCGCCTCGACCCAGCCCGGCCGGCTCAGCGGCGCGAGCGCGCCGATCTCGATCGCGGAAGAACTCATCGACCGCTCAGGCGAAGCGCTTGGCGCCCGCCACGCAGAACACCACGACCACGGTCGATGCGATCATGGTCCAGGCCACCGGCTCGCCGAGCAGCATCCCGGCCAGCAGCAGGCCGAAGAAGGGCTGCAGCAACTGCAGCTGGCCCACGCCCGCGATGCCGCCGAGCGCCAGGCCGCGGTACCAGAAGACGAAGCCGATCATCATGCTGAAGACCGACACGTAGGCGAGGCCGGCCCAGGCCGGGGCGCCGATGCGGTCCCAGGCATGCGGCAGGGTGAACAGCGCGATGGCGGCCATGAGCGGCAGCGACAGCAGCAGCGCCCAGCAGATCACCTGCCAGCCGCCGAGGCGGCGCGAGAGCGTGGCGCCTTCGGCATAGCCGAGTCCGCACACCACGATGGCCGCGATCATCAGCAGGTCGCCCTGCAGGCTGCCGCCGCGGCTGCCGTGCAGCGCGAAGCCGGCCACCACCGCGGCGCCGACGATCGAGAACAGCCAGAAGGCGGGTCTGGGCCGCTCGCCGCCGCGCAGCACGCCGAAGATCGCGGTCGACAGCGGCAGCAACCCGACGAAGACCACCGAATGCGCGGCATCGATGTGCTGCAGCGCCAACGCGGTCAGCAGCGGGAAGCCGACGACCACGCCGATCGCCACCAGGGTCAGCGGCATGAGGTCGGCCCGCCTGGGCCGCGCCTCGCGCAGCGCGAACAGGAACACCGCGCCCAGCAAGGCGGCGATCACCGCGCGCGCGCCCGTCAGGAACAACGGCGAGAAATCGGCCACGGCCACGCGCGTGGCGGGCAGCGAGCCGCTGAAGATGAGCACGCCCAGCAGGCCGCTGCCCCAGCCGGCCGAATGTCGTCGAGAACCTTCGCTTGTCATCCGCCCAGCGTATCTGGGGCGAGCCCTGACGGGAAGGCACAGAGGCATACAATTTCCGCAAACTGTATGGCTCATCCCGGCCACACAGTCACCCGGAAGGCGGCGAGGATGAACGGTGTGAAGGCAACGATGCGGACCGATGCCCTGATGGAGGCGGTGCGCGCCAAGATCGCGAACCGCGCCCTGGTGGAAGGCGACCGCCTGCCTTCGGTGCGCAGCTTCGCCGAGACCATGGGCGTCTCGCCCTCCACCGTGGTCGAGGCCTACGACCGCCTCGAGGCCGAGGGCGTGATCCGCGCGCGGCGCGGCTCGGGCTTCTACGTGACCGGCGCCAACCTGCCGCCGATGGCGCTGGCCGAGATGGGCGCGCCGCGCGAACGCGACGTCGATCCCTTCTGGGTCTCGCGCCAGTCGCTGGATGCAGATGGTTCCTTCCTCATGCCGGGCTGCGGCTGGCTTCCGGCCGACTGGATGCCTCACGCCGCCCTGCGCAAGGGCCTGCGCGCGCTGAGCCGCGCCGACGACGCGCTGCTGGCCGACTACGGCAGCACGCGCGGCGCACTCGCGCTGCGCCGCCTGCTGCTGGCGCGCCTGGCCGACGAGGGCATCGCCGCGACGCCCGAACAGCTGCTGCTGACCACCTCGGGCACGCAGGCCATCGACCTGATCTGCCGCCTGCTGCTGCGGCCCGGCGACACCGTGCTGGTGGACGATCCCTGCTACTTCAACTTCCAGGCGCTGCTGCGCGCGCATCAAGCGAAGATCGTCGGCGTGCCGTTCACGCCCACCGGTCCCGACGTCGCGGCCTTCACGCAGGCGCTGGCGCAGAACCCGCGGCTCTACATCACCAACTCGGCGCTGCACAACCCCACCGGCGCCACGATCTCGCCGCAGACCGCGCACCGCGTGCTCGGCGCGGCCGCGGCGCAGGGCATGACCATCGTCGAGGACGAGGTCTTCGCCGACTTCGAGCCCTCGCCCTCGCCGCGGCTCGCGGTGCTCGACGGCCTGCAGCGCGTGATCCGCATCGGCAGCTTCTCCAAGACGCTCTCGGCCTCGGTACGCTGCGGCTACATCGCCGCGCGCCGCGACTGGATCGACGGGCTGGTCGACCTGCAGGTGGCGACCCAGTTCGGCGGCCCGAGCCCGGTGGCCACCGAACTGATCGCCGGCGTGCTGGCCGGCGGCAGCTACCGCAAGCACATGGACGAGGTGCGCCAGCGCGTCATGCGCGCGCGCAAGGACGCCACCGAGCGCCTGAGGGCGCTGGGGATCGAGCCCTGGCTCGCGCCGCGCGGCGGCTTCTACCTCTGGTGCCGCCTGCCCGATGGGCTCGACTCCGCGGTGCTGGCGCGGCGCTGCATGGAACAGAAGGTCGTGCTCGCACCCGGCAATGTCTTCAGCGTCTCGCAGACGGCCGGCGCGTTCGTGCGCTTCAATGCCGCGCAGCTCGGCGACCGGCGCGTGTTCGGGATTCTCAAGGAGGCCATGAAGGACAGCATGCCGCCGCGCCCTGCGACGGCCAGGCGCAAGCAAAGCGCGGCCCTGTGAAAATCCATCACGCTCCCGCTCCACCCGATCTCCAGCCTCCCGTGCCGTCCTCCGAACTCCAGGGATTCATCCTCACCCGGCGCTGGCGCGATGCGCCCGGCGGCACCGAGATCGAGTTCTGGCTCGCCACCGATGAGGGCCCGCGCAAGGTGCTGCTCAACGCGCAGACCTCGGTCGCCTTCGTGGCGGCGAAGCACAGACTGGCGGTGGAAGCGCACGCCCCGGAGCTGCCGGGCCTGCAGTTGCGCGAACTCGCGCTCAAGACCTTCGGGCAGGAGCCGGTCGTCGGCGTCTACGTCACGCATTTCCGCCAGCTCAAGCGGCTGGTGCGCCTGCTCGAGGCGCAGGGCATTCCACTGCTCGAAGCCGACGTCCGGCCGCACGACCGCTACCTGATGGAGCGCTTCATCACCGCGGGCGCGCTCGTGGAAGGCGGCAGGCCCGACGGCGCCGCCCTCGTCGATGCGAGGCTCAAGCCCGCGCCCGCCTACCGGCCGCGGCTCAAGGTGGTGTCGCTCGACATCGAGACCAGCCAGCACGAGGAGCTGTACTCGATCGCGCTCGACGGCACCGGCGAGCGCGTGGTCTACATGCTGGGCGAAGCGCCCGCGCAGGCGGCGAGCGAGCCGCTGGACTTCTCGCTCGTCTACTGCGCCAGCCGCAAGGCGATGATCGAGCGCCTCAACGACTGGTTCGAACACAACGACCCCGACGTCATCGTCGGCTGGAGCGTGATCCAGTTCGACCTGCGCGTGCTGCAGAAGACGGCCGACACCGCCGGCGCGCCGCTGCTGCCGGGCCGCGAGCGCCGGCCCTTCGAATGGCGCACGCATCCGGGCAAGCAGGGCTACCTGTTCGCGACCACTGCGGGCCGCGTGATCATCGACGGCATCGAGGCGCTGCGCTCCGGCATGTGGAGCTTTCCGTCCTTCAGCCTCGAATCGGTGTCGCAGGCACTGCTCGGCGAAGGCAAGGCCATCGGCGACGAATACGACAAGATGGCCGAGATCGAGCGCCGCTACCAGCAGGACAAGCCGGCGCTCGCCACCTACAACATCCGCGACTGCGAGCTGGTGCTGCGCATCTTCGAGAAGACGAAGCTGCTGAGCTTCGTGCTCGAGCGCGCCCAGACCACGGGCCTGCAGGCCGACCACTTCGGCGGCTCCATCGCCGCGTTCAGCCACCACTACCTGCCGCGCATGCACCGGCTGGGCTACGTGGCGCCCAACGTCGGCGAGATCCTCAGCAAGGCCTATCCGGGCGGCTACGTGATGGACTCCAAGCCCGGCTTCTACGACTCGGTCGTGGTGCTCGACTACAAGAGCCTCTATCCATCGATCATCCGCACCTTCCTCGTCGACCCCGTGGGCCTGGTGGAAGGCATGCGGGCGCAGGACCCGGCCGCGGGCGTGAAGGGCCCGAACGGCACCCTGTTCTCGCGCGACAGGCACTGCCTGCCCGAGATCGTCAGCACCTTCTGGCATGCGCGCGACGAGGCCAAGCGCGCGAAGAACGAGCCGCTGTCGCAGGCGCTGAAGCTGCTCATGAACTCCTTCGCGGGCGTGCTGGGTGCGTCCGACTGCCGCTTCTTCAATCCCGACCTGGTGTCCGCCATCACGCTGCGCGGCCACGAGATGATGCGGCTCACGCGCGACTTCGTGGAGGAACGCGGCTACGAGGTCATCTACGGCGACACCGACTCCATCTTCATCTGGCTCAAGCGCGCGCATTCCAGCGAGGACGCGCACGCCATCGCGGCGGCGCTCACCACCGAGATCAATGCCTGGTGGACCCGCACCCTGCACGACGAGCAGGGACTGCGCAACTTCCTCGAGATCGAGTTCGACACCCACTACAAGAAGTTCTTCATGCCCACCATCCGCGGCTCGGAGATCGGCAGCAAGAAGCGCTATGCGGGCCTGAGCGTGGATGCCAAGGGCCGGGAGGAGATGGTCTATCGCGGCCTCGAGATGGCGCGCAGCGACTGGACGCCGCTGGCGCGCCAGTTCCAGGAAGGACTGCTGTCGCGCATCTTCCACGACGAGCCCTACCGCGATTTCGTCGCCGACTACACGCGCTCGATGCTGGCGGGTGCCAAGGACGAGCTGCTGATCTACCGCAAGCGCCTGCGCCATCGGCTCGACGACTACCAGGTCAACGTGCCGCCGCAGGTGCGTGCGGCGCGCATCGCCGACGCATTCAACGACCGGGCGCAGCGGCCGCGCCAGTACCAGAACGGCGGCTGGATCCAGTACGTGATGACGCGCAACGGGCCCGAGCCGCTGGAAGCGCGCCAGTCGCGCATCGACTACGAGCACTACCTCGCGAAGCAATTGCGGCCGATCGCGGATGCGATCCTGCAGCCGATGGGCGAGAGCTTCTCGGCGCTGACCTCCTCGCAGTCGCGCCTGTTCGACGAGTAGGCTCAGATGCGGCCGAAGTCGCCGCCGCGCCCCAGTCCCGATGCGAAGCGGCCCGCGCCATCGGCGCCTTCCTGGTGATGCGCCTCCACGCCGTTGGCCCACTCCACGCGCATCGCATCGCGCAGCGGCAGGCCATGGCTTTCGTGCACCGTGCGGCGATCGGCCCGCAGGGCGGCCTGCGGAAAGCGCGCGATCTCCCTGGCCATCGCCTCGGCCGCCTGCCGCGCCTCGCCATGCGGCACCAGTTGCTCGCACATGCCGATGCGCAGCGCCTCCTCGGCCGGCACCTTGCGGCCGGTGAGGATGATCTCCATCGCGCGGCCCTGTCCCACCAGCCGCGGCAGACGCACCGCGCCGCCATCGAGCAAGGGGATGCCCCAGCGGCGGCAGTAGACGCCGAAGTAGGCGCTCTCGGCCATCACGCGGATGTCGCACCACAGCGCGAGCTCCATGCCGCCCGCCACCGCGGGGCCTTCCACCGCCGCGATCACGGGCTTCGACAGCTCCAGCCGCGTCGGCCCCAGCGGCCCTCGCGGCGCCGCGTTGGCGCCCATCGGAAACGCCAGGCCGCGCACGATGTCCTGGTCGAAGCGCTCGCGGTCCGCCAGCGTGCTCGCGTACTTGAGGTCCCAGCCGGCGCAGAAGGCGCCGCCCTCGCCCCACAGCACCGCGACGCGCGCCTGCGGATCGCGGTCGAAGGCCTGCAGCTGCTCGACCAGCGCGTCGGCGCTGTCCGGGTCCATCGCGTTGCGCGCTTCGTCGAAGCGGCTGTGGATCAAGGTCCACACCGCACCATCCTTCTCGGTTCTCACGGTCATTGGCGTCTCCTGTTGAAGTGCTTACTATCGTGAAGACACGCGCATCGCGCTGTCGTTGCAACGACATCCATGAAGCCCGCCCCACCGCCCACCTCCCTGCTAGACCGCAGCGCCTGGTTCGCCACGCTGGAGCCGGCGCAGCAGGCGCTGGTGCGCGCCACCCTGGTCGAAAAAGATGCCCCGATCGGCGAATGCGTGGCCAGGGTGGGAGAGACCGCGGCGCACTGGATCGGCGTGGACAGCGGCTTCCTGCAGATGTCCGTGACCGCCGCCGATGGCAGCGAGACCACGCTGCATTTCCTGCGCGAGGGCGAGTGGGGCGGCGAAGGCTCGATGCTCAAGCGCGAGCAGCGGCGCTACGACGTGATCGCGGTGCGCGCGAGCCGCGTCTGCCTGCTGCCCGCACCCACCTTCGAGCTGCTGCTCGCGCAGAGCGTGCCGTTCAACAACTTCCTGCTCAACAACCTCAACCAGCGCATGGGCACGGTCACGGCCTTGCTCGAAGCCTCGCGCATGCTGGCGCCCGACATGCGCGTCGCGCGCTGCCTGTCGCTGCTGGCCCAGGGCGACGACGGCGACGCGCTGGCCCTGCCGCAGCATCAGCTCGCCAACCTGTGCGGGCTGTCGCGCCAGCGGACCAACATGGCGCTGCGCGCGCTGAGGTCCGACGGATTGGTGCAGCTCGAGGGCCCCCGGATCAGGATCGTCGACTTCGCCGGGTTGGCGAGCCATGGCGCGAAGGCCGGCGGGCGAAGGAAAAGCGGGCGCGCCGCCTGACCATCCGCCGCGCGCGCACCCGGTCACGCCGAAGCGCCGAGCCCGCACAAGGCCTGCACGACCGCCGTGCGCGCCTGGCCGAAGACCATGCCCTGCCAATCGGCATCGTCGACGTAGAAGCAGGCCTTCAGTTCCCGCCCGGCCTCGGCCTTGAGCCTCGGCGCGACGGACGGGTCGCCCCGCCAGCAGAAGTGGTCCGCGCGCAGCGCATCGATCATCCGCAGCAGCGGCACGGTACCGAACTCGAGCGCGATCGTGGTACCCAGTGCGTGGGGGCATTCCTGCGCGATGATCGTCACCATCGGGCCGCTGATCTCGTACATCACCGAATCGTCGCGCTCGGTCGAGATGACATCCGCGCCCCACCAGGTCCGGGCCCGGTCGATCTCGCCGGGCCGGCCGATGAAGACCTTCTCGCAGTGGCCCCGCGGGCCGAGCCCGGTGTGCAGGTCGATCCAGCCCACCTGCTTCGCCGCGGCGCCCTCCTGCCGAAGGACCCGCCGGATCGTCCTGTTGCTCCAGGTCGCGCGGCTGCCGCCGTAGAACATGCCTGTGGGCGAGTCGTACTGCCCCTGGAACACGGACTGCCCATAGGCCTCGACGCCATGCGCGGCGATCCAGGCATCGAGCCGCGCGGCCTCTTCGGGGCCCGGAGGCCATGCAGGCGGAAGCAGCAGGGGCTCCAGCTCGGCGTAGCCATGGTTCGGCGAGCGCGCCTCGTCGAAGCGCACGAAGTTCCGGTTCACGTCCACGTTGTCTTCATTGACGCGGCGCAGGTGCGAGAAGCCGAAGGGATTGACCGCGTGCACGAACAGCAGGCCGACGCCCATGCGCTCGGCCGTGGCCAGCAGCGGCTCGTCCACGAGCATCGCCGACTGGCAACCCGAACCGCAGAAGCCCTCGACGCCGTGGATCGCGGAGGTCAGCACCAGCAGCTTGTCGGCGCGCGGATCGCCGAATCGCACGACATCCATCGCGAGTTCCTCACCCTGCGCGCCGCGCACGCCTTCGATCGCATGCGAGGCGACCGCGAGCCCCGCCGCGCCCGCGTTGGCGAGAAAGCGCTCGCGTGCCGCGGCATAGCTGGCCGCGAAATGGTTCGTGGGTTTCACTTGAAGCTCCCCACCGGCATCGCGGCGCGCACGCGCGGCGATGCTTCCTTCGGGCTCTGCGCATCGAGGTCCTCGCCGGTGCGGTCCACGAGCCAGGGCATGACGAGGGTCGAGACCACGGTCACGGCCACCAGGTACCAGGCGGGAGCCAGCTTGTCGCCAGTCTCATGCACCAGCCAGGTCAGCACGAAGGGCGAGAAGCCGCTGAAGACCGCGACCACCACGCTGTAGACGGTCGAGAGTCCGCTGGCACGCACATGCTTCGGGAAGATCTCGGTGAGCATCACCAGCAGCGCCGGGAACTGCGAAGTCAGGCACACGCTGAGCAGCCCGACGACCACGTACAGGCGCCCCGGCGATGGCGCGGCGAGCAGCCAGTGGAAGCACGGGAACACCAGCAGCAGCAACACCACGCGCGACCAGAAGATCACGGGCTTGCGCCGCAGCCAGTCGGCCAGCAGGCCGGACAGCGGCGCGACGAGCAGGTTCACGATGCCGAACACCACGCCGGCCCAGATGCCGACCTGCACCGGCAGCCCGAGCTCCCGGGCCGCGTAGGTCGGCATGTAGAACGCGACCACGTAGATGCCGACCGTGCACGAGAGGAACAGCAGGCTGGCCTGGATCAGTTGCTTCCAGTGGTGGCGCAGCAGCAGGCCGATCTTGCCGCCCGTTTCGCCCGAGGCCGCTGGCGTCGGCGCGTCGACATGGGTCTCGTGCAGGCGCGTGCGGATGTACATGCCCACCGGCGCGATCAGGATGCCGAGCACGAAGGGCAGCCGCCAGCCCCAGCTCTCGAGATCGGCCGGGGCCAGCACCGAGATCACGGTGCTCGAGACGAGCGCGCCGAACATCACGCCCAGGCCCTGGCTCGCGACCTGCCAGCTGGCCATGAAGGCGCGCTCGTTGCGGCCCGCGTACTCGACCAGCATGGCCGTCGATGCCCCGACCTCGCCGCCCGCCGAGAAGCCCTGTATCAGCCGTGCCAGCACGATGATCGCGGGCGCCGCCAGCCCGATCTGCGCGGGCGTGGGTGCCGCCGCGATCATGGCGCAGCCCAGCGCCATGAGGCCGATGGTCAGCCCCATCGCCTTCTTGCGGCCATGGCGGTCGGCATAGGCACCGATCACCACGCCGCCCAGCGGCCGCGCGAGGAAGCCCACGCCGAAGCTGGCCACCGCCAGCAGCAGCTGCGCATACGGACTCAGGGAGGGGAAGAAGATCCGGCCGATGATGCTCGTCATGAAGCCGTAGACGGTGAAGTCGTAGAACTCCAGCGCGTTGCCGACCGTGATCGCCGTCACCGCCTTGCGCTTCGATAGCGGTGGCGCGACGCCGCTTGTTTGGGTACCCATTGCTGTCTCCTGGCCATGCCTTTTGTTGCGATGGCGGATGCTAGGAGCGGCGATCCGCGGCCGGAAGACAAGCACTCTTCAGCGGTGATAGGCATTGCCTTTCATCGCCGCTTCATGGCGCAGGCCATCGAGGAAGTTCTGCGCCGCCGGGCTCAGCACGGAGCCGGGCCGCGAGATCACGCTGACGTCGAGCGCCGCGAGGGGATCGCACAGCGGCAGCTTCACCAGGCCGTAGTGCGGAAACTCCTCGCGCGTCATCGTGTCCACGAACACGCCGATCAGGTCGCTCTCGCCCACGAGCTTCAGGCCGATCGCCGTCGAGGTGCAGCGCACCACCCGCGTCGGCGGCGCGATGCGCTTCGGGGCGAACAGCTGGCGTACCAGCGCGGGCGCGCTCTCGTCGTCGTAGGGCAGCAGCCATTCCCAGTCGGCGAAGCCGTCCGTGTTCGCCGCGTCCAGGATCGGATGGCCCTCGCGCGCCACCGCCACCATGGCGGTGCGGTACAGGCGCTTGACCTCCCAGTCGGCCAGCGAGCCCGGCAGCATGTGAGCGACCATGAAGTCCACCGTTCCGTCGAGGATGCGCGGCAGCGTGTGCGGGATCGAGGCCTCGTTGAAGCGGACCTCCACATGCGGGAAGCGCGCGCGGAACGCCGCGAAGGCCTGGGGCAGTATCTCGAAGGCGACGGCCGTGGAGATCGCGATCGAGATCAGGCCCGAGCTGCCGTCGCGGATCTCCTCGATCTCCGCCACCGCGCGCTCCATCTCGCGCTGGATGACGCTGGCGCGGCGCACCAGCGAGCGGCCATACACCGTGAGCTCGACACCGGCCGTGCCGCGCTGCAGCAGCGGCGCGTCGACCGACAGCTCCAGCTCGCGCATCGCCTGGGTCACGGCCGGCTGCGACATGCCGAGCGCGCGCGCCGCGGCTCGGATGCTCCCATGCTCGGCGACGCTGAGGAACGAGCGGAGTTGACTCAGTTTCATGGCGGTCGGGCTTGGATGAAATCGAGGGGTTCGCAGTGTACGGGGGCGTTGCGCGTGCTAGCGGCGCTTCGCGGCCGGCGGCGCGGACTGCACGGGCGTCAGCTCGAACAGGCGATCGCGCAGCCAGACCGCGAAGGCATCGGTGTGGGTGATGTTGTGCCAGTACAGGCGCAGGTCGAACTCGGGCGAGGGAAAACGCAGGCCGATCTCGCGCACCCGTTCGCCGAAGCTGGCCAGGCCGAGCAGCCGCCGCGGCACCATGGAAACGGCGTTCGTGCCCTGCAGCAGGTCCGGCAATGCCATGTAGCTCGACGCGGTCATGACCACGTTCCTCTTCTGCCCGGCATTCAGGGCCTGGCGCTCGAAGATGGCCGGCAGCAGGCCCAGGCCCGAGGGCGACACGTCGATGTGCGCGCAGCCGCAGAGCTGGGCCAGCGACAGCTGCCTGGGCGCTGCGGCGTTCTCGCGATGGGTGATGCAGGCGAGCTGCTCGCGCGCCAGCGGCTGCACGCGCAGGCCGCGCGCCTCGAGGTTCTCGGTGCCGATGCACAGGTCGAGCGCGCCTTCGGCCAGCAGCTGCGGGATGCCCTTGGCGATCGGGCGCATCAAGAGCTGCACGCCAGGCGCGTGCTGCCGCAGCAGGCGCGCGAGCCGGACCCCCAGCGTGGACTGGATGTAATCGTTGGCGCCCAGCACCAGTACGCGCTCGACCTGCGCGAGCTCGAACGCGTCCTCGTCGAACAGCTGCCGGCACTGGGCGATGGCGCGGTCGACGGCGGGCCGCAACTGCCGGGCCCGGTCCGTGAGGAACATCTTGTTGGAGGAGCGCACCAGGAGCTGGTCGCCGAGCTCCTCGCGCAGCGCCTGCAGCAGCTTGCTGACGGCCGAGGCGCTCGTTCCGAGCTGCTCGGCGGCCTGGCTCACGCTGCAGGTCTGCAGCAGCACGTGCAGCGGCACCAGCAGGTTCAGGTTGCGGGCGCGGAGCCTGTCGAGTGGATTGGCGGCGGCCATGGCGGGGACTCGCTGTGCGTTTTCGGATTTCCATTCTAGGCAATCCGGATGTTCCGAACGGAGCGTTGCCTCCATGGCGACCCGTTCGCAGAATGGCGCATCCCTTCATCGCACAGCCCGCAAAGGACCGACCACTTGTCATTCATCCGCTACGAACGCAGCGACGGCATCGTCATGTTGACCATGTCGTCGCCGCGCACCCGCAACGCCCTCTCCGCGCCCGCCATCGCGGACCTCGTGGCCGCCTGCCAGCGTGCCGATCTCGACGAGGCGGCCAGGGTGGTCGTGCTGACCGGCGAAGGCTCCGCGTTCTGCGGCGGCGGCGACGTGAAGGAGATGCTGGCCTCGCTGGACGATGGCTTGCCGCCGGCCGAGCAAATCCGCGCGAGCTTCCAGGCGGGGATCCAGCGGCTGGCCCGCACGCTCCATGGCCTGCGGCTGCCCGTCATCGCGGCGGTGAACGGAGCCGCGATCGGCGCCGGCCTCGACCTGGCCTGCATGTGCGACCTGCGGATCGCGTCGCGCCGCGCGGTCTTCGCCGAGAGCTTCGTCAAGCTCGGCCTGGTGCCGGGGGACGGGGGCGCCTGGCTGCTGACCCGCCTGCTCGGGCCGGCGAAGGCGGGCTACCTGGCCTTCACGGGCGAGACCATCGACGCGGCGCTCGCGCTCGAGCTGGGCCTCGTGAGCGCAGTGGTCGACGACGACCAGCTCCAGGCCCAGGCACAGGCGCTCGCCGCCCGGATCGCCGCTCATTCGCGAACGGCGCTGCGGCTCACCAAGCAGCTGCTGCGCGCCTCCGCGACGCAGAGCTTCGACGAGGTGCTGCACCTGTCGGCCGAGGCCCAGGCGCAGGCCATCCATTCACCCGAACACCGCGTAGCGGTCCGCTCGCTGGCGGATGCGCTGTCCACCGGCAACACCCGCTAGATCCATGCAGGCAATCCACATCAGTTCCGCGGGCGCGATGCCCGAACTCGAGCCCCTGCGCGCCGACGTGCGGGCCTTCTTCCACGGCACTCGCGCGTACAGTTCGGCCACCGACCGCGCGAAGAACTGGCTGGCCGGCAGCCGGTCGCTGGCGCGCGAGCTCGGCCGGCGCGGCTGGATCGGCCTGTCATGGCCGAAGGCGTACGGCGGCCAGGAGCGCGGCAATCACGAACGCTACGTGGTCTGGGAAGAGAGCCTCGCCGCCGGCGCGCACATCTGCAGCTGCATGCCGATGGACCGGCAGACCGGCCCGCTGCTGCTCGAGTACGCATCGGATCGCGTGAAGCGCGAACTGCTGCCGCGCATGGCGCGCGGCGAGATCAGCATCTGCGTGGGCATGAGCGAGCCCGACGCCGGCTCGGACCTCGCCAGCGTGCGCAGCACGGCGCGCCGCACGGAAGACGGCTGGGTGCTCAACGGGCGCAAGGTCTGGACCTCGATGGCGCACGAGGCCGACTACATGATCGGGCTGTTTCGCAGCAGCAGCGGATCGAGCCGGCAGGAAGGCCTGTCGCAGTTCGTGATCGACATGCGCTCGCCGGGCATCGACGTGCGGCCGATCCCGCACATGCAGGGCGAGAGCCATTTCAACGAATGCACTTTCGACGACGTGAGGCTGCCTGCCGATGCGCTCATCGGCCGCGAAGGGGAAGGCTGGAAGCAGGTGAACCGCGAACTGGCCTACGAGCGAAGCGGACCCGAACGCTTTCTCAGTTCGTTCGAATTGCTGCGGCAGATGGTGGGAGCCGCCGACGCATCCAATCCGCAGCATGCGGCCGAGCTCGGCCACCTGGTCGCCGAACTCGCGGCACTGCGCGAGATGTCGCTGGGCATCTCGGCGATGCTCGCGCGCGGCGAATCGCCCGCGCTCGCGGCCGCCATCGTCAAGGACCGCGGCACGAGCTTCGAGCAGAAGGTGACCGAAGCCGCGCACCAACTCTTCGACATCGACCTCTCGGACCCGCGCAGCGAACTGGCGGCGGCCGCCGCATTCACGACGCAGGCGGCGCCGCAGTTCTCCATCCGGGGCGGCGCGCGCGAGATCCTGCGCGGCATCATCGCCAAGGGAGTGGGACTGTGAGCGCGGGACTGGAGACGCTGATCGTCGACAGCTATGCGCGGCTGTGCGCGGCGCGCCTCGAGCCACGCGCGCACGAGCAAGCCGGGCAAGACATGCAGGCGCTCTGGAACGAGGTGGAGGCCCTCGGGTTGCCGGGCCTGCTGACCGACTACGACGGCGAGCTGGAGCGGCCCGAGTCGACGGCCCTCGCGATCGCGCAGGCCACCGGCTACCACTGCGTTCCGCTGCCCGTGCTCGAGAACATGCTGGCCCGCGCGCTGCTGCGCAAGGCGGGGCTCGAGGCACCGGCCGGCATGCTGGCACTGGGGATCGTGCGCGACGCGGAACTCGTCGAGACCACGGGGCAGGCGCCGCTGCTGCAAGGGCACGCCACGGTGCCATGGGCGCGCCATGCGAGCCATGTGGTGCTGGCCGTCCAGGCCCGGCAGGGCGAGCATGTGCTCCTGCTCGCCGCGGATGCGCCAGGCCTGGCCATCGAGCACGGGCACAACCTCGCGCACGAGCCGCGCGACCGGCTCCGGTTCGAGCGCGTGCGCTGCCTGGCGCAGGCGGCGCTCGCGGACTGTGTCGAGGCGACGTCGCTCGAGACGGCGCGCTATCGCGCGGCACTCATGACCGGCGCGGCCGAGAGCGCGCTCGACATGACGGTCGCCTATGTCAACGCCCGCTCGCAGTTCGGCAAGCCGCTGGGCAAGTTCCAGGCCATGCAGCAGAGCCTCGCGGTGTTCGCGGGCGAGGTGACGAGCGCGCTGTCGGCCTGTTCGCTCGCGTTTTCGACCAGCGCTCCCGACTGGCGCACCATCGCCATCGCGAAGATGCGGGCCGACGTCGCGGCGTCGGTCGGATGCAATGCCGCCCACCAGGCCCACGGCGCGATCGGCGTCACCGCCGAGTACCCGCTGCACCTGCGGACGCGGCGGCTGTGGTCCTGGCGGACGGAGGACGGCTCGGGCGCCTCGTGGGCGCGCCGGCTGGGGCGGGATTTCATCGCACGCGGCGCGGACGCGCTCTGGCCGGCGGTGACGGGCCTGCGTTGAATGGACCGAAAAACACGATGACAACGGAGACACGCATGACGATTCGATCGACCGCGGGCACGACGCGCCGCACCTTCGCCGCGAGGGGCGCGGCGCTGGCCACGCTTGCCTCTTTTCCATTCGCCGGCCGCGCCCTGGCGCAGGCGCCCTTTCCCTCCAAGCCCATCGAGCTGGTGGTGCCGTTCCCGCCGGGCAGCGGCTCCGACATCGGTGCCCGCTATTTCGCGGAGCAGCTGGGCCGGCTCAGCGGCCAGCCGGCCACGGTGCGCAACATCGCGGGCGGCAACGGCTTCATCGCGATCTCGAACGTGCTGCGCGCCGATCCTGGCGGGCACACCATCTTCATCGGCGCCAATTCGGCCTTCGTGGTGAATGCCGTGCAGTTCAGGAAACTGCCCTATGACCCGATCAGCGATTTCGCGATGCTCGGCATGCTCAACCGCGCGCCCGCGCTGCTCGCGGTGCGCGGCGATTCGCCGGCCAGGGACCTGAAGTCTTTCGTCGAACGCGCGCGCCTCGCGCCCGGCGAAGTGAATTCGGGCCACGGCGCCACCTCGTACCTGATGTTCGGGGCCCAGTTCTACAACCTGGCCGGCATCAAGGTGAACCACGTGCCGTACAAGGGCGCGAGCGACCTGGCGGCGGCCCTGGCCTCGAACGTGGTCGACGCCGGCTTCATCGATCCCGGCTCGGGCCTGGCGCTCGCGCAGGCTGGCCGCATCCATGTGCTGGCCGTGGCGGGCGAGAAGCGCCTGCCCCAGTTGCCCGGCGTGCCCACCTTCCAGGAGGCGGGCTACCCCGAGTTCACCGCCTACAACTGGGCCGCCGCCGCCGTCAGCGCGAAGACGCCCGCATCCGTGGTGGCCCGCCTCGAAGGCTGGTTCTCCGCGATCGCCAGGGCCGACGCCACGCGATCCTTCTTCGCGGCCACCGGCAACGAGGCCGTGCAGACCACGGGAGCCGAGCTGCGCCGCTTCCAGCTCGCCGAGATCCAGCGCTGGACCGACACCGCCAGGCTCGTGAACCTGGTGCAGGAATGAACCATACCGCCCCACCGCTCGCCGGCATCCGCGTCCTCGACATGACGACGGTGCTGCTCGGCCCCTATGCGGCCCAGATGCTGGGCGACCAAGGCGCGGACGTCATCAAGATCGAGGCACCCGAAGGCGACGGCACGCGCACCACGGGGCCGGCGCGCGAACCCGGCATGGCGTCCGCCTTCATCGGCGCCAACCGCAACAAGCGCAGCCTCGTGCTCGACCTGAAGCAGCCCGCGGCGCGCGAGGCCTTCCTGCACCTGGTCGATCGCGCCGACGTGCTGATCTGCAGCATCCGGACCGCCAAGCTCGCCGCCCTCGGACTGGATCCGGCGCTGCTGCGGGAGCGAAACCCGAGGCTGGTCGTCGTGACGATCCAGGGGTTCGGCACGGACGGTCCGTATGCGGGACGACCCGCGTACGACGACATCGTCCAGGGCCTGTGCGGACTGGCCGCCCTCGGCGGCGGCGCGGACGGGGAGCCGCGCTATCTGCCGACGGTGATCGCCGACAAGACCTGCGCGCTGTTCGCGACGCAGGCGGTGCTGGCCGCGCTCGTCGCGCGCGCCACCACCGGTGCCGGCTCGCACGTCGACGTGCCGATGCTCGAGTGCATGGTCAGCTTCACGCTCGTGGAACACCTGTACGGCGCGCAGTTCAGCCCGCCGCTGGGCGAGCCCGGCTACAGCCGCCTGCTCACGAAGTGGCGCAGGCCCTACGCCACGCTGGACGGCCATGTCTGCGTGGTGCCGTACAACGACCTGCACTGGCGGCGCTTCTTCGAGGAGACCGGCCGCCACGACCTGCTGCGGGACCCGCGCTTCGCCGACATGGCCGCGCGCACGCGCAACATCGATGCGCTGTACGCGGAGCTGGCGGCCTGCATCGCGCTGCGCACCACCGGCGCGTGGCTCGAGGTCTGCGAGCGCCTGGACATACCGGCCGCGCCCCTGCGCGGCCTCGCCGACCTCCAGTCCGACCCGCATCTGGTCGCCACCGGATTCTTTCGCACGGTGGAGGACGCGCGGATGGGAGACCTGGTGATGACGGCGCCGCCGCTGCGCTTCGCCGATGCGCCTTCGCCCGCCGTGCGCGTGCCGCCCAGGCTCGGGCAGCACACGCGGCAGGTGCTGCGCGAGGCCGGACTCGACGCGCCGGCGGTGGAGCGGCTGATCGGCCTCGGCGCGGCGGTCCAGGCCTGAGCGATCGTCGGGCAGGCCCGGGATCAGCCGGCGCGCCCGCGCCGCACCCGCGCAAGCGCCTCTTGCACGGTCCGCCCCAGCAGGGCGCCCTGGCTCGCGGGCCAGGACTTCAGCGCCGCCGACATCATGAACGTGTTCTCGCTGCCGCCGCGTCATGTCTTTTGCCATAGGAGCGGGTCGGCTTTCTGCTCGACAATCGCCGCCGACTGGGTTTTCGTCCTGAAGCAGCGGCAGCGCCGTTCGCCAAGCGACAGATCGGGCCGTTCCGATCGCCTGCGTCAGGACACCCTCGCGAATGGCATCTCTGGAACTGCCCGACCACATCCGGCGCGACGTCGAAGCCATCGGCCGGATCGGCGCCGTGCCGTCCATGTTGCGGCTGATCTGCGAGCAGACGGGCATGGGCTTCGCCGCCGTCGCGCGCGTCGACGGCGACAGCTGGACCGCCTGCGCGGTGCTCGACCGCATCAACTTCGGCCTCAGGCCCGGCGGCCAGCTCGAGCTGCACACCACCCTGTGCGTCGAATCGCGCGCGGCGCGCCAGCCCATCGCCTTCGACCATGCCAGCACGCACCCGGTCTTTTGCGCCCACCACACGCCCCGGCTCTACGGCATCGAGAGCTACATCTCGGTGCCGATCGTCAAGGTCGACGGCAGCTACTTCGGCAACCTCTGCGCGATCGACCCGACGCCGCACGGCGTCGACAACGACCGCACCATCGCGATGTTCCAGGGCTTCGCGGACCTGATCGGCCACACGCTGGAACTCGAGGACCGGCAGAGCGCGACCGAGGTCGCGCTGCTCGACGCAGAGGCCACCGCCGAGTTGCGCGACCAGTTCATCGCCGTGCTCGGCCATGACCTGCGCAATCCGCTGGCCTCGCTCAGCGCCATCGGCGAGCTGCTGGCGCGGCGCGCGGCCGACCCCGACAGCGCGCGCGCGGGGCTGCGCATCCGCGCCACCACGAAGCGCATGGCCTCGCTGATCGAGGACGTGATGGACTTCGCCCGCGGCCGCATGGGCAACGGCCTGGATGTCGCGCGCGAGCCGATTCCCGACCTGGGCCTCGCGCTCGAGGACGTGGTGGCCGAGATGCGCACGGCGCATGCGGCGCGCGCCATCGCCGCCGACATCCGCGTGACGGACACCGTGCACGGCAGCCGCGGCCGCCTGCAGCAGGTGCTGTCGAACCTGCTGGGCAACGCCGTCTCGCACGGCGCGCCCGATGCGCCCATCGACGTGGCGGCCTGGACCCGCGACGACTGGTTCGTGCTGAGCGTGAAGAACCAGGGCGACCCGATCCCGCCCGACAACCTCCTGAAGATTTTCCAGCCGTACTGGCGGCCCGCCGAGAGTCGCGGCCATGGCGGACTGGGTCTCGGGCTGCATATTTGCTCGCTGATCGTGAAATCGCACGGCGGCACGCTGCAGGTGACCTCGACGGCGGAGCACGGCACGAGCTTCGTGGCGCGCATTCCGGTGCGGCCGGGGGTTGCGGCGGTCGCCTAGGAATCGCCGTGATCGCCTGCGCCGGGGAGAAGGACATGCCCTCGATCGCAGGTTCAATTGCGCCGCGAGAACAGCATGGGTTGCCACCCATCGCGTGAACCCCGCTAGCAGCCGTCACGGACGTTCATCGCGATGCGGACGAGCTCCACCTGCCGCTTGCAGTCGAGCTTTCCCATCATCATGGCGATCTGTTTGCGCACCGTGTGGATCGAAAGACCCCGGTGCGTCGCATAGTCGGCAGCCTTCATGCCGCTGGCCAGTGCGTGAAGCACGGCGGCCTCGGCACCGGTCACTCCCAGCGCACCGGCGAGCGCCTCGGGGCTCGCGAGCATCGGCACCCCTTCTTGGCGCATCCGGACGAAAAGCAGCGGCTCGGCGGCCAGGCGCAGGATCGGATTGGCCTTCGTCACATCGATGCAGAGCAGCCCCGCGCCCGGCGCGATGGGAAAAGCCATGGTGCGGACGACACCGTCGGCGCATGCCGCGGCCAGGCCACCCTCCAACCGTGCCTGCAGGCGCGCATCCGCGGCGGCAAGATGCCCTTTGCGCTGCAGCAGGCCCCTGCGCTCGTCGAGCAACGCTCGTGCCCTGGGCGACGCATGCACCAGCAGGCCATTGCGGTGCACGAGGCAGCTGGCCTCGTCCAGCGCGTCGAAGGCCACGTCGCTGACGCTCAGCCAGGAGGAGGCGCGCGCCCTGCGCAACGCCATCGCGTCCTGCAAGGCCCTGGAATATCCGCATATCCTCGCTCCTCGAAGTCTTTCGCCCAGCGCGTCGGATGCGACCGCCCGCTGGAAACCCAGGCTCACGCGCCGTCCCGGTCCGTTCTCGACCATGTAGGAATACAGCTGCCGCATCCGGTGCCTCGACATGAAGTCGACGTAGTAGGCGTTGCGCTGCCGGAGCGGCTCGGGAATCAGTTGCTGCGTGTCGAGCCAGGTCCCGGGGTCACGAACGACGCCGGGCTTGGTCATGACGTCTTCGGTGTGAAAGTGCTCCGCATAGTCGCGCATCGCGCCGAGGTCCGCGCCGAAGTTCTGCATGTCGACGACGCGGTCTCCCTCGAAGACGATCATCACCGCCGCATCGCTCTCCACCAGCGTGTTCGCGGTCGACAGGACGTCGCGCCAGGATGCCCTGGCATCGGGGATGGATCGAACGGCCTCCAGTGCGCGCATCAGGTCGACATCTTGTCGCATCAGACTTCTCCTCCGCCGGGTGATGATGCGCCCGGGAGAGCGGCTCGTCCATCCGTGCGCCGGAAACTGCCGAGTCTCATGGCCTGGACCGCGAGGCGGGAGGGACTCTTTCTTGCGCGAAGTGTTGGGCATTCCCCGGGCAGCCGCATCACTCGAATTGAGTATGCGTGCGCTCCGCCCGGCAATGCCCTGCCGCCACGTGGCTACTGGAGCTTGTACAGCGCGATCGCCGAACTGAACGCCACCTGCTTCTGGTTCGTCGCCTGCAGCAGGAAGGAGTTGATGGTCGAGTTCTTCGCGTACATCGTGGGGTCGGTGGTGTCGCAGTGCCCGTCGGCGGAGGTCTGCCGCGAGCAGTACACGACGGCCCTGCGGGCGCTGCTCGGAAACGTGGCGGAGTCGTTGAAACCCGCGCCGTTCGCACCCGGGGTGGTGCTGCCGAAAGGCGCATTGCCGAAAACGCTCAGCTGGGTCGGCGCGGGCGCGCCGGCGGGTACCGACCAGCCGTCCTTGTCCCCGGGCGGCGAACTGAAATTGACCCAGATCGGGTTGGCGACGAGCAGGTAGCCGCTGGCCGCCGACCCCGTTGCCAGGAAGTCCCGCAGTCCGCCCGACAGCTGCGCCAGCGGCTGTTGCCGCAACTCGGCCATCGTGAGTGCGCGCGAAAGCGTTCGCGCGGTCTGCACGACGTTCGGCTTCGTCGTGTCGGCATGATGGAACTCCACGGTCCAGATGCCCTGGTCGGCGATCGCGCGGATTTGTGCGTCATCGAGCTGCGGCTGCGCATAGGTGAGCGATGTCTCCTTGGTCGAGGGATTGCCGGGCGTCTCCGTGCTCCGATACTCGCCGCGCAGCCTGTAGACGGAACTTCCGGTGATGGCGCCGTTCGCCCGCGCGAACCGCAGCGTCGAATAGCCCGCGCCCGGCAGGAAGGTCAGCGGCGTGCCCCACGGCGTCGTGACCACGGCCTTGGCGAAGACGGGGTTGCCGGCGCCGTCGGTCAGGTTCGGGATCGTGACGTCGTACCCGGTGCCGTAGTTGCTGAACGCCGGGGTGTTCAGGAACTCGCGAAGCTGGGCGTAGGGCTGTACCGTGGCCCGGTACGCATTGCCGTTGCCGACCAGCTTGAGCGTGTTGCCGACCCGGCGCGCACCGAGCAGGTCGAAGGCGGTGTTGCCTTGAGGGTCCGTCGTGCGATAGCTGAGCACCATGTCTCCGTTGGGGCGAAAGAATTCCACGCTGCCCCGTTCCCAGCGAAGTCCCCTCGCGCTCGCGCGAAACAGGCTGGGATAGGCCCCGGCGTTCGCGGACGAACGACCCACGTTCGCGCCATTGCTGTAGAAGGTGGAGGGATCGTCGTCGAGAAAGAGTTGCCGGCATGCGGGCGCCGCGACCGCCGACGGCCCGCCGACGGCGTCCGTGTCGTCATCGGTTGCGGTGCTGACGCGCTGCGTCAGCGGCAAAGCGTAGCAATCGGTGAATCGCCGCAGCAGCTCCGCCACGAGCGCGGGCGGCGGCGCATCCGCGACCTCCACGCCTGCGTCGATCGGCGGGATGCTGCTGTCGCCGCTGCGGAACCGGACAGAGACAGGCGTCCCATCGGCCGTCTTCACCGTGATCTCGATGTTGGCCGCCTCGCCGTCGGGCCGGACACTCACGCTCAGAACATCGAGCAGCCTGTCCTGTCCGGTGCCGTCGGCCACCAGTGCGTCGAGCAACGGGTGGCCGAGCGCCAAGCCCAGGCTGTCCAGCACCGGCTGCAAGGCCGTCTTCAGTGCCGCCACCTGCTGCGAGATGCTGTCGGCCGTGAGGATCTCGGGACGGCTCGACAGCACGCCCGCGAGTTGGGCCGGGTTGCCCGCGGGAGACAGGCGGGCGACCACGATGTTCGTGAGTGGCGTGACATTCGCGATGCCCGAACTCCGGACCGCCGCGCCGTAGAGCACCTGGTCGTCGCGCAGTGCGCGAATCACCAGCGGTGCCTGGGTCGCCGCCGGCAGCGGGCAGGTGTAGGCGCCGCCGGTGTCGGTCTGCGTGGTGCAGACCGTGGTTCCCCCGGCATCGGTGACCGTGATCTCCGCGCCCGCGAAAGGGGCGCCTGTTGCCGCCACGCCGCTCAGCGTCGTTCCGGTGGAAGGGTTCGGCGCTGGCGCCGGAGGCGCCACCGTCGATCCGCCCACGGGCCAGAAGAAGCCTCCGCTCCCTCCTCCTCCACCGCCGCCGCAACCGGCGACGGCCAGCAACGCGGCCATCGCGAGAGACGACCGCGGACCTGCATTCCTCATCGATCTTTTCATGTACGTTTCCTCCGCAAGGTTGGCTCGGCCCAGGATGACCCTGGCACCCGCGAAGGCAGTGTTGCGCAGACCATGCGCGACGGCATCACCAACTCTGAGTAAGGCTGGCCCGGAATTTCCGATGATCGCGACCGACGCTAGATCAGCCCCCGCGTCGCCGCCTTCAAGGTCGCAGCCGCGCGCGTCGTGCACCCGAGCTTCTGGAACACGCGCTCCACGTGCGTGCGCACCGTGCTGGGACTGATGCCCAGCGCGCGCGCCACCTCCTTGGTGTTGTCGCCCCGGCTGATGCAGCGCAGCACCTCGAGCTCGCGCTGGGACAGCGATGCATCGTCCTGCGCCGGCGCCGCGGGCTTCGGCGGCACCGCGCCCGGCAGCGTGCTGGCGCACAGCGCCTCGACCACGGCCGCGTCGAAGCGGCCGGCCGCGGCGTCCTCCTGCATGCGCTCGGCCGCCTGTTCCCGCGTCAGCGCTTCGCGCCACGGACGGCGCGTGCAGTGCGACCACCACTGTTCGGCCGCTGCGACGACCTGTCCTTCCAGCGGCATGGCCGCACCCGAGCGGCCACGGAAATGGCCCGAGCCATCGCGCCGCTCGAAGGCGAAGGACGCGATCTCCGCCTCGGCCGCGAGGCCGTCGATCTGCCCGGCGGCGCGCGAGGTCCAGTAAGGCACCAGCCTCACGCGCTCCAGCGCCGAGGCCTGCAGCGGCCCGGGCGCGTTCCAGATCGCATTGGGCACCGAGGCGCGTCCGATGCCGTGGATCAGCCCCGCCTTGTAGGCACGGCCACAGCCGGCTTCGTCCAGCCCCATGCGCGCGCCGCAGTCGCGCGCCAGGCTGGCCACGCGGCGCGAGTAGCCGGTCATCCAAGGCAGCTTGAGGTCGATCACGTCGCCGACCAGTTCCAGCCCCATGGGCCGGCGCATCGAGTCCGGCTGTTCCGCTGCCTCTGCCCATGGCGCGGCGGGTGCATCGAGCGCCTGCATCCAGGCCGCGAGATCGGCCGCGCTGGCGTCGAGCAGCGCGGCCGGGTAGAGACTGTCCGCACGGCCGCGCACCAACGCGAGCGCCTGCTCGATGCCGTACAGGCGGCCGAAGATCTCGAGGTCGCTGGCCAGCGCCACCACGTAGGTCGAGAACGGCACCGCCTCGCCGCGCAGCAGGCCCGGCACGCCGCTGCCGTCGTAGGCCTCGAACACGGCGCGCAGCGTGGCTTCGGTATCGTGGCTCAGCCCCAGCGTGTGGGCGATGTCGCCCGCGATCTCGCAGTGGATCTCGGCCATGGCGAGCACGGCGCCGGGCACCGGCGCGCTGTCGTGGGGCTGGCGCATGCGCGGTGCCGACGAGGCGAGCAGGGCCCGGCGACCTTCGACGTCGTCGTCGAGGAAATCGGCGAACTCCTGCGCATTGGCCGTGCAGCCCGACCAGCGCAACAGCGCGGCATGGCGCGCCGCCTCGATCTGCGCCGCGGTGCAGCCGGCCCGCGCCGCGATCTTGCCCGCGAGCCAGGCCGTGCGCAACGAATGGTCGATCGGCTGGCCCATGCTCAGGTCGCCGATGAAGGCCAGCGCGCGGACGGCGTCGAAAACAGGAATGGTCGTGTCGTGGGACATGGCCCATTTTGCGCGTGTCGGTCATTCGACCGATACCGGCCGCCGGGGTGGCTCGGAAGAATCGTGGCATCCACCGCTCGACGGGCGGCTCCCTTTCACTCGCGGCTCCCACCGCCTCTTTCTCATGACCGACATCCTGCAAAACCCATCCCCGCGCGCCGCCTGGCTGCGCAAGCTCTATTTCACCCGCGCCGCCTTTTCCTTCGCCTGGGTCGCGCTGGCCTTCACCGCCGCGAAGCAGTCGCCCGCGCTGGCCACGGTGCTGCTGATCGTCTACCCCGCCTGGGACGCCTTCGCCAACCTGTGGGACGCCCGCATGAGCGGCGGCGCGCAGGCCAATCCCACGCAGATGCTCAACCTCTGGATGAGCACCCTGGTCGCGCTCGCGGTCGCGGCCTCGCTAGTGGCCGGCTGGCAGGTCGTGCTGCTGATCTTCGGCATCTGGGCCATCGTGTCGGGCCTGCTGCAACTGGCCACGGCCATCCGCCGCCGCAAGGCCGAACGCGGCCAGTGGGTGATGATGCTCAGCGGCGCGCAGTCAGCGCTGGCCGGCGGACTCTTCATCTCGCGGCAGGGCACCGATGCGCCGATTCCGCAGACGCTGGCGGGGTATGCGGCGGTGGGGGCGGTGTATTTCCTGATCTCGGGGGTGGTGATTCTGGTGCGGGAGCGCAAGCGCTGAAACGTCGGTGCGCCGCCACTTTGCGCACCCGGCAACGGGTCCGACGACTCCCCACGCTATGCAGCCTCGGCCGCCTTGCGACGGCGAGCTTGCGCCAGGCCCTTCGGTCTGGACAGCTTCACCACCGGCGCCATGCCGGCGGTGGCGGCCATGTCCATCAGGGTGTCCAGGGAGAACAGGTTGATCCTTCCCCGAACCAGGTCGGAGATGCGCGGCTGCGTCACGCCGAACAACTGCGCCGCCTCGGTTTGCGTCATGCCCTGTTGCCGAATGACTTCGGCCAGGCTCATCATCAGGTCGGCACGCGCGCGCATGCTGGCCGCCTCCTGGGGCGTGCCTGCAATGGCGTCGAAGACGCTGTCGAAGCGGCGGGCTCCGGTCATGATGCGAGGTCCTTCACTAGGTCTTTCAAACGCTTCCTGGTCAGTTCGATGTCGCGCTTCGCAGTTTGCTGAGTCTTCTTCTGGAAGCAGTGAAGCACATAGACGGCGTCGACCAGCCGGGCTACGTACATCACGCGGAAGATTCCCGCCTCTTCCCGGATCCTCAACTCCACCACGCCGGCGCCAATGCTGGGCACCGCCTTGGCGTCGACCGGCGCCAGGCCGTTCTGCACGAGGTGCAACTGGTAGCCGGCCTCGCTCCGAGCAAGCTCGGGAAAGCTGCGTAGATCGTTCAAGGAAGTGCCTCGGAATTCGATGGGCTTCATACCCATTTTATACAAAATCTTGTATTGAAACCTACAGCGCAGTCCTGCACACTCCCGCGAAAAATCTTCTCTCCTGAAGCTGGTCGCTCAAGGCGGCAACACCAACGGCCCGCAATCCGAATCCGCAATGAAGGTCGCGATCAGCGACGCCGGCTTCACCGGATCGGGGTTCTCCGCGAACAGGTGCAGCGCGCGCGGCAGCTCGAACCAGGCCTGGCCGGCCTGGTAGTCGACCGCGGGGCCGCCCGCCATCTGCGAGCGCACCGTGCCGCTGACCACCACGGCCTGCACCGAGCCCGGGTGCCGGTGCGCGGGCGTGTAGGCCAGCGGCGGAAACTCGACCATGGCGGTGGTGATGGACTTGCCCGGCACGTTCGGCAGCGGCTCGCACGACAGCGGCCGCACGGTCGTCTGCGGGCGCGCGGCGCTGCCTTCGGGTGCGGGCGCCGAGGCGAACATCGGGCGCGTCACGCTGCTGCAGAGGTCGTCGAGCCATGCGACGGTGGCCTGCCTGCCCGCATGCGGCACCAGCGCCCATGCGGCCGCGCCGAGGGCGAGCCCCGCGAGGGCCAGCACGACCGCATGCCGCGGTGCGCGCGGCGATAGGCGGGCCGCGATGCTCACAACCGTGCCTCCGCGCCCAGGCGCATCGACGGGGTCCAGCCGAGCAGGCGGCGCGCCTTGCCGCTGTCGACCTCGGGGTTGTCCTCGGCGATGTTGAAGACACCGCCAGCCGAATGGCGCCAGGCCAGCAGCGCGGCCCAGGCGGCCGCTTCGACGTGCACGGGGCTCGCGCCCTTGGGCTCGTCGGCGCCGGTGCCCGGGCCGTAGAGCTGGCCGTAGCGCAGCACGGTGCCGGTGATGCCCGGCGCCTGGAGCACGGCCTGCTCGAGCGCCACCACGCCGCCCACGCTGATGCGGCGCGCGCCTTCGGCCCCGGTATCGAGCGGCTGCGCTTCCGCGTAAGGCTTGGGGCCCGGCGCATAGGCCCAGGCGATGCTCTGGGCCACCATGCGCACCGCTCCCGCGGCGCGCGCGGCCTCGACCAGGTTGCGCGTGCCCTCGGTGCGCACGCGGGCGTTGCGCGCGGTGGCCTCGGCCATGCGCGCGGGATCGAGGCCGCGCGGCAAGTCGGTGAGCTGGTGGATCACGCCGTGCGGCGCGATGCGCACCAGCGCGGCCTTCAGCGCTTGCGCATCGAACACGTCGACCAGCACCGGCTTCACGCCCCGGGCCTCGAGCGCCGCGGCGCGCTCGGGCTGGCGGGTGCTGCCGTGCACTTCGTAGCCGGCCTCGCGCAGCAGCGGGATCAGGGCCGAGCCGATGGCGCCGGTGGCGCCGGCCAGGAAAATTCTTTCGCTCATGGCGTTCTTTCTCGGAGACGGATGCTTTGGAGCCTCCAGCTTAGGCAGCCGATGGTCCGGCGCACAGTGCCAAGAATCGGTGGATCGGATGGACCATCGCGGCCCATCGCGATGGCGTGCTCAGCCCAGCCGCACCAGCGCCAGCAACCGCGCGCAGGTTTCCGCCGCGGTCTCCACGCGCAGATCCGCCACGCCGAGCAGCAGCCCGGTGTTCTCGGGCCCGGGCTGCGCGTACCACGGCGACAGCGGCACCGGCGTGAGGCCGTGCGCCGCGAGCGATTGCGCCAGCGCCAGGTCCGACACGCCCGGCGCGAGGCGCAGCAGCACGGTCAGGCCCGCGGCGATGTACGTCGCCGATGCGGCATCGAGGCAGGCGACCAGTGCCGCGCGCCGCTGCGCATAGACCTGCCGGGTGCGGCGCAGGTGGCGCAGGAAATGGCCGTCGCGCAGGAAGGCCGCCACCGCCAGTTGCAACAGCGGCGCGGGCGCCGGCGGCAGCACCGCCGCATGGCGCGCGAAGCGCTCGACCTGGTCCGCCGGCACGACCAGGAAACCGAGCCGCAGCATCGGGCTGATGGTCTTGCTGAAGGTGCCCACGTGCAGCACGCGCGCGCCCTCGCCGGCGGCCACGAGCGAGGGCGCGGCGCGGGCGCCGAGCTGCAGCTCACCGAGGTAGTCGTCCTCGACCACCCAGGCCCGCGCGCGCTCGGCCCACGCGAGGATCGCCTGCCGCCGCCGCGCCGACAGCGCGACACCGAGCGGTGCCTGCTGCCCCGCGGTGACGACGGCCAGCGCCGCATCGGGCGCGCGTGCCATGCCCTCGTCGACCACCAGGCCTTCGGCATCGACCGGCACCGGCACCGGTTCCACGCCGAGCGCATGCAGGCAGCGGCGCGTGGTGGGATAGCCGGGGTCCTCGGTCCAGGCCGCGGTGCCGCGCAGCCCCAGCGCCTGCACCGCGAGCGAGAGTGAGCCGGCGTAGCCGGTGGTGACGAAGACCTGTGCTGCCGTGCACGGCAGCCCGCGCGCGAGCGAGAGGTAGGCCGCGATCTCGCCGCGCAGCGCGAGTTCGCCGCGCGGGTCGGGATTGATCTGCCGCGCATGCGAGGTGGCGCGCACGGCACCGGTCATGATGCGCGCCCAGACCTTGGCGGGGAACAGGTCCTGCGCCGGGTTCGCCATCTGGAAGATGCCCGAGCGGCCGGGGAAGCTCGGGATGGTGCCGACGGGCGCGGATGGAACCGCCACTGCCTCGCGCGGGCGCGACGACGGCGGCAGATGCTCGGCGACGAAGGTGCCGGCCGCGCCCAGCGAGACGATCAGCTGCGCATCGAGCAACCGCTCGTAGGCCGCGCTCACAGTGCCGCGCGCCACGCCGAGCTGCGAGGCCAGGTCGCGCCACGACGGCAGGCGCGCCCTCGGCGCGAGCCGGCCCTCGCGGATGGCCGCGCGCAGGCCCGCGGCGATCTGTTCGCTGACCGGCTCGCGTGCCGCGCGGTCGATTCGTAGCTGGAGCTTCGACATGGGCGGATGTTAAGCAGGTGGCCCGTGGAATCGACCTGGGCACCGCCCGCTCGAGGCCAGGCAGCCGCGGAAGCGGCAGGTTTTTTGCATACAGTGCATGCAATCCCTTGAATCTCTTCCCACCCATCCATGGAAATCGACTTCCAGACCCTCGACCCCTACGCCCGCTACAAGCTGATGGCGAGCCTGATCGTGCCGCGGCCGATCGCGCTGGTCACGACCCTCGAGCCCGAGGGCACGGTCAATGCCGCGCCCTTCAGCATGTTCAACATGGTGGGCGAAGACCCGCCGCTGGTCTTCGTGAGCATCAACCGCATGCATGACGGGCGCGTCAAGGACACCGCCGCCAACATCCTGCGCACCGGCGAGTTCGTCGTGCACCTGACCGACGAGGCGATGGCCGAGCAGATGCATGCCTGCGGCGATGCGCTGCCGCGCGGCAGCAGCGAGCTCGCGCACGCCGGATTGCATGCGGTCCCGTCGAACACGGTGGCGCCGCCGCGCATCGCCGAGGCGCCCGTGGCCTTCGAATGCGTGCTGCACGAGAAGATGGAAACCGAGAGCCGCTACGTGTTCTTCGGCCGCGTGCAGTGGCTCGCGGTGCGCGACGGGCTCGTGGACGCCGAACGCTGGCGCGTGCAGCTGCAGGACTACCGGCCCGTGGGACGCTTCGGCGCGAGCTTCTACGTGGGCACGCAGCAGCGCTTCGCGCTCGGCGCGGTGGCGTCGGCGGGCAACGGCATCGACCAGCTCTGACTCACGGCGACGAGTACCAATGTCATAAATCCTCCCTAGCATGGCCGCATGAGCCTGCATCGCCCCAGCCGCCGCCAAGTCCTTCGTGGTGCGACGGCCATGGCCTTCGCTTCGTCCCTCGGATCCAGCTTCGCCCAGGGCGCGCGTCCCGCCGAACAGCCGGCGGTCAAGGTCACGCAACTCATGGACGTCTCGCCGAGCCAGCAGGCGCTGTCGCGCGACTATGCGACGGGCTTTCGCCTCGCCTTCGCGGAGCTCAAGGCCACGACGGGGCTCAACGTGCAGCTCAAGGCGTTGGAGGTGGGCGAATCGGATGCCGAAGTGCAGGCCGCGCTGAAGGCCGTCGGCGAGGACAGCGCGCAGGCGGCCCTGGTGGGCAGCGTCGGCGAACGCCTTGCGCTCGCGAGCCTGGCGCATGCCGAGAGCAGCCGCCTCGAGATCGCGCATGTCGCGCCCTGGCTCGCCGACTCGCGCTTCGATGCGAACCCCAACCTGTTCGCGCTGTTCGCGTCGCGGGAAGACCAAATCCGCCACGTGCTCAAGAACCTCGCGACCATGGGCGTGGCGAAGATCGGCATCGTGTACCCGAGCGCCGGGCACGCCAGGGCGCTGCAGCCGGGCATGGCGCAGATCGCCGAACGCCTCAAGCTCGAGGCACAGGTGCTGACGGCGCCCCAGGGGCGCGACCTCGAATTCTTCGGCGGCCAGTTGCCCGCCAGCACGCCGTACTTCCTGCTGTTCACGGGCGATGCCATCGAGCTGGCACTGTTCACGCGCGGCCTCGCCCGACGGGGCGTGCAGCGCACCGTGGTGTGCCTGTCCGATGTCGACACCAACACCTTCCTGCAGCTGAGCCCCGGCAAGGGCGTACCCATCATCTTCACGCGCGTGGTGCCCGACCCGCGCACCAGCAAGATCGCGATCGTGCGCAGCTACCGCAACGCGCTGCAGCGCTACTTCGACGAGGAGCCCTCGCCGACCAGCTTCGCCGGCTACCTCGGCGGGCGCCATGCCGGTGCCGTCATCGCGGGCGCGGGCGCCGAGCCGGGGCGCGCGAAGCTGCTGGCCCAATTCAAGCGCCGCGCCGCGGTGGAGCTCGACGGCTGGCGCTTCGACTACGCCGGCGGTTCGCGCGCCAGCAACCAGGTCAGCCAGATCCTGCTGAACAGCAGCGGCAACTTCGTGGGCTGAGGGGCCGCGCCTACCCGGCGCGCTGGATCATCTTCCACCCGTTGCCCGACGGGTCCCTGAAGCCGGCATCCACGGTGCCGTAGCGTTCCACCGGCTCCTGCGTGAACTCCACGCCCTGGGCGCGCAGCCGTTCGTAGCTCGCGCGGCAGTCGTCGACGCTCAGCACCAGCGGCGGCATCGCGCCCTTGGCCACGATCGCCTGCAGCGCCTGCGCCGTGGCCGCATCGTGCACCGGCGGGCCGGGCTTGAACAGGCCGAGCTGGAACGCCGGCTGCTCGGGATGCTGCACGGTCAACCAGCGGTAGTCGCCGTTGCCGACATCGGTGTGGACGCGAAAGCCGAGCTTGCCCGCGTAGAAGGCGAGGGCCTCCTCCTGATCGCGCACATACAGACCGACCGTTTCAATACCTTGGCTCATGGAATCTCCTGTGGTTCGGCCTCGTTTGTACCGGCCGCGGCCTGGCGGCGCTTCTCCGAAACTGCTGTTTCGAGATGGGGCCGCTGCGAGGCGCTGACGATGCAGGCGGGCACCGGCCCGAAGGCCCGTGCCCCGCCCTTGCCGCGCGCGCGCACCTCGCCCGGGCTGCCGCCCGTGATGTCGCGGAAGGTGCGCCCGAAGGTGCCGAGGCTGGACCAGCCGGTGGCGAAGGCGATGTCGGTGATCGAGAGTTCGGTTTCGCGCAGCAGCGCGCTCGCGCGTTCGATGCGGCGCGTGAGCAGGTAGCGGTGCGGCGGTGTGCCGAAGGCCTGCTTGAACGAGCGCGCGAAATGGGCCTCGGAAACGCCGCTGACCTGCGCCAGTCGCTCGACCGGCCATTCCTCGTGCGAGGCGGCGTCCATGCGGTCCTTGGCGCGCAGCAGGCGCCGCAGCAGCGCGGGGTCCTGCGCGAGCGAGGCCGCGTCGACCGGCTCCCGGCGCCTCGTCACAGGCCGCCCGCCACCTTGAGCACGCTGCCGGTGACATAGGACGACTTGTCCGACAGCAGCCAGGCGATCGCCTCGGCGATCTCGCGCGCCTCGGCCGCGCGGCGCATCGGGATGCGCGCCGCCACGCGCTGCGGCCGCCCGGGTTCGCCGGCCGCGGCATGGATCTCGGTGAGCGCGGTGCCGGGCGAGACCGCGTTGACGCGGATGCCCTGTTCGGCCAGTTCCTTCGCGAGGCCGACCGTGAAGGCCTCGAGCGCCGCCTTGGAAGCCGCGTAGTGCACGTACTCGCCGGGCGCGCCCAGCGTGGCCGCGATCGACGAGACGTTGACCACCGCGCCGGTGCGTCCCTCGGCACGCCATTGCGCGACGACGGCCTGCGTGAGGTACATGGGCCCGAGCACGTTGACGTCCATCACCTGGCGCAGAGTGGCGTGCGAGACGTCGGCGAAGCTGCCGAGCGGCCCGGTGATGCCGGCGTTGTTGACCAGCGCGGCCAGCGGCGCGAACGCGGGCGGCAGGGCCTGCAGCACGCGCGCCGCGCTGGCGGGATCGGCCGCGTCGGCCTGGATCGCGAAGGCGCGGTGGCCGGCCTGCTCGATCTCGCGCACCAGCGCGGCCGCCGCGTCGTGCCGGCGCTCGTAAGTGAAGCACACGTCGTGGCCGACCGCGGCCAGCAGCTTCGCCGCCTCGGCGCCAATGCCTCGGCCGCCACCCGTGATCAACACGGTTCCCGCACTCGCCATGGGTCGTCTCCTTCGATGGGCGTGCCGCCATGCCGGGCACGCCGGCATTGTGTCGCAGGAGACCGGCGAAGCTCGTCGCGCGGAGCTACAGCGCCGGCCGCGCGGCCGACGGCGCGCGCGCATCGCGTGCGGGATTCATGAAGTCGAAATGCGCGGCGATCGGGGAGGACTCGGGCACCACGTAGACCACGCCCCGACGCTGCCCCAGCGCGGGCTTCACGTAGGCGTCGTAGAAGGCCGCAGGCACGTTGATGCAGCCGTACGAGATGCGGTTGTCGGCGATGGTGGGCGAGGCGAGCCGCTCGAGCCGGCGGTCGGCCTTGTTGGTGGTGCGTACGCGGTGCATGGAGATCGCGGCGTCGTAGTCGACCCAGACGATGTCCTCGCCGCCCGTGTTGCGCCCCGGCTCGGACGCGAAGCGCCCGGCCGGCGTGGTGCGTTCGTGCGGGCGGATCTTGGCCATGGGGCGCTCGCCGATGCCCGGCACCGAATCGTCGCCGCGCGCGAGGCCCAGCAGCACCGGCGACGTGCCGAGCAGCGTGCCCTTCGCGTCGAAGACGAAGACGCTCGCGGCCTTCTTGTCGACCACCGCGAAGGCGCCGCCCGCGTTGTCGCGCGCCGCGACCGCGGCCTGGGCGATGCGCTGGGCATCGGCCGTCAGCGGGGCCGCAGGCATCGCGGGCGGGGCGGCAAGCGCCGCCGCGCTCGCGAGCAGCAGCGCTGCCGCTACCGCCCGCGAGCAGGAAATGCCTGTCTTCATCACTGAAGCCGCGGCCTCAGTTGCGGTCGGCGCGCGCCGGACGCATCGGCTGGGCGGCGGCCATGTTGCTGCTGCCCGAATCCTGCGACATCGCGGTGCCGCGTGCCGGAGCCGGAGCCGGGGTGGCGGCCATGGTGTTGTTCTGGGGCGTGGTGCCGGTCGTGCCCATCGGGCCGCCCGCGGGATTCTGCTGGCCGGCGGCAGTGGCGGGGTTCGGCGGTGCGGTGGTGGGCGGGTTGCCCTGCGCGAAGGCGGCGCCGGCGGCGGTGAAGGCGAGGGCTGCGATCAGATGGGACGTGCGATTCATGACGATGCTCCTTGAGGGATCCGGCGAGGCCGGAAGGTTGGGGATCCGCCGGACCGTTTGCCCGACTGGTTTCAACTTAGGGCCCACGAAAAATCGCCAGGTCAGTTCGCGGCCCGGCCTCCTGTAGGAGCGCGACACCCCAAAACGGCCCGGGCCGGCAAATGCCATCCGGTGGGGTTGGCTACTGCGGCTTCTTCTTCAGGCTGATGACCTGCGGCTGCGTGACCGCCTTGAGCCCGTCGATGCCAAACTCCAGGCCCCAGCCCGAGCCCTTGACGCCGCCGAAGGGCACCATCGGATGGATCGCGCCATGCTGGTTGATCCACACCGTGCCGGCCTCGATGCGCGACGCGACCGCGCGCGCCTGCTCGATGTCGGTGCCCCAGACCGAGGCGCCCAGGCCCACGTCGACGCGGTTGGCCTGCGCGATCGCGTCGTCGATGTCGCGGTAGCGGATCACGGGCAGCACCGGGCCGAACTGCTCCTCGTCGACCAGGCTCGCGCCGTCCGCGATGTCGGTGACCAGCGTGAGCGGATAGAAGTTGCCGGCGCCCGCGCGCGGCTCGCCGCCGCAGACGATGGTCGCGCCGCCGGCGCGCGCCTCGTCGACCAGCCGGCGCACCTTGTCGAACTGCATGCGGTTCTGGATCGGGCCCATCGCGATGCCGGGCTGCGCGCCATCGCCCATCGGCATCGCCTCGGCGATCGCCTTGAGCTCGGCCACCACCGCGTCGTGCAGCGCATCGGGCACGTACAGCCGCTTGGCGCAGGCGCAGGTCTGGCCCATGTTGAGGAAGGCGCCCCAGAACAGGTCCATGGCGATGGCCTTCGGGTCGGCGTCGGGCAGCACGATGGCGGCGTCGTTGCCGCCGAGCTCGATGGTGGTGGGCGTGAGGTTGCGCGCCGCGGCGGCCGCGATCTTCGCGCCGGTGGCGCTCGAGCCGGTGAACATGATCTTGTCGACGTCGGGGTTCTCGACCAGCCAGCCGCCGACCTCGCCGGTGCCGCTCACGGTGTTGAGCACGCCGGGCGGCAGCACCTCGGCGATCAGCCGCACCATCTCGAGCGTGCCGATGCTGGTGTATTCCGAGGGCTTGATGACCACCGTGTTGCCCGCGCGCAGCGAGGGCACGATCTGCCAGATGGCGATCAGGAGCGGCCAGTTCCACGGCGCGATCGCCGCGATCACGCCGAAGGGCTTGCGGTGCATCTCGTCGCGGCGCGTGGCGTCCTCGAACACCACGTCCACCGGCATCTCGAGGCTGGCCGGCACCTGGGTCCAGGCCTCGCAACCGAACAGCTCGAAGCGCGCGCCCGGCACCTCGGTGGGGCCGACGCCGCCCAGCGGCTTGCCCTGCTCGCGCGTGACCCAGCCGGCCAGGTACTCGGCATTGCCGTGCAGCACCTCGGCCACCTTCATCAGCAGCGCGCGGCGCTCGGCGTCGGGGCGCGCGGCCCAGGCCGGCTGCGCCTTGCGCGCCGCGCGCACGGCCTGCTCGACCTGCTCGGCCGTGGAATGCGGCACGAGGCCGATGGCTTCGCCGGTGGCGGGGTTCTTCGATTCGAAGCTGCGCTCCGACGTGACCGGACGGTTGTCGACGGTATTGGGGTAGGTTTGAAGGCTCATGGGGCGCAGTCTGCGAGCCCGCAGCCTTCATGGCATCGCGAACATTCGCGACGGGGTAATCCCGGGGTCTTCCCCAGGGCCCGGCGCGCCGCCCCCTGCGGCAAACCCTATCGCGAAAGCTCGCGATAGCCAGGCGGGCGAGCGCTTTCCAGAATCCCGGGGGCCGCTGCCCTGCCCTCGCCGGCCCCGGCCCCCTCACAACAACCGACAAGAAACCAGGAGACACGATGCCTCACCGCCTTCCGCCCGCTCTCACCGGCCTTCGCCCGCCTGCGCGCCTCGCGCTGCTGCTGGCCGGCTGTGCCCTCGCCGGCGCGGCCGCGGCCCAGGCCGTGGACGGCGCGCGCATTGCCGCGGCCGATCGCGAGCCGGGCAACTGGATGAGCCACGGCCGCACCTACGACGAGCAGCGCTTCAGCCCGCTCGCGAAGATCAACGACCGCAACGTCGGCAAGCTCGGCATGGCCTGGACCTACAAGCTCGATGTCGACCGCGGCGTGGAGGCCACGCCGATCGTGGTCGACGGCGTGATGTACACCACCGGCGCCGAGAGCATCGTCTACGCGCTCGACGCGCGCACCGGCAAGCTGCTGTGGCGCCACGACCCGAAGGTCAATGCCGAATCGCTGAGCCAGGGCTGCTGCGACGTGGTCAACCGCGGCGTGGCCGTGTGGAAGGGCCGGGTCTACGTCGGCGCCTTCGACGGCCGGCTGATCGCGCTCGACGCGCGCACTGGCGAGCAGGTCTGGTCGGTCGACACCGTGCTCGACAAAACCAAGAGCTACACCATCACAGGCGCGCCGCGCATCGTGAAGGGCAAGGTGCTGATCGGCAACGGCGGCGCCGAGTTCGGCGTGCGCGGCTACGTCACGGCCTACGACGCCGAGACCGGCCAGCAGGCCTGGCGCTTCTTCACCGTGCCCGGCGACCCGGCCCAGCCGCCCGAGAACAAGGCCATGGCCATGGCGATGAAGACCTGGTCGGGCAACGGCTGGGTCAAGTGGGGCGGCGGCGGCACGGCCTGGGACTCGATGGCCTACGACCCCGAGCTCAACCTGCTGTACATCGGGACCGGCAACGGGTCGCCCTGGAACTACCAGTTCCGCAGCGAGGGCAAGGGCGACAACCTGTTCCTGTCGTCGATCGTCGCGCTCGACCCCGACACCGGCGACTACGTCTGGCACTACCAGACCACGCCGGCCGACCGCTGGGACTACACCGCAACGCAACACATCGTGCTGGCCGACCTGCGCATCGACGGCAAGCTGCGCAAGGTGCTGATGCAGGCGCCGAAGAACGGCTTCTTCTACGTGCTCGACCGCACCGACGGCAAGCTGATCTCGGCGAAGAACTACGTGCCGGTCAACTGGGCCTCGCACATCGACCTGAAGACCGGCCGGCCCGTGGAGACCGGCGCCGGCAACTACGGGCCCGGCGAGCAGAAGAAGCTGGTGATCCCGGCCTTCCTCGGCGGCCACAACTGGCACCCGATGTCCTTCAACCCGAAGACCGGCCTCGTCTACCTGCCCGCGCAGGAGACCATGGCCGAGCTCGAGGCGCAGAAGGAGCCGCTGTTCCTGCCGACCAAGTCGGTGGTCAACCTCGGGCTGGAGGTGCCCGAGCTGCCCGAGGACCCGAAGATCGAGGCCCAGATCCGCGGCGCCTGGAAGGGCCGCCTGCTGGCCTGGGACCCGGTGCGCCAGAAGGCCGCGTGGTCGCACGACTACGCCAGCGCCTGGAACGGCGGCACCCTGAGCACCGCGGGCAACCTCGTGTTCCAGGGCACGGCCGACGGCCGCGCCGTGGCCTATGCGGCCGACAACGGCAGGCAGCTCTGGCAGAGCCCCGTCAACAGCGGCGCCATGGCCGGCCCGATCAGCTACGAGGTCGACGGCGAGCAGTACGTGAGCTTCATGGTCGGCTGGGGCGGCGCCTTCCCGCACATCACCGGCCCCATTTCGCTGAGCGCCCGCGTGCGGCCCGAGGCGCGCGTCGTGACCTTCAAGCTCGGCGCCAGCCAGAAGCTGCCGCCCGCCAAGCTCGCGCCCGCGCTGCCGCGCGCCGCCGACGTGCCGCCGCTCACCGCGTCGGCCGAGCAGATCAAGCAGGCGCGCCTGATGTTCAACGGCCTGTGCGGCTCCTGTCACGGCCTCAATGCCGTCAGCGGCGGCGTCGTCCCCGACCTGCGCTACATGAAGCCCGAGCAGCACGAGCTGTTCGCGGCCACCGTCAGCGGCGCGCGCATCAACCGCGGCATGCCGGGTTTCGCGGGCGTGCTCAAGCCCGAGGACATGCAGCTGCTGCACCAGTACGTCATCAAGCGCACCCACGACCTCAGCGCGGAGATCGCGGCCGCCCGGCCGGCCGCCAAGTAGGCAAACCCCATGCCGACGCCCTGCCCGGACTGGCTATCATCCGGCCGACCTGGATGTGCAGTCGGAGATGGGCGCATGAACGACGAAGAGCTGATGGCCGCGCAACGCCAGTTGCGCCGAAGCCTGCTGGATGGCCATGGCGCCCTGCGCTGGCGGCCCGCGCGCGACCTGGCCGCGCACCTCCTGCTGCATCTCGACGAACCCGACGACTGCTGGCGCTTCGCCGCCGGCTGGCTGCGCGAGGCCTTCGACGCCGACCGCGTCGACTGCGGCTTCGGCCGCCCCGACGAAGCCTGCTACCGCCCCCAGGCCGAGGCCTTGCGCCGCGACCGCGACGTGCCCTCGGTCATCGGCCTCGCGATCGACGCCGCCGACTGCGGCGTGCAGACCGTCTGGCACGCGCACGGCGTGGTGGTGCTGCGCGACGTCGAGCAGGAACGCCGGCTCGGCCACGGCACGCGCGCCGAACTGCTGCGCATGGGCACGCGCGTGAAGATGGCCGCGCCGATCATGGACCGCACGCGCCCGCTGGGGCTGATGTGCGTCGACTGGATGGATGCCTGCGAGCCGGCGCGCGACGAGCGCTGGGCGCGCTTCGAGGAGATCGCTGCGGTGGTGCTCGGGCCGGTGATGAGCGCGGCGCAGCGCGTGGCCAGCGGTGCGCAGCGGGACGTGGGTCGGCCGGTGCATGGCGGCGATGCGATCGACCTGCTCGAGAGCCTGACGCCGGCCGAGCGCACCGTGGCGCGGCTGGCGGTCGACGGGCTGAGCTACAAGGAGATTGCGCGGCGGCTCAATCGGTCGTTCTCCACCGTGGATCATCAGTTGCGCAGTGCGCGGAGCAAGCTGGGTGTGAGTTCCACGGCGCGGTTGGTGAATTTGATGTCGGGGACGCGGGCGCATTGAGCGGAGTAGCTGCACGGTATCGCCGTGATGCTGCCATCTCTGCCAGCTGAAGTTCGACTTCGCGGCTCCTTGATCGAGGTGAACCTGGGCGCGATCGAGCGCCGGAATTCGGCCATCGGCGGACGTCCGACCTGAACTTCCAGTTCGCACACAATCATCCTTCGCCTGCCTCGCAATCAGTTCATCGTCCAGCTTTCCAAGTGCGTCCACGACGCTTGGATGCGCTGCTACAAGTTAAGGAACACTCGTGCAGGCCTTTTCTCAGAACAGCTTCGCCGAGGTGAGTGGTCACGACAGGGGTCAAGGTCGGTTTAACATCTTTATCTATTCAACTGGCACGTGGGGTCCAGTTTTGGAGCGCGTTTAAGCCTTCCTCAAGCTTCGCTGAGTGCCTGAGGAGGCGCTGGTCGTCAAGCGCCTGAAGGCGAGCGGAAAGTACGTGGAGGATGCGAATATGCCGTCAGTCCTGATTCGTCTTGATCCAGGCCGCATGGAGAACACAGATACCGATCTTCGATACGTCGTACCTGATCGCTTGACCGAGATTTCTAGCGGAATTTTGACCGACAGCGGCTACGACTACGAAGAGGGTACCGATGCAATGCTCATCTACCTGTCCACAGATAACCTGGATGCCGCACTCCCTTTCGTGATCGAACTCCTAGAGAATGAAATGATTTATGAGAACCGGTTGGCCGATTCAGCCAGAGTGGGAGCTTCACTGCTTGATGAGACGGAGCGCCCTGCCGATTTCGCGGTCGTATACCCAAGTGCTGAAGCCGGCACACGTATGGGTTGAGCCCGCAATCGACCATAACGAAGAATTCGCCAGCACAATGCGCTCACCTCGTATCGATCAATTCGAGTTCGACGATCCCGGCAGCGAAGAGTCGCTTGATATCGATGTGTCGAGCAACTCGAAATTTTCGCATTCCGATGTGAACGCTCTTATCGGATCAACTTTAGATGCCTCATGTGCGTCGGTGCTCGCTGCCCTGTTCTCTTGAAGATTGCAGATCCATATGCATACGATGCGCAAGAGCCTGGTTCTGATCACTCTCGTCCTGTCCGCATGCACAGCGCCCAAGATGTATGAGGCCCCGCAGGGGAAGAAAACGAGCAGATTTACCTTGGTCGCAAATTCACGCGATTTTGTCATCTTGAATTCCGTGTACTACGGCAATACAGAGACTTGTACCGATTTTCAGCAGATCGGCGTTGCTCTCGATAGCGACAGAACCATCTTTCTCGAAGCAGATCGCGAGCACTCCATTGGAATTCAGGCCAATATCAGCAGCACCCTTGTGTACGGAACAGCGACCTTCATTCACTGCAACCACTACCTCACTTTCCCAGTCGCTGGCGACTACGAGTACAGATATATCAACAGAGCCGGAGCGGGGATTTGTCAGCGGGTCATGGAACGCCGTAGATCAGGGGACGCTTCTTGGGAGCCATCACCCTTTAGGTTAAGAAAACTCTCGCAAGACTACTTGCGCACACAAAAGGGGCCGGTGTGCCTTCCGGAGTAACGGAACCTAAGGAACGTCTGCACAACGTGAGTTGTGGAGGCGATTGATCGGATCAATGCGCAATGCGACCTCAATGCAGCCGTGAAGCCGCCGAGCCGATCGCATCGGCGGGCGGGCGCAGCGGCTTGAGAGCCGCTCGGCACGCCATCCAGACGCACTTACCCCTCCACCGCCAGTAGTCTTCCCCGCGCCATCCACAGATTGCCCAGCGACGGCACCACGCGCTCCATCTCTTCCAGGAATTCGCGCTTGCGCGTCTTCTTGGCCGACAGGTTCAGGCCCAATCCAAGCTGTTTCATGCTTGCGATCCTCGCAGGCATCGTTCGATCACGTTACGCGGATCGGAACTGAGTTTTGCAGATCATCCCTAACTCGCCACACTAGCCTGTAACGCGTATTCAACGCCTTTCTCCATCGAACTGGGGTCTGCGCCCGCGCAAGTCGAGATGATCTAAACTCCTCGGAGCACCGAGTTAGCGCTCGATGAGACGCGCGCTTTTTATAGCTGCAGTCGCCTCATCTCGCAGCGCCTTTGAGACATTAATTGCCGCGTACTCGTGCAAGATGATCGTGGCGTTCCGCATGTAGATGTGGTACCGAACGCCCGCCTGCTTTACGCCGTTCGGATCTCTGTAGCTCAGCGCTTGAGAAATGGCAAGTTTGCCGCCGACATCTTCCAAAGCTGTCGGACCAAACTCGATCTCCGATGCGCCTCCCCGACGAAGGACAGCAGTGAAGCTACTTGAGTAGCCCTCGCCAAGAGTTTTGATCTGGGCAGGAGTTAGCTTCCTGATCTCCGCCTGTGATGCCTCAGCAGCCATGATCATGGCTCCCAGAGTTGCCGTGCCACTACTGTCGACTCTGCGAGCAGTCAACGTCTCGACGCGTGGAACCGCAATACCCTGGTTCTTGGCCATCTGATCTCTTCCGCGTTCGATACGTTGGAGTTCCTCCGCACTAGGCACGCTCCAGCCTTTGGGGAGAGAGATTTCCACACTATCTCCGACTTTGTACTCGGTTCTTGCGGCGACCTGGGTGAGACCGGCTGCGGGGAAAAGCAATCCAGTTGTCAGGGTCAGGGCAGCCAGTTGCCCTTGGATGGAAAAGCGAAGAATATGCATTTAAGTATTCCGTTGTGACTGAAGGCTGCCATAAAGCGCTGTTACCGCTGGGACGAGGTCGTACCGTTTGAGAAAATTATGAAGGGCCGCTCTCAGGTGACGACCCTCTACCCGAATCAGTACCGCTCGGAAGTAGAAACTCCCGGCCCCTCTGACATCGCCCACTCCAGCGCAGAGTGGGAACGACTATCGTTGTAGTCCTGGCGCCAAGCCTCGATCTTGGCCTGCGTGTCGGCCAATGACAAGAACCAATGTGCGTTCAGACATTCTTGGCGAAGTCAGCATTGTCAGTGGGTCTGCCTGGTCGACGAAATCGAGCTCCACACCGTACTCATAGGCCCATTTGTCCATCACCTTGGAGATGAACTCGCTGCCGTTGTCAGTCTTGATCGTGCCCGACAGGCCACGCCGCACCGCGATCACATTGAGTGTTTTCACGACATCATCCCTCCTTGAGGCTCTGACCGACCTCGATGGTTAGACACTCGCGCGTGAACAGATCCACCACCCCGAGCATGCGCAGCTTGCGCCCGTCGAATAGCGCATCGGCCACGAAATCCATGCTCCAGATCTCGTTGATGGCATGGGCCATTTTCTTGGGCTGCCTGAGCTTGACTGCCTTGTTGCGCCGCGACCGCCTCAGGCGCAGCGACAGCCAGGCTCAGATCGGCCACGATCTGCTTGAGCTTGCGGTTCTCTTCCTCGAGTTGGCGCAGACGATGCGGCTCGGACGGCCCCACGCCCGCGTACTTCTTGCGTCACACGTAGAAGGTTGCATCGCTGATGCCCATCTTGCGACACACCTCCTCAACGCTTGTGCCCAACTCGGCCTGCTTCAACGCAAAGGCGATCTGATCCTCAGGGAACTTGCTCTTCTTCACGACATGCTTCCGGCCCAAATCGGGCCTTCATCATGCCGGTCGTTCTGCTACCGAACGGTACGGAAACCTGGGGCAGGTCACTGGGACCGGCTGCCAGTTACAGCAAGAATGAGCCGAGAGGAGCGACGATGAAAGCACGTGAAGATGAAGTGACGATAGACCTGCGTGATGTGGGCAGTTCGTACGAACTTCAGCAGCGACTGATGACCTCACTCGATTTTCCTGATTGGTACGGGAAGAACTGGGATGCCTTCCGGGATGCCATCACAGGCTTGGTGGACATGCAGTATCGGCTGCGATTGGTCGGGTGGATCACCTTTGAACGCCACCTTCCCCTTCGAGCATTCACGGCTTAATGCATGGGACCCGAGACTACTGGATCGCCGTCGAAGAGATCTCGTTTCTACGGTTCTCGCAACCTGTTGTCCTTGCTGACATGATCCAGCAGATCATCGACGGTATCGAAGGACATCGTTTCTGCATCCACATCTCGCGCTGCGACCTCAAGGTCATCGAGACCGAGTTGTTCGTCGAGCTGAGCGTGGATCCAGCTGTCGGGGAACTGGCGTGGCGCTTCAAAGCGCAGAAGTGTCGCTTCGGCGAACACGACGACTGACTTCAAGACCAGGTCGGATCGCAGGCTGGTGGATTCCTTCACTGGCTCGTCACCGACGGCCGCTTCGATTTCGCCGACGATCTGGTCGATGATCAGGCCCCACTGCGCTGGCGAGACGCCGAGTATCTGGTCGATGCGGCGCAGCAGAACCGTGGCGTCCGGCACTCCCCCGTCCTCGAGTTCAGGATCGACGTTGACCCAAACGTCAGCTTGCGCCGCCAACACTCGCGCCCGGCCGACGACGATGTCCTCGCGCACCTCGACATCGGTGAGCACCCCGCTGCTTGAGATCGCTTCTCTGAATTCGTGGAACATTCTATCTTCCTGCGTGAAACTGTCGTCCGAGTCTGCTTCCGGCCGATCGTACCCATTCGTGCCAGGCCTACCTCGGCCTGCCTGTCGATGATCGGCATCGAGCGCGTGGCGGCCACCGAGGCCCATCCGCGAACCCGACCGAAGCGAAATCCTTCATCGAGAAGACTCCAGCCCGTCACGCCAAAAGAACATGTTCTCAAAGCCCTTTCATCGGCTCAATCCGAACTCATCACCACTTGCCAAGAAATCTGCGGCGCCCGAACACTCGCGCACACCGGCCCCCCATCCTTCATCGTTCCTTCGATGCATGCCTCGATCGCGGCATTCGGGTCGCCCGCTGCGCGCTCCACCAGCGCGATCGGAATATCGGCCAGCTTGATCTTCGCCCTTCGCTGCCACGGCGTTCCCGTCTGCCCCGCGGACAACCCAGAGTTCACGTACACGAATCGATCCGCGGGCGTGCCTTGCGCGAAAGGGCCCCGGAAGTTGGGAGAACCATCGGCGAGTGCGGGACCAAGTGTCAGCGTGATGGCGAAGGACACCGAGTTCGCCGTCGCGAGGAATGGCCTCACCAACTCATCGCGCCCGCGCTGCACGGCGAAGTCGACGCCCGGCGGCGGCGACTGCAGCGTGAGAATGAGTTGGAGGTTTGCTCGGTGGTCGGTCCGCATGGGGCTGCAGTTTAGAGGCGACCTCGGCGCTGGCGCGCGCGAGATTGGCACATCGAACATCGTCGAGACAGAATCCCCGATCTCCCCAAAAGACTCGAGCACCCGGAATGCTCGTCCGCCGCCCATGACAAGACTGATTCACGCCCTGGCTTTGCTCGCCGTGCTGGGCGGTTGTGCGTCCGGTGCAAAACCTCCGCCGGAGGCCATGCCCGCGATCCCAAGCCCCTTCATGTCCGTGTGTCGAGACTTGGGAACGCCCACATTTCCCACACTTGTCTTTCCGCGAGCGGCCCGCGAAGCCCGGCAGGATGGCTGGGTCATCCTGGAACATGACGTGGCCGATGGACGAATGACCAACATCAGGGTGATCGCATCGAGCCCCCAGGGCATGTTCGAGGAATCGGTGACCACCTGGGCACCGTCTGTCTACTTTCCATTGCGAAAGGATGGGCGAGGATGTCGTCGACCTTTCGTGTTCCACAACCAATAGAGGTCTTTGACTTTTCTGGAACACGGAGCAGGCATCGACGCCCGTCCTTCAGTGCCTTGCCCCAGCGCCGATGGTGTCCAGCCGCGCCACAGCCTCGGCCGGCAACTTCAGCCCGGCCGCCGCCAGGTTCTCCCGCAGATGCCCCAGCGACGAAGTCCCCGGAATCAGCAGCAGGTTCGGCGAGCGCTGCAGCAGCCAGGCCAACGCCACCTGCATCGGCGTCGCGCCGAGTTCGCCGGCCACCTCCGACAGCACCCCCGACTGCAGCGGCGTGAAGCCCCCGAGCGGGAAGAAGGGCACGTAGGCGATCCCCTCGCGCGCCAGCTTCTCGACCAGCGCGTCGTCGGCGCGGTTCGCGAGGTTGTACATGTTCTGCACGCCGACGATCGGCACGATGCGCTGGCCGTCGTCGACCTGCTTCGCGGTCACGTTGCTCAGGCCGATGTGGCGGATCAGGCCCTGCTGGCGCAGCTCGGCGAGCGCGGTCAACGGCGCCTCGAGCGAGCCTTCGGCCGGCCCGTGCACACCCAGCATGCTGCGCATGTTGACGACATCGAGCACGTCGAGGCCGAGGTTGCGCAGGTTGTCGTGCACCGCCTGGCGCAGCTCGGCCGGCGAGGCCGCGAGGTTCCACGAGGCGTCGGCCCCGCGCGTGGCACCCACCTTGGTGACGATGGTCAGGTCGTCGCGGTACGGGTGCAGCGCCTCGCGGATGATCTGGTTGGTGACGTGCGGGCCGTAGAAATCGCTGGTGTCGATGTGGTCCACGCCGGACTCGAGCGCGGCGCGCAGCACCGCGACGGCGGCGGCGCGGTCCTTCGGCGGGCCGTAGACGCCGGGGCCGGCGAGCTGCATGGCGCCGTAGCCGAGACGCTTCACGTCGCGGCTGCCGAGGCGGAAGGTGGAGATGGTGTCGAGCGGGTTCATGGGCTTTCCTTTCAGGTTGAAGCTGAATGTAGGCACCGCGGCGGCGTACGATAAGCCGGCTCAATGCGCACGGGTCGTGCGGAAAAACGAACAATCGAAAGACAGGCGATGACGGAACAGCTCGGCGATCTGGCGGTCTTCGTGGCGGTGGCGCGCGCCGGCGGCTTTCGCGAGGCGGCGCGGCTGCAAAGCGTGAGCGCCTCCAGCCTCAGCGCGGCCATGCGCCGGCTCGAAACCCGGCTGGGCGTGCGCCTCCTGCATCGCAGCACCCGCAGCGTGGTGCCCACCGAGGCCGGCGCGCGGCTGCTCGACCGGCTCGGGCCGGCGCTCGGCGAGGTCGAGGCCGCGCTTGACGTGGTCAACGGCTTTCGCGACAAGCCCGCGGGCACCTTGCGGCTCAACGTGCCCGCGAGCGCGTCGCGGCTGGTGCTGCCCGCGATCGTGCCGCCCTTTCTCGCGGCCTATCCCGAGATCCTGCTCGAGGTGGTGGTCGAGGAGAGCTTCGTCGACGTGCTGGCCGCGGGCTGCGATGCCGGCATCCGCTACGAGGAACGGCTCGAGCAGGACGTGATCGCGATCCCGATCGGCCCGCGCCGCCAGCGCATGGCGACCGCGGCCTCGCCGGCCTACCTCGCGGCGCACGGCCGACCCATGCATCCGCGCGACCTGCTGCAGCACGCCTGCCTGCGCGGGCGCTTCGCGAGCGGTGCGATGGCGGGCTGGGAATTCGAGCGCGAGGGCGAGGTGGTGACGGTGGACGTCGACGGGCCGTTGATCGTGCGCCTGGGCGGCGGTGTCGAGCTCGCGGTCGACACGGCGGTGGCCGGCATCGGCGTGATCCATCTGTTCGAGGAATGGCTGCAGCCGCAATTGACGAGCGGCGCGCTGGTGCCCGTGCTCGAGGACTGGTGGCAGCCCTTCACCGGGCCCTTTCTCTACTACCAGGGGCGCGAGCGGCTGCCGGCGCCGCTGCGCGCCTTCGTGGATTTCGTGCAGTCGCGGCGCGGCTGAGGTCCCGCTTCAGGCGCCGGCCTGCGCCAGCGGCAGCGCCGCGCCGCCCTTGAGTTCCTCAAGGCACACGCTCGAACGCACCATGCTCACGCCGGGCAGCGCCGAGAGCTTCTCGGTGAGGAAGGTGCTGAGCGCCTCGAGGTCGCGCGCGATCACCTTGAGCACGTAGTCGACGTCGCCCGTCACCGAGTGGCATTCGAGCACGTCGGGCAGTTGCGTCACGGCCTGGCGAAAGCGCTTGAAATCGCGCACATGGCCGCGTTCCATCGCGATGTGGACGAAGGCCATCACGCGCAGGCCCACGGCTGCGGGCCGCAGCCGCGCCTCGTAGCGCGCGATCACGCCCTCCTCCTCGAGCCGGTGATGCCGGCGGCTGCATTGCGCGGGCGAGAGCCCGACCGCGGCCGCGAGCTCGAGGTTGGAGATGCGGCCATGGCCCTGCAGCACCTCGAGCATGCGGGTGTCCATCGAGTCCAGCGGTACGGATTGCAAGATGTTCTCCTGTTTGGTGGAAATGGCGAAAGGACTTTTCTTCTTCGAGGGGCGATCCCCAGGCGAGATGAAAACCCATTGCGCAAGCCGGGCGAAAGAATCGTTGCGAGCTCGACCCAGGGGCGAGAGCAGACGAGACATCTTCTCTCGATTGGCAACGAATGCGCAACTGCATTGCATCGCCATTCGCGAATGCCTCCGGGGTCGGCCATCCGATCCATCCGCACCGAGCTTCGACCAGGAGAACCCATGAAGCGCATCCCCGAACCGTTCCGCATCAAGACCATCGAGCGCATCGCCCTGACCAGCCGCGCGCACCGCGAGCAGGCCCTGCTCGACGCGGGACTCAACCCCTTCCTGCTGCGCAGCGACGACGTCTTCATCGACCTGCTGACCGACAGCGGCAGCGGCGCGATGAGCGACCGCCAATGGGCCGCGATGATGGCGGCCGACGAGTCCTATGCCGGCAGCCGCAGCTACTACCGGCTCGCCGACACCATCGAGAAGGTCTTCGGCCATCGCCACACGGTACCCGCGCACCAGGGCCGCGGGGCCGAGCAGCTGCTTTACTCAGAGCTCGTGAAGCGCCGCGGCGCGAAGCAGCCGGTGTTCCTCTCGAACTTCCACTTCGACACCACCAAGCTCCACATCGAGCTGGCCGGCGCGCGCGCGCTCAATGCGCTGACGAAGGAGGCACTGGACACCGCGACGTATCACGACTGGAAAGGCAACTTCGACCTCGACGAACTCGAACGGCTGATCGAGACGCATGGTGCGGCCAACGTGGTGGCGCTGGTAGCCACCGTGACCTGCAACACCAGCGGCGGCCAGCCGGTCTCGCTGGCCAACCTGCGCGCGGCCTCGCAACTCGCGCGCGAGGCCGGCATCCCGGTGGTGATCGACGCCACGCGCTTCGCGGAGAACGCCTGGTTCATCCGCGAACGCGAGCCCGGCCAGACACAACGCGACGTGCCCGGCATCGTGCGCGACATGATGGCCTGCGCCGACATCGCGGTGATGTCGTCGAAGAAGGACGGGCTGGTCAACATCGGCGGCTTCTGCAGCTTCCGCGACGACCAGGACCTGTTTCGCGCCGTGCAGGAACGCTGCGTGGTCAGCGAGGGCTTCATCACCTACGGCGGCCTCGCGGGCCGCGACATGGAGGCGCTAGCGGTCGGCCTCGAGGAGGCCATGGATGCCGACTACCTGCGCTACCGCGTCGGCCAGGTCGCCTACCTCGGCGAGCGGCTGCGCGCGCAGGGCATACCGATCCAGCACCCGACCGGCGGGCACGCGGTCTTCGTCGACGCGGCCGCGCTGCTGCCGCACCTGCCGGCCGACAGCTTTCCGGCCCATGCGCTCGCCTGCGAGCTGTACCTCGAAGCGGGCGTGCGCGCGGTGGAGATCGGCTCACTGCTGCTCGGGCGCGATCCCGCCACCGGGTTGCAGGAGAAGGCGCCGCTCGAATCGATGCGGCTCACGATCCCGCGGCGCGTCTACACCAACGACCACATGGACTACGTGGCCGACGCGCTGGCCGAAGTGGCGCGGCGCGCCGCGCGCATCCGCGGCACGGCCTTCACCTACGAGCCGGCGCTGCTGCGCAACTTCACGGCGCGTTTTCGCTGGGCCGACAACTAACCGATGGGCGGGTAGCTGCCCGTGCCCTCGGGCCAGGGCGTGAGCACCTCGAAGCCCTCTTCGGTCACCGCGACCATGTGCTCCCACTGCGCCGACAGCGAATGGTCGCGCGTGACCACGGTCCAGCCGTCGGGCAGCTCGCGCGTTTCGCGGCGGCCCGCGTTGATCATCGGCTCGATGGTGAAGACCATGCCGGGCGCGAGCCTCAGGCCTTCGCCGGGCCGGCCGTAGTGCAGCACCTGCGGATCGTCGTGGTAGATCTGCCCGATGCCGTGGCCGCAGTACTCGCGTACCACGCTGAAACGCTCGCGGTGCGCCACGCTCTGGATCGCATGGCCCACGTCGCCCAGCGTCGCGCCCGGGCGCACGGCCAGGATGCCGGCGCGCATGGCCTCGTAGGTGGTCTCGACCAGCCGGCGCGCGAGCGGGCTCGGCTCATCGACGAAGTACATGCGGCTGCAGTCGCCGAACCAGCCGTCCTTGATCACGGCCACGTCGATGTTGACGATGTCGCCCTTCTTCAGCGTCTTCTGCGCCGAGGGAATGCCGTGGCAGACCACGTGGTTGACGGAGGTGCATACCGTCTTCGGGAAGCCCTTGTAGCCCACGTTGGCCGGGATCGCGTGCTGCACGTTGACGATGTAGTCATGGCAGAGGCTGTCGAGCTCCCCGGTGGTGACGCCGGGCTTCACGTAGGCTCCGATCATCCGCAGCACCTCGGCCGCCAGGTGCCCGGCCTTGCGCGACAGCGCGATCTGCTCGGGCGTCTTCAGGGGCACGGCCATGTTCATTGCACGACCTTCGCCGCCCGCCCCGCCGCGCGGCCCGATGGCCGCGGCGCATGCGGCTCGCTCGGCGCGCAGGCCATCGCGAGGTCGAGCCCGCCGGCCATCTCGGCGCGCACCAGCAACTGGCACAGCTCGCGGTGATCGAGGTCGGGGTGCAGCTCGGCGAGCATGCCGATGCGCATCCAGTGCTCGGCCTGCGCGTTGATGGAACGGCTCAGCGCGGTGCCCGCGACGCGCAGGTTCTCGTGCATGAGGTCGGAGATCTTGACGATGCCCATGGTTGTTCTTCTATATGAAACGTATACAAATCATATAGCATCATTCCCATCAGGGCAAACCGCCGCGCCGCCATGCTCAGTCCTGCAGGCAGAGGTACTTGAGCTCGAGGTAGTCCTCGATCCCGTGCCGCGAGCCCTCGCGGCCCAGGCCCGACTGCTTCACGCCGCCGAAGGGCGCGACCTCGTTCGAGATCAGGCCGGTGTTGATGCCGACCATGCCGGTCTCGAGCTGCTCGCCCACGCGCCAGAGGCGGCGGCGGTCCTCGGTGAACAGGTAGGCGGCAAGGCCGAACTCCGAATCGTTGGCCATCGCGACGACCTCCTCCTCGGTCTCGAAGCGGAACAGCGGCGCCAGCGGCCCGAAGGTCTCCTCGCGCGCCACGCGCATGGCCTGCGTCACGCCGGTCAGCACGGTGGGCTCGAAAAAGCTGCCGCCCAGCGCATGCGGCTTACCGCCGATGCGCAGCTCGGCGCCCTGCGTGAGCGCGTCGTCGATGTGCTGGCGCACCTTGGCGACGGCGCGGCTGTCGATCAGCGGGCCCTGCGTGGTGCCGGCCTCGAGGCCGTTGCCCACGCGCATCGCCTCGACCGCGGCCACCAGCCGCGCGGCGACGGCGTCGTAGATGCCGGCCTGCACGTAGATGCGGTTGGCGCAGACGCAGGTCTGGCCCGCGTTGCGGAATTTCGAGGCCACGATGCCCTCGATCGCGCGGTCGATGTCGGCGTCGTCGAACACGATCAGCGGCGCGTTGCCGCCGAGCTCGAGCGAGAGCTTCTTGATGGTCGGCGCGCACTGCTGCGCGAGCACGCGGCCCACGCCGGTGGAGCCGGTGAAGCTGAGCTTGCGCACGGTCGGGCTCTCGCACAGCGCGGCGCCGATCTCGGGCGCGTTGCCGGCCACGATCTGCAGCACGCCGGGCGGCAGGCCGGCCTCGAGCCCCAGCACGCCGAGCGCGAAGGCGCTCAGCGGCGTGAGTTCGGCCGGCTTGACGACGATGGTGCAGCCCGCGGCCAGCGCGGGGCCGACCTTGCGCGTGATCATCGCGGCCGGGAAGTTCCACGGCGTGATCGCGGCGCACACGCCGATCGGCTGCTTGAGCACCACGATGCGCTGGCCCGCGCGCTGCGGCTGCAGCACCTCGCCGTCCACGCGCTTGGCCTCCTCGGCGAACCATTCGATGAACGAGGCCGCGTAGGCGATCTCGCCGCGCGCCTCGGCCAGCGGCTTGCCCTGCTCGAGCGTCATCAGCCGGCCCAGGTCGTCCTGGTGCGCGAGCATCAGCTCGGCCCAGCGGCGCAACACGCGTGCGCGATCGGGCGCGGTGCGCGCGCGCCAGGCGGGCAGCGCGGCGGCGGCGCCGGCGATGGCGCGCTCGGTCTCGGCGCGGCCCATCCGCGGCACGTCGGCCAGGTGCCGGCCGGTGGCGGGGTCGTTCACGGCGAAGGTGGCGCCGTCGTCGGCCGCGACCCACTGGCCGTCGATCAGGCCGGCGCCGCGCAGCAGGTCGGGGCGCTGCAGGCCCAGGGTGGATGCGGAGTTCATGCCGAGAACGCTTCCTCGACGATGGCCAGCGCGCGTTCGAACTGCGCGTCGGGAATGGTCAGCGGATACAGGAAGCGGATCACGTTGCCGTACATGCCGCAGCTCAGCAGCACCAGGCCCTGCGCCAGCGCCTTGGCCTGCACGCGGGCCACGGCCTCGGCGTCGGGCGCGCCCGTGGCCGCATCGCGCAGTTCGACCGCGACCATCGAACCCTGCGCGCGCACTTCGGCCAGCGCCGGGTTCGATTCCTTGATCTTCAGCAGCCGGCCGACCAGGCGCTCGCCCAGCGCGGCGGCGCGTTCGCAGAGTTTCTCGTCGGCGATCACGTCGAGCACCGCGTGCGCCGAGGCCACCGCCAGCGGATTGCCCGCGTAGGTGCCGCCGAGGCCGCCGGGCGCCGGCGCATCCATGATGGCGGCGCGGCCAGCCACGGCCGACAGCGGCATGCCGCCCGCGAGGCTCTTGGCCATGGTGATCAGGTCGGGCTCCACGCCGTGGTGCTGCATCGAGAACAGCCGGCCGGTGCGCGCGAAGCCGGTCTGCACCTCGTCGGCGATCAGCACGATGCCGTGCGCGTCGCAGAGGCGGCGCAGGCCCTGCAGCAGCGCGGTGGGCGCGACGTTGAAGCCGCCCTCGCCCTGCACCGGCTCGATCACGATCGCGGCCACGCGCTTCGGGTCGATGTCGGTCTTGAACAGCTTCTCGATCGCGGCCAGCGAGTCGTCGGCGCCCACGCCCTGCAGCGCGCTCGGGAACGGCACGTGGAACACGTCGGCCGGGAACGGGCCGAAGCCGGTCTTGTAGGGCGCGACCTTGCCGGTCATGGCCAGCGCCATCAGCGTGCGGCCATGGAAGCCGCCGCCGAAGGCGATCACGCCGGCGCGGCCGGTGTGGGCGCGCGCGATCTTCACCGCGTTCTCGAGCGCCTCGGCGCCGGTGGTGAAGAAGGCCGTCTTCACCGGGCCCGAGATCGGCACCAGTGCATTGAGGCGCTCGGCCAGCGTCACCACGCTCTCGTAGGGAACGATCTGGTAGGCCGTGTGCGTGAAGCGCCCGAGCTGCTCCTGGATCGCGGCCACCAGGCGCGGATGGCGGTGGCCGGTGTTGAGCACCGCGATGCCGGCGGCGAAGTCGATGTATTCGCGGCCTTCGATGTCCCACAGCGTCGCGTTCTCGGCGCGCTGGGCATAGAAGCCGCACATCACGCCCACGCCGCGCGGGGTGGCCGCGAGGCGGCGGGTCTGGAGTTCGGAGTTGGTGGTCATGGCTGAAGGCGTCCGGGAAAGGCTGGAGGTCGATCGGAAGTTCTGATTGAATGCGCAATTGGCTCCATCAAAAAGATCCACTTCCTGCAATCAAGATGGAGCCAATCCAAAAAACCCATGAAATCCATCTGCGCCGACCTGGTGCTGCAGCGCCTCGTTCCCGCGACCGGCGCCGCGCTCAACCGCCAGCTCTACGACTGCCTGCGCGGCGCCATCCTCGACGGCAGCCTGCCGCCCTCGAGCGCGCTGCCGGCCTCGCGCGACCTGGCGCGCGAGACCGGCATGTCGCGCAACACCGTGCTGCATGCCTACGAGCAGCTGCGCGCCGAGGGCTACGTGCATTCGCGCGTGGGCAGCGGCACTTTCGTGGCCGAGACCACGCCCGAGAGCCAGCTCGCCACCGGCCGCGGCGCCGCCGCCGCGCCGGCCCGCGCCGCGCCGGTGCGGCTGGCCCGGCGCGCCCAGGCGCTGGTCGACGATGCATCGGCCGCGGCGCGCCAGTGGGGCGCCTTCATGCCCGGCGTGCCCGACGTCACCCAGTTCCCGCACCGCGCCTTCGGACGCATCGTCGCGCGCCTGTGGCGCGATCCCGCGCCCGAGCTGCTGACCTATTCGCACGGCGGCGGCCATCCGGCGCTGCGCGAGGCGGTGGCCGAGCACCTGCGCGTGGCGCGCGCGGTGCGCTGCGATGCCGACCAGGTGCTGATCACCGAGGGCGTGCACCAGGCCATCGACCTGTCGCTGCGCATGCTGGCCGACCCGAGCGACACCGTGTGGGTCGAGGAGCCCGGCTACTGGGGCTTCCACAAGCTGCTGCAGATGGGCGCCTGGCGCGTGCGGCCGCTGCGCGTGGAGGCCGAGGGCGACGGTCCCGGGGCCGGCTGGCCGCGCGGCGGCAGCGCGCCGCGGCTGATCTTCGTGACGCCCTCGCACCAGTACCCGCTGGGCTCGGTGATGAGCCTGGCGCGCCGGCGCGAGCTGCTCGACTTCGCGCGCCAGTCGGGCAGCTGGATCGTGGAGGACGACTACGACAGCGAGTTCCGCTTCGCGGGCCGGCCCATTCCCTCGATGCAGGGGCTCGAGGACGACAGCCCGGTGATCTACATCGGCACCTTCAGCAAGACCCTGTTCCCGGGCCTGCGCGTGGGCTACATGGTGCTGCCGCGCGCGCTGGCCGCGCACTTCCGCACCGCGCATGCCGACCTCTACCGCGAGGGCCATGCCATCACGCAGGTGGCGCTGGCCGAACTGATCGGCCAGGGCCACTACGCCGCCCACATCCGCCGCATGCGCGTGCTCTATGCGCGCCGGCGCGCGCTGCTGGCCGGGCTGATCGCCGAGCACCTGGGCCCCGACCACCTGCATCCGCAGGCCAGCAATGCCGGGCTGCACCTGGTGCTGCGGCTGCCCGAGGACCGCGACGACGTGGCGATCATGGAAGCGGCGCAGGCGCGCGGCGTGCTCTCGCGGCCGCTGTCGCGCTACTACCGGCGCGGCGACGGGCAGCGCGGCCTGCTGCTGGGCTATGCCTGCGTGGAGGAGGCGAACATCGAGCCGGCGTTCCGCGTGCTGCTCGACTGCATCCGGCCTTGAGCAGCGCCCGGCCGGTTCGCATCGGCCTACACGCGCTGGCCGATCGTCCCGACAGCGCCGCGCGCGGCCTCGGATCCCAATGAGGCTTTCGCCATCCACCGCCTTCGTTCCCCGTGCCCCTGCCCCCAGCGCAAGACCGACCCGCTCGCCTCGGACGCCGACTGGCCCTCGCGCTGGTCGTCGCCATCGCCGTCGGCGTGGTGGCCGTCTTCACGGGCGCCATCGAGGTGCCCGAGCGCCACGATCCCTGGGCGCCGCTCGACGTGAGGGCGGCGCCCAACTGGCTGACCACCTACAAGCTCGCGCGCGCACGCGGCGATCCGGTGCACTGCCAGGCCGCGCTGGCCGACACCGGCATGCGGTACGAGCGCGTGCCCGACCGCGTCACCGGCCCGGGCTGCGGCTTCGAGAACGCGGTGCGCCTGCGCTCGGCCGGCGTGCGCCTGGGCAGCGCACCCACGCTGAGCTGCCCGATGGCGCTGTCCTTCTTCATGTGGGAGCACCATGCGCTGCAGCCCGCGGCCCTGCGGCACTTCGGCCAGCCGGTCGCCGCGATCGACCACCTCGGCAGCTATGCCTGCCGCAACGTGAACCGCGGCGAAGGCGCGATACCCGGCGCGCCGCGCAGCCGGCATGCCACGGCCGACGCCTTCGACGTGGCCGGCTTCGTGCTCGCGGACGGGCGCCGCGTCAACGTGCGCAGGGACTGGCACCCCGACGCTTCGAACCCTTCGGCCGCGCTGCTGAACGACGCCCACCTGGGCGCCTGCCGGTTCTTTCGCGGCGTGCTCGGGCCCGAGTACAACGCGGCGCACCGCGATCACTTCCATCTGGAGACGGGCGGGTTTCCGATGTGCCGCTGAGCCCGTCTGCTAGAAAGCCACCATGAACGCCTCCCTCGCCGCCTCCCTCCTCGACCTCTTGCTGGGCCTGGAACTCGGCGCGCGCGGCGATACCGATCCGAACCGCTTCGCGCTCGAGGGCGTGCGCTGGACCACGGGGCAGGACGGCGCGCGCGAACTGCGGATCGCGCGGCTCGAAGCGACAGCCCTGCGGCTCGCCACGGGCGCGCTCGTGCTGGAGATCGAGCGCATCGCCGTGCACGAGCTGGTCGCGCGCGTGCATGCCGGGAACGGGTCGCTGCGCGTCGGCGCCATCGAGGCCCGCGACGCGGAATTCGTCGGCCTGAAGCTGCACGGCCCGCTGGTGCTGCCGCGGCAGTTTCGCCAACTGTGGGAAGCCACCCATCCCGCCGACGGCACGGCGCTGCCGCCACCGGCCGGTGCCTGGCAACTCGGCCCGCTCGGCGAGATCGACGGCACCCTGCGCGGCCGCATCACCGACGCGCACCTGCTGTTCGATGCCGACGTGACCGTGCCGATCCGCCATGGGCTGGTCGACTTCAACGACGCCACCGTCGAGCACGTGGGCCCCGACTCGCGCATGGGCGTGAGCCCGCTCGGCTTCTACGTCGATGCCCCGAACGGCCGCAGCTACCTCTACCAGTTCGCCTCGGCGCCGCTCGCGGGCGTGGAGTTCGAGCGCCGCAAGAGCCTGATCGGCCCGTGGATCTCCGAGCGCGGCAAGCTCCGGCTGCGGCCCTTCGCCGAATCGATGCTTCGCCAGGGCCTGGGCACGCAGGCCCAGGGGTTGACCGCGCAGGCGCGCACGCTGCTCGGGCGCACGGCCTTGTCGGGCGAACTGCGGCTGGGCGACGGACTGCTCGCACTGCCGGGCCTGCAGGTGTCGATGGACGGGCACGAGCAGGGCCTCAACACGGTCGCGCTGCGCTCGGAATCGGTGGGACGCGTGCTGGGCACGGAGATCGCCGCGCTGTCCGCGCGCGAGATCGCGGCGAGCTGGGGCAGCGCGCAACTCGCCGGCGACGCCGTGACGGCGAAGCTCGGCGTGCAGGTCGTCGTCGAGGGCGACACCCTGCGCTTCGTGCTCGCGGCCGCGAACGGCCGCATCACCGCACCCCGCATCGGCTTCGCGGCCGTCGAGCCCGCGTGATCGTCCCCTGGAGGTCTATCCAGGCCGAGATCGCTTCGACCGCTCGAGCCGTTCGATGAACTCCTTCGGCAGACGCCGCGCCCGCGCGATATCGACCGCATCGCGCCCCTGCTCGTCGGTTACGGAAGCATCGGCACCGGCCGCGATCAGCAGCGCCAGGGTCTTCAGCCGCTGCAGCCGGGCCGCATAGAAGAGCGGCGTTTCGCCGTGCGCGCGCAGGTTCAGTTGGGGCTTGTTCGCGAGCAGCACGCGGCACATCGCCTCGTCGTCGCGCCACACCGCGGCCCACAGCGACCAGCTCGTGTTCGCGCCGCGCTTGGCAAGGAACTTGACCAGCGGCAGGTTCTCGCCGCGCGCCACCGCGTACCAGATCGGCGTGGCGCGGAAGTCGCCCTCGTCCTCGTCCATGGGCACCACGGCCTCGAGGTCGGCACCCGCATCGAGCAGCGCGGTCACGGTCTTGATCCCATGGGGTTCCGCGAGCTGCGCGCCCTCGGCCTTCACCGTGGAGGCCAGGTGGATCGCCGCGCGGCCGCGCGGATCGGTGGCGCCGACCAGCGCCGGCGTCTGGGCCAGCTGGGCCCGGACCGAGGCCGCGTCCCAAGCCTTCGCGGCGGCGAACAGCGATGTCTTCGAGGGCGGGGGCATGGGCGCTTTCCTTCCTTGTCTGCGTCGGGCCATGGCGGTGCGATGGCCCCCGCCATCTTCCCACGGGCTTGACCCAGGTCAATCGCCGGGCGCCCGCGCCGGGCTAGCATGGACAGGCGACACGAGGAGACGCCGTGGAACTCGAGATACCGGAGATGCTGGCCGCCGTCCTGCGCAGCCAGGTCGGCGCGCAGTCGCCGCTGGGCCTCCAGCTGGGCGGCCAGGGAGCCTGCAGCGGCATACGCGTCGTGTCGAGCCGCCACTTCGACGGCCGCTCGCTCAACCTGCTCTACCAGCTGAGCCTCGGCAACGGCGCGCGCGACCTGGTGTTCCAGCTGCTCGCGCTCGACAACCTCAACGGCGAATCGCAGCTGCAGCCGGTCGCGAACCTCGAGGCGATGGTGCCGGCACTCACCGAATGGCTCGCACGCGATGCCATCGACGGCTGGCTCTACCAGCGCGGCAAGGACGGCGTGCTGCTGCCCTGGCTGGTTCACACGGTGCGGCTGGTGAAACCCACCGAGGGCAATGCCTACGTGCTCGTGGGCCTGCTCGCCAACACGCTGCAGGCGGCCGGCCGCGAGCCGCCCTCCGAGCCCCGGCTGCGCTTCGCGGGCATGACCTGGGGCCTGAGCTTCTACGAGGAGCAGCTGCCGCACCGCACGCTGGCCGACCTGTTCGCCGACCACGGCTTTCACAAGGAATGCGCGGAGTTCAAGCGCGAGTACGAAATGCAGCTCGAGCGCTTCGGCAAGCTGCAGCCGCGGCACGGCGCGCAGTTCACCGTCGGCGGCAGCGTCTGGACCGCGGGCGAGGGCCCGCGCGCGACCCTCGAGTGTCATCGGCTGCCCGAAGGCGCCGCGGTGCGCTGCGTGAACGACGAAGAACTTCTGCGCCGCCGCTTCGACCTGGCCGCCGATCCGCATCACTGGCGCGAGAGCGGCATCGCCCAGGGCTTCGACCGCATTCCCCAGCACTGCTACCTGCACCTGTTCCACCTCGACTGGCACCGCAACATCTGGGTCCATGCCCAGCATGTGCAGGACTACCGGTACCAACCGAGCCTGCGCGAGCGGCTGGTGCTGCCGCAGGCGCACCGCGACCTGATCGACATCCTCACGGCCGACCGCAACTTCCTGGTCGAGGACGTGGTGCCCGGCAAGTCGGGCGGCACCACCATCCTGTGCAAGGGCGCGCCCGGCCTGGGCAAGACGCTGACCGCCGAGGTCTATGCGGAAGTGGTCGGCAAGCCGCTGTACCGCGTGCATTCGGGCCAGCTCGGCGTGACGGCGAGTTCGGTGGAGACCAGCCTCACGCGCATCCTGCAGCGCGCCGCGCGCTGGGGTTGCGTGCTGCTGCTCGACGAGGCCGACGTCTACATCCGGCGCCGCGACAACGACCTGCAGCACAACGCCATCGTGGCCGAGTTCCTGCGCACGCTCGAGTACTTCAGCGGCCTGCTGTTCATGACCACCAACCGCGTCGGCGACATCGACGAGGCCATCCTCTCGCGCTGCATCGCGGTGATCGACTACCAGCCGCCCGGGCCCGAGGATGCGCGACGCCTGTGGACCACGCTGTCGGCCCAGCTCGGCGTGGAACTGCCCGCCGCCGTGATCGACCGGCTGGTGGTCGACTACGCAGGCGCCAGCGGCCGCGACATCAAGGAACTGCTCAAGCTCACGAGCAAGTACTGCCGGCGCAAGGAACTGCCGCTGTCGACGCAGTCCTTCGCGCAGTGCGCCGTGTTCCGCGGCATCGCGCCCGCCGCAGCGCCCGGAGGAGGCCACGCGTGATCGATCCCACCCTGTTCGGCGGTGCGCTCACGGGCCGCATGGCCTTCCGGCCCGGTGCCGCGCCCCTGTACGAGCCGCTGCCGCCCGGGCGCCACGACCTGGGTTTCGACGAGGGCCGCGACGCGGTGCTGGTCGTGCCCGAGGGCCTGCCCACCGATGCGCCGCTGCCCCTGCTCGTGATGTTCCATGGCGCGGGCGGCGAGGCCAACCGCGTGCTGCCGCACTTCGTCGCGCATGCGCGCTCGCGCGGCTTCCTGCTGCTGGCGCCGCAGTCGATGTACGCCACCTGGGACATCGTGGTCGGCGGCCATGGCCCCGACCTCGAGCGGCTCGACAACGCGCTGGCCACCGTGTCGCGGCATTTCCGGCTCGACCCCGCGCGGCTCGCGTTCGCGGGCTTCTCCGACGGCGGCAGCTACGCGCTGTCGCTGGGCCTCACCAACGGCGACGTGGCGAGCCACGTGATCGGCCTGTCGGCCGGCTTCATGAACAGCTTCGCGCAGACCGGCACGCCGCGCTTCTTTCTCGCGCACGGGCGCTCGGACAGCCAGCTGCCGATCGAGACCAGCGCCCATCCGCACGCGCGGCGGCTGCTCGAGAGCGGGCACGACCTCACGCTGCAGCCCTTCGATGGGGACCATGTGATCGTGCCCTGGGTGGTGGGGCGGGCGGTGGAGTTCTTTCTGGGCAGGGAGGCAGCGAAGCAGGTTTGAGAGCCCAAGAACTCCAGATGCACAAAAGCCGCGCGACTTCTCGCAGCGGGACATCGATCCACCCTCGATCCGTGATCAAGCCGAGATCGCATGCCCCGCAGACGCTGACTTTCGGTCAACTGGAACGGGCGGCCAAGAGCAAGCGTCCGCGCTCAACTATGCGATCGGCATCGAAGGCCTGGACGCAACCAGCGGTCGCGTCTGCCAGACCACGATCGATATCCGCCTTGAGAGTGGAAAACTCATTGAGTACCAACCAGCGCCGCGCTTTCCATTCACGCAAAGCTTCTCGTACCACTTCGCCAGGCGATTCGTACTCTCCGCGCTCCACCGCCTGCCTGATGATGGCAGCCATCTCGACGGGCACCGTGACGGTCATTCGTTTGGTGCTGCGCACGCGTCGGCCTCCTTCCGCGGTCTACGATCACTGCGAACCATCACCTGCGTGCCGACAGCCCGCGCCCGCAACTGCCCACACCCCCCATCCACGTCCTGCCCCGCCGAATTGCGCAGCTTGGTCAGGATGCCGCGCTCGTGCAGGGTGCGTGCGATCTGCTGGCAGCGCGCCCAGGCCGGGCGCTGGAAGTCCACGCCGTCGACCGCGTTGAACGGGATCATGTTGAGCACGCCGTACTTGCCCGAGAGCAGCCGCACCAGCCCCTCGATCTCTTCCTCGCTGTCGTTGATGCCCTCGAGCAGCGTCCACTGGTACTGGATCGGATAGCCGGTGGTGCGCGCATAGCGTTCGCCGGCTTCGACCAGTTCCTCGGGCGTGAGCCGCGGCGCGCGCGGCAGGAGCTTGCGGCGCAGTTCGTCGCGCGTGGTGTGCAGCGACAGCGCGAGCGCGGGCCGCACGCGTTCCTGCAGCAGCCGCTCGAACACGCGCGGATCGCCGACGGTGGAGAACACCAGGTTCTTGTGGCCGATGTTGCCGACCGTGCCGAGCAGCTCGATCGCCTCCATCACGTTGTCGAGGTTGTGGGCCGGCTCGCCCATGCCCATGAACACCACCTTGCGCACCGGCCGGCGCAGGCGCGCGAGCGCGACCTGGGCAATGATCTCGGCGCTGCCGACTTGGCGCAGCAGCCCCTCGCGCCCGGTCATGCAGAACTGGCAGCCGACCGCGCAGCCCACCTGCGAGGACACGCACAGGCCGTCGCGCGGCAGCAGCACGCTCTCGACGGTCTGGCCGTCGGCAAGGGCCACGAGCAGCCGCTCCGAACCGTCGGCACCCGGATGCACCGCATGCACGCGCGCGAGGCCCGCGAGCTCGGCCTCGATGGCAGGCAGCTCGGCCATCAACCCGGCCGGAAAGAAGCTGTGCGGCAGCCGCCGGCCGCTGTCGCGCGGCAGCGCATGGGACCACAGCCGCAGCACGCGCTGCTCATGGCTGGGGCCCGCGCCTGCTTCGCGCAGTCGGTGTCGGATGTCGTGGATTCGCATGGGGGCTGGAACGGGAAGGCGGGCGCGCGCGGCGGCGCGGATCGGGGGCCCAGATTGTGCACCCGGGCCGCGCCCGGCTCAGCCCCACTGGCGCGCGAGGTACTTCGCCGTGGGCGTGCCGGCCTTCGCGACCTCGCGCGGCGTGCCCGCCGCCACCACGCGCCCGCCCTCGCCGCCCGCGCCCGGGCCCATGTCGATGACCCAGTCGCAGCGCGCCACCACGCGCATCTCGTGCTCGACCAGCACCACCGTGTTGCCCGCGTCGACCAGCTCGTCGAGCTGCGCCATCAGCCGGTCCACATCCGACGGATGCAACCCGGTGGTCGGCTCGTCGAGCACGTAGAGCGCGTCGCCGCGCTGCGCGCGCTGCAGCTCGGTCGCGAGCTTGATGCGCTGGGCCTCGCCGCCCGACAACTCGGTGGCTGGCTGCCCCAGGCGCAGGTAGCCCAGGCCGATCGCCGCGAGCAGGCGCAGCGGCCGCTCGATCGGCGCGTCGTCCTTGAAGAAGGCATGCGCCTCGTCCACCGTCATCGCGAGCACGTCGGCGATGCTCTTGTCGCGCAGCCGCACCTTCAGCGTCGCCGCGTCGAAGCGCGAGCCGCCGCATGTCGGGCACGGCGCGTAGACGCTGGGCATGAACAGCAACTCGACGCTGACGAAGCCCTCACCCTCGCAGGTCGGGCAGCGGCCCTTGGCGACGTTGAAAGAGAACTGGCCGGCATCGAAGCGGCGCGCCTTCGCGGCGCGGGTCTGCGCGAACAGCTTGCGCACATGGTCGAACAGCCCGGTGTAGGTCGCGAGGTTGGAGCGCGGCGTGCGGCCGATCGGCTTCTGGTCGACCCGCACCAGCCGCCGGATCCGGTCCAGGCCCTCGACGATGCGGCCCTGCGTCTCCTGGGCGAGCGAGGGCTCGCCCTCGCCCGGCTCGTCGTCGGCCGGTGCCTCGTGGCCCAGGTGGGCCGCCACCAGCTGCACCAGCGCCTGGCTCACGAGGCTGGACTTGCCCGATCCCGAGACGCCGGTGACCGCGGTCATCGCGCCGATCGGAAAAGCCGCATCGACCGCCTCGAGGTTGTTGCGTGTGACGCCTTCGAGCCGCAGCCAGCCCCGCGCCGAACGCGGCGGCCGGCCCGCATCGCCGGCCGCCTCGGGTGCGAACAGGTAGGCGGCCGTGCGGGAAGCCGCCACTTCGCGCAATCCGGCGGGCGGCCCGCTGTAGAGCACCTCGCCGCCCTTCTCGCCCGCACCGGGCCCGACATCGACCAGCCAGTCGGCGCGGCGCATCAGGTCCAGGTCGTGCTCGACCACGAACAGCGAGTTGCCCGCGCGCTTGAGTGCATCGAGCGCGTCGACCAGCGCCTCGGCGTCGGCCGGGTGCAGGCCGGCCGAGGGCTCGTCGAGCACGTAGACCACGCCGAACAGCTTGGAGCGGATCTGCGTCGCGAGCCGCAGCCGCTGCAGCTCGCCCGGCGACAGCGTGGGCGTGCTGCGGTCGAGCGAGAGATAGCCGAGCCCGAGGCCCAGCAGCGTGTCGAGCCGCGCCAGCGCGTCCTGCGCGATACGCTGCGCCACGATGCGTTTCTCGGCCGACGGTGCCACCTTCCCATTCGCCTCGACGCGCGCGGCCGGCCGCAGCACCTGCGCCAGCGCGCCCAGCGTGAGGTGCGAGATCTGCCCGATGTCGAGCCCCGCGAAACGCACCGACAACGCCTCGGCCTTGAGCCGCTTGCCCTGGCAGGCCGGACACGACGCGCCCGACATGAAGCGCGAGACGCGGTTCTTCATCAATGCGCTCTGCGTGGTGGCGAAGGTGTGCAGCACGTACTTGCGCGCGCCCATGAAGGTGCCCTGGTAGCTGGGCTCGAGCTTGCGGCGCAGCGCGGCGCGCGTCTCGGCCGGCGTGAAGCCCGCATAGACCGGTACCGTCGGCTGCTCCTCGGTGAACAGGATCCAGTCGCGCGTCTTCTTCGGCAGCGCGCGCCACGGCGTGTCGACATCGATGCCCAACGTGACGAGGATGTCGCGCAGGTTCTGCCCCTGCCAGGCCGAAGGCCAGGCGGCCACCGCGCGCTCGCGGATCGTGAGGCTGTCGTCGGGCACCATCGCGCGCTCGGTCACCTCGAACACCCGGCCCAGCCCGTGGCAGACGGGACAGGCACCCTGCGGCGTGTTCGGCGAGAAGTCCTCCGCGTGCAGCATCGCTTGGCGCGCCGGGTAGTCGCCCGCGCGCGAATAGAGCATGCGCAACAGGTTCGACAGCGTGGTCACGCTGCCCACCGAGGAGCGCGTGCCCGGCGTGCCGCGCTGCTGCTGCAAGGCCACGGCCGGCGGCAGCCCGTCGATGGCATCGACCGCCGGCACGCCGACCTGGTCGATCAGCCGCCGCGCATAGGGTGCCACCGATTCGAGGTAGCGCCGCTGCGCCTCGGCATACAGCGTGCCGAAGGCCAGCGAGGACTTGCCGGAACCCGAGATGCCGCTGAAGACCACGAGGGCATCGCGCGGAATGTCGACGTCGACGTTGCGCAGGTTGTGCTCGCGCGCGCCGCGCACGGAGACGAAGCGGTGGGAGGCCGGGTCGGGCAGGGTTTTGGGTTGTTGGGGCATGGTGTTCGCGGGGGCTGGCGCCGCAGGCCGATATTGATGGCAGACATCGCAGCGGCGCCTTGCAGGACAAGGGCGCGACCTCGATTCGGCGCGGGCAAAGGCCGGCACGATAAGGCATGCCTGTCTCTGCCCCCCGCAAACCCTGGAAAGCCATCGCCTGGACCTTCGTCCTGACGCTCGCCGCCACCCTGCTCGTGCTCAACCTCACGAGCGGCGAGAAGAAGCTCGACGAACAGGTGCGCCGCGAATACGCGCTGCACGATCCCCAGTACCAGCGCGCGCTCGGCGCCATGCTCGGCCCGCCGATCGCCGACGGCAACCGCTTCGAGGCCTTCCAGAACGGCGACCGGATCTTTCCGCCGATGCTCGCGGCGATCCGCGCCGCGAAGCACAGCATCACCTTCGAGACCTACATCTACTGGTCGGGCGACATCGGCCGCGCCTTCGCCGATGCGCTGTCGGAACGCGCGCGCGCCGGCGTCAAGGTGCACGTGCTGCTCGACTGGGTCGGCAGCGCGAAGGTCGACGCGGACTTCATCCGCGAGATGGAGACAGCGGGCGTGGAGATCCGCAAGTTCCACAAGCCGAGCTGGTACGACATCGCGCGCATGAACAACCGCACCCACCGCAAGCTGCTGGTGGTCGACGGCCGCATCGGCTTCACGGGCGGCGTGGGCATCGCGCCCGAATGGACCGGCAATGCGCAGGACCCGGCGCACTGGCGCGACTCGCACTACCAGGTCGAGGGCCCGGTGGTGGCGCAGATGCAGGCGGTCTTCATGGACAACTGGATCAAGGTCTCGGGCGACGTGCTCCACGGCGAGCGCTACTTCCCGCCGCTGCCGCCGGTGGGCAACGGCCGCGCGCAGATGTTCAGCAGTTCGCCCTCGGGAGGCAGCGAGAGCATGCACCTGATGTACCTGCTCTCGATCGCCGCGGCCACGAAGACCATCGACCTCTCGAGCGCCTACTTCGTGCCCGACGACCTCACCGTGGGCGCGCTGGTCGCGGCGCTGCATCGCGGCGTGCGCGTGCGCATCGTCACGCCGGGGCCGATCATCGATTCGCAGACCGTGCGCCGCGCCTCGCGCGCCGCCTGGGGCCCGCTGCTCGAGGCCGGCGCCCAGATCAGCGAGTACCAGCCGACCATGTACCACTGCAAGGTCTTCCTGGTCGACGGCCTGCTGGTGTCGGTTGGCTCGACCAACTTCGACAACCGCTCGTTCCGGCTCAACGACGAGGCCAACCTCAACATCTACGACGAGGCCTTCGCCGCGGCGCAGACCGTGCAGTTCGAGGCCGACCTCGCGCAGTCGAAGCGGTTGAGCTACGAGGGCTGGAAGGATCGGCCGCTGCTCGAGAAGGCGTGGGAGCACCTGGCGGCGGTGCTGTCGCCACAGCTCTGAGCGGCCGGCCCTATGCCGACACCCTGGCCTCGAGGGCCTGCAACGCCTCCGAGACGATGGCGAGCCCTTGCATCAGATCGGCCTGGGAGATGGTCAGCGGCGGCGCCACCACGCACAGGTTGTACTTGACGTACAGCCACACGCCGCGCGCCAGCAGGTCGGACTGGAAGTCCTCCATCGAGCGCTGATCCGCGCCCTGCCACGCGACCAGCGGCTCGCGCGTCTCGCGGTCGCGCACGAGCTCGATGCCGAAGAAGGCACCGATGCCGCGCACGTCGCCCACGATGGCGCTGCGTTCGCGGATGTCGTCCAGGCCTTGCCGGAGCCAGCCTTCGATTTCGCGTCCTCGCGTGAAGAGGCCTTCGGTCTCGTAGGCGCGCAGCGCGCCGAGCCCCGCCGCCATGCAGACCGGGTGGCCCGAATAGGTGTGGCCGAACGGAAAGGGCCGATGATCGAAGGCCTCAGCGATCTCCTCGCGCATCAGCACGCCGCCCAGCGGCATGCAGGCGCCCGTGACGCCCTTGGCGAAGCTCAGCATGTCGGGCGCGACACCGACGCGGCGCGAGGCGAACATCTCGCCGACGCGGCCGAAGCCGCACATGACCTCGTCGTGGATCAGCAGCGCGCCGCAGCGCCGTGCGAGTTCGCGCACGCCGGCCAGATAGCCCTCCTCGTACGCGACCAGGCCGTCCGAACCGAGCACCGGCTCGATCAGGATCGCCGCGATGTTCGCGGGGTTCTCCTGCTCGATCACGCGCTCGAGATGCGCCAGCGCGCGTCGCACCTCCTCGGCCCTGTCGTCGGTGTGGAAGGGACTGCGATAGGGGTGCGGCGCGAAGAAGCGCGCGATGCCGCCCGGCGCCGCCTGCTCGCTGGCCCAGCGGCGGCTGCCGCCCGTGAGCGCGGCCGCGCCGGCGCTGGTGCCGTGGTAGGAGCGGTAGGCGCTCAGCACCTTCAGCCGGCCGGTGACGAGGCGCGCGATCTTCACCGCGTCGTCGTTGGCCTCGCCGCCGCCGGTGGTGAAGTGCACGCGCGCGCCGCCGCGCCAGGGCGCCCGTGCGCACAGGCGCTCGGAGAAGACCTCGCGGATGTCGCTGCGCAGCGTGGGCGACACGAAGCACAGCGACTCGGCCTGGCGCCTTATCGCCTCGATCACCGTCGGATGGCCATGGCCCAGGTTGGCGCACATGAGGCCGCTCGACAGGTCCAGGCAGCGCGCGCCATCGGCCGTGTGCAGGTGGACGCCGGCCCCGCCGACGAAGACGGGACCGGGCCGCTGCCCCTGGCGCGACCACGGCGTCATGAAGCGCGCGGCCGCCTCGCCCGGCATGGCGGCCATCACCGGCCCTCGAAGAAGGCCTTGATCTCGCGCGCGCAGACCGCGGGCGCCTCGCGGTGCACGAAGTGCCCGGCATCGGCGAAGTCGATGCTGAAGTCGGCGAAGTAGTCGCCCAGGCGGTCCGACCACTCGGGGCGGATCAAGGGATCGCGTCGCCCCCAGAGGAAGCGCGAGGGCACCGTGATGCGCGGAGGTGGCGGCAAGGTGCCGTCGAGCCACTTGCGGCGGTTGGCGGCCGAGCTCAGGTACCAGTCGAAGCCGCCCTGGATGTTGTCGTTGCGCATGAACATGTCGACGTAGATCTCGATCATGTCGGCGAACACCTCGGGGTTGTCGCCCGACCAGTGATCGAGGAAGTGCGACATGTAGAGCCTGCAGCTCTCGCGCGATGCGCCGACCAGCTTCGCGGCCCATGGCAGCTGCTGGAAGTACTGGTACCAGACCTCGATCAGGTGGTCGGGCTGCCCGTAGCGCGAACCGAGGCCGGGATAGGGGGTACAGAAATAGAACGCGCCCTTAAGCCGATCGCCGTGCGCCTGGCTGAAGGCCTGCAGCACGTAGGCGCCGAGGTCGCCGCCCACCATGCCGAAGCGGTCGAGGCCGAGGCGCCGCGTGAATTCGGCGATGTCCTCGGCGTGCGTCGCGGCGTTGGCGTTGGCATCGGGCCCGGACGTGGGCTTGCCGGTGAAGCCGCAGCCGCGCAGGTCGGGAACGATGAGTTCGAAATCGTTCTTCAGCAGCTCCATGAGCGGCCGGTACACCATCCAGAACTCGGGCCAGCCGTGCAGCAGCACGAGCGGCGCGCCCTGGCCGACGCGCGCATAGTGCATGTTCAGGCCGTTGGCCGGTACGTGATCGAATCGGATGCCGGAAGCGGCGGCGTCGCGCATGGCGTCATCTAGTGCAGACATGGTGTTCCTGTGGTTCATCGGTGAAAAGGCACCGCTTCGAAGCGGTGCGATGAACTTTAGGAATGGCCCCGCGCAGCGTCCAATACCGACGCGATACGCTGGCAGAGGCGCGGCGTCTGGCGCGCCCCGCGCACCTCGGCTCAGCCCGGCGCCGGGCCCGTCGTCTCGACGATCTGCAGGAAGTTCCTCAGCGCGACCGAGGCGTGGTCCCTGCGCCAGACCACGGTCATCGGCGAGGTCAGCACCTGCGGCTCGATGCCCACGAAGCGCACGCCGCTGCGTCCGTGTCCGCAGACGCTGGCGGGCACGAAGCTGATGCCGGCGCCGGCCGCCACCAGGCCCAGCGCGGTCTGCATGTTGCGCGCGCCCTCCTTGAGTTCGAGCACGATGCCGCGCTCGCCGAGCGCATCGAGGATCAGGTCGGTCAGGCTGGGCCGCGGGTGGCGCGGATAGAGCACGGCGGCCTGGGAATGCAGCTCCTCCACGGGAATGGTGGCCCGCGCGGCCAGCGGATGCCGCGTCGGCACAGCGGCCATCAGGGGCTCGGTGATCAGCAGCCGCTGCTCGATCGACGGATCGGGCGGCAGCCCGGGGCGCGAGAAGCCGACGTCGATCGAACGCCGCGACAGCGCCTCGGCGATCTCGGCCGCCAGCAGCTCGCTGAAGGACAACTCGACCTCGGGATAGCGGTCGCGAAACGCGTTGAGCACATCGGGCAGCACGCTGTACATGGCCGAGCCCGCGAAGCCGATCGCCAGTTTTCCGCTGTGGCCGCGGCCGATGCGCCGCACATCGTCCACCGCGGCATCGAACTGCGACATGATCGCGACCGCGCGCTCGAGCAGCAGCGTGCCCGCCTCGGTGAGCCGCACCGGCCGGTTGTCGCGGTCGATGAGCTGCACGCCCAGCTCCTCCTCGAGCTGGCGGATCTGCTGGCTCAGAGGCGGCTGCGCGATGTGCAGCCGGTCCGCCGCGCGCGTGAAGCTCAGTTCCTCGGCCACCGCGCGGAAGTAGCGCAGGTGCCGGATCTCCAGGCGCGCGGACGGCCCGCCCGAATGCGCGGGTCGCGAATCGTCGTCGTTCGATGGGGCGGGCGGGTGGTCGCGCATTGCGTGCTCCTGCGCGGTGCGCCGTCGGCGGCTCAGCTGTCGAGCGGCCGGTCCCGGGTCTCCGGGACGAACAGCCAGCACAGCACGAACCCCGCGCCCGCGATCAGCAAAGGGTACCAAAGCCCGTCGAAGATGCTGCCCGTGGCGGCCTGGATGGCGACGACCGTCGCGGGCAGCAGGCCGCCGATCCAGCCGTTGCCGATGTGATAAGGCAAGGACATCGAGGTGTAGCGGATGCGCGCCGGGAACATCTCGACCAGCATCGCGGCCATGGGGCCGAAGGCCATGCCGGTGAGCAGCTGCAGGTAGACGATGATCAGCACGATCATGAGGTGGTTGATCTGCGCGGGATCGGCGCTGGCACGATAGCCGGCGTCCTCCAGCGCTTTGCCCAGCGCCTGGTCGAAGGCGGCCGCGCGCTCCTTCGCGTCGGCGGCCGCGCCGTCGTAGGCTGGCAGCGACAGCGTGCCGATGCGCACCACCGCCGTCGTGCCCGGCGCCGCGGCCTCGTTGCTGTAGGGAATGCCGCGCCGCACCAGCGCGCTCTTCGCGACGTCGCAGCTCGAGGTGAACTTCGAGGTGCCGACCGGGTTGAACTGGAACGAACAGCGCGCCGGATCGGCCGCCACCACCACGGGCGAGCGCGCCTGCGCGGCCTCGAGCGCCGGATTGGCGAAGTGCGTGAGCCCGTGGTAGACCGGGAACAGCGACACGGCCCCGAGCACCAGCGAGGCGAGCACGATCGGCTTGCGTCCGATGCGGTCGCTGAGGTAGCCGAAGATCACGTAGAAGGGCGCGCCCAGCAGCAGGCCGATGGTCGACAGCGTGGTCGCGGTGACGGGATCGACACGCAGCGTGTTCACCAGGAACAGCGACGAGTAGATCGGCCCCGCGTTGGTGACCACAGCCTGCCCCGCCTGCAAGCCGAACAGCACGATCAGCACCAGCTTGAGGTTGCGCCAGTTGCCGAAGCTCTCGCGGATCGGCGCGCGCGACAGCGCACCGGCCGACTTCATCTCGGCGAACACCGGCGACTCGTGCAGCTTCATGCGGATCCACACGGAGATCGCCAGCAGCACCATCGAGAGCAGGAAGGGCACGCGCCAGCCCCAGGTCTCGAAGGCCTCGGGCGACATCGCGAGCCGGCAGCCCAGGATGACGCCGAGCGCCAGGCACAGGCCGACGATGAAGGCGGTCTGCAGCCACGAGGTGTAGCCGCCGCGCTGACCCGGCGGCGCATGCTCGGCGATGTAGACCGCCGCGCCGCCGTATTCGCCGCCGATCGCCAGCCCCTGCAGCATGCGCAGCCCGATCAGGATCGCCGGCGCGAAGCTGCCGATCGACGAATAGGTGGGCAGCAGGCCGACCGCGAAGGTCGCGAGGCCCATGATCAGGATGGTCGCGAGGAAGGTGTACTTGCGCCCGATCATGTCGCCGAGCCGCCCGAACACCAGCGCGCCGAAAGGCCGCACCACGAAGCCGGTGCCGAAGGCCAGCAGGCCGAAGATGTAGGCCTCCAGCGGCGTGGCGCTGGCGAAGAAATTCTTGCCGATGATCGCGGCCAGCGCGCCATAGAGATAGAAGTCGTACCACTCGAAGACGGTACCCAGGGTCGAGGCGATCACCACGTGCCTGGCCTTGGCGGGGCTCGGCGCGTGGGCGGGCGTCGCGGATGCATTCCGTGCGGATGCTTGCATGCTTGTCTCCAGTTCTCTTTTCTTGGGGTTCAGCGCGGGCTCAGCGCCCGCCGGCGACGGCCACGATGGCCGCGGTCACGTAGCCGGCCGAGGGCGACACCAGCCAGGCGACGCTCTGCGCGACCTCCTCGGGCAGGCCCGCGCGGCCCATCGGAATGCCCGGCGCCATGCGCGCGGCGCGGTCGGGCTTGCCGGCGGCCGCATGGAGTTCGGTCTCGATCAGGCCCGCGGCCACGGCGTTGACGCGGATGCCCTCGAGCGCGACTTCGCGCGCGAGGCCGGTGGTCAGCGTGTTCAGCGCGCCCTTGGTCGCCGCGTAGTGCACCCACTCGCCGCCGCCGCCGATCTCCGCGGCGCGCGAGGACACGTTGACGATCGCGCCGCCGCGCCCGCCGTGGCGGATCGACATGCGCCGCACCGCCTCGCGGCAGCACAGGAACGCGCCCACGACATTGACGCCGAACACCTGTTCGAGCATGCGCGCGTCCGCCTCGTCCACGCGCGAGAAGCCGCCGGTGATGCCGCCGTTGTTGACGAGCACCGTCGGCGCGCCGAGCTGCGCATCGGTCTCGCGGAACAGCCGCAGCACGTCCTCTTCCTTCGAGACGTCGGCCTGCAGCGCGATGGCGCGGCCGCCGCGCGACTCGATGTCGGCGACCACGGCGCGGGCGCTCGCGGCATCGCCCGCGTAGTTGACGACGACCGCGTGGCCGTCCTTCGCCAGTTGGCGCGCGATCGCCGCGCCGATGCCGCGGCCGCCGCCGGTCACGATGGCGACCTTGTGGGTTGAAGGCATGTCTTCTCCATTCCTGTGTTGCGTGGGTGAAAACAGCGGGCGTGGTGCCTGCTGCGAACTGCCGCGGAATGAGAAGGCTTTTGCCGAAATGCGTCCAATAGCGTTGGCGTCAGAAACTATATGCAGCGCCTACATGCGCGCATCCGCACCGTCGCCTTCATAGGCTGCGCATCTGGAAGCGGATGCCTTCGGTCTTGGACACGGGTGTCGCGCCGTTCCTAGGATGGCCGCATCGCAATCCAGGAGCGCCACCCGATGAGCCTCGTTCTTCCCACGCCCGGCGCCGGCACCCTGCGCGCCATCTCGGACTTCCACCCCTTCCTCTCGGCTTTCCGCCGCGATCTGCATGCGCACCCCGAGCTCGGCTTCGAGGAGCGGCGCACCGCGGCGCGCGTGGCCGAGGCGCTGCAAGGCTTCGGCCTCGACGAGGTGCACACGGGCGTCGGCCGCACCGGCGTGGTCGGGGTGCTGCGCGGCCGATGGGCCGGCTCCTCGAAGTCCGTCGGCCTGCGCGCCGACATGGATGCGTTGCCGGTGCAGGAGGAAGGCGATTGCGCGCACCGCTCCGTGCATGCGGGCCTGATGCATGGCTGCGGCCACGACGGGCACGTGACGATGCTGCTGGGCGCCGCGCGCCATCTGGCGCACACGCGCGACTTCGGCGGCACCGTGCACTTCATCTTCCAGCCCGGCGAGGAAGGACATGCGGGTGCGCGCGTGATGATCGAGGACGGCCTCTTCGAGCGCTTCCCCTGCGATGCGGTCTACGCGCTCCACAACTGGCCCTCGCTGCCGGCGGGCACGGTGGCCGTCAACCCCGGTGCGATGATGGCCGCGCGCGACGATTTCTGGATCCGCATCGAGGGCGTGGGCGGACATGGCGCGATGCCGCATCGCGCGGCGGACCCGGTCGTCGCCGCCTGCGCCGTGGTGGCGGCGCTGCAAACCGTGGTGAGCCGCAACCTCGACCCCGCGCTGAGCGCGGTGCTCACCGTGCATTCGCTGCAGGCCGGCAGCGCCATCGTGCATGGCGTTCCCACGCAGAGCGTGACGGTGCCGCCGCATGCGGACATCGCCGGCATCGCGAAGTGGTTCGACGCACCCGCGGGCGAGACGCTGCGCAAGCGCGTCGCGGAGATCGCGGGGGATTGCGCCAGCGCGTTCGGTACCCGGGCGGACGTGCGCTACCTGCCGTTCCTGCCGCCGACGGCGAATGCCCCGCCGTGCGCCGAGCTCGTGCGGCGAGCCGCGACCGGCCTGTTGGGCGCAGGGCGCGTTTTCACGGCCATGCGGCCCAGCATGGCCTCGGAGGATTTCTCCTTCATGCTGAACGAGCGCCCCGGTGCTTATTTCTGGCTCGGCGTCGGCGAGGACGTGCCGGGCCTGCACCATCCGCGCTACGACTTCAACGACGCGGTGCTGCCGACCGGCGCGGCGCTGCTGGCGACGATCGCGCGCGACGCGCTCGCGGACTGACGGCGGGTGCCACGGCAATACACGACCGCCGCGCAGGCACACCGTGTCTTGGCTAGAGTCGACCCGACCCTCTTTCTACTTTCTCGACAGGAGCGACGGATGACTTTGGCAATGAGCTGGCAGGCATGGAGCGAACAGGACGGCGTGGGGCTCGCCGCGCTGGTGCGCAGCGGGCAGGTCACGCCGGCCGAGCTCGCGGCCCAGGCCAGCGCCGCCATCGCGCTCACCAACCCCGCGCTGAGCGCGGTGGTCGAGGTCTTCGACGACGTGGTGGCCGATCCGCTGGCCGACGGCATGAACCCCGCGGGCGCGTTCGCGGGCGTGCCCTACCTGATGAAGGACCTGGGCCCGACCATGAAGGGCCGGCTGCAGGAGATGGGCTCGCTGCTGATGAAGGGGCAGCGCGCCACCGCCGACACGCACCTGACGCAGCAGATCCGCAAGGCCGGGCTCAACATCATCGGTCGCACCACCACGCCCGAGTTCGGCGTCTGCAGCTCGGCCGAGAACCCGGCCGTCTACGTCACGCGCAATCCCTGGAACCTCGACTACACCACCTGCGGCTCCTCGGCCGGCACGGGCGCGGCGGTGGCGGCAGGCGTGCTGCCGCTGTCGCACGCCACCGACGGCGGCGGCTCGATCCGCATCCCCGCGGGCGTGAACGGCAACATCGGCCTCAAGCCCTCGCGCGGCGTGTTCTCGATCGCGCCGGCGCTGTCGGACCTCACGGGCCTGGTGTCGATCCAGGGCTGCCACAGCCGCACGGTGCGCGACACCGCGGCCTTCGTCGACCACTGCCGCGGCGGCGCGCCCGGCGAGTTCATGCCCTACTGGAAGGCCGACGAGCCCTACACGCAGCTGATCGAACGCGACCCGAAGCCGCTGCGCATCGCGATGTCGCACGAGTGGGGCGACTTCCGCGCCACGCCGCACATCGTGGCCGAGCTCGAGCGCGTGGGGCGCTTTCTCGAGGGCCTGGGCCACCACGTCGAATGGGCGCTGCCCGCGGTCGACATCCGCGCCGCCTTCGCGGCCCAGACCACCTGCTACATCAGCAACTTCGCGCAGACCATCGAGGGCTTTCTCGCGCGCTTCGGCCTCGAGCAGCCGCCGGCCGACCTGATCGAGCCGATCAACATCAAGATCTGGGAGGCCGGACGCGACATCTCCTATGCCGAGCGCTTCAGGATGCAGACGGTGTTCAACACCACCGCGCGCGGCTTCGGCGCCTTCTTCGAGGAGTGGGACATCATCCTCACCCCGATCACCGCGCTGCCCACGCCGCGCGTGGGCACCACCGAATACCTCACGCTCAGCGACAACCCCTCGGTGCTCGACTGGTTCGACAACCTCTGGCAGAACTTTGCCTACACGCCGCTGGCCAACCTCTGCGGCATCCCGGGCATCTCGCTGCCGCTGGCCTTCAACGAACACGGCCTGCCGCTGGGCATGCAGCTGCAGGCGAAGCAGGCTAACGACGGCCTGCTGCTGCAGCTCGGCGCGCAGATCGAGCGCGCGATCGGCGGCCGCTGGAACGATGGCCGCCGGCCCGGCGTGCACGTGACGACAGCCGGCTAGAAGCCATGCTCAGTGCCGGCAGCCCGGCACGCCGCAGGCGCCGTCGTTCCACGACGAGCCGAGGATCATCCCGCAGAAGTTGAGCCGCTTGTACGTGGGGTCCTTGCGCGCCAGCACGTCGGCCTTGACGTTGCCGAAGGTGGTCTCGGGCTTGAAGCGCGTGCCCTTGGCGAAGGCGTCGATGATGCCCTCCTTGAAGTCGGCCTCGCGCGGATGCGCGCGCACCACCGCCTCGCGCTGCTCGGTCGGAAAGGCGTCGTAGGCCAGGCCCAGCACGTCCATCTCGACACCCGCGGTGACCAGCGCCACCACCGGCTTCTTGTGCTGCGGAATGCCCGGCGTGGTGTGCAGCGCGATCGCATCCCACACCTGCTCGACCTCGGGCTCGGCGATGCCGTGGCGCACGAGGAAATCGCGCGCGGCATTGGCGCCGTCGACCTCGAAGCGCTCGGTCCTGCTGCTGTAGGGCGCCACCAGGCCCATGTCGTGGAACATCGCGCCGATGTAGAGCAGCTCGGGGTCGTAGGCCAGGCCGCGGCGCTCGCCGGTCAGCGCGCCGAACAGGAACACGCGCCGCGAGTGGTTGAACAGCAGCGCGGTCTCGGTGTCGCGCACCAGCTCGGTGGCCTCGCGCGCCATCTGGCTGTCGGGGATGCGGATGCCGGCAATGGATTCGTTCATGGGTTCTCCGGGAATAGGGGTTGGCGAAAGTGCGAACCCAGTGTCCGGCGCGCCGACGCCCCGTGCGCGCGGCCGAGGGGGCAGGGACTGCCAGATCGGGTGCGCTTCCTGCCAACGCGCTTCGGCGCCCACCGCCAGGCCAAAAAACGCAAGCCCGCTTGCGTTCTTGCAAACTGACAACAGGGCCTCGCAACCCTAATCTCCGTCCGCCACTTCAGCCCCTGCGACGCAGGGCCCCGGCGATACAGCCACATCCACAGGACGGAGACCCCATGAGCCCATCAACGCTCGAAACCATTCGACAGATCTTCGTGTTCGAGAGGAACACGCTCGCCGAGGGCGGCCGCGCCGCCGCCGCGCCTTCGCGCCACGTGGTCGCCGCCGCGATCTTCAAGAACCCCTGCGCGGGCCGCGGCGCCGCGACCGACGCCGAGCTGGCCGACCTGGCGCAGCGCTCGGTCGAGATCGGCACGCTGCTGACCGAGCGCGCGCTCTCGCACTTCGCGGGCAAGGAGAAGCCCCGCGCCTACGGCAAGGCCGCGCTGGTGGGCACGGCCGGCGAGTCGGAACACGGCGCCGCGCTGATCCATCCGCGCCTGGGCCTGGCCATGCGCACCGGCCTCGGCGCGGGCCCCGCGCTGATTCCGGGCAATGCCAAGGTGTCGACGGCCGGCGGCTCGGTCGACCTGCTGTTCGGCGGCGCCGACGACGCCTGGGACTACGACGCCATGGACGGCATCACCCTCGCGATTCCGGGCGCGCCCGGTCCCGACGAACTGGTGCTGTTCGTCGGCTTCGGCACCGTGCGCATCAATGCGCGCGTGAAGGGCGCCAGCGCCGAGCAGGTCGCCAAGGTGGTGGCCGACATCCGGGCGCGCCGCCAGGCCTGAAGCGCCCGCCACCGGCCACGCCACGTGGCCGGCCAGGGAGGAGCCCCACCGGGCGGCCTCCTCCCTTCAGAACCACAAGACAGGAGACAAGCATGGACATCCCCGCAACCCTGACGGGTGCGACGCATCGCGCGGAAGGCAGGAAGGTCATCGTGGCCTCTTCCGTGGGCGCCGTCATCGAGTACTACGACTTCTTCCTCTACGGCTCGCTCGCGACCATCATCGCGAAGCAGTTCTTCTCGGCGCTCGACCCCTCGGCCGCCTTCATCTTCGCGCTGCTCGCCTTCGCCGCGGGCTTCATCGTGCGGCCGCTCGGCGCCGTGCTGTTCGGGCGCCTGGGCGACATGATCGGGCGCAAGTACACCTTCATGATCACGCTGCTGCTGATCGGCATCTCGACCTTCTCGGTCGGCTTCCTGCCCAACTACGCCACCATCGGCGTGGCCGCGCCGATCATCCTGATCGTGTTGCGGCTGTGCCAGGGGCTGGCGCTCGGCGGCGAGTACGGCGGTGCCGCCACCTACGTGGCCGAGCACTCGCCGCCGCACAAGCGCGGCGCCAGCACGGCATGGATCCAGACCACCGCGACGCTCGGCTTCCTGCTGTCGCTGGTCGTGATCCTCGGCGTGCGCAGCACCATGTCGCCCGAGCAGTTCGACGCCTGGGGCTGGCGCATCCCCTTCGTCATCTCGCTCGGCCTGCTCGTGCTCTCGGTCTACATCCGGGTCTCGATGAAGGAGTCGCCGGTGTTCCTCAAGCTCAAGGCCGGCAACGGCATCAGCAAGGCGCCGGTGCGCGAGGCCTTCGGCGAATGGAAGAACCTGCGCATCGTGCTGATCTGCCTGTTCGGCCTGTGCGCCGGGCAGTCGATCGTCTGGTACACCTCGCAGTTCTACGCGCTGTTCTTCCTCACGCAGATCCTCAAGGTGGATCCGATCTATGCGAACACGCTGTTCGCGACCTCGCTGGTGCTGAGCATGCCGCTGTTCATCTTCTTCGGCGCGCTGTCGGACCGCATCGGCCGCAAGTGGCTGATCATGATCGGCATCCTGGTGGCGGCCCTGTCCTATGGCCCGCTGTTCAAGGCGCTCACGCACTACGCGAACCCGGCGCTGGAACGGGCCCAGCGCAGCGCCTCGATCGTGCTGACGGCCGACCCGCGCGAATGCTCATTCCAGGGCAACCCGATCGCGCGCGATGTCGACTTCCGGACCTCCTGCGACATCGCCAAGCGCGTGCTGGCGCAGAGCGCGGCCAGCTACGAGGTCAAGGACGCGGCGGCCGGCGAACTCGCGACCGTGACCGTCGGCGACCGGGCCATCGCCTCGGTGCAGGGACGGCTGGTCGCGAACGGCAATGCCTTCGAGCCCGCCAGCAAGGCCGAGATCGACGGCTTCCGCGCGCGGATCGGCGCCGCGCTCCAGGGTGCCGGCTATCCCACGACGGCCGATCGCGCGGGCATCGACTCGCCGATGGTGGTGCTGATCCTGCTGGTCTTCATGGGCTTCGTGGCCATCACCTACGGGCCGCTCGCGGCGCTGCTGGTGGAGATGTTCCCCGCGCGCATCCGCTACTCCTCGATGTCGCTGCCCTATCACATCGGCGCCGGCTGGTTCGGCGGGCTGCTGCCGACCATCTCGTTCGCGCTCGTGGCCGAGCACGGGAACATCTATGCCGGCCTCGCCTATCCGGTCGCGGGTGCGCTCATGACCTTCGTGATCGGCGCGATCTGGCTGCGCGACACCAGGGAGACCCGGGCCGCGGCCTGAACCGCAAGCTTGCACCGATGGCGCCCGGGCCCACGCTGGACTAATGTCCTCGCTCCTTCGTTCAGCCTTCAATGCCATGGCCACCAAGCACCTGCCCCTGGATCAACTCGGATGGGACCACCTGCGCGCATTGCTCGAAGTCGCGCGCGGCGGTGCGCTCGCGCCCGCCGCGCGCAAGCTGGGCGTCGACCAGTCGACCATCAGCCGCCGCCTCGCGCAGGTGGAGTACAGCTCGGGCGGCACGCTGTTCCGGCGCGACCGCAAGGGAATCGTCCTGACCCCGTTCGGGCGGGAAGTGTTCACGAGGGTGGAGAAGATGGAAACGGCCTTACACGAAATCCAGGGACTGACCGCCGACCGCTACGGGCAGAACGCCGGCACCGTCTCCATCGCAACGATGGAGGGCGTGGGCGCGATGCTGATCTCGCGCGCGGTCAGGAAGCTGCACGAGCGCTTCACGGCGATCGAGATCCAGCTCGCCACCACCTCGAACTACGTGGACATCGCGCGCCGCGAGTCCGACATCTTCGTGAGCTTCTTCGAGCCCCCGCCGAAGTCGCTGCACACGCAGAAGGTGGCCGACGTGCATTTCCATCTCTATGCCAGCGCCTCCTATCTCGCGGGCCGCGAGATCGCGCGGCCCGAGGACCTGGCGCAGGACTTCTTCATCGGCTACATCGACGATCCGATCTACCTGCCCTCGGCGCGCTGGCTCGAGGAGTTCGTCGATGCGCCGCGCATCGGCTTCCGCGCGACCAGCATGTTCTCGCAGCTGTTCGCGGCGCAGGAGGGCCTGGGCGTGGTGCTGCTGCCTTCCTATGCCGAGGCCGAGTCCTTCGGGCTGATCCGGCTGCTGCCCGATCGCTCCGCGCGCGTGCCGCTGTTCATCAGCGTGCAGTACGACCTGCAGTACCTGCCCCACATCCGCGCCGTCTTCGACCTGCTCGCGCAGCTCATGGCAGAGAAGCTCGCGGCGCAGCAACCGGCGACGGCCTGACACACATCGCCTTCTTTCCATCCACCCTTTGCTCATTCATTTCCATGAACAAGAAAATCCTCGGCATCGTTTCCTATCCCATCACCGCCTTCGACGAGCGCAGCGGCGCCGTCGACATCGAGACCAGCCGCCGCGTGGTCGAGCGGCTGGTGCTCTCGGGCTCGCATGCCATCGCACCGCTGGGCAGCACCGGCGAAAGCGCCTACCTGTCCGACGAGGAATGGGATGCCGTGGCCGAGGCCTCGATCGCTCAGGTCGCGAAGCGCCTGCCGGTGATCGTCGGCATCTCGGACCTCACGACCCGCAATGCGGTGCGCAAGGCCCGGTTCGCCGAAGCGGCGGGCGCCGACGCGGTCATGGTGTTGCCCGTGTCCTACTGGAAGCTCGGCGAGGCCGAGATCTTCCGCCACTACCAGAGCATCGCCGACGCGATCGGCCTTCCGGTCATGCTCTACAACAACCCCGCGACCAGCGGCGTCGACATGCAGCCCAAGCTGATCGTGCGCATCGTGCGGGACATCGCGAACGTGACCATGGTCAAGGAGAGCACGGGCGACATCCAGCGCATGCACCGGATCCGGCAACTGTCGAACGGCGAGATCCCGTTCTTCAACGGCAGCAATCCGCTGGCGCTCGAGGCTTTCGCCGCCGGTGCCGTGGGCTGGTGCACGGCGGCCCCCAACATCATTCCGAGCTGGCCCGTCGCGCTTTACGACGCCTGCCTGTCGGGCGACATGGAGGCGGCGCGCACGATCTTCTACGGGCAGCTCGAGGTGCTGCAGTTCATCCTCAAGGGCGGGCTGCCGACGACCGTGAAGGCGGGGCTGCGGCTGCGGGGGTTCGAGGCGGGGGTGCCGAGGCTGCCGCTGCAAGGGCTCGACGAGGCGTCAGTTGCGCAGCTGCAGCGTCTGATCAGGGAGCTGGATTCGCGAACGATCGCCTGACAAGGTGTGAAGAAACCGTAGCGAGCGGCCGGTCGCCGTCACGCGTAGGCGACCCACCCCCTGAACGTGAACCCCACGTAGAAGAGCTGCACCCCGCTGAACCCCGCCTCGCGCAGGATCGCCTCGTCCTGCGCCGGCGACAGGATCGCCAGCTCCTTCTGCACCTTCTCGCTCGTGGCGGCCGCCTGCTTCGGATCGGACCCCGATGACACGAGGAAGGCCGCGTAGCGTTTCATCCAGATCTCGCGCTGGCCCTCGCCGTCCTCCACGCTGAGATGCGCGACCACGAAAGGCGCGCCCGGCTTCAGGCGGCGATGGATCTCGCGCGCCGTCGGCAGGCGCTGGTCGGGCGGCACGAAATGGAAGGTCAGCAGGCAGGTCGCGCCGTCGAAGGGGCCTTCGGGCGCGTCCTGCACATAGCCTTCGTGCAGGGCCACGCGCGACGTCAACGGGCCCAGTCGCTGGGCCGCGAGATCGAGCATCGGCGCGCTCGGGTCGACGCCGTCGATGCGCCAACCGGGGTTGGCGAGCGCGAGGTCCTCGAGCTCGAGGCCGCCACCGGCGCCCACCACCAGCACGCGGCCTTCCGCCGGCACGCGCTCGGCCAGCAGGATGCGCGTCATCGGCAGCAGGCCGCTGTGGCCGGGCACGTTGCGCTTCGGGCCCTCCGCGTACTTGGCGACCGCGTCGGCACTGTTGAATGCACTGTGAGAGTTCATCCAACGATGATGGCATGGCGCCCTGGCGCGCGCTTCAGCAGGGGTTCAGCGACGCGAAGACGGCCTCGTAGCAGCCATCCCGCTCGGCCCAGCGACGCGCGTGATCGCGTTCGAGCATCAGTTCGCCGTGCGGATGATCGCCGCGCTCCAGCTGTCGCATCACCTCCGCCACGTAGGCGCCCACGGGCATGGCGCGCGGATCAGAGGCCTGCGCGCTGCCGGTGAGTTCGGTCTGCACGTAGGGCGGTGCGAGTTCGAGCACCTCGACCGGCACCGCGCGAAGCTGGTGGCGCAGCGACTGCAGCCACGAGTGCAGGAAGGCCTTGGTCGCGCAGTAGACCGGGAAGTCCGCGCGCGGCACGAAGGCCAGCGCCGAGCCAGTCGCGATGAAGCTCGCATCGGGCCGGCCCTTCAGCAGCGGCAGGAACGCCGCCGCCGTGCGCAGCACGCCGAGGATGTTGGTCCGCACCATCGCTTCGGCATCGGCGGCGGTCCAGGCGTCGGCGCGCATGTCTTCCGAGCGCGAGATGCCGGCATTGGCGATCAGCACGTTGAGCTCGGGAAAGCGCTCGCGCACCTCCCGCGCGACGCGTGGCAGCGACGCGGGATCGTCGAGGTCGAGCCGCAGGCCGAACAGGCCGGCTCGGCCGGCCGTGACCTCGTCGAGCAGGGCCTCGCGCCTGCCGGTGACGATGACGCGGTTGCCGCGCCGGTGCAGGGCCTCGGCGAGCGCGCGGCCGATGCCGCTGGTGCCGCCCGTCACGAGGATGGTGTTGCCGCTGGTTTTCATGGGTGCTGTCTTTCGATGGGTTGGGGTCATGGAGAAAGCCATGGCAACCCTCGCAGCACGCTTCGGCGAGCAGGATGAACGAGAGGAAGAGAGAGGGCATACCGTGGCGTCTTTGCATCGAGATCTCCCTGCTGGGAACCCCTCGACAAAGGACGCGTTGGATGACGGTAACGCCTACGGCAGCGCGCCGCGAAGGCGACTGCGGGCCGGATTGTCCGCGTGCCCGCGCGTCGCCGTCAAGCCCCGGGCCGCGCGGCGCCGAAGTTCGCGCGGTACTGCTGCGGCGTGACGCCCAGGCGGCGCAGGAACACCGCGCGCATGCGGTGGGCGTCGTGGAAGCCGCAGGCGAAGGCCACGGTCTTCATCGGCGCCTGGCCGTTCTCGAGCATCACGCGCGCCGCGTCGAGCCGCGCGCTCTCGACGAACTCGGCCGGCGTGAGCTTCGCGTCGCGCGCGAAGGTGCGCGCGAAGCTGCGCTCGCTCATGTGCGCGACCCGCGCCAGCACCGCCACCGTGAGTTCGTCGCCGAGGTGCGCCATCACGTACTGCTGCACCTGCGCGACCGGCGAGGCCGGCTCCAGCCGCGGCGTGAGGAAGGGACTGAACTGCGACTGTCCGCCCGCGCGCTGCGTGAACACCACGAGCCGCCGGGCCACGTGCAGCGCCACCTCGCTGCCGTGGTGCTGCGCGAGCAGATGCAGCGACAGGTCGATGCCGGCCGTGACGCCGGCCGAGGTGTAGAGCTTGCCGTCCTGGTTGAAGAGCCGGTTCGATTCGACGCGCGCGCTCGGGCACAGGCTGGCCAGCGCCGCCGCGTCGTTCCAGTGCGTGGTGACGGTGCGGCCATTCAGCAGGCCGGCACGCGCGAGGATGAAGGCGCCGCTGCAGATCGAGCCGAAGCTCGCGGCCCGCGCGCTCGCGGCCTCGAGCCAGCGGTACAGCGCCGGATCGAAATGCTGCCGCACCAGCGCCGGGCCGCCGGCCACCAGCAGCAGGTCGAAGGCATCGTCGACCTCGGCATAGTGGCGGTGCGCCTGCAGCGAGAGGCCGTTCGAGCACGGCATGGTGCCGTGCTCCACGCCGATGGTCTCGAGCCGGTAGTGGTCCTCGCTCGGCAGGAAACGGTTGGCTTCCGAGAACACGTCCATCGGGCCGCTGACGTCGAGCGACTGGACGCCGGAGAAAACGAGCAGGGCAACGGTGCGGTGCATGGCGGCGGGGAGTCGATCGGGATCGGTTCGGGATTCTGGCGCACCGCGGGCTTCGAGGCTTGAAAAACGCCGGACCTCGTTCGTCTTGAGGACTTCGAGTCGAGGAACGTCTTCCCCCGGGAAACTCCTCCCTGCTGCACGAGGAAACACCATGGATCGGATCGATCGCCAACGACTGCCCCGCCTGGCACGCGCGCTCTGCCTGCACGCAAGCCTGCTGTGGGCCGCGGCCCTGCCCGCCTGGCCGCAGAGCTCGCCATCGCCCGCCGTGCCCACGATCCCCTTCGCCGACGCGCACGTGCATCTCAACGACCTCGCGATGCAGCTCGCGCTGATGGACCGCTGGGGAGCGACGCATGCCGTGGTGTTCTGGGGCGGGCGCAGCAGCAACGAATCGGTGGCCGAGGCCGCGAAGCGCCATCCCGACCGGCTGATCCCCTTCGCCTCGATCTCGCCCGAGCGCAGCATCTACCGCCCCGGCTGGAGCGCCGACGATCCGGCCCTGCTCGCGCAGCTCGACGCGCTGCTGGCCACCGGGCTCTACAGGGGCATCGGCGAGATCTCGGCGTCGCACTTCCCGGCTTCGGGCTTCGCTGAGACCGACTACAGCCCGACCGGCGCGACCATGACCGGCATCATGGTGCTCGCACGCAAGTACCGGCTGCCGGTGATGGTGCATGTGGAAATCACGCGCATGGCCGAGTTGCAGCAGATGCTCGAGCGCTTCCCCGACGTGCCCGTGATCTGGGCCCACGGCGGCTACACGCCGCTGTTCCTCGCGCGGCGACTGCTCGATCGACATCCGAATCTGCACTACGAACTCAGTGCGCGCACCTGGCCGCGCCATCCGCGCTCGCCCGACTACACCGTGCTGCGCGACGGCCAGAACGTCTGGCCCGAATGGCTCGCGCTGATCGAGGCGCAGCCGCACCGCTTCCTGATCGGCACCGACGCGAGTCACCGCTCGGCCGACACCGAGACGATGAAATTCGCGAGCGTCCAGAATTTCCTGGTGCAGCTCAGCCCCGATGCGCGTGCGCTGGTGGCGCGCGGCAATCTGCTGCGGCTGGTGGGAATGCAGCCTTGATCGCCCCGGAGCCTCAAGGCCCGGGCACCGACCCGTTCTTGCCCACGCGCAACCGGTAGACCTTGCCCACGCCCACGGTCGCCACGTAGAGCATGTTCGCCTCGGCGCCGCGGCCGAAGCCCACGTTCACCGGACTCTCGCGGTTCGGCAGCACGAGCCGCGCCACGAGCTGGCCCGCGGGCGTGAGCACGTAGAGGCCCGGCCCTCCGGGCGAGGACGGCAGCGCGAGGTAGACGTTGCCCTCGGTGTCGGTGGCCATACCGTCGACGCAGCCGGCCTTCTCGAGATCGAGCAGCACGCGCGGCGCACCGGGCTGGCCCGCGGCATCGAGCGCATAGGCCAGCAGGCCGCCCGAACCGGTGCGGTCGAGCGGGGCCGGGCCCTGCTCGCCGAGCGCGTTGCTGCCGGGATCGCACAGGCCCGCGTAGAGCGTGCGCCCGTCGGGCGAGAGCTCGACGCCGTTGACCTTGGCGTTGTCGCCGAGGATGCGGACGATGGGCCACAGGCCCTTGGCGCCGCTGCCCGCGACCGGCGGATCGAGGCGGTAGACGGCATGGATGCGCTGCTCGATGGTCTCGGGGCCGAACAGCCGCAGGTCGGAGAAATAGATGCGGCCCGCGCGGTCGATGGCCACGTCGTTGGGCGCATTGAGCTGCCGGTTGTCGTGGAAGTAGGCGACCACGCGGTAGTCGCCGCTGCGCAGATCGGTGACCGACACGCGGCGGCCGCCGAAGTCGGCACCCTCGGCCGCCACCAGGCGGTCCTGCGCATCGATGGCCAGGCCCGCCGCCATGTTGCTGGGCTCGCGGAACACGCGCGGCCGGCCGCCCGGCGGAATCACCCAGATGCGGCCGCCCTGCACGCCCCTGGCATCGCTGCAGCCGACCGAGCGCGTGATCTCGGTGAAATAGACGCTGCCGTCGGATGCGGTGGCGATGCCCTCCATCACGCCGCAACCGCCCGCATGCACGGTCTCGAACGCGGTCGATGGAAAGAACTCCTGCTGGCGAGTCAGCGCCGCGTCCTGCAGGCCGCTCAGGCGCACGGGTGGCTGGGATTGCGCGTACGTCAGGGTGGACTGCAGCAGCGCCAGCGCGATGCACAGCGGCGCCAGCAGGTGCGAACGCAGGGTCCTGTCTCTCATGGTCTTCTTCTCCTTCGTGAATGCGGGTGCGGCCATTCAGGCGTGGCGCCGCAGGAACGGCAGCACGTGTGCCAGCACCTCGTCGGGCGCCTCCTCGGCCATCAGGTGGCCGCAGTCGACGGTGCCGCCCTCCACCGTGTCGGCCCAGGTCTTCCAGACTTCGGCCGGGTCGGGCCGCGCGGTGTTCGACGCGCTCCACAGCACCTGCACCGGGCAGGCCAGGCGACGGCCGGCCGCGAGGTCCTCGTGGTCGTGCCGCAGGTCGATCGAGGCGGCGGCGCGGTAGTCCTCGAGCATCGCGTGGCGCACCGATTCCTTCGCGAAGGCGCGGTGGTACTCGGCCAGCGCCTCGGGCGTGACGGCGTCGACCTTCTGCACCATGTTGCGCAGGGTCCAGTCGAGGTAGTAGGCGGGGTCGGCGCGCAGCATGCGCTCGGGCAGGTCGAAGGGCTGCGCGAACAGGTACCAGTGGAAGGCCTTGAGCCCGAAGGCCATGCCGGCGCGCTTCCACATCTCCTCGGTGGGGATCACGGTGAGCGAGACGAAGCAGCGCACGGCTTCCGGCGTGTCAAGCGCGAGCCGGTAGCCCACGCGCGCGCCGCGGTCGTGGGCCATGACGGCGAAGCGCTCGAAGCCCAGCGCGCGCATCAGCGCGAGCTTGTCGGCGGCCAGCGTGCGCTTGCAGTGGTTCAGATGCAGCGGATCGCCGGCGGGCCCGGTGCTGTCGCCATAGCCGCGCAGGTCGGGCGCGACCACGGTGAAGTGCCGCGCCAGCACGGGAGCGACGCGGTGCCAGGCCACATGCGTCTGCGGGTAGCCATGCAAGAGCAGCAGCGGTGGTCCGCTGCCGCCGACTTCGACGTGAATCCGCGCATCGCCGAGTTCGATGTTGCGCGCCTCGAAACCGGGGAAGAAAGCCGCACTCATCGCAGCACCTCGGCGAAGAAATCGGCCATGGCCTCGAGCTGCTCGTTCATCATGTGGCGGCCATGGACGATGCGCGCGCCCATGGATTCGGCGAGCGCGAGCAGCGCGGTGGTGGGCGGCTCCATGATCACGTCGGCCACCGCCTGGCCCGCGCGGATCGCCGAGGGCGCGATCGGCAACGGATCGTCCGCGCGCATGCCGGCGGGCGTGGCGTTGACGAGCAGGTCGCGCGGGCTCTCGCCATCCCATGCGCCGGCGTTGCAGCCCGATGCGCGCAACCGCGCGACGAGATCGGCGCGCTTCGCGTCGTCGGCATCGCGGATGTCGATGGAGGCGGCACCCGCGGCGGCGAGCGCGAAGGCGATCGCATTGCCCGCGCCACCGGCGCCCGCGAGACCGACGCTGCGGCCTCGCACCTCGAAGCCATTGCGCACCAGGCCGGCGAGAAAACCGGCGCCATCGAGCAGCTCGCCCTGCCAGCCCTGGCCATGGCGGCGCAGCACGTTCACGGCGCGGGCCTCGCGCGCCGCGCGCATCAGTTCGATCGGCAGTGCCGCTACCTGCTGCTTGTGCGGCACGGTGACGACGATGCCCGCGAGGTTGCGCACCGCATGCAGGCTCTGCAACAGCGGCGCCACGTCGTCGGCGCGCACATGCAGCGGCACCAGCACGGCGTTGAGGCCGCGCCGCTGCAGGCGCTGCGTCAGCGGCAGCGGCGCCTTCACCTGCGCGATCGGGTCGCCGATGATGCCGAGCACGGCGGTGCTGCCGTCGAGCTTGAGGCCGTTCCAGTCGAGGGTGTTGTCAGGCATGGGCGAAGCCGTTTCGTTGCAGGAATGACGTGGTGGCGCGATAGGCGGCCGCGGCGCGCGCCTGTGGATCCATGGTGGCCATGCGGATGGCGCTGGGTGCCTCGACCGACAGCAGCGCATCTCCGGCCAGGGGCGCGAGCAGCGCGGCCAGCGGCAGCGCGCCCTCGCCCGGGAACAGCCGGTGGGCCCGGCCCTCCTCGGCGGGCGAGAGGCCCGGGTGGCGCTGCGCGGGCGCGTCGTTGATCTGCATGAAGCCGCGGTCGATGCGCTCGGCATGCAGGTCCGACAGCTGGCAGCCGGCACGGCAGAAGTGCAAGGCGTCGACCACGATGCGCGCATCGGACGCCGGCACCGCGGCCACCAACCGTTGCGCATCGGCCAGGCCGCGCGCGGCGGTGTAGACCATGAACTCGACGCCGAGCGACAGCCCGTGCGGCCGCGCCCGTTCGGCCAGCGCGGCGATGCCGTCGGCGGCGCGCGCGAGATCGGCATCGTCGACATTGACCATGAGGCAGCGCGCGCCCAGCGCCTGCGCCGATTCGAGCACGCCGGCCAGGGCCGCGGCATCGAAGTCCGGCTTGATGCGCGCGATCTCGATGTCGTGCACCGCCATGCCCAGGTCACTCAGCCGCGCCAGCGTTTCGCGCAGCATCGCGCCGCCCACGGTCATCGGGAATGGCGCCTCGCCGAGACGCGCGGGCAGCAAGCGGATGCCGACGCCCGCGAAGCCCGCCGCATGCGCGGCCTCGACCAGTCGCGGCGGCGCCGCATCGAGCATGCCGAGATGGGCCAGCGCGAGCCGGAAGCTCATGCGGCCGCCTGCGCTTCCGCGGCCACCGGCGCGGTCTGGCGCAGCGGCACGCCCTGCGCGATCAGCAGCGCCTGCAGCCGGCCCACGTCGACCTCGCGCGGCAGCACGCCCGCATCGGCCGCCAGCGCGGCCGCGGTGCCGGCCGCCTGGCCCGTGAGCCAGCATTGCGGGATCTCGCGCATGAAGCCGTGCGAGTTGGTGTCGCACGAGATGTGCTTGCCCGCGGCGAGCACGCCATCGAGCCGCTCGGGCACCAGCGCGCCGTAGGGCACCGAGATGTTCGGGAATTTCGGCGAAGGACTGGGGCTGATGCCGATCTCGTCGGCCTCGACCGCGCCCGCGTCCCAGTCCGCGCGCCGCACGCTCTTGACGCCCGCGAGTCGCCGGCCATGCCGGGTGCCGATCTGCGGTGCCATCAGCATAGTCCAGGCCTGCTCGAAGCCCGGCGCATGCGCGCGGTAGAAAGCCAGGTGCTCGGCCATGCTGCGGCGCGACTCCCATTCGACCTGCGTCATCTCGTCGACGTCGAGCGCGCTGAAGCCCGACTTGCGCGGACCGAGGAAGGTGGCGACGTCGTCGCGCCAGGAGACGATGGGCTTCTCGAAGCTGCCCAGCGTCTCGCGCCCCCGCGCCAGCAGCGCCGAGTAGGCCTGCGGCTGGTGCGCGCGGAAGTCGAGCCAGCGCCGCATGTCGACGCCCGCGAACAGCCACGAGGTGTTGATGCAGTGGTGGATGTCGTGCGCGTCGATGTCGGACGAGAAGGCCGCGCCTGCGGCGGCGTAGAGGTCGCCCTCGCCCGTGGTGTCGACCACCACGCGCGCGAGGATGGCGCGCCGGCCCTGCTTGCTCTCGAACACGGCGCCGGTCACGCGCCCGGCCTCGGCGATCGGCGCGACCATCCAGCCATGCAGGATCAGGTCGACGCCGGCCTCGCGCACCATCTGGTGATACACGCCCTTGAGCATCTCGGGGTCGATGGTCGGCGAATGGGTCACCACGCCATGGAAGGCCGCGGTGCGCAGCGACCAGTGCTCGGCCTTGGCGGCGTCGCGCGAACCCCAGTCCTCGCGCGGCGGGCCCGCGACGGCCTCGCGGCCCAGGCGGTCCATGAACTCGGCCGCCAGGCCCTGGATCACGTGCCGGCCCGACCAGTCGGTCATGCGGTCGATCCAGATCACGAGGCCGCCGGTCGACAGGCCGCCCAGGTGGTTGTAGCGCTCGAGCAGCACGGTGCGCGCGCCGCTGCGCGCCGCGGCCACGGCGGCCGCCACGCCCGACGGTCCGCCGCCGAGCACCAGCACGTCGCAGCGTTCGTGCACCGGCACCTGGCGCGCCGGCTCGGTGATGTGGCCGTGCGGCTGGCGCGTGCGGCGCTCGCCCTGGCGCGCATGCACGTCGGAGCGGAAAAAATGGCGTTCTTCGGGGGTCAGGGTTCCCATCGCGAGGCTTTCATTCAGGTCAATCAGGAGGACGAAGCGGCCGAGGCCGCGAGATCGGTCAGCAGTTCGGTCAGCGCCGCGGGCGCGGTGACCATGGCGTCGTGCCCGGTGGCCAGCGTGCGCAGTTGCCAGCCGGCATCGGCGCGCACGCGCGCCTTGGTGGGTTCGAGCGTGGCGATCGGGTCGCCCGTGCACTCGATGTAGGTCTTGGGCAGGCCGTTGCCCAGCGGCGCCTTCAGCAGCAGCGGCTGCAGGTAGGTGCCCACGGGCTGCGGCGTGAGGTGGCGCGCGACCCAGGCCGCATCGGCCGGGTCCTTCACGCCGAAGGCCGCGGGCGGCAGCGCGGCGGCAGCGCCTACGCCGCCGCCCGTCTCGCGGATGGCCTTCAAGCGCTGCTCGACCACGGCCGGCAGGAAGTCCGAGAACAGGCTCTTGCCCGGCTCGAGCAGCAAGGCATCGAGGTAGACGAGCTGGCGCAGCCGCTGGGGCACTCGGTCGGCCACGCCCGAGATCACGATGCCCGCGTAGCTGTGGCCCACCAGCACCACGCGCTCGAGCTCTTCGAACTGCAGCAGGTTGACGATGTCCTCGACGTGGGTGTCGAGGTTGACCTGCGGCGAGATCAGGTGGCGCCGCTCGCCGAGGCCGGTGAGCGTGGGCGTGTACACCGCGTGGCCGCGTTCGCGCAGCCGTGCCGCCACGCGCGACCAGCACCAGCCGCCATGCCAGGCGCCGTGCACGAGCACGAAGGTCGAGGGCTGCGCCGCGCGCGCCGGCTGCGCGAGGGCGGCCGATGCGAGCCCGGCGCCGGCGATGCCGGCCGCGCCCGAGAGGAGGTGTCGGCGTTTCATGCGCGGCCCCTCATTCGCTGCGCACGCCGGTGCGCTGGATCACGCCGCCCCACATCGCCGTGTCCTGGGCGATGGTGCGCGTCAGCGCCTCGGGCGCGGTGCCCAGCGCCTGCCAGCCCTGGTCGAACAGGCGCTGCCGCACCTCGGGCGCCTTCAGGATGCGCGCGATCTCTTCCGACAGCCGCTGCACCACCGGCGCCGGCAGGCTCGCGGGGCCGAAGATCGCGTTCCACGAGGCCACGTCGAAGGACTGGCCGGCCGCCAGCGCCGACTGCAGCGGCGGCAGGTCCGCGAAGGCCGGGAACGGCGCCGCGGTGCTGACGCCATAGAGCCGCAGCCGCCCGTTGCGCGCCTGCGGCACGGCGATCGACGGGATCATGAACGACAGGTCGATCTGCTGCCCCATCAACGCGGTCGCCACCTGCGGGAAGCCCGGAAACGGCACGTGCACCGCCTGGATGCCGCTCAGCGTCTTGAGCAGTTCCATCGCCAGGTGCGAGCCCGAGCCCGGCCCGACCGAGCCGTAGCTGAGCCGGTCGCCACGCGAGCGGGCATGGGCCAGAAGGCCGCGCAGGTCGGTGGCGGGCATGTCGGTGCTGCCGGCCAGCACGAAGGGGCTGCTGCCCACCAGCGAGATCGGCCGCAGGTCGCGCGCCACGTCGTAGGGCACGGCGGGGTTCAGCAGCTTGGCGGTGGTCAGCGGGCCGTTGCCGGTCAGGCCGATGGTGTGGCCATCGGTGGCCCGGGCCACCGCGGTCACGCCGATGGTGCCGGCGGCGCCGACCTTGTTCTCGACGATCACCGCCTGGCCCAGCGCCTGCGCCAGCGGATCGGCGACGGTGCGCGCCAGGGCGTCGGGCGAGGAACCCGGCGGAAAGCCGACGACCAGCCGCACGGGCTTCTGCGGCCAGGGCGCCGCGGCCCGCGCCGGCCGCACCCAGGCGGGCACGACCGAGGCCGCGAGCGCGCCCTGCAGCAGGCGCCGCCGCGGCGGCGAGAAGGACGAGGGGTGATGCATGGATGCGGTCTCCTGTTCGGGCTCATGAGGTCCCGTGAGGCCTCATTCTTGACCCGCGATTCAGCTCGGAACGTGATGTTTGATGATCGCTTCCATCACGTTCCGTGATTGAATCGAGGCCCCATGCCGACCCCGAACACCCCCGCCCCGCGCAGCCACACGGCCGACATCGACCTGCTGCGCGTGTTCGACACGCTGGTGCGCATCGGCAGCTTCACCACCGCGGCCAAGGCGCTGTCGCGCACGCAGTCGGCGGTCAGCATGCAGATGCGCCGGCTCGAGGAGCAGCTCGGCGTGCAGCTGGTGGAGCGCGGCAGCCGCAAGCTGGTGCCCACGGCCGAGGGCCTGCAGCTGCTGCCGCTGGCGCGCCAGATGCTGCGGCTCAACGACCAGCTGTTTCGCGACGTCGATGCGCAGGAGGTCTCGGGCAGCGTGCGCCTGGGATCGATCGAGCACTACGCCACGCGCGTGCTGCCGGCGCTGATCGCCGAGTTCTGCCGGCTGCATCCGCGCATCCACGTCGAGCTGCAGCATGGCGTGTCGTCGCTGATGCACGCCGAGCTGGGCGCGCGCTACGACATGGTCATCGGCATCGGCCCGGTCGGTTCGGGCGAGGGGCTGCCGCTGTCGAAGTCGCGCATCGTCTGGGCCGCCGCGCCGGGCTCGTCGACGCACCTGCAGCGGCCGCTGCCGCTGGCGCTCAATCCCGAGGGCGCGATGCTGCGCGACTGGGCCACCCATGCGCTCGACCGCGCCGGCATCCCCTGGCGCATCGCCTACACCAGCACCACGGTCACCGGCCTCGAGGCCGCGGTGCGCGCCGGCATCGCGGTGGGCGTGTTCCGCGAGGCCACGATCTCCAAGCGGCTGCGCATCCTCGGCGCCAAGGAAGGCCTGCCCGCGCTGCCCGAGTCAGAGGCCTGGCTGGCCACCGCGCCGCTGCCGGGGCGCAAGGCGGCCGAATTGCTCGAGGCGTTCCTGATCCACCGATTGCGCAAGTCGCAGCGCTGAACGGCGCGCGTGGCGGACAGGCTCCCGTCCTGTCAGCGTCCGCCCTCGGCCGGGCCTGAAACCCGCTGACTTCCCGCCGGCACCGCGCCCCTCTATATTTGCCGGCTATTCCGCCCGACGAGGCGGCGGCGACGGCGAGGCTGCGGCTCGCCCACGAAAGGCGCAGGCAATGGTGGACGGTTCCGGCAACACGCAGCGAACGGACGACGAAGGGGAACGCGCGCACCTGGCCTTCCTCGAGGGCGGCGGCGAGCTGGGCCGCCTGGTGCGCGACTTCCCCTGGGAGCGCACCTCGCTCGGGCCGATCGCCACCTGGCCGCAGAGCCTGCGGACCGCGACCAGCCTGCTGCTGCGCTCGCCGGTGCCGATCGTGATGCTGTGGGGCGAGCCCGGCTTCATGATCTACAACGACGCCTACTCGGTGTTCGCGGGCGGCCGCCATCCGCAGTTGCTGGGCTCCGAGGTGCGCCAGGGCTGGCCCGAGGTGGCGGACTTCAACGACCACGTGATGAAGGTCGGCCTGGCGGGCGGCACCCTCGCCTTCAAGGACCAGGAGCTGGTGCTGCACCGCCACGGCAAGCCCGAGCCGGTGTGGATGAACCTCGACTACTCGCCGGTGCTCGACGAGAGCGGCCGCCCCGCCGGCGTGCTGGCGATCGTCATCGAGACCACCGAGCGCATCCGCGCCGAAGCCGCGCTGCGCGAGAGCGAAGCGCGCGCCAATGGCGTGCTCGAGGGCATGGCCGAGGGCTTCGTGCTGGTCGATGCCGGCTACCGCGTGCTGGCCATCAACGCCGAGGGCATGCGGCTGGAGACGCGCTCGCGCGAGGAGATCATCGGTCGCACCCTGTGGGAGGCCTGGCCCGGCACCTTCGAGAGCGCCTTCGGCCGGCTCTATCGCCAGGCGATGGGCGAGCGCCGGCGCGTCGAGATCGAGCACTTCTACACCTGGTCCAGCGGCCGCAGCGCCTGGATCGAGATGCGCGCCTACCCCTCGGGCGACGGGCTCGCGATCTTCTACCGCGACATCTCGGAGCGCAAATCGGTGGAGGAGCGCGAGCGCTTCCTGCTCAGGCTCAGCGACACGGTGCGCGACCTCGCCGACCCGGTGGCGGTGACGAGCGCCGCCGCCGAGCTGCTGGGCCGCCACCTCGCGGTGGGGCGCGCGGGTTATGGCGTGGTCGATGCCACGCAGAAGAACGTGACCGTGGCACGCGACTGGAGCGCCGGCGCCCTGCCCAGCCTCGCGGGCGAATCGCGCGTGCTCGACGGCTTCGGCCCCGAGGTGGTGGCCGAGCTCAAGGCCGGGCGCACCCTCGTCATCGCGGACTTCCGCGCCGATGCGCGCGCGGGCGGCGCGTATGCCGACACCTGGGAGAGCATCGGCACGCGCGCGCTGGTCGTGGTGCCGCTGCTGCGCGCGGGCGCGCTGCGGGCCGTCTTCTACCTGCACGAAGCCGCGCCCAGGCCGTGGATGCCCAACGAGATCGAACTGGCCGAGTTGACCGCCGAGCGCACCTGGGACGCGGCCGAGCGCGCGCGCGTCGAGGCGCGGCTGCGCGACAGCCGCGACCGGCTCGCGATGGAGACCCAGACGCTGGAGATCATCAACGCCACCGGCGCGCAGATCGCGGCCGAACTCGACCTGCAGAAGCTGGTGCAGCACGTGGTCGATGCGGGCGTGGAGCTCACGGGCGCGAGCTTCGGCGCCTTCTTCTACAACGTGCTCGACGAGGCCGGCGAGCGCTACATGCTCTATTCGCTCTCGGGCGCCGACCGCGCCGCCTTCGAGAACTTCGGCATGCCGCGCGCCACGCCCGTCTTCGCGCCCACCTTCCGCGGCGAGGGCGTGATCCGCTCCGACGACATCCTCGCGGACCCGCGCTATGCGCAGAACCCGCCCAACAAGGGCATGCCCCGCGGCCACCTGCCAGTGCGCAGCTACCTCGCGGTGCCGGTGGTCTCGCGCTCGGGCGAGGTCATCGGCGGGCTGTTCTTCGGCCATGTGCAGACCGGCATGTTCAGCGAACGCTCGGAACGCGTGATGGTCGGCCTGGCCGCGCAGGCCGCGATCGCGATCGACAACGCGCGGCTGTTCGATGCCGTGCAGCATGCCAACACCCAGCTCGAGGAGCGCGTGAAGGCGCGCACCGCCGAGCTCGAGCTCGCGCACGAGCGGCTGCACCAGTCGCAGAAGATGGAGGCCGTGGGCCAGCTCACCGGCGGCATCGCGCACGACTTCAACAACATGCTGGCCGTGGTCATGGGTTCGCTCGAGCTGCTCAAGCGCCGCATGGGCGACAGCGACCCGCGCGCCCAGCGCTACACCGAATCGGCCATGGACGGCGCGCGCCGCGCCGCCGTGCTGACCCAGCGGCTGCTCGCCTTCTCGCGCCAGCAGCCGCTGCGGCCCGAGGCCATCGACGCCAACAAGCTGGTGGCCGGCATGTCCGACCTGCTGCGCCGCGCGCTCGGCGCCGAGGTTCAGCTCGAGACCGTGCTGGCCGGCGGCCTGTGGCGCGCGCACGCCGACCCGAACCAGCTCGAGAACGTCATCCTCAACCTCGCGGTGAACGCGCGCGACGCCATGCCCGAGGGCGGCCGCCTCACCATCGAGACCCAGAACGCCCACCTCGACGGCCACTATGCGACCACCCACCTGGGCGTGCCCTCGGGCCAGTACGTGATGATCGCCGTGACCGACACCGGCATGGGCATGAGCGAGGAGGTCATCGCCAAGGCCTTCGATCCCTTCTTCACCACCAAGGGCGTGGGCAAGGGCACCGGCCTCGGCCTGAGCCAGGTCTACGGCTTCGTCAAGCAGACCGGCGGCCACGTCAAGATCTATTCGGAGGTCGGCCATGGCACCACCGTCAAGGTCTACCTGCCGCGCTTCGCCGGCGCCGGGGGGGACGATCCCGATGCCGAGCGCGCCGACGAGGTGCCGCTCGGCGAGATGCAGGAGGTGGTGCTGGTGGTGGAGGACGAGCCGGCCGTGCGGCAGTTCAGCGTCGACGCGCTGACCGAGCTCGGCTACCGCGTGCTCGAGGCCGACGGCGGCGCCGCCGCCCTGCGCCAGCTCGAGGCCCATCCCGAGATCGCGCTGCTGTTCACCGACGTCGTCATGCCCGAGGTCAACGGCGCCAGGCTCGCCGAGGAAGTGCGCCGCCGCTGGCCCGCGGTGAAGATCCTGTTCACCACCGGCTACACGCGCAACGCGGTGGTGCACAACGGGGTGCTCGACGCGGGGGTGGAGCTGATCGGGAAGCCGTTCACGCTGGAGGCGCTGGCGGTGAAGGTGCGGCAGGTGCTGGAGGGCTGAACCCGCCAGCACCCCGCTCGCGCTAGCGAGCGGCCGACAGCTGCTGGTCGCCCGGCGGCAGGAAGCAGAACGCCATCGGCGTGTCGTGCTCGTAGTCCAGCGGCACCCCGTAGCAGTCCTCGGTGTGGTCGATCTCGACGCCGATGCAGATGGGCACGTACGAGTCCGGATTCACGCTCGGCACGTCGGCGGGCGCGGCCTTGTTCTGGATGAAGAAGTAGCCGAGCTCCTCGGTCGACACCAGGCTCCAGAGCTGGCGGTCCCGTGCGGCGTCCTGGCGCGCCTGGACGATCAGCTTCGGCGCGACGCCGGTATCGCCGCCCGACAACGTCATGACGAAGCCCGTTCCCATCGCCGTCTCCAGGTACCACCAGTCCTTTTCGGTGGAGGGCACGAACTTCCAGAGCTGGTTCTTCACGCTCGGGTCCGTCATGGGTTTCCGGCTGTAGGCGATGACCTGCGCCCCGGACGCACTCGATGCGTCCTTGATGTCGAGCACGCGAACGATGTTGCCCTTGTGGCGGATGAAGAACTCCGTCTTCAGCGGATCGATGTGGCTGGCCTTCTGCGCCGCCGTCTTCGCGGGCGCCGACGAAGAGCGGCCCACGGCCGGGCCTGACGCCACCACGTCCCGCTTCCAGTAGGCATCGATCAGCGCCAGCGCGCCCGTGATGTCCACGCTGTTGCCATGGCGCTGCAGCAGCGAGAGCGCCTGGTCGTTGGTCGAGTTCTCGGGAATGAAGCACGGCAGCCTCGGATTGAGGTTCACGTAGCGGTCGCCCAGCAGCATCTTGGCGATGTTCGGCATGAGCTCCGTGGAAGTCCCGTTGAGGCTCATGTCCAGCACCGGCGACGCGCCCTTCTGGTTCATGAGGAAGGGCGTGATGTTGTCGAAGGGGTTGCCGTCGCCATTCATCCACTGCGAGGCGCCCCAGTCGTGGGTATCGCTCTGCAGCCAGTAGGGCATGTAGCCGGTTCCGATCGTGATCGCGGCGATCTGGTCGAGCGTGTAGCCGTTGCGCACCGCGAGGGCGATCGCGGCGACCGTGGGGTCGTGGTTGAAGAAGGCGCCATCGACATTGCCGTTCATCGAGCCGAGCTGCCCCGGCATGGCGCCGCTCGAGGTCGCCGCATGCGCGATCAGGGTCTCGGCATTGCCCTCGAGGCCGTCGAGCCTGTCCCGCTCCGTGCCGAGCATGTTGGTGAACATCATCGGCTTCCACGGGGTGGGCATCATCTTGCCGTCGTGCTGGTCCGGCTCGACGCCGCCGACATTGAACGAGACGAGCAGCACGTCGTGCCGCGCATTGGCGATCGGTGTCGTGCCATGGAGCTCCTCCTGGCTGGCCAGCACCTCGTCGATCGAGTAGGCGGGCTTTCTCGGATCGGGATTCATGGCGTTGTAGAAACTCAATTCCTTGCCGGTGAACAGCTTGATCAGATGCTCGGGCTTCTTGCCCGCCAGCAATTCGCTGCTGATGATCGCGCCGGTCGAGCAGCCCGCGAACATCTTGGTCTGGTCCAGCAGCGCCGTGTCGGCGTTGTACAGGCGCTGCAGGATGGTGGCCGACAGCAGACCACGGATACCGCCACCGACAAACGAGATGATTGTGTAGAAGCCAGGTTTAGTCGACATCACGAATCTCCTTTGAGTTGACCCCAATTGGGGAATCGCAGTGTCGATTTCCGATATTGGATTTGCACCTTACTTTTTCTTGCAACGGCCCTTCGAATACCGCTGGCTCGCGCCTTCGATGAGGACAAACGTATAGCTACGGATTCCGGTGAAATTGCGTGCAATTGCCTCTGGCATTCGCACGCGAAATCTATTTCAGCGAGCTATCGGGTGTAAGAAGTTTCTAATAGCCGCTCTTTCGGAAAGGGCCATCTCGTTCCCGATCTTCGTCACTCATCAGGGCGTCGCGGCGAGCAGGAATTCCGTGACCTCTTCCGAGAATGCCTTGCGCGTCCCGTCGATCAGCACCGTATCGGCACTGGCCGGATCGGGTTGCGCGGTCGGCATGCCATGCGCGACCAGGGCCTCGGCGCAACCCAGCCAATCGCCGCCCTCGACGGGCTGGTTGTACGAGGCCCATGACAGCGAGCCGATGGCGTTGTCGCCATAGCCGTGCTTCTCGGTCCAGCTCGCGCCGTGCTCGAGCAGAAAGCGCGCGAGCGCGGCATCGCCACGGAACACGGCCTGGTTCAGCGCCGAGGCATCCCAGTCGCCGCCGCGCGCGGCGATCGGCCAGCCGCAGCGCACCATGGTCCGCACCGCATCGCCGCAGCCTTCCTGCGCCGCGAGTTCGGACAGGAGGCGAAGCTGCGATTCCGACAGCGTGTCGACGAGGCCGGGATGCGCGGCCTGCAGCGCGCGGGCGGCCGGTTCGTCGGCGCGCGCGCAGGCCGCGATGAAAGCTTCCTGCGGCGCGTCCTGTGCCTCGCCACCGGTGCCTTCGAGCAGGCGCGCCACCTCCACCAGCCCGAAGCGCAACGCCAGCGTGCGCGCATCGATGCCCTCGCGCGTGCGCGCCGAGGTATCGGCACCCGCGGCCAGCAGGGCCTCGATGTGGGCCGGCGAACGGCGACGGCGAATCGCCCACAGCAACGGCGTGCCCCACTCATTGGTAGGCGCGCTGCCGGCGCTCTCATTGGGATCGCCGCCATGCGCGAGCAACAGCTTCAGCGCCTCGACATCGTCGAGGTCGAGCACGCGGTAGAGCGCGTTGGTGCCGGTCACGCGCGCGCCCGCCGCGAGCAGCAGCGCGGTGCAGGCGCGGTTCTCGAGCGAGTGGTAGAGCGACTCGTTGTCGTCGGGATCGGCGCCGGCATCGAGCAGCAGCCGCGTGGTTTGCGGATCGCGTTGCTGGCCGGCCGCGCCGTACAGCGCCGTGAGCCGCTCGTCCTCGTTCGGCGTGGCCAGCGAGGCGGGCGGCCAGCGGTTGCCGATGGACTGGTCGGCATCCGCGCCGGCCTCGAGCAGCAGGCGCACGCAGGCGCGCATGCGGTCGCGGTACGCCGGCAATTGCAGGAAGGCCGAGTGCGTGACGGCCACCAGCGGCGGCAGCTTCAGCGGCCCGCCCGCGCGGTGCACCCACGCGGGGTCGCGCGCGATCGCGGCGCGCAACGCGGCCTCGTCGCCGACGGCGCAGGCCAGCCAGGGATCGTCGCCGAGCAACTGCGGCGTCTCGGCGAGCAATCGCTCGGCCACTGCGGGCCGCGCTGCGTTGTTGCCGCCGGCCACGTCGCCCGCATAGACCAGGGCCAGCCAGTGCCGCAGCGCCCTCGCGGGATCGGCCACGGCGGCCTGGCGCGCGAGCACGAAGCCCTGCAGGTCGGTCCAGGAGACGAAGCCGTACTCGCGCGCGATGCACGACTGCGCGTCGTGCAATCGCAGGTCCATGGCGACGATGGCCGCGTCGCTCCTCGCGGCCGCGGCCGGCAGGTGCGCGCGAAACCGCGCGATGGCCGCCGCGTCGCCCTGGCGGTAGGACGACAGCAGCGTCTTGGCTTGCTTCTTGAGATGGCCCAGGTCGGGCCGAGGGGGGATGCGCTTCACAGGAACCTCCGTGCATCGACGCCGAAGACCCGCAAATTCGGCTGCACAAAGGACTGCTGGTTGCTCAGCGTGCGAAGGCAAGTGGGTTCAACCCTTCCCGCGGGCCCGGGCGCGGCTTGCAACCGCGGGCCGCATGTTAGCGCATCGCTCAGGCTTCGATGCGCAGCCACGGCCAGCGTGCGCGATACGAGGCCGCCTTGCGCTCGAACAGTTCGCGGTGCGGCACCAGCGGATTCATCGTGAGCACGCCCTCGTACAACAGTTGCAGCCCGTTCGGCGCATAGAGCTCGCCGGGCCGCACGCCGACGCAGGTGGCGGGCACGAGGAAGCGGTCGATGCCGTCGCGCGCGCTGTGCAATGCGTCGTAGCGCTCGCCGAAGTGCGACTCGTACCAGAGATGCACGCGCGCCTGGTTCGCCACCTCGACCTCGATGCCCAGGTCGCCGAGCAGCGCATCGGCACGCGCCTGCACGCGCGCCTCGCCGGCCTGGCTCAGGTCCTCGGCATCGAAGTAGAACAGGTCGTAGTCCTTGATCCGCGCTTCCGGCGCGTCGCCCGAGCGCAGGTTCCAGACGGTCTGGAACAGGCAACCCGCGACCAGCCAGCCGTCGGGCAAGGCCAGCGCATCCCAGCGCTCGAGGATGGCGCGGTTGTTCGGGTTGCGGCGGATGTCGTCGAGGAAGCGGTCGTGCATGGAAACGGGGAATCGGCTGCGATCGGAAGCCCGGCATTCTGCGCCGTCCCGTGCACCGGATCCGCGCGCGACCTCAATAGCTCGCGCGCAAGGTCAGCCGCACATTGCGCGGATCTCCATACACGCTGTAGAAGCGCGACGGCAGCCGCGCGTAGTAGACGCGATCGAACAGGTTGTGCACGTCGAGCGTCAGCGACAGGTTCCTGTTGAAGCGGTAGCCGACCTGCGCATCGGCCACGGCATAGCCGCCCTGCACGGCCGCGCCGCGGTCGGTCTTGCTGACGGCGCGCACGCCCAGGCCCACATGCAGGCCCGCGACCGAAGGCTGCTGGAACTCGTAGCGCGTCCAGAGCTTGACGGTGTGCTTGGGCTCCTCGCTCGAGAAGGGCTTGCCGGCGTTGCTCGGGTCGTCGGCATAGCGCGTGTCGAGCCGGGTGTAGCCCGCGTAGAGGTCCCAGCCGCGCGCGAGGCTGCCCGAGACCTCGGCCTCCCAGCCCTTGCTGCGGACCTTGCCCTCGGCGACGAAGAAGCCGGGGTTGTCGGGATCGGTGACGGCGCGGTTGCGGTCCTCGATGCGGAAGGCGGCCAGCGAGGCATTGAGGCGGCCGTCCATGAAGCTGCCCTTGGTACCGATCTCGAACTGCCGGCCCACGCGCGGCAGCAAGGCGGCATTGCCCACCGCGAGCTGGGTCTGCGGAATGAAGATGTCGCTGTAGCTGCCGTAGAGCGAGATGTCGGGCCGCAGTTCGTAGACCAGGCCGCCATAGGGCGAGAACTTGTGATTCACGCCGCCGGCATCGCGTTTCCACGTGCCGGGCGTGGGCAGCAGCGTCTGGCTCTCGCTCTGGTAATGGCTCACGCGGCCGCCGAGCACCAGCGTGAGCGGATCGGCGAGCTGCAGCCGCGTCTGGCCGTAGAGGCCGCTCTGCTCGCTGCGCGTGTTGCTGCCGAAGCGGAACGGGATCGGGCGGTCGGGGACGTAGAGGTTGTAGATGTCGACCTGCGGGATGCCGACCGAGCCCGAGAGCGAGGTCTCGTCGCGCTTCGAGTGGTTGGCGCCGATCAGCAGGTCGTGCTTGCGGCCCCACAACTTGAAGCTGCCCGCGAGGTTCACATCCAGCCCCTGCCAGGTGGTCTCGCCGCTCTGCGCCTGCAGCGTGTAGGCCGCGCGGTTGTCGAGGCGCACCAGGCCGTTGATGTAGCCGTAGCGCGAGTCGCCGTCGATGCTGCGCCGGATGTAGGCGGCCTTCGCGACCCAGTCGTCGTCGAAGCGGTGCACGAACTCGGCATAGACCTCCTTGGCTGTGCCCGAGCTGCCGCTCCAGTCGGTACCGAAGAAGGTCTTGCGCGGCGCATTGAGGAAGCTGCCGTTGGTGTAGGTGCCGGGGCCGTAGTCGATGCCGCGGTCGTGCTGCGGCTGCACGCTGCCCGACAGGCTCAGCGTCGAGCGCGGACCGAGGTCGGCCTCGACGATCGCATAGCCCAGCGTGTGGCGGCTCGTGCCCTGGGTGCGGAAGCTGTCGCCGCCCTCGGAGGACAGCAGGGCGCGGCCGCGCACCGTGCCGGCCTCGTTGAGCGGACGGCTGATGTCGATCTCGCCGCGGTGCTGGTTCCACGAGCCGGCCGACAGCAGGCCCGAGATCGCGGGCTCGGCCAGCGGCCGCTTGCGCACCAGGTTCACGGTGCCGGCCGGCGTGCCCGATCCCTGCAGCACGCCGGCGGGGCCGCGGAACACCTCGACGCGGTCGTACATCGAGAGGTCGAACTGGCGCAGGTACTGGATGCCGTTGTTGAACGGCAGGCCGTCGTACTGCACCTCGGAGGCATAGCCGCGCGACTGGAAATAGGCCGTGCCGTCGCCGTAGGGAATGGCCGTGACGCCGACGGTCTGGCGCAGCGCGTCCTCGACCGTGGTCATGTTCTGGTCGTCCATCTGCTGGCGCGTGATGACCGAGACCGAGTTCGGCACGTCCTTCCACGGCGTGGGCGTCTTGCCGGCCACGGTCACGGCGCGGGCGGCATAGGAGCCGCTGCCTTCGGTGAGCGCGCTGCGCTCGCCGCGCGCGGTCACCACCACGGGGGCGAGGCCGCCGTCGCCCGATGCCGCGGCGCCATCGGTGGCCGCCTTGCGCAGGCGGTAGTTGCCGGGCGCGACCGGCACCGCCTCGAGGCCGCTGCCGGCCAGCAGGCGCCGCAGGCCCTGCTCGATGCCCTGGCCGCCTTCGAGGCCGGGCGAGCGCAGGCCCTCGGTCAGCGCGGGATCGAAGGACAGCGTGATGCCGTTCGCGCTCGCGAAGCCGTAGAGCGCCTGGCTCAATGGCCCGGGCGCGATGGCCTGGGTGGATGGCGCGTCGGCGGCCCGGGCGATGGCGGGCGGCAGCGCGGCGGCGAGCGCCGCGGCGAAGGCGATGGCGGTGAAGCGATGGCGCGAAGCGAAGGAGGAAGGCATGGCGGGTCCGGTCGACAAGTCGGTGAAAAGGTGTTGCTTTCTGACTTGTCGAACGAGCGCAGAAAAAGGGACACGCAGCGCCGCGATGCGCGCGCGCCGCCCTTACCCCGGTGCGCGCGCCCCGACCGTGACCCAGTAGCGCGTGCGCGTGCGGACCTGCACCGGCAGCGTCTGCGCCAGGGTGGCGAGCACCTGGTCGGTGTCGGCGACCTGGAACACGCCCGAGATGCGCAGGTTCGCGACCTCGGGCGCGCAATGCAGCACGCCGGGGCGGTAGCGCGAGAGCTCGGCGAGGAAGTCCTCGAGCCGTTGCCGGTCGGCCACCAGCGCGCCCTGCGACCAGGCATCGGCGCCGGCCGCGATGGCGCGCGGCGTGCCGGCGGCGTCGCGCGTGAAGTCGACCTCCTGGCCGGCGCGCACGACGACGCGGGTCGCGTCGGTTGCGCGCGGCGCGATCTCGACCGCGTGCTCGAGCACCGCCACGCGCGTGCGCTCGTCGCCGCCGCGCACCGTGAAGCGCGTGCCGAGCGCGCGCACCCGGCCCTGCGCGGTCTGCACGAAGAACGGCCGCGCGGGCAGCCCGGCAGCATGGCCGGTCTCGACCAGGATCCGGCCCGCGCGCAGCAGCACCAGCCGCTCGCGCTCATCGAACACCACGTCGGCCGCGCTGCCGGTGTCGAGCAGCAGCCGGGTGCCGTCGGCCAGCACGAAGCCGCGCCGCTCGCCGACGGCCGTACGGTACTCGGCCGCGAGCTCGACGCCCCAGGTGCGCCAGGCCAGCCAGGCGGCCGGCGCGCCGGTGGCCAGCAGCACCGTGGAACGCAGCAGCACGCGGCGGCGCAGGCGGCGCGCGCTCTCGAGCGTGGGCACGCCGAGTCCCGTCGGCACGCGACCGAAGGTGCGCGCCAGTTCGTCGGCGGCCTGCCAGGCGCGTTCGTGCTCGGGCGCCTGCGCGCGCCAGGCATGCAGGGCGCGGTGCCCGGCCTCGTCCATCTCGCCGGCATGCAGCTTCACGAGCCAGTCCGCGGCCTGCAGCACCACCGGGTCGGCGCTGCGCGGGCGCATGGCGTTCAAAGCATCGAGGCGATGCATTGGGCAAAACCCGCGCGCATGTCGCGCTTGACGGTGCGCACCGACACCTCGAGGCGCTGCGCGATCTCCTCGTAGCCCAGGCCCTCGAGCTGCGACAGCAGGAACACGGTGCGCGTGCGCGCGGGCAAGGCATCGAGCATGGCGTCGATGCGGTGCAGCGCCTCGATCACGAGCAGGCGGTCTTCGGGCGAGGGCGCCAGCGGCTCGGGCATGGCGGCCAGTTGCTCGAGGTAGGCCTGCTCGAGCGCGCGGCGGCGGAAGTGATCGACCAGCAGCCCGTGCGCGACGGTGCGCAGGTAGGCGCGCGGTTCATGCAGCTGCTGCGCCTTCGAGGGCGCGGCGACCAGCGTGAGGAAGGTGTCGTGCGCCAGGTCGGCCGCATGGTGGATGTCGCCGAGCTTCCTGCGCAGCAGGGCCTGGAGCCAGCCGTGGTGGTCGGCATAGAAGGCCTCGACGGCTTGCATTGGAGTGGCGCGCGGGCGCATGGCGACGGTGTCTACACAAGAGAGGGCGCGAGGGCCCTACGATGCAAATGAGAATTATTATTATAAACAGACACCTGACACCGGCGGCATGGAAGCGCGCGAGCGCCCGTTCACTTCAGCAACGGAAAGCTCTGCGGCAACACCGCGAGCCAATGCCGCGCGGCCACCGACAGCCGCGTGGTGCGGCGACGGATCAGCGAGATCCGGTGGCGGAAGCTCGCGAGGTCGGAGATCGCGATCCGCCGCATGCCCCACTGCTGCGCGATGTCGGCGGCATAGCCCGGCACGATCAGGAAGCCGGCGCCCTGCCGCGCGAAGCCCAGCGCCGCCGTGAGCGAACCGACCTCGATGTGGTTCTCGAAGCGCAGCTGCGTGCGCGCGAAGATCTGGTCGAGCGTGCGGCGGATGCTGTAGGAATCGCGCAGCGAGATGTAGTTGTAGGGCAGCAGCTCCGCGGCCCGGATCGAACGCCGGCGCGCGAGCGGATGCGCGTCGTCGACGATGGCATACATCGCGTCCTCGATCGCCACGGTGGCCTCGAGGCCGCTGATCTCGGAATCCGTGGCGCAGAAGCCGATGTCCACCACGCCCGAACGCACGCGGTCGAGCGTCTCGTCGGTCGAGCATTCGTGGATCTCGAAGTCGATGCCGGGATAGCGCTGGCGGTAGCTCGCGATCGGCCCCGCGAGCAGGCCGTAGTGCATCAGCGGCGAGGCGGCCACGCTGACCTTGCCGCGCTCCAGCGTGATCAGCTCGGTGATGCTGCGCTTGGCGGTCGCCATGGTGGCCGTCACGTCCTGGGCGAACTCGAAGAACTCGCGCGCCGCATCGTTGGGCACCACGGTGCGCGTGGTGCGCTCGAACAGGGGCATGCCGAGCTGGTTCTCGAGCTCGGCGACCATCTTGCTCGCCGCGGACTGCGAGATGTGCAGGCCGTTCGCCGCCACGGTGAAGCTGCCGGCCTCGTAGACGGCGAGGAAGACCTGCAACTGGCGAAAGGAGATATTCATTCCATCTTCTACTGAATGCAGTAGAAAAATTCCATTGTGGCATGGGACTTCGCCGCGCAAGATGCGCCGGCTCACACAGACCAGAGACATCCCATGCATCCCTCCGACACCCGTCCCCAATGCCATGTCGCCCGCACCGCCGAAGGCGTCGTCACGGTCCGTTTCGACAACGGCCGGCTGAACCTGCTGACCGGGGATGCCGCCCACATCTACGCCGACACGCTGCAGGAACTGGCCGCCGACGAGACCACGAAGCTGCTCGTGATCCGCGGCGGCGACAGCGCCTTCCTCGGCGGCGCCGACATCAAGTTCCTGAAGGACGCCTCCAGGCGCGACATCGATGCCTACATCCGCAGCGTGTGGCGGCTGTGCGAGACCATCCGCGACATCCCCTTCGCCACGATGTCGGTGATCTCGGGCTACTGCCTGGGCGCCGGCATGGAGGTGGCCGCCGTCTGCGACATCAAGCTGGCCGCGCGCGACGCCAGGTTCGGCATGCCCGAGGTCAAGCTCGGCGTGCCCTCGGTGATCCACGGCGCGATGCTGCCCGGCATGATCGGCGCCACGCGCACGCGCGACCTGCTGCTCAGCGGCCGCATCATCCCGGCCGCGCTGGCGCTCGACTGGGGCCTGATCACCGACGTCGCGGGCGACGATGGCCTCGATGCCGCCCTCGCGCACTGGCAGGCCGAGATCGAGGCCAACGGCCCGCTCGCGATGCGCATCCAGAAGAAGCTGATCCGCGACTGGGAGCGCATGCCGCTGCAGGAAGCCATCAACGTCGGCATCGCCGGCCTGGTGAGCGCCTACGAGAGCGACGAGCCCAAGCGCTACATGGAAGCCTTCCTCGCGAACCGCAAGCGCCGCTGAGACGGCACCGGCGAGCCCACGAGACATCCAAGAAGACACCATGAAGTTCAAGCCCCTGCGCCGCGCCCTGTGCGCCCTGTTCGCGCTGCCCTTCGCCCTCGGCGCCGCGCATGCCGACGACTATCCCTCGCAACCGCTCACGCTGGTGGTGCCCTTCGCGGCCGGCGGCATGACCGACATCCTGGCCCGGCAATTCGCGAAGACGGTGCAGGAGAAGCTGCGGCAGACCGCCATCGTCGACAACAAGCCCGGTGCCGGCGGCGTGATCGGCGCGACCCGGGTCGCGCGCGCCAGGCCCGACGGCTACACGCTGCTGATCACCACCACGGCGCACGTGGTGAACCCCTCGATCACGAAGAACCTGCCCTACGACACCGAGAAGGACTTCGCGCCCATCGCCATGCTGGCGCGCACGCCCAACGTGCTGCTGGTGAACCCGTCGCTGCCGGTGGCGACGGTGCCCGAGCTGCTGGAGTACGCGCGCAAGAACAAGGGCGTCACCTACGGCTCCTCGGGCACGGGCGGCACCACGCACCTGTCGGGCGAGCTGCTCGCGAGCCGCACCGGCGCGCCGCTGATCCACGTGCCCTACAAGGGCACGGCGCTCGCGGTCAACGACCTGCTCGGCGGCCAGATCCAGGCCTCCTTCGTCGATGGCCTGAGCGCGCTGAAGTACGTGAAGGCCGGCAGCCTGCGCGCCATCGGCGTCTCGACGCGCGAACGCAATCCCGCGCTGGCCGAGGTGCCGACCATCGCCGAGCAGGGCGTGCCCGGCTACGAGACCGAGATCTGGATCGGGCTCTACGCGCCCGCGGGCACGCCGCCGGCCATCCTCGAGAAGCTCAATGCGCTGGCGCTGCAATCGATGGGCGAGCCCGGCTTCCGCAAGACGCTCGACGAGCAGGCGACCACGCCGGGCACCATGGACGTGGCCGCGACGCGGCGCTATGTGGCGAGCGAGATCCGCAAGTGGGGCGACATCGTCAAGAAAGCCGGCATCGAGGCCCAATGACGACCGCCGCGACGCGCAACGCCGGACTGCCGCTGTCCGGCATCCGGATCCTCGACCTCACCAGCGTCATCATGGGTCCGTTCGCGACCCAGATGCTGGCGGAGTACGGCGCCGACGTGGTCAAGCTCGAGCCGCCCGAGGGCGACATCATGCGCGAGATGGGCCCGCACCTCGAGCCGAGCATGGGGCCGGTCTACCTGAACCTCAACCGCGGCAAGCGCAGCGTCTGCCTGGACCTCAAGCAGCCCGAATCGCGCGAGGTGATCGCGCGTGCCGCGCAGGCCAGCGACGTGTTCGTCACCAACATGCGCAAGAAGGCGCTCGCCAAACTGGAGCTGGACTGGGACACCCTGCGCCGCCACAACCCGCGACTGGTCTACGTCTTCCTGGCCGGCTTCGCCGAGCACGGCCCCGACGCGGGCAGGCCGGCCTACGACGACCTGATCCAGGGCATGGTCGGACTGCCGGGCCTGGTGGCCCGCGCCGCGGACGGACGCCCGCGCTACCTGCCGCTCAACATCGCCGACAAGACGGTGGGCCTGTACGTGGTGCAGACGGTGCTCGCCGCGCTGCTGCAGCAGCGCCGGGCCGAGCAAGGCCAGTACATCGAGGTGCCGATGTACGAGACCATGGCCTCCTTCATGCTCAGCGACCACCTGGGCGCCGCCACCTTCGCGGCCAACGATGCCGCGCTGGCCGGCAACCCGCGCCTGCTGTCGGCCTACCGCCGGCCCTACCGGACGGTCGACGGCTGGATTTGCACCATCGTCTACACCGACCGCCACTGGGAGTCGTTCATGCGCCTGGTGGGCGACGGCGAACTCTGGGACCGCGATGCGCGCTTTCGCAGCATGGCGAACCGCACGAAGCACATCGATGCCGTGTATGCCTATGTGGAAAGCCGGCTCGCCACGCGCAGCACCGCAACCTGGCTGCAATTGCTGGCGGACGCGGACATTCCCGTGGCCGCCTGCCCCGAGCTCGGCGAATTGATCGATTCGCTGGAGAACGCCGAGCGCGGCGTCGTGCATCGTTACCAGGATGCCGCAGGCCGCTGGTACCGGGGCCTGTCGCCGACCGTGCGATGGACGCGCACCCCGCTGGCCGCCGGCGCGATGGCGCCGCGCCTGGGCGAGCACACCGACGAGGTGCTGCGCGAGTGGATGGGCGTGGCGGCTCCGCTTTGATTCCGCCCTCTCTTTGAATTGGCGCGCGTCATCGCGCCCATTCATTGCGCCATTGCAGCATCGCTGCGCGCAATTCATCGATCCGAATTGGCAACGCCCTTCGCGAATGCCAAACCCTCATGGCGCCATGCAAAAAAATCGACCCGCACCAGGGCCGATGCACGCCTGTACAGAGGGCCAGGGTAAGTAATCGGTAAGGAAGATTTCCAACACTGGTTTCGACATTGGCGATCGCGCCGATGTGCAGATCGGCCGCATCCGCGGACCGCAATAACACCTCATTGGAGACAGACCATGAACAAGCGCCATGCAGCGTTGGCTTCGTCACGCCCGTCGTTTTCGCATCCCTCTTCATCGCGACCGCGGCGCCATGCGCTGGCGGCCGTTGCCGTGGCCGCGTTGCTCGCCACGGCCTGCGGCGGCGGGGGTGGTGGCGGTGGCGGCTTCCTGCCGATCGCGGGCGGCGGCGGCCCGGGCGGCGGCGATGGCGGCAACAACGAACCGCCCGTGAAGATCCAGGCACTGAGCACGCTGCAGGGCAGCACCAAGGACGTCGCGATCGAGTTCCACGAGGGCACCAACATGGCGGCCGCGCCCTCGCCCGACGGCCAGCGCGTGGCCTTCACCGCGCAGGGCGTGCTGTGGGTGGTGCCGATCGCCGGCGGCAAGGCCACGCGCATCACGGGCTGGGACATGGAGCCGACCTCGCCCGTGTGGTCGCCCGACGGCAGCAGCATCGCGTTCCAGAACTACGATGCCGAAGGCAACTTCCACATCTGGACCGTGCGGCCCAATGGCGCGGACCTCACGCGCATCACCAGCGGCCCGTTCGACGACCGCGAGCCGGCCTGGACGCCCGATGGCCGCACGCTGGTCTTCGCCTCCGACCGCAGCCAGGACCGCCAGTACAAGATCTGGCAGGTGGAGCTCGGCTCGCGCAAGTACTCGGCGCTCACGCAGGGCGCGGGCACCGAGAGCAATCCGGTGGTCTCGCCCGACGGCACGCAGCTCGCGTTCGTCAGCGCGCGGCGCATCTTCACGCAGCCGATGGGCAGCACAGAGGCACCGAAACTCGTCGGTGCCGGCGTGCTGCCGGTGTGGCTGCCCGACGGCTCGGGCCTGGCCTACCAGGGCACGACCAAGTCGATCGTGGTCGCCGGCAAGGAGGTGGTGGCGCCCAACGAGGACATGTTCGCCTTCCCGCCGCGCTGGCTGCCCGGCGGGCGCTTTCTCTACACGGCCGACGGCAAGATCAAGATCCGCAACGCGGGCGGCGACGGCCTCGCCGAAGTGCCGTTCAGCGCCACGCTCGAGGTGCGCCGTCCGGTGTTCGCCAAGTCGCGCGAACGCGGCTTCGGCGTGCTCGGCGACCAGCCGGTGCGCGGCATCAGCAGCCCGGTGATCTCGCCCGACGGCCGCCGCATCGCCTTCGTCGCGCTCAACGACATCTGGGTGATGCCGATCGGCGGCACGCCCGTGCGCCTGACCAACGACAAGGACCGCGACGGCAACCCTCAGTTCACGCCCGACGGCAGCGCGGTCTACTTCTCGACCGAGAAGGGCAACGGCGGCGCGCTCGCGATCGACCGCATCGACATCGCGAGCCGCGCGCGCACGCGGCTCGGCGCGCAGACCGGCAAGTCGATGGTGATGCCGAAGATGTCGCCCGCGGGCGACCGCATCGCCTACACCACGGGCTCGGGCACGCTCGAGGTCTGGGACATCGCCTCGAAGACCGCGCAGAAGGTGGTCGAGGCGGTGGGCTCGCAGATCAGCACGCCGCAGTGGACGCCCGACGGCAAGAAAATCGTGGTGGTCGACAACGACTCGGTCAGCAGCCGCTCCTTCGAGGGCTACAACAAGCTGCGCGTGATCGACCTCGGCACGAAGAGCGGCACCTTCTACCCGGTGGACGACGCGCCGCGCCAGATCTCGGACCGCGAGGAAGGCGCGGCCGTGGTCTCGCCCGACGGCAGCAAGGTGGCCTTCGTGATGGACTCGGTGCTGCACGTGATGCCGCTGAAGGCCGACGGTTCGCCCGACGGCCCGGCCAAGGCCATCACCACCGAAGCCGCCGACCTGCCCTCGTGGGCCGGCGACTCGCGCACCTTGCTCTACAAGGCCGCCGACAAGCTCAAGACCATCAGCGCCGACGGCGCGGGCGCGACCGAGGTGCCCGTGAGCCTGACGTGGAAGCAGGCAGCGTCCCAGGGCACGACCGTGGTGCGCGCGGGCCAGCTGTGGAGCGGCAAGGACGGCCAGTTGCAGAACGACGTCGACATCGTCATCAAGGGCAACCGCATCACCTCGATCCAGCCGCACGACGAGGCGGTGGCCAAGGCCGCGGACAAGTACGTCGATGCCTCGGGCCTCACGGTGATGCCCGGCCTGTGGGATGCCCACTCGCATCCGCTGACGCTCTACCAGGGCGGCCAGTACGGCCAGGGCTCGGCCTCGATGCTGGCCTACGGCGTCACCTCGACGCAATCGGTCGGCGGGCCGCTGCACCAGAGCATCGAGATGCGCGAGGCGCTCGAGGCCGGGAACCTGCTGGGTCCGCGCCTGTTCGTCTCGCCGCCGCTGTGGGACGGCAACCGCATCACCTGGAGCTTCGCGCGCAGCGTGCGCACGCCCGAGGCGGCCGACCTCGAGATCGCGAAGGTGCGCACGCTCGGCGTGGACTACCTCAAGGCCTACATGCGCGCACCGATCCCGCTGATGCACAAGATCGCGCAGGCAGCGCTCGACATCGGCATCCCGAGCGGCACGCACAACCTGTCGCCTGGCGCGGCTTCGGGCCTGGCCGAGACCACGCACCTGTCGGCACCGCAGCGCCTGGGCTACGGCTGGTCGCGCTCGGCCGGCGGCACCACCTACCAGGACGCCTACGACCTGCACGGCAAGGGCGACTTCCGGCTGATCCACACTGCCCTGTTCGCCTATCCCTTCGTCGGCGCGGACCTGACCGGCGGCGACCGCTTCGAGCTGCTGACTTCGCCGAACTTCCTCGATGTGCTGCGCAGCAATCCGCAGCCGCCGACCGAGGCGGCCGTGGCCAGCGCGCGGCTGCAGGAGGACCAGGTGAGCAAGCTGCGCACGGCCGGCGCCATGATCGCCATCGGCACCGACTCGCCGCTGGTGCCGCCGGGCATCGCGCTGCACAACAACATGCGCGCCGCCGCGCTGACCAACTCGAACCTGCAGGTGCTGCAGGACGTGACGGTCAATGCCGCGCGCATGAGCCTGGTCGACAAGGACCTGGGCACGGTGGAGGTGGGCAAGCTGGCCGACCTGGCGATCGTGCGCGGCAACCCGCTGCAGGACCTGAAGGCCGCGGCCGACGTGCGCTACGTGGTGAAGAACGGCGTGAGCTACTCGCTCGCGGAGATCCTCGCGCCGTTCCGCACCCCGGCCGCGCTGGCCGAGCGGCGCAGGACGGTGCTGGCCTACCAGCGCCTGTGCCGGACCGCGCCGCACGAATGCGGCGAGGTCGCGAGCGGCTATGGGCATGACCACCACCACTGAGGTGGCACGCGGCCGGAGCGCGGGGCCGCGGCCCCGCGCTTCAGCCGCGGCGCAGCACCATGCCCGCGTGCGCGTCCATCAGCACGCCGTGCGCGACGGCCACGCGGCCGTTGACCAGCACGGCATCGATGCCGGCGGGCGCGGCCAGCGGATCGTCGTAGCTCGCGCGGTCGGCGATGCGCGCGGCATCGAAGACCACGAGGTCGGCCGCGCAGCCCGCCGCGATGCGGCCGCGGCCCGCGAGGCCGAAGCGCGCGGCCGGCAGGCCGGTCATCTTGTGCACCGCGGTCTCGAGCGCGAACAGCTTCAGGTCGCGTGCATAGTGGCCCAGCACGCGCGGAAAGGCGCCCCACAGCCGCGGGTGCGGCTGCACGTCGTTCGGCAGCCCGTCCGATCCGACCATGGTGCCGGGCGCCGCGAGAATGCGCTGCACGTCGGCCTCGTCCATAGAGAAGTAGACCGCGCCGGCCGGGCAGAGGCGCTGCGCGGCCTGCTCGAGGCCCAGACCCATCTCGGCGGCGATGTCCGCGAGCTCGCGCCCGGTGTGCTGCGGCATCGGCTCGGACCAGGTGATGCGCACGCGCGCCGACTGGCTCACGCGCGCCGGAATCAGCAGGGTCGAGGAGGCGGCATAGGGATAGCAGTCGATGCACACCGGTTGCCCCTGAGCGGCCCGCGCGAGCAGGTGCAGCGTGGACGCGGAACGCCCGTGGTTCGCCAGGCCCGTGAGCTTGTGGTGCGAGATCACGAGCGGCACGCCGAGCGCGCGGCCCACGCCGAGCGCCTCGTGCAGCGCTTCGTCGATCGCATCGGACTCGTCGCGGATGTGCATCGCGATCAGGCCGCCGCGCGCGCGCAGCGGCTCGCCCACCGCCGTCATCTCATGCGCCGTGGCGGCGCGCGCGGGCGCATAGAAGACGCCGGTCGACAGGCCGATCGCGCCTGCCTCGAGCGCCTCCTCGACCTCGCGCGCCATGGCCGCGGTCTCGGCGGGCGTGGCGGCGCGATCCAGGTCCCGCACATGCTGCGCACGCAGCGTGGTGTGTCCGACCAGGAACGCGGCATTGGTCGCGGGACCGATCCCGCGCACCGCCGCGAGGTAATCGCCGAAGCGCGCGAAGCGACGATCGTCGCGCCCGATGAATTCGCGCAGCGGCGGCGGCACCCGCTCGAAGGGAATGCGCAGCGGCGCCAGGCTCCAGCCGCAGTTGCCGGCCACCACGGTGGTCACGCCCTGCATCAGCTTCGGATGGCGATCGGCAGGCGGCTCGAGCAGCAGCCGGTCGTCGTGCGCATGCGCATCGATGAAGCCCGGCGCGACGATGCGACCGCGCGCATCGATGCGCCGTTGCGCGGGCACGGCGCGCAGGTCGCCCAGGCGCTCGATCACGCCATCGCGCACGCCCACGTCCTGCCGCACGCGCGGCGCCGCACTGCCATCGATGACGTCGCCGCCCTCGATGACCAGGTCGAGCGGCGGCATCAGTCGACGCGGGCGTTCGCGCGCCGGATCACCGCGGCCCACACCGGCGTCTCGCGCCGCGCCAGCTCGAACAGCCGTTCGGGCGGCCCGCTCGCGGTCTCGAGCGACAGCCGCGCGAGCCGCTCGCGCACCTCGGCGTCGTTCATCATCGCGTTGAACTCGGCATTGAGCCGCGCCACCACCTCGGCGGGCGTGCCCGCCGGCACCACCACGCCGCCCCAGGCCACGCTCTCGTATCCCGGCACGCCGGCCTCCTGCACCGTCGGCAGCGCCGGAAAGAGCGGCGAGCGATGAGCCCCCGTGACCGCCAGCGCGCGCACCCGGCCCGAGGCGATGAAGGGGCTGATCGAGGACAGGTTGTCGAACATCACGTCGACCCCGCCGCCGATCAGGTCCTGGATCGCCGCCAGGCTGCCGCGGTAGGGCACGTGCAGCATGAAGGTGCCGGTCATGCTCTTGAACAGTTCACCGCCCAGGTGGCTGGTGGTGCCGTTGCCGGCCGAGGCCAGGGTCAGCCGGCCGGGATGCGCGCGCAGGTGGGCGATCAGTTCCGCCACGGTCTTCACCGGCAGCTCCTTGCGCACCACCAGCGCGTTCTGCACGAAGCCGGTCATCGCGACCGGCGCGAGCTGGCGATCGGGGTCGTAGGGCAGCCTCGCGTAGAGCGACTTGTTGATCGCGAGCGTGCCCACGTTGGCATAGCCGATCGTGTAGCCGTCGGGCGCCGCGCGCGCCACCTCGGAGATGCCGACGATGCCGCCCGCGCTCGGCCGGTTCTCGATCACCACCGCCTGCCCGAGACCCTTGGCCAGCGCCGCGCCCATCACGCGGCACAGCAGGTCGGGCGCGCCACCGGCCCCACCGGGCACGACGAAGCGCAGCGGCCGCTCGGGGTAGGCGGCGGCGCGCGCGCTGCGCCAAGGCCCGGCCGCCAGCGCGGCCGCCGACAGCAGCGCGCGGCGCCGGCCGCGATCGATCCCGGTCTCCAACATGGCCTGCATCCTTCCAGAAAGCACGATGCCCGAGGATCGACGCCCGCGGCGAGCGCCACAATCGAAAATAACTCCTGCTCGCATGCAAAAAGCTGATGCCGCTTCGCCTCCCCTCCACCATCGCGCTGCAGTGCCTGGAAGCCAGTGAAAGGCTGGGCAGCTTCACGCGCGCAGCCAAGGCGCTCAACCTCACGCAGGGCGCGATCAGCCGCCAGGTCATCGGCCTCGAGCAGCGGCTCGGCGCGCAACTGCTCGAGCGCCGGCGCGAATCGCTGGTGGCCACGCCCGCGGGGCAAGCCTACCTGGCCGAGGTCCGGCCCCTGCTGCTGCGGCTCGAGCGCGCCACCACCGACATCGCGCTGCACCAGGGCCGCGGCGGCCGCCTGCAGCTCTCCGCCCCTTCCTCGTTCTGCAACTACTGGCTCGCGCCGCGGCTGTCGGGTTTCGTGAACGCGCATCCGCACATCACGCTCGACCTCTCGACCTACCTCGGTCCGGTCGATTTCACCGCGAGCCGGATCGACGCGGCCATCATGGTGGTGGGCGCGCCGGTGCCGGGCCTGCATGCCATCCCCGTGCTCGACCTGACCGTGCGGCCCTATGCCAGTCCTGGCCTGGCGGCGCGCTGGAGCGGCGACGATTTCGCCACCGTGCTGCGGCAAGCGCCGCCCGACCTCACGCTGATCCACAACAGCTCGCTGCCCGGCGCCTGGGCGCTGTGGCTGCGGCAGGCCGCGGGTGCCGACGAGGTCCTGCCCGAGCTGCATGCCGGTCCGAGCTACGACCTGCTGTCGATGTCGCTGCATGCGGCGATCGCGGGCATCGGGGTGGCGTTGCTGCCGGCCTTCATGGTTCGGGCGGCGCTCGATGGGGGGCAGTTGGTGCCGTTGTCGGCCATCGAATCGGCGACGGGGCGGTCGTATCAGCTGTGCTATCCGGAGCACAGCGCGGGCTTGCCGGCGCTTGGGCAGTTCAGTGATTGGCTTTTGCGGGTGAGGAATGACGCTGGGCGTGCGCTTGCAGGTCAATGAACATGGGATCGTGTCGGAGCGGTCGGCATACGCTGGATAGCGATGGACGCATCGGCAGCGCTACGATGCTCGACGGTCGCTATCGGCCAGGAGCGGTCACTTGGAAGCGGCCCACGGTTTTGACCATGAGACCAAGAACGGGCGCCGAGTCCGGTAACTAAAGGGAGAACAAACATGATTGGCTCGATGCTTCTACTAGTTCCCAACATCGGGATTTCTTCACTTGCAGACCATGTTGAGAGCGAAGAGATCCCCTACGAGGTGCACGAAGTCAATGGACTGGACTTTGGATACTGGGAGCTCTTCGCGCGGCGATTGGCCGATGTCTCGGTCTTCGGCGACATCGTGTTCTCGGAACATCCGTCGGGTAGCTTCGCGTTTCAGTGGTCAACACCGTTCCTGAAGGTTTTGCGCGAGGCCGATGAACCAGCACTTCTCGCTGCAATCCGTGACCTCCTCTCGGATAGCTCTTGTGGTGGTATGAATGAGGATGCTGTGATGAACGAATGTCGTGCGCTGCGGCTTCTGCTTGACCGAATCGACTCGGATCGAACGGCCCTGGCCGAGGTTGCGCCGCAACTTTGATGAGTAGGCTCAAATTCGTATCTGGCAAGAATCGCCAATACCGGTCATCCAGCATGGAACTCCTACCATGACGCTTACGCTTGACGCAGTGAATGCAAGGCGGCCTCGCTGCAAGCAGTGCGGATGCCTATCCGACTTCGCTGTCGTTCATTTGGACGAACACAAGGCCGACCTAGCGAGCTTCCTGCCTCGCGATGACTTAATCGGATTTGTAAAGCGATGCCGTGAATTGATTGGATGCGAAATTGGACCTGCCAAGGCGACATACCAGCACTTTTCCAAGGACGGATTCCGATGCCACTACTGCCGTCAAGAACTCGCAGATGGCGAGGTTGTTGAGTGTTCAACATGCGGCGCAGTGAACATCTCCTGGGTCGTCTGAACTGCTCATCAGGCGGCGTCCAACAATCAGCTTTGGAGCAAGGCGTAAGTCGCCTCTGGGCCCGAAACTGTAGTTCGCCCTGCGCCACTACGGACGTTGCGAACGCGGATGGTCGTGGCACGTTCGACCCGGTCGTAGACTCATAACCAAGCTCTGCTTTCAAATTGCTTAGCCAGAAAAAGAACCTGACAGTGACCGACCTCGCTGCCCTTTACGGGTCGACCATCGCGTTCGACCTCGACGGAACCCTTGTCGAATCGGCTCCCGACCTGATCGGTGCCGTGAACGCGGTCCTGATGGCGGAGGGCTTCAGGCCCATGGCCTACGACCAGGGCCGGCCCTTCATCAGTCGCGGCGCCCGTTGGCTGCTGCAGTGGGGTCTTGCCGAGGCCGGTGCGGAGGACCCGTCTGCCCGCGCAGCTGCACTGTTTGGTCGATTCATCAGCCACTACGGCGCTCATGTTGCAGATGAGAGCCGTCCGTTTCCGGGCGTGATCGACGCCCTGAAGACCTTGAAGGCAGCTGGCGCCAAGCTTGTCGTCTGCACGAACAAGCCCACCGATCTGTCGCGCAGCTTGTTGACCAAGCTTGACATGGTGGGATTGTTCGACGGCGTGGTGGGGATGGATGCCGTCTCCGCGATGAAGCCCAACGCGGCCCACTTGATCGAAGCCGTGGCGGCAGTGGGCGGCGATCTCGCTCGCACCGTCATGGTCGGCGACGCGGACACCGATGCCGGCGCCGCCCGGGCGGCCGGCACACCGCTGATTCTTGTCGACTTCGGTTACAGCGAAATTCCAGCAGTCGAACTCGCGCCGGACATCTTGCTGCATCATTTCGACGACTTGGTGGACGCCTGCACTGGCCTGCTCAATGGGGTGCGTCCTACCAGTCCGCTTTGCAAAGCAACGTCTTAGCTCGGCTGGCGCGCCCACCGAGGCGCCGAGGCCGCGCGATGGACAAGATCCGGCACGGTCCGCCGCACAAGCGACCATCGAATCGCGCTCAGAGCAAGCCACCCAAGCCCGCGCTACATTCCACCGTCATGCACAGAAAAATCAACGTGCTCTTCGTCTCCCGACGAAACACGCTGCGCAGCGTCATGGCGCAGGCCTGCCTCACCCACATCGCCGAGAAACGCTTCCACGCCCGCTCCTGCGGCCAGCCCCTGCGCGTCGGCGCGGCGGTGGATCCGGCGGCCGTGTCGGCGCTGCGCACTGCGGGTATCCCCCTACCCGAGATCAAGCCGCGCGGCTGGAACGAGTTCGTGCCCGCGCGCGGCTTCGAGGCCGAGTTCGTGATCACGCTCGACGCCGACATCGACCGCCTGCAGCCTGCCTGGCCCGGCCAGCCGCACACCGCGCTGTGGGCCTATCCCGACACCGCCGTCATCGACGATCCCGAGGAGGCGGCGCACAAGGCGCTGCAGATCCTCTATTCGCTGCGGCGGCGCCTCGAGCTGCTGGCCAGCCTGCCGCTGTACGGCTCCGACCGCGAGTCGGTGCGCGCGGACATCCGGGACCTCGGGTACATGAATTGAGCGGCGAGGCTACAGCTTGAACGTCTTCGCCATCTCCACCACCGCCTGCCTGTCGAAGGCATTGACCTCGTCGATCAGCTCGTTGGTGAACAGCCGGCTCGGGTCGCCGAGCTCGTCGGCCAGCTTCGGGTTTCGGCTGCCGTCCACGGCCATCTCGATGTTCGACTTCCACTCGGCCAGCGACGAGGCACCGATGCGCTGATCGGGATCGTCGGGGCGGCGCATCCAGCTGTTGCGGCGATCCTTGAGGATGAAGGCCAGCTCCTTGCGCGCCTCGTCCTCGCTGCGCCCCTTGGGCCGGCTCTCGGGATACACGGCCCAGTGCAGGTCGATGCCGGCCTCGAGGTTGTGGTGCGCGAACAGGGTGGACTTGGCCATGCCACGGAACAGGCCCACCAAGGCCTTGCGTTCCTTCTTCAGCAGTTCGCGCGGCACGCACAGCCAGCCCGAGCCGAACTGCGCGAACTTCGGCGTGAGCGGCACATAGCGCAGCCTGGTGCCGACGAGTTCGACGCGCGCGGCCGCGGTGTCGAAGGCCACCATCGCATCGACGCGGTCGTTGTCGATCGCCGCGCCGGCCGGCGCGCCGTCGCCGATGGCGATGTACTCGCATCGGTCGTCCTTCAGGCCCAGCTCGGCCAGCATGGTGCGGGTGACGACGATGCCGGTGTCGCCCTGGCTGCGCACGCCGATGCGCTTGCCCGCGAGGTCGGCCACCGAGCGGATCGGGCTGCCGGGCTTGACGACGACGACGTTGGCATTGCGCGGCAGCCACTTGTAGACGCTCACGAGGTCGAGCCCCGGGTCCTTGGCCATCGCGGGCAGCAGGATGCCGGGCACGGCCGGACCGTAGTCGACGTGGCCGGCGCGCAGGCTCTGCAGAGCCTGCGTCATGCTCGACATGTTGACGTACTCGACGTCCACGCCCTCGGGCTTGTAGAAGTTCAGCCGCGGATGCTGGCCCGAGGTCACGAAGCACTGCTGCGGGTCGTTGACGCCGGCGGTGTTCGCCACCTTCATCACGCGCAGCTTCTGCGCCAGGGCCGGCAGGCTGCCCATCATTCCCAGGGCACCGAGGCCCAGGCCGAAATCGCGTCGTGTCCACATGGTTCGCTCCTCACCGGCGTCGCGCCGGACGTTTCGAGATGGAAATAGAAAAGGGGAAGGAAGGGATCAGACGTTGACCGTGCGCTGCGAGGCATCGGCCGGCATCCAGTGCAGCACGCGTTGCTGCACGCGGCGCAAGGCAGTGGTCAGCGCGATGCCGATCACCGAGAGCACGACGCAGACGGCGAAGCTGCCGCCGCTGTCGGCCTGGGCTTCCATCTGCAGGATCAGCACGCCGAGCCCGGCCTGGGCACCGACGAACTCGCCCACCACGGCGCCGACCACGCTGAAGGCCGCGGCCATGTTGAGGCCCGCGAAGATGTAGGGCAGCGCGCTCGGAAACTTGGCCTTGCGGAAGATTTGCCACGGCGTGGCCGACAGCGAGCGCAGCAGGTCGATGCGGTCCGGGTCCACGGCCTTGAAGCCCGCGATGCTGGTCACCAGCACCGGGAAGAAGGTCAAGAGGCAGATGATCATCACCTTGGAGCTGATGCCGAAGCCCAGCCAGACCACGATGATCGGCGCCACCGCCACCTTGGGCACGCTCTGCAGCGCGGCCACGTAGGGCTCGAGCAGGCGCTCGAGCCGCGGCATCTGCGAGACCACGATGCCGATCGCGAGACCGATGCCGCCGCCGACGAAGAAGCCCAGCAGGATCTCGGCCAGCGTGATGCCGCCGTGGTACCAGAAGCCGTCCTTCGCGAACGGCCCGGTAGCGAGGCCGCGCCACAGCGCGATCGCGATGTCGCTGACCGGCGGCACCAGGTGCCTCGGCACCTTGAACAGCCGCACGGCGCCTTCCCACGAACCGAGCAGCGTGATCAGCAAGAGGATCGATTGCACGCGCGGCGAGGCCAGCGGGTTGGTGCGGCGCGGGCGCGGTGGCTTGGCCGATAGGGGCGCGGCCTTGGAACTCAACAGGGCGGTGGTCATGGCGTCGGCCTTTCTCTCAATCGAAGGAAGCGGCATGCGAGAAGCGCTCGCGGATCGAAGCGGCCGCGGTCGCGAAGGCCGGATGCGACATCGCCTCCATGCCGCGCGGGCGCGGCAGGTCGATGGGCAGCACGCGCTCGAGCATGCCGGGGCGTGGCGACATCACGAACACGCGGTCGCCGAGGAACACGGCCTCGGGAATGGAGTGGGTGATCAGCACCACGGTCTTGCCGCTCTCCATCCAGATGCGCTGCAGCTCGAGGTTCATGCGCTCGCGCGTCATCGCGTCGAGCGCGCCGAAGGGCTCGTCCATCAAGAGGATCTTGGGGTCGTGCAACAGCGCCCGCGCGATGGACGCGCGCTGCTGCATGCCGCCGCTGAGCTGGCGCGGCAGCTTGTGCTCGAAGCCCTCGAGCCGCACCATCGCGAGCAGCTGCATCGCGCGCTCGCGCGCCTTCGCCTTGTCGAGGCCGAGCACCTCGGCCGGCAGCATCACGTTCTCGAGGATGCTGCGCCAGGGCAGCAGGATCGAGCTCTGGAACACCACGCCCACGTCGCGCCGCGTGCCGCGGATCGGCTGGCCGTCGAGCAGCACGGTGCCGACCTCGTAGTCGAGCAGGCCGGCCAGGATGCGCAGCAGCGTGCTCTTGCCGCAGCCGCTCGGGCCGACGATGGTGACGAAGGAGCCCTGGCGGATGCCGAAGTCGATCTGCTTCAAGGCGAGCACGCCCTCGCTGCCGCCGCCGAAGGTCTTCGACAAGCCCTCGACGCGGATGTAGTCCTCCTTGCCGGCGGGTGCGGCGGGGACGGTCTCGGGCTCCAGGACGGCATTCATGCGTGGACTCCTTCGGGGTTCAGGAAACGGACCATGTGGCGCGCGAGCACCTCGGGCGCCTGCATCGCGGTCACGTGGCCGATGGCGGGCAGCAGCACGGCATCGGCGCCGCGGATGCGGCCGGCCATCGCGAGCGTCACGGTCGGCGGCACCACGCGGTCGAGCTCGCCGGCGAGCACCAGGGTCGGCGCGACGATGTCGGCCACGCCCTGCGGCAAGGTGGTGGCGACGGTCGCCATGCGTCGCGCCGAGCGTGCGGTCTCGGGCCGCGCGGCGGCGAACACGCGGCGCAGCTCGGGACGCTGCGCGAGAAAGGCCTCGGGAAAGAACCAGGTCGCGAGCTCCTCGGCCGTGCCCGGAAGGCCGCGGCGCAGCTCGGCCAGGCGGCGCGCATCGGGGCACAGCTCTTCATAGGGGCGCGGCAGCGGCCAGGTGCTGCCGAGCACGAGCCGGTCGACCGCGCGCGGATGCAGCAGCGCCAGCGCCTGCGCCACACGGCCGCCGAAAGAGGAGCCGAACACATGTGCGCGCTTGAGGCCCAGCGCCTTCACGAGCTGCTGCGCGTCGTTCGCGAGGTCCGCGAGCGTGGCGGCGCGCTCGGGCGCCTCGGTCTCGCCGCAGTCGCGCTGGTCGTAGGCGATCACGGTGAACTGCTTCGCCAGATGCGGCACCAGCGCGGCGAACATCTGGCGCGAGGCTTCCGCGCCATGCATCAGCAGCAGCGCCGGGCCCTGGCCCGCGCGGTCGAAGGCGATGCGGACCTCGCCGGCCTGCACGAATTCGGTCATGCCGCGTCCTCCCACGGTTCTTCCTCGCGGTCCAGCCAGAAGGTCATCTCGATCTTCAGTCCGCGCGGGTCGTGCAGAAAAAGCTGGTGGATGTCCCAGCCAGGGATCGGCGCCTCGGCGAAGGGCACGTCGAGCGCGCGCAGGTGCGCGCGCATCTCGCGCAGCCCGTGGGCGCGGAACGAGATGTGGTCGACATGGCCCGTGGGCGGCTGCGGCGGCGCATCGGCCGTCGCGAGATGGGCGAACAGGTGCACGATGGGCTGGCCTTCGGCATAGAGCCAGGCGCCGGGCGCGGGAATCTCGGGCCGGGCGCCGGCTTCCAGGCGCAGCACGCGCGTGTAGAAGTCCAGCAGCGGCGGCAGCTCCGCGGGCGTGCAGCGGATCGTGAAGTGGTGCAGCGCGGTGACGGGCATGGCGTCAGTCCAGCAGCTTCGACAGCACGGCCGACAGCTCGGCCGCCGGGTCCGTCGGCGTCCATGGCATGCGGAAAGCGACGTGGCCGTCGGGCCGTACCAGCACCGCGCCGTGCTGGCCCAGCAGCAGGCCGTCCTTCTCGTGCGCGTCCTCGAGCTGGCGCGCCTGCACCACGCGGCCGTTGCGGCCCGACACCTGGCGCGCCGCCTCCATCCAGGCATCGGCGCGCGGACCGGCCACGAGCACGAACTCGCGGTCGAACCAGTCGAGCGTGCTGTGGCGCCGCGCGAGGTCCAGCCACAGGTGCGGAAAGCGCATGCCGGGCTTGTCGGCCGGCTCGTACCAGCGCGCGCGCATCACGTGGCGGCCGGTGCCGTCGGGGATCACGGCGCCGTCCTCGTAACAGAAGCCCAGCGACTGGCCGATGCTGTGGATGTGGTTGTCGCTGTCGCGGATCCAGAACTCGATGCGCTCGCGGTTGCCCGAGCGCAGCGCCTCGTCGCAATGGTTGAAGCGCATCGCGTTGTGCAGGCTGAAGTCGGCGTTCGATTCGGCGATCGGCCGGCGCTCGCTCTCGTAGCTGTCGAGCAGCCGCGCGCTGGCGCGCCCGCTGAGCACGAAGGCCAGCTTCCAGGCCAGGTTGTGCGCGTCCTGGATGCCCGAGTTCATGCCGTAGCCGCCATTGGGCGGAAAGCGGTGCGCCGAATCGCCGACCAGCAGCACGCGGCCGCGCCGGAAGTTCGCGGCCACCTGGCGGCTCATGCGCCACACCGAGCGGTTGATGACCTTCACCTCGAGGTTGGGCACGCCCGACACGGTGCGCGCGAGCTGCACCACCTCGGCGTCGCTGCGCGCGCCGGTGCGCTCGTCGGTCTCGCGGCCCACGGGCAGCAGGTTGAGCCAGCGGTCCTTTCCGTTGGTGTTGAGCACGGTGGTGATCGGGTACGGCGACTCCTTGGCATAGACGCGCCAGCCGGCACAGGTGGCCGAGTCGCGCACCTGCGAGAGATCGGCCTGCCAGAACTCGTTGGCCATCACGGCCAGCGTGGCCGGCCCGCGCATCTCGATGTCGGCCTGGCGCCGCACCGAGCTCGCGGCGCCGTCGGCCGCGATCAGGTATCGGGCCTGCCAGGTCAGGGTCTCGCCGGTGTCGAGCCGGCGCCCCGTCACGGCGATGCCGTCGGCGCTCTCGGCGTAGTGCAGGAACTCGTGGCCGAACAGGAAGCGGCCGACCTCGCTCTTCTTGGCATGGGCGAGCAGCTCCTGCTCCACCGTGTCCTGCGACTGGATGATCTTCCAGCACGGCGAATGGCCGAGGTTCGGCTCGGGGTTGGTGCGGCCCCATTCGTGGCCGGTCATCGATTCGCAGAAGGCGAAGAAGTCGGCGCCGTCGGGCAGCGCATGGCGCTTCATCAGGCCGTCGATGCCCCACTGCCTAAAGATCTCCATCGTGCGCGTGTAGGTACCGCGCGCCTTCGGATGGTCGGTGGTGGTCGGGCTGCGCTCGAGCAGCACGAAGTCGACGCCGAAGCGCTGCAGCAGGATCGCCATCGACAGGCCCACGGGGCCGCCGCCGACGATCACGACGAGGTTCTTGGATTGCATGGTCAGGCCTTCACTTCAGGAGAGAGAGCGGGGAGATCGATCGGCACCGCGTCGGTGGCGAAGCGGTAGGCGAGGCCCGGCGCGACCGGCACCCAGCGCGCGGCGGCCAGCGCCAGCAGGCGGATACCGAGCAACTCGTCGGGCTGCCAGCGCTCGCGGATACCGAACACGTTGAAGGTGGCGAAGCACAGCGCGCCTTGCAGCAGCGGCACGTTGACCACGCTGCACAGGCCCGCGGGCCGCATCTGCTCGAAGTCGTCGAAGTGGCGCGCCAGCACTTGCGCGCCCTCGCCCACGAACACGCGGCTCTGGCGGAACAGGCGGTCGGTCCAGGAGGTGTGCGTCTTGCGCTTGGCGCCATTGACCGGGTAGCGGTGCGCCTCCGACGAATAGAAGCGGCGCAGCCGGATCTCGCCGGCCGGGTCGTCTTCGGTCGTCACGTTCTGCTGGATGCTGAAGATGCTGCCGGGTACGAGCTCGCGCCGGCAGCGATCGATCCGGCGCAGCGCCTCGTCGGCATCGCGCGCTGCGTCGAGCGCGTCGAGGAGATCGGCCAAGGTGGCCATGAGCGTCGTGACGGTGGCTGCGGGCATGGAGAAAAGTCTAGGCCTCGCGATTCACCAAAGTGGACTAAATTCTGATCGGGCGATAACCTGACGGTTATGGACTCCCCGACCGCCCGCGACCCCGCCGCCGACCTGCAGCACGCGCTGCTCTCGCGCCTCAAGCTGCGCCAGCTCTCGCTGCTGCAGGCCATCGACCGGCACCGCACGCTGGGCCGCGTGGCCGCCGAGATGCGGCTGAGCCAGCCCGCGATCACCAAGGCGCTGCGCGAAACCGAGGACATCTTCGGCAACCGCCTGTTCGAGCGCAGCAGCCGCGGCCTGGTGCCCACCGCGGCCGGCGAGGCGGTGCTGCACTACGCGCGGCGCTGGCTCGCCGAGCTCGAGGCCACCACGCGCGTGCTGACCTCGCTCGAGGCGGGCCGCGGCGGCCGGCTGCGCCTGGGCCTCACGCAGCAGGTGCCGCAGCAACTGCTGTCGGCCGCGCTCGCGCACCTGCTCGACCGCACGCCGCGCATGGCGGTGATGACGCGCGAGGGCACCACCGACGAACTGGTGGCCGGCCTGCTCGCGCGCGAGCTCGACTGCGCGATCGGCCGTTCGTACGACGGCGACGCCACCGGCCTGGTGCAGGAGGCGATCCACCAGCAGGAGCCCTGCCTGGTGGTGTCGGCCAAGAGCGCGAAGCGGCTCTCGCGCGGGCCGCTCGACTGGGCCCGGCTCGCGCAGCTCGACTGGATCCTGCCGCCGCCGAACACGCCGATGCGCCGCACCTACAACGCGATCTTCGTCGGCGCCGGCGTGCAGCCGCCGGTGCCGATGCTCGAGACCACCGCCATCCGCAGCATGGAAACCGTGCTGCGCACCGAGCCCAACGCCATCGCCATCCTCGCGCGCGACGTGGTGGCCGAGATGGAACAGGCCGGCCACTGGGCCGCGCTGCCCTACCGGCTGAGCTGGAACCTGCCGCCGGTGAGCTTCTTCACGCTGAAGGAACTGGAGGGGCAGCCGATGGTGCAGTCGCTGCGCGCGGTGGTGGTGGAGACGGCGCGCAAGATGCAGCGCAAGACGGGCTGACACGGCCGCTCCCTATAATTTCCGCTCCCTCTCCCGCGCCACGGATCAGCCGCCGCCACATCTCAGCCAAGACGGGAGTTCCCTGTTTCCACACCGGCTGAGGTGTACCGTGCTCGAGCGCTACCACAGAGAATTGCTGCGCTATTTCACCCGCAAGGCCGGCGATGGCGACACCGCCGCCGACCTCGTGCAGGAAGCCTACGCACGCGTGCTCGGCCACCAGGACGCGGGCGGCCTGGTGCTCGAACCGCGCGCGCTGCTCTACCAGACCGGCCGCAACCTGCTCGCCACCCAGGCCGCGCGCCGCGCCGCCGAACTGCGCATGCTCGACACGCTGGCGCTGGTCGCGCCCGACAGCGCGCCCTCGGTGGAACGCCACGTGGCGGCGCGGCAGCAGTTGCAACGGCTGGTCGCGCTGCTCGAGGCCATGCCGCGCAAGCGCCGTCATGCCTTCCTGCTCGTGCGCATCCACGGCCTCAGCTATGCGCAGACCGCGGCCCACATGGAGATCAGCGAGAAGGCGGTCGAGCACCACATGACGCGCGCCCTGCTCGACTGCGCGGGCTACGGCGGAGGAACGGACTGACCATGGCCGCGCGCGCACAGCCCCTGCTCGGCGCCGACGAACGGCGCGCGCCGCGCGCGCTGGTCGAGCATGCGCTGACGCTGATCGGCCGCATCCACCGCGGCAGCCCCGAGGCCGCCGACGCCGCGCAGGCCGAGCTGGGCCGCTGGCGCGCGCTGTCGCCCGCCAACGCCGATGCCGCGGCGACCGCGCACCGCATCTGGAACGCGGTCGACGACGGCGCGCTGCGCGGCCAGTTGCCGATGCCGCCGAGCGCCGCGCAGGAACGGCGCGCGCGGCGCCGCACGATCGGCCTGCTGGGCGTGGCCGGCCTGGCGGCGCTGGCCGGCGCCGGCGGGCGCTGGTACTGGCAGCGGCCGGTCTACGAGGCCGCGCCGAGCACCGGCCAGGCCCAGACCCTGGCCCATGCGCTGCCCGACGGCAGCACGCTCGACCTGGCGGCCAATACGGCGCTGCGTGTCGTGCTCTACCGCGACCGCCGCACGGTGCACCTGGCGCGCGGCGAGGCGCGCTTCGCGGTCGCGCGCGATGCCGAGCGCCCCTTCACCGTGAGCACCGACTGGGGCCGCGTGCGCGTGCTCGGCACCGTGTTCACGGTGTCGGTGCGCGAGGGCCGCATGCGCCTCGCGGTGGCCGAGGGCCGGGTCGCGATCTGGGCGGCAGGGCAGGACGAGGCGGCCGCCCCCTCCACCGTGCTGCAGGCCGGCGAGGCCATCGAGGCCGACGCGCGCGGGCTGGGCCCGCGCAGCAGCGTCGACGTCGGCGAAGTGGCCGACTGGCAACAGGGCTGGCTGGTGTTCCGCAACACGCGCCTGCCCGAGGCCATTGCGCGCTGGAACGACTACCTGCGCCAGCCGCTGCAGCTCGCCGACGACCCCGCGCTGCGCGAGCTGCGCGTGACCGGCAGCTACCGGCTGCGCGATCCGCAGGCCTTCGTGGGCGCGCTGCCGGTGATGCTGCCGGTGCGCACGCAGCGCCTGGCCGACGGCGGCACGCGGATCGTGGGCCATGCCGCCGGCACGGCGCGGCGGCCCTGAAAAAAAGTTTTGATTATTTTTGGGGGGTACGCGGCATCTCGCTGGTCTTCTGTAGCAAACCAGCTCCAGGACCTTCGGACATGAACCAGCAGACCCCGCGGCGCCCCCGCATCGATTCCCTCCAGGCCGCGGCCCTCGCCTGCGCCATCGCCTCGGCCCTGCTCGCGATGAGCGGCTCCGCGCACGCGCAGGGCGTGCCGGCAGCGGCGTCCGCCACCTTGCAGCTCGCGCTGCCGGCCCAGCCGCTGGCCCAGAGCCTGGGCGTGCTGTCGCGCCAGTACGGCATCGCCATCGGCGGCGAAAGCTCGCTGCTCGAGGGCCGCACCGCGCCCGCGGTGCGCGGCGCCGTCACGCTGCAGCAGGCGCTCGAGCGCGTGCTCGCGGGCAGCGGCCTGGGCTACGTGCGCAACGGCGACGCGGCCTTCACCGTGGTGCGCGCCTCGGCCGGCGACACCGGCGCGCTGCCGCCGATCGTGGTCACGGCCGGCACCGAGGAGACCGCCACCAGCCACCTGCCCGGCTACATCGCGCGGCGCGCCACCGCCGGCAGCAAGACCGACACGCCGATCATCGAGACGCCGCAGTCGATCTCGGTGGTCACCTCGGACTTCATCGAGGCCACGGGCGCCACCCGGCTCAAGGAATCGCTGGCCTACACGCCCGGCATCAACGTCTCGCCCTGGGGCGCCGACTCGCGCTTCGACTGGACCATCCTGCGCGGCTTCGACGCGCAGGCGCCCGGCTATTACCTCGACGGCCTGCAGCTGCGCAACAACAACGGCTGGGCCATCTGGCAGACCGAGAGCTACGGCACCGAGCGCGTGGAGGTGCTGCGCGGCCCGAGCTCGGTGCTCTACGGGCAGAACGGCCCGGGCGGCATGATCAACGTGGTCAGCAAGCGCCCCACCGCGCAGCCGCTGCGCGAGCTGCAACTGCAGTTCGGCGACAACGCGCGGCGGCAGATCGCGGGCGATTTCTCGGGCCCGCTCGATGCCGAGGGCAAGCTGCTCTACCGCCTCACCGGCCTGCTGCGCGATGCCAGCCTGCCGGCCAGCGGCCTGCCGAACGACCGCAGCTTCATCGCGCCCTCGCTGACCTGGAAGCCCTCGGGCGACACCTCGCTGACGCTGCTGTCGCACTACCTGCGCATCCGCGACGGCAGCTCGTACGGCAGCTTTCCCGAGGTCGGCACCCTGCTGCCCAACCCCAACGGCCAGTTCTCGCGCAAGACCTACGTCGGCGACCCGAACTTCGACCGCTTCAACCAGGACCAGTGGATGGTCGGCTACCTGTTCGAGCATCGCCTGAACGACACGCTGAGCTTTCGCCAGAACGCGCGCTACGGCTCGATCAAGGTCGACTACGGGCAGGTCTACAACCAGCCCAGCTTCGTGACCGTGGATGCCGACAACCCGGACAGCCCCGCCAACTACCGCGTGCTCAGCCGCTTCCCGTTCGCGAGCAAGGAGGCCGCGCGCATCGCCTCGATCGACAACCAGCTGCAGGCGAAGCTGCGCTGGGGCGACTGGCAGCACACGCTGCTGGTCTGCCTCGACTACCAGCGCTCGCGCAACGACCAGCGCACTTCCAACAGCGGCACTGTGAGCGACATCGACGGCTACCTGCCGGTGAGCACCGGCCTCACCACCACCGCCGACCCGTGGTTCGATGCCCGCACCACGCTGTCGCAGACCGGCTTCTACCTGCAGGACCAGATCAAGTGGGGCGACTGGGTGGCCACGCTGGGCGGCCGCTACGACAGCGCGCGCGCCGTGTCCTTCAGCCACATCGACGGCTCGACCACGCGCATCGACGACCACAAGTTCACCAGCCGCGCGGGCCTGGTTTACCTGCATCCGAGCGGCTGGGCGCCCTACTTCAGCTATTCGGAGTCGTTCTCGCCCACAGTCACGGTCGACCCGCAGACCAACCAGCCCCTGAAGCCCGAGACCGGCCGCCAGTACGAGGTGGGCGTGCGCTACCAGCCCGCGGGCCGCAAGGACAAGTACAGCGCCGCCGTGTTCGACCTGCGGCGCCAGAACTACATCACCTACGACGCCGACTACACGCCGCGCCAGACCGGCGAGATCCTGGTGCGCGGCCTCGAGCTCGAGGCCTCGTTCGAGCCCCTGCCGCGCATGAACATGACGGCCGCCTACACCTACACGCCCAAGGCCGAGGTCACGGCCAGCAGCACGCCCAGCGAGATCGGCAAGCAGATGCAGGCGGTATCGCGCAACCAGCTCTCGGTGTGGGCCGACTACCGCTTCGCCAACGGCGTGAAGCTCGGCCTCGGCGCACGCTTCATGGGCTCGAACCGCGGCTACCAGCAGAGCACGCCGGTGCCCGTGCCCTCGTACACCGTGTTCGACGCGCTGCTGGGCTACGACTTCGAGCGCTGGAGCCTCGCGCTCAACCTGCGCAACCTGGGCAACCGCAACTACGTCGCGAACTGCAGTTCGGGCAGCTGCTACTACGGGGAGCCGCGCAAGGTGCTGGCGACGGCGACGTATCGCTGGTAGGTCGTGCCCTTCACAACGGAAGATTCACGGCGCGGTTCTTCAGCCGAGCACCCAGACCACGAACACCGCATCCGCCAGCGCGAACGCCAGGTCGACGAAGAAGATCAGCCGCATCGGCCCACGCAGCACCACCCAGCTGCCGGGCCGGCCGCGGCGATGCTGGCCCAGCATGTGGGCATTGACCGCGAACTGCCCCGCATGCACCAGCGCGAGTACCGCGGCCATCGACGCGCGTTGCGCCGGCGTCTCGAACAGGCCGTGTCCCGCCAGCAGCATGAGGCACAACGCCAGCCAGGCCAGGTTCATCGCGCCGAGAAAACGCACGGCGCCGGCGATCGCGGGCAGCAGCGGCGATGCACGGTCCGTCTTCGCCACGAGCAGCCGCGCGGCACGCTGCGAGTCGAGGCAGAAGAAGCGCGCGCCCAGCGCGAACCAGGCGGCATTGAGCAGCAGAAGAACTGTCCAGACCGTGGATTGCACCGCAACGCCTTTGAGCTTGTTCGCGAAGCCGCGAATTTAGGTCAATAATGTTGACATGACAAATCCACCCGCATCGGCCCCTTCCTCGCCCGCCAAGGGCCTCGACGTCCTGCAAGCCATGATGGACGGACGCATCGAGCGCTCGGGCATCGCCCACACCATGCCGATGCAGCTCTCGGCGATCGAGGCCGGCAAGGTCAGCATGCGCGTCACGCCCGACGAGCGGCATCTCAATCCCGCGGGCATGGTGCACGGTGGCTTCGCGGCCACCTGCCTCGACGGCGCCGCGGCGCTCGCGCTGTATTCGGCACTCGACGCGGGCACGGCCTATTCCACCGTCGACCTCAGCGTGAAATACCTGCGGCCGCTGGCACCGCACACCGAGTACCTGGCCAGCGCCACGCTGGTCGAGCGCACGCGCTCGCTGGGCATCTGCAATGCCGAGCTGCGCGGTGCGGATGGCAAGCTGCATGCGATGGCTTCCGCCACGCTGATGGTGAAGGGCTGAAAAAAAGGCCTAGATCTGCCGCGCCAATTCGAGCATGACCGTGCGCCAGGCCTGGCGTTCGCTTTCGCCGACCGACTTCAGCGCGCGCTCCATCGCCGCCGCCTCGTGCGCGGAAGCCTGGCGCTCGATGCGCGCGCCCTCGCGCGTGAGCCGCAGCAGCTTGCTGCGATGCTCGTGCGGGCTGCGTTCGGCCAGCACCAGCCCCTGTTCCTGCAGATGCTTGAGCGGCCGATGCATCGCCTGCTTCGACACGCCCAGCAGCGCGATCAGCTGGCCGACCGCGATGCCGTCGGTGCGCGCGATCGCATAGAGCATGCGGTGATGGACGCGCGACAGGCCATGGCCGGCCAGGAACACGTCGGCCTTCGCGACCAGGCCGCGGAACGCGAAATGCATCAGCAGCAGCGCGCCGTCGTCGGCGCGCGCTTCCTTCAGGCCGGCTTGCGCCACCTGCAGCAGATCGAAGATGTTCTCGGGGCGTGGGGCTGCCATGGACGGTGAAGTTGGAAAGACGGCGGGCCGCGCGGGGCCGCCAGTCTAACGGCGCCTCACTCGCGCAACACCAGCCGCTCGAGCTTCGGATCGGCCGCGATCTCCGCCTCGGTGAGCGGCGGCGTCACGAGCTGCTTGCGCGAGAACAACGGCAGCTGGTCGTCGTGATGCGGCGAGTCCGAGTCGGTGGACTGGCCGGCCGCCATCATCAGCTTGGCCACCAGACGGCCCTGGTCCCAGGTCACGAGGTGCACGTAGGAAGTGCCGGCGATGATGTCGCCGAAGCCCTCGCGACCGAGCGGCGCGCCGTCGAGCGCGTTGAGCACGCCCTGCTCGCCCGAACCGCCGTGCAGCGGCACGCGGCCGCGCGGCGTGGGGCGCGCGAGCATGTCGCCCCAGCGCTCGTCGCCACGCAGGCCCAGCGCCGCGAGCGCCTGCGCCGTGTCGCGCACCGCGCCGACGATGGCCGCGCTCACGGCCGGCGCGGTGGAGACCGGCCGCACGCGGTAGGGCCGCGCGCTGTCATAGGGCTCGGCGTAGAGGCCGGGCACCGATGCAAGCCGCGGTCCCAGTTCATGGAACAGCAGCGTGCCGCGGCTGTCCACGTCGTGCCGCCGGTCCCAGGCCGAGAGGATGGCGCAGGCCGCCTGCACCTGCGCATCGCCCCTCGCGCCCGCGCAGGCCCCGAGCACCGCATCGAGCGTGGTTTCCGCCAGGTAGTTGCGGTTGTCGAACACCATGCCGAGCGCCTCGGCGCTGTCGATGCGGCCGTCGCGCAGGCTCTCCTGGATCTGGCGCTGCGACATCAGCGTGCGCATGCCGGGCGGTGCCTTCGAGCTGCCGAGCAGCAGCGAATAGCCGTCGAGCTGCTGCCCCACCAGCGACAGGCTGTAGCTGTCGTTCGCGTTCTGCACGATGCCGCGCGTGGCGAGCGCGGGAATGCGGCTCGCGGGCGCGAGCTTCGGCCGGCCCTGCGCATCGCGCACGGCGCAGGCGCCTCGGCGGCCGTCGAGCGCGACCGGCACCGTCATGTCGTCGGGCGGCGGCACGGTCGCGCAGTCGCGCAGTGCCGCGTCGGCGATGTCCAGCAGCGGCCCCGACTCGATGTACATCGCGCGGCCCTGGCTGTCGCCCGCGATCAGGTGGGCGGTGATGCCGCGGTGGCCGGCCACCGCCTGCTCGAAGCCCGCGATGTCGCGCGCCTTCGCGACCGCGAGGATCTGGTCGAGCGCGCGCGCGTTCGCGACGCTCGGGTCGGTGATCGCATACCAGCCCGCGGCGCGCTCGCCATCGGCCGGCAGCCGGTACAGCGGGCCGAGGTGCGACACGGGCAGCTCGTGCTGCTGCGTGGCCACGCTGCCATCGGCCTGGCGCACGCGCAGCGCCACGCGCTTCGTGCTCAGTTCGCGGCGCTGGCCGTCGACCGTGTACGAGGGCTTGTCCCCGTTGCGCACGTCGAGCGCGATCAGCAACGGATAGGTCACGGTCGACGGCGCCTCGATGCTCCACGCCAGGTGCTGCGTGAAACCCGAGAGCGGCAGCGGCAGGCCGAGGAAATCGGCGCCCATCACGTCGATCTCGCCGGGGATGCTCAGGTGCATCTGGTGCATCAGCAGCCAATGGCCCTGCCACAGCGTGTGCGGATTCGCGACCATGATCGATGCGCCCGTTCCCGTGGCCTCGGAACCGTAGGCCCAGGCATTGCTCGCCATGCGCTGCGCGGGCGGGCGGTCTTCGGCGGCCTTGGCAACGGCCGGGGCGCCTAGGTGGTCCCAGGTCGAGCCCGCGGCATAGGGCGCGACGGCGAGCGCCTTCCACAGCGAGTTGACCTGCATGGTGGCACGCACCACGTCGCTGGCCCGCATCTGCGGCGGCGCCGCGCCCTGGCAGGCGGTGGCAGCGGCCTCGGCGCCGATGTCGCGCAGCCGGCGGTTGAAACCGGCCGCATAGCCCTCGGCGAGGCCGCGCGCATCGGCCGAGAGATCGCGCCATGCGGCATCGACTTCTTCGTCGGACAGTTGCACGCGGTAGAACAGGTCGCTGTTGAGGTTCGAGGTCTGCAGGAAGGCAACCAGCGATGCCCCGTCGGGCCCGAAGCGTTCCGAACGCTCGCCACGCAGCGTGACCACGCGGTCGGCCAACAGGCACAGGTGGTCGCGCGCGACCGCATAACCGTAGCCATAGCCGAGACCCGCGTAGTCGGCGGCCTTCACGTGCGGCAGGCCGTACTGCGTCCAGCGAATCTCCGCGTTGTATCTGTCCGGCGTTGCGGGCGGATTGCCGCCGACGGGGCCGGGCAGAAAACCGCCGCCTCCCCCATCGCCACCGCAGGCCGCGATCGCACTCGCGACCACGGCACCGCACGCCAGCGCGCGCAGCAGCGGCGCCTTCACCGCACGCCTCCGCCGGCGCCGTGGCTCTTGCGCGCGATCACCTGCATCTCGACCCAGGCCTTGGGCACCGCGATGCCGGCCAGCATCGCGGTGCCGGTGGGCTTGGTCGGCAGCACCTCGGACAACGTACGCACCACCGCGCCCAGGTGCTCGGCGCCCGCGATGATCAAGGTGTAGTTGACGATCTGGTCGAGCCGTCCGCCACACGCCGCGAGGTAGCGCTCGATGTTGCGCATCATCAGCCGGGTCTGGTCCTCGGCGCTCTCGGCGAGCTGCTGCGTGTCGTAGTCCATGCCGATGGTGCCCGACACGAAGATCCAGTCGTCGTCGAACATCGCGCGGCTGTACGGTGCATTGACGAAGGGCAGCGGGAACTCGGCGGTCTGCATGCGGTGTCTCTCTTTCTGGCGATGGAATGAACGAACGGAAGGAAAAAATCAGGCGCGCAACATCTCGCGCACGATGGCGCGCGCATGGATCTCGGTCGCATCGAAGATCGGTGCGCGGCAGCGCAGCCACGGCCTGGCGTAGCTCAGTTCGGAGCAGCCCAGTACCACGCCCTCGGCGCCGCGCGCCACCAGCGCGTTGCACAAGGTCGAGACCATCAGGCCCTCGTCGCGGCCGGCCTCGCCGCGTGCCAGCGGCCCGAAGATCGCGGCATCGAGGGTGCGGCGCTGGGCCGCGTCGGGAAGCACCAGTTCGAAGCCCGTGCCCTCGCCGAGCAGGCGGCCGAAGAAGGGCGCGTCGAGCGCGAAGCTGGTGGCCAGCACACCCAGGCGGCGCAGGCCCGGTCGCTCGGCGGCGACGGCATCGCCGGTCTCGCGCGCCACGTGCACCAGCGACACGCCGGCCGCGGCCTGCACCTCGTCGGCCGCGAAGTGGCCGGTGTTGGCGAGGATCGCGATCAGCTCGGCGCCCGCGGCGCGCGCCTGCCGCGCGGCCGTCTCCATCTGCGCGCGCGCATCGGCCGGCCGGCCCGCGGCCATGGCCGCGTGGATGCAGGCGAAGTCCAGGCTCACGATCACGCAGCGCGCCGAGTGCAGGCCGCCGAGTTCGCGCTGCACGCCTTCGTTGAGCAGCTTGTAGTAGCCGAGCGTGGAGGGCCACGCGACGCCTCCGATCAGGCCCGCGACTTTCATGATGGGAAGGCCCTCAGTCGAGCTTGAAGCCGAGCCGGCGGATCACCGGCGCATAGCGCGCCAGGTCGGCGTCGATGCGCGTCGCGAGCGCCTGCGGCCCGGTCTGGGCCGCGGGCTCGAAGCCGAACACCAGCAACTTCTCGACCACGTCGGGCTGGTGCAGCGCCCAGTCCACGCCTTCGCTCACGCGCGCCACGATCTCGGGCGGCAGGCCCCTGGGCCCGACGATGCCGAACCAGACCGAGAAGTCCACGCCCTTGTAGCCCAGCTCCTCGAGCGTGGGCACCTCGGGCTGGCCCGAGAAGCGCCGCGACGACGCGAAGGCCAGGATCTTCGCGCGGCCCGCCTTCGCGAACTGCACATAGGGTGCGATACCGTCGAAGGCGGCGTCGATGTCGCCCGCGACCGTGGCCTGCGCAACCTCGGCGCTGCCCTTGTAGGGCACGCGCGTGCTCTGGATGCCGGCGCTGCGGTTGAACTCCTCGAGCGCCATCTGCGACAGGATCGCCGCCGCGCCGATGTTGACCTTGCCGGGCTCCGCCTTGGCGCGCTTCACGAGCTCGTGCACGTCGGCCACCGCGCCCGGCGCGCCGGCGCGCACGATCACCGCATTGGGCGAGGTGATCGCGAGAGCCACCGGCGCGAAGTCCTTGCGCGGATCGTAGGGCAGACGGTTGTAGAGCGAGGGGTTGAGCACGAAGGTCTGGTCGATCGACCACAGCAGCGTGTAGCCGTCGGGCTGGGCCTTCATCAGCTCCTGCGCGCCGATCAGCGTGTTGCCGCCGGGCTTGTTGTCGACCACGATCTGCTGGCCGAGCCGCTCCTGCAACTTCGCTGCGATGAGCCGCGCCGTCACGTCGGCGCCGCCGCCCGCCACGAAGGGCACCACCAGCCGGATAGGCCGCGCGGGCCAGGCGGCCTGGGCCGCCGACAACGCCGGCAGCACCAGTGCCAGGGAGGCCGCCGCAAGCCCCAGAAACCGGCAGACACGTCGCACATTCATACCTAAACTCCGCGCTCGATCAAAGTGTTGCAACGCTAACGCCGCAGGGCAGGGTTTTCTATGCCGATCCGCTCGCAGACTGTGCCGATCCCGTCGCTGCTCCCGGCCATGCCCCCGGGTGCGCTGCCCGAGGACGATTTCAACGCGGCCCTGGTCCGGCTGCCGGTCGAGCGGCCGCTGGCGCTCGCGGGCCTGCACGACGGCGCGAGCCGCGAGGTGCGCTGGCCACGCGACGGCGGACGCATCCTGCGGCTGCGCACCACGCCCTGGGAGGGTGCGAGCGCGCTGTACTTCGATTTCCGCCTCAACGACGACCTGCACGTGCAGCTGCCACCCGGCGACGAGTTGCTCGTCACCTTCTTCCTGGCCGGCCACGTCACGGGCCAGATCGGCAGCGCGCAGGGCCGCGCGCTCGATTTCCGCGTCGACCGCGCGCTGCTGCGCACGCCCAACCGCGACGGCGGCTACCTGATCCACATCCCCGGCGCCTGCCGCAACAACTTCGTGCAGTTCCGGCTGCGGCGCGCGCTGCTGCCGCGCTGGCTGCAGGCGCTGGGCGTGCAGCTGCCGGCAAGGCGGATGGCCGAACTGGTGGAGCGCGACGACGGTCGCGTGCTGTGCAACGCGGCGCTCACGCCGCGCGTGCGCGACTGCCTCGCGCGCATCCGCGACGAGCCCGCCGACCAGCCGGCCTTCGTGCCGCTGTTCCATGCGCGCGCCACCGAGTTGCTGACCTGTGTGCTGCTCGACCTGGACCAGTTGCTGCGCCCCGCGCGATCGGGCGCCGAGGAAGGCGCCGACGACGCCGAGGCCACGGTGCGCCGGCTGCGCGCGCTGGTCGGCGAGGCGCCGGCACGCGCCTGGTCGGTCGACGAACTCGCGCGGCGCGTCGGCCTGCGCACGACCCAGCTGCAGGCGCAGGTGCGCGCGGCCGCTGGGCTTTCAGTGCATGGCCTGCTCGTCGACGAACGGCTCGCGCTCGCGGCGCGGCTGCTGCGCGACACGCAACTCGGCGTGCAGGCAGTGGCGGCCGAGGCCGGGTGGGAATGCCACGGGCGCTTCACGGCCGCGTTCCGGCGCCGGCACGGCATGACGCCGCGCGACTACCGGTTGCGTCATGCTGCGCCGCGAACGCACTGAGTGCGTCCAGCGACCAGCCTCAGATCTTGAACGACCGCAGCGCCTTCAAAGGCTGCGACTTCAAGGGCAAGGCTTTCACCGCCCGCGCCTTGAACGGCAGCACCTTCGAAGGCAGCGCCTGGAGCGCTTGCCAACGCGAGGGCGGCGAGCGGCGCGCATAGACCAGCGCCGCTATCAGGCCAAGGCCCGTCAGGGCGGCGCCGCCCCAGGCAACGGCGGGGCTGTGCAGCGCGCGGCCGAGGGCCGAGCGCTGGCGCTCGGGCTTCGCCGACGTGCCCGAGGCGGCGCGTTCCAGCGGGGTGATAGCGCGTGCAGTGTTGGGGTTTTCCTCGCCTTCCAAGACAGCTTGAGAGATCTCCAGCGGCGTGAGCGCATCGCCATTCGGTTCATTCGAAGCCTGGGTGGTGTGCGGTTGGATGGTCATGGGAAATCCTTTGCTTGTTCGATGATGGAGGAATCTGCTCCGAAACAAGACTCGCCCCTTCCCATCCATGCCGCGTACAGCGACGGCCCGACATTGGCGTAGGCCAAACGCCCGCCCGACGCCAGACCGTTCCGACGAGCATCGAGATGCTTGGAGGTATTTCCTGGAAAAACCTGGACCTCGGGCTCATGCACCCCTGAAGATCTCTGCCCGACGCTGCCAGAGCCTCGTGGATGCCAAGCTCGATGCGCAACACCTACAAGAATGGCATTTGGCACCCTTTAATCCGGTCAAGGATCAGGAAAATGGCATTTGGCCTGGCGCTCGCCACTGAGATCCTCCAAGCCCTGGGCCAGCGCATCCGTGCTCAGCGGCTTGCTCAAGAACTCCCCCAGCTTGAGCTGGCGCAGATGGCGGGGCTTTCGCTGGGCGCGCTGCGCAAGCTGGAAAGCAGCGGCCAGTCTTCATTGGAGACCCTGGTTCGCACGGTGTACGCGCTCGGGCTGGTGGACGAACTCGAAGATCTTTTCGTTCTCAAGCGCCAAACCATTGCGCAGATGGCGCAGGCGGAAGCGCTCGGCCAACGACGGCGTGCAACACGCCGAAGGCGGGGAAGCTCATGAAACATCCGACCATTCGCTACTGTGGCTGGAATGAGCGCTGATGACTGGCCCCGTTGGCCGCGGTGCCCGCACACTCAACCCGCTTCCAACCCCGCCAGCAACAACTGAAGACTCGCCTGGAATTCATCTTCCGCCGTGCTCCGCATCGCGGCGGAAGCCACGCCGATCAGTTGTGGAAAGCGATCGGCCGGTAGCGCGCGGAAGCGCGCAATGGTGTCCTCGGCCGATTCCGCCGCCTGCAGCGACAGCGGACCCGCCAGCTCGGCCTGCGCCATGCCCGTGACCAGCGCGGAGATCGCCCGGAAGGCCACCAGCAACCGCGTGTCCGAACGGCCGCTGCGCGCCAACGCGGCCAGCAGCGCCTCGGCCACCTCGAAGGCCGCCGGTGCTCGGCTGCGGCGGGTCAGGATCAGCGGAATCGCGTGGGGATGCGCACGCACCGCGCGCCACAGCGCGGTGGCGATGGCGCGCACCTCGTCGGCCCATGCGGCGTACGGCCCGCGATCCCAGGCCACCTCGGCGAGCACCGCCTCGATCACCAGCAGATCGATCGCCTCGCGCTGCGGAACGTAGTTGTAGAGCGTCATCGCGCCCGTGCCCAACTCGGCCGCGAGCGAGCGCATGGAGAGGCCGGCGAGGCCCTCCCTGTCGAGCAGGCGCAGGGCGGCCGCCTGCAGTTGCGCATGCGTGAATCTGGCGGGTCGGCCCATCGGGTGCTCCATTGACTTTCTTCGGATGGCGTGATTATAGTTGTTTACGTACATTGTACGTTTTTGAATTTTTCATCCCCTTCCACCAAGGAATCACATGAAGCTCACTCCCGGTTCCGCCGCGCCGGCCCTCGTCGCCCGAACGATCCTCGGCCAGCCCGTGCGCATACCGAGCGACGGCGAGCCCTACCTGCACCTGCAGTTCCGCCGCTTCGCCGGCTGCCCGGTGTGCAACTTCCACCTGCGCACGATGAGCCTGCGCCAGCCGGAGATCGCCGCGGCCGGCGTGCGGCAGATCGTTTTCTTCCATTCGTCGCCCGAGGAGATGCTCGAGTACCAGGCCCAGCTTCCCTTCGACTGCATCGCGGATCCGACGAAGCGGTACTACCGCGCCTATGGCGTCGAGACCTCGTGGCGCGCGGTGCTGCATCCCGGGGTGTTCTGGAGCGGGCTGCGCTGGGTGCTGTCCACAGGCCGCTTCTACCGCAAGGCTGAGAACGGCATCCAGGGCCTGCCGGCGGACTTCCTGGTCGACGCACGGGGCCGCGTGGTGGCCTGCAAGTACGGCCAGCATGCGGACGATCACTGGGAGGTGGACGACCTGCTGAAGCGGGTCGGCGATGCCGTGGCCCTGCCGGCGTCCGGCGCGCCGCGCCCGGGCACCGTCGGCTGAGGCGCGATGCCGGATCGCGCGGACCACGGCAGCTCCGGCCCACGCGGCACGATCCCCGACGGATTGAGTGCCGGCAGGCTGCGGTAGTAGTGCTGCGCGATGTCCTCGAGCCTCACGGTGTCCGCCACGCCGGGCAGTCCATGCAGCCGCTGCGCGAGCGCCCACAGCCTCGGGTGCTCGAAGGCATGGCGCCAGTTGCACTTGAAGAGCGTGTGGTAGACGCGATCGAAGCGGACCAGCGTGGTGAAGAGCTGGATGTCCGCCGCCGTGAGCCGGTCGCCGAACAGCCACGACGGGCCCGGCGGCAGCCGCTTCTCCAGCAGCGCGAGCGCCGAGAACAATCGCTCGACGGCGCGGTCGTGTGCGTGCTGGGTGGTCGCGAAGCCGGCATCGTAGACGCCATGGTTGATCGCCTCGGCGATGAAGCGACTCAGCGCGCCGAGCTCGGGCTCAAGTTCCAGCGCGAACAGGCTCGTGTCCGCGCCGCGGCCGAAGCGCTGGTCGATCCAGCGCAGGATGCGCATCGAATCGCGGCTGAGGATGCGATCCGCCCGCGTGTCGTAGAGCATCGGCACGGTGGCGCGCCCTTCGAAGCCGGGCTGCGCGCGGCTGCAGATATCTCGCAGCGTGGTGGCACCGGTGCGCGCGTCCGGCGGATCGAGCACCCAGCCTTGCGGCCCCATCACGGGCTCGACCACGCGGACCGGCAGCCGATGGACCGCCTCCGTCAGCGCGAGCCCGATCAGCACGCGGTGCGCGAAGGGACAGGCATGCGAGACGTAGAGCCGCAGCCCGTCGAGTTCGCCATGCAGCGGCAGCGCTTGCGTTTCATCGACCATCGCGGCGCCGCTCAGGCCGCGAGCTTGCCGGCGATGGTGGCCACGTGCCGCCCCTGGAAGCGCGCACCGTCGAGTTCCAGCGCCGATGGCCGCCTCGCGTCGTCGCTGCCCGAGAGCGTCGACGCGCCATAGGGCGAACCGCCCGCGACCTCGTCCATGCGGTTCAGTCCCGCGAAGCTGTAGGGCAGCCCGACGATCACCATGCCCAGGTGCAGCAGCACCGTGTGGAAGCCAAGGATCGTCGACTCCTGGCCGCCATGCTGCGAACCGGTCGAGACGAACACACCGGCGGCCTTGCCCACCAGCCGGTTCTCGGACCACAGGCCGCCGGTCTGGTCGATGAAGTTCTTCATCTGCGCGGCCATCGCGCCGTAGCGCGTGGGCGTGCCGAACAGGATGGCGTCGTAGCCGGGCAGCTCGTCCACCGTCGCGATCGGCGCGGCGGGGTCGCGCTGGTAGCCCGCGGCCCGTGCGACCTCGTCCGGCACGAGTTCGGGAACGCGCTTGACGTGCACCTCGGCGCCGGCCGCGCGTGCGCCCTCGGCCACGGCGTCGGCCATCGCCTCGACGTGGCCATAGGAGGAGTAGTAGAGAACCAGGATCTTCGCGGGCATCGCGGTAGCCTTCGTGAGTGGAGTGAAGGTGGCGAAGTTAGCGACAGGGCCGCGGCGCGGGTAGCCCGGCACGGCGCACAACCGTGTTGCGCGCGGCACAACGGCGATCAGAAACCCATGCGCTGGAAATGGGCCCCGAGGTGCTCGACGACCGCGCGGGCGCGGCCCGGCAGCCGCGCGCTCGAATGGAACAACGCGAACAGCCCGGCCTCGGGCATGCGGAATTCCTCGAGCACGCGCACGAGCCGGCCTGCTCGCACGTCGCTTTCTGTGATGAAGGCCGGCAACCCGACCAGGCCGCGGCCCGCGAGCGCCGCCGCGCGCAACGCGCCGCCATCGTTGGTGCGCAGCCGGCCGCCCGCGCGCACGGCCTTCCATTCGCCGTCGACCAGGAAGCGCCATTGATCGGCCGCGCCCATGTTGGCGTAGGCCAGGCACTCGTGCGCCTCGAGGTCTGCAGGCGTCGACGGACGTCCGCGCCGCGCGAGGTAGTCGGGGCTGCACACCACCGCGCGATGGATGGTGCCGAGCCGGCGCGAAACCAGGGTCGAGTCCTTGAGCTCGCCGATGCGCAGCGCCAGGTCGAAGCCACCGCCGACGATGTCGGCATAGCGGTCGTTGAGCTCGATGTCGATCTCCAGTCCCTCGTGCTGCGCCATCAGCTCGGCGATGGCCGGCAGCAGGTGCAGCACGCCGAGGTTGGTGGGCGCGGTGATGCGCACCAGTCCGCGCACGGCGGCCGCGCCGCGCGAACTCTCATCGACCGCATCGTCGAGGTCCTCGAGCGCCTTGCGCGTGCGCTCCTGGAAGCCCGTGCCCAGCTCGGTGAGCGTCACGGCATGCGTGGTGCGATGCACCAGCTGCACGCCGAGCCGCCGCTCGAGCGCGCCGACGCGGCGGCTCAGCACCGACTTCGACAGTCCGAGCCGCTGCGCGGCCTTGGTGAAGCTTCCCGTTTCGGCAACGAGCAGGAAGGCTTCGAGTTCTTCCAGAGGGGGACGCATGGGGTGACCTGGGTGGGCTGTTGCGCGGCCAGCAACATCGTGTTGGCGCGGGCGCGCCGCCTTCGCGGCGGTGCGGCTTCTACATTCTCGCCATCCCTTTCAAGGAGTGCATGTGGATCCAGAAATCTCGGTGTGGATGTTCCAGCTCGCGGTCGCGGCCGGCCTGGCGGCATGGATGAGCGTCGCGGTCCTCAACAACCTGCAGGCCTTCCAGGCCTCGACCGGCGCCATCGGCCTCACGATGGGCATGGTGCTGCTGCGCGAGCCGCCGTTCGACACGCTGCCGCTGCGGCGGCGCGCGATCGCATCGCCGGCCGTGCACCGGCTCGCGCTGCTCGGCGTGATCGCGCTGCAGGCGGCGAGCGCGCTGGCATTGCTGGCGGGCACATTGTTGATCGCCTGCGATCCGCTGCGCTTCGCATCGGCCTCCGCCCTCGCCTGCCTCAACCTCGGGCTCGGCGCCTTCGTGCTGTGCTGGGCGGCGATGTGCGTCGCGGGGCTGTGGTTCGGCGCCTGGATCAGGCAGGAAGGCCTGTTGCTCACGCAGCTGCTGCTCGGCTGCTGGGGACTGCTGGGCTTCGCCGTGCTCAACCTGCCATCGGCACTGGCGCGCGCCTGATGGAGCCAGCGCGCTTCACTCGGCAACCGGCATCAACCCCGCCAGCCACCCCTCCACCCGCCGCAGCGTCTCGATCTTCGGGTTGTCCGCGCGCGAAACGCACTGGTACTGCAATCCGTCGAGCGACTCGACGCAGATGCGAATCAACCGGCCCGCGGCCTCGTCCCGGCTCACCAGCAGGTTGCTGACCAGCGCCACGCCCGCGCCGTCGATCGCGGCCTGCAGGGCATGGCTCTCCTCGCTGAACAGCACGCAGCGGCCCTCGTCGAAGCTCGCCACGGCCGCATGCTGCATCCAGCGCGGCCAAGTCGGGCCGCGCAGCGCGGGGTTCTTCCACGCATAGCTGAGCAGGCGCTCGCCGGGCAGCTGCACCGCCGCGATCGGCAGCGCGCGGCCGGCCACCCAGGCTGGCGAGGCACAGGCGAAGTAGCGGTCGGTGTACAGCGGCACGGCCCGCAAGCCGGGCGCGAGCGCGGGGCTCGCGGCATCGGCCGGCGGCCCGTAACGCACGGCCAGGTCGACCTCGCCGCGCGCCACGTCGGCCAGGCGCTCGGTGGCATCCACGGTCAGCTGGATCTCGGGATGCGCGTCGTGCAGCCCGGCCAGCGACGGAATCAGGATCTTCGAGGCGAAGGCGGGCGTGACGCTGACCGAGATCGAATGGCTGACCTCGCTGAGTTCGCCGACCGCCTGCGCGAGCCGGTCGAAGCCGTCGCGCAGCACGGGGAACAGGCGCCGACCGGGCTCGGTGAGGCTGATGGCACGCGGCGTGCGGTCGAACAGCCGCATGCCGACCAGGCTCTCTAGATGCCGGATCTGGTGGCTGATGGCGGTCGAGGTCACGCACAGCTCCTCGGCCGCGGCCTTGAAGCTCAGGTGGCGCGCGGCCGCCTCGAAGGCGCGCAGCGCATTGAGCGGTGGGAGCTTGCCGCGGGTGGCCATGGTGCGGGTCGGGCTGGGTGAAAAGAAAACCGAGGCCGGGGCGGCGCCGATGCGGGCCCATCGTATCGGCGGCGGGCCCGCGGCGCATCCGGTGCGTCCCGCAGGCGGGCCCTTGCTCAGTGGGCAGCGTGCGGCCGCCGCACCAGGTGGCAGTCCTCAGGATGCCACGAGGCGTAGAACTGGCGTCCCACGTCGAGCTCGATCTCCTCCAGGTCCTTGGCGTTGAGCTGCACCACGATCTGCTTGCCGCCCGAGGTCTCGAGGTGGCCGTTGACCGTCGAGCCGATGAACTCCTCGCCCACCAGGGTGCACGCGACCTCGTTGGTGGCCCAGCCGGGCTGCGCGGTCAGCGAGATGCGGTCGGCGCGCACCACCAGGTCGATCGCCGCGCCGGCCGCGAGTGCCGCGCCGCCCTGCGCGCCCGCCTCCGCGGTGAAGCGGCCCTCGGGCGTGCGCAGCTCGAGCCGCGAGCCGTCGCGCGCGACCACGTCGGCCTGGAAGATGTTGTTGCCGCCGAGGAACTCGGCCACGAAGCGCGAGGCCGGCCGGTGGAACACCTCCATCGGCGCGCCGCACTGCGCCACCTCGCCGTTGGCCATGATCACCACGCGGTCGGCCATGGCGAAGGCCTCCGAATGGCTGTGCGTGACGTAGACGAAGGCGATGCCCAGCTCGCGCTGCAGCCGGGTCAGCTCCCCCTGCATCTTGAGCGACAGGTGATGGTCGAGCGCGCTCAGCGGCTCGTCGAGCAGCAGCAGCGGCGGCTCGGTCACCAGCGAGCGCGCGAGCGCGACGCGCTGGCGCTGGCCGCCCGAGAGTTCGTCGACGCGGCGCTGCGCGAAGTCGGCCAGGCCCAGGCGCGCGAGCCAGTCGGTGGCGCGCCGGCGCCGCTCGGCGCGGCCCACCTTGCGCATGCGCAGGCCGAACTCCACGTTCTCGATCACGCTGAGGAACGGGAACAGCGCGAGGCTCTGCCACACCATCGGCGTGTCGCGCTGCCAGGGCGCGAGGTCGCGTACCTCCTCGCCGTTGAGCCGGATCGAGCCGCTGCTCGGGTTCTCGAGCCCCGCGAGCATGCGCAACGTGGTGGTCTTGCCGCAGCCGCTCGGGCCCATGATCGCGACGAACTCGCCGCGCGCGATCTCGAGATCGACGCCGCTCACGGCCGTCACGCCGCCATAGGACTTGGAAACGCCGCTCAGTTGCACCAGCGGTGCGCGGCCGGATTCGGGGACGGGGGAGGAAGTCATGGCGTGGTGCCCTCTTTGCGTGGACGCGATGGAATGCGCTGCGATATGCGCTGGTTCAGCAGCACCTGGGCGATACCCACGAGGCTGATGCTGACGATGAAGACCAGGGTGCCGATGGCGTTGATGCGCGGACTCACCTGCCCCTGGAGGAATCCGAGCACGCGCACCGGCAGCGTCTCCTCGAGCCCGCCCACGAACCAGGCGATGGCGAACTCGTCGAAGGACACGGCCATGGTGAGCAGCCAGGCGCCGAGCATGGCCGGCGCGGCGAAGCGCAGCACCACGTGCCACAGCGCGCGGCCCGGGCCGGCGCCGAGGTTCCAGGCCGCGGCCTCGAGCGAGGCATCGATCTGCGACAGCCGCAGGCGGATCAGCGCCACCGCGAACGGCGTGCAGATCACGACGTGCGCGATCACGATCGAGAAGCGGCCGCCGGCCAGCCCGATGCGCGAGAGGTAGGCCAGCATCGCGAGCCCGAGGATGATCGCGGGCACGGTCGGCGGCAGCAGCCCGAGCGCGAGGTACAGCCGCTGGCCGGCGAAGCGGTAGCGGTAGTCGGTGTAGGCCGCGGCGAAGCCGATCAGCGTGGCCAGCGTGGCCGAGGCCAGGCTCACCACGATGCTGTTGACCAGCGACTCGCGCACCAGCTCGTCGCCGAACACCGCCTCGTACCACTCGAGCGTGAACGATCCCAGCGGCAGGGTCGGGAAGCGATCGGAGTTGAACGAGAACACGAAGCTGGCGCCGATGGGCGCGAACAGGAACGCGGGCACCGCCACCACGTAGGCCGCGAGCAGCGGCCGCACCCAGCGCCCGGCGCTCATTTGCGCCCCCGGTAGGCGTACGAAGTCATCGCCAGCGCCACCGCCATCAACGTGGCGATCATCAGCACGGCCAGCACCGCGGCGCGCGGCCACTGCTGGCCGGCCTTGGTGGTGTCGATGATCAGCAGGCTCATGGTAGGCGCGGTGCCGCCGCCGAGGTACAGCGGCGAGACGAAATCGCCGAAGGCGAAGATGAAGCAGAACAGCGCCGCCACCACCAGGCCCACGCGCGCAGCCGGGATCACGACCTGGAACACGCTGCGCAAGGGCGCGCAGCCGAGGTTGCGCGCCGCCTCGACCTGGCTGCGGTCGACCAGCAGCAGGCTCATGGTCTGGATCAGCACCACCAGCGGGAGCGTGAGCGTGAGGTAGCCGATCTGCGTGCCCAGCGCGGTGTTGAGCATGCGCGCCGGACCGAGCCCCAGCGCGCCGAGCAGTGCGTTGATCACGCCCTCGTCGCTCAGGAAGATCTGCCAGGCATAGACGCGCACCAGGTAGCTGGTGAAGAACGGGATCACCAGCAGGAACATGCACAGCCGCCGCCGGCGTTCCGAGAGCTGGAAGGCGATCGCGAACGAGGCCGGGAATGCGATCAGCGACGCCAGCACGGTGGCGAGCAGCGCGTAGCCGAAGGTGCGCCCATAGGTCTGCCACACGTGCGGCTGGCCCAGCATGCGCTCCCAGTTGATCCACGCGAAGGCGGGCTCGATGCGGAAGTCGCGCACCGTCCAGAAGCTCAGCACCAGCAGGAACAGCAGCGGGCCGAGGAAGAAGGCCAGCTGCCACGCGGGCAGCGGCAGCGCATGCAGCAGCGCGAAGCGGCGCCGGCGCGCGCGCTCGTGCCGGGCCGCCTCCGGCCGTGCGGTAGCAGCCGGGGCCGTGGCGGGCAACGACGGACCCGCCGTGGAAGTGAGGGTGTTCATGGCATGCGTCCCCGGCTCAGGCGTTCTTGTAGCGCGACCAGAAATCGCTCCAGTCCTCGAGCGACTGGCGCACCGGCAGCGCGCGGTTGGTGATGCGGCCCTCGCGGATGTCGTCCATCGCATTTCGCTTGCCGGGCTCCATGCGCGAGCGCTTCGCCTCCTGCGGCTGCTGCTGCGCGAGCAGCTCCCAGCCCTTGCGGTTGGGCACCAGCGCGGGATAGGCCTGCATGGTGGCCGAGCGCACCTGCCCGGGCGGCGAGGCCATGTACTGGATGAAGGCGCGGGCCAGCTCGGCCTTCCTCGAGCCCTTGCCGATCGAGAAAGACTCGGTCCACTGCAGCCCACCCTCGTCGGGCAGCACGGTGCGCACGGTGGCGCCGTTCTTCTCGAGCACGCCGGTGATCCAGTCGCCGATGCCGGCCATCAGCACCATCTGGCCGTTGCGCAGCGAGGCGAAGGTCCCGCCGTAGTCGAAGAAGCCGCCGACATTGCGGCGCATGCCCATCATCTGCTGCTGCACGCGGCTCCAGGCGGCGGCATCGATGTCGAAGGGCTTGCGCTGGCCGTCGAGCAGGCTGGCCTGGCCGATGCTCGGCAGGTGCCAGTCGAAATGGCCGACCCGGCCCTTGAACTTGGGATCGGCATAGACCTTGTAGCTGCGCGCCTCCTTCTCGCTCACGGCCGTGGTGTTGTAGGCCACGCCGAGGAAGCCGAAGCGGATCATCACCGCGTAGAGCCGGTCGCCGTCCCAGTGCCCGGGGAAGCGATGGAACTCGGGAAAGAAATCGTCGAACGGATAGTCGGCCGGCTGCAGCCGCTCGACTTGGCCCGCGCGCACCAGCTGCTGCACGTACTCGGCGTCGGCCTGGATCAGGTCGTAGGTGCCGGGCGACGACTGCGAGATCAGCGCGAGCATGTTGTCGCCGCCCACGTAGTACTTGGGGCGGATCTTCACGTTGTGCTGCGCCTCGAACTCGGCCACCACGTCCTTCTCGGCATGGCCGTACCACGCGAGCATGGTGAGTTCGGTCGGCCTGGCCTGCGCGAAGGCACGCTGCGCGAGGCCGGGCAACGCCAGCGCGGCACCGGCCGCGGCCGCGCCACGGATCAGGCGGCGCCGCACCGGCTGCATGGCGCTCGTGCCGTCGGGCACGGCGAAAGGAGGATTCTTCATGGACTTGTCTCCGGGGTTTGGTTCGTCGAAGGCCGCGATGGATGCGGCCGGGGTCGAAGCTTCGGGGCCGCGGGCCGCGAGGACAACTGATGAGTTCTCGGCGTCGGGCTGAGATTTGTTCGTCGTGATGCCCGCACCCGCGCCATGGCTGAGCGGGGCTCATCCCCGGCTGAGAAATTCCCGTTTGTCGCCTCCGTGCTGCGCGCCAACACTCGCCGCCACGCACCACGGAGACCAAACGCATGGACTGGATCAATCCCCACTACACGGACAACGGCCACGCCGATGGCGAGAACGACACGCTGCACACGCCGATCTCGCCCGACGGCACGCCCGAGCCCGGGCGGCTCTACACCCTGCCCGCGCGCCAGGGCCGCGCGGTCGCGCTGCGGCGCGGCCAGCGGCTGGCGCTGGTCAACACGCACGGCACCCAGGTCTGCGACCTCTGGGCCTTCTGCCGCAACGGGCTGCACGAGGCGCTGTCGATGGAGCACCTGCGCGCCGGCCTCGGCCGCACCACGCCGCGCGTGGGCGACGAACTCGTCACCAACCGCCGTCGCGCGATCCTTCGGCTGGTAGAGGACAGCTCGCCCGGCGTGCACGACACGCTGATCGCGGCCTGCGACCTGCCGCGCTATCGCGCGCTGGGCGTGCACGGCTACCACGACAACTGCAGCGACAACCTGCGCCTGGCGCTGCGCGCCATCGGCCTTCGCACCACCGAGGTACCGGCGCCCTTCAACGTGTGGATGAACAACCCCGTGGCCGCCGATGGCGCGATCGGCTGGGAGCCACCGGTGTCCAGGCCCGGCGACCGCACGGTGTTCGAGGCCTGCCTCGACTGCATCGTCGTGATGTCGGCCTGCCCGCAGGACAAGGTGCCGGTCAACGGCGCCGATTGCGTGCCGAAGTCCCTGCAGTTCCGCGTGACGGGAGCCGGCGCATGAGCGGCACGCAGAAGGAAATCCTCTGCGCCTACAGCGTGGACTTCGACGCCGTGGCCGGCTGGCTCGGCTCCTATGGCGGCCAGGATTCGCCCAGCGACGTGTCGCGCGGCTTCTTCGCGGGCGAGGTCGGCGTGCCGCGCCTGCTGCGGCTGTTCGCGAGCCGCGGCATCGCCACCACCTGGTTCATGCCCGGGCATTCGATCGAGAGCTTTCCCGCGCAGGCGCGCGCCGTGGTCGAGGCCGGCCACGAGGTCGGCCTGCATGGCTACACCCACGAGAACCCGACCGCCATGAGCCGCCAGCAGCAGGCCGACGTGCTCGACCACTGCATCGAGCTGATCACCGGGCTCACCGGCCGCGCGCCCGTGGGCCACAACGCGCCCTGGTGGGAGTTCAGCGCCGACACGCTCGACCTCCTGCTCGAACGCGGCATCGCCTACGACCACAGCCTGATGCACCGCGATTTCGAGGCCTACTTCCTGCGCCGCGGCGACCGCTGGACGCCGATCGACTACGGCCAGCCCGCCGCGAGCTGGATGAAGCCGGTGGAGCGCGGCACCGAGACCTCGCTGCTCGAGATCCCCGCCAACTGGGAGCTCGACGACATGGAGGCGCTGCTCTACATCAAGTCCTTCGCCAATGCGCAGGGCTACGTGGGCGCGCGCAACCTCGAGGTGCAATGGCGCGACCAGTTCGACTACGTCTGGCGCGAATACGACTTCGCGGTGTTTCCGATGACCATCCATCCCGACGTGTCGGGCCGCGCGCAGGTGGTGCTGATGCACGAGCGGCTGATCGACTACTTCCTGAGCAAGCCCGGCGTGCGCTTCTGCACCTTCGCCGAGATCGACCGGCGCGTGCGCGAACGGATGGCATGCGGCGCCTGACGGTCGCGGGCCTCGCGGCGGATTTCCGAAGCGGCGCGCGCAGGCCTTCCGAGGTGCTCGAAGGCTGCCTCGCGGACGCGGCGCTGCCCTGCGCGCAGTCGGTCTTCATCGCGACGACCGCCGAACGCGCCCGCGTCGAAGCGACCGCGGCGGACGCGCGCCTGGCGCGCGGCGCGGCCCTCGGCCCGCTCGATGGCGTGCCCGTGTCGTGGAAGGACCTGTTCGACCTCGAGGGCCTGCCGACCACCGCCGGCTCGCGCGTGCTGCCGTCGACGCCGCGCGCGGCGGACGCAGCGGCCGTAGCCCGCCTGCGCGCGGCCGGCGCGGTGTGCGTGGGCAAGACCAACCTCAGCGAGTTCGCCTTCTCGGGCCTGGGCCTGAACCCGCATTTCGGCACGCCCGCCAATCCTTTCGGCAGTCGGGCCGAACCGCGCGTGTGCGGCGGCTCCTCGAGCGGCGCGGCGGCCTCGGTCGCGCGCGGGCTGTGCGCCGTCGGCATGGGCACCGACACCTCGGGCTCGGTGCGCGTGCCGGCCGCCTTCACGGGCCTGTGCGGATTCCGCGCGAGCCGCGGCCGCTATCCGATGGCGGGCCTGCAAGGCCTGTCGCCGCTGCTCGACACCCTCGGCGTGCTCGCGCGCAGCGTGGAGGACATCGCGCGGGTCGACGCGGTGCTCGCCGCCCGCGCACGGACGGACGAGGAAATGGTCCCGCTGCGCATCGTGCTGCTCGACGACTTCATGGACGACACGGTGGAGGCGGCGCAACGCACCCGGTGCCTCGCGTTATTCGAGCGGCTGCGCCGCTCCGGCTTCGCGGTGTCGCACGGACGCGCCACGCCGCTGACCGCCGCGCGCGAGGCCATGGCACGCCACGGCACGGTGGTGGCCGCGCATGCCTTCCATCGCCATCGCGCGCTGCTCGACGGCCCCGCGGCCGCGCGCATCGATCCGCACATCCGCGCACGCCTGGAAAGCGCGCGCGGCTTCCTCGCGGCCGACTACCTCGCGCTGCTCGCGGCGCGCGACAGCGGGCTGCGCGCGCTGCGTGCCTGTGCGCCCGGAACGCTGTTCATGTTCCCCACCACGCCCATCGTCGCGCCCACGATCGACCACGCCTCGGATCCCGCGCGGCACGCGGCCCTCAACGCACGCGCGCTGGCGCATTGCATGGTCGGCAGCCTGCTCGACATGCCGGGCATCGCGATGCCCAGCGGCCTCGATGCCCGGGGCCTGCCCACCAGCGTGCTCTTCAGCATGCCGCGCGGCCGTGACGCGGAGCTGCTGCTCGCCTGCGCGCGCATCGAGTCGCTAGGCGCCACCGAGGCCGTATGAGGTGACGCGCCGGGTGGCCCGGCAGCGGCGCGAAAGCGCACCGGATCCGTATCGGCAGCCAGGGCAGCCAATCGCGCCATGTTTGTTACTCCCCCCACCGCGCGCACGGGGGTAACCTGAGGCCTCGTTGAACCCCTCGAGGACGCACCATGACTTCCTGGCCCGATGCACTGCGCACCCACTACCGCTGGATCATCGTGGCCGCGGGCGGCGCCCTCGGCTGCGTGGCGATCGGCGGGCTGTTCTCGCTGCCGGTGTTCCTGCGGCCGATCGCGCAGGACACCGGCTGGTCGAGCACCGGTATCTCCACCGCGATGACGCTCGCCTTCGTGGCGCTGGCGCTCGGCAGCATTGCCTGGGGTTCCCTCAGCGACCGCGTGGGCCCGCGCCTCGTGGTGCTGGCGGGCGCGGTGCTGCTCGCGCTCGGGCTCGCGCTGGCGAGCCTCGCGACGTCGCTGCTCGCCTTCCAGCTGCTGTTCGGCGTGGTCGTCGGCATCGGCGCGGCGGCGATCTTCGCGCCGATGATGGCCTGCGTGACCGGATGGTTCGACACGCATCGCAGCCTCGCGGTGTCGCTGGTGTCGGCCGGCATGGGCGTGGCGCCGATGACCATGTCGCCGCTGGCCGCATGGCTGGTCCAGACGCACGACTGGCGCGGCGCGCTGCAGCTCATCGCGGCGCTGGCGGCGGTCAGCATGATTCCGCTGGCCCTGCTGGTGCGTCGTCCGCCCGCCTTGCAGGCCACCCCCGCCGCGTCGCCAGAGGCAGCGCGCGAACCAACGCTGTCCGTCGCGCAGGCGCTGCGCTCGCCGCCCTTCCTGATCCTGGTGCTGACCAGCTTCCTGAGCTGCGCCACCCACTCGGGGCCGATCTTCCACACCGTGAGCTATGCGGTCACCTGCGGCATTCCGTTGATGGCGGCCGTGTCGATCTACAGCATGGAAGGGCTCGCGGGCCTGGGCGGCCGGCTCGTTTTCGGGCTGCTGGGCGATCGCTTCGGCGCGGCGCGCGTGCTGGTGCTGGCGCTGCTGGCCCAGGCGATCGTGGTGCTGGGCTACGTGTTCGCGCGGCAGCTGGGCAGCTTCTACACGGTGGCCGCGCTGTTCGGATTCACCTACGCGGGCGTGATGCCGCTGTTCGCGGTGATCGCGCGCGACAACTTCCCGCTGCGCATGATGGGAACGGTGATCGGGAGCACCACGATGGCCAGCAGCCTCGGCATGGCGCTGGGCCCCGTGCTGGGCGGGCTGATCTACGACACGTACTCGAGCTACGCGTGGCTCTTCATCGGCGCGTTCGCGTTGGGCATCGGGGCCTTCCTGGCGGCGTTCGCGTTCACGCGGCTGCCGCGGCAGCGAGCGATCGCCGCGGCCGCTTGAACGGCGTCAGGCCGGCCTCCCGAACCATGATCGCGATCAGGCCGAGCGCGCCTCGGAGGCCAAAACATTGCGATGGCTTCATCGGCAATTGGATACATAACATTAACAAATAGACCTCCGTCCCGGCGAGACAGGCGCAATTCGGTTCCATTGCTCGACAATCGCAACACGGCATTACCGACGTTACTTGTTGACAGGTCCGGGTGCATGCCGTCCCTGAACTTCGACGTGAACGAGGGACTCGCTTGTTTCTCCGCGCCCGGCTTTCGAAGCCCCTTTGCACCGATCGCCCCAGTGGCAATTGCCCCCGCAAGAGCGGCGGAGTGACGCTCATCGAATTGATGACGGTTCTTGTCGTGCTGGGGATCCTGGCGTCGATGGCGGCGCCATCGTTTCTCGACATGTTGCAGCGCAATCGCGTGGCGACACGAATCAATGCATTTGTCGGCGATCTGCAATTCGCCCGCTCCGAAGCAATTCGACAAGGCATTCCAGTGACGGTCTGTGCGTCGTCCGACGGCAGGTCGTGCATCGGCCGCGCCACCTGGAACACGGGATGGATCATCTTCGCGGATCCGGACAGCAACGGGACACGGGACGAGGACGGAACCGCCGAGCAGGTACTGCGCGTGCAGGCTGCCTGGAAGGGCAGCGACAGCTTCACCGCGAGCACGGGCATTGGCGCCATCACGTATGGCAGGGATGGTCTGGCGATCGGATTGCCGGCCAACGCGAGTGCGCTCCTCACGCTGCGCACCTCGCCGGTCAACGATTCCGCGACCCGCTGCGTGCAGATCAACTTCGCCGGGCACCAGAAGGTTCTCCGTGCGAACGAAGGCGGTTGCGCATGAGGGCCGTGGAAGCGGCCCGCGGCCGAGGCGCGCAGGCCGGCTTCACGCTGCTGGAGGTGCTGATCTCGATCCTCCTGGTGTCGATCGGAATCTTCGGATTCGCGAAGATGCAGGCACTGGCGCTGTCCGATACCCACGTCGCATCCTCGCGGTCGGTGGTGGCGCTGCAGGCGGCCAGCCTGGCCGGCACCTTGCAAGGCAACCGTGCCTACTGGGCGAGTGCCAGCGCCCCCGCGAGCGTGACGATCAAGGGAAGCTCGATCGCGAACGGCACCGGCACGGCCGCTGCCACGGCGGCGAGTTGCGATGCGGACCGGGCACCGCCGGCGCCGCAGTGCACGGCAGCCCAGCTGGCCTTGTCCGATCTGCAGCAATGGGCCATCCACATGAACGACCTGTTGCCAAGCTACGAGGCCACGGTGGGTTGCAGCCCCGGCGGCGAGCCGGTGACCTGCACCATCACGGTGAAGTGGGCCGAGAAGTACGTGGCCTCGACGAAGGCTTCCGTCTCCGACAGCACCGCCACCGGCGGAACGCGTTCGTACACCCTCCACGTCAAGCCCTGATGAACCGTGCGTCCGCGACTCGCCGCACCTCTCCCGCTTCCCTGCCGACGCGGCAGACCGGCATCGGCCTCGTCGAGCTGATGGTCGCCATCGTGATTGCGTTGTTCCTGGTACTGGCCGTGGCGAGCATCTACCTGAACGTGCGGGCGACTTCCGCCGCCCAGGACAACCTGGCGCAACTGCAGGACAGCGAGCGGCTCGCACTGACCCTGATCACGACCACCCTGCAGTCGGCCGGCTACTTCGTCGATCCCACCAAGGACACCGCCGCGACTGCCTTGCCGGCAACCACGGTCTCGCGCGAGGACGGCGGCAGCACCGCCTTCGAGGCCGGCCAGCCGGTGGTCGGTACCGGGGACGGAAAAGGACGGGGATCGAATGGCGACACCATCGCCGTGCAATACCAGACCGCCCGCAACGACGGCCTGATGAATTGCCTGGGCGGCACCAATACGACCCAGGAGACCACCGTGTTCTCGAACTATTTCGCCGTCAATGCGAACAGCGAATTGACCTGCACCGTGGGCAACGGCAGCCCCCAGGTATTGAGCGGCAACATCGACAGGATGAGCGTGGCCTACGGAACGGACACCGACGGCGATGGTGCCCTCGATACCTATCTGCCCGCGTCGGCGGTCCAGGCCGCCGGCCTCTGGGGCGGCGTCCACACGGTCCGGGTGTCGGTCTGGTTCCTCGACACGACCAAGTCGTTGCCGGGCAAGCCCGTGCCGCTGGCCTTCCCGGTCGTGCAGACCATCGACCTGATGAACAGATCATGATCCGGCCACCCCGGTCCTCGACGACCCGCCCCCGAACCCGCGCCTCACGCTCACGTCGCCAGCACGCGGGCGTGGTGATGGTGACCTGCCTGTTCATCCTTCTCGTCATCACCCTGCTGGCTGTCGCGATGTACCGCAGCACGGGGCTCCACGAGAAGATCGCGGGCAACACCCTCGAGAAGGAGCGGTCGTTCCATGCGGCCGAAAGCGCCGTCCGGTACGGCGAATGGTGGCTCGCGCAGGATCTTCGGGGAGCCGGCGGTGCGTGCGAAGGCATCGTCGACGGCAACACCGCCAGCAACATGCGAGTCTGCGCGGCCGCGCTCGCGACACCGGCCGCGGTCCCGTGGGCGAACCGGGTCAGCTATGCGCCGCCGAAGCTGGTCGTGAAACCAGGCGGCGGCCTGATCGCCGGCAGCGCGGGTGTCGCGGGCGACGTGAACTACGCCGGGGGTCCGGGCCTGTACATCCAGTACCTCGGCCTCGGGCCCGACCCCAGGCAATCGATCTACCGCGTGACCGGCGCCGCATATGGCGGCGTCGCCTCGACCATCAGCGTGGTGCAGAGCACCTATGCGATATCGGCCCGGACACTCGACCTGGGAGGGCTATGAAGACATTCGGGTTCATGTCCATCGAGCGCGCGGTCCGTCCGGCCATGCTGCTGGCGGGCGCCGCCTTCATCCACGCGGCACAGGCGCAACTCGTCATCAGCGACACGTTGAGCGGGACCTCTTCCTCGTACGACTGGATCAGCCTCAACGGTGCCTGTCTCACCGCGGGCAACCAGGATCCCGGCGGCGCCACGAAGATTCCCGGTTGCAAGAACCTCAAGGACAAGGGCGTCTACTACAAGAGCAACACGCTGGTCGGCGGCAAGGACGGCGCCATGCCGGACAGCACGGGCAACGGCGCGCTTCGCCTGACCAACGGCGACACGACCAGCGGCTCGAACGGCGACTACCAATCCGGCGCCGTCGTCTCCAACTTCACCTTTCCGGTCAGCCAGGGCCTGGACGTCACCTTCAAGACCGTGACGTACGGCGGCGACAACCTGAACAACCACGGTGCAGACGGCATCAGCTTCTTTCTGGCCGACGGCGCGCTTCCGCCCAGCATCGGCGGCCTGGGGGGCAGCCTGGGCTACAGCTGCTCCAACGGGAATCCGCAATACGACGGCGTGCGCGGCGGCTACATCGGGATCGGCATCGACGAGTACGGAAACTTCTCCAATTCGGGCGACAACACCAACACCGGGCCCGGCTTCGGCGCGGGGCGCATCACCGTTCGGGGCGCCGGCAGCACGAACTTCGCCGATCTCTCCACGAACGCCACGACCAAGGCCTCCTATCCCACCAGCCTCAGCGCCAGCCAGCGGGAATCCGCCGTCAAGACGACCTGCCAGACTGGAACGATCCGGAACACGAGCACCAAGCTGACCTACAACTATCCGTACCTGACACACAAGGATGTCGGCGAGGTGATCGCCAACCAGCAAGCCACGAGCGTGCCCAAGCGCAGCAGCGCCAGGCCGATCACCTACTCCCTGCGAATCACGCAGGACGGCTTCCTCAGTTTCCTCTACAGCATCAACGGCGGCGTTTCGCAGACGGTTTTCGACAAGTACAAGATCACCGACAACAACGGTCCGCTTCCCGCCAGCTTCCGGTTCGGCTTCAGCGCGGGCACGGGACTGGGCAGCAATGTCCACGAGATCATGTGCTTCAAGGCGGCACAGATCGGGACGTCCGCCAGTTCGGTGGGATTGAATGCCCAGCAATCCGCCAAGGTGCAGGTCGGATCGCAGGTCTACCTGGCCTACTACAACCCGCAGAACTGGTGGGGCCAGCTCGCGGCCAGGAACCTGGTGCTCGATCCATCGACCGACATCGTGTCGATCAACCCCGTGGCCAACTGGGACGCCAGCTGCGTCCTCACGGGCGGTGCATGCGGTGCCACGAACAAGACCAGCGGCGATGCGCAGGCCTCGGCGAACCGCGGCCTGCTGAGCTGGAACGGCAGCACCGGTATCGCGCTGCAATGGGGCAGCCTCTCCGCCACGCAGAAGTCCGCGCTGGATGCATCGGCGGCGAGCGCGACCAGTTCGACGCGACTGAACTATCTGCGCGGGGTGCGCAGCGACGAGATCCAGACACCGACCACGGGCAAGTTCAGGAAACGCACCGGGGTGCTGGGCGACATCGTCAACGCGAGCCCGGCCTGGGTCGGACCGCCCAGCTCGCCCTACGAAGGCCGGTGGCAGGACAGGCTCTATCCGAGCGCGCAGCCGCCGGAAGGCACGAGCTACGCCGCGTTCTCGGCAGGAAATGCCGCGCGGACCAACGTGGTCTACGCCGGCGCCAACGACGGCTTCATGCACGCTTTCCGCGCCGGCGCCTACAAGGCGGACGGCTCCTTCGACAAGGATGCCGCCAACGACGGGCGCGAACTGCTCGCCTACATGCCGGCCCGGGTCGTCGAGACCATCTATTCGGCCGGCACGCCCGCGCTGGATTTCTCGTCGACACAGTACGCGCACAACGCCTATGTCGATGCCACGCCGGGCACGGGCGACCTCTACTACCAGGGCGCATGGCATACGTGGCTGGTGGGCGGCCTGGGCGCGGGCGGCAACGCCGCCGGCGTGATCGGCGACAAGACGAGCATCGCCACCGGCACGCTCTTCGCGCTGGAGATCACCGATCCGGGCAACTTCGCCGAAGCCAACGCGGCCGGCATCGTGCTGGGCGAGTGGAACTCGGCCAACCTGAACTGCACCGGCGACTCGATCGCATCGATGTGCCGGGACAGCCTGGGCAGCATCTACGGAACGCCGATCATCCGTCGGTTGCACGACGGACACTGGGCCGTGATCTTCGGCAACGGCCTCAACAGCAAGTCCGGCAAGGCGGGCATCTACGTGATGACCGTCGACCAGAACACCGGCGGCAAGAGTTTCCGCTTCCTGCCCACCAGCGCGGGAGCGGCACTCGCAGGCACGGCCGTGACCATGCGAAACGGCATCGTGCAGCTGACCTCCGCCGACCTGGACGGCGATCACGTCACGGACTATGTCTATGCCGGCGACGCGCGAGGCAATCTCTGGCGCTTCGATCTGACGAGCAACGATCCGGCCCGCTGGGCGGCGGGAGATTCCGCGCTGTTCACCACCCCGTCGGGCCAACCCATCACCACGCGCCCCACGGTGATCACCAGCTCGGACGGCAACGACCTCGATCGCATCGTCGTGAGTTTCGGCACGGGACAGATCCTTCCACAGACCTTGACCGCGGCGGCGGTTCCCGAACCCGCGGGCCAGTCGATCTACGGCGTCTGGGATTGGGACATGGGCACATGGAATGCCAAGTCCTCCCGGCGCTATGTCTCGCTCGCGCCGCCTCAACGATTCACCGACGCGGACCTGACGGCACAGACGATGTCCGATGTCGCCTACGCCAATGGCGACATCTTCGGCGCGCGCACCGTGACCCGGAACGCTGTGTGCTGGAAAGGCCGCCCGGCCTGCGGTTCCGGCAATGCCAGGTTCGGATGGAAGCTCGCGCTCACGGGGGCGAAGGAACAGATCGTCTACAACCCCATCTTCGTCGACGGCCTGTTCGTCGTGAACACCACGATCCCGGCCACGACGCAGGTGCTGTCGTGCGAACAGCAACCCGCATCCGGCTACACCATGGCCATCTCGCCGGACACGGGCGGTGCACCGTCGAGCTCCTACTTCAAGAGCGCGACCACCGGCGCGAATGTCGCCGCCGACGCGGTGATCGCGGGCATCGGCCTGAGCGGCGTGGGTTCACCGGGGACCGTGACCGGCGAGAAGAAGAAGTTCCTGGTCACGCAGAACCGGGACGGCGATGGCTCGACGGTTCAGGTGGACCCCCAGGGCAATGTGAAGGGCAAGCGCCTGACCTGGATCAAGCTGCGCTGACCATGAAAGCCATGACTCGACAGGACCCATGCATGCCGCTCGTGCGCGGGCAACGCAGGCCGCGAGGCTTCACGCTGATCGAACTGATGATCATCGTCGCGATCGTCGCGATCCTGGCCGCCATCGCCTTTCCTTCCTACAGCGCCTATGTCCGGAAGGCGCGGCGGGTCGATGCCAAGAACGCCGTCCTCGACCTGGCCAGCCGCGAGGAGAAATTTTTCGGCATCAACAATAGATACACGGCCCAGGCCTCCGACCTGGGCTACGCCGCGCTGCCGTCGAGCGTGAATTCGGGTGGATCGAGCTACTACGACCTGAGCGTCAGCGTCGCGAGCGGCGCGACAGGCTTCGTCGCGCAGGCAACGCCCAAAGGCGGCCAGCGCGACGATACCGCCTGCTACAGCTTCAGGCTCGATCAACTCGGCGTTCAATCCAACGTGGGGAGCGATGGCACCACGGTTCTCGCCGATCCCGGCTGCTGGTAGGAGCAAAGGCCGCGCGGTCGCATCGGGCAAGGCCTGTGCAACGCCTCGTCGACGGCAGCCTCCCAGGTCTCAAGGCGCACCCGCGCGCGATCTGTAGAGCCCGGCGTGCGCCATCGTGTATTCCGCCAGCGGCCCCAGCCTCGCCTGCGCCACGTCGAATTGCGTCGGCGGCTTGACGTAGGCGTGAACGATCCTTTGCGGTCCACCGGCATCGCCAACGCCTTCGACGACGATCGGGACACGCCGATAGCCATCCGCCTCGCCGACCCGCTCGAGCAGGTCCATGGCCGCAAGCGCCGCATCGTCGACCTCGAACAATTGGCCGGCGATTCGCTCCCCTTCGCCGGGCTGGAAAACCAGCCATGGCGAGAAGCGTTCGCCCATCAGGTACAGCGGATAGCGCTCCTGCGTGACGAAGTCGCCGGGGATGCGGCGGCCGCGGTTGGTGGCGAAGTTGGGGTAACCCTCTTTCAGGGTGCCGAAGACAAAAACGATGTTTGGCATGGAGGATGCGCCTTCAGCCAAATGTAGACCAAGCCTCGCCGCCTTAATCCCATCGTCGGATGCGATCCGCCCAGCCAACGCCAGCAGATCCCGATCCCTCCCCCGCCCCCCGATCAACCCCAGCCCCACGGGCAGCCCGTCGACCGTCCCCAGCGGCAGGCTGACCTGCGGCAAGCCGCACAGCCCCGCGATGCAGGTATGGGCCAGCACGCGCATGCGGGTCTGCGCATCGGGCTGCGCCGAAGCGCCCAGCAGCGGCGCCACGTCGGGCGCGGTCGGCAGGCACAGCACGCCGTCGTGCGCGAGCAGGTCGTCGATCCTCGCGCGCAGCGCGTCGGCCTCGCGCCGCGCGGCATCGATCTCCCGGGCCGTGACCTGCGACGCGGCGCGCAGCCGCGCCGCGATCTCGGGTGCCATCGACGGCCGCGTGCGCTCAAACCATTCGCCATGCGTGCGCCAGACCTCGGCGCTCTGCAGCACGCGGTAGGCCTGTGCCGCAGCGGCCAGCGACAGGCCTTGCGCGGGCGCATCGAAGGCCAGGCCCAGCGATGCCAGACGGTCCAACGCAGGACGCAGCGCGGCGGCCACGCCCGGCGCGGCATCGTCGAAGGCATCGGCCATCGGCACGATGCGCCGCAATGGTCGTATCTCGCCCGGCGGCAGCAGCACCGCGCCCACGCGCTCGAGCACCGCCGCGGTCACGGCGAACCAGCCCACCGTGTCGAAGGCCGGCGCCAGCGGCGTCACGCCGCGCGCATCGATCGCGCCATGCGTGGGCCGCAGGCCGTACAGGCCGCAGTAGCTGGCCGGGATGCGCACCGAGCCCGAGGTGTCGGTGCCCAGCGCGAAGTCGACGCAGCCAACGGCCACGGCGGAAGCCGAGCCGCTCGACGAACCGCCGGGCACGCGGCCGGGCGCGCGCGGGTTCAGCGGCGTGCCGTAGTGCAGGTTCTCGCCCGCGAGCGAGAACGCGAGTTCGTCGCTGAGCGTTCGCCCTTGCAACCGCGCGCCGGCCTCGAGCAGGCGCGCGACCGCGGGTGCATCGGCCGTGGCCGGCGCATGCGTGCGCAGCCAGTCGGGATTGCCCGAGCGCGTGACGTGGCCCGCGAGGTCGAACACCTCCTTGACGGCGAAGCCGAGGCCGCTCAACGGGCCACCGCCGCAAGGATCGCGCACGAACGAAGGATCGAGTCCGAAGCGTTCCGGACTCTGGACGGGAGCGCGGACCATCACTCGGCCGGATCGGAAGTGCCGCGATCGGGCGGCAAACCGTAGATCGCTTCCGCATGCACGATCGACTCGGCCATCGACGACACCGGCAACTGCTTGCGCATGGCCTCGCGCCGGATGATGGCGTAGGCCTCGTCCTCCGAGATGCCCTGGCGCGTGGCGAGAATCTTCATCGCGCGCTCGACGATGCGGCGCGTGCGCAGGGTCTCGTCGAGCTTGGCGATGCGGTTGAGCAGCCGCTCCTCGTAGCGGAACAGCATGCGCGCGACGTACAGCGTGGCGAGCACGCCGAAGGGACGGATCGGCTTGGGCAGCACGCCGTGCACGTTGGCGGCCGCGGCGGCCTCGAGCACGGCCGGGTTCTCGTAGGCCAGCAGCGCGATCAGCACCGCGTGCGAGGAACCGGCCAGCCAGGGATGCGCGGCGTCGCGCTCCGACTGGATGCTGAAGAACACGGCCTCGGTGCCCTCGGGCAGGTGGTTCGGCTCGGGCCACAGCGCGGTGACGCGGCAGCCGAAGCGGCGCAGCTGCTCGCACAGCACGCGGGCGTCCTCGTCGTCGGGATGGATGACGGCGACCCGGATGTCACGCAGGGAGCGCAGCTGGATCGGATCGGGCGTCATCAGAGGATCTTCCGTTCGTAGGCGACGAGGTAGGGATCGGGGCGGACGATGGACGCATCCTCCCACAGCAGGTCGAAACCGCCATCCTCGCGCGAGCGCCCGATACGGGCCTTGAGCGCGGTGTGGTTGGTGTCGGCGTCGATCTCGACCTCGCCCTGGGCCGAAGCATGGCGCGTGCCACCGAGGCTGCGCACGATGCGGTCGGGGTCGGGCGCGCCCTCGCGCGGCACCGCGCGCGCGAACAGGTGCACCTGCAGGTAGCCGGCCTCGGCATACATGTTGGGCCGGCGGCCGGCGCCGTAACGCTTCTCGTAGAGCGTGGTGAAGCGCGCGCTGGCCGGGCTCTCGATGCCCGCGAAATAGGGCGCGACCGTGAGATGCCCCGCCCGCGCGGCCGGGCTCAGTGCCGCGATCTCGGCCTCGCTCGCGGTGAGGCTCGCGATCGGGTGCCCGGCCGAGGTGGCGCCGATGGCATGGCAGGCGGCATAGAGCCGCGCGGTGTCGGCGCCCACCACGGTGCTGAGCACCACGTCGGGCCGCGCGGCGGCGATGCGCTCGGCCACCTCGGCGAAGGCGCTGTCGGGCGCGCCCATGGGCAGGTAGGTCTCGCCCGCGACGCTGCCCGCGCTCTCGAGCAGAAACTCCTTCGCGATGCGCGAGATCTCGCGCGCGAACACATACTCGGAACCGACCAGGAAGAAGCGCCGTCCGTGGTGCGCGAACAGGTACTTGATCAGCGGCACGATGGTCTGCGCGGGCGTGGGCCCGGTGTAGATCACGTTGGGCGAATACTCGAAGCCCTCGTACACCGAGGGATAGAACAGCACCGCGCCATGGCGCTCGACCACCGGCAGCACGGCCTTGCGGCTGGCCGACGAGCAGCAACCGAAGATCACCGGCACCTGGTGGTGCAGCACCATGCGGCGCGCGATGTCGCGGTAGCTCGCGGGATCGGGGCCCGGGTCCTCGATGATCGGCACGATGGGCCGGCCCGCCACGCCGCCGCCCGAGTTGATCTCGTCGATGGCGACCAGCGTGCCGCTCAGCAGCGCCTGCTCGGTCACGGCCATGTTGCCGGTCTGGGCGAACAGCACGCCCACGCCGATCTCATCGGACATGCGCGCCCTCCTCCTGGCCCGTGGCCATCGCATGGCCGGGCCGCATGGCATGCCAGGCGGTGTCGTCCTGGAAGGCCGCGGCCAGGCCGAGCAGCGCGAACTCGCCGCCGGGATGGCCGATCAGCGTGAGGCCCACCGGCAGGCCCGTGTCGCCGAAGCCGCAAGGCAGGCTCACCGCCGGCAGGCCGGTGAAGTTGGCGAGGCAGGGCATGGCAGTCATGGCGTCCTGGACGGTGGTCGTGCGGCCGGCGAATTCGATGCGCGATTCTGCCAAGGGTGGCGCGGTCACGGGCAGCGTCGGCAGCACGAGCGCGTCGAGCCCCGCCAGGTCGCGCGCGAGCGCGGCGCAGAAGGCGCCGCGGAACTGCTGCGCCACGAGGTAGTCGACGGCCGACACGCTCTCGCCCGCATGCAGCAGCGCGCGCACGTCGGGGGCATAGTGCTGCGCCCGATCGTGCATCAGCGGACGGTGGAAAGTGCTGGCCTCGGCGTACATGATGGCCTTCCAGGCCGCGAACACCGCCGCCATGCCGCGCACCGCCACGGGCACGAGATCGCTGCCGCGCTGGCCGAAGACCTCGAGCGCCGCCTCGAAGGCCCGGCCCACGTCGGGCGCGGTCTCGAAGCCCTCGCCCGCCAGCACGCCGATGCGCAGCCGGGCGCGGCCGCGCGCCTCGCGGAACTGCGCGGCATGGCGCGACGAATCGCCAACCGAGCCGGGCAGCATCGCGTCGAGCCCCAGCCACAGGTCCTCGGCACTGCGCGCCATCGGCCCGGCGGCATCGAAGCTCCAGGCCAGCGGCAGCACGCCCTCGCCCTCGACGCGGCCGGTGCCCGGCTTGATGCCCGAGATGCCGCAGGCCGCGGCGGGGATGCGGATCGAGCCGCCGGTGTCGGTGCCGATGGCCAGCGGCAGCAGCCCGTCGGCCACGCAGGCGGCCGAGCCGCCGCTGGAGCCGCCGGTGATCGCGCGCGGATCCCAGGGGTTGCGCGTGGCGCCATGGTGCGATCCCTTGTTGGTCGCGCCGTAGGCCCACTCGTGCATATTGGTCTTGGCCACCACGATGGCGCCGGCCCGGCGCAGCCGCGCGACCAGCGGCGCCTCGCCCTGCAGCGGCCCGTCGGCCAGCACGGCCGAGGCCGCGCTGCTGCCGAGGCCGGCGGTCAGCACGTTGTCCTTCACCGCGATCGGCACGCCGTGCAGCGGCCCCAGGGGCAGGCAGCGCGCCAGCGCGAGGTCGGCCTCGCGCGCCTGGGCCAGCGCGCCTTCGCGATCGACGGTCACGAAGGCGTTGGTGCGCGCGGCGCGGCGTTCGATGTCGGCCAGCCGGCGTTCGGCGAGCTCGACCGCGCCGAGCTCGCCGCGGCGGATCAGCGCGGCCAATTGCGCCACGCCCGCGCCGTCGATGGTCTCAGCGATGGACATGATCGGTCTCCGTCGACGGTGGAACGAGCGCGAACCAGGCACGCGCGGGCATCTCGCGCAGGCCCGTGCGCAGGTCCTCGAGGATCGCCGCGACCTCGCCGCACAACACGGGGTCGAGCGCCGCGAGGCCCGCGGCCCTGCGATGCGCGGCCACGCTGTCGGCGTTCCAGGGTGCGGCGGGCTGGGTGGGAACGGTTGCCATGGTCATGCCGCCAGCAGTTCGCGCAGCGCGTTGTCGATGAACGCGTTGTCGGGTTCGTGCAGGCCCTTGCCCGCCAGGTGGCCCCAGTCGGAAGGCAGCACGCGCAGCTCGGCATTGGGCATGTGTGCGACCTCGAAGGCCGAATCCTCGGGCGGGAAGTAGAGATCGCTCGACGAGGGCATGACGATGGCGCGCGCCTTGATCGCCGACAGCGCCGCGACGAAGTCGCCCCGGTAGACCGGGTTGTCCGCGATGTCGCCGTGCTGCCCGGTCCACAGCGACGCGACCAGGTTGTTGGCATCCTTCGACAGCAGCCAGCCTTCCCAGAACTCGATCAGGAAGTCCTCGAGCGAGGCGAAGCCCAGCGCCTCGATGTCGAGCCGGTCGCGCAGGAACTTCTGCGAGAAGCCCCAGCCCGCGTACACCCGGCCGGCGGCGCGCAGGCCGCGCTCGGGCTGGCGTTCGTAGAAGCCCTCGCGCCATTCGGCGTCGGCCTGCAGCGCGGCCTTCACGCCCGCGAAGAAGACCTGGAAGTGGCGCGACGCGCGCGCCGCGCCCTGGAACGGCAGCAGCCGCTGCACCATGTCCGGGTACAGCGCGGCCCAGTGGAACGCATGCACCGCGCCCAGCGACCAGCCCGTGACCAGCCGCAGGGTGTCGATGCCCAGATGCTCGGTCACCAGCCGGTGCTGCTGCACCACGTTGTCGTAGACGGTCACATTGGGGAAGCGGCCGCGGTCGTTGGGCGCGGGCTGGTTGCTCGGCGAGCTCGAGACGCCGTTGCCGAAGGAGTTCGGCACGACGATGAAGTACTCCGACGGATCGAGCGCCTTGCCGGGCCCGATCAGCCATTCGTTGTCGGCGTGCGTGCTCGCGAACCAGGTCGGGTAGACGATGGCGTTGTCGCGCTTCGCATTGAGCTTGCCGTAGGTCTTGTAGGCCAGCTTCGCGTTGCGCAGCATGCGGCCCGATTGCAGGGCGATGTCGCCCGCCTCGAAAATCTCGTGGTCCATGGTGTTCGTTCCTCTCTTTGGATGTGTGCGTGGATGTGGGGGCTCAGACGCCGAGCAGTTCTTGCAACAGCGCGCGGTCGCCCTCGAGCTCGGCCTTGCGCGTCTCGCGCACGATGCGGCCCTGGTCCATGACGTAGGCGCGCTCGGCGATCGAGAGGCAGAAGTTCAGGTCCTGCTCGGCGACCAGCACCGACAGGCCGTCGCGGCGCAGCCGCAGCAGCACCTCGGCGATCTCGTCGACGATCGAGGGCTGCACGCCCTCGGTCGGCTCGTCGAGCAGCAGCAGCTTCGGCCGCGTGGCCAGCGCGCGCGCCATCGCGAGGATCTGCTGCTGGCCGCCGCTGAGCCGGCCCGCGAGGTCGTTGGCCTTGGGCACCAGCGCCGGGAAGTCGGCGAAGGCGCGCGCGATCGCCTCGGCGCGCGGATGGCCGCAGGCCACGGCAGCCAGCGCGATGTTCTCGCTGACCGACAGCCGCGGGAACACGAAGCGACCCTGCGGCACGTAGCCCAGGCCGCAGCGCGCGCGGTCGTCGGTACGCTCGGGCAGCGGCCGGCCGTCGAGCCGCGCGTTGCCGCCCATGGGCGTGGCCTGGCCGACCAGCAGGCGCATCAGCGTGGACTTGCCCACGCCGTTGCGGCCCAGCAGCGCGACGATCTCGCCGCGCCCCACGCTCAGGCTGGCGCGCTCGACGATCGATGTCTTGCCGTAGCCGCCGCCGATCTCAATGGCTTCGAACATGCTGCTGTCTCCCGAGATAGATGTCCAGGATGCGTTCGTCCTGGCGCAGGGTGTCGAGGTCGCCCTGGGCGAAGACCTCGCCGCGGTGCAGGACGGTCACTTCGGCGTCGAGCGTGCGCACGAAGGCCATGTCGTGCTCGACCACCACCACGGCCGCCGTTTCGGCCAGCACGCGCACCAGCTGCGAGAGTTCGCGGCGCTCGTCGCCGGTCATGCCCGCGGCCGGCTCGTCGAGCAGCACCACCGAAGGCTGCAGGCACAGCACCATGCCGAGGTCCAGCCATTGCTGCTCGCCATGCGAGAGGTCGGCCGCGTCGCGCTCGGCCAGCGCCTCGAGGCCGAGCGCGCGCAGCGTGCGTTCGCTGAGCCGGTCGGCCACCGCGGCATCGCGGTCGCGGCTGTAGGCGGCGATCCAGAGGTTGGTGCGCACGCTCAGTTCGCCGAACACCTGCGCCACCTGCATCTTGATGCCCACCCCGGCCTGCACGCGGCGGTACGGCATCCAGCGCGTGACGGGTCGCCCGTCGAGCACGATCTCGCCCGCGTCGAGCAGGTGCGTGCCCGTGAGGCAGCGCAGCAGCGAGCTCTTGCCCGCGCCGTTCGGCCCGATCAGACAGCGCACGCGGCCCGGCGCGAAGCGCTGGGTGACGCGGTTGACGGGCACCACGCCGCCGAAGCGCTTGACCCCGTCGCGGATCTCGAGCACCGGCGCCGGCACGGCCGCGCCCTCGCGCAGGCCGCGCACCAGGTCCACGTCCATCGCGGTCTTGGCCTGGCGCGCCTTGCCCTGCGCGCCGCCCGGCCCGCGCAGCGCCCGCAGCCGCCCGAGGCCGCCGAGCAGCCCGCCGCGCAGGAACAGCACGAGCAGGATCAGCGCCACGCCCATGATCAGCGTGGTCTGCCCGCCGACCACGCCGCCGCCCAGCCAGTACGACAGGCCGCCGACCGCCACCGCGCCCACGAAGGGGCCGGCCAGCGTGCCGAGCCCGCCCACCAGCACGTAGATCGGCACCAGCAGCGCCTGCTGCGCGCTGAACAGCGAGGGGTTGAGGTAGTTGGCCCAGGCACCGTAGAGCGCACCGGCCAGGCCCGCGATGCCGCCGGCCAGCGTGAACACCACGAGCTGGCAGCGCCGCACGTCGTAGCCCAGCAGCTCGGTCTTGGGGCCGTCGAGGCGCACGCAGTCGACCACGGTGCCGAAGGGCGAACGCAGCAGCGCGCGCACGCCCAGCAGCACCAGCGCCGAGACCGCCAGTACGCAGGCGAAGGTGCCCTGCGGCCCGAGCCCCTGCGCATCGGCCCCGAAGCCCAGCACGATGCCCGGGATGTTCGACAGGCCGTTGTCGCCGCCCACCACCGCATCGCCGAAGCGCGCCGAGAACGAGATGCTGCCGGTCCACAGCAGCAGGGTGACGGTGTAGGTCAGGATGGTGGCCTGCAGCGCGCCGAGGCGGCCGTGGAACAACAGCCAGCCGACCGCGCCGGCGGCCGCCGCGCCCACGATCGCGCCGACCGGCAGCGACCACATCAGCGTGTTGCCGGTGACGCTCGCGAGGTTGATCGCCGCCACGCTGCCGGCGTAGCCGCCGAGGCCGAAGAAGGCCGTCTGCCCGAGGCTCAGCATGCCGCCGCGGCCCCACACCATGTCCAGGCTCAGGCCCAGCAGGCCGAAGATCAGCCAGGAGCTCGCGAGGTAGGCGAGGTACTCGTCGACGAAGAAGGCGCCGGCGCCCAGCACCACGGTGCCGGCGACGGTGGCCAGCCACCAGGGTGCCGCACGGCGCTTGGTAGCCGGGTTCGTGGCCACGGGTGCGGCGAGGGTTCTGCTCATGTTCATGCGTCGCCTCCGTTCAGAGCTTCAGGCGCCAGCGCTCGGAGATGCCCTGCGGCCAGGCGCGCAGGGCCACGAGCGTGATCACGAAGAACACCACGTCGCCCGCGACGGTGGACCAGACGCTGGCCACCGCGCTCGCGGCCGAGCCCAGGATGCCGCCCGCGGCGATGGTGCCCGCGAGCGTGACCGGGCCCGCGACCACCACCGCCAGGAAGGCCTTGATGCCGAAGGCGAAGCCCATGCTGGGCGTGGCCGGCACGGCCGGCACCAGGATCGCGCCGGCCAGGCCCGCGAGACCGCAGCCCAGGGCGAAGGTGAGGTTGTTGATGCGCACCGTGCGCACGCCCATCGCGGCCGCGGTGGCCGGGTCCTGGATCGCGGCGCGCGCCATCAGGCCGTAGTTCGTGCGCGTGAGCAGCGCATACACGGCCGCGATCAGCACCGCCGCCACCACGATCAGGAACAGCAGGTAGCTGGAGATCGTGTAGTCGCCGATGCGCACGTTCGACGCCGGCATGCCGATGCCGGGCGTGACCGTACCGAACAGCAGCACCGCGCTCTGGTAGAGCGCGAGGCTCAGGCCCCACATGGCCAGCAGCGTGTCGAAGGGCCGGCCGTGCAGGCGCCGCACGATCAGCCATTCGACCAGCGCGCCGAAGGCCGCGGCCGCCAGCGCGGCCAGCGCCACCGCGAGCGGAAACGGCACGCCGGCACGCACCGCGGTCAGCGCCGCGTAGGCGCCGAACATGATGAATTCGCCATGCGCGAGGTTCACCACGCCCATCAGCCCGAACACCACGGCCAGGCCGAGCGTCGCGATCAGCAGCACCGAGCCGCTGGCGACCGACGAGAGCACGCCGGTCAGCAATTGATCCCATGCCATCGGGGGCCTCGCTCAGTTCGACGCGCCGGGCGTGAAGTGCTGCGCCGTCTGCGGCCTGGCGACCAGGTCGCAGACCTGGTCCTCGAACTTCGGCGCCACCGAGGCATAGGTCTCGACGATGTCGAAGCTCTGCGTCTTCGTGCCCACGCCGATGTAGATGTTCTGGCGCACGTGGTGCGACTTCGGCTGCATCGACACCGGGCCGGCCGGTGAGTCGAAGGCCACGCCCTCGCCCTCCTCGAAGGCCTGGATCACCTTCGCGGGCTCGGCCGACTTCGCCTTGTTCGCGGCCTTGGCCCACAGGTGCACCGCGTTGTAGACATCGACCGCGACCGCGGTCACCGGCTCCTTGTTGCCGTAGGCTTTTTCCCAGGAGGTTTTGAAGGCCTTGTTGCGCGGCGTGTCGAGCCAGGCGAAGTATTCGAGCGCCGCCACGATGCCCTCGCCAGCCTGCGGCGACACCACCACCTGCTGGTTGCCGCCGCCGTAGTTGGTCGACACCACGCCCACGCGGCTCTTCAGGCCCGCGGCCGCCATCTGCTCGAGGAAGCCGGTCTGGTTCGCGCCCACCGGCAGCGCGACCACGAAGTCGGGTTTGGCCTGCTGGATCTTGTTGATGGTGGGCGAGTAGTCGGTCAGCGTGAGCGGCAGGAAGTCGGCGCCGACCACCTCGCCGCCAAACTCCTTGGCGTAGAGGCGCACCCACTGCGCCGAGATGGTGCCGAAGTTGTAGTCGGGCGCCATGATGTAGACCTTGGGCCCGTACTTCTTGATCGCCCACTTCACGAGCACGCTGAGCTGCTGCGAGGCCGTGGCGCCCGTCACGAAAGTCTGCCGGTCGCAGGCGCCGCCCTCGTAGAGCGAGGAATAGAAGTAAGGGATCTTCGAGCGCCGCACGATCGGGCGGATCGCCTCGCGGCTCGAGCTCGTGAGGCCCGCGAACAGCGCCTGCACCTTGTCCTTGAGGATCAGCGTGGTCGTGTACTGCGTGTACTTGGCGTCCTCCGACTGCGCGTCGGCCTCGGCCACCTCGACCCTGGCGCCGGCCACGCCGCCCGCCGCGTTGATCTCGTCGACCGCGAGCCGCAGCGCGCGGCTCTGCTGGATGCCGTAGATGTTGAGGCCGCCGGTCTTGTCGAAGATGGCGCCGATGCGCACGGGCTCGCCGGCGGCGAAGGCGTGAGTGCCGAAGGCGGCGAGGCCCGCGGCGAGGAAGAGTCCGGCAAGCCGCGCGAAGGGACGCGAAGAAGGGGTGTGCATGGTGGCTGTCTCCTGGGGTGTCTGGATGATCGACGTGCCCGGGACGCCATGCCGATGCATGCGCCGGCACGCGCGCATGGCCAAGCCATGCGAAGCGCGCGCAGGCGCGTCGGCAATGCGGTGCGACCGCGGACACGAGGGGGACGGCAGAACTGCCGAGGGGAGAACCAGCGAAGCTGCCGGTTGCGCCGCGAGGGCGCCGAGGAAATCCGGCAAAGCTGCCGGAGAAGGGAACGGCGGCGAGGTTAACGCAGCGCGAACGCGGGTGTCAACGGGATGACACCCGATCTTGCGCTTCGGATCAGATCCGGCCCGCGGTCACGCCGCCGTCGACCGGCAGCACCGTGCCCGTGATCCAGGCCGCCTGGTCCGAAGCCAGGAACAGGATCGCCTGCGCCACGTCGGCCGGCTGGCCATTGCGGCCCAGCGGATGGAAGGCGTTGAAGCCCGGCAGCGTCTCGCGCACCTGCGCCTCGCTCATGAAGGTGTTGTAGACCGGCGTCTCGACCACCGCGGGCGCCACCGTGTTGATGCGGATCTTCAGCGGCGCCAGTTCGATCGCGAGGTTGCGCGTCAGCGCGTGCACGCCCGCATTGGCCGCCGAGTAGGCGGCCGACGGCGTGGCGCCGATGGCCTGGATCGCCCACAGCGAACCGGTCTGCACGATGGCGCCGCCGCCGCGTTCGCGCATCGCGCGTGCCGCGGCCTGCGCCATGAAGAACTTGCCCTTGAGGATGGTGTCGAGGAAGGCGTCGTACTCGGCGGCCTCGACCTCGAGGAAGGGCTTGGGGTTGAAGATGCCGGCGTTGTTGACCAGGATGTCGACGCCGCCGAAAGCGCGGGTGGCTTCGTCGACGAGGCGCTGCGCGGTGGCCGGGTCGGCGATGTCGCCGGCCACCGCGCGCACGCGCTCGCTGCGGGCATCGATCGCGGCCGCGGCACGCGCGAGCTTGTCGGCGTCGCGCCCGCCGATCACCACGCGCGCACCTTGTGCCACGAGCTGGCGGGCCACCTCCTGGCCGATGCCGGAGCCGCCGCCGGTGACGATGGCGACCTTGGAAGAAAAACTGTTCATAAGAGTCCTTGCTGGATGGATGGAATGAACGCAGTCTTCCTCGCCGATAGTCCGCGGGCAAATGAGAAGATCTGTCGCTGCGGCAAAGAAAAACTTTTCCGGAAGGACGACGGCATGAAGACCCCCGCCTATCTCAACGCCCTCAAGGCCTTCGAGGCCGCGGCGCGCCACCAGGGCTTCTCGGCCGCGGCCGAGGAACTCAGCGTGACGCCGGCCGCGGTCGGCCAGCTGGTGCGCAGCCTCGAGGCCTGGCTCGGCGTGCCGCTGTTCGTGCGCGCGAGCAGCGGCAGCGCGCGCCTCATGCCCACCGAGGCGGCGCGGCGCGCGTTGCCCGACATCCGCGAGGGCTTCGACCGCCTGGGCCTCGGTGTCGCAAGGCTCAAGGAGGCCACGCCGAATCCCGCCCTCACCGTGACGCTCAGCCCGGCTTTCGCGGCCAAGTGGCTGCTGCCGCGCATCGAGCGCTTCCAGGCCCGCCATCCGGGCACCGACCTGCTGCTCGACACCAACACGCGCACGGTGGACTTCCTCGCCGAGCACATCGACGTCGGCGTGCGCTATGGCGGTGGCGACTGGCCCGGGCTCGTCGCCACCAAGCTCATGGACGAGCAGGTCTTCCCGGTCTGCGCGCCCACGCTCAAGGGCTTGCGCCGGCCATCGGACCTCGCGCGCCGCACGCTCATCCACGACCTCTCGCTGCCCGCGCGCTCGGGTTTCCCGAGCTGGCGCAGCTGGTTCGACGGCATGTCGCTCGGCGCGCTGCCGGCCACGCGCGGGCTGCGCATCAACAACTCGGCCGCGGTGCTGCAGGCCGCGATCGATGGCCTGGGCGTGGCGCTGGGCCGCAGCGTGATGGTGCGCGACGACCTCGCCGCCGGGCGCCTGGTGCGCCCCTTCGGCGACAGGGGCAGCGTGCCCGCGCTGGCGTACTACGTCGTGCACCGGCCCGAGGCCGGGGCGATGCCGCAGGTGGCGGCCTTTCGCGACTGGCTGCGCGAGGAGGCCGCGCGCGACGCGTGAGACACCGCGCCGGGCGGCCCCGGCCGGCCGAGGGTATGCACTAATGCAGGTAGATTAATCAGCTTGCATTATCCGGCCATGCCCGCCGCCGCACGCCGCCATCCCAAGCCCGCCGAGCACCCGCCGCACACCGACGCGCCCGGCGACACCACGCATGCGCGGCTGCTCGCCGAGGCCATGAAGCTGATGGCGCGCGAAGGCATGAACGCGGTCTCGCTGCGCCGCATCGTGGTGGCGGCCGGTGCCAACAACGCCTCCGCGTTGCACTACCACTTCGGCAGCCGCGAGGGCCTGGTGGGCGAGATCACCGCGATGCTGCAGCACTGGCTGGAGCCGCGATCCTGCGCGGGCCTGGAAGCGCTGCGCGGACGGCCGCACGGCGTGCGCGACATCATGGAGGCCGCCTTCGGCCCGATGATCGAGATGCTGCAGACGCCGGCCTTCGGCCGCGACGCGGTCTGCTTCATCGGCCGGCTCGGCTGGGACTTCGGCGAGGCCGGCCAGCGGCTGTCCGCGAAGCTGCACCGCAAGCTGCTGGGCCTCGCGGTCGAGCTGCTCGAGGCGCAGTTGCCGCACGCCTCGCGCGAGACGATCCAGTACCGGCTCATCCTCAGCATGAACGTCGTGTACTACGGCATCTCCTACCGCAGCTACCTCAAGCGCTCGCCCTTCGGCGTGATGCCGATGTCGGAGCGCGGCAACGAGGCGCGCGAGCGCCAGGAGTTCATGGACTACCTGGAGGCCGGCGTGCGCAACGTGCCGGGCCCCGGCACCCCACGCCTCGACGCCGGCTGAGCCGCGCCTCGGGTGTACCCGGACCCGCCGGATGGACGGGTCGTCTTTCGAGAAAACCAAGACGGAGACATTCCCCATGCCCAGAAATTTCAGGCCACGCCTGCGCCCGGTCGCATCGCTGCTGGCACTCGGCCTCGTGCTCGCTTCGTGCGGAGGCGGCGGCAACGGCAATCCCGCGCTCTGGCTCGCACCGCCGCCCACGGGTGCCGGCTCCCCGGACAGCGCCCCGCCGCCACCACCGCCGGCCGCGGTGGGCCAGGCGCTCTCGATCTCCACGCACGAGATCGCGAGCAAGGCCAAGGCCCTGCGCACGCCTGGCACGACCGGCGTCAAGGTCGACGCCTCGAGCAAGCTCGCCACGCAGTTCGGCGGCACCGAGGTGGACCTGAACCGTGTGCGCTACACGCGCTACGGCCTCGAGGGCAACGCAGGCAAGCCGGTCGACGCGGTGCTGATCGCCGTGCCCGGTACGCTGGCCGCGTCGCACAGCTACCTGGTGCTGGCGGAGAACCTGGTTTGGCGCATGTGGAAGGACCACGGCAAGGTGGTCGAGCTCTGGGGCATCGACCGGCGTTCGGTGCTGCTGGAGGACACCAAGGGCCTGCAGATCGCCGAGCGCGAGCGCAAGGCCGAGATCGGCCTCGACTTCCTCTACGGCGCCGAGCTCGGCCTGTCGCTCGATCCCAGACTCGACCGGCGCGCGGTCTTCCACGACAGCACCGACGTGCCCTTCATCGCCGACTGGACGCCACAGGTGCATTCGATCGACATCGACGCGGTGGTCGATGTGGCGCTCACGGTCGCGCGCAACCGCAACGTCTTCCTCGGCGGCCACTCGGCCGGCACCGGCTTCGTCGCGCGCTACGCGGCCACCGACTTCAACCTCTCGGGCAGCGGCCCCGCGCAGCCCGGCTACGCCAAGCTCAAGGGCCTGGTGCTGTTCGAGGGCGCGGGTGCCTCGCTGGCGGCGACGCCGCCCACCGATGCCCAGCTCGACGCGGTCATCGCCGCGGCGGAAGGCGGCCTGCACGACGCGGTCGCGACCGGCAAGGTGCAGGCCTTCGTCTCGGTACCGGGCCTGACGCCGCGCGTGAACGCCTCGACCGAGGTCACGGGCATGCAGATCGCGTTCGAGGGCACGATCAACGGCACGCAGGCGCTGCTGCAGACCGACCAGCGCGGCATCGCGGACAACAACGTCTACAGCGTCGTCACCGACTTCACCAAGCGCGCGTTCCCGGTCACGGCCGGCGCGGCGCTCGGCACCTTCATGGACGACGACAACCTCGCGCGCACCGTCTTCTATTCGATCTCGCTCGGAGCATTGGGCGATGCGCGCGCCGACGGCGTGCGCGTCTGGCTCGACAACGACACGGCGCTGCCGGCCGCGGCCTTCCGCGACTTCGGTCCCATGCCGGCCACCATCGCGGGCTCGCTGCCGGCCTGGGGCAAGGAGCTCGAGCCGACCAATCTCAAGCGCTTCTCGCGCGCGCTGTTCCTCGGCGACACCACCTACAGCGACTGGTACTACCCGAGCTCGGGCCTGCTGATCGGCAACTCCGCCGCCGGCGGCGGCGCCAACCTCGGACTGGACACCAGCGCCCTCTCGCTGCCCGTGAGCCAGGGCGGGCGCGGGCGTGCCGACATCGTCAACCAGACCCAGGCCCGCAGGATCGACATTCCGGTGATCGCCTTCGGCGGTTCGAACGGACTCTCGCCCGTGCCTGGCGTGTGGCGCGGCTTCGCCGAGGCGATCGCGCCCTGCGCGGCTCCGAGCTGCGTGGCCGGCACGCCGCGCACGCCGGCCGGGCAGGCGGCCAACCTCGCCGACCGCAAGTTCGGCGACGTGGCGGGCGGCTTCGAGGTGCACATCAGCGAGGGCTACACCCACGTCGACATCCTGACCGCCGACGATGGCGACAGCAACAAGGTGGTGCGGCCGCTGGCCGACTTCATCGAGCGCAACATCCTTTGACTGGAGCGCCCGGCCGCGGGCGATGGAGTTCCGAAGCGTGACGCATGCCATGAGCTTTTCCATGCCGGCCTTCGGCACCGCGGCATCGACCGCACCCGCGAAGGCCAGGCGCCCGGCCATGCCACGGCAGCTGGCATTGCAGCTGCGCGGCAGCTACGAGAGGCTGCGCGAATGCCGCTGCGCCTGCGCGCGCGGCGAGGCACTGATCTTCCATTGCCGGCAGCAGATCCTCGAATACGAAGCCGATCCGCGGCAGTTCGCGCGCACCTACTTCGCGGGCAGCGCGCCCGATGCGTTTGCGGTGCTCGCGAGCATGCGGCGCGCGCACGAAACCCTGGCGCGCTACCAGGGCGAGATCGCCGGCTTGCAGGCGGAACTCGCCGCGGCCGAGGCCGAATGCGCGCGCACCGAGCAGTCGGTCGAGGCACGGCTGGCCACGCTCGGCGCGCCGCGGCCGAACTGGTGCCGCTGGCCCGAGGCGCCGCATGCGCTCGAGAAGATGCGCAGGAGCCACCTGAGCCACTTCCGGCTGCGGCCGCAGCCGGTCTTGGCAGCGGCTTTCCCGAGTTAGCCGCTCGCGCTACGCGCGGTTCAGCGCAGCGCCGGCGCGCGAAAGCCCGCGGCGGCGAACTGCACCAGCTGCTCGATCAGCTCGTTGGAGTCCTGCGGCGTGGCGTTGCCTTGGGAGAGCCGCTTGAAGCTGCGTCCATGCGGCCGCGTGGCGGTCAGGATCGCTCCCACGAGGAAGAAGAGCCGCCACACCAGCGTCTCGCGCGGAATGCCCGGCAGGCAGGCCTCGAGCATCGAGAGAAAGCGGGAATTGATGGCGTCGTAGATCTCGACGATCAACTGCTCCGACAGCTTTCCCTGCTCGGCATTCAGGCTGAACGACAGCGTGGTGACGGGGCTTTCCTTCGCCAGCGAACGTCCCTCGAACATCGGCGCCACCCAGGCCCGCACGATCGCTTCGACCGTGAGCCTGCCCGCTTGCTCGAGCTGATCGAAGTTGGCGGCGCGCTTGTCGTTCAAAGGCGCCGCGACCTCCTTGAACACCTGCACGAACAGGCCTTCCTTGCCGCCGAAGTAGTAGGAAATCAGCGCGGAGTTGGTCTTCGCGCGGTCCGCGATCTCCCGGATCGACACGCCGCGGTAGCCGTTCTTGATGAACAGATGCGTCGCGGCCGCGAGCAGCCTGCGCTGCACGTCCGCGTTCTTTTCTTCGACGCCCTCGGCGCGGGACTTGGTTTTCGTGGCCATGAAATCCGGGCATGCATCCTTCTTAATCAATGATTAAAGCACGAAACGATCTCGGCTTCCATAGGGAAAATCCGGGCGGGCGCGCCGCTTGTCCCCGCTTCATGGCCAAACCTATACTTTAATCATTGATTAAAACCGGCCGCGATCCACCTCGGCCTCTTGGACAAGGAAGCAGCTTCCCATGCATGAGACATCGACCGGACTCGGGACACCGAGCCATGACGCGCCAGACAGCGGCTCCCGCGAGCGCAGGCAGATCGCGCAGCAATGGATCGAAACTTTCGACGACGCGCTTCGACAGCGCGACTGCCATCGCGCGGCTCGGCTGTTCGGTGACGACGGCTACTGGCGCGACATCCTGAGCTTCACCTGGAAGATCGCCACGCGACAGGGAGCGCTCGAGATCGCGCAAGCACTGCAGTCCACGCTCGAGGCCTGCGGCGCGGCCAACTTCCGCCTCGAAGCGCAGGCGCCGATGCGAGGCCAGCTCGGCGGTGTCGAGACCCTCGAGGCCTTCTTCCGTTTCGACACCCGCGTCGCGCACGGGCGTGGCTTCCTGCGCCTGACGCCCGATCCGACCCAGCCTGGCGGCTGGAAGGCACTGAACTTCCTCACGACGATCCACGAACTGAAAGCCTTCCCCCAAGACCCGTTCCTGACCCGTCGCCGCGAGAGCACGGGCCGCCGCGGCGTGGACAACTGGCTCGACCGCCGCCAGGCCGCCGCCGAGTTCGCCGAGAAGGACCCCGAGGTGCTGATCATCGGCGCCGGGCAAGCCGGCCTCGCGCTGGGCGCACGCCTCGCGCAGCTCGATGTCGCCACGCTGATCGTGGACCGCCACGAGCGCGTGGGCGACAACTGGCGCAAGCGCTATCACTCGTTGACGCTGCACAACGAGATCTGCACCAACCACCTGCCCTACCTTCCCTTTCCCAAGACCTGGCCGGTCTACATCCCGAAGGACATGCTGGCCAACTTCATGGAGTTCTACGCGATGAGCATGGAGCTCAACGTATGGAGCCGTACGAGCTTCCTCGATGGCACCCACGACGCCACGGCCAGGCGCTGGACGGTGCGGGTGCAGCGAGCGGACGGATCCATCCGGACGCTGCGGCCGAGCCAGGTCGTGATGGCGGTCGGCGCGAGCGGCGTTCCCAAGGTGCCGCGCATCCGCGGGCTGGAAGACTTCGGTGGCCAGGTGGTGCATTCGAGCCGCAGCACCGACGACCTCGAGGTCGCCGGCAAGTCCGTGCTGGTCGTCGGTGCCGGCACCAGTGCGCATGACATCGCGCAGGACCTGCATCTGCGCGGCGCCGAAGTCACCATGCTGCAGCGCTCCTCCACCACGGTGGTCGGCCTGGAGCCCGCATCGGTGCGCGCCTATGCGATCTACCGCGCCAACGAAGGCGTGCGGCCCATCGAGGAAACGGACCTGATGAGCGCCGCGATCCCCTTCGATCTGGTCCGGCAGCTGCACGGTCCGTTGAGCCAACAGATGGCACGGGACGACAAGGAACTGCTGGAAGGCCTGCGCAGCGTCGGCTTCATGCTCGACAACGGCGAGGACGACACGGGCTTCTTCATGAAGCTGCTGCGTTCCCTCAGCGGCTACTACCTCAACGTCGGCGCGTCCGACCTGATCGTCGAGCGCAAGATCAGGCTCAAGACCGGCGTGGGCATCGAGCGCGTGAAGGACAAGGAAGTGCTCTTCACCGACGGCGATGCGATGCCCGCGGACATGCTGGTGATGGCCACCGGCTACCAGCCGCTGCAGGAAGCCGTGCGCACGATGTTCGGCAGCGAGGTCGCCGAGCGCGTCGGCCCGATCTGGGGCATCGGCCCCGATGGCGAGATGCGCAACATGTGGGTGCGCACGCGCCAGGAAGGTTTCTATGTCGCCGGCGGCACCTTGACCATGTGCCGCTTCTACTCGCACGTCACGGCGCTGCTGATCAAGGCGGCGCTCGAGGACCTGATCACGCCCGACGCGGGCACGCCGGAGGCACGGCAATGACCGATGCGGCACAGGGCCATGCGATCACGAAAGCGCGCGCCGGTTTTTCGTCCCGCGCGCGCAGCCCCTGGTGGGTGGTCGTCGCGGCGGTGCTCGGCACGCTGGTGGGCAACGGGCCGCTGCTCCAGTTCAGCTTCAGCGTGTTCGTCAAGCCGCTGGCGGAGGCCTTCGCCACCGACCGCGCGACCATCTCCTCGGCGATCCTGGTGGGCTTCGTGGTGACGAGCCTCTCCACGCCGTTGGCGGGACGGCTGGTCGACCGGTATGGCGTGCGCGCGGTCGTGCTGCCGGGGATCGTGCTGTTCGCGCTGTCCATCGCGGCCCTCGGCGTCGTGCCGCAGACGCCGCTGCAGTTCATCCTCATGTACGGCGTGGCCGGCGTCTTCGCGGCGGCGCAGTCGCCGCTGCCCTATGCCAAGGCGGTGACCGGCGCCTTCGAACGCCATCGCGGCCTCGCGCTCGGCCTGTCGATGGCGGGCGTGGGCCTCGGCGCGGCCCTGCTGCCGCATCTGGCCCAGGCGCTGATCGCGGCGCACGGCTGGCGCATCGCCTTCATCGGGCTGGGCGCCACGGTGCTGCTCGTCGCCTTCCCGCCGGCCTGCCTGCTGCTGAAGGAGCCCGTGCCCGCGGCCTCGCTCGCGCGGCAGGCCGCGCCGGGCCTGAGCGCGCGGGAAGCGTTCCGCACGAAGCAGTTCTGGTGCCTGGCCCTGGTCTTCTTCGCCGTCGTGATGGCCTGCGGCGGGACCATCGCGCACATCACGGCGATCCTCACCGACCGCGGCGTCTCGGCGCAGCTGGCGACCTCGGCGATCAGCGCGGCGGGCATCGCGCTCATCATCGGGCGGCTGCTCGCGGGCTTCCTGCTCGACCGCATCTTCGGTCCGTACGTGGCGCTGGTCTTCATCCTCATGCCGCTGATCGGCATCGTGCTGCTCCATGCGCCGGCGCATCCTGCGATCTACCTGATCGCCACCGTGTGCATCGGCCTGGGCCTGGGCGCCGAGGTGGACCTGATCGCGTTCTTCATCTCGCGCTACCTCGGGATGCGCGCCTTCGGCGAGATCTACGGCTATCTGTTCGCGGTCTTCATGTTCGGCTCCGGCCTCGGTCCGTTCCTGATGGGGCTGTCGTACAGCCGCCTGGGCAGCTACGGGCCCACGCTCGCCGGGCTCGCGATCGGCCTCGTGGTCGCGAGCGTGGCCGTGATGCTGCTGGGGCCGTACCGGTATGCGCTAGGGCGGCAGGGGGAGAAGCATCCATGAACGAGACCCTTTCGGGCGTGGATCCGGCGCTTCGCGAGGCCCTTCGCCAATCGGCCGAGCTGGCCGCGGCGCACGGCAACTCGAACGATGGCATCGCGGGCCTCCGGCGCGGCATGGAACTGACCCGCCAGTACTGGAACGAGGGCGGTCCGTCGATGCGCGCGATCGAGCGCGTGCGCGTTCCCGTCGAGGGCGGCACCGTCTCGATCGTGGTCTACCGACCGGAGGACGGACCGGCGCTTCTGCCAGCCTTCGTCTACTTGCACGGCGGCGGTTTCAAGACCGGCTCCGAATGGACCAACGACCGGCAGATGCGCGAGATCGCCAAGGCCTGGGGCGGCATCGTCGTGAGCGCGGACTATGCGCATGCACCCGAGCACCGCTTTCCCGTGGCGGTCGAACAGACCGCATCGCTGCTTCGCGCATTGCACGCACGCGGCGACGCGTGGGGCATCGATGGCGACAGGCTCGCATGCGGCGGATGCTCGGCGGGCGCCAACGTGTCGTTCGGGGCGGCCGTCGCGCTCGGACGCCAGCCCTGGCTGCAGGCGGCCGTCGGCATCGTCGGCGCGTTCAACGGGGACACCTCGACCGACTCGATGCGCCGCCACGGCAACGCCGGCCTGTTTCCGGACCTCGCATCCGTGCCGCCCATCTTCGGCGACTACCTTCCCGACGAGGCCAGCCGGAACGATCCACGCGCCAACCTGCTGCTCGCGGACCCCGGCCTGCTGCCGACCACCTTCCTGGCCGCGGCGCAGTTCGATGTGTTCCTCGACGCGTCCTCGGCCATGGCGCGGTCGCTCGGGTCCGCCGGGCGATTGGACCGGCTCGAGATCTATCGCGGCATGACGCACCTGTTCTTCGGCTTCAGCCGCAGCGTGGAAGGCGCCGCGCAATGCACTCGCGACATCGGCGGCTTTCTCGCGCGGGTCTTGCCGCCGGGCCGCCGATGACGCCGCCTCGGGCGGCGCTTCCATAATCGCTGCCTTCCCCCCGCACCGGACCCCATCGCCCCCATGAGCGCCGCCGACTTCCTCCTGTCCCCCTCCGTCCAGAAGCTCCTGCAGGTGCTCTACGGAAATCCCGAGGAACCCTTCACCACGAACGAACTGGCGCAGAAGACAAAGCTCGACGCGGCCGAGGTGGAGGGCACGCTCGCGCACCTCGTCGGCAGCGGCATGCTGTCGCGGCATGCCGCGAAGGAGGAACTGCCCGAAACCTTCACGCTCGATCGCGGCTTCGTGTTCCACCGCGAGCTGCGCCGCATCGCGCTGAAGTCCTTCGCGGCGGCCGAGCCGGTTCGCGCGATGCTGCGCGCCAGGTTCAAGGATTCGGTGGTGCGTGCCTTCGTGCTCGGTGAGGACGCGAACGGCATCGTGGAAGTGCTTGTCGTGCATGGCGCGGTGACGCCCGACGAAGCGGCGATGACCGCCGCCTGCCGCAAGCTGTCGAAGGCCATCCATCGCCATCTGCAGGTGCATGTGATCTCGAACGCGCGCTTCGAGGGCCTCGCGCCGCGTGATGCACTGGCCGCCAAGCTCGGGGCCGAGACGGCCTTCGAGATCATCGCGCCGGGCGACACCAAGGCGCGCCTGAAGCCCGAGCGCGCGGGCCTGTTGCACAGCGCGAAGAAGACGCTGGCGGCACTGTCCAGGTCGGCGCGACGCGGCGAATGACCGGCGCGAATTAGAGCGCGCCTAATTAGCTCAAAAGTCCTCGCAATACTTTTCTATTCACCACGGAATTCCGTGGGAATTAGGCAGTTCTTATTCACGCAATGCGCTTGCCGGCATCTCCAACATATTTGCCATACCCCTGCTGACCGTATTGAAGTTGCTGCGACGCAACAAACTTTTTCCTCCTGCTTCTCCCTCTGAAAGTAAGCCGAACCGCCTCGAAAATGAGGCTTTCTGGGTGCAGTGCGAAAAACCCCAGGAAACCTTTCTTGCTCAATTGAGAGCGTGAAATATTGCCGCACTCGAAACTGCCATCGAAGTGACTGCAACCGCTTGTACATTTGGTTTTTAAATGTCAACGGAATGTCAATTCGACCCGCTGCGGACGTGCGAGAAGGCAGCTTCTGGCAATTCGCTTCGCGCCTGCAATGCCCCGTTGGCAACCCCATGTCCAACTTGGAGCAGCGCATGCAAGGCAGCGGTCCCCTGAGCAGTTCGGCGCCTCTCACCTCGGGTCAGATGGCGATGTGGCTGGGCGCGAAGTTCGCGTCGCCCGACACCAATTTCAACCTCGCGGAAGCCATCGATATCGACGGCCCGATCGACCCCGCAATCTTCCTCGCGGCCATGCGCCGCATCACCGAGGAGGTCGAGGCCACGCGGCTGAACTTCGTCGACGCGGGCCAGGGGCCGCGCCAGGTGGTGGCGAGCAGCTTCGAGGGCGAGATCCCCTACCTCGACCTCAGCGCCGAGGCCGATCCCGCGGCGCGGGCCGAGCGCTGGATGCGCGCGGACTTCGAACGCAACATCGACCTCGCGCGCGGCCAGCTGTGGCTGTCGGCGCTGATCCGCCTCGCACCGGATCGCCACATCTGGTACCACCGCAGCCACCACATCGTGCTCGACGGCTTCGGCGGCGGGCTGATCGCGCGGCGCTTCGCCGACATCTACAGCGCGATGGCCGAAGGCGCCGCCGAGGTGCCCGAGGCCTCGCGCCTGGCACCGCTGTCGCAGCTGGCCGAGGAAGACCGCGCCTACCGCGAATCGGGCCGCTTCCCGCGCGACCGCCAGTACTGGACCGAGCGCTTCGCCGACGCGCCCGATCCGCTGAGCCTCGCATCGCAGCGCTCGGTCAACATCGGCGGCCTGCTGCGCCAGACGGTGCACCTGCCCGCGGCCAGCGTGCAGGCGCTGCAGCAGATCGCGCAGGAGCTCGGCACCACGCTGCCGCAGATCCTGATCGCCACCACCGCGGCCTATCTCTACCGCGCCACCGGCATCGAGGACATGGCGATCGGCATCCCGGTCACCGCGCGCCACAACGATCGCATGCGGCGCGTGCCCGCGATGGTGGCCAATGCCGTCCCGCTGCGCCTCGCGATGCGCGCCGACCTGCCGATCCCCGAACTGATCCGCGAAGTGGGCCGCCAGATGCGGCAGGTGCTGCGCCACCAGTCGTACCGCTACGAGCATCTGCGCAGCGACCTCAACATGCTGGTCAACAACCGCCAGCTGTTCACCACCGTGGTCAACGTCGAGCCCTTCGACTACGACTTCCGTTTCGCCGGCCATGCGGCGCGGCCGCGCAACCTCTCGAACGGTACGGCCGAGGACCTGGGCATCTTCCTCTACGAGCGCGGCAACGGACAGGACCTGCAGATCGACTTCGACGCCAATCCCGCGGTGCACACCGCGCAGGGGCTGGCCGATCACCAGCGCCGGCTGATCGCCTTCATCGATGCCGTGATCCGGCAACCGCAGCAGGCCGTCGGCCATGTCGACCTGCTCGGTGCCGAGGAGCGCCGGCAGTTGCTGTTCGGCTGGAACGATACCGAACACGCCGTGCCCGACACGCACCTGGTCGCGCTGATCGAGGCCCAGCTCACCGCCCGGCCCGAGGCGATCGCACTGCGCTTCGAGGGCGAGGCGATGTCCAACGCCGAACTCAACCGCCGCGCCAACCGCCTCGCGCAATTGCTGCGCGCACGCGGCGCGGGCCCCGAGCGCACGGTGGCGCTCGCGATCCCGCGTTCGATGGAACTGATGGTGGCGCTGCTCGCCACCTTGAAGACCGGCGCGGCCTACCTGCCGGTCGACCCCGATTTCCCGGCCGACCGCATCGCCTTCATGCTCGGCGACGCTGCGCCCGTGTGCCTGGTCACCACCGAAGCGCTCGCGCAGGTGCTGCCCGCCGACGCCCCGCGCCTGTTGATCGATGGGGCGCAAACGATTGCCGATCTGGCGAATTGCGAAGAAGCCGACTTCGCAGTCGCGATCGATCCCGCGCACCCGGCCTACGTGATCTACACCTCGGGCTCGACCGGCCGGCCCAAGGGCGCGGTGGTGTCGCATCGCGCCATCGTCAACCGCCTGCTGTGGATGCAGGCGCGCTACGGCCTCGCGGCCGACGACCGCGTGCTGCAGAAGACGCCCTCGAGCTTCGACGTGTCGGTGTGGGAGTTCTTCTGGCCGCTGATCGACGGCGCCACGCTGGTGCTCGCCCGGCCCGGCGGCCACAAGGACGCGGCCTATCTCGCGGGCCTGATCGCCGACGAAGGCATCACGACGCTGCATTTCGTGCCCTCGATGCTCGAGGTCTTCCTGCGCGACCCCGCGGCCGCCGGCTGCACCAGTCTGCGCCGCGTGATCTGCAGCGGCGAGGCGCTGTCGCCCGCGCTGCAGGCGCAATGCCACGAGCGCCTGGGCGCCGAGCTGCACAACCTCTACGGCCCGACCGAGGCCGCGGTCGACGTCACCGCGTGGGAATGCGAACGCTCGCAGGCCGCGCCGAAGAGCGTGCCGATCGGCCGGCCGATCTGGAACACGCAGATGTACGTGCTCGACAGCGGCCTGCAGCCGGTGCCGGCCGGCGTGGCCGGCGAGCTCTACATCGCGGGCACGGGCCTGGCGCGCGGCTACCTGGGCCGGCCGCTGCTCAGCGCCGAGCGCTTCGTCGCCAATCCGCATGGCGCGCCCGGCAGCCGCATGTACCGCACCGGCGACCTCGCGAGCTGGCGCGCCGACGGCAGCCTGGACTACCTGGGCCGCGCCGACCAGCAGGTGAAGATCCGCGGCCTGCGCATCGAGCCCGGCGAGATCGAGGCGGTGCTGCTCGAGCATCCGCAGATCGCACAGGCCGCGGTGGTGGCGCGCGAGGACGCTCCCGGCGAGAAGCGCCTGGTGGCCTACCTCGTGCCGGCCGAGGCCGCCGATCCACAGACGGCCGAGCTGCGCACGCACCTCGCGCAGGCGCTGCCCGACTACATGGTGCCCTCGGCCTTCGTGAGCCTGCCCGCGCTGCCGCTGGGCCCGAGCGGCAAGCTCGATCGCAAGGCGCTGCCGCCGCCCGAGGTGCAGGCCGCCACGCCCTATGCCGCGCCACGCACGCCCACCGAGAAGATCCTGGCCGGCCTCTGGGCCGAAACGCTGCACCTGCAGCGCGTGGGCATCCACGACAACTTCTTCGAGCTCGGCGGCCACTCGCTGATGATCGTGCAGCTGGTCTCGATGATCCGCCAGCAGTTCATGATCGACCTGCCGCTGGACACGCTGTTCCAGGTCTCGACCATCGCCGGCCTCGCCGAGCTGCTCGACCAGGAATCGGTGGCGCGGCCCAGCCTGGTGCCGATGCCGCGCCCGGCGCGCATCCCGCTGTCCTTCGCGCAGCGCCGCCTGTGGCTGATGAACCAGCTCGAGGGCGCCAACCCGGCCTACAACATGCCGCTGGCGCTGCGCCTGTCGGGCACGCTCGACCGCGCGGCCCTGCATGCGGCGCTCGACGACCTGGTGCAGCGCCACGAGAGCCTGCGCACCATCTACCCGAACGAGGACGGGCTGCCGTGGCAGCAGGTGCTCGACGGCGCGCAGGCGCGCCCCGCGGTGCTCGAGGCCGACAGCAGCGAGGACGAGATCGCCGCGCAGCTGCATGCGGCCGCGGGCCATGCCTTCGACCTCGGCAGCACGGCGCCGCTGCGCGTGTCGCTGTTCAAACTGGCCGACGACGAGCACGTGCTGCTGCTGCTCACGCACCATATCGCCGGCGACGGCGCCTCGCTGCTGCCGCTGGCGCGCGACCTCAGCGTGGCCTACGCGGCGCGCTGCGAGGGCAAGGCGCCGGGCTGGACGCCACTGCCGCTGCAGTACGCCGACTACGCGCTGTGGCAGCAGGAGCTGCTGGGCAGCGAGGACGATGCCGAGAGCATGGCCGGGCGCCAGCGCGCGTTCTGGCAGGCCACGCTGCAGGACCTGCCCGAGCAGCTCGCGCTGCCGGCCGACCATCCGCGCCCGCTGGCGCCGAGCTACCGCGGCGACGTGGTGCCGCTGCAGATCGCGCCGCAGGTGCACGAGCGCATCCTGCAGCTGGCGCGCGACGGGCAGGCCAGCGTCTTCATGGTGCTGCAGGCCGCGCTCGCAGGCCTCTTGAGCCGGCTCGGCGCGGGCGACGACATCGTGATCGGCAGCCCGGTCGCGGGCCGCAGCGACCACGCGCTCGACGAGCTGATCGGCTGCTTCGTCAACACGCTGGTGCTGCGCACCGACACCTCGGGCCGGCCCAGCCTGCGCGAGCTGGTTTCGCGCGTGCGCGCCACCAACCTCGCGGCCTATGCCAACCAGGAGTTCCCGTACGACCGCCTGGTGGAGCTGCAGCGCAGCGGCGTGGGCCGCGCGCGCACCAACCAGCCGCTGTTCCAGGTGATGCTGGGCTTCCAGAACAGCAGCCGGCTGTCGTTCAGCCTGCCGGGCCTGTCGATCACGCCGCAGCCGGTGGAGATCGACACCGCGAAGTTCGACCTGTCCTTCATCCTCAGCGAACAGCGCGGCGCCGACGGCCTGCCGGGCGGCATCGGCGGCGGCATCCAGTACAGCAGCGACCTGTTCGAGCGCGCCACCGTCGAGGCCATGGCCGCGCGGCTGGCCCGGCTGCTCGAGGAGGCCTGCGACGCGCCCGACGCGCCGATCGCCGAGCTCGCGATCCTGAGCGCCGAGGAACGGCACCGGCTGCTGTCGCAATGGAGCGGCCAGCCGCGCGAACTCGCGCCGCGCTCGCTGGCCGCCATGGTGGCCGCGCATGCCGCCGAGCGCCCGCAGGCACCCGCCGTGGTGCTCGACGACGCGACCGTCGGCTATGCCGAACTCGACGCGCGCGCCAACCGGCTCGCGCAGTTGCTGCGCGCACGCGGCATCGCGCTCGGCGCCATCGTCGCCACGGTGCTGCCGCGCTCGCTCGACCTGGTCGTGGCCCACCTGGCGATCGTCAAGGCCGGCGCCACCTACCTGCCCATCGATCCGAACCACATGGCGGCGCGCAGCGCCTTCGTGTTCCAGGAAGCCGCGCCCGCGGCGGTGCTCACGCACGAGGCGCTGCTGCCCCAGCTGGACGACATCGCCCATTGCATCGCGCTCGACGCTGCCGACACGCGCGAGGCGATCGCGGCCCAGTCCGAGGCCGCGCCATCGGCGCCGCCCGCCGATCCGCGCGAGGCCGCCTACGTCATCTACACCTCGGGCTCCACCGGCCTGCCCAAGGGCGTGGTCGTGCCGCATGCGGGCCTGGCCAGCCTCGGCGCCGCCATGCAGGAGCGGCTGGCGATCGCGCCCGACTCGCGCGTGCTGCAGTTCTCCTCCTGCGGCTTCGATGCCTCGGTGATGGACCAGCTCATGGCCTTCCACGCGGGCGCCGCGCTGGTGGTGCCGGGCGCGCAGCAGCTGCTGGGCAGCGACCTCGCCGAGCTGCTCGAGGCCCGGGCCGTGAGCCATGCGCTGATTCCGCCGGCCGCGCTCTCGACCCTGCCGCCCGGCGAGTTCGCGACGCTGCGGACGCTGGTGGTCGGCGGCGATGCCTGCTCGGCCGAGCTGGCCGCGCGCTGGGCGCCGGGGCGTCGCATGGTCAACGCCTACGGCCCGACCGAGATCACCATCTGCGCGAGCATGAGCGCGCCGATGGAAGCCGGCCGGCAGCCCTCGATCGGCCAGCCGATCTGGAACACGCGCATGTACGTGCTCGACGAGCAGCTGCAGCCGGTGCCGCCCGGCGTCGCGGGCGAGCTCTACATCGCGGGCGCCGGCGTGGCACGCGGCTACCTGAACCGCGCCGCGCTCAGCGCCGAGCGCTTCGTGGCCGATCCGCACGGCGCGCCCGGCAGCTGCATGTACCGCAGCGGCGACCTCGCGCGCTGGCGCGCCGACGGCAGCCTCGATTTCCTCGGCCGCGCCGACCAGCAGGTGAAGATCCGCGGCTACCGCATCGAGCCCGGCGAGATCGAGTCGGCGCTGCTGCAGCATCCGCAGGTGACGCAGGCCGCGGTGATCGCGCGCGAGGACACGCCCGGCGACAAGCGCCTGGTGGCCTACTTCGTCGCCGCCGCCGATCCGCAGCCGACCGAGCTGCGCGCCCACATGGCGCGCGCCCTGCCCGACTACATGGTGCCCTCGGCCTTCGTGCACCTGCCCGCGCTGCCGCTCACGCCAAGCGGCAAGCTCGACCGCAAGGCGCTGCCCGTGCCCGAGCAGCAGGCCGCGGTGCAGTACGTCGCGCCGCGCACGCCCACCGAGGAACTGCTGGCCGGCCTGTGGCGCGAGACGCTGCGGCTGGAGCGCGTGGGCATCCACGACAACTTCTTCGAGATCGGCGGCCATTCGCTGATGGCGATCCAGCTCGGCATGCGCATCCGCCAGCAGGTGCGCGCGGACTTCCCGCATGCCGAGGTCTACAACCGGCCCTCGATCGCCGAGCTCGCCGCCTGGATCGACGACAACGCGGGCACGACCGAGGCGCTCGACCTGTCGCGCGAGGTGGTGCTGCCCGCGCATGTTCAGGCGCAGGCGATCGCGCCCACGCTGGCACCTCGACGCGTGTTCCTCACCGGCGCCAGCGGCTTCGTCGGCAGCCACCTGCTGGCCGCGCTGCTGCGCGACACCGAAGCCCGCGTGGTCTGCCACGTGCGCGCGGCCGACCCCGAAGCCGGCGCGCTGCGGCTGAAGCGCACGCTGGCCACGCGCCAGCTCGAATCGATCTGGGACGACGCGCGCATCGAGGTCGTCACGGGCGACCTCGGCAAGCCGCGCCTGGGCCTCGACGACGACGCGGTGCGGCTGGTGCGCGACGGCTGCGACGCGCTCTACCACTGCGCCGCGCAGGTCGACTTCCTGCATCCCTACGCCAGCCTCAAGCCGGCCAACGTCGACAGCGTGGTCACGCTGCTCGAATGGACCGCGCAGGGCTGCGCGAAGACGCTGCACTACGTCTCCACGCTGGCCGTGATCGACCAGGGCAACAACCAGGAGGGCACGGTCACCGAGCGCTCGGCGCTCAGCTCGTGGCGCGGCCTGGTCGACGGCTACAGCCAGAGCAAGTGGGTCGGCGACGCGATCGCGCGCGAGGCGCAGGCGCGCGGCATGCCGGTCGCGATCTACCGGCTGGGCGCGGTCACCGGCGACCACACGCATGCGATCTGCAACGCCGACGACCTGATCTGGCGCGTGGCCCATCTCTACGCCGACCTGGAAGCCATCCCCGACATGGACCTGCCGCTGAACCTCACGCCGGTGGACGACGTGGCGCGCGCCATCCTCGGCCTCGCGGCGCAGCGCGCCTCGTGGGGCCAGGTGTTCCACCTGATGGGCCAGGCGCCGCTGCGCGTGCGCGACATCCCGCCGGTGTTCGAGCGGCTGGGCATGCGCCTCGAGCCGGTAGGACTCGACCCCTGGCTCGAGCGCGCGCATGCGCGGCTCGCAGTGGGGCAGGACCGCGACCTCGCGGCGGTGCTCGCCATCCTCGATCGCTACGACACCTCGGCCACGCCGCCGCAGGTGTGCGGCGCGGCCACGCAGGCGCAGCTCGAGGCGATCGGCACGCCGATCCGCCCGGTCGACCGCGAGCTGCTGCAGCGCTACTTCGTCGACCTCGGCATCCACACCAAGGCGCGCCGCGCCCTGGAAACCACCGCCTCCTGAGGAACATCCCATGGCACGCTATCTCATCGCGGCAACCGCCCTGCCCGGCCACGTCCTGCCGATGCTGGCCATCGCCCAGCACCTCACGGGCCTCGGCCACGAGGTGCGGGTGCACACCGCGAGCCAGTTCAGGGCGCAGGCCGAGGCGACCGGCGCGAGCTTCACGCCCTTCGCGCGCGCCATCGACGGCGACTACCGCGATCTCGACGAACGCTTTCCCGAGCGCCGCCGGCTGAACTTGCCGCATGCCCAGCTGTGCTTCGGCCTCAAGCACTTCTTCGCCGACGCGATCGAGGCGCAGCATGCGGGCCTGCGCGCCATCCTCGACGACTTCGAGGCCGACGCCATCGTGGTCGACACCATGTTCTGCGGCACCTTCCCGCTGCTGCTGGGGCCGCGCGACGAGCGGCCCGCGGTGGTCGCAGTCGGCATCTCGGCGCTGCCGCTGTCGAGCTGCGACACCGCCTTCTTCGGCACCGCGCTGCCGCCGTCTTCCACGCCCGAGGGCCGCGCGCGTAACAAGGCGATGAACGCCAACCTGCAGCAGGCGATGTTCGGCGACGTGCAGCGCCACTTCGACGCCGTGCTGCGGCGCCTCGGCGCCAGCGTGCTGCCGGCCTTCTTCGTCGATGCGATGGTGCGCATGCCCGACCTCTACCTGCAGCTCACGGGCCCGTCCTTCGAATACCCGCGCAGCGACCTGCCGGCCTCGGTGCGCTTCGTCGGCCCGCTGCTCGCGCCGGCCAGCCGCGACTTCACGCCACCCGAGTGGTGGGACGAACTCGACGACGGCCGCTCGGTCGTGCTGGTCACGCAGGGCACGCTGGCCAACCAGAATCCCGCACAGCTGATCGGCCCCACGCTGCAGGCACTGGCCGGCGATCCGAAGTTGCTCGTGATCGCCACCACCGGCGGCCCGGTGCCGTCCGCCCTGTCGGCCAACGTGCCGGCCAATGCGCGCGTGCTTCCCTTCCTGCCCTACGACCGCCTGCTGCCCAAGCTGCATGCGATGGTCACCAACGGCGGCTACGGCTCGGTCAACCATGCGCTGAGCCTCGGCGTACCGCTGGTGGTGGCCGGCAGCTCGGAGGAAAAGCCCGAGATCGCCGCGCGCGTGGCCTGGTCGGGCGTGGGCATCAACCTCGGCACCGCGCAGCCGGCCGCGCGGCAGGTCGGCGATGCGGTGCGCAAGCTGCTTGCCACGCCCAGCTACCGCGAACGCGCGAACGCCCTGCGCGAGGAGTTCGCGCGCCACCGCGCGCTGCACGGCATCGCGCAGGCGCTCGAGGCCCTGCCGCGCGTCGAATCCCTGGAGGCGGCCTGAGCGCCGGCCCCTTCGCATCCCATCGAAAGAACCGCCATGACCAATCCCTTCGACGACAAGAACGCCAGCTTCCAGGTGCTGGTCAACGACGAGGGCCAGCACTCGCTGTGGCCCGCCTTCATCGCCGTGCCCGCGGGCTGGCGCGTGGCCCTGCCCACCACCGACCGCGCCGCGTGCAGCGCCTACATCGAGGCGAACTGGCAGGACATGCGGCCGCTCTCGCTGGCGGGACGTTGAGCGCGTCCATCGCATCGGGCCACAGGCCATGATCTTCCTGTTCCTGCGCAGCCGCAGTGCCGCCGCGGTGCATGTGCGGCGGCTGCGGGCACTGGGCGGCCCTGAGGCCGCGGGCCATCCGTCCTCCGACATCAAGCGCCGGGCCGAGAGGCCGGGCACCCGGAAAGCGGACGGCACGAAGAAGCCGCGCTCCAGATGACATTTTTGTAATCGGAATGTGCGATCCAGGTCGATGGCCTGGCGCCACAGTCCGCTCCAGAGCAGTGCCGGTCGTCACTGCATGACCCCGCGGCGCCGCAACCGGCGCCGCCAGAACCTGGAGCCTTCCATGCATCGCAGAACCCTCATGGGCCGCATCGCGGCCATCGCCCTCGCCGGTGTCTTCTCCGCGGCCGCCGCCAGTGCGCAGACCGCGCCTTCGGCGCCGGTCGCCGTCCACAACGTGGTGCTGGTGCACGGCCTCTATGCCGACGGCTCGAGCTGGGGCAAGGTGATCCCGCTGCTGCAGGCCCAGGGCCTGCACGTGACCTCGGTGCAGAACCCGCTGAGCGGCTTCCAGGACGACGTCGACGCGGTCAAGCGCGTGCTGGCGCAGCAGGACGGCCCCACGCTGCTGGTCGGCCATTCGTACGCCGGCATGGTGATCAGCGAGGCGGGCACCGATCCGCACGTGGCGGGCCTGGTCTACATCGCGGCGCGCGCGCCCGATGCCGGCGAGGACTACCCGACCCTGACGCGCAAGTTCGCCGCCGCGCCCGCCGGCGCCGGCCTGCAGTGGGACACCAACGGCTGGGGTTCGCTGAGCCAGCCGGCCTTCGTGAGGGACTTCGCGGGCGACCTGCCGCCGGCCGAGGCGCTGGCCTACTACGCGGTGCAGCAACCGTTCGCGCGCGCCATCACCACCGCCAGGACCACCGCGGCCGCGTGGCACGACAAGCCGACCTGGTATGCCGTCTCGCGCCAGGACCGCACCATCGATCCCGAGCTGCAGCGCTTCATGGCCCAGCGCATGAAGGCCAGCACCGTCGAGCTCGACGCCAGCCACGTGTCGCTGCTGTCGCAGCCCCGGGCCGTGGCCGATCTGATCGTGCAGGCGGCGCAGGGCCGGCGCTAGACTGCGGCACCGCGGCGACGCCCCCGCGGAAGGACACCCCATGCGCGTGCTCGTCGTCGAAGATCATCCCAAGCTGGCGGACTACCTGCGCAAGGGACTCACCGAGAACGGCTACGTCGTCGACGTCGCGGCCGACGGCATCGACGGCCGCCATCTCGCGGTGAACGGCGAGTACGACATCGTGGTGCTCGACGTGATGCTGCCCGGCCTCGATGGCTTCGCGGTGCTCAAGGCGATCCGCGCCGCCAAGGACGTGGCCGTGCTCATGCTGACGGCGCGCGACCAGGTCGAGGACCGCGTGCGCGGCCTGCAGGACGGCGCCGACGACTACCTGGTCAAGCCCTTCGCGTTCTCGGAGCTGCTGGCGCGCCTGACCGCGCTGCGCCGCCGCGGCGTGCGCTCGGGCGGCACCTCGGAACCCACCACGCTGACCCTGGGCGACCTGCAGCTGGACCTTGCGCGGCGCAAGGCCTCGCGCGGCGGCCAGGCGCTCGAGCTCACCAACAAGGAGTTCCTGATCCTGGCGCTGCTGATGCGGCGCCGCGGCGAGGTGCTGTCGCGCACCGTGATCGCCGAGCAGGTGTGGGACATGAACTTCGACAGCGACACCAACGTGGTCGAAGTGGCGGTGCGCCGCCTGCGCGCCAAGCTCGACGATCCCTTCGAGACCCCGATGCTGCGCACCGTGCGCGGCATGGGCTACGTGCTGGAGTCCGCGTGAAGGCTCCGCGGGTGCGCTTCGGCTCGATCTCGGCGCGCCTGGTGCTGATGCTGGCGGTGGTCGCGGTCGCGGTGTTCGCCGCCACCGGCTACCTGCTGCACAAGGCGCTCGAGCAGGTGCTGATCGCCGACGAGCGCTCGGACCTCAGCGGCAAGACCGAGGTGGTGCAGCACTTCATCGACGAGGTGCGCACGCCGGCCGACCTGCCGATGCTGCGGCGCCACCTCGCGGCCACCAGCGTGGGCGGGCGCTACCGCTGGAACGTGTGGCTGATCGCGCGCGACGGCGAGATGCTCTACGGCGCCGAGCCGATGCCGCCCACGCTGCGCGGCGAGGGCAACAAGGTCTGGCTGCAGCGGCAGGACGGCGTGGTGCTGCGCGGCGCGCACTACCGGCTCGACGAGCACGCCATCTTTCCCGGCGCGCAGGTGCTGATCGGCATGGACCCGCGGCCGCGCGCCGAGATGCTCGACCGCTACGACAACTACGGCCTGCTGGTCGGCGCGCTCGGCGTGCTGTGCACCGTGGCGCTCGGCGCCATCGCCACGCGGCGTGGCCTGCGCGCGCTCGCGGACCTGTCGCGCGAGGCCTCGGTGATACGCCCCGGCGGGCTGTCGCAGCGGCTGACCCTGCCGGCCGACAGCACCGAGCTGCTGCCGCTGGCCCTGCGCTTCAACGAGGTGCTGGCGCGCATGGAGGATGCGTGGACCCAGCTCGAGGGCTTCAACGCCGACGTGGCGCACGAGCTGCGCACGCCGCTGGCCATCATGATCAACGGCGCCGAGCTCGCGCTCGCGCGCGACCGGCCCCGGGACGAGATGCGCGAGGTGCTCGAGTCGCACCTCGAGGAGCTGCGCACGCTGGGCTCGATGGTCAACGACATGCTGTTCCTCGCGCGCGCCGACCGCGGCGACGCGGCCGAGGACCTGCGCGAGCTCTCGCTGGGCGAGCAGGCGCGGCAGGTCGGCGAGTTCGTCGAGGTCTTCCTCGAGGAGAAGCGCCAGCGGCTCGAGATCGAGGGCGATGCCTCGGTGCCGGTCAACCGCGTGCTGCTGCGCCGCGCGCTCGTGAACCTGCTGACGAACGCGTCGCGGCATGCGCCGCAGGAGGCCGTGATCGGCCTGCGGATCGAGGCGCTGCCCGAGGGCGCGCGCATCACCGTCGCCAACCCGGGCGACGCGATTCCGGAAGAAGTGCGGCAGCACATGTTCGAGCGCTTCTGGCGCGGCGACGGCTCGCGGCCCCGGACGGGCGAACGCTTCGGGCTCGGGCTGGCGATCGTGCGCGCCATCGCGCGCATGCATGGGGGCGAGACCTTCGTGCAGGGCACGCCAGGCGTCAACGAGATCGGGTTCACGCTGCAGCGCCAGGTGGCCGCGCCGCCCGGGCAAGGCACCCGCGCGAGGCCACAGGCTCGATAAAATTCCCGCTACGCCAGCGTTGCGCACGCGAAGGCGAGGAGCTCGACCATGGTTCATTCTTCCGGCCCATCGATGGCGGCGCTCGGTTCCGAACTCGATCGCCTCGCCCCCGCTCTCATGGCCGACTGGAAGGTGCCCGGCGCCGCGCTCGCGGTCGTCCAGGACGGCCAGGTCCTGCTCACCAGGGCCTACGGACAGCGCGACCTCGAGTCGGGCCTGCCCGTGACCGCCACGACACGCTTCCTGATCTGCTCGATCACCAAGTCCTTCACCGCGACCGCCCTCGCGCTCCTGCACCACGAGGGCCGGCTCGACTGGACGCGGCCGGTGCGCGACTACCTGCCCGAGTTCCGCCTGCACGACCCGGTCGCCACCGAACGCCTCACGGTGCGCGACCTGCTCACGCACCACAGCGGCCTGCCGGCGCACGACTGGATGTACCTTCCCGGCGACCGCTCGCCGGCCCGGATGATGGCCGACATGCGGCATCTCGAGCCCAACCTCGACATCCGCACCGCCCACCAGTACAGCAACCTCGGCTACAACGTGCTCGGGCTGCTGATCGAACGCGTCGGCGACACCACCTACGAGGCGTTCGTCCGCGCGCGGCTGGGCGACAGGCTCGGCATGACGCTCGGTTTCACGCTCGACGAGCTCGAGGCCTCGCCCGAGCCCGCGCAACCCTACATGGTGCGTGAGGACGTGCCGCAGCCCGCGCCGCGTCTTCCGTTCCGGCCCGTCGCCGCGGGCGGGATCAGCACCTCTGTCGCCGATCTCGCGCACTGGATGCGCTTGCACCTGGGCAGAGGGGAGATCGACGGCCAGCGCCTGCTGCCGACCGCGCTCGTCGACATGCTGCATGCGCCACACGTCCATTGCCCGAACTCGGCCGGCGGCGAATTCGGCGAAGCGCACTACGGCTTCGGCTTCCGCTGCCACAGCTACCGCGGCGACCGGCTGGTCTTTCATGGCGGCGGCCTGCCCGGCTGGGGCGCGCTGATGACCCTGGTGCCGGACGCCGGCATCGGCATCGCCGTGCTGACCAACCGCAGCCCGAACGAGGGCGTGGCCCGGCCGCTGACCTGGCATGTCATCGACCGGCTGCGCGGCCGCGAGCCGATCGACTGGCGCGCCCGCGGCCGCGTGCAGCGCGAGCAGGCACGGGCCTGGATGCAGGCGTACCGGGCGGAGCAGGCGCGGGCGCGTCATCCGGGCACGCGACCGGCCCACGCCCTCGGGGCCTATGGCGGCCGCTACCTGCACCCCGCCTATGGCCTGATGACGATCGAGGCGCGCGACGACACACTGCACTGGTCGTGGCGCGGCATGTCGGCCACCCTGCAGCACCGCCACCACGAAACCTTCGAGCTGCCCGCGGCGCTGCACCCGCTGCTGCCCGACGGGCTGCCGCTGAGCTTCCTGACCGATCGCGACGGGAACGTCGCCAGCCTCGGCGTGCCGTTCGAGCCGCTGGTGAAAGACATCCTGTTCGTGCGTTCGGAAAGCGCCTGAGCGGCCCGCCCGGGCCTTTACTTGGTTTCGGGGATTCCCCGCATCGACCGGGCTGCCTACGCTTGCCGCGGTGTCCCGGCGAGTTCCTCGGCCACTCACCGGGACCGGCGCAATGCCGCGCTCCCTCACGAGAGAAAAGCGGGCCCGCGCTTCGCACCATCGCACTGGCCGATTGCAGAGCAGGAGGAGCAATTCCATGACCGACATGCATCTATCGCCCGACATCGTCGCCAACGCGGCCTTGGTCCCGAGCGCGGCCGTCGACAGCGGCGAGATCAAGATCACTTTCGTCAATTACTCGAAGTTCGAGCTGCGGCGCGACGTCACCGGCTACACCAAGGACTTCGCGTTCGGCAGCGTGACCTCCTCGCCGGGGCCGGTGCTCAAGGCGCGTTCGGGCATGGAGACGCTCGACATCTGCCAGATCGCGTTCTCGTGGATCGCCGACGGCGCCAACAACGCCTACGTCACCTGGTACAGCCCCGAGATCCCGGTGCGCTTCGGCGTGCGGATCGTCGCGCCGGTGCAGGTCTTCGGCATGGGCAAGCGTCCGTACTGGGACGTGTGCTGGGACAACAACCCGGGCAGGGATCCGCAATGGGCGCGCTCGGGGTCGGATCCGTCGGACCCCAGGACCTTCTTCGCCGACGGGCACGTCGGCGGCCTCGCGGCCATCGGCCGCGCGCAGTCGTGGCACACGGCGCTCGACCTGACCGTGACCATCAGCGACTACACGGGAGGCAAGCCATGAACGACCTGCTGATTCTCGAGATCGGGCAAGGACGATGGGTCGCGCGGGTCGCGAACACCGACATCGAGTACGCCTTCAAGTACCTGGCGGAGGAACCCGACCTGAGCAGCCTCTGCGTCCAGTCTCTCGCCCTGGCCATGCAGTCGGGGCGCCAGCAGGTCATCGACAGCATCGCGGGCAACGGCATCTTCGATCTTCCCGCCGGCACGCAGGCCGATGCCGTGGTCGCCGAGCTGTTCGACGCGACCGCGGCCCTGCGCTTCGAGGAAGCCACGATCTTCGTGGCGCAAGTCGTCCTGGCCGACGAGCTGGAAGGGGCCGGCGTCGCGCTGCTCGCCGCCGTGCCCTGAGTCTCAGTCCGCTCCCGGCAGGCGCAGCACGATCTTCCCGATGTGCGCGCCGGCCTCCATGCGCGCCTTGGCCGCCGGCAGTTCGTCGAACGCCACCACCTGATCGATGCGCGGCCGGATGCGGCCGGCCGCGAACAGCGGCAGCACCTCGGCGACGAAACGCGGCACGCCCGAAGCGCGCTGGGCCTTGGTGCGCAGCTTGTTCGAGACGCCGAACAGCGTGAGCCTCCGCGCATGCAGGGCCTCGAGGTCGAGCTCGGCATGCAGCACGCCGTCGACATGGCCCACGGTCGCGTGCCGCCCCTCGAAGGCCATCGCGCGCAGGTTCTCGGCGAACACCGAGCCGCCGACCGTGTTGACGACGAGGTTCGCGCCCTTTTCGCCGGTGGCCCGCAGCACGGCCGGCGCGAAATCGGCGGCGCGGGTGGGCAGCGCGACATCGAGCCCCAGCGGCGCGAGGGCCGCGAGCTTGTCGGCCGACCCCGAAGTGCCGATGACGCGCGCGCCGAGCGCCTTGCCCAGTTGCAGCGACGCCACCCCGACGCCCGAGGACACGCCGTTGACCAGCAGCCATTCGCCGGGCTGCAGCCGGCCCTGCAGCACCAGCATGTCGAACGCGACCAGGAAGGCCAGCGGAATGCTCGCGGCCTCTTCCCACGACAGCGCCTGCGGCACGGCCATGGCCTCGGCCGCTTCCATCAGCGCGTACTCCGCGAAGGCCCCGGCGCAGCGGCCCATCACGCGATCGCCGACTTGAAATCCACTAACGGCATTCCCAACATCGACCACCCTGCCTGCACCCTCCCCGCCGGCCGGGCGCCACGCACCCGAAGCGCAGTGGCCGGCCAGGAACTCGCCGCGGTTGAGCGACGCCGCGTGCAGGCGCACCAGCAACTGCCCAGGGCCCGCGGTGGGCACCGGCACCTCGCGTTGCTCGAGCACGCCGCCCGCCTCGCTCATCCGCATCCAGAAGGACTGCATGGTGGTCGTTTCGGTCATCGAGAGATTTCCCTTCAAGCACTCAGGTTGCGCAGCACGGCCTGCGTGAACGCCACCGTGTTGCCGCTGCCGCGGATGTCGCCGGTGCGCGCCGCGCGATCGGCGAGCGCGGCCGTGGTGGCGCGCGACATCGATGCGGCCATGCGCACCGCACCCTCGTTGCCGCGGCTGTGGCCCAGCCAGTCGAACAGCATGCGCGTCGACTCGATCATCGCGTAGGGATTGGCGATGCCCTGCCCCGCGATGTCGGGTGCCGAGCCGTGCGTGGCCTGCGCCATCGCGATGTCGCCGTCGCCGATGCACAAACCCGGCGCCATGCCCAGGCCGCCGACCAGGCCGGCCGCCTCGTCCGACAGGATGTCGCCGAACATGTTGGTCGTGACCACCACGTCGAAGCTCTGCGGATCGCGCACCAGCCGCATCGCGAAGGTGTCCACGATCACGTCGTCCACGCGCACGTCGGGGTACTCCGCGGCGAGCTTCCTGCACTCCTCGACGAACATGCCGCAGCCGAGCTTGAACACGGTGTCCTTGTGCACATAGGTCAGGTGCTTGCGGCGCTGGCGCGCGAGTTCGAAGGCCGCGCGCGCCACGCGCCGGCTGCCGGTGCGGGTGATCACGCGCACCGAGAGCGTGACCTCGTCGTTGGGCCGGAACTCGCCCGAGCCCGCGACCATGTTGCGGTCGGGCTGGAAGCCTTCGTTGTTCTCGCGCACGATCACCAGGTCGACGCCGTCGTGCAGGCAGCCGATGTCCGGGTACGAGCGGGTGGGCCGCACGTTGGCGAACAGGTTGAAGGTCTTGCGCAGGATCGGATGCGGGTTGATCGCGTTCGGTCCCTTGGGATAGGCGCGGTGGCCGATGGGCCCGAGGAGCCAGCCGTCGAGCGTGCGCAGGGTCTCGAGCGTGCCCGGCGGCAGGGTGTGGCCGTGGGTCTGCAGTGCGCGCGCGCCGATCGGCAGCGGATGCCAGTCGATGGCCACGCCGTGCAGCTCGGCGGCCGCGCGCGCGATGTCGACCGAGGCGGGCACGATCTCGTGGCCGATGTCGTCGCCGTCGAGGATGCCGATGCGAAGCGATGGAATGCTCTGGTTCGTCATGCCTGCCTCCCGTTCAAGCCGAAGGCGCGGTCAACGCGGTCAGCGTGCGCAGGTCGGGCAGCGCGGCCAGCGTGCGGCACACCTCGGTGATCCGGCCCGAGCGCTGTGCGCCGAGCAGCGGCGCCGCGAGCGCGTCGAACTTGGCCTCGAGCTGCGCATCGGACAGCGGGTTGTGCATCGAGCCGATCGCATGATCGACCCGCACCTCGACGCGCCGGCCGTCGCGCAGCAGCGCGCTCACGTGCACCGACTCCTCCGCGATGCCGTCGTCGACCACCGCCCGCACCCGGTTGCGCAGCGCGATCACGCGCGGGTCGTTGACCACCGCGTCCGAGAACTCCTCCTCGCCCGCGCGGCCATGGATCAGGCCCACGGCGCAGCCGTGGTAGACGCTGAACTTGCCCTGCAGGCCGTCCTTCGGCTCCTTCTTGCCCGTGAGCTCGAGCACCAGCGAATGCACGCGCAGCTCGATGCGCTCCACGTCCTCGGGCGCGATGCCCTGCGCGCGCAGCCGCACGCAGGCGTCGATGCTCGGATGGATCACGATGCCGCAGGCGAAGGGCTTGTAGGTGTTGAAGGAGATCTCGAAGCGCTCGCCGAGCTCGTCGGTGACCTCGTGCCAGGCCCGCTTGTCGGAAGCCACCTGCACGAAGCCGCGCGGCGCCTCGAGCGCACGCTCGCTGGCCGTGAAACCCTGGCTCGCGAGCAGCGCCGACATCAGGCCCGCGCGCGCCGCGGCGCCCGGATGGAAGGGCTTGGTCATGGTGCCGAACTGCTCGCGCAGGCCCACGGGCTGCGAGGCCGCGATGCCGATCGCCATCGCCGTGCGGTGTTCATCGAGCCCCAGCAGCCGCGCGCAACCCGCGGCCGCGCCGAGCATGCCGGTCGAGCCCGTGATGTGCCAGCCGCGGTCGTAGTGGTCGGGGTACATGGTGTTGCCGATGCGGCAGGCCACGTCGATGCCGAGCACCAGCGCGTCGATCAGCTGGCGACCCGAGGCCCCGCGGTGCTCGCCGAGCGCCAGCAGCGCCGAGGCCACTGGTCCGGCCGGATGGATGATGGTCTTGAGGTGCGTGTCGTCGAAATCGAAGGTGTGCGAGGTGATGCCATTGACGAGCGCTGCGCTCGCCATGTCGACCTTGTCGGCGCGGCCCGGCACGCTGGCCTGCGGCGCCGGCTCGAGCAGGCGCACGGCGGCGATCGCGGCCTCGGCCGCCTCGTGGCGCGCGGCGCCGATGGCGCAGCCGAGCCAGTTGTAGAAGGTGCGGTGCGCTTCGCGCTCGACCGCGTCGCTCCAGCCGCGCGACGGATGCGTGGCGACGAAGCGGGCCAGGATGGCGGTGACGGGAGGGGCCGAGGTGTCGGCGGAAACGTGCGTGTTGCGGGCCACTGGAGTTCTTGCTGGTTGCGTTGAAAAAGGGAAAGGGGAAGCCGGCCGGACCTACTCGTCGAGCTGGATGTTCCGGGCCTTGGCGAGCGCGGTCCAGCGCGCGATCTCCGAGCCGATGTACTTGCCGAACTGGTCGGGCGTCATCGGCCAGGGCTCGACCGCCTCGCTCGCGAGCTTCTCGGCCAGGTCGGGCGCCTTGAGCACCGCGACCTGGGTCTCGTTGAGGCGGCGCACCACGTCGGCCGGCATGCCCGCGGGGCCGACCGAGCCGTACCACTGCATCGCGTCGAAGCCCTTGAAGCCGACCTCGTCCATGGTCGGCACGTCCTTGAGCTGCGCGCTGCGCTTGCTGCCGGTGACGGCCAGCGCGCGCATGCGGCCCGAGCGCAGATGCGGCAGCGCTGCCGCGAGCCCCGGGAACATGGCCTGGGTCTGGCCGCCGAGCACGTCGTTGATGGCCGGCGCGATGCCGCGGTACGGCACGTGCACCATGACCGCGCCGGTCTCCTGCTTGAACAGCTCCATCGTCATGTGCGTGAGCGAGCCCGCGCCGGCCGAGCCGTAGCTCACCTTGCCGGGGTTGCGCTTCACGCAGTCGACGAACTCGGCCACCGTCTTGGCGGGCACGTCGGCATTGATGGCCAGCACGTTGGGCGTGGCGCCGATCATGCCGATCGGCGTGAAATCCTTGATCGCGTTGTAGCTCACGCGGCGCGTCGCGGGCGTGGTGCCGTGGGTCGCGACATAGCCCTGCATCAGCGTGTAGCCGTCGGCCGCGGCGCGCGCCGTGTTCTGGCAGGCCACGACGCCGCCGCCGCCGCTCTGGTTGTCGATCACGAAGGGCTGGCCCAGCGCGCGGCCCCAGCGTTCGGCGACCACGCGGGCGATCATGTCGTTGCCGCCGCCAGCGGCGACCGGCACGATGTAGCGGATCGGCTTGCTCGGAAAGTCCTGCGCGATCGCGAAGCGGGGCATCGCGAGGGTGGCCGAGGCCGCGGAAGCGGTCAGCAGCAGTTGGCGGCGTTGCATGTCGGTGTCTCCTTGTTCTGCCGCGCATCTTCTGCCTGGGCGTCATTGCAGTAAATTGCAAGTTTTTGGGGGTTTATTGCATGAACTGCATGAGTGATCCGAAATGCTGAAGCCCTCGCTGGCCGACCTGCGCGCCTTCGTCACCGTGGGCGAGCTGCAGAGCTTCGCCGCGGCGGCGCGCACCCTGCACCTGTCGCAGCCCGCGCTGTCGCGGCGCATCTCGCACCTGGAGGAGCTGCTGGGCGTGCGCCTGTTCGACCGCACCACGCGCAGCGTCGAGCTCACCCTGCTGGGCCGGCGTTTCCTCGGCCAGATCCGCGGCCTGGTCGACGACCTCGACCGCTCGGTGCTGAGCCTGCGCGACGCGGCCGAGCTCGAGGCCGGCGACGTCACCATCGGCTGCGTGCTGTCGACCGTGCACCACTTCATGCCGCCCGTGATCCAGGCCTTCCGCGCGCGCCATCCGCACGTGCTGGTGCGCATCATCGAGGAGGGTGCCGACGAGGTGCTTGCCAGCGTGAAGCAGGGCGAGGCCGATTTCGCGCTCAACTACATCGGCATGCAGGACCCCGAAGTGGAGTTCACGCCGCTGCTCAAGGAGCCCTATGTGCTCGCCTGCCCCGCGGACCATCCGCTGGCGCGGCGCAAGTCCGTGGGCTGGGAGGAGCTCGCCCAGTACCCGCATGCGCGGGTCTCGCAGGCCAGCCGCAACCGCCTGTTCATCGACCAGGCCCTGGCCGAGCTGCCGCCGCTGCCGCGCCCGGTGTGCGAGGTGCGCCACGTCTCCACGCTGATCGGCATGGTCGAGAACGGCCTCGGCGTGGCCGTGGTGCCGCAGCTCACCTTGCCGCACAAGCCGGCCGCGGTGGTCGGGGTGCGGCTGGAGCGGCCCGAGATCGGGCGCACCATCGGCGTGATACGGCGCGCGGGGCGCAGCCTGTCGCCGGCGGCGGCGGCTTTCCTGGAGATGCTGGCGCTGGCGAGCCGCTCGAGCGTGAAGCCGGCCAAGGCGGCGAAGGCCCGGTCGCCGCAACGCAGCCGCCGGCCTTGAACGAGCGGCTGGCGTTCACCGAATCAGCGCAAAATGGATACTTCCTGCTACTCCTCCTCGCCTCTTCGCCTCAGGCCGCCCTGAGCCTTCCATGAACGTCCACCATCGAAACAACATCCGGATCCAGGGCTCCGGACCGACGGCCATCGTCTTCGCCCACGGATTCGGGTGCGACCAGAACATGTGGCGACTCATGGCGCCACGGTTCGCGGACCGCTACAAGGTGGTGACCTTCGACCTGGTGGGCGCCGGCAAGTCGGACCTCGATGCCTACGACACCGCGAAGTATTCGAGCCTCCAGGGCTACGCCGACGACCTGCTCGAGGTCGTCCGCGACGTGGCGGCGAGCCCGGCGATCTTCGTGGGCCACTCCGTCAGCGGCATGATCGGCCTGCTCGCCGACCTGAAGTCGCCCGGCACCTTCGCGGCGCAGGTGATGATCGGCCCGTCGCCGTGCTACATCGACGATGGCGACTACGTGGGCGGCTTCGCGCGCGAGGACATCGACTCGCTGCTGGACACGCTCGACAGCAACTACCTCGGCTGGGCGAGCAGCATGGCGCCCGCCATCATGGGCGTGCCCGAGCGCCCCGAGCTCGGCGAAGAACTCGCGGCCAGCTTCTGCCGCACCGACCCCGACATCGCCAAGCAGTTCGCCAAGGTCACCTTCCTGTCCGACAACCGCGAGGACCTGGGGAAGCTGCGCACGCCCACGCTCATCGTCCAGTCGTCCGAGGACCTGATCGCGCCGCTCGTCGTCGGCGAGTACATCCACCGGGTCCTGCCCCACAGCACCCTGCGCGTCGTCGAGAACGTCGGCCACTGCCCTCACCTGAGCGCGCCGGGCGCGTGCTGCGACGCGATCGAGGCCTTCCTCGCCGCGCTGCCGCGTGCGTCGGCGCGAGCCGGATGACGCAGGCCATCCCCGACCTCGCCAGCCTCTTCGACGAGGCACCGTGCGGCCTGCTCGTGACGACGCTCGACGGCACGATCGTCAAGGCCAACGGCACCTTCTGCGACTGGATCGGCATCCCTCGCGACGAACTCGTCGGCGCGAAGCGACTGCAGGACCTGTTCACCATGGGCGGCCGGATCTTCCATCAAACGCACTGGGCGCCTTCGCTGCAGATGCAGGGATCGCTGGCCGAAGTGAAGTTCGACCTGCGCCATCGCGACGGGCGGACCATCCCCATGATCCTCAACGCCCACCGGCGCCAGCGGCCCGAAGGCGAGTTCGACGAGATCGCGGCCTTCGCCGCCGAGGACCGCAGCCGCTACGAACGCGAGCTGATGGGTGCCAGGCGCAAGGCCGACGCGCTGCTCGAAGCCGAGCGCGAGACGCGCAGCCTGATGCGGGACCGGGCGCTGTTCGCCGAGCAGATGGTCGGCATCGTGAGCCACGACCTGCGCAATCCGCTGTCGGCCATCCTGATGGGGGTCCAGATGCTCGAGCATGTCGAGGGCGAGCGCCGTACTCGCATCCTGGGGCACGTGCGGCACTCGGCCGACCGGGCACGGCGGCTCATCGAGGAGCTGCTGGACTTCACCCAGGCACGCGTCGGCAAGGGCCTTACCGTCAACCTCCGGTCGATCGACCTGCACGAGGTGGTCGACGGCGCGCTGGCGGAGTTGCGCCTGGCCTACCCGGGCCGGACGATCGAGTACATGCCCGAAGGCGACAGTGCCTGCGTGGCGGACGCCGACCGGCTGGCGCAGCTGATCGGCAACCTCGTTAGCAACGCGGCCGCCTACGGCCAGGTCGACACGCCCGTGTTCGTCCGTTCGGGCGTGGCCGGCGCCACGGCCGAGATCGTGGTGCGCAATCTCGGCGCGCCCATTCCCGAGGCGATGCTGGCCGACATGTTCGAACCCATGGTCCGCGGCGAGACCGGCAGCAACACCGTGCGCAGCGTGGGGCTGGGCCTCTTCATCGTCCGCGAGATCGCGCGCGCCCATGGCGGCGACATGAGCGTGACGTCGACGCTGGCCGATGGCACTTCGTTCGGCCTGCGCTTTCCCGCGCAGGCCGAAGCGCCATGATCGCCAGAGTCATCGCGAACCTGTCGTGGGCCGCGCTGGGCTTTGCCATGCTGGCCGGCGTCTTCGCCGCCTTCGGGGCGCTGCTCCACCTGCTCGCGCTCGCCAACGGCCTGCTGCGCGGCTTCCGGCACGACGACGCCGCCGATGACCGCCGCCACGCGACGCACATGCTGGCCGCCGCCGGCATCTGCGCGCTGATCGCCGCTGCCGTGGGCGGTCTCGTGCTTCTCATCGCGTCGTTCCAGTGAACGAGGCTTTGGCTTCGCGTGGAACGCGGGCGCCCGACAATCACCGGGCATCGACCAGTGTGCCGGCGGCCTCGACCAGGGCTCGTATCAGCCTCTCGCGCGGCGACGCACGCTGCCAGAGCACGCCGAAGCGCCGCGGCTCGGATGCCAGCGGCAACGGCAGCTTGGCCACGCGCTGGCCGTCCAGCAGCGGAGAAGCGATGTCCGGCACCACGGACACTCCCAACCCACGGTCCACCATCATCGCAATGGCAAGCAAGGAGCTGAGCTCGAAGCGCTCCTGCGGCACGATGCCGGCGTCCCGCAGGTAGCGGTCGGCCTGCTTTCCTCCGCCCAGGCTGCGGTCGTAGCGAATCAGGGGCGAGCTGCGCAGCAGCGCGTGCGGGTCCTTGCGCGCCAGCCGCGCGGGCACCAGCAGCACCAGCGGTTCCTCGCGCAGCAGATGCCAGTCGAAGGTCTTGGCCAGCGCGAACGGAGGGTGCAGGCAGACCGCCGCGTCCAGTTCGCCCTGCTGGATACCCTTGTACAAGGTGGCCGTCGTGCCCGAGCGCAGGAACACCTGCACGCCAGGATGCTGCTGGACGAAGGCCGCCAGGATGTCCGGCAGCATGCTGTGCAACGCCGTGTTGATGGTGCCGATGACGAGTTCGCCGCCCGTGTCCTCGCTGGCCAGCACGGCCTTGATGGCACCGACCTCGCGCAGCAACGCCCGCGCGCGGTGCAGCAGCTTGTGGCCGGCTTCGGTGGGCTGCACGGTGCGGCCGGCGCGGGCCATCAACGGCGCGCCCAGCGAACGCTCCAGCGCGCGGATCTGCTGCGTCACGGCCGCGGGCGTCAGGTCGAGCCGGCGGGCGGCCTCGGACACCGAGCCCGACTCCACGACCAGCAGAAAGCTCTCCAGGTATCCGGTTTCCATGAAATCACATTTTCTATCGTTTGATCATAGAGTACCTATGTACTTCTAACTTCACGTGGCGCACACACTGCGCCCCATGAGAAGCAAACTGTTTGTTCCGGCCTCGCGTCCCGAGCTGTTTTCCAAGGCCCTTGCCAGCGCAGCCGACGGCCTGTGCTTCGACCTGGAAGACGCCGTCGTGCCCACCCGCAAGGCCGAGGCGCGCGACCGGCTGGCCGCTTTCCTGCGCAGCGGCGGCCTGGCCGGAGCGCGTCAGAAGATCATCGTGCGCATCAACGCCGCGAGCACGCCGCACTTCGCGGACGACATCCGGGCCGTTGCGCAGGCCGGCGTCGACGTGGTCAACCTGCCCAAGCCGCGCAGCGTCGATGATGTGCGCGCTGCCGCAGCCGCGTTGCAACAGGCCGAGCAGACGAATGGCGTGCTGGCCCCCATCGGCCTGTTGCTGAACATCGAGGAGCCCGTTGCCCTGCGCCTGGCGGCCGAGCTGGCCGCCGCCTCGCCGCGCGTCGTGGGCTTGCAGATGGGCCTGGGCGACATGTTCGAGCCGCTGGGAATGGCCCGGCGCGACGCGATCTCGGTGCAGGCCACGATGTTCGCGCTGCGCATGGCGGCCGGCGAGGCGGGCGTGTACGCCTACGACAGCGCCTTCGCCGACATCGCCGATGCGGCCGGCTACCGCGCCGAGGCCGAACTGGCGCGGCGCATGGGCTTTCTCGGCAAGACCTGCATCCACCCCAGCCAGGTCGCCATCGCCAACGACGTGTTCCGCCCCACGGACGCCGAGATCGCGCATGCCCGCAAGGTGCTGCAGGCTGCCCGAGAGGCCGATGCCAGCGGCGCCGGCGCGTACGTGGTCGACGGAAAGATGGTCGATGCGCCCTTCGTCGCCCGGGCCGAGCGGATCGTCGCCAGCGCCCGCGCGCTGGACCTGCCGGCCGGCTGAGCAAGCCATTTCAACTCCAGGAGACACACACATGATCCAGCGCTTGCTGCCGCGCGCCGGTGCGCTCGCCGCCCTGGCCCTGCTGTCCGCGACGGCGTTCGCCCAGGCCGGCTACCCGTCCAGGACGATCACCATCGTCGTGCCCTATCCGGCCGGCGGTTCCAACGACACATTCGCGCGCCAGATCGCCAAGGAGCTCGGCGACGAGCTCAAGCAGCCGGTCATCATCGACAACCGTCCCGGCGCCAGCGGCAACGCCGGCACCGGCCAGGTCGGCAAGGCCGCACCCGATGGCTACACCCTGGTCGCGGTGTCGTCCAGCATGACGACCAACGCGGCCATCCAGCCCAGGCTGCCGTACGACCCGATCAAGAGCTTCGCGCCCGTGGCCATGTTCGCCCGGGGCCCGTTCATCGTCGCGGTCAACAACGAGTTCCCGGCCCGGACACCGGCCGAGCTGATCGCCGCCATCAAGGCCAAGCCCGGCCAGTACAACTACGCCTCGTCGGGCACCGGCAGCGTGAACCAGTTCGGCACCGAGCTGCTGAAGTCCCTGGTGCCCGGCATGGCCATCACGCACATCCCGTACAAGGGCATGGGCCCGGCCGTGACCGACCTCGTGGGCAACCAGACCCAGCTGCTGATCTCCAGCGGCCCTTCGCTGCTGCCCATGGTGCGAAGCGGCAAGCTGCGCGCCATCGGCATCACGAGTGCGAAGCCCAGCCCGATCGCACCCGACCTCACACCGATCGCCACGGCCGTGCCCGGCTACGACTTCGAACTCTGGTGGGGCTTGCTGGCGCCAGCCGGTACGCCGCCCGAGATCGTGGACAAGCTCAACGCGACGGTCAACAAGATCCTGGCCAAGCCGGCTCTAGCGGGCAATTTCCTCAAGGAAGGCGCCATCGCCACCCCGCTGTCGGTGCCGCAGTTCACCGCGCTCATCGCCACCGATGTGGAGCGCTGGAAGAAGCTGGCCCAGCAGCAGAACATCACCGCCGAGTGAGATCCGCCATGGCAACCCAATCCTTCGTGGAGCGGCACGGCCCGCGAGGGCCCTTGAGCGGCGTGCGCGTGCTCGACCTCAGTGCCTACATCGCGGGCCCCTACGGCTGCGCGCTGCTGGCCGACCAGGGCGCCGAAGTCATCAAGATCGAACCGCCCGCGGGCGACAACCTGCGCAAGTACCCTTCGACGCTGGAGGCCGAGAGCCGCGCCTTCGTCGGCGTCAACCGCAGCAAGCTCGGCGTGGTGCTGGACCTGAAGGATCCGGCCGACCAGGCGGCGCTGCTGGACCTGGTTCGCGAGGCCGACGTGCTGGTGCACAACTTTCGGCCCGGCGTGCCCGAGCGCCTGGGCATCGGCCATGCGCAGCTGCAGGCCTTCAATCCGCGCCTGATCTATTGCAATGTGACCGGGTATGGCGAGACCGGGCCGCTCAAGCAGAAGGCTGGCTACGACCAGGTGCTCCAGACCATGACCGGCATGTGCGCCTTGCAGGGCAAGCGCGGCGAGCCGCCCGAGATCCTGTATGGCTCGGTGGTGGACTACTACGCGGCCTCGCTGGTCGCGGCCGGTGTCGCTTCGGCGCTGTACGAGCGCGAGAAAAGCGGCCAGGGCCAGTTCGTGGGCGTCTCCTTGCTGCGCGCGGCCATGGCCATGCAGTCGGCGCGGCTGGTCTGGGCCGAGGGCGAACCCAGGGACGTGGGGCGCGACATGCGCTCGGGCGGCATCACCGGAATCCATCCCACGCGCGAGGGCCACATCTACATCTCGGCCAACACCCCGCACTTCTGGCAGGCGCTGTGCGAGAAGATCGGCTTGCCCGAACTGGCCCGCGACGAGCGCTACGACAGCGTGCGCAAGCGCGCCCGGTACCATGCCGACATCGTGCCCAGGCTGCATGCCGCACTGGCAGCGCGCAGCGCGCTCGAATGGGAAGAGCTGTTCGGCGAGGAAGTGCCCTGCGCGGCGGCCCGCACGGTGGAGGACATGTTCGATCACCCCCAGGTGCTGGCCGAGGACATGGTGACCCGCTTCGAGCACCCGATCCTGGGCAGCTACCGCGGCTTCACGCGGCCCGTCGCCTACGGCCGCACGCCCGGCCCCGAACCGTTCGCCGCGCCCACGCTGGGCCAGCACAACGACCGGGTGCGCGCGCGGCCCCGCTGATGCACGCCGGATCGATCGTTCCCAACAGCGCCGGAACACGGCGGCCCCGGACATCGGCGCCGGCTCTGGCCTGCGACGCGCACATGCACGTCTACGACGGACGCTTCGCTGCCGTGGCCGCGCCACGGGCCATGGTGGACGACGCCACGGCCGATGACTACCGGCTGCTGCGGGCCCGCACGGGCACGCAGCGCACGGTCGTCGTGCAGCCGCGCGCGCACGGCACCGACAACGCCACCACGCTCGCGGCGATCCGCGCGCTGGGGCCGGACCGGACACGCGGCGTGGCCGTTCTCGCGCCGGAAGCCACGGACGCGGAACTCGAACGCCTGCACGCGGGCGGCATCCGCGGCATCCGCTTCAGCCTTCACACGGCGACCCACGCCGCCACGCGCTTCGATGCGGTCGAGACGCTGGCGCACCGCGTGGTCGGGTTGGGCTGGCATCTGCAACTGCACTGGACCGCCGAGCAGGTGGTCGCGCATGCGGATCTGCTGCGGCGGCTGCCGTGCACGCTGGTGTTCGATCATCTGGGCCGGCTGCCCTTGCCCGCCGGCACGGCGCACCCGGCCTTCGCGGTCCTGCGAGGGCTGTGCGCTGGCGGCAGGGCCTGGATCAAGTTGTCGGGGGCCTACCTCGACTCCACCGTGGGTGCAGCAGGCGGCTACCGCGACACCGATGCCGTCGCGCAGGCCTGGCTGGCCGAACGACCCGACCGCCTGGTCTGGGGCAGCGACTGGCCCCATCCCACCGAGGCGCCGGCCAAGCCCGACGACGCCGACCTGTTCGACCTGCTGGCGCGCTGGGTCCCGGACGAGGCCGCGCGCCATCGCGTGCTGGTCGCCAACCCGGCGGCCCTCTACGACTTTCCAACAACCGACTCCGACGAGACAACACCGTGAACAAGACCCTTCTGCGCGGCATCGCCGCCATCTCCACGTGCCTGCCGTTGCTGGCGGGGGCATCGGACTGGCCGGCGCGACCGGTACGCATGGTCGTACCGTACGCCGCGGGCGGCGGTGCGGACAACACGGCCCGCATCGTCGGCCAGCGCCTGAGCGCATTGCTGGGCCAGCCCGTCCTGATCGACAACAAGCCGGGCGCTGGCGGCGTGATCGGCGCGGACAACGTGGCCAAGGCACCGGCCGACGGATACACCGTGCTCTACGACGCCTCGGCTTTCGGCGTGAACGGCGCGTTGCGCAAGCTGCCCTACGACCCGGCGAAGGACTTCATTCCGGTGTCGCTGGTGGCCACGGCGCCGCAGATCCTCGTGGTGGGTGCCGGCGCGCCGTACCAGAACCTCGCCGAACTGATCGCCGCCGCGAAGAAGGCACCGCGCAAGTTGACCTACGCTTCGGCCGGCGCCGGCACGGGGTCGCACCTGGCCGCGGAGATGTTCAACGACCAGGCAAGGATCGAGACCGTGCACGTGCCCTACAAGGGCGGTGCGCCGGCACTGACCGATGTGATGGGCGGGCAGGTCGACCTGTACTTCGGCAACGCGGCATCGACCTTGCCGTCCCTCACCGGCGGCAAGCTGCGCGCGCTGGCCGTCACTTCGCGCAAGCGCGTACAAGGCCTGGACGCGGTGCCCACGCTGCGCGAGAGCGGCATGCCCGACTACGAGGTGCTGGAATGGAACGGCGTCTTCCTGCCGAAGAACACGCCCGCCGACATCGTGGCCAAGCTCGCCAAGGCCACGCGCGAGGCCGTCGCCGATCCGGTCGTGCGCGAAAGGCTGCTGAAGGCCGGCCTGGAACCGGTGGGCAACACGCCCGAGGAGTTCGCCAGCTTCGTGAAGGCCGAGAGCACCCGCTGGCAGGCGGTCGTCAAGGCACGCAACATCACGCTGGACTGAGCGCCGTACTGCACGATCGGCGCTCGCCGAGACGGTTTCCGGCCGATCCCGTCTTCGCCTGCACATCTCCCAGTTCATCGAGCCGGCGAAGCTCCTCGGTCCCCTCCCGCGAAAATGAAAACGCCCGATGAAATTCATCGGGCGTCCATCGCCGGCTTCAACGGACCGGCTCCGTGTCCTTCCCAGGCCTCAGCCCGTGAACGACGGCTCAGCGCGAGCTTGCCAGGCGCAACCGCCCCTCAAGCCCCATGCGCCTCGCTCGCCGGCACCACCGCCGCCCCCGCGCGCCGCGCCTTCTGGATCGAGCGCACGAAGGCCACGAGCTGCCACACCACGAACACGCCGATCAGGCCCAGCAGCGTGGCGCTGATCGGGCGGTTCACGAACACGCCGAAGCTGCCGCGGCTGATCAGCATGGCGCGCCGGAAGTTCTCCTCCAGCATCGGCCCGAGGATGAAGCCCAGCATCAGCGGCGCGGCGTCCAGCTCCAATCGCATGAAGGCATAGCCGAGGCAGCCGAACACGGCGGTGATGAAAATGTCGTCGAGGCTGTTGTTGACGCTGTAGGTGCCGATGCAGCAGAAGAACAGGATCGACGGGAACAGCACGGCGTACGGGATCTTGAACACCGACAGCCAGTAGCGCACCAGCGGCACGTTGAGCGCGAGCAGGAAGCAGTTGCCCACCCACATGCTGGCCACCAGGCCCCAGAACAGGTCGGGGTGGCTGGCGATCATGTTCGGACCGGGCTGGATGCCCTTGATCACGAACGCGGCCAGCATCAGCGCCATCACCGGGTTCTCGGGGATGCCGATGCTCATCAGCGGGATGAAGCTGGTGCGCGCGGCGGCCTCGTCGGCCGCGGCCTGGCCGGCCACGCCCTCGATGCAGCCGGTGCCGATCTCGTGCTTGTACTTGCTGACCTTCTTGTCGATGGCATAGGCCGCGAACTGGGCGATCGAGGGACCGCCGCCGGGCAGGATGCCCAGGAACGAACCGATGGCACCGCCGCGCAGCGCGCTCGGGATGATCCGCTTGAACTCGGCCCAGGTCGGGATCAGGTTGATCTTGCCGTTGAAGGGCGAGCGCTCCTCGCGCGCGTCGAGGTTCTTGGTGATCTCGGCGATGCCGAAGCAGCCCAGCGCGATGCTCACCAGGCCCACGCCGTCGGCGAGGAAGGGCAGGTCCATGGTGTAGCGCTGCATGCCGCTGTTGACGTCCGTGCCGATCTGGCCGAGCAGCACGCCGATGAAGCACATCGCGAGGCCGTTGAGCAGGCTGCCGGTGGTCACGAAGCTCACGCAGACGAAGCCCACGAGCATCATCGAGCAGTAGTCGGCCGGGCCGAACAGGAAGGCCACCTCGCCGAGCATCGGGGCCATCCAGGCCAGCACGACGATCGCGATGGTGCCGCCCACGAAGCTCGAGAAGCCCGCCGTGAACAGCGCCAGGCCGGTCTGGCCCTTGAGCGTCATCGCGTACCCGTCGATACAGGCCACGATGCTGCTGGCATGCGGGATCTTCATCGTGATCGCGCTCACGCTGTCGCCGTACTGGGCGCCGTAGTAGATGCCGGCCAGCATGATCAGCGCGCCGCCGGTGGGGATCGAGTAAGTCAGCGGCAGCAGCAGGCTGATGGTGGCCAGCGGGCCCAGGCCCGGCAACAGGCCCACCAGGGTGCCCACGGTACAGCCGATGGCGCAGAACAGCAGGTTCTGCATCGTGAGCGCGTGCGAGAAACCGAACGCGAGATTGTTCAAGACTTCCATGGCTTCGTCCTCAGAGCAGGGGCAGGTTCAGGCCCAGCAGCTTCTGGAGCGCGAAAGCCATCGCGACCAGGCCGAGGGAAATCTTGACGTTGCGCACCCACGAGTACGAGAGGCCGGCAGCCGTCGAGGCGAACACCATGAACACGATGCCCGCGACCATGTTGATGTGCTCCGAGATCAGCGCGAAGCCGCAGAGGCTGCCGATCACGATGCCGATGTTGCGCAGGTTGAGCTCCATCGGCTGGCGCGCGACGAAGCGCGAGCGGATCACGGTGGCCACGCCGATCAGGCCGAGCAGGATGCTGACGATGAACGGGAACATGCCCGGGCCCGCGCGCGAGAAGTCGCCGATGGGGTAGTTGCGCGCGGCGGTGATGCCGAACAGGAGGGAAATGGCGATGAGGAAGAGCCCTCTGCCTAGGTTGCGGTCGTTCATGTCTGTCTCTGTGGGCGTGCCTGCGCAGCGCGCTTGCGGCCTGTTGTGATGGAGGCAGGGATGCTCGGCGTCGGCGGCTGACCGAAAACTGACACGCAGGCCTCGGGAACTACGTACGGCCGACTACGCCGCAGGTAATCGACGGCCCGCGCCGACGCGGCGAGGATGCGCGCCTTGCGCTTTTTCTACGCGTTTACCCGAATACCGGAGTCCGCTTGAATCCAACCCGAACCACCGCCCCGATCCGCCCCGCCTGGCTGCTGCTGGCCGGCGCGGTCCACGTTGCCGCCCTCGCGCAGACCGCGACCGTGACTGCACCGCCCTCTCCGCTGGCCGCGAGCGCGCCCGATGCCTGCCGGCTGATGCCGCGCGCCGACATCGAGGCGCTGTTCCCCGGGCGCCCGGTCACCGACAAGGGCCCGACCTTGAGCCCCCTGAGCCGCGGCCCGCAGTACGCCGAGGGCTGCACCTACGTGGTGCGCCTGCCGAGCCCGACCTCGAAGACCGATGTCGCGCGTTTCGCGAACCTGACCGTGATCCGCTGGGGCGACTCGCCCGTGGTCGGCCGCGGCACGGCCCGGGACAGCTTCGCCTCGATCCGCACCACGCGCGAACGCGTGGCCGCCGATCCCAAGCTCAGCCTGCGCATCGAGTCGCTGGCCGATGTGGGCGAGGAGGCCTTCATCGAGACCAGCACGCACCGGGTCGCGGTCTATGCGCGCAAGGGCGACCTGATCGTTTCGGCCAGCCTCGATCCCTACTCGAGCCAGACGCCCGGCAACGCGGGCGCGCTCGCGCGCCAGGCGTTGTCGCGCTGGCAACCGGGCATCGGCATGGTGGCGGCCGCGGCGCCGATCGCCGCCCAGGCGGCGGTGGCGGTGCCAGCCGACACGCGCGTGTCGCAGACCGCGCCCGCCGACCAGTGGCCCGATGCCTGCGCGCTGATGACGACCGAGGACGTGAAGGCCGTGTTCCCCGACATGACGATCGCGACGCCGGTGCAGTTCAAGGGAAAGATCACGCACGAGTCGCGCGAGAACCGCATCGAGGAGATCCCCAGGCCGATCGGCTGCCTCTACAACCTGCGCCGCACCGACATCGTCGACGGCAAGCGCGTGACCGTCTCGCACCAGGTACAGATGAGCGTGCGCAACCTCGCGTCGACGCCCGCGTTCTCGCAGCGCTACTTCGAGGTCTCGCGCAAGGTGGGCGAACCCAAGACGCCGGTGGCGGGCCTCGGCGACGAGGCCTTCATCGACATCCTCAACCGCCTCCAGATCCGCAAGGGCCTGCTGAGCGTGGAGGTGCGCGTGGGCGGCGGCGAACGCGACGCGGCGCTGCACGCGGTGGCGCGCGAACGCGTCCACGCGCTGGCCGCGCGCGTGGCGGCGAAGCTGCCCTGAGGCCGCGCCGGCGTCACGCCCTCAGCAACAGGCCTCCGCTTCGGCATCGGCGTCGCTCATCACCTCGCGCGTGTGCGCATCGGCCGCGAACCACAGCTCGATGCGCAGCGACGAGGAGTTGATGTCCTGCGGAATGCCGAAGGCGCTCTGGAAGGTGGAGAAGCTCAGCACGCCCAGCGGCGTGTCGAAGCTGAGGTTGAGGCTCGGCGTGGCGAGCCCCAGCGAGGGCACCTCGGGCAGCCGGCCGTAGCGCCGGTGCAGCGACTCGGCCAGCCGATCGACACGCGGGCGCAGCGACGGGCGCAGCCAGCTCTCGGTCTGCAACTGCGCGAGCAGGCTGGCACCGACCTGCGCCGCGTTGCGCGAATGGCTCAGCAGGCCGTCGTCGTGCGCCACGCAGTCGATCATGTCCAGGCCCTCGAACCTGTGGCCGATGGCCTCGCAGTAGGCCGGCATCACGACCGTGCAGAGCCATTGGCCCGCGCAGTTGGTCGCGAGCATCTTCCAGTCGGGATCGAACACCAGGCCCGGCAGCGGGTTGTGCAGCTGCACCATGCGTTGCAGCGCGGCCTCGTTGGCGTCGGTCATGCCGATCCACGACGCGCCCTCTTCGCTGGCGACGGTGGTGAAGCCGCCGAGCGACAGCGCCGCGTTGCGCAGCGAGGTCGGCGCCTCGACCTCGTTCATCCAGGCCAGCAGCAGGTCACGGCTCGGCGCGGCGCGGCCGGTCTCGAGGAAGCTGACGTGCCGCTGGGAGACGCCCAGGCGCAGCGACAGGTCGAGTTGGGAGATGTTCTTGCTCGCCCTCGTATGGCGCAGCAGCAGAGGCAGGCTCATGGGATCGGAATCCAGGGATCGAAAAGCCCGCCATTGGACCTGAACGAGGGGCGAAACGCTTCGTCGCGAACGCAACAAACATGCGTAATCCGGGTAACAGGCGGTAGCGCCCTTGCACATCGTGCACGGCCATTATCTGGAAGGTTATCGACGCCCTCCAGCCACGGCGGCAACATGCCCTTCGCACCGGTGCCAGAGGCCTCTCGCGCACGGGTCGCAGCGCCGGTCCGGCGTTCCCCGGGCCGCACGCTCGCCGCGCGAGATGCGCGGCCTCCAGCCTCCTCGTCCACCGCATCGAACCCTTGCCCGCCGCCCATGTCTTCCTGCCGTACCGACGCAGCGCGCGCTCGTCCGAGCTGCCGCAGCCGAGCGCCGAAGCGCCACTGTCCGCCATGCCATCGGGAGGCCCGCCGGTGCGCTTCGTGACGGATGGTCCGATACCGCACGCCATCGATGGCGGCGACGACGATCCGCTGCGGCGCATGCGCCCGATGCTGCAGGCGCTGGGCTTCCAGTGGTTCGCCTACGGCACCGTGGCGCTGGCACAGGGCCGGTGGCGGCCCTCGAGCTTCTTCACCGGCCATGCCAATCCCCGCTGGACCGAACGCTATTTCTCGCAGCAATACCAGGAGGTGGATCCGCGCGTCGAGGCCGCGCAGCGCAGTGCTGGCCCCTGGGTGTGGGACCGCGACGGCCTGGCGCGCCAGTGGCCGCCCGAGGACACCCGCTTCGCGCTGCACGAACGCTTTCTCGACGACCTGCGCGCCAGCGGCATCGGCAGCGGCGTGCTGTTCCGCCTGCCGGCGCCGCCGCTGTCGGTGCCGCTCGGCGAACACACGCTGGTGAGCCTGCAGTCGGAGCGCACGGACAGCGCATGGATCGGCGCCGGCATCGTCGCGCTGGCCCGCATGCTGGCCGAGGACTTCCACCGGCGCGTGCAGTCCTGCGGCCTTGCGTCGGCGCCGGCCGTGGACCGGCCCGGCGACATCGGCAGCGCTTCGAGGATGCTCAGCGCGATGCAGCTGCGCATCCTCGAGGAACTGCGGCAGGGCCGCGGCGACAAGGAGATCGCGCACCGGCTGCAGATGTCGGGCCATGCGGTCGACTACCACCTGCGGCAGCTGCGCGCGCGCTTCAAGGTGCGCAACCGCGTGCAGCTCGTGAACGCGGCCGCGCGCGCGATGCCGCCGGGCGCGCCGGCCGCCTGAGCGCGATGCGCGCGAGGCCTTTCGGCCTCACTCCTGCGGAAAGCTCGCCACCAGCAATCGCACCAGCTCGGCCTGTCGCTGCACGCCCAGCTTGGCGAAGATCTGCTTGAGGTATTGGCGCGCGGTGCCCGCCGACAATGCCATCTGCACGGCCGCGCCGGCCAGGTCCTCGCCCTTGCCGAGCAGCACGGCCAGTTCGGCCTCGCGTGCGGTGAGCCCGTAGGCCTCGACCAGCCGGGCCGCGGCGATGGTGCCGTCGGTGCCGGCGTTGTGCACCATCACCGCGACGCGCGCGCTGCCGAACTCGGCCTGCGCCGAGAGGCTGGCCGCCGGCACGATCGACAGGATCAGCGGCCGCAGCGGCAGCGCGCGCCGGATGGTGACCGGCAGGCCCTGCGCCGCCACCGCGCCATCGCTGAGCGCCGCGCGGCGCGACTCGGGCGCGAGCTCGGCCGCGAGCCGCACCGCCTGCTGCAGCCGGCGGTCCTCCGCGCCGTCGCGCGCGCGCAGGCCTTCGCGGTCGGCGCGCAAACCGCAACCGGGCTGCGCCAGCAGCGCGCTCGCGCTGCGGTTGAGGAACACCACGCGGCCCGCGGCATCGAGCAGCACCACCGCCTGCGGCGCCAGGTTCAGCATGTCGTGCGCCGCATCGACGCTGGCGCGCGTGCGCTGCCGCAGTTGCGCATGCAGCTGCTCGATGGTTCGCAGGTGCGGCACCAGCGCCTGGATCGAGGCCAGCTCGTCCTCGCGGAAATCGTGGCCCGACTCGAGCGAGCGGCAATAGCTGAGGCCGCGCCAGCCGTCGTGCTCGCGCCAGTACGACACCGCGGCCAGGCCACCGTTGAGCGGCCGCAGCACCTCCTGGTAGAGCTCGGTGCTGGCCATCGCCCGCCGGCTCAGGAAGGTGGAGGTGCGCACCGGCAGGCCCGAGGCCGTGAGCCGGACCAGCGACTCGTGGTCGGCCATCGTGAGCCACTGGCCGAGCTCGCGTTCCTCGACGTGGCCGAACTGCGTGCAGGCGCGCCACTCGGTGTCGCCGTCGTGCATGCTCGTCATCACCACGTGCTCGGCGCCGATGCACTCGCGCAGCACGTTGAGGTCGATGCCGCCGGCACCCGGCGCCGCCACCTCGGCATACAGCCGCCGGACCGCGTCGGCCAGCGCCGTGGATTCCAGACCCATGTTCCCTCCTGTTCGGGAGTAGCGCGCGCGGGCGCGGATGCGCAGACTCCAAACCCTGCTGTCATTGGTTGGACGGCGGCCGCGCCTCGGCGCGCCGCGGCACGTCGGAGCCCTGCCAGCGTTTTCGTGAATCCGCATGGCACCGTCTTTCCTCGACCCTTCGAATGCACCCCCGGGTGCCACTCGCCGCGACGCATTGCTGCGTGTCGCGCGCGGCGGCGCCGGCGTGCTCCTGTTGTCGGGCCCGCGTCTCGCGCCAGCCTCGGCGGCCTCGAGCGAGGCCTTCTCCCCTGTGTCTTCCGCCCGGTTGCGCTTCGCCCTGCCGCTGCTCGACGAGGCCCTGGCCTCGCGCGCCGCGTGGGAACCGCTGCTGCACCCGCTGTGCGCCGCCGTCGGCTGCGCGCTCGAGACGGCCACGCTGTCCAGCCTCGAATCGCTGGCACGGGCCGTCGCGCACGCCGAGGTCGACGCCGGCTTCCTGGCCCCCGAGGCCGCGCTGCAGGCGGTGGTCGAGGGGCGGATGCGGATTCTCGCCCAACCGAAGCGCCCGGCGGCGCAAGACCCCAATCGCGCGGTGCTGCTGGTGCGCCGCGCGGCCCCGCCCGATGCGCTCGACCGGCTGCTGGCCGAACCGCAGGACTGGCGCATCGCCTACGGCGAGCGGCGCTCCATCGCGGGCTACGTGCTGCCGCAGGCACGGCTGTTCCTGCCGCGCGGCATCGACATGGAGACCGCCTTCCGCACCGAGACCGTCGGCTCCATCTTCGCGAACAGCCTCGCGCTGGCCAACGGCGACGTCGACATCGCGACCGGCACGCTCGACGACCACCGCCTGTTCTGCCGGCGCTTTCCGCCCGAGGGCCGGCAGCTCAAGATCGTCTGGCAATCGGAGCCCCTGCCCGCCGAGCGCTTCGCCATCCGCGCCGACTGGCCGCGCGCCACGCGCCAGGAGGTCCGCCGCTTCCTGCTGCGCTATGGCGCCGCCGCCGGGCCGCGCAGCGCCCAGGAGCGCGCCGTGCTGCGCGCGCTGAACGCGCCGGCCGGCTACGAGGCGGCACCCCACGCGACCCTGCTGCCGGTGGCGCAGCTGCAGCGCGACCTGGCGCTGCAGCGCGTGCGCGCCGCCCAGTGGACCAGCGACGCCGCGCGCGCACGCCGGCTGGCGCAGATCGCGGCCGAGTACGAGCGGCAGAAGGCGGTGCTGCTGCGCGACGAGGAGCGGGCGGCGGGCTGAGCGCCGGTGCGTCATGGCCACCGGTTTCGGTGGCCCTTGCCACTGCCCGGCGCGGGCTTCGTGCGAGGATGGCGGCCGTTCATGTCCGCCACCGTTCCCTCGCCACCGATGCGCCTTCGCCGCCCCGCCCTTCTGCTCGCCACCCTCGCCGGCATCGCCGCGCTGGCCGTCGCCGGCTACTGGGGCGCCACCTACTTCAACCTCAACCCCGCGCGCGAGGTCGGCGCGGTGGTCGACGAGTTCAACGGCGTGAAGGTCTACTACAACGGCGGCGTGAACAACGCCGAGGGCCGCGCGCTGTCGAGCGACGGCTACAACCTCGGCATCCAGTACCAGTGCGTGGAGTTCGTCAAGCGCTACTACTTCGAGCGCTTCGGCCACCGCATGCCCGACGCCTACGGCCACGCCAGGGACTTCTACGACGCGGCCACGCCGCAGGGCATGCCGAACACGAAGCGCGCACTGCTGCAGTACCGCAACGGCCAGGCCGAGAAGCCGCGGGTCGACGACCTGATCGTGTTCGCGCCGACGCTGCTCAACCGCTACGGCCATGTCGCGATCGTGGCGGCCGTGGGCGAGCGGGAGATCGAGATCGTGCAGCAGAACCCCGGCCCGTTCGGCGAGAGCCGCGCGCGGCTCTCGCTCGAGGGACGGGACGGCAACTGGCAGGTGGAGGGCGGCACCCTGGGCTGGTTGCGGCGCGCGCGGACGCCGTCCTGAGTCCTGAGTCGCGCGCAGGCAGCTCAACGCCAGGGCCGCATCTCCACGCGCAGGGTGCCCGTCAGGCCGGGCCGCACGTCCTGGATGATCGTCATGTCGAAGGCATAGCCGTCGGCGCCCTGCAGCGGATACAGCGTGGCCTCGATGCCGGGCTTGCCCGGATGAACGTCCTGCGCGCCATAGAAGACGCGCCACCCGTACTTGGCGGCGGCATCCGGAAAGGCCTCGACGATGATCAGGTCGCGATAGACGAAGCCGCCTTCGTAGTGGCGCTTGAGGAACAGCAGCCCGTCGATCTCGTAGTCGGGCACCAGCACCTTGATGTCGAAGGCGAAGCTCACCGAGCCCGAAGCCACCACGCTCTTGGTCGGGTCCAGGAACAGCGAGAACAGGTGCGGGCTCTTGCTGCGGTCGGGCGTGCGCGCTCCGCCCGTGGCCGGGAACAGCTCGTCGTAGCCGCGGAAGATGGCCGAGTTCTCGCGCGCCTCGCGCCGCGTGATCTGCCACTGGGCACCGCGCACGCTGGCCACCACCTCGAACTGGTAGGAGGCCTTCACGCTCTTGCCGGCGTCGAGCGCCGCCTGCACCTCCTCCGGCAGCGTGATGTCGTCGATGTCGAGGATGCCGTCCGCGCGCAGCTGGCCGAACAGGAAGCGCGTGAGGTTCTGGTAGCCCTCTTCCGAATTGACGATGCCGTAGTGCCCCGAATGGCTGCGATTGACGAAGGCGCGCGGGGAACCGACGTCCGTGCCGTCGGCCGCCAGCCCGTGGGTGGTGGCGTTCTCGATGCGCACCAGGCCATCGCTGGCATCGCCCGCTGCCCATGACGAGAGGCCGCCCGCCACCGCGTAGTCGCGCGCGTTGGTGCCCACCAGGTTGAACACCCGCTCGGGCGGGAAGTTCGTCACCAGCGACACGTCGTCGCCCTTGGGAACGGCCATGTAGCCGGCCATGCGCTCGCGGTTGAAGTTGTTGACGTCGCCGAAGGACAGCCAGCCCGGCACGTTGCGCACGATGCGCATGTCGATGCCGTTGTGCGGCGTGGCATAGGTGAAGAGCTTGTCGACCGCCGCGCGCGCCGCGGCCGAGCCCAGCCTGGGGTTCTGCAGGAAGGCGCGGCAGACCAGGCCGCCCATCGAATGCGCGACCAGGTAGACCTTGAAGTCGGCCGGCGTCATCGCGTTGTTCGGGTTGGCGCACACCCGGTCGCGCAGGCGCAGGATCAGCTGGTCGAGCCCCTGGGCGAAGGTCTCGATCGCCGGCGTCTTGCCGTTGCCGAAGTCCTTCGAGGCATCGTCGTAGTAGCGATAGATGACGATGCTGCGGTAGGGCACGGCCCGGTCGGCGCGCGAGGCGGCCATCAGGTCGTCGCCATCGACGAACACGTCCTCGTAGCGGTGGTCGCCCATCAGCCGGACCAGCGGCGACTCGAAGTAGAAGCGGCGCATGTCGCCGGTCCAGGCCATGCGCGTCTTGGTCGAGCCGATGTTGAAACCCATGTAGGGGTCGGCCACGGTCTCCTCGATCTCGCCCTGCGTGGCGGCGAAGCCGCGCACGTAGATGATCGGGTGATAGGGATGCTGTGCGTTGCTCATGGCCGGTGTTCCTCAGAGACCCGCGTAGTCGATGAAGCCCTTGTTCACGCTGTTGACCTTGCGGGTCAGCCTGAACACGCCGATCCCTTCGCGCGATCCGCCCACATTCGAATTGCCCTCGAGCGTCGTCATGATCCCGCCCGTCACGCTCTCGACCAGGCCGGTGTGACCCAGGCCGCCACCATGGTCCATGGTGAAGATCATGCCGGGCTGCAGCACGGCCGGGTCGGCCTTGGCCGCGGATGCGTTGATGCGGCGCGCGCCCTTGGAAGGCGCGCCGTTCCAGTGCGCGAGGCAGCCCGCGGTCTTGAACAGGGGGTTGGCACGGCCGAGCTGCCGGGCCGCCTGCTCGAAGCACCAGTAGACGTAGGCCGCGCACCACGAGTGTCCGCCGCCGAGCCCGGTGCTGCGCAGGTAGGCCTCCACGTCCGGCCCCCGGTTGGAGCCGGGCGGCACTTCGCGCACCTGGCGCGCTTCCTCGCCCGACGCAACCACCAGTGCGACCTTCAGCAGATCGTCCGTGGTGCTGGTGGCCACGGGCACCTGGTCGTCGCCGAACAGGGCCGCCCAGGTGATGCTGCCGACCTCGCCGTCGATCTTCAGCGCATGGCCTTCGCTGTCCACGCTGCGCGACTGGAAGAGCTTGACCGCGCTCTTCATCATCGGACCGAAGCTCGGCTGCTGGGGATCGAGCCTGACCGCTTCGCCACCCTTCAGGACCAGCACCCTGTTCAACCGGTTCTTGAGTTCCTTGACGATGCGGGCATCGGTTTCGCCCTGCTTGATGACGCGGCCGGGATATTGCATGGCATGGACCCCCAAGTTGATCGAATCGACATCGAATCCACCGTGCGACTGACCTGCTCGCCGTTGCATGCAGGTCATGTTCTTGTCGTTGTGGGTTCGAGTCTTTCACCGTCGCCATCCCACGCCAATATCCCGCTTGCTCTACTTCCTCGGGAGGATGGTCGGTGCCGGGCGCGCGCCTTACCGTCGCGGCCATCGGCAGGTTCCCTGCGGCACGGCGGACTTCGCGTCCGGTTCCCCATGAGCGATCTTCCTTCCCAGAAATCGTGGCTGGAACGGGCCACCACCGCGGTGGGCATCGCGGGGTCGCTGGTCACCGTCGCGCTCACGGCCTGGAACGCCCAGACCAAGCAGCAGATCGATCAGCGCGAGGCGGACCTCAAGATGCAGACCGCCGCGCTCGACGCCGAGCTGCGCCGACGCAGCACCAGCGTGGAAGAGTCCAAGGAGCGGGTCGAGCGCTACAAGTGGGTCTATGGCCTCGTGCCCGAGCTCAGTGCGACCGACGGCTCCAAGCGCAACGCGGCACTGGCCATGGTGCGGCTCGCGCTTTCCAAGGAAGAAGCCGAAGGCCTGCTGGCCGGGCTGCAGCAGTCGCCCGATGAACAGGTCCGCAAGGCCGCGGCGCAGGGCGTGGCCACCATCGCCAACATCGAGAACGCCGAACTCGTGCGGCTGGTGTCGCAGGTGAATGCCGCCGGTGCCGACGAGCGCCGCCGCGCGACCGGTCGCCTGCAACGCGACTTCAACGATTCGGCCGAGGCCATTTCGCTGGCGTTGAAGCTGCTCGATGCGAGCCAGGTCGACAAGCTGTCGCCGAGCGGGTTAATCAACGTCCTCTACTTCCTGTCGCGCACGGACCCACGCGCGTGGACGCCGACGGAAATCGCCGCTGCCAACCGGGTGCTGCCCGGCGTGCGTGCGCGCAATGCCGGGCCGCAGACGCAGGCCGAACTGGGGCGGGTGGAGGACACGGTGAAGGCGGCGGGGCGGCAGTAGCCCGCGTCGCGCCAGCCGCCTGCCGCGGCGATCGCGATCTTCCGGCCCTGCTTCGCCGAGAAGATCATCGCGGGGCCGCGACGATGAACGTCAAAAGGGCCGCGTTAGCAAAGCAGCCCACGGCAATCGAATGCCGTCATGAAGACCATGTAGGGACGGCCACCATCGTCGTAGCTCCGCCAGGGCCTGGCCCCCGTCGCGCCTTCGCGGTTGAGGATGGCCATCAGCTCCGCCGCTTGTTCGATGGTGTTCGGCCTGGCCGCCGTCGTCACGTCCACCGCCTTGAACTTGAAGCTCGACGCCTGCGCCTCGTCTCGAACGTAGAGGTTCGCCAGCTTCTCGGCGACGAGGGCCGATGTCACGAACACAGAACCCTTCGCGCCCTGCTCGTTCTGCTCCGCGACGAAGCCGGTGCTCCCGCCGGACTTGGCGGTCACCAGCTCGAAGACGCAGCGAGCGGTCGATGGCGTCTCCTTGACCAAGGCAAGGCCCGCGCCCCGAACCTGGGTGCCGCAATAGCCCAGCTTGCCCAGGTCGTTGAGCGGCCGGAGCAACTCCTCCGGGCTTCCGGCCATGAGAGGGACCTTGATCGCGTCCACGTACTCGTACTGGATCGCCTCACCCGTCACCTTGCTGAAGACGTTCTTCGGCGAGGTACCGCCGCTGGGCGTGAGGCGATAGCCCTCCGCGCCCTGCGCCTGGAAATCGGCCAGCGTCAGCGGCGCGCCCGTCGAGACGAAGCGATGGTCGTAGCGGGCCGTCTGGCCCTTGCGCTGGTAGATCGCTCGCCATTGGCCGCGCGCCGAGGCATCGACGAAGACGATCCGATCCAGCAGGTAGCCGGCGAAAGCGGGACTCGTGAGTTCCGTCGTGAAGGCATCGAAGCCGCTTGCATCGACGTTCCCCAACAGGAAGGTGTAGGGCGTCGTCTGCATCGGGCGGGTGGCCGGTTGTTCCGTGGCGGGATCGGGCACGGTCGCAGGCGGGTTGCGAGCCCCCTCGATGCCCGCCAGCGCGGCCGCCGTGGCCGGCGGCAGTCCGGCATAGCCGTCGCTTCCTCCTCCACCGCACGACGAGGCCAGGATGGCCGAGATTCCGAGCACGGTCGGCAGCAGACGAAGCGATCTGTTCATTGATTTCTTGTCGGGGCGGGAAAGCGACTCGGCGGTGCATGCGCTTGCGGTCGCAAGGGACGCCCATGCCGCTGGCACGACCAGCGCGAGCCTGCGGGCTCCGTGCGTCGACCTCTCTCCTCGTCCCCTGTGTAGTTTTGTATGTAAACCGAATCTTACGTGGGAGACGCGCGGTCCCGGAGGGCGTCGATCGACCGGCAGAAGAATTTCTTCTTGCCGTTGCACGAATCGCACGCCTCGTCCCTTGCGTGGTCCCGCACGGCAGGCGAGGTGCCGCGCCCTCAACCCGCCTGCGACGGCCAGGTCCCGAGTTCGCGCTTGTAGGCACGCGCGAGGATCGCGCCGGTCGAGTAGCCCACCGCGTCGGCCGCCTGCTGCAGGGTCAGCCGGCGTTCGCGCAGCAGCCGCGACGCCAGGTGGATGCGCCAGCGCGCCAGGTACTGCATCGGAGAGAGATTCATCTGCGCGCGGAATCGCGTGGCGAAGGCCGTGCGGCTCATGTGGCACAGCGCCGCGAGCGATTCCAGCGTCCATGGGTCCGCGGGCCGGGCGTGAATTGCCTCGAGCGCCGTGAGCAACCTCGCATCGGAAAGGTCGGGGCCCGAGGCACCCGCGATGGGCATGGCCACCTCCGGCCTGCGCAACCAGGCCAGCACGGCGTGCTGCATCAGCGCATCCAACAGCTCGGTCACGCCCACGCCGTTGCCGCCGGCCCTGCGGTCGGCCATCCAGCGCACCGCGTCCGCCATGGCGCGCAGCCAGGGCGCGGCGTCCGCGGCGCGCAGATGCAGCACGGGAGGCAGCGATGCCACCAGCGGATGGGCGGCCAGTTCCACCGATCGGTAGAAGCCGCCGCTCCACACGCTGTGCTCGCCGCCCGCCGGCGCGTGCCGCTCGGCACCGGCGGCGCCGGCGGAATGCGTCAGCAGTTCATCGAGGCTCGATGCGGGGAGGCCGGGGTCCGAGAAGACACGGTGCGCATCGCCGTGCGGCAGGAAGACGACGTCGCCATGCCGCAGGTGCAGCGCCGGCTCCCCGCCGACCTGCAGCCAGCAATCGCGGCCGCCGACCACGTACAGCGGCGTGCGCCGCCGGCTCTCGACGCGAACGCAGAAGCGGGGACCGAGCTCGACCTGGAAATGCAGGGCCGGCTCGAAGCGCATGCTCTGGACCAGGGACTCGGGCGCGGGCTCGATGGGCGCGTCATCGGGCACCGGGAGACGAAGCGCCTCCTTGGCCATCAAGGCCGCGAGCGCCGCCGAATCCCCGTGCCGCCAGCGCTCCGATGCCCGCTCGGGCCGACGCGATGCGGCACGCGGCGACGGCGAGGACGGGTTCTGTCCGCGCCGGCAGGAGAAGGACATCCAGAGCATGAATTCGTGGTGAAGGGATGGTGGCATGGGCCTGAGGAACCCACCCGCGATTTGTAAGCCCTTCCCCTGCCGCCGGCCCCCTCCCATCCGTGAGTACGGCCCCGGTTTTCGGATCGGCCATTCGGTCTACGCCTCAGGCGCCGGGGCCGTGGGCGGTGATCGGGATCACCGATGGGCGCCATGCGCGCCGGGTGGTACTCACTACGCGGGCCGCGGCCGGCGCGGCGGCGATGCGCTGCAGGTAGGCCTTGAGCTCGGCGGCCTGTTCGTCGTAGCCGCGGATGCGCGGCAGCATCGCGTTGACGCCGCCGGCCGGCAGGCGATCGGGGCTGGCCAGCGCGTCTTCGATCGCACCCCGGAAAGCGTCGGTGTCGCCGATCTCGACCACGCGCCCGTTGACGCCGTCCACGATGTCCTCGACCACCCCGCCCGCCGCGGTCGCGATCACCCAGATGCCGCGGGCCAGTGCCTCGCGCACCACCAGGCCGAAGCTCTCCTTCCACAGCGAGGGCACCAGCAGCACGTCGATGTCGTCGTAGAACGCGTCCATCCCGGCCTGCTCGAAGGGCGCCACCACGCGCACCTGGCCCGACACGCGCCACTCGGTGGCGGCGACGGACGCCGCCCCGGTACGCAACGCGATGTCGGTGATGACCAGTTCGTAGCCGCCCACGCGCATGCCCTCCAGCACCTGCTGGAGCCAGAAGTAGCCCTTGTGCACCGCGCGGCCGCCGAGGTAGGCCATGCGCGGCGGCGATCCGGGCCGACGCGCCGGCCGCGGGCGCGCGGGCAGCGGCACGCCATTGCGGTTCACCGCGATCTGCTGCGGCGCGACGCCGTTCGCCACGTAGAGATCGCGCTGGAATTCGCTGGGCGCCAGCAGCAGGCTCGCACGGTCGAGCACGTCGCCGAGGAAGAACCTGCGCTTGAAGGTGAAGCCGCTGTCCGGCACGCACTTGGAACAGGCGCGCAGGTCGATCGCCTTCTGGTTGCAGTACACGCCGTTGTCCTGCACCATGAACTGGCGCTCGCACAGCCACCAGGCGTCGTGCAGCGTGATGGCGTAGGGCACGCCGGCCTCCACGCAGGCATGGGCCATCGTCGCGCCGAGCCGCTGCACCGAATGGAAATGCACGACATCGGGCCGCAGCGATTTCAGCAGCCGCGCGAAGATCTCGCCCACTTGCGGATCGTCGTAGTCGAGCGCGCGCTGCGTGTCGTCGGCCACCTGCACGGCGATCACCGGCAGCCCGTCGACCTCGTAGCGCATCACGCTGTACGGCTCGAGCTCCGAGCCCAGGATGGCGGTGAAGACGGTGACGTCGCAGCCGTCGGCCTGCAGCCGGCGGCACAGCTGCTCCGCGACCACGGTCGCGCCGCCGAAGCTCACCGGGGCGAACAGCACGTTCACGGCCAGCACCTTGAGGCGCGTGGCGGGCGCCGGCAGCAGCGGCCCGACCACCTGCTGCAGCTGCCGCGCGGCCACCACCTGCGGGTGATAGCGCGAGAGCACGCTGCGGCGGGCTTCCTCCGCGATGCCGTGGCGCAGGCCGGCATCGAGCACCAGCCGGGTCAGGGCCGCCTCCCATTCCTCGGGCGTGTCGGCGATCAGGCCCGTGCGGCCATGCTCGATGCCTTCGCGGAACGGCCCCGTGCCCGAGCAGATGCTCGGCACGCCGAGGATCGCCGCCTCGATGAACTTGATGTTGCTCTTGGCTTCGTTGAACAGGCTGTCCTCGAGCGGCGCGATGCTGATCTGCCACGAGGCGAGCGCGCGCAGGTAGTCGTCGCCCTGCAGGAACGGGATCTGGAACACCCGGTCGGCGAAACGCCGGAACGGCGCCGGCAGCTCGAGCGGGCCATGGATGGCGAGCCGCACCTGCGGGTGGCGCTGCATCACCGCCAGCAGCGCGGATGCCACGATGCCGAAGTCGCCGTCGTGCGTGCGCGAGCCGCTGCCGTAGCCGATGGTGACGAAGCGCGGATCGGTCCTGACCGGACGCCGCTCGAGTTCCGCGGCGAGCGCGAGGATGCCCTCGTCCAGGGCATTCGGCACCACGTGCGTCTTGCCCGGAACGATCTCGGCCATGCTGCGCGCGATCGCGGCCGTGCTTCCGATGCCGTGCTGGCAGTGGCTCAGCATCTGCCGGTACTGCGCCGTCGTCTCCTTCGACGATGCCATGCGATCGGACGGAGCGCCCGAGGCGAGCAGTTGCCGGCGATAGGCGTCCCAATCGAAGATCAGGTCGTCCACGTCGAAGAAGCTGGGCACGCCCAGCCGCCGGGCCTCGGTCGCCAGCAGCACCATGTGCGGCGCGGCCGGCACGCGGTAGAAGATCAGCAGGCCATGGAACGGCAAGGCCGCGCGGCAGGCCTCGGCGTCGCGCCAGCTGAGCACCGTGGTCTCGAGGCCCAGGTGCTCGAACATGTCGACCTTCTGGTCGACGCGATAGCGCTTGCAGGCCGGTATCGACAGCTCGGCGACGATGAGGATGCGCGCGCCCAGGCTCTGGCGCGACAAGGTCGTGAGCGGCGCGAGCCAGGGCCGGTGCCGCGCGGGATCGCGCGACGGCAGCGCGGCGATGGTGTCGAGCGACGGGCGGGCGCGCCCGGTCGATCGATGCGCGACCCAGCGCCGGGTCCACCGCAGCAGCTGCGCGCGGCGCCGCTCGTAGAAATCGCCGTGGCGGGTACCCGCCGGAAAGACGCGCAGCCGCATCCTTCCGTAGAACAGCACCAGCTGCAATCCGAGGCTGGCTTCGAAGCCGTCGATGCGCGCGGCCTGCGCCGCGGCGTGCGCCTTCAGCGCGAGGATGCGTGCATCGCGCTCGGCGATCTCCACGTCCTTCTCGAGCGATTCGAAGTGCCGGGTCTCGAGCATTTCCTCGGCCCGCTCGCGCTTGGCCGTGACTTCCGCGGCATGGCCGCGCAGCCGCTCCAGCTCCTGCACCAGACCCTCGATCCTGCGCGCGAGCACGCCATCGAGCGGCGGCACGCGCGGCCCGAGGCACAGCACGCCGAGCCCCAGGCCCTGTTCGAATTCGAAGGACGGATGGCGTTGCCGCAGCAGCGCCCGGAGGCGGCGCAGCTTGCGGCCGGCGCGGGTTCCGTGCACCAGCACGAGCGCCCGCGGGCCGAGCTTGGCGCGCCACGGCGCGAGGTCCAGCGTGGCCAGCCGCGCCGGATCGCCGGCATCGACATGCAGCAGGTCGATGCTGCCGTCCGCGAGGGCCGCGGCCGCCTCGCGCTGGCCCGCGAGCCGCGTGTCCACCGTATGGCAGGCCGTGCCGCGCGCGGTGGACTGCCTGAAGGTGGCAGCCGGCACGCCGCCCTCCGCGCCGAGGTCGACGACGATGGCGGGCCGCGTGTGCTCGAGCAGCAGCGCGACGAAGGGCGCATGCACGCTCCAGGCGCGCGATGCCTGGGCTTGGGACGCGGGAGAGGCCTTGGGTGCGAGGCCGCAGGCGGCGGTGAAGGTGGGGAGCGTGGACATCGGAAGGCTTTGCGCGGGCGAACTCGGAGCCCGACGATTCTTCCGACAGGCGGCGCCACGGACTACAGCCGGCAGGACTGAAATCGCAGCCCGGCGTTCAGTCGTGCGGAGCCGATGCGCGCAGCCCCTGCCCTAGCCGCAGGCGGCGCGAACGATCTTGCCGGTCGCCGGGTCCGTCTCGATCGTCACGCGCTCGCGCCGGTAGTCCATCGTCGCGGGCTGTCCGGGCTTTAGCTGGCGCACGAGGGAGGCACCGGTCGACTGCCGGGCCTCGGCATCGCCGATGCGGTTCTTGCCCGCGAGGGCGCTCGCCGCCTCCGGCCGGCAGATGCCGGTTGCACTGTCTTCACGCGCCTGCGGCGCGCTGCAGGCGGCGATCGACAGGACGGCCAGCGCCAGGGTCGCGGCCGGTATCAGTTTCGAGGAGGAAGCCAAGGCACATCCTTTCCTGGAACACGAAGCAATGTCCGCGTATTCCACCACGGCTGCCGCGCGGCGACAGCTAAGGCATCGGGCTGACCTGCCCGGTCACGGGTTCGGGCTCGGATTTGCGTATCAGGATGCCGGTCTTGTCGAAAACGTACTCCGCCCCGTTCTTAACGATCGAGTCGTTGACCAGAAGCGGGAGGGCGCCAGGCGAAGCAGCCGCATTGCCGCAACCCACGCAAAGCCCTGTCAGCCTCGCACCGCCCTCATACATCAGGCGCGAGTTTCCGTCGGCATCCTCGATGGACTTCTGGGGCAAGCCCAGCCGGGCGATCACCTCTTTGCGGCTGGTCTTGCCGATCTCGAACTGCGCTGCCTTGAAATCGGTTTTCAGGCCGATGTTCGCCCCGGTGCATGCCACGAGAAAAAGCGCGCCGACGTACATCCACGAGCGAAGGAATACCGCCAACCGAAAGCTGCTCGACATCTCAATCTCCCCGCTGAAAACCTATCGCTTGCCCGATGCTGACCATCGGCTTTCCGTCGAAGGTTTTCGTGCGATAGCGCTGGCGGGCCAGCTTTTCGGTTTCGGACTTCAATCCGGCCAGATCGTTTTCTTCCAGGAACGACTTGCCAGTGTTCTTGGGCAAGGTCACGGTTTGCGCCACCGGAAATGCCCCCGACCAGAGCGGCAGGTCCTTACGCAGGTCGTAGACCCAGAAGGAGTTGTTGATCGAGTGACGAGGTGCCAGTCCCAAAGTGGGGATGTGCATGAAGTAGCCAGACCAGCTCACCAGAATCAGATTGGCATAGCCGTGCGCTCGCAGGCTTTCCTTGAACTCGGGCGCGATGCCTGGCCCGCCTTCCGGCTTCGACCTCGACGCATGAAACGCCTTCATCAGCGACTTCTGGCGTGCGACGGCTTCCCTGGGCACATCGATGCCGGCTTCGCCGTTCAGCGGCGCGGCATTGAGGCCCAGCTTGGAAAACTCGTCGGCATGCACCCGGGTCAGCGCCGAGTCGCTATCCCAGATGCCCGCGTAGTCGGAGTCGGACGAGACCTGGGCAACGGCCAGCACCAGATATACGTCCTCCGAGTAATGAATGGACCCCACCGGATCGAAGAAGGCAACCGCGGTCTTCTCGCGCTTGAACTGGGTCGAGACCTCGGGCTGGATCGGCGGCTGGAGGGTCGTGCATCCCGTCAGCACGGCGACGATCAACGCAAGAAAGATGTTCCGCATGTAGCTTGGTCCTCTGCACCTTCAGGTGCGGTTTCGGTGAACGGTGGTGTTTCGCATTCGCTGTCTACGGATGCCGGAACGACGCGGCAATACGGCCCCTTGCCATCGCGGAAAGTGCTCGTTCATCGACCTCTCCTCGTCCCATCCGGGTTTGTAAGCAAATCCTACGCGGCGGACACGCTTCTTCTGGTGGGGACGGTCGCCCGCAGGCGGAATTTCTTGGGGGGTGTTGCATGCACGGCACGGCTCCCCCTACTGGGGGATATTCAGCGCCGCGATCTCGTCGCGGGCCGGCGGCCGCTCACCCGATCGCGGTGCGACGGCGCTTCCATATGACGCCGTCCACCAGGTAGTGATGGAAGTTCAGGACGAAGTGCGCAATGAGAATGGTCGGAAGCCCGAGCCACAGCAGGCTCTCGCCGATGCGGCTGGCGGCGAGGTACAGGAGGGCACCGCCGATCGCGCAGGGCAGGAAGAAGCGCATCGGCGGCATCAGGACGGCGCGCCATGGCGTTGCGCGCGCCGCCGAACTTCTCGCCATCTCGCCGCCCTCCTTGCCCGTCGTGTCGTCGCGCTGCCGTTGGCGGTAGACGAACACCAGGTACTGGATGTTGTGCCAGACGTTGACCACCAGCCAGCCGATGGTGATGTCGTCGATCCAGACATAGCCGACCAGCGAAACGATCAGGTGGGACAGCACGAGGCTGTCGAACGGTCCCGCCGCCTGCCTCATGCGCCTCGAATACACCAGGCATGCCAGCCAGCACGCGGCGCCGGCGAGGGCTGCGATTCCCGCGGCCAGGGCCCACGCCTGCGGAACCGGCGGCAGCCAGATCGGGTAGCCGAGAAAGCTGTCGGCGCCCTGTGCACTGCGATGCAGATAGCCCCACGCGGGGAATAGATAGATCAGCCCATAGGGCAGGCTGCGCCAGGGCACCTGGGGCCTCCGGTCGCAGCGCCTCGCGATGCCGTAGCACTGGCGGGAGACATGGAAGGACTGGGCCAGGAAATAGACGGCGAACAGTCCGGCCACTTCATAGGCGAGCGCGACGATGGTCAGGCCCGCCAGGATCAGGACCGGCGCGACGAAGACCAGCGCCTGGCGCATGCGGGGACGCGAGGCCATCGCGCTCAGGCGGGCGTAGGTCGCGACGATATGGGGATTGGCCAGCAACCAGACATCGATGTAGAGAATGGCCAGCATCATCGGCGCGGACCACGATGCCAGCGCGCCGGCCGCCAGCGCCGCGAGCAGGTTGCCGACGACCAGCCACTGCTCGCGTCGCATCGAGCCGGCTGCGACGTTCCCCGACCAGGGCCCCCCATGCGCCGTCATGTCACGGGCATCGGCATGGGCCGCGGCCGGGGCGATCCGAGGGCGGCCTGCGTGGGCGGGATCGAAAACACCGAGCCGGGCCGCAGATGGCGCTCGAGATCCGCCCGCATGGTTTCGTAGGCCGCGCTCCGGGCTGCCGTGAATCTCGAATCGAGGGTCGCGCGGCTCGCGATGCCCGACAAGCCGGCCGGCGGAAGCTGCTGGTAGGGGTCGTACTGTTCGGTGATCTCACAGGGGTGGCAGCGTCCGTCCACGTCGTACTGGCTGTCGATCCTGATCGTGTAGAGGGCACCGCCCTCCTTGGCCGGGTCCACGGGAAAACTGAAAGTCAGAAGCTGTCCGGACGCCCTGGTGCCGGCCTTGGTTTCAACGGGGATGAAGCCGGCATTCCTGTAGGCCCGAACGATGGCCTCCTTGAGACTGGACTCATCGATGCCGGTGAAGGAGTTGCCGAAGAGATTCCGCTCGCCGGCCCACTGCCGCTTGTAGTTGAAGCCTCCCCACGCGGGATCCCTGTGCTCGCGCCCGCTGGACTCGATGGTCGCGTACGCGTTGTCGATGGCCGGCACGAGCAGCGCGCTCAACTCGTACTGCGTCATCCACGGAAGCGCCTGGAACTCGGACGCGTTCCTGATCTCGGCGAACCGCAGGAAGCAGGGATTGCACCGCTTTCTTTCGTCGAACAGCTCGTCGGCCGAAATGAAGATCATCGGCTTCGGCTCGACCTTCGGATAGGCATCGAACCTGAACTGGAAGATCGTCGACTTGTTCTTCTGCGCGTCCACGGCGACGAGAGAGAAGCCCGACTTCTGAAAAGCCTTGCTCACCATCGACCGGAATTCCGTGACGGTGATCTTCTGATAGGCCGCGGCCGGAACGGAGGGCCTTCCGATCTTGTAGCTGAGGCCCAGAACGCCCTGCAACGGCTGCTGGGCGAAGGCAGCCAATCCGGCAAGCAGGCAGCAGCAGCCCATCAGGGCCTTGCAAAAACGGTAGATATCCATCACGCATGCTTTCTGTAAAAAGCGCGCCGCGCGCGCCGCGTCGATCGGGGTGGAAACCAGCTTCGGGGACCAGGCCGAACACGCCGTGATGGGCGCAGCCACACGGCCCTCCTCGTCCCGCGTGTGCCTGCGGGACGCATCTTAGGTGCGGGAAGAAGCGCGCCGATGACGCAGCGATCCCATTCCGACGGAATTTCGCCGCGGCGTTGTGTCCAACGCACGCCTCATCCAACCGGGGGATATCCAGCGGGTGCGCGACTCCGGCGTTCAGTCGACGTGGTCGTAGCGCTCAACCTGACAGGCCTCGGTCCCCGGCTGCGTCGCGCACACCGAGTACGCATGCGGCGGCGCGCTCGCGCAGCCGGCGAACAGCAACGCGACGAACGCCAGGAGAAGCTTCGCCCGCATGCTCATTCCGCCTGCGCGATCACCAGCAGCACCGAGGCCGGCGTCTTCCCCACCGACGTGATCTTGTGCGGGATGCCCGCGTTGAAGTGCGCGGTGTCGCCGGCCGACAGCATTTCGGTACGGCTCGCGAGCTGCAGCGTGATGCGGCCCTTGAGCACATGGAGGATCTCCTCGCCCTCGTGGTGGCTCATCGGGTGGTTGCGCACCGGCTCGTCGGTCGGGTGCAGCACGAAGGCCACCATGCGGTGGCCCGGCAGCGAGCCCGACACCAGCCGCGCCGCGCCGCCCGCGGCCGCCGGCTGCTGGCGATGGATGACCACCGGATCCTCCTCGGACGACTCGGCGAACAGCTCCTCGACCTGCACGCCCAGCGCCTTCGACAGCTTGAGCGCCGCGCCCACCGAGGGCGTGGACACGCCGCGCTCGAGCTTGGACACGTAGCTCTTGGTCAACCCGGTGGCCTGCGCCAACCCCTCCAGCGTGAGCCCCGACTGGACCCGCAACAACTTCAACTTGATGGACATGACTTTTCTTTAGGACACTTGTGTCCTAAAATGGATTTGTTTCTCGAACCCGATCGCACACGCAACGCGGCCGATCCCGCGCCGCACAGGAGTATGGTATGTCCGCACGTTCGTCGTTTCGCCGCTGGATCGCCCCTGTCCTCGCCCTGACGCTGGCCTGCGTCGGCGCGGCGGCCCAGGCCCAGCCCTACCCCGCCAAGCCGATCCGGCTCGTGATTCCCTTCGGCGCCGGCGGCATCACCGACATGGCCGGCCGGCTCATCGGCCAGGCGCTCGGCGAGGAACTCAAGCAGCAGGTGGTGATCGACAACCGCCCCGGCGCGGGCGGCTCGATCGCAGCGCAGGCCGTGGCGCAGGCGCAGCCCGATGGCTACACGCTGCTGCTCGGCACGGTCGGCACGCAGGTGGTCAACAAGATGATCTACGCGCGGCTCGGCTACGACCCGGCGGCGCTCACGCCCGTTTCGCTGGTGAGCAACTCGCCCTACGTGCTCGCGGTCGCCGGTCTCGACGGCGTGAAGGACCTGCCCGCGCTGGCGGCCTATGCGAAGAAGAATCCGGGCACGCTGAACTTCGGCTCGGCCGGCAACGGCAGCTCGCCACACCTCGGGCTCGAGCTGTTCAAGCTCGCGACCCACAGCGACATCCTCCACGTGCCGTTCAAGAGCGGCGCCGAGGCGGTGAACGCCGCGCTCGGCGGCCAGGTCCAGATCGTGATCGATGCGATTCCCGTGATCCAGCCGCAGGCCAGGGCCGGCAAGCTGCGCATGCTCGCGATCGCCGCCGACCATCGCAACCCCGCCGTGCCCGACCTGCCCACCAGCAAGGAACAGGGCCTGGGCGAATTCCAGATCGGCTCGTGGAATGCGCTGCTGGCGCCGCCCGGCACGCCATCGGCGCAGGTCGCGCTGCTCGACGAGGCACTGGCGCGCGCGCTCAAGCGCCCTGCCCTGGTGGCGCGCCTGGCCGAGATGGGCATCGAGCCGCTGCCCACGAGCGCCGCCGCCTACGGCAAGCACCTGCGCGCCGAGACCGAGAAGTGGACGCGCGTGGTGCGCGCCGCGGGCACCAAGGTCGATTGATGGTCATGAAGCTGCACGACACCCTGCGCTCGGGCAATGCCTGGAAGGTGCGGCTGATGGCGGGCCTGCTCGGCATGCCGCTCGAGCGGCACACGCGCTCGATCGACCGCGGCGACCTGCGCCGGCCCGACTTCCTCGCGATCGCGCCGCTCGCGCAGGTGCCGGTGCTCGAGCTCGACGACGGCCACTGCATCGCCGAATCGATGGCGATCCTTCATTTCCTCGCGCAGGGCTCGCCGTGGTGGCCCGCCGAGCGGCTCGCGCAGGCGCGCGTGCTGACCTGGCTGTCCTTCGAGCAGGAGCGCCACATGAAGCCGCTCGCGAAGCTGCGCCTGCACCTGGCACTGCACCGCGACGGCGATCCCGAGAGCGCCGAATTCCGCGCCCACCGGCACGAGGCCCTGGCCGCGCTCGCGCTGCTCGAAGCGCGGCTCGAACGGCAAGGCCCCGATGGCTGGGTCGCCACCAACACGCACCCGAGCATCGCCGACGTGGCGCTGTACCCTTACACGCGGCTCGCGCCCATGGGCGGCATCGAACTGCAGGACTTCGCGGCGATCCGCGCCTGGCTCGCGCGCATCGAAGGCCTCGACGGCTACCAGCCTCTTTTTCCCGGACATCCCGACAAGAACTTCTCGACCAGCGAAACCCCTTAGGAGACCGACCCATGGCATTGCAAGACACCTTCGAGCTCGCGAAAGAAGAGCTCATCGCCCAATCCCACGTGCAGATGGACCAGCACTTCAGCGAGAGCCGCTACACGCACCGCCAGAAGCTCGCGCTGACCTGCCGCATCCTGTTCGACAACGGACACGACTCGGGCCTCGCGGGCCAGATCACCGCGCGCACCGGCACGCCGGGCCAGTACCTCACGCAGCGGCTGGGCCTGGGCTTCGACGAGATCGCCGAGGACAACTTGCTGACCGTCGACGAGGACCTCAACGTGCTCGACGGGGCCGGCATGCCCAATCCCGCGAACCGCTTCCACTCGTGGGTGTACCGCGCGCGGCCCGACGTGAACTGCATCATCCACACCCATGCGCTGCATGCCTCGGCGCTCGGCATGCTCGAGCAGCCGCTGCAGATCAGCCACATGGACAACTGCGTGCTCTACGACGACGTGGCCTTCGTCGGCGAATGGCCCGGCGTGCCCGTGGGCAACGAGGAGGGCGAGTTCATCTCGGCCGCGCTGGGCAGCAAGCGCGCGCTGCTGCTGTCGCACCACGGCCTGCTGGTGGCGGCCACGAGCATCGAGGAGGCCTGCGTGCTGTCGATCGCCTTCGAACGCGCCGCGAAGATGCACCTGCTGGCCGCCTCCGCCGGCACCATCCGGCCGATCGACCATCGCCTCGCGACCGAGGCTCACGACTGGATCCTGCGGCCGCGCCGCAACACGGTGGCCTTCGAGTACTACGCGCGCCGTTCGCTCAAGGATCCGCGCAACGCGGACTGCCTGCGCGCGGCCTGACAGGAGCCTCCCGCCATGCGATGCATCGCGCTGCAGCACCTGGCCTTCGAGGACCTCGGCCTGTTCGCGCCGGTCCTGCGGGAGGCCGGCTGGGAGATCGAACACCGGCAGGCCGGCGTCGCGCCGCTGCGCCCCGACGAATGGCAGGACGCCGACCTCGTCGTCGTGCTCGGCGGCCCCATCGCCGCCTACGACACCGCCCTCTATCCCTTCCTGCACGACGAGATCGCGGGCCTGCGTTCGCGCCTCGCGCTGCGCCGGCCCACGCTGGGCCTGTGCCTTGGCGCGCAACTGATGGCCGGCGCGCTCGGCGCGCGCGTGTACCCATCGGGCCACAAGGAGATCGGCTGGGCACCGGTCGACCTGAGCGCGGCCGGCCAGGCGTCGTGCCTCGCGCCGCTGGCCGGCGTGCCGGTGCTGCACTGGCATGGCGATACCTTCGAGCTGCCCGCGGGGGCCGAGTTGCTCGCGAGCACGCCGCTCACGCCGCACCAGGCCTTCAGCCATGGCCGCCACGCGCTCGCCTTGCAGTTCCATCCCGAGGCCGATCCCGCGCGCATCGAACCCTGGCTCATCGGCCATGCCTGCGAGCTCGCGCAGGCCGGCATCGATGTTCCGGCCCTGCGCGCCCAAAGCGCGGCACAGGGCAACGCGCCGCAAGCCAGCGCCTCGGCGATGCTGCGCGCCTGGCTGGGCCAGCTCGCATGACGCTGGCGCCGGTGCGCATCGACGCATTGCTCGTCGGTCCCATCGCGCCGCTGCCCGATGGCCGCACACCCAGCGGCATCGTCAAGTCGCCGAGCGACGATGCGCTGTGGCTCTCGGCCACCGGCCTCGCGGGCGACGCGCAGGCCGACCTGCGCATCCATGGCGGCCCCGAGAAGGCGGTGCACCACTATCCGCGCGAGCACTACGGCGCCTGGTCCGCATGGAGCCGCCGCCACGACCTGCTGGCCGCGCCCGGCGCCTTCGGCGAGAACCTCTCGACCGTGGGCTGGGACGAAGCCAGCGTCTGCATCGGCGACGTGCTGCAACTCGGCGAGGCGCTGGTGCAGGTGTCGCAGGGCCGCCAGCCCTGCTGGAAGCTCGATGTGCGCTTCGGCGAACGGGGCATGGCGCGCGAGATGCAGGACAGCGGCCGCGCCGGCTGGTACTACCGCGTGCTGCGGCCCGGCGCGGTGCAACGCGGCGCAGCGATCGTGCTGGTCGAGCGGCCGCATCCCGAGTGGCCGCTGTCGCGCCTGATCGCCTTGCTGTTCGCGCGAGACGAACGCCATGCGCCCGAATGGGAACGCGCGGCCGAACTGCCGGCGCTCGCCGAACGTTGGCGCGCCACCTTCCGGCGCCGCGCGGCCTCGCGACAGGTCGAGGACTGGACGCCGCGCCTGTGCGTGCCGGACGCCGACCCGGCCTGATGCAAGGCGGGAATACCCGCAGCCCATGGACAGCCGACTGACAGCGCCGTCCGCGAACATGCGGGATCGACCGCGGGAGCCACCCGCGCACAGGAGACACATGCCCTTCCCGACCTTCCGGCCGGCCGCCGCCGCCATCGCCGCGTGCATCGCCCTGGCCGCCTGCACCACCGTACCCACCTCCTCCACTTCATCCCCGCCCGTCGCGCGCGCCGTGCCGCCCACCGACTGCAAGGCCTGGGTCGGCACCGACCGCAACGCCGAGCTGCCCGGCTACACCTTGCGCCAGGCCGACGGCACCTCGCGCTGCGTGCCCCTGCTGCTCACGGCGGCCCACGCGCCCGCCGGCTACGCGGGCGACTTCCACGTGCAGGAGTTCACCGACGCCAAGCTCAAGGAACGCTGGGCCGCGTGCAAGAGCGACGCGGCCTGCTTCAAGCGCATCAACGACCAGATGCAGCGCTGGCTGCCGCCGAACAAGGAGCGCGCGACGCGCGTCACCGGCATGGTCGATCCGGTCGGCAAGATCGATTCGGACGGGCAGGTGAACCTGCGCGACATCCGCAAGCCGGGCTTCTTCGCGAAGGCGCCCTACAACGAAGCCGTGGCCGAGGCGAACAACCGCACGCACGTGGTGGAGTTCACCGTGCCGCGCGATCCGCTCGAGCGCCTCAAGCTGAACATGCAGGGCGACATCAAGCTGCGCGGCTGGTACGTGGAGGGCGCGGGCGTCGACGACGGACGCGGCGGCCGCAAGCGCGCGCTGGTGATCATGAGCCCGGGCGGCGGCGGCCAGCTCACGGCCATCGACCATCCCGACGAGGTGTCGGTGCGCGTCGATCCCGCCACGCGCCGCGCGACGTCCGTGCGCTTCCCCAACGCGACCACCGAAGGCCCCGGCATGCGCTTCTGGCGCGACCACCTGCATGCGCTGAACCGCGCGGGCTTCGACGTGCTGGCCTACGACCGGCGTGGCGAGGGCCTGTCGGGCGGCTTCAGCGACACCAACACGCTCGAGCAGAGCGAGGACATCTTCCGCGTGCTCGAGCAGATGGACAGCGGCCGCGGCCTGCGCGTGCTGATGGCCTCGGGCCAGGAGTTCGAGGGCGCGCCGGCGGCGGGCAAGCTGATGGCCGGCATGAAGTCGCGCGAGATCCCGCTGCTGCTGCTGGGCTACTCGCGCGGCTCGATGACCACCGGCTGGGCCATGACCAAGAACTACGCCGGTGGCTGCAGCTACGACATGCCGACCGTGCGGTGCAGCGCGCCCAAGGGCTACGCCAACATCAAGGGCGCGATCCTCTACGCCTCGTTCGTGAGCGGCGCGGGCTACCTGCCCGAGGCGCCGGACCTCGCCGACCGCAACCTCTTCCTCGGCGGCATGGCGGCCGACAACTACGTCGCCTTCTATCCCAACTCGGCGGTGCTCGCGAACATGCCGAAGTGGCCCGCCGTGTTCTTCGCCAAGGGCCTGTGGGACCGCGGCGAAAGCCTCGAGGGCACGGTCGCGGCCTACGACCGCGTGCGCGGGCTCAAGGACATCGTCGTCTCGCGCGGCCCGCACTCGATGGAGACCTGGCCGCGGCAGGAGCTCGACCGCGTGCGCGGACGGATGGTCGCGTTCGCGACGGCGGCGGTGCAGGGGCGCACGGCGCTGCCGCAGGCGTCGCAAGCGCCGCAATGGACGGACCTCAAGGGCCTGGTCGCGACCACGCCGGACGTGTGGGAGATGTCGTCGAAGCCGCGCTAGCAGCGCTTCATTCGGGCCGGCGCCGCGCGCCGATGCGGCGCGAATCGGCGAGCACGTTGGCCTGGTCGACCAGCAGCGCCGACTGCTCGTAGGTCGAGCTGGCGATCGTGGCATAGAGGATGTCGGCGATCACCAGTTGGGCGATGCGGCCCGTGAGCGAGTCGGCCGAGAAGGCGGTGCGCTTGGCCGCGTAGGCGAGCACGGCATCGCAGTGCTCCGCGAGCGGCGACTGCGGCGCATGCGTGAGCCCGATGGTGCCGGCGCCGCCGAGCCGCGCGCGCCGCACCGCGGCCACCACCGGCTCGGTGCGCCCGGTGTGGCTCACGCCGATCGCCACGTCGTCCGCCGACAGCGTGGAGGACGAGATCGCCATGATGTCGACGTCCGAATGCGCGGTGATCGGAATGCCCAGGCGCAGCAGCTTGTGGCGGATGTCGAGCGCCACGGCCGCGCTGCCGCCCACGCCGTAGACATCGACGCGACGCGCCTTCGCGATCGCATTGGCCGCGCGCTGCAGCGCCCGCAGGTCGAGCGTGGTGCAGGTGTCGTTGAGGCCCGCGACCGTGCCGGCGATCACCTTGTCGCGGATCTCCTCGGAGGCATCGGTGGACTTCAGCTGCCCCACCGCGCGCTGATGGGCCACGGCCTGGTCGCGCGCGAACAGCACGCGGAATTCGGAGAAGCCGAGGTAGCCGACCGCCTGGCACAGGCGCGTGACCGTCGCATCGCTGACGCCGGCCGCCTGCGCGAGTTCGGTGATCGTCATGTGCAGCAGCTGCTCGGGGTGCTGCAGGATGAAGTCGCACAGCTTCTGTCCCGCGGGCGTCAGCGAACCGTAGACGCCCTCGAGCCGCAGTTGCACGTGCGAACGCGGCACGCCGCTCGATGCATTCGCCGTGTCGTCCGGCGCCGGTGCGGGATGATCGGCAGTGCCGTTCTCGTGGTCCTGCGCGGTGGCGCGCGGGGGTCTCCTTCGGTCGTTCATCGCTGCATCCTAAGACCTCGGTGCCAAGGGATTTCCCTGAGCGATTTCGGGCGCGCCAAAGCCCTCTGAAAACGCCCGCGTGCCCTCGGAAAATGGGTTTCTTCCGAAGCCGATTCCTGAAAAGAATTTACTTCTTTGTGCTTCACTTTCGCTGTGCTTTACTCCACGCCCATTCTTGGAGACAGAGACACAGACATGGAAATCGGATTCGTTGGACTCGGCAGGATGGGTGGCGCGATGGTCCATCGCCTGCATGCGGCAGGCCACCAGGTCCTGGCCCACGACGGCCAGGCCGCCGCTCAGGACGCGGCACGCGCCAAGGGGATCGCGGTCGCGGCCGACCTGCCCGCGCTGGTCGCGCAACTGAAGGCACCGCGCGTGGTGTGGCTGATGACGCCACCGGGCCAGGGCACCTGCGCGCTGATCGAGACGCTCGGCGCGATGCTCGCCGAGGGCGACACCATCGTCGACGGCGGCAACTCCGACTTCCGCGACACGCGCCGCCTCGCGGCCGCGCTGCGCGAGCGCGGCGTGACGCTGGTCGACGCGGGCGTGAGCGGCGGCACGCAGGGCGCGCGCGACGGCTGCGGCTTGCTCGTGGGCGCGGAGCCCGCGCTGTTCGAGCGGCTGGTTCCCGTGTTCGAGGCGCTGGCCGCGCCGGGCGCCTATGCGCGCGTCGGCGGCAGCGGCGCGGGCCACTTCGCGAAGGCGGTGCACAACGGCGTGGAGTACGCGCTGATGCAGGCCTATGGCGAAGGCTACGAGCTGCTGATGGCCTCCGACATGCAGGTCGACATCAATGCCACGCTGCACGCCTACCAGGGCGGCTGCTCGATCCGCTCGCACCTGCTCGAGAAGCTGTGCCATGCGCTCGACGCCGATCCCGCGCTGCCCGGCATCAAGGGCCACGTGGCCGACTCGGGCATGGGCCGCTGGACGCTCGAGGAGGCGATCCGCCTGCGCGTGCCGACGCCGACCATCTCGGCCGCGCTGCAGGCGCGCTTCCGCTCGCAGCAGGAAGACTCGCCCACGATGAAGAGCATCGCGGCGCTGCGCCGCGAGATCGGCGGCCATGCGGTCGTGAAGGCGGCCGCATGACCGGGCTGTCGTCCGCCGCCGCGCTGCGCGCGCGCTATGCCGCGGTGATCGAGGAACACCGGCAGGTGCTCGATGCGCTCGACGACGCGCAGCTCGGCGCGCTGGCCTCGGCCGTGCTCGGCGCCAGGCGCGTCTTCTTCAGCGGCCAGGGCCGCTCGGGCAACATGGTGCGCGCGCTCGCCATCCGGCTGATGCACATCGGCGTGCAGGTGCACGTGGCCGGCGAGCCGACCGCGCCCGCGATCGGCGCGGGCGACCTGCTGGTGGCGGTGTCGGCCTCGGCCAGGACCAAGGCCACGCTCGAGCACATCGCCGTCGCGCGCAAGGCCGGCGCCACCGTGGCGCTCGTCACCACGGTGCGCCAGCCGCCCGAGGGCGCCGACACCGTGCTGTGCCTGCCCGTGCGCCACGGCGTCGGCACGGTGCAGCATGCGGGCTCGCTGTTCGAGCAGGCCATCCTGTTGCTGGGCGACGCGCTGGCCTGGCACGTGCAGCAGCGGCTCGGCGTGGCCGACGCGCAGCTCGATGCGCGCCACGCCAACCTGCAGTGAACGGCGGCACGACATGGCAGGCGTGACACTGAAGAACGTCGTCAAGCGATTCGGGAACACCCAGGTCGTCGACGACCTCTCGCTGCGCATCGAGGAGAAGGAATTCGCCGTGCTGGTGGGCTCCTCGGGCTGCGGCAAGACCACGGCGCTGCGCATGATCGCGGGCCTGGAGAGCGTGACCTCGGGCGACATCTACATCGGCGACACGCGCGTGAACGACATGCCGCCGAAGGACCGCGACATCGCGATGGTGTTCCAGAGCTATGCGCTCTATCCGCACCTGAACATCCGCGACAACATCAGCTTCGGCCTGAAGATCCGGCAGATGCCGAAGAAGGAGATCGACCAGCGCGTGGAAGAGGCGGCCGACGTGCTCGGCCTGGGCGAGATGCTCGAGCGCAAGCCGAAGGAGCTCTCGGGCGGCCAGCGGCAGCGCGTCGCGCTGGGCCGCGCCATCGTGCGCAAGCCCCGGCTCTTCCTGTTCGACGAGCCGCTGTCGAACCTCGACGCCAAGCTGCGCGTGGCCATGCGCGCGGAGATCAGCAAGCTGCATCGCCGCCTGGGCACCACGATCATCTACGTCACGCACGACCAGGTCGAGGCCATGACGATGGCCGACCGCATCTTCATCATGAACAAGGGCGTGCTGCAGCAGAGCGGCACGCCGATGGAGGTGTATTCGCGCCCGGCCAACCGGCTGGTGGCGGGCTTCATCGGCTCGCCGGCGATGAACTTCCTCGAGGCGAAGCTGCAACCCGCCGATGGCCGCCTGTACGTCGAGGCGCCGGGCCTGCGGCTCGCGCTGCCCGAGCGCCTGGCGCAGCCGCTGCAGCCGCACGCGGGCCGCGACGTCGTCTTCGGCCTGCGGCCCGAGGACATCTCGCTCGCGCGCGCCGACGCGCCCTTCGACCCGGCCACGGGCTTCGAGGCCCAGGCCGAGGTCGTGGAGACGCTGGGCTCGGAGATCTTCGCCTACCTGCGCTGCGGCGCGCACTCGATCGTCGCGCGCATGGAGACGCCCGACACGCCGCTGCGCGTGGGCGATGTGCTGCGGCTCAAGGTGAAGATGGAGAAATCGCACCTGTTCGACCCGGCCACCGCGCTCGCGATCGGCTGACGCACCCGAGCGCCATTCCAAAAAAGGCGCCCCTTTCAACTGGAGACACCATGACAAAGACCCTCAAGACCACATTGCTCGCCGTGCTCGCGCTCGGCATCGGCGGCCCGGCCCTGGCGCAGACCAGGGAGATCCGCGTGCTGCTCGCCAACCATCCCTACGGCGAGCTGCTCAAGGCCGCGATCCCCGAGTTCGAGAAGCAGAGCGGCATCAAGGTCAACGCCGAGAGCCTGCAGGAGAGCCAGCTCTCGACCAAGCTCACGACCGAGTTCGCGACCAAGTCCTCGTCGGTCGACGTGTTCATGACCCGGCCGCTGCAGGAAGGCAAGCTGTTCGCGAAGAACAACTGGTTCGAGCCGCTCGCGGGCTACGACTTCGCCGACTACCCGGCCACCGCGATGAGCGTGTCGACCTACGGCGGCAAGCCGAGCATCGTGCCGCTGGTGACCGAATGGCAGGTGCTGTTCTATCGCAAGGACCTGCTGGCCGCCGCGGGCCTCAAGGTGCCGACCAACTTCGACGAGCTCGCCGCCGCCGCGCAGAAGCTCAACTCCGACAGCGTGGCCGGCCTCGCGGCGCGCGGCAAGGGCGCGGCCGCCGTCACGCAGCTTTCGAGCTACGTCTACAACTACGGCGGCCAGTACCTCGACAAGGGCGTGGCCGCCTTCGATTCCAAGGGCGCGGTCGATGCGATCCGCTACTACGGCAAGGTGGTCGGCAGCTACGGTCCGAAGGGCGTGACCTCGATGTCGTGGGAGAACATCATGCCGCTGTTCCAGGCCGGCCGCGTCGCGATGTGGACCGATGCCTCGGTGTTCTACGGCCAGCTCGTCGATCCCGCGAAGACCTCCATCGGCGCCGACAAGATCGGCATCGCCAACTTCCCGGCCGGACCGGTCACCAACTCGCCGTTCTACGTGACGGCCTGGGGCATGTCGATCGCGAGCCAGTCGAAGAAGAAGGACCTCGCGAAGACCTTCCTCGACTGGGCCACCGGCAAGGACCTGGCGACGCGCGCCATGCTCGCCAACATCACCATGGCGCGCTCCTCGGTGTGGGAGGACAAGGCCGTGCTCGCCAAGGTCAACCCGGGCCTGGTCGAGACCCGCACCTTCGCGGCGAAGAACGGCTACCCGGCCGACAAGCCCTTCATGAGCGCCGTGGGCGAGGCGCGCGACCTGATCGGCGAGGTCATCATCGAGTCGATCAACTCGAAGGGCACCTCGACAAAGATCGAGGCGATGGCCAAGGACCGCGCGGCCAAGGTGAACGACCTGCTGCGCGACACCGGCGAGTACGGCAAGTGAGCGTGGCCACCGGGGCGGCGGCGCCCCGGCATCGCCGACCGAACCCAGTCCCGACGGAGGCCGCATGATCCACTCCACCCGCGCCGAGCGCCACCTGCACTGGATCTTTCCGCTGCCGGCGGTGCTCTTCGTCGCGCTGCTGATGGTGTTCCCGGTGCTCTACACCACCTGGCTGAGCTTCACCAACTGGACGCTCACCTCGGGCATGCCGCCTTCCTTCTCGGGCGTGAACAGCTACGTGCGCGTGCTCACCGAGCCGCGCTTCCTGCATGCGCTGTGGCGCACCGTCGCCTTCACCGTGCTCGCGGTGGGCATCGAGGGCGTGCTCGGCGTGGCGGCGGCGCTGCTGCTCAACCGCGCCTTCGTCGGCCGCGCGCTCGCCAAGCTGTTGCTGCTGCTGCCGCTGGTCGCCACGCCGGTCGCGGTGGGCATCGTGTTCAACCTGTTCTACGACCCGACCATCGGCCTGGCCAACTACGTGCTGCAGGCGCTCGGCCTGCCCACGGGCTCGTGGGTGTCGCATGCCGACACCGTGCTCATCTCGCTGGTGCTGGTCGATGTCTGGCAATGGACGCCGATGATCACGCTGATCGTGCTCGCGGGCCTGGCCTCGCTGTCCGACGAACCGGTGGAGGCGGCGCGCATCGACGGCGCCAGCGAGTGGCAGATCATCCGGCTCGTGACCCTGCCGATGGTGATGCCGGTGATCCTCACCGCGCTGATCCTGCGGCTGATCGACGCGCTGAAGACCTTCGACATCATCTTCGCGATGACCGGCGGCGGCCCCGGCTATGCCTCCGAGACACTGAACATCATGGGCTTCAAGTACAGCTTCGAATACTTCCGCATGGGCCAGGCGGCCGTGGTCCTGGTGGTGCTGTTCCTCGTGGTCTTCGCCTGCAGCCTCGCGATCACGCGGCTGCGCAAGCTGAGCGAGAACCCATGAGCACGCCGTCGAACCGTTCCCTCCTGCCGCGCGTGCTGTTCTACCTGGCGGTGATCGCCATGGTGCTGATCGTGCTGTTCCCCTTCGCCTGGATGCTGGCCTCCTCGTTCAAGACGCAGGTGGACATCGTGGCCTGGCCGCCCAAGCTGGTGTTCAGCCCGACCCTGCAGAACTACCGCAAGGTGTTCGGCGAGCAGGACTTCGTCAAGTACTTCATCAACTCCACCACGGTGGCGCTGCTGGCCGTCGGGTTCTCGCTGCTGCTGGGGCTGCCTGCCGCCTACTCGATCGCGCGCTTCACGCAGCGCCGGCTCGCGATGTTCATCCTGCTGGCGCGGCTGATGCCGGGCATCTCGTTCCTGATGCCCTGGTACATCATCTTCTCGCGCCTCAACCTGATGGACAGCTACACCGCGCTGGTGCTGAGCCACATGCTGATCGCGCTGCCGATCGTGGTGTGGATCATGGCGAGCTACTTCGAGGCGCTGCCGCGCGACCTGGAAGAGTCGGCAATGGTGGACGGCGCCTCGCGCCAGTACGCCTTCTTCAAGATCATCCTGCCGCTGTCGGGGCCGGGCGTGATCACCGCCACCACGCTGGCCTTCGTCTTCTCGTGGAACAACTTCATGTTCTCGCAGGTGCTCAGCATGGAGAAGACCAAGACCCTGCCGATCGCCGTGTTCAATTTCCTCTCGTATGCCGAGATCGACTGGGGCGGCGTGATGGCGGCCTCGGTCGCGATCATGGCGCCGGCGCTGGTCCTCACGATGATCTTCCAGCGCTATGTGGTGAAGGGGCTGACCATGGGTGCCGTCAAGGGCTGAGCTGCATCCCCCGATGAAGAGCACCGCCGCCGTCCTGTCGATCGACATCGGCACTTCCTCCACGCGCGCCGCGCTGTTCGACCTCGCGGGCATGCCCCATGGGCCGGCCTCGCAGCGCGCCAACCTGCTGCGCACCGATGCCGCCGGCATGGCCGAGATCGATCCCGAGGCGCTGGCGCGCGGCGTGATCGAGGCCATCGACCAGGTGCTGAAGGCCTCGCCCGACACGCGCATCCTCGGCGTGGGCATCAGCTGCTTCTGGCACAGCCTGCTCGGCCTCGATGCGCACGGCGCGCCGACCACCGCCGTGCTGAGCTGGGCCGACCGCCGCGCGGGCGCCATCGCGGCCGGCCAGCGCGATCCCGGCCATCGCGCCGCCGCGCTGCGCCCCGACACCGGCTGCCCCGTGCATTCGAGCTACTGGACCGCCAAGCTGCCGTGGCTGCGGCAGTCGCGCCCCGTGGCCTGGGCCGCCACCGCGCACTGGGTGTCGGCGGCCGATCACCTGCTGGCGCGCTTCTTCGGCGATCTCGCCACCTCGGTCTCGATGGCCTCGGGCACCGGCCTGTTCGACCTGTGGGCGCTCGGCTGGCATCCCGGGGCGCTCGCGGTCGCGGACGTGCCGGCGTCGATGCTGCCGCCGGTGACCGACCAGCCGCGCACCCAGCTCGTTCCCGAGTTCGCGCAACGCTGGCCGCGGCTGCGGGACGTGCCCTGGTTCCCCGTCACCGGCGACGGCGCCTGCTCGAACATCGGCGTCGGCGGCATCGACCGCGACACCCTGGTGCTGATGCTCGGCACCAGCGGCTCGATGCGCGTCGTGTGGGACGCGCACGAGGCGCGCCTCGACGATCCGGGCCTCTGGTGCTATCGCGTCGATGCGCGCCGGCTCGCGGGCGGCATGGCCATGTCCGAGGGCGGCGCCTCGGCTGCGTGGACGCGCGGCCTGTTCGAAGGCGCGGCCCCGGACCTCGATGCCCAGGTGGCCGCGATGGCCCCCGATTCGCACGGCCTCGCGGTGCTGCCCTATGTGCTGGGCGCGCGCAGCCCCGACTGGATCGACGGCCGCACCGCCTGCATCGCGGGCATCACAGCCGCCACGAGCGGCGCCCAGATCCATCGCGCCATGCTCGAGAGCGTCGGCCTGCGCTTCGCCGGCCTGAAGCAGCAGCTCGAAGCGCGCATGCTGCCCGCGCGGCGCATCGTCGTCACGGGCGGCGCACTCTCGCGCTCGGCCACCTGGCGCCAGATCGTCGCCGACTGCATCGGGCAGGACGTGCAGGTGTCGGCGATCGACGAGGCCTCGCTGCGCGGGGCCGCGCTGCTGGCGCTGGAAGGCCTTGGTGTCGGCGGGCTGGCGGACTTCGCATTCGAGTTCACGGAGCATGTGCGTTTCGATGCGGGGGCGCACGAGACCTACCTCGGGGCGCTGGAGCGGCAGCTTCGCCTCGATGCGGCGATGAAGGGCGCGGGGTTCTAGTTCGTTCGCTCGGCGACGGACAGCATCGGCATCAGGCCCTGTGCGCCGGATGCCATCCCACCGCCGCGGCCAGCCGACGCCCGGACTCCCGCAGCAGCGCCAGCCAGCGCTCGGGATCGAGGGGCAGCTGGTCGTCGCCGACCAGCCGGCCGCCGCGCTTGCGCCATCTGCCCGCGACCATCACCGAATCGATGTTGGCCAGGCTGGTCTGCATGAGAGCGGCATCGACGGGATCGTGCAGGGGCTGCATGTTGGGGCGCCTCGCATCGATCAACACCAGGTCGGCCTGCTTGCCGGGCGTCACGGTGCCGATGCGGTCGAGCTGGCCCAGCATGCGCGCACCTTCGACCGTCGCCCACCGCAGGGCGTCGATCGTCCTGATGGTGGAGGTCGGCGGAATGACGGGATCGATTCCTCGCGCCGCCTGGCGAAACGCCTGGTTGTCGAGCGAGCGCTGGTGGACCAGCGCGATGCGCGCCGCCGTGAACATCTCGCCCGACAGACCGGACTCCAGGTCCACGCCGATGGAGGCGGCAACGCCCCGGTCGCGCAGGCGGCCGACGATCGGATGGCCGTGGCCCTGCGTCATCTCGTTCTCGGGCGTGACCGAGAACGAGACGCCGGCGCCGACGAAGCGATCGAGCTGCGCATCGGTGAGATCGTTGCCGTGCACGATGTTGATGCGCGGGCCCAGCAGGCCCTCTTGCTCGAGCACCTCCCAGCCCCCTGGGGCGCGTGCCGGACCGCCTCCCTGGTGCATCGAGGCCGTCAGGTCCAGCTCGCGCGCCAGCCTGAAATCCGCGCGCGCGACATCGAGCGTCGAGTAATGCGGACCGAGCACCGCCATGCCCAGGCTCAGCCGCCGGCCCGTGCCGAAGCGCGGTTGCGCCAGCAGTCGCTCCACCTCCCTGCGCGGATGGGCGACCTCCCAGAAGGGCGCCTGGCCGGGCTTCGGATCGGGCTTCGGACTGCCATGGAAGAAGGCCGCGCGGATGCCGCTGCGCTCCAGCGCGTCGACCGCGGCATCCGTGTGCTCGGGCGTCGGATTGTTGTGGCACCAGTCGACCAGCGTCGTGGTGCCGCAGTCGAGCTGGTTGAGGGCGCCGGCCAGGGTACCGACGTGGATATCGTCGGGCGTGAACCGCGTCGCCAGGCCCGCGTGCATCCAGCGGAAGTACTCGAGCAGCGTCCAGTTGCTGGCCACGCCGCGCAGCGCCGTCTGCCAGGTGTGCATGTGCGCGTTGATGAAGCCCGGCATCACGATGAAGCCCCGCGCGTCGATGACTTCGACATCGCCCTGGCTCGGCGCTTCGCAGGCCCCGCTCGAAAGCGATGCGATGCGCTCGCCGTCGATGGCGAGCCGGGCGTTGTCGACGACGCCCAGGGCATCGTCCATCGAGACCACCGTGGCGCCGGTGATCAGGATTCGGTGAGTATCGGAAGTCATGGAACGGATGGGCCGAAGGTGGAGGCACCGATGCGCTCGGCCGCCATCTCGGCCAGCATGATCGTGGGAAGGTTGGTATTGGCACTGGGAACGACCGGCATCGCCGAGGCATCGGCGACGAACAGGTTCTTCATGCCGTGCACGCGAAACGCCGGGTCGACCACCGCCATCGGATCGGCCGCGCGGCCCATCGCACAGGTGCCCGCCGGATGTCCCATGGGACTGATCGACGAGAGGATCTGCGCATCCGCGATCGCCCTTCCACCCCCGCGATGCACCGCGGGCGGGCCGCTGTTGAACGCTCGCCCGAAGATCCGGCGGCGAAGCATGGCCGGCGAATTGGCGGCCGCCTGTGCCGCGAGCGCCAGCGCCTTGCCGGCCAGGCCGGGCCGGTTGAACTGCTTGATGGCCAGCGCGCCCGGCAGCAGGAAGGCCTCGTGGTACTGGGCAAGCACCGCCGGGTCGCGAAGCAGGCGCTCCGCCTGGCGCGCGGCGGCGACCATCCGCGGCGCATCCGCGGGGTCCGAGAGGAATCGGAAGTTGACGTCCGGGGCTTCGAATCCATCGGCGCTTCGCAGCCGCACCGATCCGCGGGACTTCGGTGCATACAGGGCGCTTCCCACCAGCGCGAAATCGGGACCGTACGACTCGCCGCTCACGCGCCCGATGATGAAATTGAACAGGTCGCTGGGCGGGCATCCCGGCATCCGCGACGACGACCGGATACCGGCCAGCGCAAAGCGCCGCAGGTCCGGAGCCACGCGCTTGCCGCGCGGCAGCGTGAGCGCAAAGAACATGTACGGATGGTTTTGCAGATTGCGCCCCACGCCGGCGCGGTCGAGAACCGGGCGAATCCCGAGCGCCGCGAGTTCGTCCGCCGGGCCGATGCCGGAACGCAGCAGCAATTTCGGCGAATGGATGGCGCCGGCGCATACGACCACGCGATCGGCGCTCAGTCGAATCGTCGCGCCGTTCTGGATGGCATCCACGCCGACGACGGTATCCGCCTGCGTGTGCAGCCGGGTCGCGACAGTGTTCGGCAGGATCCGCAGGTTCGCTCGCGCGCGGACTTCGGGCGTCAGGACGCTGCCGGCGGTCGTCACGCGCGACTCGGCATCGATGGCATTCGGCATCGGGAAGAAGCCGTCGCCGGGTTGCTCGTTGATGTCCGGCACGAAAGGCAGCCCGTCGCGTTCGGCCGCCTGCGCCATCGCCCGGACGAAGTCCGGCCATTGGTTCTTCGGCGTGCGCGAGACGGCATGCCAGCCCGCCCGGTGGTCCTGGCGGTCGCGGTCGTTCTCGATGCCCTGGAAACGCGGCAGCACGCCATCCCACGAGAAGTCGCCGCCTCCCGCTTCGGCCCAGCGTGCGTAGTCGGAGGGCACGCCGCGCAGCGCGTAGAGACCGTTGATGCTGGAGCCGCCGCCCATCACGCGCGCCTGCGGATAGGGCGCTGGCGCGCCGCCGTCCGAGGCGGTTGCCGTCAGCCCGCTCCAGAAGTAATGCGGGTTGAGCGTGGCCGCGGGAAAGGGATCGCGGATGTCCGCCGGCTCGTCGCCGGGGACGACGTCGTCGCCTGCCTCGATGAGCAGCACGCGGCAGGCGGGGTCTTCGGAGAGCCGGGCCGCGATCACGGCGCCAGCGGTGCCTCCGCCGACGATCAGGTAGTCGTTCTGCATGTCATCCATCGTTGGCTGGGAGCGGCCCGCGCTATTCGGCGACGACACCGGCCGCTCGAATCAGGTCGGTCATCCACGGGAAGTCGCTGCGCAGCTGCGCACCGAAGGCCTGCGGCGTGGAACCGACGGCCTCCATGCTCAGGTCGCGCAGGGTGCGGCGAACCTCCGGCGTGGCCAGGGCGTCGACCAGCGCCTGCCGCAGCTTGTGCACGACGGCATCGGGTGTGCGCGCGGGGGCCGCCACGCCGATCCAGGGCGACATGCGCACCAGCGCATCCGCCATGCCCTGTTCGGCGAAGGTGGGAACATCCGGCGCCAGCGGATCGCGCCGCTCGCCCGTCACCGCCACCAGCCTGACCTGCCCCTTCTGCGCATAGCCCGCGGCCACGGCCGTGCCGAGGAAAGCGATGTCGATGCTGCCGCCCAGCAGGTCCTGCAGCGCGGGCGCGGCGCCGCGGTAGGGCACGTGCACCAGCGGCGCGCCCGCGCGCCGGGCGAGTGCCTCGCCGATCAGGTGCGGATAGGTGGCCGGCCCCCAGGATCCGTAGCTGAGCTTGCCGGGGTTCGCCTGGATCGCCCTGAGCACGCCCGGCAGGCCCGCGGCATCCCGCATGTCCGGCCGCACCATCATCGCCACGCCGTACCTCGCGAGCAGCGACACCGGCGCGAAATCGCGCAAGGGGTCGTAGGGCATCTTCTTCACAATGCCCGTCACGTTGATGAAGACATCGGAATTGGAAAAGAGCAGCGTGTAGCCGTCCGCGGGCGCACGAGCGACTTCGGCACTGCCGATGATTCCACTGGCGCCGGGCTTGTTGTCGACGACGACCGGCTGGCCGAGCGACTCGCCAAGCGTCTGGGCGATGCGGCGACCGAGGGCATCGGTCGGCCCGCCCGCCGGAAACGGAATCACGAGCCGGATCGGCTTGCCGGGAAAGGCGGCCTCCTGGGCGTGGGCCGAGGAAAGAAGCGAGGTCAGGGCCGCCCAGGCCGACACGCAAAGGACGATCTTCCTGATCGCCCTGGATCGAATGTTCATGCTGTCTCCGATGGCGGTTCAGGCTCGCGCGGTGTCGGCGCCCGACGAGACCAGTCCGGTCGCGGGCCGCGAGCGGCCCGGCCAGTCGTCCTCGATGAAGGTCACGCGCAGCGCGATGCGCCAGCGGCCATCGACGCCTCGCTGCATCCGGTCGACGTACTTGCCCATGCCCCAGACGTAGGACTTGTCGCCCTCGGCGGCATCGAAGCGGAACATGTAGCTCACCACGTCCGCCGTGTCCCCCTGCACCTTCACCGTGCTGTTGAGCACCAGGTGCTTGTGGTACTTGTCGGGCGCATGGGTGTGGGTGGTCGCGAACTCCCGCGTTCCCGCGGCGCCCTCCCATCGGTTGACGGTGCCGTCGGGGCGGTGCGTCTCGCGCACCGCGTCCTGCGTGAAGCAGTCCACCAGGCGTTCGACGTCGCCATAGTCGAGCGCTTGCCCGTACTCCTTCAGGGTCTCGAGGATCGCGCTGCGATCTTCCAGGGCTCGTACGCGGGCTTCGAGCACCGCAATTTCGTCCAGGGACATTCTTGGCTCCAATGAAAGTATTCAGGGGTTGCGCACCACGCCCTTGGCGATGACGAAGCAGCCATAGGGACGGTTGTCGGTGGTGTGCACGGTGGCGAAGGCCGTGGCGGCCAGTTCGAGGAACTCCGCGCGCGACAGCGGCTTCATGGCGACCGGGCGACACTCGGCCGCCTCGAGAACCTGCTGCACATCGCGATGCACGGCCAGCAACTCGTCCCGCTCGCCATCCGCGACCATGTGGTGGACCGGCGCTTGCGCCATGTCGTCGACGGGCATCAGTTGCGCGATGGCCCGGGCCGCCTCCACCAGCGACAGGCCGGGCAGGGGCACGATGCGCGCATGCCGCGCATACAGCGCGTAGGCGGGGTAGTTCGCGTTGGCCAGCACCAGGCGATCGCCATGACCCATCGCGGCGAGGATCCAGAGCAGGTCGGGCGTGAGTGCCGGCGGTATGGTCTTGAGCATTCCGCAGCCTCTCAGTCCGCGATCTCGATGCGAAAGCCCTGCGTCCAGCGCGCGCGAATGGGCTGCTCGGGAACGAGCGCGAACCGGCGCTGGATGTTCTCCTTCGACCGCTGCAGCGAGGCACGAACCGCGGGCCAGTCGATCCCGACCAGCTGGCCGCGGCGCTTGGCGAAGCGGCCGTCGACCATCACGGTGTCGACCAGGCTCGCATGCCCGTAGCTCACGATCGCCGCATAGGGATCCCACATCGGCGCCTGCCCGATGCCGTCCACGCGCATCAGCAGCAGATCCGCCTTCTTGCCCGGCACGAGACTGCCCGTGATCTCACCGAGCCCGATCGCCTCGGCGGCTCGCACGGTGGCGATCTCCAGCACCTTCTTCTGATGGACCTTGCGGGTCATCCGCAGCGGATTCCTCAGCGACCGCTCCAGCCGCCACGTGTTGAGCAGCGCGCGCATCTGGCCGAACATGTCGCCGCCGAAGTCGATGGTGGCATCGATGCCGAGGCTCGACCGGCCGCCCATCGACGTGAAGCGTTCGACCACGGGCCAGGCACCGTAGGTCATCTCGATCTCGATGGCGGAGCTGATCGACGCGCCGCCGTCGACGACCATGCGCAGCACCTCGTCGGGCAGATGGTTGCCATGGACGAACAGCAGGTCCGGGCCGATCTCTCCGGCCTCGTGCAACGCGCGCACCACGTCGAGCGGCTCATTGGCGCTCATGCCCACGTGGATGCTGATGCGCGCCGGCGCCAGCGTCCGCGCCCAGCGCAGTTCGTCGAGCATCGAACCGGCTTCGGAAAGCGTCTCGAACTCGCGCGAGGCGATGCCGAAGCGAACCCGCGCCGAGTCGTCGGAGAAGTACTTCCGCCGCACCCGCGCCGCGTTGCGCCGGTGCCATTCGTTCAGCGGCCCGTTGACCTCGCCGAGCAGTTCGGGAAGCCGCTGCGCCGGCTCGCCGGGCCGGAAGGCCAGGTTGCGGTACGTGCCGTAGCAATGGATGCCGCGGATGCCCGAACTCAGGAAGCCTTCCGCCAACGCATCGGAATGAGCCTCCGACAGCTGCAGGTGCGAATGGTCGACCAGCGTCGTGATCCCGGAATCCAGTGCCTCCAGTGCGCCGACCCGGTTCGCGAGCTCGGCATCCTCGGGGTCGTAGCTGATGCAGTACATGCCCCGGATGTAGGTCATGTAGTCCAGCAGGTTCCAGTCGGTGCGCACGCCGTGCAGTGGCGTCTGCCACGTGTGCCGGTGGGTGTCGACGAAGCCCGGGCACATCACCATGCCTCTCGCATCGATGATCTCGGCGTCATCGACCGCCAGCGACGGCCCGATCGCGGCGATGCGATCGCCCTCGACCAGAAGATCTCCAGGGGTCAGGTCCTCGAGCGCGTCGTCCATCGTGAGAATGGTCGCGCCCTTGAACAGCGTTCGTTTCGCTCTCATCGCGCCCGTGCCTGCTACTTGACGGCGCGCAGATGGGCCTTCTGCACGACGTCCTTCCACTTGGCCATGTCCTTGGCCACCATGCTGCCCAGCGCGGCGGCCGTGCCCCCCACCGGGATGTAGCCGTTGGCCTTCAGCACCGCCAGCAACTCGGGCGAGGAGAGCGACTTGTTGATGGCGCCGTTGAGCTTGTCGATGGCATCGGCCGGCGTGCCCGTCGGCGCGAAGATCGCGAACCAGCTGTTGCCCTCGAGGTTGTTCACGCCCTGCGACGCGAAGGTCGCGGCGTCGGGCACGAAGGCCCATCGTTCGTTGCCGGTGACGGCGATCGGCCGCAGCTTTCCCGATTCGACGAAGGGCTTAAGGCCGGCGGCATCGAAGGTCATGTCGACCTGGCCGGCAGCCACCGCCGTCGCCGCGGGCGGCGTTCCCTGGAACGGAACATGGAGCAGGTCGAGCCGGGCCTGAAGCTTGAAGAGCTCGGCCATCAGGTGGTAGCCGCTGCCTTCGCCCGCGCTGGCATAGGACATCTGGCGCCCCGACTGCCGGATGTAGTCGCGCAGTTCCTTGATGTCGTGGATCGGCAGGGAGCTGCTGACGGCGAGCATCGCCGGCGAGTCGGCCACGTAGGCCACGGGAGAGAAATCCTTGATCGGGTCGTATTGCAGCGAGGGCTCCCACGCCGCGGCCACGCTGAAGTTGGCGACAGTGCCCAGGTAGATGGTGTAGCCGTCGGCGGGGGCTTTCGCCGCGATGGCGGTGCCGATCTTCCCGGCCGCGCCCGCCCGGTTGTCGATGATGACCGGCTGCCCGAGCTGCTTGCCCAGCTCGACGCCGAGCGCACGACCCAGCACGTCGGTGCTGCCGCCAGCGGGCCATGGAATGACGAGGCGGATGGGCTTGCTCGGATAAGGCTGCGCGCCCGCGCTCGGCGAGAACATGCCCGATATCGCCCAGAAGGCGGCCGCGCCGAGCGCGGCGGAGAAGTTGCGTCGTGTGTCTTGTCTCATGGTTCGGCTCCTTGCCGTTGTCGTGGAGCGAATCCTAGGCAGCGGGTTTGCTTCAGTAAAATTAATTCTTTGCGTCCTGTGAGTAGATATAGTGATCAATGTTTCCACTCGCGTGCTTCGCGCGCTGATCGCGCTCGACGAACTCCGGCACTTCTCGCAAGCCGCGGAGCGCTGCAACGTGACGCAGTCCGCGTTCAGCCAGATGATTGCGAAGCTCGAAGCCGAGGTCGGCCTGCGGCTGGTGGACCGCGACAGGCGCCGTGTCAGCCTGACGGGTGACGGCGAGCGCCTCGTCGCCTCGGCGCGGCGGATCGTCGCGGAGCTCGACGAGATCGGCGCCGACCTGCGCGACCACGCCGGCATGAACAAGGGGCGGGTCGCGGTCGCCACCTCGCCGCCCTTCGCGGCCCATTGGCTGCCGCCGCTGATCGCGCGGTTCCGCGCCCGCTATCCAGGCATCCGCGTCGACCTGTTCGACCACCTGCCTCCGAAGTGCATGGAACTGGTGCGCGATCGGCAGGCCGACTTCGCGATCCTCAGCGCGCCCGGACCGCTCGCGGGCCTTCAGTACCGTGTGCTGATGCAGGAGTCGTTCGTGCTCGCATGCCCGGCGGACCATCGGCTCGCCTCGCGAAAGCGGGTCGACCTGCGCGACCTTGAAGGTGCGTCCCTGATCCGCTACGCCCGCTCGGGCAGCATCGGACAGCACCTGGAACACGCGATGCGCGGCATCGCCGTCGAGGAGGTGATGGAAGTGGAGCACCTGCCGACCGTGGCGGGCCTCGTCGCGGCGGGCCTCGGCATCAGCGTCGTGCCCAGCATCGCCGTCCCGTTCTTCGATGCGGGCAAGGTGGCCCTGGTGCCCGTGCTTTCACCGGGCCTCGACCGTCCCATCCATCTCGTGTGGCAGACCTCGCGCCTTCCCGGCCCTGCCGCGAAGGCCTTCATCGATCTGCTGGAGGCTTCCTTGCCACGCAAGAAGAAGTCGGCGTGAGGAACGGGAGAAGCCGGCCGGAGGAACAGCGTCAGCTCGTCGCGCAGCGATAGCTGCCCGCCGCATTCAGGTCGCCAGACCCGTTGTACTTCGGCCAGCTCGGGTAGATGCAAAGCGGCCGCGTGCGTCCGGCGGTCGCGGGGTTGGCGTCGGTTGCCACCAGTTCCCCCGGCGCCTTGCCATGCTCCACCCAGCCCTCGAGCGCGTCCAGCACCGGAATGCCGCCCGTGGCATTGAAGTGCCCGGTGCCGTGCCCGTATCCCGGCACCTGGTAGAAGCGAAGGAAGGCATCGACCTGGGGCCGGCCGAGCTTCAGCAGCAGCGCGTTGTAGTAGTCGACCGAGCCCTGGAAGGTGATGAGCGGATCGGAGGTGCCGTGCACCAGCAGCCACTTGCCGCCGCGCGCGACGAAGGGCTCGATGCTCGTGCTCGTGGCGTCCATGACCCTGGACAACTCCTGGATGCGCGGCAGGTAGCTTCCCGGTGACGCGCCATCGAGGCCGATCGACAGGCCCGACGGATCCATCAGCACCGCATTGCGGATGAAGGCGTCGGGCAAGGCCCCCAGGGCGCCCAGCACCAGCGGATTCGGAGGAACCGGAAAGGTCGCGGTCGCGCCGAGCACCGAGGCGTAGTCCGTGGACGTCAGGAAGCCGGGGTTGCCGGTCGCGCCGTTCTTGAGCGCATAGGAGAACTCGGTGCGCGATTGCAGCGTGTCGACTGTCCTGATCTGTGCATCCGACAGGCAATCGTCCCCCGTATCCGCGCCGCCCTTGCAACGCAAGCTCTGCGGCTTGAACGTGCATGCCGCGAGGTTACCGACGATGCCGTCGGTGGCGCCATCGAGCGCGTCGCAGGCCGCGAGCTCGGCCGTGCGCAGCGTCTGCAGCTTCTTCGGATCGAGGAAGCCGACGCCGCCATTGCCCCACAACGCGCGCGTGGCGACCTGGATGGTCATCATCTGCGGCATGTAGGCAAAGGCCGGGAAGTACGTGACGACGCCGTCGTAGTCCGCAGGCCATTTCTGCATCACCTGCATGCCTTCGTGACCGCCCTTCGAGCCGCCCATGAAATAGGTCTTGGCCGGTGCCTTCCCGTAGCGCAGGCCGATCAGCTTCATCGCCGCATCGCGCGTCTTCTTCAAGGCGTCGCCGGCGTAGTTGCCGAGCATTTCGCTGTTCGATGCGAAGGCTGTGTAGAAGGGATCGGTGGGAGGCGCCTGGTGCCCCGAGTCGTCGGCGAAGGTGGCGTATCCGCGCTGCAGCGGACTGGCGCCCGACGTCAGCGGCGTGGCCACGAGATCCGGCACCACGCCGTCGAATCCGCCGCCACCGAAGTGCATCGCATTGCCGTTCCAGTTCGTCGGTAGCGCGAGGGCGAACGCTATGTCCTGCGCGCCCTCGGAGACGGAGGCGATGCGGCCCTTGACCATGCAATGCTCACCCGCCTGGCCCGTGCCCGGCACGAGTGCTGCTTCGGTGACCGTTGCGCCCTTGGTCGTCAGTCCGATCGCGGCGCCGTCCACCTTGGCACCCCGAAGTGCCGCGCATGCCGTGCCTGCCGAAGGCGGCGACGGTGGCGGCTGCGTCGTGGCGACCGCCGACGGATCGATCTGGATGGCGCCACCGCCTCCTCCACCGCCGCCGCACGCTTGAAGAAGCAGGACAGCCAGCAATGGCAAGACGCGTCTTTTCTTGAATCCCCGCATGGATCTTTGTCTCCGTTGAAGTTGTTGATGCGACCTTGGTACTCGACGCAACCCACGCCTTCCACTTGCAAGTCAGTTGCAAGGCAGTTGCGAAAAGTCCGCGGATGCTACGTGGCGGGTTCGCGTCTAGCGATTGCGAAAGGCCGCATCCGGATGGCAAAAACAATCATGTGGCGCGCAGCGCGAGCCGACGAGATCGGCGCAGGGAGGTGCCGCCCTGCGCATGAGCGGCAACTTCGCCTCGCGAGGCGATGAAGAACACGGAGCCTGCTAGCCCCCTCGCGCAGCCTTGCCCGCGACTTTCGGCACGAACAGCATCTTCTCCACCTGCGCGAGCAACCGCTTCGCGAAATCGGCATCGAGCTCGGCATGCTCGAAGAGCAGGCGATACCAGACCGGTCCGAACAGCAGGTCGAGCACGATGTCGTGGTCGACGTCGGCCGCGATCTCGCCGCGCTCCTGCGCCTTGCGCAACAGGCGCAGGCCCGATTCGCGGCGCGGCAGCACCACCTTGTCGCGCAGCAGGGCCGCGGTGGCCTGGTCGTACTGCGCCTCCGCGACGAGCGAACTGAGGATCGTGCGCCATTCCCGGTCCTGCACGCGCTCGACCGTCGACACCAGGTAGCGGCGCAGCTCGCTCCTGAGCGAGGACGCGTCCTCCACGATGGCCGTGTCGGGCAAGCCTTCCATGTAGAGCTCGATCAGCAGCGCTCCCTTGTTCGGCCAGCGGCGGTAGATCGAGGTCTTCGAGACGCCGGCCAGCGCCGCGACCTGCTCCATCGCGAAGCGCGCATAGCCGTGCACGCGCAGCACCTCGCGGGCCGCTTCGAGGATGGCGTCGTGCGTCTGCTGCCGGCGGCGCCGGGCGCGCGGTCCCTGCTCCACGGGCTCGGAACTCTCGGCGGGGGTGTCCTTCATGGTCATGGCGCGATTCTGACATTCCGATGCCTGTTGACATACGGTACGTACCGTTCTAAAGTTTTAGATACGGTGCGTACCGTTTACTGGATTCAATCATGCCGCCTCGGGCCCTTCGCCGCTTCGCCGGCCTTCTCGCCCTCGTGCTTTGCTGTTCCGCGCACGCCGTTGCGTTCAAGTGGGCGTCGCAGGACGACGCCGCGACCATGGACCCGGATGCCTTCAACCACGGGCCGACCATGACCGTGCTGGGCCACATCTACGAGGGACTGGTGCGGCGCGACCGCGAGCAGCGCATCGAGCCCGCGCTCGCGCAGTCGTGGACCCAGCCGGCACCGACCGTCTGGCGCTTCCGCCTGCGCGAGGGCGTGCGCTTCCACGACGGCAGCCTGCTGACCGCCGAGGACGTGGTGTTCTCGCTCAAGCGCGCGATGACGCCCGAATCGGACATGAAGGTGTTCGCCGCCTCGATCGCCGACGTGAAGGCGGTGGACGCCACGACCGTCGATGTCGTCACCGAATTCCCCAACGCGGCGCTGCTGCAGTCGCTGCCCGAGCTCAAGGTGATGTCCAAGGCCTGGGCCGAGAAGAACGGCGCGCTGCGCCCGGCCGACATGCGGCAGAAGAGCGAGAACTACGCGACCCGCAACGCCAACGGCACCGGCCCCTTCAAGCTCTCGGTGCGCGAACCCGACGTGCGCACGGTGCTGGTGGCGCACACGGGCTGGTGGGACAAGCCCGGCACCAACATCACCGAGGCGACGATGGTGAAGATCTCGTCGGCCGCCACCCGCGTGGCGGCGCTGCTGTCGGGCGAGCTCGACTTCGCCTACCCGATCCCGCTGCAGGACATTCCGCGCGTCGAGGCCTCGACCGGCTACAAGGTGCTGCAGGGGCCCGAGATCCGCAACCTGTTCCTCTCGATGGACCAGGCCAGCCCCGAACTGCGCTACGCGAGCGTCAAGGGCAGGAATCCCTTCGCCGATCGCCGCGTGCGGCTGGCGATCTACCAGGCGATCGACATCGAGGCGATCGGCAAGCGCATCCTGCGCGACTCGGCGGTGCCCACCGGCATCCTCGTGCCGCGCGGCGTGAACTCGGTCGACCCCGCCATGGTGGCGCGGCCCTTTCCCTACGACCTCGCGGCCGCGAAGAAGCTGCTCGCCGAGGCCGGCTATCCGACGGGCTTCGAAGTCACGCTCGACTGCACCAACGACCGCTACGTCAACGACGAGCAGGTCTGCACCGCGATCGCCGGCATGCTCTCGCGCATCGGCGTGAAGGTGGCGGTCAACGCATTGCCGGGCGCGCGCTTCTTCACCAAGGTGGGCGCGGGCGACTCGAGCTTCAATTTCTTCGGCTACACGCCCGTCAACCTCGACGCCTACAACACCCTCAACGTGATGATGGCGACGCGCGACGGCAAGGCCGGCCAGTGGAACGTCGGGCGCTACAGCAATCCCGAGGTCGACCGGCTGATCGGCCAGGTGCTGACCGAGATGGACCCGCAGGCGCGCACGCGGCTGGTCACGCAGGCGATGACCCTGCACCGCAACGACGTGGGCCACATCCCGCTCTACCAGCAGGGCCTGGCCTGGGGCATGCGCAAGAACGTCGAGGCGGCGCTGCAGAGCGACAACCGCGTCAACCTGCGCTTCATCAGCGTCCGGTAGGCCCGATGCTCGCGTTCTTCATCCGCCGGCTGCTGGCGGCCGTCGGGGTGCTGGCCACCGTCGCGTTCATCGCCTTCGGGCTGTTCAAGCACGTGGGCGACCCGGTCACGCAGATGCTGGGGCCCGATGCGAGCGATGCCGACCGCGCGCGCGTGCGCCAGGAGCTGCGGCTGGACGACCCCTTCGTGCTGCAGTTCGCGCGCTTCTCGGCGCGGCTCGCGCAAGGCGATCTCGGCGTGTCGCTGCGCCAGGGCAGGCCGGTGCGCGAACTGCTGGCCGAGCGCCTGCCGGCCACGCTCGAGCTCAGCCTGGTCGCTGCCGTGGTCTCGGTGGTGGCCGGCCTGTTCCTGGGCGTCGCTTGCGCGGTGCGCCCTCGCAGCTGGTTCGCGCGCAGCACCATGGCGCTGTCGCTGATCGGCGCCTCGCTGCCCACCTTCCTGATCGGCATCCTGCTGATCCTGGTCTTCTCCGTCACGCTCGGCCTCCTGCCCTCCTACGGCCGCGGCGAGGTGGTGGCCATCGGCTGGTGGAAGAGCGGGCTGCTCACGCGCGACGGCTGGCTGCACCTCGCGATGCCGGCCGTCACGCTCGCGCTGTTCCAGCTCGCCCTGATCGTGCGGCTCGCGCGCGCCGAGATGATGGAGGTGCTGCGCGCCGACTACATCCGCTTCGCCCGCGCGCGCGGCATCCGCGAGCGCGCGATCCTCTACCGCCATGCGCTGCGCAACGCGCTGGTGCCGGTCGTGACGATCGTGGGGCTACAGCTGGGCGCGGTCATCGCCTTCGCCGTGGTCACCGAAACCGTCTTCCAGTGGCCCGGCCTCGGCGCCCTGTTCGTCGATGCGATCGGCTTCGCCGACACGCCCGTCATCGCCGCGTACCTGTGCTTCGTCGCGGCCATGTACGTGTGCATCAACCTGGTCGTGGACATCCTCTATGTCGCGATCGATCCCCGTCTCGAGACAGCCTGAAAGCGGCCCGCATGAATCCCACGCCTCCCATGGCGCGCACCGTCGAAGCGGTGCGCGCGTTCCACGACGACCTGGCCCGGCTGCGCCAGGACCTCCACGCGCATCCCGAGCTCGGCTTCGAGGAGGAGCGCACCGCCGCGCGCATCGCCGCCTTCCTGCAGGCGCTCGGCATCGAGGTGCACCGCCACGTGGGCCGCACCGGCGTGGTCGGCGTGCTGCACGGCCGTTCCACGGCCAGTGGCCGCAGCATCGGCCTGCGTGCCGACATGGACGCACTGCCGATCCAGGAACTCGGCGATCCGGCCTATCGCTCGTGCATCCCGGGCCGCATGCACGGCTGCGGGCACGACGGGCACTGCGCGATCCTTCTGGGCGCCGCGAAGTACCTGGCGCAGACCCGCGACTTCGACGGCACCGTCTACTTCTTCTTCCAGCCGGGCGAGGAAGGACATGCCGGCGCGCGCGAGATGATCCGCGACGGCCTGTTCGAGCGCTTCCCCGCGCAGCAGGTGTTCGCGCTGCACAACTGGCCCTCGCTGCCCGCGGGCACCATCGCGCTGAACCCCGGGCCGATGATGGCGGCGATCGACCGCTTCTCGATCCGCGTGCAGGGTCGCGGCGGGCACGGCGCCCATCCGCAGCAGGCCATCGATCCGATCCTCGTGGCCTCCGGGATCGTCTCGGCGGTGCACACCATCGTGAGCCGCAACGTCAATCCGGTCGATGCGGCGGTCATCAGCTTCCAGTCCTTCCAGTCCGGCGCGCCCGAGGCCCTGTCGGTCATTCCGGACCACGCGCAGCTGCACGGCATGGTCAAGTGGTTCAAGCCCCAGGTGCAGGCCGTGCTGCGCGAACGCCTGATCGAGACCGCGCAGCGCGTGGCACTGGCCTTCGGCGCCCAAGCCGAGGTGCACTACGAGGAGCTCTACCCACCGACCGTCAACCACCCCGAGGCGGCCGAAGCGCTCGCGCGCGTCGCATGCCGGGTGGTCGGCGAGGCCCACGTGGTCCGCGACATGGAGCCCAGCATGGGATCGGAGGATTTCGCCTTCATGCTGCAGCAGCGGCCGGGCGCCTACTTCCGGCTCGGCCAGGGCATGACCGACGGCCGCTTCCTGCATCACCCGCGCTACGACTTCAACGACGCCACCATTCCGGTCGGCAGCGGCGTGTTCGCGGCACTCGCCGAGGACCTGCTCGCGCCATGAAACAGCTCTGGACCCGATGGCTCGACAGCGATGTCGGCCACAGCTTTCGCAGCTCGCCGGTCGCCATGGCGGCGGCGGTGATCGCGCTCGGCTGCCTGCTGGCGGCCATCTTCGCGGGCTGGGTGTCGCCGCACGATCCCTTCGACCTGACCCGGCTCGAGCTGCTCGATGCGCGGCTGCCGCCGGCATGGGCACCGGAAGGCAGTGCAAACTACCCGCTGGGCACCGACGACCAGGGACGCGACATGCTGTCGGCCGTGATCCATGGCCTGCGCATCTCGCTGGTCGTCGGCCTGGCCTCGGTCGCGGCCTCCGCCGTGGTCGGCGTCGCGCTCGGATTGCTGGCCGGCTTCGCGGGCGGCTGGGTCGACGCGCTGCTCATGCGCGTGTGCGACGTCATGCTGTCGTTCCCGCCGATCCTCACCGCGCTGCTGATCGCCGGGGTGGCGCGCTCGCTGCTGCCGAACGCGCATGCCTCGGTGGCCTTCGCCGTGCTGGTGCTCGCGATCTCGCTGAGCGGCTGGGTGCAATACGCGCGCACCGTGCGCGGCGCGACGCTGTCCGAGCGCCACAAGGAGTACGTGCAGGCCGCGCAGGTCACGGGCGTCGCGCCCTTTCGCATCATGCGGCGCCATGTGCTGCCCAACGTGCTCGGGCCGGTGCTGGTGCTCGCGACCATCCAGGTCTCGACCGCCATCGTGACCGAGGCGACGCTGTCCTTCCTCGGCGTCGGCGCGCCGCCCACCTCGCCCTCGCTGGGCACCTTGATCCGCGTGGGCAACAACTACCTGTTCTCGGGCGAATGGTGGATCGCGCTCTTCCCCGGCCTGATGCTGATCGCGGTCGCGCTCAGCGTGAACCTGCTGGGCGACTGGCTGCGCGACGCGCTCAACCCGAGGCTGCGATGAGCACGCCAGGAACGGACTCCATGAACATCCTCGACGTCGAAGACCTGGTGGTCGAATTTCCCGGGCGCCGCGGCACCCTGCGCGCGCTCGACGCGGTCAGCTTCTCCATCGCACCGGGCGAGATCCTCGGCGTGGTCGGCGAGTCGGGCGCCGGCAAGTCGCTGACGGGCGCCTCGATCATCGGCCTGCTCGAACCGCCCGGACGCATCGCGGGCGGCCGCATCCGGCTGCAGGGCGAGCGCATCGACCAGCTCGATCACGAGGCCATGCGCCACATCCGCGGCCGCCGCATCGGCTCGATCTTCCAGGACCCGCTGACCTCGCTCAATCCGTTGTTCACCGTCGGCCAGCAACTGACCGAGGCCATCCGCACCCATCTGCGGCTCGATGCCCGGCAGGCTCGCGCCCGCGCGATCGCGCTGCTCGACGAGACCGGCATCCCGGCCGCGGCGCAGCGCATCGATCACTTTCCGCACCAGTTCTCGGGCGGCATGCGCCAGCGCGTGGTGATCGCGCTCGCGCTGGCGGCCGAGCCCGTGCTGATCGTGGCCGACGAACCGACCACCGCGCTCGACGTGTCGGTGCAGGCGCAGATCGTCGCGCTGCTGCAGCGCATCTGCCGCGAGCGCGGCGCCGCCGTGATGCTGATCACCCACGACATGGGCGTGATCGCCGAGGCCTGCGACCGCGTGGCCGTGCTCTATGCCGGCCGCGTGGCAGAGATCGGGCCGGTGCGCGACGTGGTGCGGCACGCCGCCCATCCTTACGCAGCCGGACTGATGGCCTCGATTCCCGACATGAACTCGTCGCCCGAGCGGCTCGCGCAGATCGACGGCGCGATGCCGCGCCTGAACCGGATTCCTCCCGGCTGCGCTTTCCATCCGCGCTGCGGTCAGGCCTTCGCGCGCTGCACGCAGGAACGGCCCGAACTGATCGCCGCGGGCGCGACGCATGCCGCCTGCTGGCTGCATGCGCGCACCAAGGCAAGCCCTCTCCTCCCCCACCCTTCCCTCGCCCTCCCATGACAGCCCTCGTCCAAGCCCACGACCTCGCGCGCACCTTCGACGTTTCGCCGCCCTGGCTCAACCGCGTGCTCGAGCGCAAGCCGCGCGTGCTGCTGCATGCGGTCGATGGCGTGAGCTTCTCGATCGAGCGCGGCAAGACGCTCGCGCTGGTCGGCGAATCGGGCTGCGGCA